>ERZ1370068.5564-contig-4586_pt1 | contig 133720 bp, 237 predicted proteins | sample MGYA00561227_ERZ1370068 | MGnify/ENA primary metagenome ERZ1370068 (study PRJEB38410, sample SAMEA6850437) | metagenome | study: Metagenomic assessment of the ecological functions of the soil: analysis of the soil microbiota associated with the...
CGCGGCCACGGTCGCAATTGACCGGACCCATATTGTACTGGGCTTGCCCTCTGCTGGTCATGGCGGCAATTGGGCGGGACGTCGTAGTAGCGTAGCTGATTGACGCGAACACCGGTTGCAACGCTGGCGGCGGCGTATGGTCACGCGAAAGGCATATCTGGGAGCATAGGCGCACGCCGCATCAGAAGATCGAAGGCACCGCCAGAGCCACGAAGGCAGCGCCCGCGGCATACGCGCGTATAATTCAGAATTTCGCAGACAGACATTCATTTGGGGATTCGGGCTGCGCTCTAGCGACGTTGCTCGTTCTCCGCATTGAGCCGGCTCGCCAGGATCCTTCAATATTTTTGTCCTGGGATCAGTGAGACATGAGGCAGGCAGATCGGGCTTGTGTCGCGGAGCCCGCGCGCGCCGCGCCGCCGAAGATCCACTCGCCGAGGCGGCTATGTCCGGTAGGCACCAGTGACCAGAAGGTCCGCATCGTTCCTCCTGGCGCGACTCCGGAGCAACTGCGCCGCACTCTGGATCCCTTTCGCTCCAGCATTACGACGCAGGTGGACCCAGCTTTTGATACGTGACGGTGCCTTAGGCATCGATGCCACATCGTCGAGGCAAGCGCCCAATGGAGCCCGCTCCTCGTCAGACCCGCACGCTTCTGCAATGGTCACACGTGTCACCCGCTGCAGAAACGGAAGCGCATCGCGCACAGCTTCCCAGGCGCTTCGCGGGCGTCCTTCCAGCCGATTACGATATGCTCTCCCCGCAACGAGCCTACATCCCTCCGGAAACGACGAGCGTCGGGCGGCCCATTTTCAGAATCGCCTCTGCCCGCGATCGAGCGCCCTTGGTGACCTACCACCTGATGCTTCTGCACGCGTCCGATGACGATGAGATCGGCACTCCGGGCCTCGCGCGTGACGAACCTGGCTGGAAAGCCCAGTGCCGCGCGCCATTCGAGCTTTCGGTGACTGTTACCCGCGATGCGGCGAAACCAGTTACCTTTGTCGGCCAGCTTCGCCTTCATCAACTCGATATCCACCTCTGTCAGTCTCGTCCATGACCATGCCATCGGCGACGATCGGCGGCGGAATGGCAGCGGGGACGATACGCCGATCAGCGTTGCGCTAAACTGGTCAGCAAGGCTTGCGGCCAAGCTACGTCGCGTTGCTCAGGCGTCTGATCAGCTTCCACGTACACCATAATGGCTGCGTAGGAGACGAAACCTCCGCTTCATCGCCTGCTCGCCAAATTAAGCGCCGAAGCGGACTGGTACTTTGATCTCACATCAATGACCCTCGACACTGGAAGCGGTCTCGATGTCTCGGTATTGTAACAACGCCCGTTTGCCCTTCATAGCGAGGCGCATGCGTTCACCGTAAGACAGTCCCTCATGGAGTTCTGATCGTTGCTTCCCCGTGCTGCCCCCTCGCGCTTAGCAATCGGCTTCGCTGATCGGGCTCGAGCGAGGCTGGCGTACGCGCGCAGCCGACGTTGCGAGCGATACCGTGAAAGCGAAGGCTGCGACTGGCGCCATCATTGGCCGGTCGCTTCGCGGCAGAGATCGGGATGGCTGGGCCATCCTTTGTCTGCTGCTGCCGGAGTTCATCTTGGGAGCGACTTTTGTTCTGCTGCTGGTCGGGCTGGTGATCATCTTGTTAAGAAGTGAGCAACTCTTTGAGCGTGCGCACCGCAGATATCGTCGACGACGAGGCGCGGCCGGAGCGCGGATCCGGTGCCTCGTACCCTTCCTATTTGATTCGAAAGATGTCGACCTATCGTCTCGACAAGCTGTTTTCGCCGCGGTCGGTGGCGGTCGTGGGAGCAAGCCCGCGCGAAACCTCGCCCGGTCGCGCCGTGCTTGAGCAATCTTCGAGACGGCGGCATTTCGAGGGATCGATCGGTCTGGTCAACCCGCGCTATGACGAGATCGAAGGGATCAAGAGCGGTCAAAACCATCCAGTGAGCTGCCGGACGGCACCCGATCTGCGTCGTGATCGCGGCGCCGCCGCAGTCGGTTCCCGGCATCGTGAAAGCGGCCGGCGAAAAGGTGCGGCGGCCGCGATCATCATCACCGCCGGTCTCGGGCACGGAACCGGCTCGCTTGCCGATGCCTGCGAGAAGGCGGCGCGCGCGACCGGCCTCAGGCTGGTCGGCCCCAACTGCCTCGGCGTGTTGTCGTCGCGCGCCAAGCTCAATGCCAGTTTTGCGGCGCGCATGCCGCCCACCGGCGATCTCGCTCTGGTGTCGCAGTCCGGCGCCATCACCGCGGGCCTGATCGAATGGTCGGCGGCGCACGGTATCGGTTTTCGGCGGTCGTCTCGCTTGGAGACATGATCGACGTCGATCTCGGCGACCTGCTCGACTTCTTCGCGCTCGATGGCGCGACCCGTGCGATTCTCCTGTACGTCGAGTCCATCAACAACGCGCGCAAGTTCATGTCGGCGGCGCGCGCCGCCGCCCGGATCAAGCCGGTCGTCGTGGTCAAGTCCGGGCCGCCATGCGCAAGGCGCCAAGGCGGCGCAGACGCATACCGGCGCGCTCGCCGGTTCCGATGCGGTCTACGAAGCGGCGTTTCGCCGCGCCGGCCTGTTGCGGGTGCTCGACCTCGACGAACTGTTTGCCGCCGCCGAGACGCTCGGGCGGGTGCGACCATTTCTGGGCAAGCGGCTGGCGATCCTCACGAATGGCGGAGGGATCGGAGTTCTGGCCGTGGACCGCCTCGTCGATCTTGGCGGCACTCTCGCCGGCATTTCGCCCGGAACCATGCAGAAGCTCGATCTCGGCGCTGCCGCCGATCTGGTCGCACGCGCAACCCCGTCGACATCGCCGGCGACGCCGATCCCGCCCGCTATGTCGCCGCGCTCGAAGGTCTCATCGCGGATCCCGGAGAACGATGCCATCCTGGTCATGAATGTTCCGACCGCGCTTGCGTCCGCGCCGGCCGCCGCCAGATCGGTCGCCGCCGTCGCGCAGGCGCACCGCAACAGCCTGATCCGGTCGAAGCCCATTTTTGCCGTCTGGGTCGGCACCAGCGATGCCGTCACGCCAATCTTCGAAGCCGACGGCATTCCGAGTTACGAGACCGAATCCGATGCGGTCCAGGGCTTTATGCACCTGGTGCACTACCGGGAGGCGCTGGACGCCTTGATGGCGACGCCGCCGAGCCTGCCGCAGGACTTCAAGCCGGACGTCGCCGCGGCGCGCGACGTCGTCGCGAATGCGGTGGCAGCGCGGACGCACCTGGCTCGATCCGATCGAGATGACGCGGCTGCTCGCGGCCTATTCCATTCCGATCGCACCCGCGCTCCTCGCCCGCAATGCCGATGAAGCCGCTGTCGCCGCGCGCCCGTTGCTGGCTGAGGGATTGGGCGTGGTGGCCAAAATCCTCTCGCCGGATATCGTTCACAAATCGGAGGTCGGCGGCGTACGGCTGAACCTCACCAGCGAACGCGCGGTACGCGAGGCGGTCGCCGATATCCTCGCGCGGGCACGGGCTGCGAGACCTGACGCGCGCATCACCGGCGTGACGCTTCATCCGATGATCCTGCGCCCGAAGGCGCGGGAGCTGATCGCCGGGATTGCGGACGATCCGACCTTCGGCCCGGTCATGGTATTTGGCTGCGGCGGCACCGCGGTCGAGGTCATCGACGACAAGGCCCTGGCGCTGCCGCCGCTCGATCTCGAGCTTGCGCGCGACCTGATCGCGCGCACGCGCGTGTCCCGCGTGCTGAAGGCTTACCGCAACGTCCCGGCCGCGGACATCGACGCCGTCGCGCTCCTCCTCGTCAAGCTCGCGCAGCTCGCCGCCGACCTGCCGGAGCTGCGCGAGCTCGACCTCAACCCCGTGCTCGCCGACCAGAGCGGCATCATTGCCGTCGATGCCCGCGTGCTGGTGGCGCCGCTCGAGCCGGCGCGGCGCGGCCCGGCCGGCCATCCCCGCTTCGCGATCAGGCCCTATCCCAAGGAATGGGAGCGACCGGCGGCGATGCGCGACGGAACACGGATTCTGGTACGTCCGGTGCGGCCCGAGGACGAGCCGCTGTACGGGCCGTTCTTTGCCGCGGTCACGCCGCAGGACCTGCGACTGCGCTTCTTCGCGCCGGTCAAGGAGTTCGGCCACCGCTTCATCGCGCGTCTCACCCAGATCGACTATGCGCGCGCCATGGCCTTCGTCGCCATCGAGGAAGCGACCGGGCAATATGCTCGGCGTCGATCCGCCTGCACGCCGACGCAAACTACGACAGCGGCGAATACGCCGTCCTCGTCCGCTCCGATCTCAAGGGGCGCGGCCTCGGCTACCTGCTCATGCAGATGATCATCGAATACGCCCGCGCCGAAGGCCTCGCAGACCATCGAAGGACAGGTGCTGAGCGAAAACACCGCGATGCTTGCCATGTGCAGGGAGCTCGGCTTCGACATCGCGCCCGACCCGCGCGATCCCGACACTTACATGGTAAAGCTCGCGATCCGGGAGCCGGTCCCCATCTCATGAGCCCGCGACGAGCTGCTTCGCCAACACGGGCAAGCGCCCCCTCCTTCAGCGTTCGAGCGCCTTCAGATAGGCGATGATGTCGACGACTTGATCACTCTCGAACCGGAACTGCGGCATGGTCGGGTGGCTCGCGATGATCCCCTCCGCCAGAGGCCGCTCCAGGCTTTCGATCGGATATTTCAGATGCAAGGTGCGGAACGGCGGCGCGACCGCGAGGGGACTCTCGCTGATCTTGTCGATGGCATGACATTGCTCGCAATGCGCGCGAATAAGCGTCAAGCCGCGTTGCTCGTGCGGCGATTGTTGTGCGAAAGCGACATCGCCGCTCAAGCAGAACGCGATTGCGCCGAGCGCGATTGCTGGCCAGCGGCAATGCGCCCGATGTTTTGGTTTCATCTAGTTAGCCTTTCATGTTCCGCCGATCGCATCAGGGCTCAAGCGTCTTGAGATAGGCCATCATTACCCTGCTTCGCCCGTTTGGTGTGCTCGGACTTCAACGCCGCAAACGTCGGGGCATTCGGGCAATATTCCCGCCACGCGGGCGCGGAGGGATCACTCGCGAGATCGTGCCGGCATCTTTGCCGGCCTGCGCACAGGCTGCACACTCTTTGCAAATCCCGGATGACGCCCGGCTCGGCGCGAGCGATTTCGCTGGCATCGAGATTGATCTGGTGCATCCGCTGAGACAGCAGGTCGGACGAGCCCGGCCACCTGCCGGCAAGCACGCGGAAATCCGTCTCGCTGACGCCGATATCGTGCGCCATCCGCGTCATTTCCGCAGGATCGCAGCAATCGAGGGCCATCATTGTCCTGCGCCTTCGGCTCCAGTCTCGCCACTTGCGGGCAAGCCGGCCAAGCACGCTCTCAGTGGAGTGGGACATATAGCCCTCCGACCGCTCTATCCCAACCGGGTCACGAAGCGTTCGCGGACGCCGCGCGGGTGATCCTGCGGGAGCACGGTCATTCCCGACACGGGTTCAACCTCACACAAGGTGATCGTGCACGGCACGCACTCTGAGCACGCTTTCAGCCGCGACAACCATGGCCTGCCGCGCGCTGTCTTCGGTGATCGTGCCCTGCAGGTCTACGATGCGATCACGCACGATAACGTTGATCATGATCGAGCGGCGCCCAGCTCTGCCTGCGTAATTCCGCCATCACGCGCTCGCGGATCTCCGCGTCGTTGGTGGCGACTGTCTCGGCCGCGCGCGCAAGCCTTGCGAGCGCTCGCAGCAGATCGGCGCGGCTCACGATGCCGACCAACCGGCGCCCGCACACGACGGGCACGCGCTTGATCCGATGACGCTCCATCAGCTGCATCGACCTCCGTCACCGGCGTCGCTTCGGTGACCGTATAAGGGTTGGGGTCATGATCTCTTTCACCTTGCGGCCGCAGGCGTGCACGTATTCGCTCGCCAGACGCCCCGGGCCGATCGGAAACGCCAGCCACCGGGGCCGAGAGCGTTGCGTTCCGAGCTCGGCCCGTCGCAGAAAGTCGCCCTCGCTGATGATCCCGAGCAGGACTCCGCTCAGATCGACCACCGGCAGGCCGCTGATTTGATGCTTGAGCATCAGGGCACCGGCCTGCATCGCGCTCGCGTCCGACGCAACCGAGATCACCTCCCGCGTCATCACATCGCCTGCCAGCATTGCGGCCTCCCTCTGTTCTCATGCTGCGACGTTGCCGTTCGCTCCAATCTGGGCGTTCAGTCCGATTCAGCGCGGAACGGTTGCGCAACACGATGCGGCGCGAGGTCGGAGCTCGATCGCGGCGGTCTTTTCCAGTTGGGTAAGCGTGCGCGAGACCGTTTCGATGGTAAGACCGAGATAGTCGGCAATGTCCTGGCGGGACATCGGAAGCTCGACGGCTCCGCCGCCCGGTACGCGATCTGCCATTTCGAGCAGAAAGCCGGCGACCCGCTCCTGGGCGCTCTTGATCAGGACCATGATATGGTCTTGAACGCGCTGCAATTCGCGCGCGGTCAGCGCCCACATTTGTCGCGCAATGTCGTTGTCCCGCGCGGCGAGCGCGATCACGGCACTGCGCTTGATCACCAGGATCTTGCAGTCAGTGATCGCCTCCGCCGAAAACGTGTGCTCCTCGCCGGTCTCGAAACCGAAAATGTCACCCGCCAGATGGAAGCCGCCGATCTGCCGACGTCCGTCGACCAGCACCTTGTAGGTCCGCACCGTCCCGCTCACGACCTTGTAGAGGTAGTCCGCTGGCTCGTTCTCTCCGTAAATCTCGCTATTGCGCGCAAACGGCATCAGCGCGCCCATCAGCTCGACGTGATCGGCCGGCGGTTCCTTGCCCACCGGCGGCGCGTGACGAAATCCTGCAACCGGATGCTTGAAGGAAGCGGCGCGACTTACTGTCTGCGTCTGCGTCAGCATGGCTCGTGACCTCCGCGTGTTCGATCGCGAATTGGTAGCCGCGGAGCTGCAGATGGAAAATTCCGATAATGTCCCTAAGGGGTATCCCGGAGTTGCGGGCGGAAGGGATCTGCGACTAGTGCGCAGGAACCTCCGGGTTTGATGGGTAGCCGTCGCGCCACAAGGGAGGAAACTCCGATATTGTCCCTAAGGGATGTTCCTACGTGCGAGATCGATAGTCCGACAGGCCGGTCATGAAGACTTTTCTTGCGAATTTCGCTGCCAAACCGAGCGACACGCGCCTGCTGGGCGGCGTCAAGCGCTGGGTCTTGATGCGGCAAGATGTGCTGCGGTACGGGATCGCTCCTCTCGCGGTGGCCATCGCTTTCGTCGCACGCATCGCGCTCACCCCGATCCTGCAGGGGATTCGCCTTATCTGTTCTTCATCCCGGCGGTTCTGGTCGCCGCCGGCCTCGGCGGCCTGGGACCGGGCCTGCTGGCCACCGGCCTCAGCGCCGTGCTCGGCCTCGTCGTGATCACGACCTTTCCCAGCCTCACGGTGCCAGAAATCGTCAACGCCGTTGCATTCGTCCTGATCGGAGCAGGCATGGCGTGGGGCGGAGAGCAGCTGCAACGCAATCGTGTGCAGGCCGCGACCAGCGCGGATGACGCCCATGCACGCGAGGCTCACGTCAGGTCGATTCTCGATACCGTGCCCGACGCGATGATCGTGATCGACGAGCGCGGAATCATCCATTCCTTCAGCTCGGCCGCCGAGCGGCTGTTCGGCTTTACGCCGGCGGAAGTCATCGGCACGAACATCAAGCGGCTGATGCCGACCCCTATCGCGAGAATCACGATGGCTACCTCGAGCGCTACCTCCGGACCGGAGAGCAGAGAATCATCGGGATCGGGCGTCTCGTGGTCGGCGAGCGCAAGGACGGCTCGACCTTTCCGATGGAGCTTGCCGTGGGAGAAATGCGCTCGAGCAATCAGCGCTTCTTCACCGGGTTCATCCGCGACCTTACGGAGCGGCAGCAGACCGAGGCAAGGCTTCAGGAATTGCAATCCGAGCTCGTCCATATCTCCCGATTGACCGCCATGGGCGAGATGGCGTCCGCGCTGGCTCACGAGCTCAACCAGCCGCTCTCCGCGATTGCCAACTACATGAAGGGCTCGCGACGCATGCTCGAGAACAGCACCGACGATCGTTCCGCCTTGCTTCGCGATGCCATGGACAAGGCAGCCGAGCAGGCTTTGCGCGCAGGGCAGATCATCCGTCGCTTGCGCGAGTTCGTGGCGCGCGGCGAGGGCGAACGCCGGGTCGAAAGCGTCAAGAAGCTTGTCGAGGAAGCGAGCGCCCTGGCTCTCGTCGGCGCGAAGGATCAAGGCGTTCGGGTGCGATTTCAGTTCGATCCCACCATCGACCTCGATTCTCGCCGACAAGGTGCAGATTCAGCAGGTTCTGCTCAACCTGCTGCGGAATGCCGTCGAGGCTATGGAGTCCTCGCCAAGGCGCGAGCTCGCTATTTCGACCGCGCCCGACCAGGACGGTATGCTTGCCATCAGCGTCGCGGACACCGGCGCAGGGATCTCGCCGGAAATAACGTCTCATCTATTCCAACCCTTCGTGACCAACAAGCGCCAGGGCATGGGCGTCGGCCTGTCGATCTCCCGCACCATCGTCGAGGCCCATGGTGGACAGATCGGGGCGAGCCCCAACCCCGCCGGCGGCACGACCTTTCGCTTCACGCTGCGGGCGGTGACCCAGGAGGAGTTCCACGATGCCGTCTGACAAGGCAGTCGTGCACGTCATCGACGATGACGAGGCCATGCGCGAATCGCTGGCCTTCCTGCTGAACGCGGTCGGCATGGAGGTGCGGACCTATGAATCCGCCACGGCGTTCCTCGCTGTCGCGTCCAAGGTCGGGGCAGGCTGCGTCATCACCGATGTGCGCATGCCCGAGCTCAGCGGCGTCGATCTTCTGCGCCGTTTGCGGGAACTCAAGCTCGGCATTCCGGTGATCGTCATTACCGGTCACGGCGACGTTCCGCTGGCGGTGGAAGCGATGAAGATCGGCGCGCTGGATTTTCTCGAAAAACCCTTTGACGACGAGCTGCTATTGGCATCGGTACGGTCCGCGCTCGATAAGCTGAATCAGGACCAAAGACGCCAGGCGGAACGCAGCGAAATCGAGGGTCGGCTGGCCGCGCTGTCGAACCGCGAGCGCGACGTGCTCGAGGGGCTGGTCAGCGGGCAAGCCAACAAGCAGATCGCCTATGACCTCGGCATCAGCCCACGCACGATCGAGATCTACCGCGCGAACCTCATGACCAAGATGCAGGCTGCGAGCCTGTCGGATCTCGTGCGCATGGCCCTCATCGCCGGGATTCTTGGTCCGGGCTCCGATCGGCCGAAGGCCTCGTAACGACGCCTGGCCCGCCGAGCGTTCAGTCGAACTCTTTCTCCGCGCAAATTGAGCCAAATCAAAGCGGCGCGCCGGTCTTCCTGCTTTCTGACAGCCTCATGTGGCCCCAGCGCAGGCGAAGGCGATGAGAACACATAGCGAATTGTCAGCTCCGGGGTCGTGGTGATCGTCCTTGACGATGATCTTGCGGTTCGCAATTCGCTGAAATTCTCGCTTGAGATCGAGGGTTTCACGGTTCGTAGCTACGCAAGCGGCGCTGAGCTGCTTGGCGCCGGGGATCTCACGGCCTGCGGCTGTCTTGTGGTCGACCAGCATATGCCCGGAATGAGCGGGCTCGACCTGATCGACATGCTGCGCAGCCGGCATTTCTCAGCGCCGGCGATCCTGATTACCGGCGACCCCAGTCCGTCTGTGCGCGCGCGCGCCAGGAAGGCTTCCGTTCCCATCGTCGAGAAGCCTCTGCTGGGGAATGCGCTGCTCCAGAAGATTCGCGACATGGCCGGTGACGGACGGAGCTAGCTCGCCATGCACATCAAGCTCTTGCTCTGGCTTTTCCTCGCCGCTGTCACGATGGGTGCCATGCCCTCGTTGTCGGCACAAGAGCGGAGCGCGCCCCTGAAGCGCGGCGAAGCCCTGCTGACCAAGAATTGCGCTCGCTGTCATGCCACCGGCACCGCCGGACTTAGCCCGCATCCGGAAGCTCCGCCGTTTCGAACGCTCTCGCGCAGGTATCCAGTTGAAGGACTTGGAGAGGCTTTGGCAGAGGGTCTGTTCGTCGGACATCCGGACATGCCCCAATTCGTCTTCGACGCGCAGGACGTGGGGGCGATCATCGCCTATCTCAAATCGATTCAGGAGCGTTGAAACCCGATCTCTGCAAAGGCAGGCTTCTTTGAGCTTGGATCATGGTCGCGTCGGGGAAGGACGCAAAAAGACTGACCCGGGACAACAGGGAACAGGCGATGTCGGTTGCAGCGATAATGGTCCACGTCGACGTCGAGCGCGACTGCGAACAGAGAGTCCAGTTCGCGCTCGATCTGGCTGACCGGTTTCAGGCAGCGCTCATTGGAGTCGCGGGCTTGCCCCTCCGGCCGGCCTTCGCCGCCGGAGGCGTTGTGATCTACGGCGAACCCACCCCGCACGACTATCGCATGGCGACGGCCCGCTTCGAGGAGATGGGCAAGAAGTTCTGCATTCAGGGGCAGCATCTCAAGCAGGTGGAATGGCGCACCGCTCTTGAATTGCCGATCGAGCTGGTGGCGCGGGAGGCACGGGCGGCGGACGTTATCCTTGTCGGGCCAACGCGCACGGGCCGCAACGTACGCGACTTGGTCGAGCCGGGCGCCATTCTGTTGCGGGCAGGCCGGCCCGTCCTGGTGGTGCCCGACGTCATTGGTCCACTCCAGCTTCGTCGCGTCGTGGTCGCGTGCAAGGATACCCGTGAATGCCGGCGCGCGGTCCGCGACGCGCTTCCATTTCTGCGGGCAGCCAAGGAAGTCCTGGTCGTCGAAATCGGCGAGGAAGATTCGAAATCCGAGGACAAGAGGAATCTGGCCGACATCGGACGTTACCTGGTGCGCCACGGTGTCATTGTGGCGGATGAAATCTGGAAGCGCGCCCGCGGGCCGGTTGCAACCGAGCTCTTGGAGCTTGTCCGTGCCGAGAAGGCAGACTTGATCGTGTCCGGAGGATACGGGCACAGCCGCTGGGTGAATGGATCTTCGGCGGTGTCACGCAAGAGCTTCTGGCATCAAGCCCGGTGTGCTGCATGCATCGCATTGACGCATCGCACATTTGCCCTTGCAGCTGTTGCGCTGAGCTTGATCAGATCAAAGCGGCCCGCTCCCCCGATCGGGCGTCCATTTCGCGGCTGAATTCTACTTTCGCCGAGGAACTGATGGTGGTCGAGCGCGCCTGCGGTCGATTCACGGTTGCGGAGTTTCATTCCTCGGGGAGGAGCGACCAGAAGCGGGTGTCGACATCCCCTGCACGTCGCGCTGGTCGCATTGGGCGAGTTTGCTTGCCAGAAACGACATCGCGGACGCCAGCGCATGCGATAGGTCCGAGGACGTCACCGCGGGGGCCCAGACGGTGTTGCTGACCTCGAATGACGCGAAACTCCGCGCTGCCCGAGCCACCGGCCGGGTCGCCATGAAATCAGCTCATGACGCCTTCGCCTGCGCCGGCCTCATCATCCGATGGGTAGAACACCATGCCGGAGCATCGGCGTCGACCCAGGCCAGATGATCGTTGACGCCCTTCACGCCGGGCGCATTCTCTGCGGCTACCATGATCGCCTGCGCGCTCGCGCTCGTCGGTGATCGCGCCCCAGAGCTCCACCACCCCGTCCCTGACGATGACGTTGATGAGTGGCCGTCGGCGCCCACGGTTGACCTGCCAGCTCGGCCACGATCCGGTCGCGGATGGCCTGATCGCTGGCTGCAGCCGGCTTGACCTCGCGGGCGAGCCCGGCAAGCGCGTGAACGAGATTGGCGCGGCTGACGATGCCGACGACCGCGTTTCCGCGCACGACCGGCAAGCGCTTGATCCGCCGCTTCTCCATCAGCCGCACGACCTCGTCGAGCGGCGTGTCCTCGGTGACGGTCAGCGCTCCGGCCGTCATGATCTCGTGGACCTTGCGCCCATGGGAGCGGGTGTATTCATCCGCCAGCCGGCCCGGTCCCACCAGGTATTCGAGCCAGCGAGGCCGCCGGCGCTGGGTCCCGGTTTCGGCCCGCCGGAGAAAATCGCCTTCGGTTACGATTCCGACCAGGCGGCCGCTCCTTGTCGACCACGGGCAAACCGCTGATATGCCGCTGCAGCATGATGCGGACGGCCTCCAAGACGGTGCTGTCCGGCTCGATCGATACGACCGGAGATGTCATTACATCCCTGACTTTCATGGCGAGGCTCCATTCTCTCCGCGCCACGGTAGCCCGCGCTCGGTGTCTGCGTTCTTTGATCCATATCAACCTGCAACACTGCACCGGAGGTGGAATCAATTGAGAACAGGCAACAGATCGCGGCTTTCGCCGCATCAGATCGCGCGTCACGCCGCCAAACGCCCATTCACCCAACCGCGAATGTCCGTAGGCGCCCGCGACCATCAAGTTGATGTTCTCGTCCTCGATCAGCCGAAGCAGGGAATTCGCCGCCGTAACGTCGGCGGGCCGCAACCGCTCGGTGACGGTCTCGATCGCCATGTCGAGCCGAGATAGGTGCCGACATCCCTGATAGCAGCGCGAAGTCTGATCGCTTCCGCTGTCCGACCACTTCGACGATCATGACAGTTTCGGCTTGTTGCAGGAACGGCAATGCGTCGAGGACGGCACGGCGGGCTTCGCGTACGTCCTTCCAGGCGATACTGCAATTCGCTTGGGCGAGAACGACGCAACGCCCTTCGGCACCACCAGGACGGGCCGCCCTGCCTTCAGAGAAAGCTGCCGGGATCCAGCGCGCGAAAGCGGATCCTGATTCTCCCGCTCGTTACCGATGATGATGAGATCGGCGGCGCGGGCCTGCGCGCGAGCAACGGCCTCGGTCGGGAAATCCAATCCGGATCGCCATTCCGCCGTCGGCCATTGAGCTTGCGGACCGCAGCGTGAAACTGCTCCCCTTTCCGGCCCGAGGAGAGTTTTCATGTCTTGAAAATGAAAATCTCTGACGGCGCCCGGTCGTTCGCGCGCCTCGTCGGCAAGGAAGACCGACATCGGCGCCCAGCCTGCAACGCCGATCAGGTGAGCACGAAATCGCTCGGCAAGGTCGGCGGCTATGGCGACACGGCGCCGCCAGCTCGGCGTCGACATCGACGTGCACCATAAGGGTCGCGTAGGACATCGCTCATCTCTCCAAACGTGCTCGAGAAAGACAATGCGCTGGCGCAGTAACCAGGACAGTCCTCGCGCCGTGCGGCTAACCCAGCTGCCGTCAATCTTTACGTATGAGCGCTTACCGTTGCACAGGTGATGCGGCGGGAGTCACCGCCATACCTCGTGGAGGCGTGATTGAAGGCTTCGCGATGTCTGCGCGCCGTGGCACTCGCTAGGCCGATCAGGATCCGGATTCCGCCGGACGAATGATGAGATTGTCGTTGACGGCGCGCACGCCGGGCGTGACCTCGGCGGCAACCCGAACGGCTTTCTTTCAGACGCGGAATCGACAATGCCCCACAGCTCGACCGCGCCGTCCTGCACGATCACGTTGATCAGGGACGGCCTGGTCCACGGCTCGGCTTTGAGCTGCGTGATCACCTTCTCGCGGATCTTCGAATCATCGATGGGCGTAGCGGCTTGCGTCTGATTTGCTCGGGACTTGCCAAGGCTTGCAGCAGGTTGGCCCGGCTGACGATCCCGACCACCTTGCCGTCCTCCACGATCGGCACCCGCTTGATGGCATTCCTCTCCAGCAGGTTGGCGAATGGTCGAAAGCGGCGTGTCGGGCGCCGCCGTCACCACGTTTCGCGTCATCACGTCGGTGATCCGGCGCGAATGCTCCTTGATGAACTCGCTAGCGAGCACCTCCCTTCCGGTGAGGATTGCAAGCCACCATGGCCGCTTGCGCCCGGTGCCGGCCTCGACCCGGCGCATGAGGTCGCCCTCGCTGACCATTCCCAGCAACTTGCCGTCGGATCCGACCACCGGAACTGCCGCTGATGCGGGAACTCAACAGAATGCGGGCGACGTCCTGAACGCATGCGTCAGGACCAACCGCAATGACATTCGTGACCATTACATCGGCAGCCTTCATGACACCGGCTCCATCTTTGACACGCGAACTCTATTGCGCTGATCCGGTCGATATCTTTGATCTGCATCAAGACCGCAAACCCTCTTCCGTGGCTGGTTCAAGTCGGCATTGCACGAGTGACGTTGGAGTACGGGACATGGGTGGAACGCGCGTCGGGCTGGTGGCGATGATCGTGTTGTCGCTCGCGGCGGGATTTGGCGAAGCCCAGGAGATTGGGCAGCCCGGTCGCGGCCTCGCGCTGGCGCAGCGGCTCTGTTCGCAATGTCATGCGGTCGGAAAGGAACAGACGCAATCTCCCAACGAGAACTCGCCCCCGTTCCAGATGATTGCCTCCGTCCCGGGATGACCTCGATCGCCCTGTCGGCCGCGCTCAATACCTCGCATCGCGCGATGCCCAATATCATGCTTGAGGCCGATGAGCAGGCCGATATCATCGCCTACATCCTCAGCCTCAAGTGACGACAACTTGGCGGCGCCTACTCCATGACATGCAGCAGCAGGACTTCTTCTTCGGGTGTCATCCGGGCGAGGTCGTCCTTGTCGTTGCGAGCGGGATCGAGCGCGCGGTAGAGAGCCTTTGCCGCATCCCGAAGCGTATCGCGGTGCGCCGCATCGGCCGGGGCATGGCAGCCACGGTTTTCGCCAGATCATTGAGGATTTCCGCAAACAATGCATAGTGGAAATGCATGCGGACGGACTTGCGCGTCTCCGCTGCGCCCAGGCGATGCAGGCTCAGCGAAATTCCTGTCTCGTCGAGGTGGGCGTCGAAGCGCGCGGTCCGCTCGAACGTCCCGATATAGAGCTTGTCCGGATATTCAAGCGCTACTTCCGCTTTGTCCGGGATCGGCTTGGTCATGGCACACACCTGCCTCTCATTGATCCGATAGAGTGGATAGATGCGGTGCGCGATTGCCGAAATGATCTAGATCAATGCTCCACTGACAACGAAACGAAATAATTTAATGAGATAGTACTATCGCGTCTGCATGCCCGAGTTTACGAACGTGCCCGAGTGATCTTACCGCCGAGTTTCAAGCCAGGTTACTGCAGCGTCGTGACGAGTATATGCGTTGACAAGCTCCAGCCGCACCCGACGATAACGGCTGATGACAGCGCCCCCTGATAACTACTGGTGCCTTTCCGAGGAAGCGCTCTACGCGCGAACGCAGAGCCGTGCCACCGGCCTCACGAGCGCCGAAGCCGCCGAGCGGATCGAGCGTTTCGGTCTGAACCGGGTCGGTGACCTGCCCGGCATCCAGCTGGCGTTCAAGATATGGCGAAGGTTTTCGGAGCCGCTGGTGGCGATCCTGCTGGTTGCCGCCGTCGTCGCCGGTTTTACCGGTGATCTCGCCAGCGTCGCCATCATCACGGCGGTCGTCAGCTTGTCGATCCTGCTCGACGTGGTGCAGGAGCATCGCGCCGAACTCGCTGCCGAAGCCCTCAAGCGCTCGGTGGCGGTCCACGCCGACATTCTGCGCGACGGGACCATCGTTGCGGCGCCGGTCGACCAGGTCGTACCCGGAGACGTGGTCGAACTGCGAGCCGGCGATCTGATCCCGGCCGATGGCGTCGTGCTGCAGAGCCGCAACGCCCATGTCAACGAAGCGTTGATGACGGGCGAGCCATATCCGGTGGAGAAACGTCCGGGCCGGTGTGACGCCGCCATGGCCGCCGACGCGTTCAACGCGCTGTTCGCGGGGACATCCGTCGTGAGTGGAGAGGCAACCATGCTCGTCGTCGCCACCGCCGGCGCGACGCGCTTCGGCGGAATCGCTGCTGCGCTCGCCGGCAACGAACAGCCGAGCGCCTTCGAGCGCGGCATTCACCGGCTCGGCATGCTGATCATGCGGCTGACCATCTTCCTTACTCTATTCGTGCTCCTCACCCATCTTGCTTTCGGCCGCCCGGCCATCGAGATCCTTCCTGTTTGCGGCCGCTCTTGCCGTCGGTCTCACCCCGAGCTGCTTCCGATGGTGATGACGGTGAGTCTGTCGCGCGGCGCATTGCGCATGGCGAAACGCAAGGTGATCGTAAAGCGGCTTGCGTCCATCCATGATCTCGGCGCCATGGACGTGTTGTGCACGGACAAGACCGGGACGCTCACCGAAGCCAAGATCACGCTGCTGGCTCATATCGGACCCGATAGTCACGACTGCCCGCGCGCGCTCACGCTCGCCGGCGTCAACAGCCGGTTCGAGAGCGGCATCCGCAGTCCACTCGACACTGCGATCCTCGATCAATGTGCCGACGGATCGATGGAAGGCTGGACGAAAATCGACGAAGTTCCCTTCGATTTCGAGCGACGTCGCGTTTCAGTGCTTGCCGAGAAGGATGGGGAGCGCATTCTGGTCATCAAAGGCGCTCCCGAGACCGTATTGGCGCGAGCGACCATGTCCGACTCCGGCAACGGCCGCGCGCTGCCCCTTGATGCGGGCACGCGCGCCGAGGTCGAGCGCCTGCAGAACCAGCAGTCGGCGTGCGGCTACCGGCTGCTGGCCGTTGCCTGGAAGGCGATGCCACAAGATTGCGCGCGGCGCGCCCGGACGACGAGTACGATCTGGTATTCGTAGGTTTCTGTGTCTTTGTCGATCCGCCCAAGGCGAGCGCGGCAAATGCCGTGGCGCGGCTCGCAGCCGCCGGTGTCCGGGTCAAGGTCGTTTCCGGCGATCATGAAGCGGTGGTGCGTCATCTCGTCCAGGCCCTGGGCCTCCCCGCCCAGGGCATGCTCACCGGCACCGATATCGCGGCGCTGACCGACCCGGCCCTGATCGGGCGCGTCGCGGACGTCGATCTCTTCGCGCGCGTGACGCCCGATCAAAAGACGAGGATCATCCGCGCCTTGCAGGCCCGCGGGCACATCGTCGGTTTCATCGGGGACGGGGTGAACGACGCGCCTGCCATCCGCGCCGCCGAGGTCGGCATCTCGGTCGAAGGCGCCACCGATGTCGCCGCGCCGCGGCGGACATGATCCTGCTGGCGCCAGACCTCGGTGTCCTGGCCGAGGGGGTCATCGAAGGGCGCAGGACCTTCGCCAACATTCTCAAATATGTTCGCATGGGGACAAGTTCGAATTTCGGCAACATGCTCTCGATGGCGCTGGCATCACTGGTGCTGCCGTTTCTTCCGCTCCTGCCGGTGCAGATTTTGCTCAACAACCTGTTCTACGACACGTCCGAAATCGGCATTCCGTTCGATAACGTCGACGGGGAAGATCTCAGGCGCCCGCGTGCATGGGACCTTGGCGAGATCCTGCGGTTTACTCTGGTGATGGGTGGCGTGTCGTCGGCATTCGATCTGTTGACGTTCACGGTCCTCCTGACGGTGTTTCATGCCGACCCGGACTCATTCCGCACGGCCTGGTTCATCGAGATCGATAACGACCCAGATCCTTGTCATCTTCGTCATCAGGACCTGGGGTTGGACATGGAACAGCAGGCCCGATCGGGTGCTGGCGACGACATCCCTGGTGACGCTCGGCGTGGCAATCGCAATCGCGCTCACGCCGCTGGGCCATGCCGTAGGTTTCACCATCCTTCCGGTCCCGCTGCTCGTGACGATCGCAGTCATCGCGTGCGCGTATCTCGGGGCGGCGGAGATCACAAAGGTGCTTGCCGGCCGATACCTTCATCGAAGCTAGAGCAGAGCTTGCATCATGCGAGCGCGCCCCTTACCGAATCGGACGCAATGTCTGCTCGCGGGAGGCACCCGGTTGAGGCTGGCCACGCAAAGACCTGAGCGCGTTGAGGATAACCGCAATGTCGATCAACTCTTGCAGGACGGCGCCTTGCACCGGCGAGATGAACCCCAACGCCGCGGCGATCATTCCTGCAACCGACAAGCCAATTCCCGCGTACACGCTTTGCAGCGCAATGAACCGTGACCTGCGCGCGATCTCCATTGCCGGCAGGATCCGATCGAGCTGATCGACCAGCAGCACGACATCGGCAGCTTCCGCCGAGGCGGCCGCGCCCTTGGCGCCCATGGCCACCCCCAGGTCGGCGGCCGCCAGCGCGGGGCGTCATTGACGCCGTCGCCGATCATCATGACCGGGCCGTGCTTGCGTTCGGACAAGACCACCAAGGTTTTCTGGTCGGGGGTGAGTTCCGATCTCAGCGCATCGATCGACAGGCCCCTCGCGACCATCTCGGCCACATCGTGGCGGTCGCCGGTGGCCAGCACGATGCGTTCGACACCCAGCGCCCTGAGACTTTGCAACAAGGCTTGCGTGCCTGCACGGAGCTCGTCGGCGAGGATCAGGACCCCGGCGAACTTTCCGTCGATCCCCACTGCAACCGCGGCGGCGCCCGCCGGCCGGTCTGCGCGCCATAGGGCGAGCCCCACTCCCAGGACTCTCTCGCTCACGAAGCGGTATCCGCCGACGACCACATGATGGCCCTCTACCCGGCCTTCAAGGCCTTCGCCCGCCGTCTCAACCACATCACCTGGGACAGCGAGCTTGAGGCCTTTCTTCTGCGCCTCCTCCACGATCGCCTGAGCAATCATGTGTTTGGATGCCTGATCGAGGGACGCCGCGATCCGCAGCAGTTCGTCCGCGGACTGGCCCGAGGCGACATCGATCGAAACCACACGCGCACGGCCGTGCGTCAGGGTTCCAGTCTTGTCGATCACCAACGAGCGTACGCGCGCCAAAGTCTCCAGCGCCTGGCCGCCCTTGATCAGAATGCCTTGCTGCGGCAGCTCGCGACAGGCCGGACACGATTGCGACCGGTACGGCCAGGATAAGTGGACACGGTGTCGCCACCACGAGCACCGCCACGGCGCGAATGGGATCTCCGGTCCAGGCCCAGGCCGCTCCTGCGAGCGCGACGGTCGCCGCCAGAAACACCATGGCGTATCGATCCGCCAGGCGCGACATCGGTGCGCGGGAACGCTGGGCAGCCGCGACCAGGCGCACGATACCGGCATATGTGCTCTCGGCCGCACGCCGTGTGGCCGCCAGATGGAAGGCTTCACCGGCATTGGTCGACCCGCTCAGGACTGGATCCCCGACCTTCTGTTGGACCGGCATGGATCTGCCCGTCAGCGCCGACTGGTCGAGCACGGCGACGCCATCCACGACCGCTCCATCGACCGGCACCACGTCGCCTTTGCGGATAACGAGGCGATCGCCCGGCTCGACCGCCTCGAGGGCAACCTCCTCGAGCCTGCCGTTCCGCTGTCTGAGGGTGCTACGCGGTACCCGGGCCAGCAGCGCCGTCATCTCACGGCTTGCGCGACGCTCGGCAAAGCTCTCGAGATATTGCCCGCCCGAATACATCACCGCCACCACGACCGCGGCGAGGTATTCTGCAAAGACAAGGGCTGCCAGCATGGAAAGCGCCGCAACGATATCCAGGCCCACATCGCCGCGACGCAAGCTGACGAGGATCTCGATCAGGAGGACAACGAGAACCGGAACCGTGGCGGCGGTCCAAATCGGGCCAGCCCAATGCTCCCATCCGGAAAAGTGCGCTGCGAGTCCGAGGACCAGCCCGGCCGCGGGCCATACAACGAGAACAGGTCGAAGATACGTCCGAGCATCCGCCTGGGATCGAAGCCTCCCGGCCGGACGGGCCAATGCCGGATCATCGACCATACGCTTACGGTGCCTGGATGGACCTCAGATAGAGCACGAAGCCGCGGGCATCTTCGCGCTTGAACCGGAATGTTGGCATATCGGGATGACCAACCATGAGCCCTTCGCGCAATCGGTCGAAGAAAGTATCGAGATCCACCCGCCGATCGAGCGCGCGGAACGGAGGCGCCCCGGCATGAGGGCTCTGACCACTCTTGCCGACGGCGTGACATTGCGAGCACATTGTTTCAGCGAGAGCCTGGCCATGCCGCTCCAATGCACTCGGCTCGTTCTCCTCGGCGAAACCAACCGATATTCCGAGCAGCAGAAGCAACCCCGCAAGCCGTGTGATCATTCGACTATTCCCTGGTGGGTTGCGAAAAATCCAAGCAGGATTGTCGCCGCGAACGGGTCGTGAAAATCGCCGGCAAAGCCGCCGCAAGCCGGAAAAGGCCCCGGTCGATCAAGCAACGGACCTTCTAATGCTCGTCCTCCGCCACGAGGGTAACAACGTGACCGCATTGCTGGCATCGAAAGGATAGCAGCTCCGGGTGCGGCCCGAGCTGGGGTTCCCTGCGACGCAGCTTCATGACTCCGCCGCACAGCTCGCAACGCGGCGGCACCAGCGGGATGTTCGGATGGGACTGCATTTTGTTCCCGTTCAACGGCCACAACGAGATGGCTTCTGCTCACTGCCGATCCACACCGGCCGTCTCCAGCAGATTTTCCATACGTTTGCGCGCATAGAACATGCGCGTCTTGACGGTACTGGCGGGCACTCCGACGATCTGGGCGACCTCTTTTATCGATTTCTCGTGATAGTAGACGAGATCGAGCACCTCCCGATGGATGGCGGAAAGCTGCGACAGACACTTCCGCACGATCATGCCTCGGTCCTGCTGCTCCGCTATCGTCTCCGCATCATCGGCGCTATCCGCGATCGCGTTGGCCGCGCGCTCATCGAGGTGCTGCTCCGGACGGCTTCTCAATGCCGACAGGGCTTTGTGGCGGGCGATGGCCAGTATCCAGGTGGAAACCCGTGACTTGGCTTTGAAACCATCGGCCTGGCGCCACACGTCGAGAAAGACCTCGTGAACGATGTCCTCGGCCGACGCGGCATCGCCGATGAGCCGCAGCACGAAGCGGTAGACCCGCACCTTGTGCCGTAAGTAAAGCGCCTGCAGCGCGACGCTTGTCGCCGGCAGCAATAGCGCGGAGCAGAAGCTTCGTCGGATGATGCTGCCGGGATCGATGCGGATTCACCGGCACCCCGGACGGCTACGCCTCGACGAGGCGGAAATTGTCAGCATGACTGTTCCCCTCAAGCCATGACGCATGCCGCTTCGATAGCCCTGTCCGGGTTTGATGAAAATTCCGATGATGTACCTAAGGGAATGTCCGTAAGGGCGAAAGACGGGCGCGGAGGGATGTTCAATGCGACATCAGGGTCGGAACCGTCATCGAGGCGAGGATTTCTCGCGTCACACCCCCGAGGATGAACTCCCGCAGCCGCGAATGACCGTAGCCGCCCATGACCAGGAAATCGGCTGAACTGTCCGCCGCGTGCGAGAGGATGGTGTTGGCGACGTCGGTCTCGGCGGTAACGATGCGCTTGAGTTCCACCTTGACGCCATGACGCGCCAGATGGTGGGCGATGTCGGCGCCGGGCATTTCATCGCTCTTGGCCGGCTCGCTCGCGACGGTGACAACTTCGACCAGCTTGCCGCGTCGGAGGAACGGCAGGGCGTCGGCGGCAGCGCGCGCCGCGCTGCGGCTGCCATCCCAGCACAGCAGGATGCGATCAAGCTTGAGACCCGCTCTTTGAATGTACGGGAACGACCAGCACGGGCCGGCCGGTGTCGAAGAGCGCCGCCTCGACGATCAGCCTATCAAGGGCGGGCTGCTCCGGCTCCGGCTGACCAAGGATCGACAGGTCGAACCGGCGCGCAAGACGGGCGAAAACCCGGGAGCCGTCGCAACGGCCGTATCAAGCATATGCGCTTCCGCCGCAATGCCCGCGCTCGCGTGACGCTTCATCCAGCCTGGCGACGGCGGCCTTTGCCGCCCTCTCGTTTTCGACGCGCTGGGACTCGATCACGTCGGGGGAATGCCGTACATGTCGATCATCACCGGTATGATCGGCTCGTAGACGAAAGCAATCCCCGCCAAGGTGGGCATTGAAGGCGGCGGCCACGGAGACCGCGAAATGCACCGCAACATCGGGAGAATCGCGGAGCGAGAGATTTGCGACAATGTCCTTGATCATGATTGTTCCTCACGCGCGGGCTCAACGCCCGATCCACGCCTCAGTCCAGATCCTCGATCGATGACGATGTCGATGTTGAATTCGAACGGACCTCCGATGCTCCTGATGCAGAGGACCGGCTCCGCGAACGGTATCCGGCCGAACGACAGTTCCTCACTGAATTGTGCCCGCTGCTCCTCGTATCCCGGTGAGTAAACCACCAGGGTGCCGTTCGCAGGTGCCAGGGTGACTTTGAGCTCGAGCAGGCGCGCGGTCGCGGACACGTACCGTGATACGTCAACCTGCTCGCCCCCTTGCAGGCACATCCCCGCGGCAACCAGCATGACGGCGATCATCGCGCAACTTCGCCCCGGCGGTGGATGACTGTCTTTGATCTGCATCAAGCCCTATCGGGGAGCGCAGTCATAAGGTAAACGATCAGCCCACCGGAGGAGAGTGGATTGCAGCTGTTTCGCCTGTTGCCTGCTGTTTCCGATTTTCGTTGCGCCGGCGCTCGCCGCCGACGCCGATAATGGCAAGCGGCTCGCCGAGTCGCGCTGCGTGACGTGCCATACGGTGGCACCGAGTCTCGCGCCGGGAGGTTGCGGATGCGCCGCCGTTCGACGTGATTGCGCGTAAATTCCAGGTAGCAGCCGCAAATGCTCGCGTTTGCGATTCTCGATCCGCACCCCAGGATGAACGTGGCGCTGACGCGCCGCGAGGCGGAAGACATCGCGGCCTACATCAACACGCTCGCAAGATAGCCGGTGGCGGCCGCATTTGCCGCAGCGAGAGTCGCGGAAGCCGGGCGAGCGCTGCTGACGGCCGGACAGGTATCGCGACAGGTATCGGCCGGCAGCCGAGAGCGCCTTACCGACCGGGCTTTGAGGCCGAGGGCGGAGGCGCGAAGGTCACCGTCGTTTCGCACCTCAGACAAGCAAAAGTGTCGAACTGCTGACTATCTTCGTTCGACTTGCTGGCCAGCATCGCGACGCCGCAGAGCGGACAATGTTGAATCCGAGGCCGTGGCTGGCGAAGTCATTGCCTGGAGGAACGTTCGGCATTGCCCGGCTCGCGAGTTTGCAAGTCACCCCAATAGAGAGCGCCCGCAAATACGCAGAAGGCCGCGACAATAATGGCGATCACGATGATCTCTGTCGGCATCGAACGAACTCCATCTGGTTCATCGATGCCATCAAGCGGAATAGTTCGCCGCCCGGCTTTGATCTCGATCAAACCGAATGCAGAAAGTTCAATACGCAGCCCTGGCGGCCAGCGGCACCCAGGCTCCTGGCTGTAGTTTGCCATCGCTGGCACAGGTCGATGTCAGCGACAGTCAATTGCGCTTGCGACTGATTGGGGAAGCTCGACGACGTGGGGTGCTGGCGACAATAAACGCGCGATTGGCGGCCTTGTGATGCTTGGCTTGACGGTACGAAGGGCGAGCCCGGAGTGAGAACACCCCCGACTCGGAACCAATCGCTACTGCTCGAATCTCTCGACGAACCACTTGAGCAGCGCGGACCCAGATCTCGTCCTTGCCGACCTGGTCCTCGATGCCGTGCTCGAGATTGGGGTTGTCGTTGACCTCCATGACGATGAAGCCGTGGTCGGTCTCGCTTGATGTCGACGCCGTAGAAGCCCTCCCCGATCGGCCGCGCCGCGCGCACCGCGATGTCGATCAGCTGCGCGCGGCGCCTTGTCGAGCTCGAAGGTGCGAAAGCCGCCCTCGCGCGACGGAGCCGTCGGGGCGGTGCTTGACGATCTGCCAGTGGCCGCGCGCCATGCGGTACTGGCACACGAACAGCGGCTCGCCCGCGAGCACGCCGACGCGCCAGTCGAACTCGGTCGGCAGGAACTTCTGCGCCAGCAGGAGGTCGGTCTCCTCGAACAGCTCGTCGGCGATGCGGCGGAACTCCTCCGGCGTCTGCACCTTGTGCACGCCGCGCGAGAACGAGCCGTCGGGGATCTTCACCACCAGCGGCAGGCCGAGCTCGTCCATCGCCCGCGGCAGGTCGCCGGCATCGGCCAGCATCACGGTCGGCGGCGTCGCGCACCTGGTTCTGGCCCGAGCAGCTCCATCAGGAACACCTTGTTGGTGCAGCGGATCATCGAGATCGGGTCGTCGATGACCGGCATGCCCTCCTGCCAGGCGCGGCGGGCGAAGCGGTAGGTGTGATTGTCGATCGAGGTGGTCTCGCGGATGAACAGGCCGTCGTATTCGGCGAGCTCGGCGAGCTGGCGGCGCGTGATCGGCTCGACGTCGATCGAGAGCTTCTCGGCGATGCGCGCCATGTGCTTGATCGAGGCCGGCGAGGACGGCGCCATCTTCTCGTTGGGATCGTAGAGCACCGCGAGGTCGTATTTCGCGACCGTGCGCGCCTTGGGATCGCGCCATTCGCGCTTGGTGTGGCTGGTGCAGCGCCTCGCGCAGGAAGCTCGCCTCGCCGTTGGCGAGGCGGGTGATGTTGCGCGGCCGGATGCGCTCGATCGACAGCCAGGTGCCGGGCTCGACATTGACCTCGAGCGCCGGGCAGCGGAACCAGTCGAACAGCAGCCGCCCGAACTGCTCGAAGCGCGCGTCGCGGGCGATGCCGAAGCAGACCAGGAGCTTGAACTCGCCCTCGGGCTGGTAGTCGGCGCGGCGGGCGCAGCGGTTGAGCTCGTCCTCGAGCTCCGGCAGCGCAGTGCTCGTAGAGCTTGGCCTCGCGCAGCTCCAGCATGGTCTCGACCGTCGGCACCACCCGGTGGCCGCGCGCTTCCGCCAGCAGCGAGGCGTAGTAGCCCTTGGACTGGTAGGCGTAGGAGCGCGCCAGGTTGACGAGCTTCGGCCGTCCCATGTCGAACAGGCGCGGACGGGCGAGATACTCGCTCGTCGTGATCACCTTGTGCGGGGTCTCAGCGTTGGGAAGGTCTTTGGGCTGGTCGACCAGAATGACCCAGCCGGTCATGAAGGTCCTTTCCGGATGACGATGGCCGCGCTCAGCCGCTCGCGACCCAAATGGATCACGCGCTCGAACGCGGTCCACGGTACCGCGTAAGTCTCGGCAGCGGCCGCCATCCCTTGATCATCTCTCATGGCCGCGGGATCGTGCATGAGGACACGACGTCCGTCGCGGCCGAAGGCGAAAATCCAGTGCGGCTTTCCTCTGGGGACCATGTGATAGCCCGAAACGAGGACGATGGCCACGTTCCCGGCGTCGAATGCCTGCATCAGAACTGATTCGTTCACAGGAGTCAGGTGGGTGGGGATGCGCGAGCGCCTGGCCTGGCGCTGGAAGTCGAGTTGTGTCACCTCGCATGACCCGGCGCCGGTCGGCCGACCTGACCGCGTCGAGGAAGTACGGGCCGGGACGGCTCACATAGATCTCGGGTGCGAGGCCGTGGCGCTTGAGCGCGACCGCCACCCCATAGGGCTCGCAGCCGCCCGGGCCGGAACTCGGCGAAGATGGTGGTGGCCTCGCGCCAGAGCTGGAACTCGAGCGCGGCGGGCGCCGGCTTGGAGCGTCCGATCGGCCCAGGCCAGCGCCATCATCATGCAGGCCGGGCCGCAGGTGAACTCGGTCGTCTGGTGGACATAGGGCGGCGCCGCCGCGGGCGCGCGGCAGGTGCGAGCCGCTTCTCGAAGCGCAGCGCATCGCCGCCGTCCTCGTAGTAGCGGCGCAGGCGGCCGAACTCGCGGTAGCCGCTCTTGCGATAGCGCGAGATCGCGGCGTGGTTGGTGACGTGCGACCTCGAGGCGGATGGCGCGGCAGCCGCGCGCGAGCGCCGCCGCTTCGGCCGCCGCCAGCAGCATCGCGCCCACGCCGCGGCCGCCCATGGCGGGCGCGACGGCGATGGAATAGAGGCGCGCGATCACCGAGCGCGGGCGAAACAGCACGATGGCGTTGCCGGCGAGGCCGGTGTCGTCCTGCGCCACGATCACGTCGGCGCTCGGCGACTTGCAGGAACCGCTGCAGGCTGCGGCGCGAGAGCCGGTCGGTGGCGAAGACGCGATGCTCGAGCGCGGCCAGCGCGTCGACGTCGCCGCGCTCGGCCTTGCGGACGCACACTTCGGGGACCGGCGCATGGGCGAGCGTGGAGGACATCGTCACCAGCAAGGGAAGCCCATTGATACCAGCTTCGATACCAGCTTCGCCACGCCCGCATCGTCCGCCGCCGGTGGGTGGCGGCAAGCCCGCATCGGCGGCGCGGAATTGCCTGCGGATTCCGCCATTTCGGCCTTTGAACCCGTTTGCCGCCCGCCGCGACCAACGGATGAACGGACGCAACAGAGCCGCGACGGATACAACGACCAAAGGCCCTATCAGCTTCGCCAAAAGCCCTATCGCTTCAACAGGAGCGGTATCGTTTCAACGAAAGGACCCTGCCCTCGCCCGCAAAAAGTTGTGATCGGCGCGTGCGCCCCCATCCACCCCCGCGTCGGTCAAAGCGGCCCGCCCGGATGTCTCATCCGGGCGGGCTTGCTCTGTGATTCCGCGGCGGGCGTGGCGCATACCGCCCGGCGCGACGGCGCAGACAATGCCCGATAACGCACTAGAACAGCCGCAGACCCACATGGATCGGCGGCAGTCCCATGCAGCGCGTGACCATCACCATCGATGACGAGCTGATGACCGAGCTCGATCGCATCATCGCCGCCCGCGGCTACCAGAACCGCTCGGAGGCGATCCGCGACCTCGCGCGCGCCGGCATCCGCGAGGCCGCCGAAACGCTCGACGCCAAGCGCGACTGCGTCGCCGCCGTGGTCTACATCTACGATCACGCCGCGCGCGAGCTGCCCAGGCGCCTGACCGAGACCTTCCACGATCACCACGAGCTGTCGCTGTCGTCGCTGCATGTCCACCTCGACCATGACAGTTGCATGGAGGTCACCGTGCTCAAGGGCAAGACCGGCGCCGTGCAACACTTCGCCGAGCACGTGATCGCCGAGCGCGGCGTGCGCCACGGCCGCATCGTGCTGATGCCGACCGAGGCGCTGGCGCGCGGCGCCCGCCCGCGCCGCCCCGAGCATTCCACGGCGCGCCCGGGACCTAGCCGCGGGACGCCCTTGCGCACCGCGCCCGTGATATGCGATTTTGCGCCGATGATCTTACCCGCGGCCGACGCCGCCAACGGGGACCAACCATGCGCACTGGCCTGACCATCGCCGCCGCCCTCACGCTCGTGCCTACCGCCGCCCTGGCGCATCCCGGCATCGGCGAGGATGCACGGATTCGTCCACGGCTTCGCGCACCCGCTCGGCGGGCTCGATCACATTCTGGCGATGGTCACCGTCGGCATCTTCGCCTGGCAGCTCGGCGGCCGCGCGCTGTGGCTGGTGCCCGCGACGCTTCGTTCTCGCGATGGCGATCGGCGGCGCGCTCGCCATGACCGGCGTGCCGGTGCCGATGGTCGAAACCGGCATCGCCGCCTCGGTGATCGTGCTCGGCGCCATCGTCGCCCTCGGCATCAAGGCGCCGCTCGCCATCGCCATGGGCCTGGTCGGCCTGTTCGCGATCTTCCACGGTCACGCCCACGGCTCCGAGATGCCGCTCGCGGCCGCCACCGGCGTCTATGCCGCCGGCTTCATGCTGGCGACCGCGCTCCTGCATATGACCGGCATCGCGATCGGCGCCGCGATCGGCCGCATCGGCGACGCCTACGGCCTCGCGACCTACCGGCTCGGCGGCGGACTGGTGGCGCTCGCCGGCGTCGCGATCCTCACGCATCTGATCTGACCAACAAGCCTACGCGGGCCACGCGCCCGCGCCGGCGCCGGACGGATTGAGGCTCATCGCCAGCACGCGCGCGACGTGGAGCGCGTCGCGCCCGCTGCCGTCCTTGATCTGATGGCGGCATGAGGTGCCGTCGGCCAGCACGAGCGTATCGGCCTCGGCCTTGCGCACCGCCGGCAGCAGCGACAGCTCCGCCATCTTGAGCGACACGTCGATGGTGTCGGCGCCGTAGCCGAACGCGCCGGCCATGCCGCAGCAGCTCGACTCCACGGTCTCGACCGCGAGCTCCGGCACCAGCGCGAGCACCGCCTCGGCCGCGCCCATGGCGCCGAACGATTTCTGGTGGCAGTGGCCGTGCAGCAGCGCGCGCTTGGCCACCGGCTTGAGCGGCAGGTCGAGCCTGCCGGCTTCCGCCTCCCGCGCCAGAAACTCCTCGAACAGCAGCGCGTTTGCAGCCAGCGCCCGCGCGTCGTCGCTCTTGAGCAGCGCCGGAAGCTCGTCGCGGAAACCGAGAATGCAGCTCGGCTCGAGCCCAACGACCGGCATGCCGCGCGCGAGCAATGGCGAAAGCGCGGCGACGCAGCGCTCGGCCTCGCGCCGCGCCTCGTCGACCAGCCCGACCGCCAGGAACGTTCGCCCGCAGCAGAGCGGACGGCTGCTGCCGTCCACGGGCTTCGGCAGATGAACGCCGTAGCCGGCGGCGGTGAGCACGCCGAGCGCGGCCTCGATGTTCTCCGGCTCGAAATAGCGGTTGAAGGTGTCGGCGAAGAACACGACCCCGCGCGCATTGTCGGCGCCGGGCAGACGCGCCGGCTCGCGCCACGCATCGCTGCGCCAGCGCGGCAGGCTGCTGCGCGCGCTCAGGCCGGCGTATGTCTCCGACCATTGCCGCAACCGCGGCTGGTCGTTGCGCAGGTTGGCGACATCAGGGCCATCTGGCGGCGAGCGGCGCATAGCGCGGCAGATATCCGACCAGCCGGTCGCGCAGCGAGAGCCCGTGCTTGGCGACCCGCGCGGCCTGCACCTCGATCTTCATGCGCGCCATGTCGACGCCGGTGGGACACTCGCGCCGGCAGGCCTTGCAGGAGACGCAGAGCTTGAGCGTCTGCGCCATCTCGTCCGAGGTCAGCGCGTCGGGACCGAGCTGGCCGGATGATGGCGAGGCGCAGCGTGTTGGCGCGCCCGCGGGTGACGTCGCGCTCGTCGCGGGTGACGCGGTAGCTCGGGCACATGACGCCGCCGGCGAGCGCGCGGCAGGCGCCGTTGTTGTTGCACATCTCGACCGCGCCCTGGAAACCGCCGCCGGCGCCGGGATAGGCCGACCAGTCGAGCCGCGCATCGATCTTTTCGGCGTGGTAGTCCGGCCCGTACCGGAAGAGGGTGCGGTCGTCGAATTTCGGCGCATGCACGATCTTGCCGGGATTGAAGCGGTCGTCGGGATCGAAGCTGCGCCTTGACCTCCTCGAACGCGCGCACGAGCTCCGGCCCGAACATCTTCTCGTGGAATTCCGAGCGCACGATGCCGTCGCCGTGCTCGCCCGAATGCGAGCCCTTGTAGGCGCGCACCATGTCGAAGGCTTCCTCGGCGATCGCGCGCATCGCCTTGACGTCGTGCTCGAGCCGCAGGTTGAGCACCGGCCGCACGTGCAGGCAGCCGACCGAGGCATGGGCATACCAGGTGCCGCGGGTGCCGTGCTTCTCGAAGATGTCGGTGAGCCGCGAGGTATAGTCCGCCAGATGCTCGAGCGGCACCGCGCAGTCCTCGACGAACGAGATCGGTTTGCCCTCCTCCTTCATCGACATCATGATGTTGAGGCCGGCGGTGCGCATATCGGTGATGGCGGCCTGCAGCCTGGGATCGAACACGTCGACCACGCCGCCCCATGCCGCGCCGGTCTTGTCCCAGCCGAGGCCGAGATCGCCCATCAGCTCGCTTGAGCCGCATCAGGCGGCGCAGGTTCTCGTACTGGTCCTCCTCGGCGAACTCGACGAACAGGATCGCCTCGGGATTGCCGCGCACGACCGCATCGATCGTGGGCTTGAACATCGCGATGTCGCGCGCCGAGGCCCAGCATGGTGCGATCGACCAGCTCGACCGCGATCGGCCCGAGCTTGACGATGTGCTGCGCGGCGTCCATCGCCGTGGCGAAGCTGCCGAAATGGCAGGCGCCGACCGCGCGCCGCCCGAGCAGCGGCGCGAGCTTCAGCTCGATCTTGGTGGAGAACGCGAGCGTGCCCTCGGAGCCGACGAGAATGTGCGCGAGATTGAGATCGTTGCGGCCGGGAACCAGCGCGTCGAGATTGTAGCCGCCGACCCGGCGCTGCACCTTTGGAAAGTTCGCTTCGATCTCGTCGGCCTCGCGCGCCGCCAGCGCGAGCAGGTCGCGCGCGAGCGGAACGAGCGGCGACTGTCGCGGCAGGTCGGAGAGATCGCGCGCGGCCGGACCGAAATGCGCGCTCGCGCCGTCCGCCAGCACCGCATCGATCGACGAGCACGTTCTCGCGGGTGTTGCCGTAGCGCAGCGAGCGCGCGCCGCAGGAATTGTTGCCGACCATGCCGCCGATGGTGGCGCGCGAGGCGGTGGAGATGTCGACCGGAAACCACAGCCCGTGCGGGCGCAGCCGGCGATTGAGCTCGTCGAGCACGATGCCGGGCTCGACCGTGCAGCGCTGGCCGGGCACGTCGAGCGCCAGCACATGGTCGAGATATTGCGAGCAGTCGATGACCAGCGAGGAGTTCACGGTCTGGCCGGACTGCGAGGTGCCGGCGCCGCGCGGCAGCACGCTCACGCCCTCCTCGCGCGCGAGCGCGAGCGCATGCTCGGCCTCTTTCATCGAGCGCGGGGCGACCACGCCGACCGGCATGATCTGGTAGTGCGAGGCGTCGGTGGCATAGCGCCCGCGCGTGAACGCATCGAAGTTCACCTCGCCCAGGAGATGCGCCTTCGAGCCGCCGTTCGAGCCCGGGCACGACCGTTTCCGCCATTGTCGATCCTTGCCTGCTTCGCTAAGATGGGAGCAGGACGCCGCGCAATCCACAACAACCGTCATGCGCGGGCCTACGCCGCGCATCCATGGCTCTGTCATAAAGACATGGATGTCGCGAACCCCGGGGCTCGCCCCGTGTTTCTAATATAAGGTGCCGGGCGTGGCGCAAGCCCGCTGCGGTGCCGAAGAGCGTGGGCGGCAGAGAGGCTTGACTGACTCCCGCATTCGTCCTTCATGGCGGCAACTCGCAACGTCAGAGCCGCGGCCCGGCCGCCGATCATATTCAAGAACCGAACGTGCATAAGGACTTGCTATGTCGAAGAACTCCTCGCGCCCCGTAGGCCGCCATTTCCTGCAGATTCCGGGCCCGACCGCGCTGCCCGACCGGGTGTTGCGCGCGATGGACACGCCGATCATCGATCACCGCGGGCCGGACTTCGCCAAGCTCGCCAAGCGCTGCCTCGAAGGCATCAAGACCATCTTCAAGACCACCAATCCGGTGATCATCTACACCGCGACCGGCACCGGCGCGTGGGAGGCGGCGCTGGTGAACACGCTGTCGCCCGGCGACCGCGTGCTGATGGTGGAGACCGGCCAGTTCGCCACGCTGTGGAAGGTCATGGCGGAGAAGCTCGGCCTGCGTCCCGAATTCATCAAGACCGACTGGCGCACCGGCGCCGACCCGGCGGTGATCGAGGACCATCTGCGCAAGGACAAGAACAAGGAGATCAAGGCGGTCTGCGTGCTGCACAACGAGACCTCGACCGGCTGCCTCTCGCCGATCGCGGAGATCCGCAAGGCGATCGACGCCGCCGGCCACCCGGCGCTGCTTCTTCGTCGACACCATCTCCTCGCTCGCCTCGACCGACTATCGCCACGACGAATGGGGCGTCGACGTCACCGTCGGCGGCGCGCAGAAGGGGCTGATGATGCCGCCCGGCATGTCGTTCAACGCGGTGAGCGACAAGGCGCTGGCGGCGGCGAAGAGCTCGCAGCTGCCGAAGTCGTTCTGGGCCTGGGACGACATGCTCAACATGAACAAGATCGGCTTCTTCCCCTACACGCCGGCGACGCAGATGCTGCACGGCCTCGCCGAAGGCATCGCGATGCTGCACGAGGAAGGCCTCGACAACGTGTTCGCGCGCCACGACCGCCTGGCCGAGGCGACGCGGCAGGCGGTGCGCGCCTGGGGGCTCGAGATCATGTGCCGCGAGGCCAGGTATTATTCGCCGACGGTCACGGCGGTGATGCTGCCGGACGGCCACGACGCCGACGCCTTCCGCAATCTCGCGCTCGACACCTTCAACATCTCCTACGGCGCGAGCTTCGGGCCGCTACGCCGGCAAATATTTCCGCATCGGCCATCTCGGCGACCTCAACGACGGCATGCTCATGGGCGCGCTCGGCCAACACCGAGATGGCGCTGGCGCTCGCCGGCATCCCGCACAAGAAGGGCGGCGTGCAGGCGGCGGTCGATTATCTCATCTCGGCGCATGCGCACCCGGCGCGGGCGGCGGCGGAGTAGCATCCTCGTGTTCCGGGCGACTGGACCCTTTGATGGAGTGAGCGTCTAGTTCGCGCAATCTCATCGCTTGCGCCGTGTGAGGTCGTCGACATCGGCACCAGGTGGCCGAGCGATCCGTTCAAATCTCCTCATTTAAAGACTGGACAGAGCTGATTTTTAGTTCAGTCACCTTATTTTTCACGGCCGGCTGCGAACGCTTGCGCGAACAGGCGCATGACATGCTGTTCGTCATCCGGCAACCACGCGCCTAAATTTTCGCGTGAGACCGTCGTATCCGGGTGATGGATGAGTCATCACTGGGTCCCTTCCTCGATACTGAAGCTCGCTCGCATAGGACACCTTTACGGTGGGGGTTTTCGATCAAATGAATAGGGGGCCAAGGTTTGACCAGTGAGAACCGGCTCTCTCATCGTGCCCGAGTTGCCGGTCCACCAGCGAGAGGCCTACGTCCAGCGCCTCCAATCTCTGACCATGAGAAGAGCCTTCGCGGTTTTGTTAAATGACGAGATCCGTATTTCGCCAGCGTTTGGATCGAAAGATCGGGGAGGGAATTCAACCGTCATTGAGAGGCCGGCCCACAGATGAGGACGAAGGATCATGGAACAGCTGGATCTGGAAAGCCCAAGGGCGACCCGACGGAAGACGCCCGCTCGTTGCTTCAGGGAGCAAGATGACAAACGAGCTTATGATGATGTCGCGTCCAGAACGGTGTCAGGTTTCCTATGGAGCGCCAAGGGAAATCCAATCATGGGAGGCAGCTTGCCTACATCAGCTCGGCACGATCAGCCATATCTGCTTGGGTGCAAAAGCGAAGCGAGCTAAAAGAAACGGCGGGAATAGGTTCGAGGGTCGCATGGGGTTCTCGACGACAAAGCTGTGAGCTGCCATGATGCCGCAACAGAAATCCTCAACGATCTTCGGAGTCGATTTTCGTTGCCGCCGCGACGTCCGGCATTGCCACCGGTTATGTCGCCCTTCTTCGGCTTGGCGGAAGTCCGCGTCCATAGAGCGAGCTTGCCAGCCTCGGGTCGAGTTGCAGCGCCGAACTATAATCGTCGATGGCCGAGTCCCATTCGCCCAACTTCAGATAAATCAGCCCGCGCGAGTCCGAACGTGGCGGCGACATTCAGGTTCCAACCGAAGCGCCTCGTTGCAATCCGCCAGTGCTGCCTGCAATTCGCCGACTACGGCGCGACTCCAACAGCGTCCGTTCCACGCGGTGTCCGAGGTTGGCTTAAGACGGATCGCATCGTCATAGTCGCGGACCGCGCGCTGGTACTCGCCCTTGTTCAGGGTAAGCTTCGGCGCGGTTCGCGAAGGCGTTGTCGTAGTCAGGTTTGAGCCTGATCGACTCGTCAAAGTCTTTGATAGCGCGGTCGTACTCGCCCTTTTTACTGGTAAGCCACGCCGCGGTTGTTGAAGGCCCTGGCATGGTTGGGACTGAGCTTGATCGACTGATCGTAGTCCTGGATGGCACGGTCGTACTCGCCCTTTCCGGTGTAGGCGTTACCACGGTTGTTGTAGGCGATGGCGAGGGTTTGCGGCGTCTCTTTGCCTGAACTCGATGAGTGCGGTGCACCCACGATCTGAGTGATCGGGCGACGTGCGATCCGCGCCGTTACCGCAGTTCGATGTTCTTGAGCAACTGCAGAGCGCTGCTGCCGCGGTTGGCCACGCCCCGAGCGAGCGGCAGCGATCAGCGCCGACGGCGGTGCCGTGGACAACGCCGCGGCTTGCGCTGGCAGCCAGCCATGTCAACGCTCCTGGCGGCGCTGACTCCGCATCCGAGGGCGTAAGAAGGTCGAGTAAGGCACACCGGTCGGGACAATGATTTTCGACTGGCAAGCGCCGAGGACGTACGGGTCACCCGCTGCTTGATTTTTCAATGGACGGCGCGCCGCTGTGGCCTTCTTGCGTAGGCAGACGGCGCGCGCCACCGCAGATTCGGTTCAGCAGCCGCGACAAATCTCGGGGTCGATGCTCGAAGTTCTGGTCGAGGATTCGTTCTCGGCCTCTGCCGGAGCGGAAGCGGCGTGCGAGGACGACCGTTTCCCGTTCAGCTTGGCGCTGTGACCGGCGCCACGCACGCGCTTATTCAGTCTTCAACACCGCACGCGCCGCTCTGGCGCGCCGGCCCTTGTTCTCTTCAATAAGAGGCTGGAAAATCTGGCGCTACTCCCGTCATCTGAGATCTCAACGTGCGGCGCGTGGCGCGCAGAATCCCCATGGTCGCGACCGGGGTGTCCTCACGATCTTCATGTGCGCCAGTCTTGGCTACCTTGCCGGCAACGAAAGTAAATGTTCCCTTGGTCGAGGCTGAACAGAGGTCAATTCGACTTCCAGTTTCAGGTCATACACGGGCTCATCCAATACCATGCGGGCGTTGCTCGAAAGATTTGAATGCGGTGCCGTCGGTGAAAGTAATGCCAGCTGCTTGCCATCGGCTCTCCGGGCGTCTGGACCACGTCGGCCTTGTAGACAAGAGATCGCCGAGTTTGGTCCGACCGACGCCGCTGGCGGCAGGGAGGATCGCTTGAACGATCACGGCGCTCACGCGCTGCTCGATCGTGACCGAACCGGGGTCGTCACCACTTTTTCCGATCCCGGGCTGGATTCGAGACCAGCCGCGGCGGAGCTGCGCGGCATTGCTTTGCATGCGCACTTGCTGAACCCGATTTAACACTTTGGCGCCCGTGGCGGTATCAGGCCGGCGACGAACCCAGCGCGTTGCACGCGCTAGCATTGTTGTGCCTCACTGCCCTGGAAGCGGCGAAAGCATGAGCGATGCTGCCATAGTGCGCCCGTGAACGATACTCGTTTTGGTTGAGAGCGCGACGGGAGCCGCGAGGATTTCCCAGCCGACGACGTGGGAGAGCTTGCTCCCGTCCCCGCCTGGTTCCGGGCCGGCTCCCCCTCCAGCTCAGTTCAGAACGATTCGGGTCTCCTTAAGTACTTGGTGCGGCGCCCCGGTCATAGTCACAGCCGCCTTCCAGTGTGGCTGGCTTTGCGCCGGAAGCGGCCGCAGGCCTGGCCGCCAATACCATGGTTTCGCCTCATCACGCAGGCGCGGCATGGCCCCAAGGGCTCCCGGTGCTCGGGTCTACGGTGGTCTTGGCGGCGCACGGGTCTCGCACCTTGCGAATTTGATGCAACCGCCGCGAAGGAGTATCTACGCAGGGCTGGACCGGACTCACCTCAACCTGAGTTCCTTATAATGCATAGAGTGGGTAACAGCGCGCTACCGGCTCGTGACCGGCTTATGAAGCATTTCACAGGTCTACAAGCCAGCCGGCGGCGGGGGCACGCGTCGCGCAGGCCCCAAGCGGGAGGGTCACATACCGTGTTCCGCTGACCCCAGCAATGCGCCGGTGCGGATGACGGCGTTGGCATGTCCGGCTCCGCGCAGGGGGCTGGCCGCCGCGGCCCTCGATGCCGTCACGGCAAGATCCGGACGGCGAGCGGTCCGGTCACCCGTCATGCGCGCCGACGGCGAGATTGTTCGAGTCAGCGTCGGCGATCTCGTCTACCGGGGCGATACGATTGAGACCGGAGCCGATGGCGCCGTCGGCATCTACCTTCGCCGACGGCACCGCGTTCAATCTCTCCGCCGCCGCGCGCTCGGTTCTGAACGAATTTGTGTGCGACCCGGCCGGCATCCCGAATTCAGGCCCTGTTTAGTCTGGTCCAAGGCGCCTTCCGCTTTCGTTGCCGGCAAGGTAGCCAAGACCGGCGGCCTCAGGATCGATACGCCTTTCGCAACATCCGAGGCAGCGCGCAGAGATCGCGGGGTCGGCGTCCGGCGCTCGCCGCATTGACTTTCCGCCGCCATAGAGGAAAGCCGAGGCCGCGAGCCGTCACGACGCGTTCCTGGATGACGGCACCATCACGTACAAGGACTTGCCGCACGGCACGTTCGAGATCGTGACCAGGGATGGCAGGGTCATCATGGCTGATGACCCCGGGGAAACAATCGTCGTCGACCCGACGGGGTCGGTGGCCCGTCTCCCGAATTCGTCTTCGCGCATGGCGGAACTGCAGCAGGCCCAGCATAGCGCGCTTGCCACCTTTTCGCTGGGACAGGAAGGCGGCGCGGCGGGCGGATCGAGCTCGCCTGGTTTCGATATCCCGGTGCAGCTCCAACCAATCAATTTTAGTCAGCCTCGCAATGACGCGCCGACTGAAATTGTCACCGACATAATATTACTCCGCTCAATTCAGGGTTCGTTGAAATCTTCCAACCAGGACGCCGCCGCTGCCGCCGCCACCTCCGGCCGACCATATCCCTCACCATTGCGCGTGCCCAGCCCGAACAGCGCCATACTCAGCATCGTGAACGCCAGCGCGCGGCAGTACCCGGCTTTCACCATCGTCGGCATCACCTCGGAGGTTGAGGACGGGCGGACCGTTACCATCACTATCGTCAATAGTGCCAACCAGGTGGTCTACACCGGGACGACCACGGTCACCAATGGCAGCTGGTTGTTGGAGATCAGTTCGGCGGCTGCCAAGTTGATTCCCGACGGCAATTATACGGTGATAGCGGACGTTACGAACGCGTCGGGCAATACGGGGCACGCGTCGAAGACGGTACTAATCGACACGGTAGCGGCGGCGCTCGAGCCCGCCGGACCTGATTGCAGCATCCGACAGCGGCAGCTCGAGCGCGGACAAAATCACCAATGTCACCACGCCGACGGCGGCCGGCAGCGGTGCCGAGGCCGGCGCCACGGTGACGCTGTACGACACCAACGGGCACGGTGCTGGGGACGGCAGTGGCGGACGGCCGCGGGCAACTGGTCGATCACCAGCTCGCCGCTGTCCGATGGCGTTCATCAGCCTGACGGCGACGCAGACTCGATCATCGCCGGCAATGCCAGCGCGATGTCGGCGGCGCTGTCCGTCACCGTCGACACGGTGGCGGCGGCGCCGAGTGCGCCAGACCTGGTGGCGGCGTCTGACTAGCTTGGTCCGACCGGCACGAACACCGACAACATCACCAACGACGACCACGCCGAGCTGTCACGCGGCAGCGGCGCCGAAGCGGGCGCAACGGTGACGCTGTTCGACGCCGACGCCACGGCGGTGCTGGGCACGGCGGTGGCGGACGCCGCGGGCAACTGGACAGCATCACCAGCTCGCCGCTGTGCGAGGGCGCCCACACCCTGACGGCGACGCCAGACCGACATTGCCGGCAACACCAGCGTGGCGTCGGCCGGCCTCGCGCGTGACCGATCGACACCACTGCGCCGGCGGCGCCGGGCGCGCCGGACCTGGCGACGGCGTCTGATAGCGGCACGTCCGGCACCGACAACATCACCAGCGTGACCACGCCGAGCGTTCACCGGCAGCGGCGTCGAAGCGGCGCAACGGTGACGCTGTTCGACCAATGGCACGACGGTGCTGGTCGGCACGGCGGTGGCGGACGCCTGGCGGCAGCTGGACGCATCACCAGCTCGGCGCTGAGCGAGGGCGGCCCACACCCTGACGGCCGAGCAGACCGACATCCGGCCGGCAACACCAGCGTGGCCTCTGACCGCGCCTGGCGGTGACGATCGACACCACCGCGCCGGCGGCGCCGGGCGCGCCCGACCTGGCGACGGCGTCTGACTAGCGGCTCGTCCGGCACGCGGACAACATCACCAGCGTGACGCACGCCGACGCTTCACCGGCAGCGGCGCTGAAGCGGCGAAACGGTGACGCTGTTCGACACGCACTGCGGACGACGGTGCTGGCGGCACGGCGGTGGCTGAGCGGCGGGCAGCTACAGCGATCACCAGCTCGCCGCTGAGCGATGGGCGTCCATACCCTGACGGCGAACGGACCGACGATCCGGCTGGCAACACCAGCGTGGCGTCGGCCGGCGCTGGCGGTGACGATCGACACCACCGCGCCGGCGGCGCCGGGCGCGCCGGACCTGGCGACGGCGTCGGACTAGTCTGGCCCGTCCGGCACGAACACCGACAACATCACCAACGTGACCACGCCGACGCTTCACGCGGCAGCGGCGCTGAAGCGGGCGCAACGGTGACGCTGTTCGACGCCGACGCACTGACGGTCGGCTCGGCGGTGGTGAGCGGCGCGCAGCAACTGACGCATCACGAGCTCGGCGCTGTGCGAGGGGGCCCACACCCTGACGGCGACGCAGACCGATCCGTGCCGGCAACACCAGCGTGGCGTCTGCCGGCCTGGCGCGTGACGATCGACACCACCGCGCCGGCGGCGCCGAGCGCGCCCGACCTGGCGACGGCGTCGGATAGCGGCCTCGTCCGGCACCGACAACATCACCAGCGACGACCACGCCGAGCGTTCACCGGCAGCGGCGTGAAGCGGGCGCAACGGTGACGCTGTTCGACATGGCACGACGGTGCTGGTCGGCTCGGCGGTGGCGAGCGGCTGGCAACTAGACGCATCACGAGCTCGGCTGCTGAGCGAGGGCGGCCCACACCCTGACGGCGAGCGGCCACGGATCCGGCTGGCAACACCAGCGTGGCGCTCTGCCGGCCTGGCGGTGCACGATCGACACCACCGCGCCGGCGGCGCCGGGCGCGCCGGACCTGGCGACGGCGTCGGACTAGCTTGGCTCGTCCGGCGAACCGACAACATCACCAGCGTGACAGCACGCCGAGCTTCACGGGCAGCGGCGTGAACGGCGCAACGGTGACGCTGTTCGACGCCAACGGCGACGGTGCGGTCGGCTCGGCGGTGGTGAGCGGCGGGCAACTGGACAGCATCACGAGCTCGGCGCTGAGCGAGGGGGCCCACAGCCTGACGGCGACGGCCACGGATCCGGCTGGGGCAACACCAGCGTGGCGTCTGCCGGCCTGGCGGTCACGATCGACACCACCGCGCCGGCGGCGCCGGCGCGCCCGACCTGGCGACGGCGTCGGATACGCTTGGTCCGTCCGGCACCGACAACATCAGCAACGACGACCACGCCGAGCTGTGAGCGGGCAGCGGCGCTGAGGCGGGCGCGACGGTGACGCTGTTCGACACCAGCGGCACGACGGTGCTGGGGCTCGGCGGTGGCGGACGCGGCGGGCAACTGGACAGCATCACGAGCTCGGCGCTGTTCGATGGCGTCCATAGCCTGACGGCGACGGCCAGACCGATCATTGCCGGCAACACCAGCGTGGCGTCGGCCGGCCCTCGCCGGTCACCGATCGACACCGGTGCGCGGCGGCGCCGGGCGCGCCGGACCTGATCGACGGCGTCGGATAGCGGCACCGTCCAACACCGACAACGTCACCAGCGACGACCACGCCGAGCGGTGACCGGCAGCGGCGCCGAGGCGGGCGCGACGGTGACGCTGTTCGACCATGGCACGACGGTGCTGGGGACGGCGGTGGCGAGACGGCTGGGCAACTGGACGATCACCAGCTCGCCGCTGAGCGATGGCGATCCACAGCCTGACGGTCGACAGCAGACCGACATTGCCGGCAACACCAGCGTGGCCTCGACCGCGCCTCGGCGGTCCACGATCGACACCACGCGCCGGCGGCGCCGAGCGCGCCCGACCTGGCGGCGGCGTCGGACTAGTCTGGTCCGTCCGGCCGAACCGACAACATCACCAACGTGACAGCACGCCGACGCGTGACCGGCAGCGGCGCCGAGGCGGGCGCGACGGTGACGCTGTTCGACACCAATGGGACGACGGTGCTGGGGACGGCAGTGGCGGACGCCGCGGGCAACTGGACGATCACCAGCTCGCTGCTGAGCGATGGGGCGTCCATAGCCCTGACGGCGAAGCCAGACCGACATTGAGGGCAACACCAGCGTGGCGTCGGCCGGGCTTGGCGTCACGCATCGACACCGTGGCGGCGGCGCCGGGCGCGCCGGACCTGGTGGCGGCGTCGGACAGCGGCACGTCAAACACCGACAACATCAGCAACGACGACCACGCCGACGGTGCAGCGGCAGCGGCGCCGAGGCGGGCGCGACGGTGACGCTGTTCGACACCAATGGCACGACGGTGCTGGGGACGGCGGTGGCGGACGCCTCGGGCAACTGGACGATCACCAGTTCGCCGCTGTTCGATGGCGTCCATAGCCTGACGGTCGACAGCAGACCGACATTGCCGGCAACACCAGCGTGGTATCGGCGGCCCTCTCCGTCACCGTCGACACGACCGCGCCGACGATCGCGATCAACACCATTGCCGGGGACGACATCGTCATCAACAGCGGAGGCCAATGCCGGCTTTGCCATCAGCGGTACCGAGTCGGGGCGGACGGCCAGGCGGTCACGGTCAAGATCGTCGACAGCAACGGCAACGTCGTCGATAGCTATACGATCTTGGCTGCGAGGCGGCGCCTGGTCCGAGTGATGCGTGACGCCCGCGCAAGGGCTGGCGCTGGCCGACGGCAGCTGCACGGTGACGGCGGACGTCTCGGATGCGGCCGGCAATTCGGCCACCGAGGCGACACAGTGATCACGGTGCCGCTGACAATCGCGCCCGGCGACGGTGCTAGTTCTCAAAGGCGACACTTTGACAGATCCCTTTATTGAGAATGACGGAACGATCCAAGTCGGGTCAATAATCCGTCAACTATATTGGGCAGCATCACGGGAACAGGGGTGATTGAGCTCGCGAACAACACCACCCTGAGGATCAATGGCTCCGGTTGGATCGGGGCAGACGATCCTGTTCAGCTTGATCCCGGAGGAGTGCGAACACCAAGCTGGTACTAGGTGATCCATCGAACTTTCATGCGAAAATTTCGGACTTTGCAGGCAGTGATCAAATTGACCTCGGGAACTTCGTCGTTTCGAGCATCACATACGTTGACAATGCTGGGACTAACACCGGCGGTACGCTCAAAATTTTCAGGATCTTCAATGGCAATGGCATCGTTACTGAAGTTGATCTCATTTTTATAGACGGCGACAAAACGACTGCAAATTTTACGTTCGCGAGCGACGGCAATAACGGCACGACGATCGTCGATCCACCTACATCGACCACGACCCCCGACGCCACGGTGATCCCGGTCATAGACAGCTCGACGCTGACTGCGACCGAAACGGCGGGCAGTCAGACAGACGTCTCCGCGGCCACGGTGGACGATGGCACAGTGGTCGCGCGCAGCACCGCGGTTTCAGATCCAGACGGCGGCGAAACGACGAATGTGACCGTCAACGGGGACGGTGCTGTGGCTCACACCGCCCGTATCGTCTCTGGACCGGGCTCGTTGATGGTCAATCCTGGCACTGCTAGGGAGTTTACTTCCATCTCGCACAGGGTTGCCGGAAATCCCAGCGATAACCGCACGGTCGAGGTCAGCAATGCGCCTGAACTCGGTCGGACGGCGCCGTCGAGAGACCGCAGTGCGGTCAACGGGCTGGAAGGACAAATTGCGATCGCATCCGTCATGCTCGTGCTCGAGTATTTGACTGAGAATTTCAAGCTCGCGAGCGATGCCAATGCCGGCACGCTGATCGCCGATCCGCCCGCAAGTCCTGATGCGACGGTGGCCGCCGTTGCGGACACGCGGACGGTAAAAGCGGCCGACACGGCGGACACCCAAGCAACGCCGGTGGCAGCAGACGAGGGCGCCGTCGCGGCGCTACGACGTTGCGATCACGCCAGACGGCGGAATGTCGGATTTGACGATCAGCGGCCTGCCGTCCGACTTTGCGCTGACTGAAAACGAGGGTGACGAGCCCACGGCCACCCACGACGCCATCTCACTGGCCTATTCGGAGTTCACGGATCACGGGCAGCATGGGTCGGGCAAGGACCATACCACCGCGGCTGAACGTTGCGACCACGCATTCGGCGGAGGGCCAGACCGCGGCGTAAGGCTTCCGTGTCCATGAGTTCGCACACGACCAGTTCGGAGACCGGGTCGGATGGCAATTCCAACGGAGGCGATGCAGCCCGCATTCACGACGCTATAGCGGGACACTCGTCGACCATCGATACCGTCGGGACAACGATCTCGGATAGCGTTTCCTCGAGCCTCCGAGGCGCAACCTCCGGGCATTTGAACGATCAGCCGCATTTTGAGAATGCGACCCCGGGCACACTTCAGTCTCTTGAATCGCCGACCCAAGCCGCCTTGCACGCGGACGAAAGCCGTGCGGACCATAGGTCACGGTGCCGCCGCGGAACACTCGCCGACGATCGACACTCCCGCGACGACGATCGCTAATAGCTCGACGTCGCCGGCTTCGAGGCGAGTCGCGAGGCGCGGGACACCCGGGCATGTGAACGATCAGCCGCAGTTGGGAAATGCAGACCCGGGCAACAATGGCTTGGGCCATCAGTCCCGTGAATTGCCGAGCCAGGCTGCCTCGCACGCGGCTAAGGACAGTCCAGCGGTGTCGGCAGGCGAGGACGCCAAGGGAGACCATGCGGCCCATACTCACGGTGCCGCCGCGAAAGACTCCTCGACCTTCGATACCCCCGCGACAACGGTCGCGGAGAGCGACGCTCCGGGCTTGCGAGGCGAGCCCCCGGGCATGTGAACGATAAGTCGCAGTTGGGGAATGCAGACCCGGGCAACAATGGCTTGGGCCATCAGTCCCATGAATTGCCGAACCAGGCCTGCCTCGCACGCGGCTAAGGACAGTCCGGCGGTGTCGGCAGGCGAGGACGCCAAGGGAGACCATGCGGCCCATACTCACGGTGCCGCCGCGAAAGACTCCTCGACCGATCGATACACCCGCGACAACGATCGCGGAGAGCGACGCCCCGGGCTTGCGAGGCGAGCCCCCGGGCATGGGAACGATCAAGTCGCAGTTGGGGAATGCAGACCCGGGCAACAATGGCTTGGGCCATCAGTCCCAGTGAATTGCCCAGCTAGGCCGCCGCGCACGCGGTCGGGGACATTCCGCACGGTCGCGGCAGTCGAGGACGCCAAGGGAGCCCATGCTGCCGACCATAGTCGACGGTGCCGCCGCGAAAGACCCTCGACCGTCGATACGCTGCCGCGACAACGGTCGCGGAGAGCGACGCTCCGGGCGTTCGAGGCGAGCCCCTGGGCATGTGAACGATCAGTCGCAGTTGGCGGAATGCAGACCCGGGCAACAATGGCTTGGGCCATCAGTCCCGTGAATCGCCGAGCCAAGCCTCGGTGCAGACGGCTAAGGACATTCCGCCGGTCACCGCAGTCGAGAACGCCAAGGGAGACGATGCGGCCCACACTCACGGTGCCGCCGCGAAGGACTCGTCGACGATCGATACCACCGGCGCGGCGGTCGCGCATACCGACTCATCGGGCTCGCAAGGTGCGGCCGCCGGGGACATGAGTGATCAGTTTCATTTTGCCAATACGAACCCTGGACACATCTCAGTCCACGGAATTACCGAGCCACGCCGCCGCGCACCCGGCTGTGGGAAATTCCAGCGTCGACCACCGACAACAGCGCCATCGGCCACGCGGAACGATTTCAACGCTGCCGCGCTGCCAAATGCAGTCGAGGACGCCAAGGGAAGCGATATGGCCCAAATTCGCGGTGCCGCCGCGAAAGACTTGTCAACGACCGATGTCGCCGGCGCGACGGTCGTCGGGCATAACGACTCCTCGAGCTTCCAAGGTGCGCTTTCTGGGGAAATGAATGACCAGTTCCATTTTGCGAATGCGAACCCGGGCAACAAATGGCTTAGGCCAGCAGTCTCTTGAATTAGCGAGCCAAACCACCTCGCATGCGGCCGTGGACATTCCAGCGGCGACGACAGAGCTTGGTCAAATCGTTGACGACGTCCTCACTCAGGCTGCCCAAGCTGCTCTGGATCCCGGCACGACGCCGGATCACAATTCCCAGCTCCCCTGGACGAACACAGATCAGCATAACCGGTCGAGTGATTTCATCACTCATGCATAAGGGGTTCCTGATCATGCTAGGATTCGTCCCGAAGGTATCGGCGTATGCAGCGGCCAAGGACGGGCCAGCGCTGAGCGAGGCGCGGCACATCCGCTGCTCGAGGTTCTGCCGATGAGGTCCGCAAACGACCCGTCTCAGCCGACGCGCAACAGCGCCGCGGCCGAGCTGTCAGTCGCACTGGCATCCTGTCGGGGCGCATTCATCGCTACCGCCGTGATCAGCGCCATGAGCAACGTTCTCATGCTCACGGGTGCGATTTTCATGCTTCAGGTCTACGATCGAGTGCTGCCAAGCCGAAATGTGCCGACCCTGATCGGGCTCGCCATCCTCGCGATCGGCCTTTACGCCGCGCTTGGGCTGCTCGATCTGATTCGAGGGCGCATCCTCACTCGTATCGGCATCAGCCTGGATGAAGCTCTGAGCGGACAGCTTTACCGGACGATCGTCCGGCTGCCCTCCACTTGTGGGACTCCGCAACGACGGCGCCGGGGCAATGCGAGATCTCGACAGCGTCCGCTCGTTTCTGGGCGGGCTTGGTCCAGTCGCGCTGTTCGACTTGCCGTGGATACCCATCTATCTCGGGATCTGCTTCGCTTTCCATTTCTGGATCGGCATGACCGCGACGATTGGAGCGTTCATTTTGATCCTCCTGACAATCTTGACCGAACGGCTCACACTCAGCCCGACCAAGACGGCGGCCAAGCTGGCGCAGTCGCGCAATGCCATGATTGAATGGAGCCAGCGCAACTCCGAAGCCCTGCTGACCATGGGCATGGTCCCGCATCTCACGGGGCGATGGAATACCCTCAATCAGACCTACCTCGCGAGCAACAGGCGTGCGAGCGACGCGGCGGGCGGCCTCGGCGCGATCTCGAAGGTGTTGCGGCTGACGCTGCAATCAGCGGTGCTCGGGGTTGGGGCGTACCTCGTCATCCATCAAGAAGCCTCGGCGGGAATTATCATCGCCGGTTCAATCCTCAGCGCTCGTGCGCTGGCGCCCGTCGATATTGCGATCGCTCATTGGCGCGGCTGGACTGCGGCGCGCCAGAGCTGGCATCGGCTCGAGAGGTTGCTGGCGGTCGTGCCGCCGGAGAGCGAGCCGATGCCGTTGCAGCCGCCGCACAAAAGCCTGGTCGTCGAAAACGCGAGCGTTGTGCCGCCGGGTGCGCAAAAACCGGTCGTACGCGACGCATCGCTGACACTGCACCCCGGCAGTGGCCTTGGCGTGATCGGGCCGAGCGCCTCCGGCAAGTCGTCGCTCGCCCGCATGTTGGTTGGATATTGGCAACCGACACACGGAAGATTTGCCTTGATGGAGCTTCGCTGGATCAATGGGCTCCGGATACACTGGGACGCCATATCGGATATCTCCCGCAGGACGTGGAACTGCTGAGCGGTACCGTGGCGCAGAACATCAGCCGGTTCGAGCCGAATGCTGCGCCCGAGGCAGTACGGGCCGCGGCGGCGGCCGCCGGCGTCCACGAAATGATCGTCTCGCTGCCGGATGGCTATGGGATGAAAATTGGCGAACGGGGGCCGTCCTGTCGGCGGGACAGGCACAGCGGATCGCGCTCGCGCGTGCGCTCTATCGCGATCCGTTTTTGGTGGTGTTGGATGAGCCGAATTCCAATTTGATGCCGAAGGCGACGCGGCATTGACGCAAGCCATTCCTCGGCATCCGCGCCCGCGGCGGCATCGTGGTCGTGATCGCGCACCGCCCGAGCGCAATCGCTGGGGTCGATCTGCTTCTGGCGATGAAACACGGGGCAATTGCCGCCTTGGGTCCGAAAGACCACGTGCTTGCAAAGGTATTGGAGCGAGAGCCGTCGCGACCCCCGTTGCGAGTAGTTCCTGAGTCGGGAGCGCTTAAACTTGAAACCGCAGTCAGCAACACGACAATCCATTCGGCGCCATGTTCTCGCGGGCTTGATGGTCTTTGCCGTCCTTGCCGTCGGCGTGGGCGGCTGGGTAGGAACGGCCAAACTCTCGGGTGCGCTGATCGCGCCCGGCTCCATCGTTGTTGATCTGAATGTCAAGAAGGTGCAGCACCCCACCGGCGGCGTGGTCGGCGAACTGCGCGTTCGCGAGGGCGATCGCGTCAAGGCCGGCGATCTCGTCGTACGCCTCGATCAGACGATTACGCGGGCGAACCTGGCCATCGTCACGAAAGGACTGGCCGAGCTTGCGGCGCGCAAGGCGCGCCTTGCAAGCGAACGGGATAGTTCGGACGCGATCGAGTTTCCGGGTCAACTTACCAGCCGGGAGAGCGAGCTTGAGATCGCGCAGATCATGGAAGGCGAACGCAAGCTGTTCGAACTGCGCCGGTCCGCCAGGCTGAGGCCAGAAGGCTCAACTGCGTGAGCAGTCTGGCCAGCTGCTGGAGGAGATTGTCGGTCTTACCGCCCAGCAGCAGGCCAAGAAACGAGAAATTGAATTGATCAATCGCGAACTCGAAGGGGTCCGCGACCTGTTCAAGAGGAACCTCGTTCAGATCAATCGCCTTACGCTGTTGGAGCGGGAGGCGACCCGGGCTCGATGGCGAAGAGGCCCAACTGAAGGCTGCCGTCGCGCAAGCCAGAGGAAAGATCGCCGAAATCGCGCTCAAGATCATTCAAATCGACCAGGACCTCAGCAGTGAGGTCGCGAAGGAGATGCGCGAGATCGACGCCAAAGTCGGCGAATTCGTCGAGCGCAAGCTTGCAGGCCGAAGACCAGCTGCAGCGGGTCGATATCCGCGCACCACAGGACGGCGCCGTGTTCCAGCTCACGGTACATACTGTCGGAGGCGTTATTGCTGCGGGCGAAGCGATCATGCTGATCGTCCCGGAGGCAGATAGCCTGGCGGTCGAAGCCAGGGTCAACCCTCAGGATATCGAGCAGGTGCAGCTCGACCAGAAGACGGTGCTGCGCTTTCCGGCCTTCAACGCTGCGACTACTCCTGAGATCAAGGGCCAAGTCAGCAGAATCTCCGCCGACGTAAGCTCCGATCAGCGTACGGGTCAAAGTTTTTATACCATTCGGATTTCAATCCCTCCCGATAAGCTCTCACAGCTGGGGAACGCTAAGCTCGTTCCTGGCATGCCGGTCGAGTGTTTCATTCAAACAGGAGAACGGACGGTGATCTCCTATTTGCTGAAACCGCTTCAGGACCAGTTGCATCGGACATTTCGGGAAAGAGGCTAACGTCAGACTCGCGGATGTTGGTTCATTTGAATCGATCGACGAAGTTGCCTTTCATTCGATGCTCGTTTTAGGCCGCGTCAAACCGGGGGTGCTAGGTGAAGGAACAATAGGGCGTCGCAACGCCTGCCAGAGACGCCTCCGATGAAAAACATGTTTCTGAGATCGGCCCATGCGTTAAGTTCCCGACGCAGTATTGGCCTATCTCTTCTGGTGGTCCTGCTAGCCATCCGGGTCTGGGATCCTCGTCCGCTGGAGGAGCTCAGGCTTAGAAGCTTCGACTTCTTCCAGACTACCAGCCCGCGCGATTCCGCCGTTCGTCCGGTCGTGATCGTCGACATCGACGAGAGCAGCCTGAGCGCATTTGGGCAATGGCCCTGGCCGCGGACCATCCTCGCAGACCTGCTCACTCGCCTGTACGAATGGCAGGCCGCGGCGATCGCGTTCGATGTCATATTTCCGGAACCAGACCGCTCGTCTCTCAACGAAGCCGTGAAGCATTTTCGCGACCTGGACGACGATACACGCGGACGCTTGCTCCATTTGCCGAGCAATGACGAGGTCTTCGCCCAGGCGATCGGTCGGGGAAACGTGGTGCTTGGACAGGCGGGAATCAACGCGTTCCATCCGCGTTCACTCGAGAAGCCCCCGAAACGGCTTTTGCCACCGTCGGCCCCGATCCCAGCCCCTATCTTATTGCATTCCCTTATATCCTGCGAAATCTCCCCAAGCTGGAACAGGCGGCTGTCGGCCACGGGCTCATCAGCATCCGCACAGAACGGGACGGAATGGTACGCCGGGTGCCGATTGTGATGCAGGCTGAAGACAAGATTGTCCCGGCGCTCACCCTGGATTTGCTGCGCGTGGCCACCGGATCGAGCACCATCATGATCCGCACGGACGAGATCGGGAATTCAAAGCGTTGCCGTGCCCGGCCTTGAATTGCCGACCGACCGGAACGGTCGCATTTGGGTTTATTTCGGTCCGCATGACAAGGCCAGATCTCGTTTCGGCAAAGGATGTAGTCGAAGGAAATGTCGCGCCGGAGAGATTTGCCGGCAAGCTCGTGTTGGTGGGCACGTCGGCGATTGGTTTGCTGGACGTGAAGACCACGCCGGTCCTTTCGGCGATGCCGGGCGTGGAGGTGCACGCGCAACTGCTCGAAGCGGCGCTGACGAACTCCCTGCTTGTCGCCCCGAGTTACGCAATTGTCGTTGAAATGATCGGCGCGCTGATCGGCGGCGGCGTCCTCGCCCTGCTTGCCCCGGCGGCCAGCGTTCTGATGCTGTTCGCGAGCGCAGCACTCGCGGCGGCGGCATTCGTCGCGGCGTCGTGGATTCTCTTCAGCCGGTACCAGATGCTGTTCGACGCGACCTTCCTCTCATCGCCACCTTGTCGGTGTACATGAGCATGGTCCTGATGGGATATTTTCGCGAACAATTGGACCGCCGACGCATCCGTTCTGCTTTCGCCCAGTACTTGTCGCCAACTCTGGTCGAGCAGCTCGCGAATTCGCCGCAACGCCTTGTCCTCGGCGGTGAGGAACGTGTCATTACGGTCCTGTTCAGCGACGTCCGCGGCTTCACGACCATCGCCGAGACCTACAAAGACAATCCGCACGGGCTGACGACATTGATGAACCGTTTTTGACGCCCCTGACCAATGCCATCATGGCGCGCAACGGCACCATCGACAAATATATGGGCGACGCGGTCATGGCGTTCTGGAACGCGCCGCTCGACGACCCCGCGCACGAGAGCGATGCCTGTCATGCAGCGCTCGACATGCTCGAGCGCGTGGATGCGCTGAATCAGGAACGGGAGCGGGAAGCATCCACGAGCGGCACCCGTTTCGTGCCGATCAAAATCGGGATCGGCATCAACACCGGGCGTTGCACCGTTGGCAATATGGGCTCGGATCTGCGGTTTCAATATACGGTGATGGGCGACAGCGTGAATCTCGCCTCCCGGCTGGAGGGCCAAACCAAGGCTTACGGCTTGCCGATCCTCATCGGATCGAGAACCGCGGCGGCCGTCGCCGAGCAGTTCGCTTTGTTCGAGATCGATTCCATTCGGGTGAAGGGAAAGACGGAAGCGGAAGTCATTTATGCGATTGTCGGCCGCGCCGACGTTGCTGCAAGCCCCGAGTTTAGATCTCTGCAGGACCATTGGGCCATGCTGCGTGTCTGTTACCGCAAGCAGGATTGGACCGGCGCTTTGAAAATGATTGACCTCTGCCGTTGCGAGTGCGAGCGGCTCGGTCTTGTCGGCTTGATTGATGCCTATGCGGATCGAATTCGGCGGCTCGAACAGAGGTCGCCGACCCCCGAGTGGGACGGTGTATTCACGGCAGAGACAAAGTAGCCGCCGTCCTCCGGGACGCAGGGTCCCGCTGGTCGCGGTCTGGGGCCCTTCGCCGTCCCAATCGCTTGCCCAGTGTTGTGCCGTGAGGCTCCTTGGGGCAAATGCCACCGGTTTATCGCACAAAAATGGGCAGCCTAGCTGACCGAATTCGCACTCGTTGTGATGGCCATCACATCGGGGGCGGCGCCGCCGATAGTCTGCTGCAATCGCATTCATGGATGGAGGCGATCATGCGAAACAGCAGCATTACGCGGTTGGTCATCAGGACGGCGGTTGCGGTTGGAATGTCGGTGATCGCTGTCAGCGCGATCGGCTGCGCCGTTGCGCAGCCGCCGGTCGAGGCGACCGAGTTCAGCTCGCAGAAAGCTCTCACGAATCGATCTCCGCTTTCGCAAGCTGACTTCCGGCTCACTGATCACCAGCAGCTCAGAGGCTATTTCCTTGACGGGTCGCGCGACCGATTGAGGTGACCATCGTCGCACCGACCTGTGAAGGCCTGGCTCTTTGGAGTGAATTTCGGCCAGCCGGAACACGGCTAGGGTCAAAGGCGGGCTGGACAGCTCCCCGATCTCCCCCGGTCCCAAGCTGTCCTGACATACGCCGAACCTAGAACTTGCCCCGCTTTCGCGGGGCTTTTTCTTGGGAGGCGAACCGCGAAACATTTGCTCGCTCTGAGCCTTGTTTTGACCAATGCCGTTGAAAAACGATTTTGAGGGGAGTCTCCGAGGCAACCTTGATTCAACACGAGCATCGGGCGCGCAAGATCGAATCAAGAAGTCGGCGCCCACGATTCGATCGATGCGCGCCGATGGCATGCCGCCGACGTCTTCAACAGGTATCGCCCCAATCCGGACAGTGCGGAGGAGATTTGCTCTTTTTCGAGGATGCCCCAGACCAGGCCGTCAATCAGGACTTATTGCTGAGGACCCGGCAGGCTGAGGTCCCGTTCCGCTCGAAAAATGTTGCTATATAGGGTTTGCAACCCACTGCCGGCCTCTGGCAGTGACGTTGAGGTAGCGAATGGCGGTCTGGACGAATGGAGAGACGCGCTTCCAATAAAACTGCGGATATAAATCGATCAGATCCGCGGGCGTGGAATAGCCAAGCTGTTTGTTCATGCCGGCTTCTTCGAACTCATAGTACAGCGCATTGGCCTTTCGTAAGTAGTGTGGATCGCCGAGTTGGCCGATGAGATCGGCGGCTCGCACCAGCTGCCCCTCTTCATCCGGCTCCTCTTCGTTCGTGGGAGTGAAAGCGGGAAACCGCGTGCATTCGATGGCTCGAGCTGATCTGCTCGGCATCTAGTCCTCGATTGTGTCAATACGATCCAGCACGAACAGCTTGGAGCGATCGACATGATAAGGCGCAAGGGAGGCGTCGGAGGAGCCGCGCGACAAGCGGACCTTGGCGCCGGTCGCGTCGATGACGCATCCGTCAGGTCCATCGCCCTTGAGGATGCCTCGCACGTATCCGATGTCATGCGTGAGACAGGCGACTATGATGTGTGCGTAATCAGTTGGGAGCGTAGGGGCGAGGAATGCTCGCCCCTTCATAATGTCATGGCCAGCCAGCGTCACCAGCATCGTGTGTTCGACGTTGTGGTAAAGGGCATCACTGTTGCCAATCCCCTCGAGCGCAAGTCGGGCAACCGAGGGAATCAGTTCGGTCAAGCGCGCGTGGGAAGAGCCAAATCGATGCTTCATGTCTGAAGCAAGGAAAGAACCCAATGCCTCCGACGCCAATTCGGGGATTGTGATCATCGAGGTCAAATCCAAAAGAGCGTACATTCTCAGGCCGTATCCGTAGCGCCCGCACGCCGGTCGACGGGACTTCATCAGGACTACCGCAGGCGCGGATCAACTATGTCGTTCCAGGCGGAATTGAAGTCAGATCCCGTCCCCGTCGCAACTAAGTCGCGGTCATGATCTTCGAGACTTGCATTCCACCGGCCTTTGTCGACACGGATCGTGAGCGTGAAATTCTGCGCGTCCCAATGGCGGACTGTCTCGATCAACTCCAACTCGGCCTGGCTCAACCTCATATTTATCCCCGCAGCTATACTCGCCGGCGCCCGGCCTCAATTGGCGACCTCGTCATCTTCCAACGCACAGGCATTGCGGAGCTTAAGCGCCCTGATGATTTCCTTGCTATCGCCTCCCATCCATGAATGCGATTGCAGCAGGCTATGGGCAGTGCGTCCTCGACGTATGTGATGGCCATCACAAAGAGGACGTTTCCGAGGAGGTACTGAGCCCCAGCTCCACCCGGGGGCTAAAGAGTGAGGTGTGCCCCGGCTGATGGGAAGCGGCCGACCGATCGAAGGCTGGGCCGCAGGATGGAATGCACGGGGCCCGCCAGCAATGGCGAGACGACGGAAACGGCCTGGTCGAGCGGTCGAGCGATCGTGCGGCAAGCTGGAGCGTGTCGGAGGTGCGGGCGTCTCGAAGTCGGCGTGACCTGCCCACGGATTTTCGCGTGGCTCCTGAGGTCGAACTCTCTATTTTGGCCGAGAATTCCCTGTTCTTTGAAAAACTCCTGTTAGGCCTCCAAAACTCCCCGTTCCATTGCTCAAGTTCGGGCACCCTCTTCCCATCTCTCGGATTGCGTACCTGAGTACTTACGCTCTATGGTTGTAAGACAAGGTCACATAAGCTCCCGCTGACGTGGCACTTTCTCGGGCAACGTCTCATCTGCCCCCATCCTCTTCCGCCTCTGGTTTAACCACCCGCGCTTCCGGGTTCCTAAACTTTAACCAGTCCGGCGAACGTCCTGATCTGTAATGCCACCCAGGCAGCTGGTGTGTGGATGTCCGTACAATCGTCAATTTTGTGATGGCCGTCACAGCGTCCGGAGCCAGGAACATGCTCAACCTTCCTCCAGCCCCGCTTTGGCGGGGCCTTTTCTTGTGAGCAGTCAGTTCTGACGGCCAAGACTAGGGGCTGGTCTCAAATGAAATCACCGGTCGTCAAACGCTCCATCCGCATCGCTGGCCACAAGACCAGCGTCAGCCTCGAGGATGGATTTTGAAGAGCCTGAAGGAGATTGCCGGCGAGCGTCATACGTCACTGTCCGACCTCGTCGCCGCGATCGAGACCGCCCGGCAACATAGCAATCTGTCATCGGCTATTCGGCTGTTCGTGCTGGAGTTCTACCGCAGCCAATTTTCAGCGAAGCCGGGCGACGAAAGCTCCGCGTGATGTATCGCTACCTCAGCCTCGACGTGTATGTACCAAAAACCTGATCCATATTGATTAGGTAAGAGAATCGCCGAACGTCAGCGGCGATGATTGCGCTGCTCTGCTTGTTCCTGGCCCTGTTAGCCTCGCCGTTCAAGTCGAAGCTTGTGCTTCCGGCGGCGATCTCAACCACGCGCTGCGCGCCGGGGCTATGTCGAAAGACCAAGTCCATGCTGAACTTGCCGACCTCGCGGCAGGCCGAAAGCTGGGGCGCATGATCGAGGAAGAGCTCGTAGTCTTCGATTCGAGTGGCAGTGGTGTACAGGATGTTGCTGCCGCATGGGTCGCGTGTCGGGAGGCCAGTCGAACCGGCATCGGCGTGCGGTTCGATTTGTCGGGAGTTGCGATGGAACAGTGAAAATGGCAGAAGGTAGCGGACGCGACTAATTCGCCGAAAGCTACTGAGTTCCTGGCCAGCGCGAGGGGCAGTCAGGCTTCCACTTCGATGTGGTGACTGGACATGCACGGCGTCATCAAACCGCCAACGTCCAAGGGCGACGCGCGTCTACGGAGCGCCTTTTATACGGGTGCGCTGGCTCCGTCGATGCGAGCCCTCGTTCCAGAGTTTGCCTCCCCGGAACGTGCCTGTAGCCGACCAGACAATTTCTGAGAGGTGCCCTGACGCTCGTTCCGAAGACGTTTACGTGACGAACTGTGGAAATGTCAGATGGATAAGATTGTAAGACTCTAATCGTCCTTCGAGGAAACGCTCAGGCGGTGCAAAACCCCTTGAGCGACCCCCGCGCGAGGAGGCGGAGGATGCAGTGCGCACGCTGATCTGTTGGTCGGGCGATGACCCGGACCGCGAAGGATTGGTGGTACTCCTGCGCGCGTTGTGCGCGCCTATGAAGAGTGGTTTGCGGGATATTTCGAGGACCCACGAGAGTACTTGAAGCGAACCTTCGAAGAGGTGGGTGGATACGACGAGATCGTGCTGCTGCGAGATATCCGATTTGAATCCCACTGCGAGCACCACATGGCGCCGATCATTGGACGAGTTCACATTGGCTATCTTCCTCGGGATCGAGTTGTTGGAATCTCAAAACTCGCACGACTTGTCGATGTCTATGCAAAAGCGTCTTCAAGTTCAAGAAAGATGACGGCTGAAATAGCGAATTGCCTGAATAGCGTTTTAAAGCCGCATGGAGTCGGCGTGGTGGTAGAAGCTGGGCACGAATGTATGACGACGAGGGGCGTGCACAAGCCGGGCGTGACGATGGTGACAAGCTGCTTGTTGGGAACATTCAGGACACAAGCGGAAACTCGCCAGGAGTTTCTTTCTGCCATCAATTTGAAGCGTGGGTCTTGATGCTGTCTTCGCAGGGCGCGCCACCCGTGACGCGGTCTTGCGCTGCTCTCCTGTGCCGAGCTCGTTTACACGGTAAATCGTCGCGGGTTACGCCGTTCCAGGCGGTCCAATATTTTGCAGAACACGGACAGTGCGCCTTATTTCGCTCGCGTGTGCTCGGTCCGGCAGCAAGCTGCGGCGTTCTGACAAGTCAGCCCTTAGGGAAAACTCAGCCAGCACTCGCACCCACCAGCAGAGGCCCGGCGCCGATTTAACGCGCGAAGCCCAAAATGGTCCCAAACGGCGGAGCTTGCACGGCGCTCGGGTAAAGGTTCAAGCCGCCAAAACCTAAAGGAATGCTTCGGCTCCCGGGACCAGCCCTATTCAAGAACGTCCAACTCTTCCAGCCATCGCACAAAGAAATGTGCTGCAGCATGGGCCTCTTCCTTGCTCTTCGCGCGTTCGATCCTGTGCAAGACTTCGTCTCGCTGATCGACTCCTGGCCGAACCTCCTGCTCGCGAGCAAAGCTAGCCGCGTCGTCGAGGTCGCGGATGATGCGCCCATCCTTGAGATGCAGCTCCGGCGTGAAGTAAAACTCGGTCGCCATATCTCGGAAACGTCAAGCGGTGCCCAGGGGTTCCCATAGATTGACGAACCTCACCGGTTCGCCAACCGCACAGGCTCTCGGCGCCCTCGTGTGCTCAGGCGCATGGGACGGAGGCCGCTTTCAGATCCCTTTAAATTACACGATTCCCATTGCGCGGACGACGGCGTTTCTGGGGATCCTGTATTGCGCTTCAGGCCGGGGCTGCCTAGGATTGACTGCGCCCAGTGCAGGCAAAGCCCATGAATAAAAAAGTCAAACTCGATGCTAAGCCGCCTCAAGGCTGCGATTGGCGGGGCGGGCGAACCGGCGGTCTTCGTACACGGCTTAGCCTCCAATAGACTCATTTGGAGACGTGTGTGTCACGGACTCAAGGATGAATTCTCTTACCATGCGATCGACCTACCAGGTTCTGGCGAGTCGCCGGCACCGAGACATTTTCAATACACGATCGAGCACTTCGCCGACGTGTTGACTGACTTCATCATATTGAAAGATTTGAAAAGGCTCACTTTGGTAGGCGCTTCGCTTGGCGCGGCGGTAATTTTGGTGGCCTTGCTACGGAACAGGGATGAATTAGCTCCAAGAGTGCGAGCGCTATGTCTCATCGATGCCATAGCGTACCCACAGGACTTTCCATTCTTCGTCGAAATTCTGCGAACACCATTTATAGGGCCTCTCGCTCTCACCTTTCCATTCTTCGCCCAAATTCCGCGGAGAAGAGTTGGGGAAGCTCTGATTAGAACGGCACGTTCGCTAAACGCTAAACGCCTTTCGCGCTATGTACAGCGCCTGGACACGATTCTTTTGCCTACTCTGGTGATTTGGGGGCGTAAAGATGGTGTAGTTCCCCTGAGAGCCGGCAAGCGGCTTGCACGTGATTTGCCCAACTCGCACCTGATTGTATTGACCACTGTGGTCATTCCCCTCACACGGAATGCCCAGCTGAGGTCATTTCTGCGCTGAAAGAATTTGCGCAGAAGACCAGGGTAAATGTTTCGCTGCCTAACCACCTGGCAACGTCCTAACTAACCTCGGATTCAATTATCCGTTTGCTTGTTTCAGAAATTCCTCAGGTGGATTCAAGGTTCAGTCTGAGTTTCGCGCTGGCGCTCCAGCTCACCCCGCCCATGAGGCGCAATATGCGCGCGCTCGGTCTATTCGACTAGACTGCAAAAATTTCAAACCGAGACGACGCAAGTGAGCGGGCATGATCGTGCAAGCTTGGCAGTTCCGTCGAGTCCCAAATGCAGGACCATCTGCCGGTGTTAATCCTTCGCGCCCTCGATCGGCGCGTGCGAGTGACCTCCGTCCGCCGTGCGTAAGTTTGCCGTGATTGAATCGGCGATCACAGCATTCGGACGGAGCGGCCGGGATCGTTCCGTTCTCCGGCCTACTGTCCCGTCGCAGAAACCTGATTGTGCTGCCCCTCACTGGCGAGGGCTCCACTGCTCGTTAAGAGGCGCTGCGTTATCTCGCGCTCGATATCATCGGTGAGGCGCCCGCCCGACCTGGCGAGGAAGCGGGCGATGTCTCGATCGGCCTGCTTCTGACGCGACTCAAAAATGGCGTCAAAGATGCGCCGCAGGACGCCGGCCTTGTTCGTGACGGCATTGCTCCCGGTGGAAGTCTGGTAGGGGAAGTAAGGGACGAAATCCCTGTGATGTGCTGCATAAGTCATGTGTCCATCTCCATCGTGTTCCGAATGCTAACAATTGAATATTCCTCATCCGTCATATCGTGCTATATGTCATATCGACCCAGAACGGATGGCTGACAAAGGATGACTTCTCAGCCGACGGTTGAGTATTTCTCATGCATAAGCCAATGCCACCGCTCAACGCCCTACGCGCGTTCGAGGTCGCCGCGCGACATTTGAGCCTGACCAAGGCAGCGCAAGAGTTGCACGTGACGGCGGGCGCACTGAGCCACCAGATCCGCGGGCTCGAAGCGCTGCTCGGTCTCAAGTTGTTCGACCGGCGTGTGCGATCGATAGGGCTTACGCCCGCTGGCAAGCTGCTTTATCCCGGCCTTCAGACTGGCTTCATCCACATCCGTGATGCGGTGACCGGCCTGAGCACCGCGAGTCAAGAACGCGTGCTCGTGATTAGCACGTCGCCAGGCTTCACCTCGAAGTGGCTGGCGCTGCGGCTCCACCGCTTCACCAGCGCTTATCCCGAGATCGATGTTCGCATTTCCTCGTCCATCGGCAATGCCAATTTCACCACCGACGGGGTCGACGTTGCAATACGTAATCTGCCCGTCGATGCCGCGGCCGAGTCAGCACTTGTGATCGAGAAGCTGATCGAGCTGTCTTTGGTGCCGGTATGCAGCCCTCGGCTGGTCGAGATGCACGGGCCTTTGGAGCGGCCCGAAGCGCTCAAGGGTGTGCCGCTGATCCATGACGACTCGCTCGCAGACGGGGCCGAGATGTTAACCTGGGCCGATTGGTTCAAGGCGGCCGGCGTCGACGGCGTTGATGTCAGTCACGGGCTGCGCTTCAACAGCGCTGATCACGCGCTCGATGCCGCGGGCGAAGGTGCCGGCGTGCTGCTTGCGCGCGATGTGCTGGCCTATGACGACCTACGCACGGGGCGACTCGTGATGCCAGTTGGGTTCGCCCTGCGCTCGGGCCGGGCCTATCACTTCGTCTGCCCAAAGAGCCGGAGGGAGCACCCTCATGTGCAAGCCTTCCGTACTTGGGTCAAACAAGAGGTGGCAACGCTGGACTGGAGGCAAGTGCGCCGCACGGGCGAGTCGAGCCCCCACGTGCAGCCTTGACAGAACACGGGTGCGGCCCCGCCGAATCACCGTCGACGTTGATGCGATGCGACTGAAAACAGCGCTCGACATCTGAGGAGAGACACGAAATCTCCATGTCCGGTTAGGGTCAAACCGGAGAAAACCTCGCTACGAGCGAATGTTTTCGGCCGTTCCCCAATAGCGGACATTGCGCAGCTGCGAAGCTAAACACCTTTCGCGCTATGTACAGCGCCTGGACACGATTCTTTTGCCTACTCTGGTGATTTGGGGGCGTAAAGATGGTGTAGTTCCCTGAGAGCCGGCAAGCGGCTTGCACGTGATTTGCCCAACTCGCATCTGATTGTAATTGACCACTGCGGTCATTCCCCTCACACGGAATGCCCAGCTGAGGTCATTTCTGCGCTGAAAGAATTTGCGCAGAAGACCAGTGGAAATGTTTCGCTGCCTAACCACCCGGCAACGTCCTAAGTTACCTCGGATTCAATTATCCGTTTTGCCGACAGACGATATCGGCGGGGACGGAGATGTAGCCAACGAAGCGACCCCTCTTCCAGTCGGTCATAAGACGGGCGCGCCAAGCCGGCGGACTTCAACCCGCGGCGCAAATAGAAAAAGCCCCGGCACCACGTGGATGGACAGCCGGGGCTTCCCTTGTGAACCTTAGTGGCGAGCCCAACCAGGTTCGGGTTTTCGGTGGCGCGTCAGCGTATGATCGTTTGCTGCCAGGCTTTCGCGTGTGAATTTCTCAGCGCACTGACGCCATCTCTCTGCCATGCGATGCCAAGTAGCACTGCTCCGGGGATCGCGGGTGGATCTTGCCATTTTTTCGCAGTCGGCGGCGTGTTTCAGAAATTCCTCAGGTGGATTCAAGGTTCAGTCTCCTTGCCAATTGTAGTTCCCGCACCACGGCTAGGCTGCTTCTGGCCTGCCGATGAGATAGTCTTTGGAGCGCCCGCATCTTGGCCGTGGCGCGCTCCATCACGATAGCCCCCATCCCCGTTTGTCGGGGACCGTACACATCGGACAACCTACAGGGTACCGGGAGGTTCCTAGGGAACTTGGCTCGCCGCACGGACCCAACTTCAGCATCTGCTCCAATTCTTGCGGAACCGTGCCTTCGCCACCTGCAGCGCAGCAGGGCTCGCCCGTCCGCGCCTCGATTGGCCGGCCACTCACATCGCCGCAACGCCGCTGTTGTCCTCGATTCTGACATGACGATGCGGTTCGGGGCGGTTCGCCTGCTCGCTTTCGAGTTGCTGTTGCCGCCGACGCGCTTCAGCACGCGTTTCGTATGTGCCTCTGAGCTCATCGCCTTCGTAGACCTTGTATGGGGCCCTGGGATCTTCATCTCCAACCATTTGGGCGGTTCTCCCTTTGGCTCGCGCGGCTGCCGTGACGAGCGACGGTGAGCTATTGCCGATCCGTTGCAGCCTCTTCGGCTGCAGCCATCTCCAACCAGTATTCAACCGACGCCCATGCTCTCTATCGCGTGAATCTAATTTTCGGTACAGACAGGTGCGCCGAATCGCATAGTCGCATACCTCACGCCCGCCACGTGTTCCTGCAAATTAGGGCGATTATGTATTTGACGTGGCTGCGCTCGAAAATGGTCCCGATGGCCGCCGTCTCGTTATGGAAGTGGGGTGCGGACAGAATGGACATGGTCTAACTCCTTGGGCAGGATTCGCACATGGCAATTACAACATGCATTAAATGTAGCGGGCACAGCTTCGAGCTTTCATCCTTTGCCCCAATAGGTGAGAGCCACAAAGTTACAATCCTTCAGTGTAGTACCTGCGGAACGCCGGTAGGCCTCTTGGACGGCGTTTCCGGGCTTCAAATGAAGGTCCTACAGGACCAGATTACATCGATTGACAATAGACCTCACCCTCATTGCGAATGCGCTGACGGCATAAGCATGTCCCGAGGCCTCCGAGGTGAGAAACGCCCCGCCGACTGCCCAAATTAGGAGCGCCTGTTGTTCCCCTGTGATTGGCAAACGGCGGTCAGGTTCAAATCCGACCACTGCGATTTTCAAATCTAGCACCTGAGGGTTAAACCCGACCTACGGGATTTGTCCGCGATCCAGCAGGCCGCATTCTGCACATCGATAGGTGGCCACAATGGAATTCACGAAGTCCGGCTCACAAAGCACAATAGTCATCGGACTGCGGCACTGTGCGCACAGCGGCGCACACAACTTGTCCCGATGGAACGAAAGGGTGTTCTGAGACTGGCGGACAGGGGCATCCATAGTCCGGCCTCCGTAGGTTAATTCTGGGCGTGCCGCCTTTGTTCCATAAAATGCGAACGGGCGATGTTCCCGTTCTCCGATCCCGGCTGAAACCGAAGCGGCCCGTTACACATGCGGCGGCGCACGAAATTCCTTCAATACGTCATCGCACAATCGGTCGGGATCGCGCTCACCGGCCTTTGCAAGTTCGATGATCTTGTGTGCGAGTACTTCATCGGCCCGGACCAAAAGCCCTGCGGGGCAGCAAACCCGTGGAAGGCTCTCGTAGTGGAGGAATTCATGATCCGAACGCCAATCTGTGACCTGTTGGACATCGAGCACCCGATCGCGCTCGGCGGCATGGGCTCCGCCACCTCGCCTGCGCTCGTGGCCGCCGTTTCGCGAGCGGGCGGCCTTGGCGCTCTGGGATGTCATTACCTGACTCCAGATCAAATTCAGGAGCGGGCCGCCGCTATCCGCCAAGAGACTAAGAAGCCGTTCGGCTTGAATTTCCTGACGTTCGACACTCGCGAAGACAGTTTCGCCGCTGCTCTCGAACTCCGCCCCAGTGTGATGCAATTTGCCTGGGCGCGGCCCGATCAAGATTTGAAGCCCTACTTCGAGCGCTCCCATGACGCCGGTTGCAAAGTCACCTACATGGCAGGAGCCGTGCCGGAGGCGTTACGTGCCGCGAAGGCCGGCGCCGATATCATCATTGCGCAGGGTACCGAGGGCGGCGGTCATGTTGGCTGGATGGCCAGCATGCCGCTCATCCCAATGATCGTCGATGCGGTCGCGCCGATTCCGGTCCTCGCAGCTGGGGGCTTTGCCGACGGGCGCGGCCTGGTCGCCGCGCTGGCGCTCGGCGCGGAAGGAATTCTGCTTGGCACCCGCTTCCTGGCAACGGTGGAGTCGCCGCTTCACGCCAACTTCAAGCAGGCGATCGTGGACAGCGACGGCCACGATACGCAACTCTCGGAAATTCCCGACATCGCTGCAGGCTTGGTTTGGCCGGGCGCCATGACACGTTCGCGGCGCAATCGCTTCGTCGAACGCTGGGCAGGACGAGAATGGGCCTTGCGGCAAGGCCGGGCGGAAGCCATCGCCAGACTGCGAGCGGCTCGGAGTCAGGCGACGTCGATGAAGGCCCGCTGTCGATGGGACAGGATGCGGGTCTCGTTCACGACATCCCGCGCGCCGCGGATATTATCGCCTAGAATCGCGCAAGAGGCGGAAGAGATACTTGCGCGCAAACTTCCACGGCTCCTTGCACCGACGGGATGACGAACGTCGAGCTCACCGAGAGATCTCGAGATCGCGGCAGCCACAAACGGAACCATGGCGCCGCGCGCCATACTGCAGACATTGCCAGCTGCAGATCGCGGCACTCGTAGAAAAATCATCGAGAAGCGTTCTGCGACTCGCACGAACCATTCCTCATCGGTCAGATCGCTTTGGTATCGGTTCGTTCTGCGGCTATGCTGTTTTCGAGTGGTTGGGGTCCACACTGGCAATTCCGGATTGGTGTCAGTAACCTCCTGCAATCACATCGATCCGAGGCACTCCAACCTCATTCAATGCCGCCCTTAGGGAGCCCGCCATGTTTTTCATGATCATCGAGCGCTTTAAGGACCAAGATATGTTGCCGGTCTACAAGAAACTCCAGCATAACGGCCGGATGATGCCGCACGGGCTCAAATATGTTGATAGCTGGGTAGAACCGAATTTTGCCTCGATGCTTCAACTTATGGAATGCGACGACCTACGTCTTCTGCAACAATGGATTCTAAACTGGCGTGGTTCTGGGACCCTGTTTGAAATCAGTACCGGTCGTTCCGAACAAAGATACCAGGGAATTGTTCATGTCCTTGCTTGATCCAGCCAAACCAGAAACATGACCTTCATTCATGCCTTTCGAAACGGCCTCTAAGGTATTTGCGCCGCCGCTGGGCATATCTCCTGCAAATGCCGTTGGGATCGATCACCGAATGAGCGCTGTCCTCGGATTCACTGCGGCTCTCAGGGTTACAACCGGCGACGTGCCGGGTCTTGCAACCAAGTCGAAGTGAAAAAGGCTCGTATCGGGAATCATAGGCCAGCTCCGCGATGGTTGCTCCCGCCGCGCGGACTTTCGGTCGCGCGAGTGAAAATCCGTAAAAACGCAGCCGGCTTTCGCCCGCGGAAAAAACGACTCGCGCCGTGAGAGCACCTGTATCCAAAATGCGTGCAACGCGATTCCTGCCATTCGATACGAATTTGCCGCTGTCGCCCAAGAATCCCACGCCTGAGGCCCCGACCGGGACGACGATCCAGTAGGCGCCATCGTCGGGAACGACAAATTCAACCGCCTCCTCCGGCTGGAGGTGCATTCCGTATCCGTCGAAGTAGTTGTAGGCGTAGACCGGACCTTTGTGACCCAGCGCCGAGGGCGAGAAACGTGCCGTGCGCTGTTCGGCCGGTTGACCGAAGGCGAAAACGTATGATGTGATCGACCTTTGGTGGCGAGTGTGGGCGGCCGCTACGATCGGCAATCGCCGATCATTCGCCTGCTCGATGTAGGTCGCGTTCAGCGGAGTGATCGCATCATCCGGTTTCACGATCACGCCGTCGGCGCGGATGACACGATGGAGGTTTGCCCGATCGAATTCGCCCAGCGCATCGCCGACGCCCACGATCGACGCCGAGAGCGTTGAGAGCAAGAGATCCGACGTCTCCGAGCTCATGAAGACGTCGGTCCACGGCCATTCGCCGAGCGCGCTCGCGAGCCGCCCGTTGAACAGAAAGGATGTCCAATGCCCCTTGACGAAACGGTCGCCGCTCACCCGAATCGTCAAGAGATTGGAATAGCGTGTTCCCTGCAGGAAGTGCCGCGGCAGTGGCATGCAGTATTGGAGCGCAATGCCTTCTTTTCCCGCCGCCTTGGACATCGCGTCCATGAACAGCTCGCCGGAGGTCAGATCGCGCGCGGGAACTGCCGGCCCGGAAAGCCAATCCTGTTCATAGGCGCGAACGCCCGAACGCGCGCAGATAACGCATCCAATCGGCCCAAAGCCGCGGGTCGACTGAAACGTTGCCGGATATGGCATGTGTTTTCCGGTAGGGACTGTGGTCGTCGATCCAGCGATTGTGGGCGATCAGCGGCAGGCCGAGTTGCTTCTGGAATGCACCAAGTCCGTCGGGAAAGAGCTCCCGTGACGCCTCGTAAAGATAGGTTCCGCCTCCCAACGGATCCGCGCTCTTCCACTTGCCTTCATGTCCCTTCGGGTAGAACCAGCTGTCGAGCTGAACGTAGCCCAGCCTGAATGTTCATGTCCCTGAACTGATCTCGCACCTTGAGAAGCGTGCTGATGTATCCAAGCGTTTCCTCAAATCGGTAGTAGTACTGCGCCCCGTGATCGGTCCAATAGCCGAGGTACTTCAAGCTGAAATCGGCATCATTGGCAGGGCGCTTCTTGCCGGCCAGATCCGTGAGAAAGTGACCCCAGATCTCGAATGCGCGATTGATGCCCGGCGCGACCACGAGCGCGCTCATCGCGACGAAGCCAGGCGGGATATCCTCGACGTCAGCGGATATACCACTGACCAGCTCGTTGTGCGGGCCCAACGACAATGCCGCATTCATGTAATGGGAAGCGGGTGAGAAAATGAACGTATTCGGCCTGGTCGTCAAAGAAGACCCAGGGCCCGTCAGGTCCGAACCGCTCAAAGCTGAAGCCGCCGAATGTGGCCGTATAGGTCAGATGATGAAGGTTGCGCGGATAGGATGAAATGGTGGGAAACGATTCACTCGTCTTCCCCGCGGTCAGGAACACCAGCTTGAAAATGACGACCGGGCGATGATCATAGATGCGGATTGCGCCGAGGCGCGCGGCTGCCGCGGATGTCTCATATTTGAATTCGACCTCCCGGTAATGGCCAGCGCGGTCTCGGCCGCGTCTCGAGGCCAGATGGGCGAGCGGTGAGCCGACGTTCCCGGAGAATTTCCAGGCGGGGATCCGGGTCGTCACTTCGAACGATCCATCCGCATCGACGGAGACCCCGATACCGGTTTCGTTGGCGACAGTCCGCACGGATGATGCTGATGCCACCGACATCCAGCATTCGAGAGCGATCAGGAACGAGAGCGCAAATGATGCAATGGGCCTCACGGTCGCCATTCTTCGTCCAAGATTGATTACCGAAGGGGCCGCTCCGGTAGTACTAGCCGCTTCGCCCGGACGCTAATGCCCGTTCGGCGGCAATCAGCACGTTGAGCGGCTGCCACGGCTTGGGCATGTAAGCGCCACCGGGCGGGCAGTTCGCCGCCATGCGCTCGCGCGGATGCCCGGAGGTGAGGATCATGGGAAGAAGGGGCCAGCGCTGCTTCACCTCCCATGCCAGATCAACTCCGTCCATGGCACCGGGAAGCCGGATGTCCGCGAAGATCATGGCAACGTCTCGCCCGCCGATCAGCATGATTGCAAGCGCAGCTTCCGCGCTTTCGCACTCGATGGTGTCGACCTGTTCGTCTTCGAACAGCGCCGCCGCGAGGCTACGGAGTTCAGCGTCGTCCTCGACGATCAATACGGCTCGATGTTTCTGTTGCGCTTGGCCCATGGCCGGGTCCCCTCCTGGCGTTCGTCGTGATCGACATTCAATCGGCGCATGAGCGCCGACAGCCGTCGCGGGAGCGGGGACGAAACGATGTCGGCGAATGTAGCCCGCAGCTCGTCCGTGAGCGTCAGCGGGAAATCCATTCGGTCGAGCGGTAGCATGGGTCGGACGGCGCATCTGGCGGCCTGTTCTCCGAACAGGAACCTCCCCTCGCTCTCGCGTCCTATGTCGGCAACGCGACAGAGCCGGTTTTGTTCAGGGCCGATGCGGGAGAATTTGCTTCTGACGCGTCGCACGGGAACTTCCTGCACTTTGTCGCCCAGCTTTGGAACCGCCGCGGCTTTGAACACAGGCGGCTGGCCAATTTTTGTGAGGTATTCGCTCGCTCCGCGGCGCCCGTGCAGCCCGGAAGGTATTAGCGTGCCGTGGATTTACTGGGGCGTTCCGCGATCCCGGCCATTGCAGACAGTCAAGAGTGGCCCCCGGCCCGGAAATTCCGCATGGCGGACGGGGGCATCGCGCTCGCGCCCGCAAAGCTAAGGCGACTCAGTTCGTCTCGTCATCTTTCTTGGATTGGATTTACTGCTGCTGCTGCGTCACCGGCTTGCCATCGCTCGGGCACATCAACTGCTCATCGTTGAAGCTGCGCAGGATGGAGTCGAACTCCACGGCTGAGCCGTTCGCCATGGTGTGCAGTCGCTGCGCCATCGTCAGGAGAGAAAACCGCGTGTATGGGTCGGACGTGGCCCGGGCTAGGGCCAAGCAGTCTGCGGCCCGCCTCTTTAACTCCTCAGACTGGTCAGACAACACCGGAGCCATTTTTGCTATTCGCTCAGCTTGATGTTGGCATCCTTGATGACCTTCGCCCATTTGGCGATGTCGGCGTTGATGACGGCGGCGAATTCGTCTGGTGAGTTGACCGCGACTTCGAGGCCGAGCTGCGCCAAGCGTTCACGCATGTCGGTCTGGGCGGCGATCTTCACGATCTCCTCATGCACCTTGGCGATGATCGGGGCTGCCGTGTGGGCCGGCGCCAGAAGCCCGAACCAGGAGATGGCTTCGAAGCCCGGAAAACCGGATTCGGCGAGCGTCGGCAGCTCGGGAATGATCGGCGAACGCTGGTTGGAGGTGACGGCGAGCGCGCGCAGCTTGCCGTCGCGCACGACCGGCAGAATCGCGCCCATGTTCTGCAGCGTCATCGTCACCCGCCCGCCGATCACATCGGCCAACGCCACGCCGCGATAGGGGACGTGGACGATGTCAACGCTCGCCAGACTCTTGAGTAACTCGCCGGCAATGTGCTGCGGCGTGCCGACGCCGGGCGACGCATATGACAGTTGTCCGGGCCTGGCCTTTGGCGAGTGCGAACAGTTCCGCGACGCTCTTTGCCGGCACATCGTTGTTGACCACCAACAGGCTAGGCATCACCAGCACGCGGGCGATCGGGGCAAGGTCGCGCACTGTGTCGAAGGTCGGATTGGGCAAGAGCGACGGGTTGATCGTCATCGCGCCATTGGCGCCCCAATAGAGCGTGGTGCCGTCGGGCGCCGCCTTCGCCACCCGGTCGCCCCCGACGCTGCCGCCGGCGCCCGGAATGTTTTCGACCGTCACCGGCACGTTCCAGGCCGCGTTGAGCTTCTGCGCGAACATGCGCGCCGTGATGTCGGTCGCGCTACCGGCAGTGAAACCGACGATGATGCGAACTGGCCGGTCAGGATAGCCGGTCTGCGCGACCGTCGGCGCCGCCATCAGCAGCGCGGCGAACGCAACCAGCGTTGCGCGGACGACTTTCATGACGCTCCTCCCCGTACGGCAACCAACTGGGATAGATGACTCCAGAACTGACGTGGATAGTATCGACTTTATAGTCGAACCAGTCTCAGAACGTTCAAATGATTTCCGGTCTGCCTGGCTAGGCGGACATGATTGGCGAAGCTTCGGCGGGTCCGTTCAGTGCCAACAGCGGTCATCGGGCGCCGCTTCATTCGATCACCTCGTCGGCGTGCGCAAGTAGCGTCGGAGGCAACGTCGAGGCCGAGCGCCTTGGCGGTTTGCAAGTTGATGATCAGCTGAAACTTGCTCGCCTGCTCCACGGGCAGGAGACCTGCCCGTTTTTCGCCCGTTTCTGAAATCGGTCTCGCCGTCTTGCTCTGACGGGCAGCGGACTTCGGTGCGCTCCCTCTCCCATAGGGAGAGGGTGGGGTGCAGGGTTAATGTCTCCCGATCGTCCGGTAACCCCCTACCCCAACCCTCTCCCCAAGCGGGAGAGGGAGCTCACCGAGTATGCCGCCTGCACTGATTTCCATTGCAACGGGATTCTGCTCGAGCGGTTACGCAATCGTCGCGGCCGCGTCGCGCGGCTCTTGGTCCCGGCTCTCGCGCGCAAGCGCGCGTCAGCTGGGCGCACTGCCGAGTAACCTCCTCCGGCAATTCACATTCCCAATCGCTGCCACAGTTTTGATCCCGACGCGGCAGCGACTCGGTGCGCTCCCTCCCTTTGTGGGGGGGGGTTGGGGTGGGGGTCCCGAGATTGGCGCACCGATGTTGCCGAACGCGCTCTAGTCGCGGCCTCAAGACGCGGATGCCCGGCACAAGCCGGGCATCCATGACGCGCGATATCTAGGAGAATGCAATGAACCGGTGCCGCTGCGCTCGCCGTCGCGCTCTTGGCCTTGGCGTTTGCCCCTACCGGCCCTACCCCGGCTTCAGCGGAGCACGACCACCGGCGCGCCCCAGCTGACGCGGTTGTAGAGATCGAGCACGTCCGCATTGAGCATGCGAATGCAGCCGTAGGACACGAAGCCGCCGATCGAGCTCGGCTGGTTGGTGCCGTGGATGGCGTATTCCCCGCCGCTCAGCGTCATGGCGGCCGCGCCCATCGGGTTGTTCGGCGCGCCGCCCGGAATCACGGCTGGCAGCGAAGGCTTGTCGCGCCTGATTTCGGCAGGCGGCGCCCAGGCCGGGCTCAGCTGCTTGCCGTCGATCCTGGCCGAGCCGCTCCATTGCTTGCCGGCCCGGCCGACACCGACGGGATAGCGCACCGCGGAGCCGTTGCCGAGCACGTAATAGAGCGCCCGCTCGCTGGTCTTCACCACGATCGTGCCGCTCGCATAGGGCTCCGGAAAAGCCGACCATCTCGCGTGCCTGAGCGGGCTGCGGCATGGCCACAACCAGCAGGAGCGCGGCCGAAACCGCACCAAGCAGAAGGTAACAGATGCATGATTGCCCCCTCATCGAACGCGGCCGACCCCCGGCCGCGGCTCTCGATTCATTGGTCGCACCAGCAGGCGAAATGGTTCATTTGTCCCCGATGGCGAGGCGCGTCCTTGCGAATGTGGGTGGAACGGCGCCGTCCGGGACCGGAGACCCCATCGGCGTTTAACCATCGCGGGATGAATCCGGGACATTCGTCCAACGGGTCATTCGCGTCGACTTGGCGAGGTCCCAGGGCGCGTCCGCTTTATCCCAGATGCCTGTCCCAAGCGGCAGTGGCGATCGGTACCCCGGTAACATAAGCCGACATCGACGGAAACCACCTTCGCCTGATTGACGCCAATCATCGAAGCTGGTGATCGTGAATCAATGTTGCTCGGAGACCCCCTCAAAATCCTTTTTCGACAGCCTCGACTTGCAGGCAAGCACGTGACGCTGCACGGCTGCGCACGACAGAAATCCCGAGGCACAGGCGATGACGGCCTACCGGCTGACCACCTTGCCCGTTACGTCGATGCCGTGGCCTTCAAAGACAGCCTTTGCGATATCGAGACCGATTGTCGAGCTCGCTTTGCATAACTGGCTCCTCCGAATCGTGGAGCCTTAAGTAGCACCCACATCCATGGCACTCACGTGCCCGTGGAGGAGCCGTCCACGGCATCAAAGGCGGACATCACCGCGTTACTCAATCAGCTCGTCAGCGCGGGCGAGTCCCGGCGGTAAGTCGAGATCGCGGATATTTTGGTTTCATCCGCCCGCCTTCCACTTTGCGAGCGGCCAGATATCGGGAGCTTCACTGCCCTTGTGGGTCCAGGGATCGACCGTCCAGAGTTCGTTGGTCTTGCGATCCTTGATCACTGCCGTATTGTGCGGACCCTCAGTGAATAGAAACCGAGACGCAGGCGCGGCAATTGTATGATGCCGCAGCAATTTGAGCTGGTCGAGAATGAGTAGGAGCGAATTTGTGTTGTTGGTTGTATCGATGCAGTCGAATTGTTGAGCGCGATTGCCCGGGGCGAAGATAAGTGCGCCGGCCCGCGCGACGCGCTTCGCAGTGCCGGTTATGGGGGCAATGCGCCGTTCAAACCACGCCTCGGTCCGGCCTATTGCAACCCTTTCGGCCTCAGCCGAGGCAGACCCCGAGGCCATAATCGCGGACATCTGGGCGCGATCGCTGCCCGCGAGACCGATCTCGGTGCGGAAGTCGCATCCGAAGCCGTGGCAAATGAAGACGCCGGATGGGGTCGGAGGCGCGAGCGACCACTCCCGGAACATGGCCATGACCGCCGGATCAACCTCGTGACCGACAGCGGGCCCCCAAGCCATCAACAACGCTACGAGCACCATCGCGAAGCAGCGCACGCCCACCCCCTCGATGAAACCCCTGAAGGAAATTTTACAAAGCGGCCGCCCCCCGGCAAGGTGCAGCCGGTCGCAACGCACAGGGTCGTGTCGGTTTTTGGGAAAACGTGACTTATTTGCCAGCCTCGCCACCCCCAACTTGTTCGATCAGCGCGAGTGGCCAGCTCGCCTCGTCGATGTTTCGCTCGCTAAATGAAGCCTGCGCGTCCGCCTATTCCAGGGGCGTGAATCCGGATGCCTTCACGATCGGCCCCAGCGATCTGCGTCGGCGCTTGATCTGAAGAGCAGAGTCGGCCGGCGTGAGGCCGCCGACATCCCCGATTGATTGGCAAGACCGGCCTGCATTTCCCTGGTTTGCAGTGCCGTGCGCAAGACGCTGCTGACGTCTCGACGGACCCGTTAGAGTCACGCCGGAACAAAAGTGCCGAACCATTCCGGCGAATTCGAGCGCAGGTATCCCGCCACTCGGCGGCGGTTGGCACATCGGGCGGCAACGGGCTGCGCTGTGCGCCAGGTCGTTGCCAGCGCCCGCAGCGTCCCGGCCCGGATAAGCCCACTCATATTCCGCTGCTTCCGCAGCGCGAATGGTCTGCCTGAAGGTACATTCAAGGCGAGGTCGCGATGTTTTTGAAGTTCGATGCACTTGGGCCGGAGGCTTACACCCAAGGGAAGCTGAGCCGTTGTCGGTGATAAGTCTGGCGTGTGCCTTCGACGGAGTGTGAGTATTCATTAGTTCGCGATTTCTGTCGTACTCCTTAGAATGCCGATGCATGCTTCCTCCTGATCTGATCCTGCACGGCGGCAAGATCATCACGCCTCGATCGCGGCTCGCGATTGGCGCAAGCGATCGCGGTGCGATCTGGCCTCATCGCGGCCGTCGGCGACGACGCGGCGCTCCTCAAAGAGGCCGCTCCCACCACGCCAGCTCATCGACCTCGACGGTCGTTCGGTCGCTGCCGGGGTTCTTCGACGCCCATCCGCATGCCGACCGCGAAGGGCCTCAAGGCGCGCGGCGGCATCCCGATTGCCGGACTGCATTCGGTGGCCGACATCGTCGAGGTCGTGAAGCGAGCGGCCGCGGACGACGCCGGCCGGCGAATGGATCGTGCTGATGCCGATGGGCGAGCCGCCGCACGACTATATCAGTCGCCCCGAACAACTGACCGACGGCCGCTTTCCAACCCGGCACGACCTCGATGCGGTGGCTCCCGACCATGCGGTCTACATTCGCGCGGTGTGGGGCTGGTGGAGCCGCCGTCCGTTTCCGTCGGTCGCCAACTCGCTGCGCGCTGGCGCGCGCCGGCGTGACGCGCGATACGCCGCGCGCCGCACAATGTCGAGATTCTGAAGGATGCACGCGGCGAGCCGACCGGCGTCTTCCTCGAGCGCAATTTCGTGCCGGTCCTGGAATACACGCTGTTTCGCGATCTGCCCCGCTTCAAATATTGCGATCGCGTCGAGAGCGTGCGGCTCGGCGCGCATGCCTATGCCGCCGCGGGCACGACCTCGCTCTATGAAGGGCATGGCCTCACGCCGACGGTGATCCGCGCCTACCGCGAGAACGCCGAGCGCGATGCGCTGCCGTTGCGCATGCATGCCCCGGTCAGCATGCCGAGCGCGGCCTTCGACGACAAACGGCTGGTCGACCTGTTCTATCATTATGCCGGCCCCGCCGGCGGCCGCGGCCGCGGCGACGACATCCTGCGGGTGGAAGGCATCAATCTCGGCGGTCATGCCGACGCGACGGTCGCCGACATCATCGCGGCGGGATATCCCTACGATCAGTGGGCCGGGCATTTCTACCAGGCGATGACCGCCGAGAGGTTCGTGAAGCTCGGCATCGAAGCGGCGCGGCTCGGGCTGCGGGTCAATTGCGTGATCAGTCGCGACATCGAATATGGCCTCGAGCGCCTACGAGGCGATCGACAAGGAGGTGTCGATCCGCGACCGGCGCTGGGTGATGATCCACGTCAACCAGGCGACCGATGCCCAGATCCGGCGCATGAAGGCGCTCGGCGTCATCGCCACGGTGGTACCGGGTTTCCTCTGGATGGCGGGCGACCGCTACGGCCTCGACAAGCTCGGCGGTGACGGCATCCCGATCCGACGGCTGCTGGACGGCGGCGTACCGGTGGCGCTTTCGACCGACGGCGTGCCCTACTCGATGTTGTGGGCGGCATGGGAGGCGATCGCGCGCTGGGATGAGGACGGTCAGCGCCAGCTCGGGGACAGTCACCTCACCCGGGAGGAGGCGCTGCGCATGGCGGCGCAGAGCGGGCATCAGCTGACCTGGAACGAGGACCGCTTTGGATCGCTCGAGGTCGGCAAGGTCGCGGACATGGCGGTGCTGGCGGAAGACCCGCTGACCTGCGATCTCGATCGTCTCGAGGACATCCGCATCGAGCGGACGTTCCTCGGCGGACGTCAGGTGTTCGGGGACCGATGCGCCGCAGGACCGTGGCCGTCAGGAGCCCGGGAGCCAGAACCGGGACCGTTGAGAGCCGAGACTCGAACGGGACGGCCTAAGCCCGGCGCTCCGGCCGGGTTGCGATCGGGAGTCACATCTATACTGTGGACCTCCAAGACGCGGAGACCCGGCGTCAGCCGGGCGTAACCCGCGCGTCCAGGGAGGATGCAATGAACCGGCGCTGTGTTGCGCTTGCGATCGCGCTGTCTGCCCTGACGTTTCCGTCCGGCAGCGCGCTGGCGCAGACCTATCCCAACCGGCCCATCCGCATCATCGTGCCGTTCGCGGCCGGCGGCGCCGTCGATACGCATCGCGCGGCTGCTCGGCAACAAGCTCAGCGAGCAGCTCAGCCAGCCGGTGGTGGTGGAGAACCGCGCCGGCGCCGGCGGCAATCTCGCGCCCGATGCGCTCGCCAAGGCGGCGCCCGACGGCTACACCATCCTGCTCACCACCAACGGCCTGGCGATCAGCCCGTCGCTCTACCGCACGCTGCCGTTCGACGTGCACAAGGACTTCGTGCCGGTCACGCAGGTGGTGGCCTCGCAGCTCGTGATCGCGGCCCATCCCAAGCTGGCGGCGAATTCGATCGCCGAATTGATCGCGCTCGCCAAGGCCAAGCCGGGCGGCCTCAACTACGGCTCGACCGGGATCGGCAACCCGCTGCACCTGACCATGGAGATGCTGAAGACCGCCGCCGGCATCGAGATCCAGGCGGTGCCCTACCGCGGCGATGCGCCGCTCAACGCCGCGCTGATCGCGGGCGAGATCCAGGTCGGCGTGGTGCCGATGGCGACGACGCTGCCGCACCTGCAGAACGACCTGCTCAAGGCGCTGGCGGTCGGCGGCGCGCAGCGCGCGGCGGCGCTGCCCAACGTGCCGACGGTGGCCGAGACCATTCCCGGCTTCGAGTCCTCGAGCTGGCAGGGCCTGTTCGTGCCGGCGAACACGCCGCGCGAGATCGTGATGACGATCCAGCGCGAGACCGCCAAGGCGCTCAAGGCGCCTGATTTGCATCGAGCGCCTCAAGACCGGCGGCAACGAGCCGGTCGGCAGCACGCCTGATGAATTCGACGCCCGGTTTCGCGCCGACATCGCGAAGTTTGCCAAGATCGTGAAGGACGCGCGGATTCCGACGCAGGATTGAGCACAGGGCCGGGCGCGCGAGGCCGTTGATGCGTAAGGTGCTCTTGGGCAGTGTACAGGACGAGCAACGCCCTATCCGCTTGGCCCAGGCACAACCGTCGAAATGCGACTGTTCGGTGCTCTTGGGACGCACGGACAGCGGTTGAAGACTTGGATCACAGCGGCGGCGCAGATCGCACCGCCGCCCCTCACCCGCCCGCTTCAATGCCGCCGCATCGACCGGCATCTTCCGCAGGCGCTTGCCGGTCGCGGCGAAGATCGCGTTGGCCACCGCCGGCACGATCAGCGAGGTGCCGGCCTCGCCCATGCCGCCCGGCGGCTCCGCGCTCTGGACGATGTGGACCTCGACCGCCGGCGCCTCGTTCGATGCGCAGGATCTGGTAGCTGTCGAAGTTGGCCTGCTCGACACGACCATTCTTGAGCGTGATCTCGCCGTGGAGCGCCGCGGTGATGCCGAACATGATCGCGCTCTGGATCTGCGCCCGGACGGTGTCGGGATTGACCACGGTGCCGCAATCGACCGCGCAGACCACGCGCCGCACGCGCACCGCGCCGTCCTTCGCCACCTCGACCTCGGCCACCTGCGCCATATAGGTCGCGAACACGTGCTGCAGCGAGACGCCGCGGCCCACGTGCCGGCGGGCAGCGGCTGGCCCCAGCCGGCCTTCTCGGCGGCGAGCGTCGAGGACGGCCTTGGCGCGCGGCGTCTTGTCGAGCAGCGCGCGGCCGATAGGCGACCGCATCCTGCTTCGCCGCCGCCGCCAGCTCGTCCATGAAGCTTTCGACCACGAAGCACGTTGTGCGACGGCCCGACGCTGCGCCAGAACGCGGTCGGAATGCCCGGCGGCTCCGCCCGCACATACTCGACGTGCATGTTCGGCAGCGCATAGACCAGATCGATCGCGCCCTCGGTGGTGTCGGGGTCGAGACCGTTGTTGAACGCGGGCGGGAGCCATCGCGCGATGATCGAAGGCCCGGCGAAGCGATGGTTCCAGGCGACCGGCTTGCCGTTCGCATCGAGGCCGGCGGACAATGCGGTCGAACCAATAGGGCCGGTACATGTCGTGCTGGATGTCCTCCTCGCGCGTCCACACGACCTTCACCGGACCGTCGACCTGCATGGCGATCTCAACCGCGCGGGTGACGCCGTCGATCTCGAGCCGGCGGCCGAAGCCGCCGCCGATCAGGTGATTGTGGACCACGACCTTGTCCAACGGCAGTCCGTGGTCTTTGCGGCCGTGGCTTGGGCTCGCGCAATGGCCTGATTGCCGACCCAGACCTCGCAGCCGTCCTTGCGGACGTGAACCGTGCAGTTCATCGGCTCCATGGCGGCGTGCGCCAGGAACGGAAGCTGGTAGATCGCCTCGACCTTGGTGACGGCGCCCGCCATCGCCTTGCCGACATCGCCGATATTCTGCGCGACCGCGCCCGGCCTGAGCGTCGCCTGCTCGAGCTCGATCCACGATCGCGTCGGTGTCGAGCCCGGCATGCGGGCCGTCGTCCCATTCGATCACCAGCGCCGCCAGCCCTTTCTTCGCCGCGCCCATGTGGTCGGCCACCACGGCGACGGCGTCGTCGAGCCGCACGATCTGGCGCACGCCGTTGACCGCCTTGCGCCGCCGCATCGTCGACGCGCTTCACGCGGCCGCCGAACACCGGCGATTGCGCGAGCGTCGCGATCTTCACGCCCGGCGGCCGGACGTCGATGCCGTAGACCGCCGTTCCGTTGACCTTCGCCGGCGTGTCCAGACGCTTGGCCGGCGTGCCGATGAGCTTGAAATCCTGCGGCCGCTTGAGCGCCACGCTGTTCGGGGACGGGCATGCGGGCGGCGTCGGCGGCAAGCTCGCCATAGGCGACGCGTCGTCCCGTCGGCGGGTGCAGCACCTCGCCGCTTTGCGCGCGGCAGGACGCCGGATCGACGTTCCAGCGCTGCGCCGCCGCCGCCACCAGCATGGTTCGCGCGGTCGCGCCGGCCTCGCGCAACGGCTGCCACGACGCGCGGACCGCGTTCGAGTTGCCGGTGGCCTGCACGCCGCCGAGCAACGGATTGCCGTAGCGCTTCTCGTCGGGCGGCGCATGCTCCAGCCGCACCTGTTTCAGGTCGACCTCCAGCTCTTCGGCGATCAGCATCGGGATCGAGGTGTAGGTGCCCTGCCCCATCTCGACATAGGGCATGACCAGGACCACCTGGCCGTCGCCGTCGATGCGGATGAAGGCGTTGGGCGCGAAGCGGTCGACGCCCGCGGCTTCGGCATCGTCCGTCTGCGAACGGCAGGCGCAGGCTCAGCAGCAAGCCTCCGCCCGCGGCGCGCTGCCGGCCTCGCAGGAAGCGGCGCCGGGAGAGACCGTTCGGGGCCGACGATCGCCCCGCGGCTGCGAATGCCGACGCGGTTGCGGGTGCGGATGCAATTGCGGTGGCAGGATGCGGCGATCGCGGATCATGGTCAGCCTCCCTGCCCGGTCGATTGCGCGGCCTGCTTGATCGCTTCGCGAATGCGCACATAGGTGCCGCAGCGGCAGATGTTGCCGGACATCGCGCCGTCGATGTCGGAATCGGTCGGACGCGGGTTGCTCGCGAGCAGCGCCGAGGCGGACATGATCTGGCCTGACTGGCAGTAGCCGCATTGCACGACCTCGCGGTCGAGCCAGGCCTTCTGGATCTTGGCGCCCGCCGCGCGTCGCGCCGATCGCTTCGATCGTCGTGATCGTCGGAGGTGCCGATGCTGTCGATCGGGGTGATGCAGGAGCGGCACGGCGACGCCGTCGACATGCACGGTGCAGGCGCCGCACAGCGCCATGCCGCAGCCGAACTTGGTGCCGGTCATGCCGAGCACGTCGCGCAACACCCACAAGCAGCGGCGTGTCGCCGTCGACATCGACGCGTGCGGTCGACGCCGTTGACCTTGATGGTGGTGGCCATTGCTGCCTCCAACTCGTCTAGCTAGCGTGGATCGTAAATCTTACGCCGCTCCCTCGGCCGGCGTCCATTCAGTGCCCCAGCGACCGGCACGATACATCTCGTCACTCGTATGCCGCGTGCGGGTCGACGTCAAAGGCCCGTTCAGCGCGGACATCCTTACTGCAATTGGCCGATCGCTGGAGCCGGCATCCCGCGGCTGAGCGAGCACGTGGTCGCGCGCTCCATCCACGCGCGGTTGCAGCCGCTGCCGTAGGACGCGCAGGACCGCAAACATATCCTTTGTAAGGTTGGGTCGAGTTTCTTGACGGATGCCCGCACCCGCTGCCGACGCCAGCACGACGAAAGGCCCGCCGGTCACTGCGACCGGCGGATGCCTTGTGCTGCAGAACGGCTGTGGCGCCTTCCACGATGGGTCGCGGAAAGTTATTTGGTCGCGTCAGGGGCCACGTAGGTCTGCGCCGGCGGATCCCAAACCAGGCCGTTAAATCCCTGCGGGGATCCGGGAAGGGACTGCTGGGCTTGAGCTGCAATCGGCGCAACGAGCACACCGATGACAAAGCTCACGATCGCGAGATACTTCATCGTAATCTCCTTCGGTTGGAAGTGGAGAGTTCCACCGCGTGTGAGATAGGGTCGACGCAGCGAAGCGTCTTGTGCGGAATTGCCGCCATTGCCGGGATCGTGCGGCAATATCGATGTCCATCCAGGGCACGGACCCATGAGCGCGCAGCCAAATTCGGATTGATGCGAGCTTAACGCATGCCAGATAGTCGGTTGCGAGGTTTTCATGTCGGCTCGCGACACGTCGGCATTGCTGCCGCCCCACGTTTCAGAATAGCGTCCAGCACAATGAATCCAGTGGCCCCGCAACGATAGCCGCAAGCGCAGGTGGGAGATTGAGATGGATGATCGAACCGTGCGGCTGGCGCTGGAGCGCCATTGGGATGCTTCGGACGCGAGCGATTTCAAGGTCGAACATGAAATCTACCGCGAGGATGCCGTGCTTGATTATCCGCAATCGGGCGAGCGGATCCGCGGCCGGCACAACATTCAAGAGAGCCGATCCGTCCAGCCCAACAAGAAGCGTTTTACGGTCCGGCGAATTATCGGCAGCGGCGATCTCTGGGTCACTGAATTCGTCATTACCTATGACGGAATACCATCTTACTCGGTGAGCATCATGGAATTCCGCGAAGGACTGGTGGCCCACGAAACGCAATATTTCGCCGATCGGTTTGACCCTGGACCCTCGCGCGCGCATCTTGTTGAGCGAGTGGGCGAAAAGACGTCATCCTAAATACACCGCCGAGGAGAACCCGGATCGGTGGCCTGACGTACTCAGTCGATCTTCAGTCCGAGCGCTTTGACGACCGGCGTCCAGAGAGCAACATCGGCTGCGAGGGACCCACGGAATTTTTCCGGGCTTGAGTCGAGCGTGGGTTCGATGCCCGCCTCGATCAACATCTGCTGGTAGGCCGGCTCGGCGACCGCCGTGCGCGACGCCTGCGCAATCTGTTCGATGATCCCAATCGGGGTCCCGGCCGGTGCGAGCAGCCCAATGGAGCCTGTCACCGTCATGCCGGGGAAGCCCAGCTCGGCCGCCGTCGGAAGCTCAGGCGCAGCGACGAGACGCGTGGGACTCGTCACAGCAAGAACCCGCATCCTGCCGGACCGATGCAATTCGAGCACCTGCCCGGTTACGCCCGGCAGCCCTATCGGAATTTGTCCGCCAGCCAGGTCTGTGATCACCGGGCCAGTGCCCCGATATGGCACCTGCACGATCTCAGGTGTTCCCGCGAGCGACTTGAACAGCTCGCCGGCCAGATGCTGGATCGAGCCGACACCGGAGTGCCCGTAGGACAGCTTGCCGGGATTGGCTTTCGCGTAAGCGATGAGCTCCGCGAGGGTCTGGACCGGCACCGCAGGATGCACGGCGATGCACAGGACATTGGCGGCCACGCCCGCAATCGGATCCAAGTCTTTGACCGGATCATAGAGCGGCCGGCTCTTGAGCAAGGCCTCGTTGACGTGCGTCTGCGTCCCGCCGAGCAGGATCGTGTAGCCGTCAGGCCGGGCGCGTGCGACGGCGGCGGCACCTAACGAAGCGCCGCCGCCACCGATGTTTTCAACCACCACCGTACCGAGCAGGGGCTTGATCTTGTCCGCCAACGGGCGCCCGACGGCGTCGAATGCACCACCCGGGGGAAAGGAATCACAAGCCGGATCGGCCGCGTCGGATAGGTTTGCGCCCGTGCCATGCGGGAGACGGCCGCGAGCGCGGCAGCGCCCGCGGCCAGATACAGAAATCGCCGGCGGGGAAGTTTCATGGCGTTCCCTCTCCTCGTCCTCGCAATGTCGAGCGCGCAATGGAGCGCGGGCACACCACTTCGCGAAGGTCTTGGATCAGCGGCGCACCGCTTCGCTGCCGCCCGCGCTGCACCGCATCCGGGACACGAGATGCCTTTAGCTTAACGCATATGGGGCTGGACCCGCGGGTCCATTTCTTCTTCGCGATAGCCCTACCGCGTTCTTGCCCAAATTTCTCTTGCAAGCAGATGGAGCGCAGGTCAAGCCCGCGCATGACATCTCATGAGCTCAGCACATGCCGCGGCCAAGATCCCTGCTAAGATCGCTGCCAGGATACGCAGCCGAAGGCCGGTCAGCGTCAGGAGAACACAATGGCCAGCGACGACAACAAGATCAAAGCTGATCCCGCTCAAAGAAGGATGCTCCGCCAAAGACCAAGAGCACCGCGGATGCAGCCCCATCCAAGGCCGAGGGTGGCGAGAAAGATGCCGGCTCATCTTCCAGCTATCATCGAGGCGAGGGCCAGAAGCCGGTGTCCAAAGCATATAAGGATAACTGGAACGTGATTTACGGGAAGAAAAAGAAGCGATGATGCGCCACGACTCGACCCGGCACCCGGTGTCGTCGGCGCACCGGCCGGATCATCAGAGGACTTTCGCCGCGACCAAGTCTGCGCCCGCTCATGTCTCCTTGAAATGCGCCGGCAACTGTCCCGCCTTGAAGATGATGGTGGGCTCGTCGTCGTAGTCGCCCAGTTCCGCGTCGCCCGCCGTGGAGAAGGCGACGACACCTGCCTTGGCCGGCGCCAGCCTCTCAGCCGTTCTGCGTGCGGTTTCCGCCGATCTGCAGGGTATCGGGACGTCGGCCTTCAGGCTCCTGCCTTTGCCGGCGTTGAAAGACTGGACGACATAGATTGTCTCTCGAGTCATGGAAGTCCTCCACCGACATGGCATCGGCGTGAATGCCCTGGACGCAGCGGATTGATCGATTGCCGAGACCTAGGCCAAGCGATCGAGCACGAACCCCTGCCACACACGGCCGGTAGTGTCTCAGTTTGATCGTGGCGGCCGATGTGCTTATCCGGTCCAGGCAAAAATCGGGTACCGGGCTGCAAACGTCACTGCGCCAAACAGACTTCACCGTTCTTTCGCTTCCCGATTTTGCAAGTCGGCATCGACGAGTTGCAGCCTTGATCGATTAGCGTCGGCTAATCCCGCCATGCGAGAGACAAAGAGTTGCTGTGATCGCAGGATGGGTAAGACATCCGAGTTCCTGTGGATTTTCCACCCGTAGGTTTCATTCGGCGGCGTGCCGTTATTTTTGATCTCGACACGGTAAGTCGGCTTTTTCATTTGCTAACCCCTGAGCCGTTGCACCACCCGACGGGCTCCCGATTTTTCTTGCGAAGCGGCATATGATTAGCGATCGCCAAATTCACCAGATGCAGCGCGCGTCTTTCGAGCAAAAAGGGCGGCCCCGACCAGCGGGCCAGTCGAGGCCACCTGTTGCGAAGCTATGAAATCACTTCTGCTGTTGGCTCTTGTTGTTAGCCTGCGTCGAATGGTCGTGAGCTGCTTTGGATTTATCAGCTGCTTGAGCCGATTGCTGCTTTGCACTCACGTGATCGTTGCTGCCGTGCTGCTGCGCGGCAGTCCGATGAGCCTTCGCAGTCTGCTCATGATGTTCGGCAGCCTTTTCGTGCATATCCTTAGGCATAATATTTCCTTGCTGTTTTGAGGCAGTCGAGCGCAACGCCCGAAGTTCCGTGTCGGACTAGTGCTGCCAATGGATGTGGAGCGGAGACTTCGGTTCGTCGACGTTTTTTGGGCAGCTTACATGGCAAGCCACAGGCTTGCCTGTATCTACTTACGTGGCGTGCCGGACCCGAACCACAATGGCAGGGCGCGAATAAATCGCCGGGAATGCGCTCTAGCGCAGCGTGCCGGTGGCGAGCGCGTGCGCCACGCATCCGGTGACATGGTCCACGAGGACCGACTTCGCACGCACGGCATCGCGTGCCAACGCGCATTCGAGCAGTGCCTGATGTTGGCGCGCCGGCTCGTCGCCGCGATAGTTCAGCGCAATCATCTGATAGCGAAAATATTTGTCGAACACGGCGGCGTGCGCCTCCATCAGCGTCCGCGAGCCACAGTTGGAAATCAGCTCCCGGTGGAATTCGCTGTCGTAGCGCTTCCACTGGTCCGGCTCGCCGATCTTCGAACTCATCAGACGTTCCGTGGCAGCGAGCTTGTGGTGCGCGGCGACGATGCGGCCTTCCCACTCCATGTCGGCGCGCGCGAAGGACGCCTCCATCGCGTGCCCTTCCAGCAGCAGGCGCAGTTCAGCCAATTCCTTCAGATTGTCGATTGAAACAGGCGCCACCTCGAAGCCGCGCGCGTCCCTCGGCGAGGACAAGACCCTCCGAGGTCAGGCGGCTCAGGATCTCACGCAGTGTGCTGACGCTGACGCCGTAGCTCTCCTTGAGCCCGTCAAGCTTGAGCTTCTGTCCCGGGCGCAGCCGCCCGAAAACGATATCGGCACGAATACGCCGATAACCATCGTCGCCAATGGCCTCGCTCTCTTCGACTCGCTCGATCAGCGTCATATCGATCCCATGGGGCATTTTCGCTCGTGTCGCAACCGAGCCGAGCCGCTCGCGCACCAGATATCATATAAACACTATAGTCTCATATAAAATTCAATTTGTATTTTTGATATGTCTTTTGTCATATGATGAGGCTCGGGCCAACGGGGCCATGTGAAGCCCCGAAAAATGATTCACGGGAGGAAACGCCATGAAGACCAGCGCCGTCGCCATCGCCGCCATTGCGGTCACGCTGTCTGCGTTCCCGGCCGGCGCCCAGGTGCAGGAGCGCACCATCCGCTGGGGTCACCTCAACAACACCGACCATCCGGTCAGCCTCGGTGTGCAGAAGTTCGCCGAGATCCTGCCGCCAAGAGCGGCGGCAAGCTCAAGGTGCGCGAGTTTCCGGCGTCGCAACTCGGCAACGAGATGCAGATGCAATCCGCGCTGCGCGGCGGCACGCAGGACATGATGTCGGCGGCGACCACATCGCTCGCCAGGCGTCGTCAAGGAATTCGGGCTCCTGGACTTCCCTTTCATCGTCAGCACCGCGGACCAGGCGGACGCGCTGGTCACCGGACCGTTCGGGCAAGCCATGATCGCGGTTCTGCCCGAGAAGAGATTTGATCGGGCTCGGACTACTGGGGCCTGGGATTCCGCAACGCCACGAACAGCAGCCGGTCGATCGCCAAGGTGGAGGACTTCGCAGGACTGAAGCTGCGCGTCATTCCCAATCCGGTCTTTCTGGAGACCTTCAAGGCGCTCAAAGCCAACCCGGTGCCGATGAATTTCGGTGAGCTCTACACGGCGCTCGAGAACAAGACCGTCGACGGGCAGGAAAATCCCTACACCGTCATCCTGTCGAATAAATTCTACGAGGTGCAGAAATACGTCTCGGCGACCAACCACGCGTTCGCGCAGAACATCCTGCTTGTCAGCAAGAAGTTCTGGGACAGGCTCTCGCCGGAAGAGCAAAGATGATGCGCGAAGCCGTGGCCGAGACGCGCAACTATCAGCGCGAGCAGACGCGCATTCAGGCGGACAAGGCGCTGGCCGAGCTCAAGGCCAAGGGGATGACCTTCAACGAGATCGCTCCGGCCGAATATGCGCGCATGCAGCAGGCGACGAAGCCGGTCGCGGAGCGGTTCTGCCGCCGATTTCGATCAGGGCAAGGTCAAGCTGTTCAACGCCGAGCTGGAGCGCATCCGCAAGGCGAACTAGGCGCGCCGTCCCCGGCAACCAGGCAGCAGCGCGCGAGACCGCGATGGGCAGGACTCATCGACCTCTACTGTCGACTTTTGAAATGCACCATCGCCATCTGTCTCGCCGTCATGGTCGTGCTGGTATTCGGCAACGTCGTACTCCGCTACGCCTTCAATTCCGGCATCACCATGTCGGAAGAGCTGTCGCGCTGGCTGATGGTCTGGCTCACATTTCTGGGCGCCATCGTTGCGCTGCGCGAACATGCGCACCTCGGCGTCGACACCCTGGTTCGTGCGTTGCCGCCAGCCGGCAAGCGCATCTGCTTCCTCCTGAGCTACGGCTTGATGCTTTACGCCGATTGGCTGCTGCTCGCCGGAAGCTGGCGGCAGACCATCATCACCGCCGGCGACAGGGCGCCGGCGACCAACCTGTCGGTCGGACTGTTCTACGGCGCCGGCATCGTGTTCGGCGTCTCAGCCGGCGTCATCTTGATCTACGACCTAGTTCGCGTGCTGACCGGCGCCGCCAGCGAAGAGGATCTCGTCGCAGTGCGGGAGTCCGAAGAACTGTAAGGCGCCGTTGCATGACAATCGCGGTGTTCACGCTGTCGCTGCTGGGTGCCATGGCGCTCGGCATGCCGATCGCGTTCGCGCTGATCGTCTGCGGAGTCGCGCTGATGTACCAGCTCGACATCTTCGACTCGACAGATCGTCGCGCAGAACATCATCAACGGGGCCGACAGCTTTCCGCTCATGGCGGTGCCGTTCTTCATGCTCGCCGGCGAGATCATGAACACGGGCGGCTTGTCGCGCCGCATCGTCAACGTGGCGCTTGCCTTTGTCGGACATGTCAGAGGCGGCCTCGGCTATGTCGCCATCATGGCCGCATGCATCCTGTCCGCGCTGTCAGGCTCGGCGGTCGCGGACGCCGCCGCGCTCTCCGCCCTCCTCATCCCGATGATGACCAAGGCAGGGCACAACAAGGCCAGGTCGGGCGGTCTCATCGCCGCGGCCGGCATCATCGGGCCGGTCATTCCCCGAGCATCGGCTTCGTGATCTTCGGCGTGGTCGGCGGCGTCTCGATCACGAAGCTGTTCCTTGCCGGCATCGTTCCGGGACTCCTGATCGCGATTTCGTTGTCCTGTGCGTGGTGGTGGCAGGTGCGCAAAGAGCAAATCGCATCGCCACCGCGACAGACCTGGCGCAGATCCGGGCACGCCGTCGTCGACGGCGCCTGGGCATTGGGCCTGCCTTTCATCATCGTGTTCGGCCTGAAATTCGGCTTCTTCACGCCGACCGAAGCCGCGGTCGTCGCCGCCGTCTATTCCCTGTTCGTCGCGACGTGCATCTATCGCGAGCTGAAAGTATCGCAGCTCTATTCGGTATTCGTCACCGCCGCCATGACGACCAGCGTCATCCTGTTCCTGGTCGCCGCCGCGCTGGTGTCATCCTGGCTGATAACGGTCTCGGAGATCGCCAATCAGGTCGTCGATCTGCTCAAGCCCTTCATGGGCAATCAGGTGCTGCTGCTCGCAGCCATCATGGTCGTTGTGGTGATCGTCGGAACGGCGCTCGACATGACGCCCACCATTCTGATCCTGACCCCGATCCTGATGCCGATCATCAAGCAGGCCGGCATTGATCCGGTCTATTTCGGCGTCCTGTTCATCGTCAACAATTCGATCGGGCTGATCACGCCTCCGGTCGGCGTCGTGCTCAACGTCGTCGCCGGCGTCGCCCGCATTCCGATGGCAGACCTGATCCGCGCCGTGTGGCCGTTCATGTGGGCCGAGCTGGTCGTCCTGTTTCTCATGGTGCTGTTTCCCGCGCTCGTCACGGTTCCCGCCAGGTGGTTTGGAGGTTGAGTTGAGCACCGAAGCAAGCCTGCCTTTCCACACGAAGGGGTTGACCGGCAAGCGCGCCGCAACAACCAGCAACCATCGCACATTCAAACGGAGCAGATGATGACGGCGCGGCTGATGATCCTGAATGGCCCGAACCTCAACCTTCTCGGCGTGCGTGAACCGCATATCTACGGCTCGACCACGCTTGCCGCAATCAAAGCGAGCTGCGAGGAGTTTGCGAAGTCCGCAGGCGCCCAGCTGTCGTTTCATCAATCGAACCATGAAGGGGCGCTGGTCGATCTCATTCAGGCCGCGCGCGAGGAGGCCGACGCGATCATCATCAACCCGGCCGGTTACTCATTCACGTCCGTTGCGATGTTCGACGCGCTCAAGATCTTCGAAGGGCCGATCATCGAGCTGCATATCTCGAACATCCATGCCCGAGACGAACTGCATCGCCACTCGAAGCTTTCATCCGCCGTCAAGGCGGTGATCTGCGGTCTCGGACCCTATGGCTACATCGTCGCCCTGCAGGCGGCGCTTCACATGCTGGGACAATTGCCGGCCAGCCTGCCGGCCGCGATCCGTGTCGGTCCGCAATGAGATCGCCGTCCAAACAGCCGCGGAAGCTGAAGGCGCTGCGATATTCCGCGCGAGCAACGCCTGCAGGCCCACAAAACGCCGCCGAAGCGGGCCGGTGGGCCGGAAAATCATCATTTTTGTGATGCGCGTCACAGCCCTGCACCGCGTTTTCCATGTCCTCTGGCCATCGACCGGGAGGGATGGTCCTTCCACTGAAGGGCACAGGGAGATGGGCATGGATCAGACGGTCGATCATTCGCGCGACGGCCGGATCGTCCGACCAGGCCCCGCAAGGCGTGCGCTCCCGGATGTCGTGGCGCAGGCGCCACAGCCATGAGCCGCGCCGTCATGAAATCACTGGTCGTCAAGCGCTCGGTCATCATCGATGGCCACAAGACCAGCATGAGTCTCGAGGATGACTTCTGGCAGGGAGTGAAGAAAATCGCCGCCGGGCGCCGTGTGACGATTGCCGGACTCGTTCACGAGATCGACAGGCAGCGCCAGCAAGGAAATCTATCGTCAGCCGTCCGGCTGTTCGTGCTGGAGTATTACCGCAGCCGAGTTCATGCACAGCGGGAGACGTCCGAGCCGGGCCTTAGTGCGTGACGCCACTCCGCGCCGGCTCCGGCTGGCAACCGCCGATCCTCACCCTTTTCGCTGCGCCTTGATCTCGTTGAATTTGGACTGCGCGCGCTCGAACTTGTCGTTGAACAGCCACATCGCATCGAGAATTTCGCGGAAGGTTGCGGAGGTCTTTGCCCTGTCGGCCTGCCCGAAGGTGAAGACGCTGTTGTTGCGCAGGTAGCCCATGATCGTCGGATCGGAGATCCTGTAGCCGGCGAAGTTGCCTGAATTGAGCGCGGACCTGGTCGGACTGGGAATGATCTGGATGAGCTCGAACAGCTTCATCTGGTCAATCGGATTCGGCAACGCCTTCACGATCGCCGGTATCTGCGGGAAAAGGTCGGCGTGCGCGTTCATCAGGGCGTCGCGCACCGCGGTCCAGTGATTGAGGCGATGATCCAGATTGCCGATCCGCGCCTCTTCCTTGTCGTCGCGGGCGCCCAGCGCGGGATCGAGGGCCGCGATCGACCTTTTGATCGCCGCCCATTTCCTCTGGCCATTCTGATCCTCGGATGCGCCCGTCTGCAGACTTCCCTTGTAGGTGTTCGAGCGCGCATTCCCCATGTTCTGATTGCCGTTGGTCTCGGCAAAGAACAGGCCCAGGCTGATACGGCCTGCCGCCTCGGCATGCGCCGCATCGAGGCCCTTGGCGCGTGCAATAGCGGTTCCCAGGTCGACCACGTCCTTGAACGGCGTGTCCGATTTCTGCGCGTTGGCGGGCGGCGCCTGCATGATGCCGAAGAGATTGGTGTACTCATCGATCAGCGGCTCATTGGCGGCATCGAAATACGCCGGCGGAATTCCAAACTTGTTGCGACCTTCCGATCCTGGACGGCAGCGCGTCGGTGAGGTCCTTGTACGCGCTCATCATGCTGTTGCGCGCAAGATAGAGCGCCTGTCCCGGCAGGTTCGGCAGCTGTTGATCTGCAATCGATCTGCGCGCGCCGCTGGCTCAGGATCGACCTGAAGTTCCTGACCGCATTGTTGTATGCATCGAGCGCATCCGACTGCGATTTCGTGAGTGCGGCCGGCTGACCCTGTGCGGGGAGATGAAGCCGAGATGGCCGATGTCGGCCGGGACGAGCGCCGCAACCGTGCCGGCGATCGCATCGATGGCGCCGGAAACCGGCGGCGAGAACAAGAGCCCGAGCGCAAGAGCGGCCGCACGCGCCGCTGCAGGCGCCTGCGGGCGCTACCGCACCAGCGATGCGCGCACCGGCGCCGGCAATCAAATCTAGAGCGGCACTGCAGATTTGCTGGACGGTGCGGCGACATGACTTGTCATCCTCATGGCGGTTGAAATGCCTCAGTTTTCACGAGCGGCGCTGATCGGATGATAAACGACACGCACGACGCGCGCAGCCGGCTTTTGTCGACAAGGTACATGCCTCAGCGGCATTTGCTCCTCTTTTGTCCGCTTCGCCGGCGGCAATCGCGCGCTCGCAAAGGGCCCGCCCGATGTCTGACACCGTCATGTCAGCCCTGTCGAGGGAGTCGTGACCGCAACGTCTACTGCGCGGCCTTGATCCCCAGCGCCTGGGCGATGTCCGCGAGCTTGTCGTGCTGCTCCTTGATGCTGGCGGCGAATTCGGCGGGTCCGCGCACATCGACGACCTGTCCGGTTGCTGCCAGTCGCGCCGCGATGGTGGGATCGGCCGCGACCACGGCCCGGATATCGGCGGCGATGCTCTCGCGCAGCGCATCCGGCATTCCGCGCGGACCGAACAAGCCGATCAAACCGTCGAGCCCGAGAAACGGGAAGCCAGCCTCGGCGACGGTCGGAATTGCGGGCGCGATCCCGACCCGCTTGCGGCTGGTCACCGCGAGCACCTTGAGCCTGCCGGCCTCGATCAGCCCGCGCATGCTGGCGTAGGACGACATCAGGAGCTGGATCCGTCCTTCGGCCAGGTCGTTGGGCGCCTGCATGATGTCGCGATACGGCACCTTGGCCACCTGCAGGTTCATGTTCTTCAGAAATCCCGCCAGCACGAAATCGGAATTGCCGGCGAGCGGCCGCCGCGTTGAGCGTTCCCGGATGGGCCCGCGCCATCGCCACGAAGTCACGCAAGCGATCCGAGCTCGAGGGATTCAGGCGCAGCCAGCGCGACCACGATGACCGTGACGGTCGCGATCGGCAGCAGGTCGCGCTCCGGATCATAAGGCAGCTTGTCGTGCGTATAGGGGTGGGCGGTAAAGGTGGAGGTCGGGACGAACAACAGCGTGTGGTCGTCGCTGGCGCTGGCGAAGACGTTGATCGCGACGATGCCGTCGCCGCCGGGACGATTCTCGACCACCACCGGCTTGCCCCAGCGCGCCGCAAGACGTTCGGCGAGCATCCGGGCGGTGATATCGACGCCGGCGCCGGGACCGAACGGCAGGATGAAGCGCACCGCACGCTGCGGATAGCCCTGCGCGCAGACCGGCGCGAGGCCGTGCGAGACGGCGAACAGCGCGGCAGCCGCGAACAGGATCCATCGCGCCATGATGACACCCGGGCCGATCAACAGCCAAAACCTATCACCGGCGGCGACGCGGCGCGGCGACGCCGGCTGCGGCGGTTTGGCGGGCCGAGCCGCCGCAGAACTTCGCGCTCCCGGTCTGCACAAAACGCCAAACAGCACGCGCCGGTGACGCGAGATCGCGGGTGTCCGACCGGTTATGGAAGGTCGGCGAGGGACGCGGGTCCCGGCCCCGGCGTGATCCGCATCGGCCACTGTCTCGAGCCGAACGGCACCACTGGAGGCAGGAACGGCGTCGTTCCGAGCTTGGCGCTTTCGGCGGCGATCGCGGCGCGCGCATCGCCGCCCATCAGCTCGTAGTCCATCATGTAGTAATTGCCGAAGAACAGCGCGCCATCCGAGCGGTCGGCGATGATCCGGGTCAGAGCCTCCATCATGTCGTCGGGCGACGTGGTGAAGGAGAGGGTCTCGATCAGGATCAGCCGGTCGTTGATGGCCTCCGGCTCGAAAAACTGGGCCAGCACGCTGAACAGGACGTTGTTCTGACGCGTGGCATAGATCGTATTGCTGGCTGCGTAGGTCTTGTCCCAATCACCGCCGAGCAGCTTCTTCCAATCCGCGAGCACCTTCATCCAATGGGCGACCTGGGTCTGCGCCGCCCACTCGATGTCCAGCTTCAGATGCGGCGCCTGCTTCTTGGCGAATGCCTGCAACGCGGCGAAGGAGATCGCGCCCTTCGCCAGACAATCGTCCATGAACGCGAGGTTGTTCTGCAGAACAATGCGATCGTTGTCCCGCCAGTCCGGCGGCATCGGCGTCTGGTCCAGGCCATCCAGGGCGGACTGCATCCGGGTGCGATAGGCGAGCATCGGGCCGCGCCATGACTGATCGGCGGGATTATCGAGATACGGCCCCACCACCTGGGCGAGCGCCATGGTGCTGTGGTCGACGGATTTGAGCAGTTGATAGACGATCGGCACCGATGGCGCCTCGAGTGGCGCCATGCCGGGCCGATAAAGAATAAACCTGCCGCCCGCCCCCGAGAACAGGCCGAGAATGACGGGATGCTTGCTCAGAATGTTCCGCTCGAAGATTCTGGCGGCGTTGTCGTAGAGCTCGAACATGGCGGTATTGCAGCGCCAGAACGTTCTTCGTCGCGGTCTCGGCCGGGCTGGAAACCGTGCGACCGGAAATCGGCGCCATGTAGGACGGCAGATCCTGCGCCTTTGCGCTCGCGCCGAGACCCGCCAGCACGAACGATGTCAGCGTCGCATAGACCAGCGTCTTCAGGAGCAGATGAGCTCGCATTGGCTTGCCTCCCAGCGGATACACCTGGTGATCGGTCGTTGGATCCGTCAATCGACCCGCGCGATTAGTCTTCCCCCGTATTCCTGGTCGTCAAGCAGGTTTGCGGGAGATCGATGGAGTACGGCGACCATGCGCGCCCGCGCGACGCCATGCAATCGGTGGCCTGGACGACGCCGTGCGATTCTGTGATAGCGTTTTGCGCGTCAATCGGGAGACCTCGATGCGTCCTGAGCCCGGTGTCAAAAGCATTGCAATCGAAGCGGCCGCTGCGCCAAGCACGAGCAAAACCGTCAAACTATCCGGAGCCATTCTTCAGCCGAATGTCCGGGCGCGAAAAACGCCCGCTTGGCGATCTGTTCGGTCTCAAGAACTTCGGTGTAAACCTGACCACCCTGCATCCCGGCGGAGGAGTCGGCGCTGCTGCACCGGCACAGCAAGCAGGATGAATTCATCTACGTCCTTCAAGGCCACCCCACATTGGTGACGGACCGGGGCGAGGTCACGCTCGCGCCAGGGATGTGCGCAGGCTTTCCGGCGCAGGGGCTCGCCCATCAGCTCGTCAACCGGACGAGCGGCAAGGTCACCTATCTCGAAATCGGGGACCGAACGCCGGGTGACGAAGGCAGCTACCCTGCCGACGATATCAAGGCCATGCTCGGGCCTGACGGCAAATGGCAGTTCACGCACAAGGACGGCAGCAAGTATTGAAAACGCTCTCGCCGGGCCGACGCTATCTGTAGTTAGCGAAGAATCTGGCCACGAATGAACGGGTCGGGATCGCGACCGATCATCCGGTCGCCCGAGATCACATCGGTCGGCTGCACGCGAACGCGCGGACCGAGATCCATAATGCGGGTTCGCCTGGGTATTGTAGGCCGTTGGCGCGTCGGTATCCCGGCGGGAGTAGCCGGCGGCATTGGCTGATCTCGCCAACAATCGCTCCGGTGAGCGCAACGATCATGCCGACGAGGCCGGCCAGCGCCGCACATCGCGCCGCCGCCATCCACGTTGCTCGCGGGGAGGTGCCAGGTCTGTGACGCGGTCGCCGCTTCGGTCAACGCCGGGATGGCGACGCGTTGCAAGCGCAACCGCAATGGCGAGCGTCTCCATCGTGCTTTCCGTATGACCGCGCCGGACCTCGACCCGTGAGATGGAGATCCTGAGCAGATCGAGATCGTTAAGGCAACCCGACGGTCCGAATATATGTCGGCGGTGCGATCACCGCCACCAGCCTGGCAGGCTTGACTGACCGGCGCAGTCTCGAACACCCGCGTTGAACTTATGCACCGAAACCGAGGCGCGACTTCACGCTTGCGTGACGTTGTTCGCTCCGTCGGCACTTTTGGGACTCTGGCCGTCGTGATCGAGACTTACCGTGATTGAGACTTGGCGTGGTGACGTATCGAGGTCCGCTCGCCGCGGAATTCCGGGCATTGAGCGGACCTCGCCGAAGAACCGAGTCTGACCCAGAGCTGACGCCGACGCATCGGACAGCGCGCTGAGCAGACCGGCGCGAGGCCGGACTCAGTTGGCTGCGAAGCAGTAGATCAGGCCGGCACCGCCCGAACTCTTCAAGGCGTCCTGGCTGCAACCGCGCGAGCCGTGCGAGGAGTTCCAGGAGTTCATGTGCCTGGTGTCCTTGAGTCCGGCACGGTCATGGTGACCCACGATGGCCGAGCCCTCGCCGCTCTTCGTCCAGTTTCCGCAGGTGGTGTCGCCGCCGGCCGTGGAGAACATGCCCTGCGGGTCCGAGCCGGTCAGAATATCGTGCACGTTGACCGCGTCGCCGCGGCCGCTGACCGTCTCGCCCTTCTCGGTCAAAGCCGTCTGCTTGGTGATGTTGTTCGAGATCCGGGTGAAGATCCTCGACGCTCTTTGCCACCACCACGCCCTTGGCATTCTGCCACGGACCCTTGCCGACGCGCTCGCGCGCGTTGACGCCAGCGGTGCCCCCGGTTCGGTCGTGCTCAGATAGGCGCGCCAGTTGGTGTTGGTCGAGCCGGCGGCGCTGGCGAGCGCCTGGCAGTGGGCGTCAGCGCCGGCGATGCCGCCGAGGTCGGCGCCATTGCCCTTGCCTACGCTGGTGACAAAGAACGAAACGCTGGCCTGTTGCAGCCTGCACGGGGCCGTCAAGCCGAGTCCCGTCAACGCAACGGCAGCCAAGAGTGGAAGCCTGACTGCGGGCGTCATGAAGAACCTCCCAGTTCGTTGAATGCATTTGGATCAGTCGCGGCCGCGTCAAAAGCAGGGCCACGGTCCTTTTAGCACTCATGCGCCGGTGGAACCAGACGGCCTGGTCGGATGGGCGTCGCCGATCAGCAATCGAACTGGTCGGAATGCCGGTTCCTGGGACCGGAAGCGAACAGCGGCGACGGCCGACATTCAGCTTCGGGCACCTTCGCCAAAAGTTTTCCGCCGCGCCCCTCTGGATTGTGACCGGGTGGGGTCCGATAATGGCCACCGTTCGCGCCCGCCGGATGATGTCTGGCCTTCGCGTGCCTTTAGAGAGAAACCATATCTCGCACTGCGCCGGCGGCGTTTCAGCGGACGCCACTGAATTCGACTTGCAACAGCAGCGCAGGAGCGAGCCATGAAGAGAACTCCATTCCCCGCGATTGCGATCATTGCGGCATCGCTCGCTGTCCTGGGCGGCATGGCCCTTGGGGCGCAGGACAGGTTCACGCTGAAGGTGCCGAACGGGCTCGCGTTCTCTGAGTTCAAAGGATATGAGACATGGCAGGACGTCGCCGTGAGTCAGACCGAAAATGGGCTGAAGGTGATCGCGGCGAATGCCGCGATGATCAACGCATATAGGCAAGGCATCCCCGGCAATGGCCGGCTTTTTCCCGACGGCTCCAAGATTGTGAAGATCGAGTGGTCCCAAAAAGAACCCTGAGTCCCCCTATTTCGTGATGGTGCCGGACACTCTGAAATCGGTTTCGTTCATCGAGAAAGATTCCAAGCGGTTCCGGACCTCGGGCGGATGGGGATATGCCCAGTTTCATTATGATGCGGCCTCCGACACGTTCACGCCGTCCGGTAGCGACGCCGCATGCGGGTACGCGTGCCATACGGCGGTAAAGGCAAAAGATTACATTTTCACGGCCTATGCCCGGAGGTGAGCGAGGATCGCGCGCCTCGCCTGCGACGACGTATCCTGCGTCACGGGGCGTGGAGCCTCGCCGTCGACGGTGGCCGCACGCCACCGACCTCCCTTTATCCGGGACCAAGGGAGGGGCCGGCGCCGAGGACGACGGGAGCGGACCACCGTCGAATTCGCGAGGCGAGCGGATTTTAGCACGGATCTTGCGCGGATCCTGCCGCTGATTCAGCCAAAGCTTTTGGCAATAGTGCTCGATTGGGGCCAGGGACGGGGGGCTCGATTGTTTCCAACACGCCAGCTTGCCGCTGCTGCGACGGCATCGTTGCTGATCGCGGGAGCATTTTCGTCTGCCTGTTCTCGGCAGTGGACTCACGGGCGCAAGGCCCGATCGGCACCTGCGAAGAGGCGGCCGAGCTCGCGGTCCTGCCCTCGCCGGTCGCGCCGTGGAAGGGCGCGCCTCTTGCGCGTCATCTTCGCCGCGGAGAAGCCGCTCGAGGGCGAGCTTTCGCTGATCGCGCCCGATGGCAGCGTCGCGGCCAAATCGCGTGAGCGGCACGGCGGGCCGCCGTATTTCTGGTTCGCCGAGGTCGCGTCGCCGGCCGCGGGGACGTGGCACGCGACGCTTGCGCGCGACCGCGCGCCGGCCGAGTGCAGCACGATCACGCGCGAGATCGCCGTGCGCGCGGTCGAGCCGCCGCGACCGCGCGCGACGCGATGGCAGCCTCTGGCCGTTGCGCAATACCTGGAATCGCGAGACGGAAAACCTGTATTCCGCCTGGATCGAGAAGCTGTTCGACGCGCCGCTCGACGCGGCGCCGTCGTGGCCGGCGCTGCACGAGGTGCTGCGCGACCGGTCGCGCAATGTCCTGTTCAACCATCTGGGCCTGCGCGAGGACCAGATGGGGCTGATCATTCGCCCCGACTGCGCCGACCTTCCGTACTTCCTGCGCGCGTATTTCGCGTTCAAGATGGGGCTGCCGTTCGGATACGCGAAGTGCACGCGCGCGGCGGCGCCGGCGAGGCGCCGAAGTGCCACGAGTGGTGGAACATCCAGAATCTCGAGGAGGCACGCCTCGCGCCGGCCGCCCCGCCTGAACAGATCGCCGCGCCGGCGTCCGCTGCTGAGATGTGTTCGGCCGGCCGGCCGCGCAGCCGGCGATCGCGGTGCGCGCCGAAGCCGCCGGCGCCGCCAGGATGCTGAGCCTGGCGGCGGCCAAGCAGATGGGGCTCGCGCCGGCGTTCGGCCAGTATCTGCGCCAGACCGTCGCCGACGGCGTCCATTCCGGATCCGGGCGAACGGCGGCGAGCGACGACAACACCGATTACTATCCGGTGCCGCTGAACCAGGAGACGCTGCGCCCGGGGACGGTATACGCCGATCCGTACGGGCACCTGCTGGTGCTGGTGCGGCGCGTGCCGCAGTCGGGCGGCGCGGCCGGCGTCTTCCTCGCCGTCGACGGGCAGCCCGACGGGACGGTCGCGCGCAAGCGTTTCTGGCGCGGCAATTTCCTGTTCGCGCAGGATCCCGCGCTCGGCGGCCCCGGGTTCAAGCGCTTCCGGCCGATCGTGCGCGAGAAGAACGGCGCCCTGCGGCGGCTGACCAACGACGAAATCGCGAAGGATCCGCAGTACGGCGATTTTTCGCTCGATCAGGCGCGGCTCGGGATCGAAGACTTCTACGATCGCATGGATGACGTGATGTCGCCGGCGCCGCTCGATCCTGTTGCGCGCGATCAAGGAGGCGATCACGTCGCTCGACGAGCAGGTGAAGACGCGGCGTGACGTCGGTCGAGAACGGGCGCAAGTTCCAGAGCAGCGGGCGCGGCGAGCGCGGACATGCCGGACGGCGCGGCGATCTTCGAGACGACCGGCGCGTGGGAAGATTTCGCGACGCCGTCGCGCGATCTGCGGCTGCTGATCGCGATCGACGTGGTGCGCACGTTCCCGGATCGCGTCGCGCGGCGGCCCGAGCGCTACGCGATGCCGGAGGAGAAGAGCGTCGCGGACGTGAAGGCCGAACTGGAGAGCGTGCTCGCGTCGGAGCTTTCGGCGCGCAAGTTCTCGTATACGCGCAGCGACGGCTCCGCCTGGACGCTCGCGCTCAAGGACGTGGTCGACCGCGCGGCGGCGCTCGAGATGGCGTACAACCTGAACGACTGCGTCGAGCTGCGGTGGGGCGCGCCGGACAAGAGCGACGAGGCGTCGACGTGCAAGCGGCGTGCGTCGGCGGCGCAGCGCGCGAAGATGACGAAGTACCGCGCCTGGTTCCACGAGCGGCGCCGGCCGCCGCGCGGTTAGCGGCGGCTCGGATCAGTCCGGCTGAGGCCCGCGAACGTCACCACCTTGCCCCACTTCTCGGTTTCCGCGGCGATGAACCTGCCCGAAGTCGGCGGGCGAGCCCGCAAGCGATCGTGCCGCCGAAGTCGGCAAGCCGCGCCTTGATCGTCGGATCGGCCAGCGCGGCGTTCGTTTCCCTGTTGAGCCTGTCGACGATGCCGGCGGGCGTGCCCTTGGGCGCGCCGAGCCCATACCACGCGCTCGCCTCATAGCCCGGCACGAACTCGCCGACGGTCGGGACATCCGGAAGCTCGTCCGAGCGCGCGGCGGTGGTCACCGCGAGCGCGCGCAGCTTGCCCGCCTTGATGTACTCGACCGCGGGAAGGTTGCTGAACATCACCTGCACCTGGCCCGCAATGAGGTCGCTCATCGCGGGCGCGCCGCCGCGATAGGGAACGTGCACCATGTCGATGCCGGTCATGAGCTTGAACAGCTCGCCGGCCAAGCCGCGGCGAGCTTCCGCTGCCCGCCGATGCCATATTGATCTTGCCCGGATTGGCTCTGGCATAGGCGATGAATTCGGGAACGGTCTTGGCCGGAAACGAGGGGTGGACCAGCATGACCAGATGCGCGCGCGCAATCCCGGCGACCGGCGCGATGTCCCGGATCAAATCGAAGTCGAGCTTGAAGAGCGTCGCATTGACCGCATGCGATGTGCCGACCTGGAGCAGCGTGTAGCCGTCGGGCGGCGCGCGCACGACCGCTTCGGTGCCGATATTGCCGGCGCCGCCCGGCCGGTTGTCGATGATGATGGGCTGGCCGAGCCGCTCCGAGAGCCACTGGCCGATCAGGCGCGCGAGGATGTCACCGGTGCCGCCGGCCGCGAAGCCGACCACGATGCGCACCGGCCGCGCCGGATAGGTTTGCGCCCTTGCAATGAGCGACACGGCCGGAAGCGCGGCAGCACCCGCTGCCAGATGCAGAAAGTGTCTGCGGGGAAGTCTCATGGCATCCCTCCCTGATCCGAGGCGCCGCGAATGGTCGGACATCGAGCGCACGCCCAGGCGAACCGTTGCGGACCGGTGCCGCCCTGACGGAGCGAGGCGCGCGCTGGCGCACGCTCCCGCCACCGGTGACGGCTATTGCACCAACGCTCCCCAAGGGCGCCCGTTCAATGATCTCGATGCGGGTGCCCCAGGGATCGGTGATGTACGTGACGATGTTGCCGGTCGTGGGACTCTTGCGAGCGCGGCTCGTCGAGCTTGATGCCTTCCGCCTCGATCTTCTTCACGAAGGCCTGGTGGTCCTTCACGTCGAAACCGATGTGGTCGAGCACGCGCCCGCGGGTCGGCGCCTGCTTCGTGTCGGCCTTGGCGAACCGGAGCTGACCGCCCGGAACGTCGACGACCGGCGCGTTGTTGCGGGTGCCGGCCTTGCCGCCGAAGGTCTTCGCGTACCAGGCCTGCGCCTTGGGAATCTCGGCTTCCGGCAGGAAGAAGTGGACATGCTCATGCCGGATCGGCATCGATTGCGTCTTGTCTTCCAGGATTTCGATGCGCACGCCGTCCGGCGTCTCGACGAAGGCCTGGTCCAGCCGGTTGTTGTTGCCCGGCAGCACCGGCACGCCCGCGGCCTTCCACTGGGCGACCTGCTCCTGGACATTGTTGACGATGAAGCCGACATGGTTCACCACCGAACCCTGGGTGCCGCCATCTCCCTTCTCGGTCCCCAGGTTCAAATTGATATAGACGCCGGGGAACATCATCAGCGGGTTTCCGCCGGGCATGAACAACTTGCCGCCCATGCCGAGGAAGAGTCTTCTTGTTCGCTTCCACATCCTTCGAGATGATGTGCCAGTGACCCATGGTCACGCCGATCTCGTTGAACGGGGCCGGTTGCGCGACCGCCGGGCCTGCGGTCAGCGTCGACGTGAACAATAGAGCTGCCAACACAGCTGTCTTCATGGATGCCTCCCTGTTGAGCTCGATTCGCCTCGTTGACCGGCGATGCGACGTGAACGCTATCAGCGGGCGGGAATGTGCGAAAGATTGGCCGGGCGGAATTGTCGTGCGCCGCGTCATACCGCCAAGGCCTTGGGTATCAGCCGGTGCGATAGAACGCGCCGACCGCATGGTGTCGCGAACGGCGTCGATCGCTCCGGTTTTCTTGCCGGTTTTCTCGCCTCGCCGGAATTTGCCAAGCGCGCGCCGAAAGCCCATATTCCGCGCAGCATCGAGCCGTGACGGAGGCCGCCCATGGACATTCAAGGTCTCGGATATATCGGCGTTCGCGCCAAGTCGCTCGAGGACTGGACGAGCTTCGGCACCAAGTTTCTCGGCATGCAGCTCGACCGACACGCAGCGCCAAGAGCCTGGCGCTGCGCATGGACGACCGCAAGCAGCGCGTGGTCGTGAGCGAGGACGGCGGCGAGGGCGTCGGCTTCTACGGCTGGGAGGTGGCGGACGCGGCCGCCTTGCAGGATTTCGCGGCGCGGCTGGAGAAGGCCGGCGTGCAGGTCGCGCGCGGCTCGCGCGCGCTCGCCGACGAGCGCCGCGTCAAGGACCTGATCGTGCTCGCCGATCCGCTCGGCAACCGGCTCGAGATCTTCCACGGCGCCGAGACCGCGACCGATGCCGTTCAAGCCCGGCCGCTCGATCTCGGGCTTCCGCACCGGGCCGCTCGGCATGGGTCACGCCGTGCTGCACGTCAAGGACATCAACGACGCGGTGCCGTTCTATCGCGACGTGCTCGGCTTCCGGCTGTCGCGACTACATGCTGCGGCCGTTCAACGCCTATTTCTTCCACGCCAATCCGCGCCACCACTCCATCGCCTTCATCGAGACCGGCCGCAACGCCACCCACCATCTCATGGTGGAGCTGTTCAGCCTCGACGACGTCGGGCAGTGCTACGACCTGGCGCTGGGCGAGCCAGGACCGCATCGGCGTCACGCTCGGCCGCCACATCAACGACGAGGTCACCTCGTTCTACTCGAACTCGCCGTCGGGATTCATGGTCGAGTACGGCTGGGGCGGGCGCGTCATCGACGTCGACACCTGGCAGACCGAAGAGGTCACCTTCGGCCCGAGCATGTGGGGCCACGACCGGCTGTGGATGACGCCGGAGAAGCGCGCCGAGGCGCGCGCGATCCGCATCGAGGCCGCCGCCAGCGGCCTGCGCAAGCCGGTCAACGTGATCGAGGGCAACTACAAGCTCGCGCCCGGCGTGTGCCCGTGGTGGGACGGCGTGATGCGGGGCGAAGCGGCGGAGTGATCGCGGCTCAACGGCTGCGCCGTTCGCCCGCCGGGACCGGTTTCGCCCGCATGCTGAGACGCGCCGTCAGGTGCGTCTCGAACGCATGAGCGCCACCGCAACCAAGCCTAGGCTTCTCTCAACGCCGCCTCAGCTCCAACGCCACCTCGGCGCCGCATTTTTCTTCTTCTTTGTCGTGCAAAGGGATCGGGGTGGGGAGTAGAGTCCATGAGTCGTTCGGCCGCCGTCGCGAAGCGCGTCCAGTACGCCGCGCTACCCTATCGGTTGATGGGCAGATCCCGCACCGAAGTGATGCTGGTCACCTCGCTGCGATACGCGACGCTGGATCATCCCCAAGGGCTGGCCGCAGAAAGGCCGGGCGCCGCATCATTCGGCCGCGCGCGAAGCGTTCGAAGAGGCCGGCGTCGAGGGCGTGATCCACCGCCGCTCGGTCGGATCGTTTCCCTATCAGAAGCGCCTCAAGAACGGCGGCGTCGTCGACTGCGAGGTGGAGGTTTACGCGCTCAGGGTGCTGCGGCAGAGCAAGCGGTGGCCGGAAAGCGGAGAGCGCCGGGTCAAGTGGGTGTCCGTCAGGAAGCCGCCGAAACGGTGCGGGAGCCCAAGCTGAGCACGATCATCCGCCGCTGGGCGCCCAAGTCCCGGCGACTGAGTCAAATCCCGATGCTCGTCTCCTCATCCTGAGAGCGCAGGCGCGCGCGCAGCGAGTACGCGCCCGCGCAAGTCGGAGTCTACCAATTTGCGCCGCTTGCAGGCATCCGATCCCGGGTAAAGCCGCGATCAGGTGCGCTCGTCAGCATGAGGCCGAACGTGCGCCTCAGGCGGCGATCTTCACGTATTCGAAGTCGCCGGGCTTGTTGTCGATGCCGACGCGGGGCGGCGCGATCCAGCTGGCGAACTTGCCGGGCTCGGTGACCGGGCGCATCAGGCTCTGGATGAAGTCGCCGTCGTCCTTCGACGGCAGCCACTTGTCCTTCTCGCTTGTTCCAGGTCGCGTCGTCGACCAGCTCGCCGGTCGGCGACGCCTTGATGTCCTTGAACTCGCCGATCTGGCGATGGAAGGCGACGTGCGGCAGCTCGAACTGGAAGTCGACGCCGATCCGCTCGATGATCTTGTTCCAGCGGTCGAGCCCGCGCTGGCAGTCGGCGGTGTAGTCGTCGCGCAGCCGCATGTTGATGGCGGTGAGCGCCGGCTCGTCCACGCGCTTGATCTCGCCGTCGACGAACTTGAGCACCGGATAGGTCGAGTGCTCGAGCCGGTGGTCGTCCTCGATCTTGGTCTCCTGGAAGCGGCCCTTGATGCCGGCGTTGAACGCGTTCGCGGCGTTGGTCGAGACCTCCGAGCCGAACAGGTCGAGCGACAGCGTGTAATGCAGGTTGAGCTTCTTCTTCATGGTCGGGAGATCGATGACGCCGAGCTCGCGCACCTTGCTCGATGTCGTTCGGGTCCTCGATGCCGGCCGCCTTCATCGCCTCGCAGGTGCGCTGGATGGTGCGCCCGATGCCGGTCTCGCCGACGAACATGTGGTGCGCTTCCTCGGTGAGCATGAAGCGGCAGGTGCGCGAGAGCGGATCGAAGCCCGACTGCGCGAGGCTCTCGAGCTGCATCTTGCCGTCGCGGTCGGTGAAGAACGTGAACATGTGAAAGCGAGAGCCAGTCCGGCGTCGCCTCGTTGAAGGCGCCGAGCATGCGCGGCTTGTCGGCGTCGCCGGAGCGCCGCTGCAGCAGCTGCTCGGCCTCCTCGCGGCCGTCGCGGCCGAAATATTTCTGCAGGATGATAGACCATGGCCCAGAGATGCCGGCCTTCCTCGACATTGACCTGGAACACGTTGCGCATGTCGTAGAGCGACGGCGCGGTCTTGCCGAGATGGCGCTGCTGCTCGACCGAGGCAGGCTCGGTGTCGCCCTGGATGACGACCAGCCGGCGCAGCATGGCGCGGTATTCGCCCGGCACCTCCTGCCAGACGGGCTCGCCGTAGATGCTGGCCGAACGGGATCTTGCGGCTCTCTTCCTGCGGGGCAAGCAAGAATGCCCCAGCGGTATTCCGGCATCTTCACATAGTCGAACTTGGCCCAGCCCTTGGGATCGACCGATACCGCGGTGCGCAGATAGAACCAGCGCCTCCTGGAAGCCGTCCGGCCCCATGGTCTTCCACCAGTCGATATAGCCCGGGATGCCAGCCCTCGAGCGCGCGCAGCACCTGCCGGTCCTCGGTGAGATTGACGTTGTTCGGGATCTTGGTCGAGTAATCGACGTTGACGATGTCACTCATGGCTGACTCTCATGTCCGACGAATGCCGGATCAAACTCTGCGCGTATCGAATGTCGGCTTCTGGCCGGTGCCGTAGCGCTTGAGGCGCGCCCTCCTCGCCGACCGCATTGGGACGCTGGAAGATCCAGTTCTGCCAGGCGGTAAGGCGGGCGAAGATTTTCGATTCCATGGTCTCGGGGCCGCCGAAGCGCAGATTGGCTTCGAGCCCGGTGAGACCGTCGGGAGAAAAGCTGGCGCGCTCCTCCAGGAACACGCGGATCTCGTCCTCCCAATCGATGTCATCGAGTGCGAACGTGACGAGGCCGAGATCCTGCAGCCGCTTCGGCGTCGAGCATCTTGCCGGTCTCGGCCTTCGCCTTGTCGACATCGGCGGGATCCGCGAGGAAGCGGCTGGCGAGCCGCGACAGCCCGTTGCACATGGGAAAGGCGCCGAAATTGACGTCGGCAAGCGCCAAGGTCGCGGGCGGCTTGTTGTCGCCGGCGCAGCTTGCCGATCAGCATGTACGAGCGGTCGCTCGCGAACACGAGCTCGGCCAGGGTGCCGGCGAAGCACGAGCCGGGCTCGACCAGGGCCACCAGCGAGCGCGAGGTGAGATCGACGCGCTTGAGCGTGCGTTTCCACAAGTTCCTGATCTCGCGCGCGAGCCAGTGCTCCTTGTTGGCGTCGAGGAACCGGTCGTAGGCGAGCACCTGCGCCGGGTCGCCGGACGATTTGAACAGGATGACCGCGACGTCGAATTCATTGGCTCGGATGTCGAGAATCGCATCGTCGAGCTCGCGCGCGAGCCGGAGCGGCCAGAACGCGGCGCCTTGCTCGACCATGGCGTCCGCGGACGCCGGCGGTGGAGCATCGGGCCCGCGCAGCGTGATGGTCGCGAGCCGCGCGCCGCGCTGGAACTCGACCGATACCGCGCCGTACTCGACCCCGTCCGCGGAGCGCTCACGCTCGAGCGGCACGAGCGTGATGCCCTTGAGCGCGGCGCCCTTGGCGCCGGCCGCGCGGAACGACTTGGCGGCGAAGTCCTTGGCGCGTTGCGCCACCGCCGCTTCGAGCTTGGAGCCGGGGATCACCTCGTCGACCAGCCGCCATTCCACCGCACGCTTGCCCTTGATGCCCTCTTCGGTGGTGCAGAACACGTCGGCCCGATCGCGCCGCACCTTGCGCTTGTCGGTGACGCGGGTGAGCCCGCCGGTGCCGGGCAGCACGGCCAGGAGCGGCAATTCCGGCAGCGAGACCGCCGACGAGCCGTCGTCGATCAGCATGATGTGGTCGGCCGCGAGCGCAAGCTCGTAGCCGCCGCCCGCCGCGGTGCCGTTGATCACGCAGATGGTCGAGAGACCGGAGGCCTCGCTCGCGTCCTCGAGGCCGTTGCGCGTTTCGTTGGTGAACTTGCAGAAATTGACCTTGTGGGCGTGGGTCGCGCCGGCGAGCATGCGGATATTGGCGCCGGCGCAGAACACCCGCGGCTTGCCCGAGCGCAGCAGGATGACCTTCACCTGCGGATGCTCGAAGCGCAGCCGCTCGATGGCGTCGGCGAGCTCGATATCGACGCCGAGGTCGTAGGAATTGAGCTTGAGCTCGTAGCCCTCGAACAAGGCGCCCTTCTCATCGACGTCCATCAGCAGCGTGGCCACGTCGCCGTCGACCTCGAGCTTCCAATGGCGATACTTGGAGGGATCGGTCTGGAAATCGATCCGGCTCTTGCCGTTGTTCAACTTGCGCTCAGCATCAGCCATGGTGTTTCCTCGAACGTCGGATGTTTCCGACTTCAGCGGTGCTTATAGCGACCGAACGCGGGCAGCCCTGAGTTCGGTTTCGGCGACCATGTCGCCTTCGTGGTGATCGCGGAGCAGGCGATTTGCAAAGTCCGCGATCGCGCGCAGCGTCGCCTCCGGCGCCTCGCGGTACGGCGCATGCCGCGTATCCGGCAACAGCGCGACCTCGACCGGGCAATAGCACTCCTGCTGCGCCACCTCGATCTGGCGCAGGGTGCCGTACTGGTCGTTCTCTCCCTGCACGATCAGGATCGGCACGCGGATATGGGCCAGCGCATCGCTGAGCTCCCAGTTGCGGAAGTCGGGATCGAGCCAGGGACCGGACCAGTTGTGGAATGCGTTGTCGGGATCGGCATGGAGTCGCGCGAGCTTCGCCCGCAACGTTCCGGTTTCAAAGGCGACCTTGGCGCGCGCGATCTCGGCGATGCCCATGTCCTCGGTGAAGAAGTGCGGCGCCATCAATGCGAGCCCGCGCACGCGATGGTCCTGGACGCTGCCGGCATAGATCGCAGCAATCGATGCCCCGTCGCTGTGGCCGACCAGGAGCCCGCGCCGGAAGCCGATGGCGTCGAGCACGATGGGAAGCACGTCGCGCGCCTCGTCGTGCATGAACGAGACCGGACGGGGCAGCTGCGAGGGCGACGACTGGCCGTAGCCTGCGCGCGAATAGGCGAAAACCCCGGTTCCGGTGGCGGCGGCAAGCTCCGGCGCGAAACTGCCCCAGATGGCGGCGGAACCGAGCCCCTCGTGCAGCAACACGATCGTCGGCGCCGCATCCGGGCGCGGGCCGATCATGCGGTATTCGAGCCGCGTCTGCCCGAGCTGGAGGAAGCCTTGGTCGGCAAGCTCCGTCATTGCGTCAATGTCCGCCTGCTCCGGTTTCGATCTGCCGTCCCGATGGGCGCGCGACGTCCCGCTTGTCGTCCAACCAACGCTTCACCAGGTCCCGCAGTTTCTCGAAACTGCACTCGACGGTGTCGCCCGACGTATCGAGCTCGGCCTGCGCGCGCGCATAGTCGGCACGACGCGCGTCCAGGATGGCGACGAGGTCGGCCATGGCCTCGCGGTTCTGCGCCATGGGGCGGAAGTCGCCCTGCTCCATCACCCGGTTCATATGCTCGTCCGGGCGCGCCTTGATCCAGACCGTGTGGGTACGGCGCAGAAGCAGCGCATAGGTCTCCGCATTCGACACGATGCCGCCGGCGGTGGCGATCACCGCCGCGTCGTGAGCGTCGATGACGCGTTCGAGGCAGGCGCGCTCGTAGCGGCGGAAGGTCGCCAGCCCCGCCATCTCGATCAGATCGGGAATGCGCGCGCCGTAATCCTGCTCGACCAGGCGGTCGAGTTCGATGAAAGGGCAAGCGAGCTCCTCGGCCAGGCGTCGCCCCAGCGTCGACTTGCCGGCGCCGCGCAATCCGACCAGGGCGATGCGCCGCCCGCGGTCGGCGGCGACGTGCCGGGTGGCGTGACTTTCGATCAGCTCGGCCAGCGCGGGAAGCTCCGCCGCCGGGGTGCGGGCGAGTACGTCGAGCACGTGAGTCATCGCCGCCGGGACGGCCGTTGGCGCGCGGCAGCAGCTCGATGATCGGAACGTCGAGCGCCTGCGCGATCGACTTGAGGATGAGCACCGACGGATTGCCCTGCCCGCCTTCGATCTGCGCGAGGTAGCGTTCGGACGCGCCTGACTCCTGCGCCAATTGACGCCGCGTCATGCCGCGTTTCGCGCGCGCGAGCCGCACCAGCCGGCCGATGCCGGTGACGAAGACGGCGTGCTCCGGGCGCTCCGCCGTCCGGCCTGCGCGCGTCAGTCCGTTTTGATGTCGCCTTCAGGTCGGGCACGACCGGGGACCATCCATTGTCGGCACTATAATTCATGCACTATAGTGCATACAGCCACGACAGCGTCAAGCGCCGGCGCGGCCGTGTCCGACCGTCGCCACGGCCTTCCGGCCGCGTCCGCGCTGTCTGGCCTTTAGATCGGATCGTTGGTCGGAATGATGTGAAAGCCGTCGATCTGCCGGCTCTGCGCCGCCACATAGGCCTGGCCGGCATTGATGAGGTCGTTGAGCTTCTGCGCGTCGAAATCGGGATGCTGCGGGTTGGTGTGCAGGTCGGTCTCGATGACCAGGACCATGCGAAACGGATGCGCGAAGAACCGGCCCTCATGCGTGATATACGCGCGCTTGGCGTTGGGATGCTGGATCGGCATGGGGTGGACCTCTCCTGGCCGGGCAATATGCCCGATCGCGATCCCTTCGACCACGGGGAGTAAAAACAGCAGCCGCCGGCCCTATTCAAACCCGTTGGCCCAGAGGGCTTCGAGCTTGGACACAGCAGCCGTGGGCAGTGGACCCTGCGCCACGGCCGCGAGCGCGGCGTCGAGCTGGGCGATTTCGGTGATGCCGATCACCCGCGTCGCGAAGTCCCGGTTTGCGAGCACGAAGCGCAACGCCGCTTGCGCCGGCGACCCGTAGCCGGCGCCCAGCGCCGGATCGCACCGCCGCGGCACAGCGGATCTCGTTGGCCATGTCGGTGCCCGAGGTCATCACGAACAACCGTTGCGGCGGCTCCGGATTGGCCAATACCCCGCCCGCCCACACCCGGATATTGAGAATGCCCATGTCGTGATCGACGCAGGCCGCCACCAGCCCGCAGAAGTCCTGTCCGCCACGCCAGCCCGGCGGCACGCGCGCCCAGGCGGCGCTGGGATTGATGGCGTTGTAATAGATCTGGCGCGGCGTCGAAGCGGCCGCTGTTGATCACCTCGAGGCAGGCGGCGGTGTCGCCGGCGGCTGTCATGCCGCTGGCGCGGAATGAGCCCCTGCTCCTTGAGCCGGTCGAAGGTGTCGGCGACCCCGCCGCGCCTGAGCACCTGCTCCGGCGGCAGCGCGAGGCGTTCGCCCACGCCGTGGCCGAGGTGATTGTGGAGCTGAAACAGCGTCAGCGACTCGGACTGCAGGCGCCGCAGACTGCGTTCCAGGCCGCGCTCGATCGCGCCGGCGACGTCGTGCATGTCGTCTGCCTCAAGCCGGACCTTGGTGGAGACATGGGGCTGCAGGGTCAGCGCCCGCAAATGACGGCCGATCGTCTCCTCCGATGCGCCATCGCCGTAGATGGCCGCGGTGTCGATCCAGTTGATGCCGGCCGCCACCGCGCGCTGCAGCGCGTCGTGCCTGATCGCCTCGTCGGGATTGATCAGAATGCCGCCGGTGACACCGCCGCCGAACGCGAGCTCTGAAATGGCAAGCCCGGTGCGGCCGAGAAAGGATTTCCGCATTGCCTCCGCCTACGTGCAGTGGATGATTTCAACTCTGCGGCCGAGGAGAGCGACGTCAGCGCATGCTCTCGGCCCGGAGCTTGAAGCGCTGGATCTTGCCGGTCGCGGTCTTGGGCAGCTCGGCACGAAACTCGATCCAGCGCGGATACTTGTAGGGCGCAAGCGCCGTCTTCACGTGCTCCTGCAGCGCGCGCGCAAGCTCCTCGCAGGCATTGTCCGGTCGACTTGAGCACCACGAAGGCCTTGGGCTTGATCAGCTCGTCCTCGTCCGGCCACGCCACCACCGCGGCCTCCAGCACATCGGAATGGGTGCAGAGCGCGCCCTCGACCTCGAACGGCGACACATAGATGCCGCCGACCTTGAGCATGTCGTCGCGCCGGCCGCAATAAACGAAGTAGCCGTCCTCGTCCTGCACGTACTTGTCGCCGGAGCGGGTCCATTCGCCCAGAAACGTCTCGCGCGTCTTCTCGCGGTTGTTCCAGTACATGATCGCGCTGGTCGGCCCGCGCACCTGCAGCTCGCCCATCTCGCCCTGGTCTTGATCACATGGCCGTCGTCGTCGACGAGGCGGATGTCGTAGCCCGGCACCGGCTTGCCGGTCGTGCCGTATTTCACCTCGCCGGGATAGTTCGAGATGAAGATGTGCAGCATCTCGGTCGAGCCGATGCCGTCGAGGACGTCGACGCCGTAGCGCTCCTTCCAGCGCCGCCCGACGTCGGGCGGCAGCGCCTCGCCGGCCGAGATGCAGCAGCGCAGCTTCAGCGTCCGAGCGCTGGGGCGCGTCCGGGCTCGCGAGCATGGCGGCATAGAAGGTCGGCACCGCATAGAACACCGTCACCGGGTGCCGGCGCAGAATCGCGGCGACGCCTTCGGGCGTCGGACGGTCGGGCGAGAGAATGGTGGTGGCGCCGACCGCCATCGGGAAGGTCAGCGCGTTGCCGAGCCCATAGGCGAAGAACAGCTTCGCCACCGGAAAAGCACACGTCTGATTCCTTCAGGCCCAGCACGCCGCCGCCGTAGAGATCGGCGGTGAGCCGCAGATTGGCGTGCACATGCACCGCGCCCTTGGGCCGGCCGGTCGAGCCCGAGGTGTAGAGCCAGAAACAGATGTCGTCGCGCGTGGTCGGCGCGGATCGTGGCGCGCGCGTCGGCATGCGCGAGCAAATCCTCGAAGCAGCCGATGCCCGCATGCGTTCTTCCCCGCGACGATGACGTGCATGAGATCGGGGCTTGATGCGATCAGATTGGCAAATTTTGGAAACAGCGCCTCCGACACCACGAGAACCTTGGCGCGGCTGTCGGCGCAGCATGAAGCGGTAATCGTCCTCGGTCATCAGCGTATTGACCGGAATGGGGACGACGCCGGCCTTGATGGCGCCGAGGAAGGCGGTGGGCCAGTCGATGGTGTCGAGCAGCGCCATGCAGAATGCGCTCCTCGCGCCGGATCCCGAGGGCGCGCAGCACATTGCCGAAGCGATCGACGCGCTCCGCGAGCTGGCCATAGGTCCAGCTTCCGCGCGGATCGATGTAGACCGGCTTCCCGGCGCGCCCGGCCGCGAGGTTGCGCTCGAGGATGTCGGCGGCGAAGTTGTAGCTGCGCGGGATCGCCTCGACGGCCGCGCGCGGATCGACCGCGCAGGCGGACCTGACGGCGACGTCGGCCAGAGCCATCGGACGCGTCCTCGGAAGTTCGTGGCCGGCAACCGGCACTTATCTTGCCGCGAATTATGCAAGCCGCCGATCACTATCGCAATGAAAAGCTCGCTATACTCACGACCATCATCCCCGGCTGCCCGCGGCGCCGCCACAAGACAAGAACGATCGCAGGAGAATCCCATGGACGATACGGTCCGCAAGATCAGCGCCGACGACATCAATCCACGCTACCAACTGGGGCCGGGCGCTGCCGGCGCTCGGCACCATGGGGTCGATTTCGAGGAACGGGTCGACTACCGCCGCCTCCACCGCTACCGGCTGAGCCGCGTCAGGCAGGCGCTGGAGAAATCCGAGCTCGGCGCGCTGCTGGTGTTCGACGTCAACAACATCCGCTACATCACCTCGACCAAGATCGGCGAGTGGGAGCGCGACAAGCTGTGCGCGCTGGGCGCTGCTCACCCGCGACCGGCGAGCCCATCCTGTGGGATTTCGGCTCGGCCGCCGTGCACCACAAGCTCTACACGCCCTGGCTCATGCCGGAGAACTGCAAGGCCGGGCTCATCGGCCTGCGCGGCACCGTCAATCCCGGCGTTCGGGCTGATGGAGCGCCACGCCGAGGAAATCGCCTCGCTGATCCAGCGAGGCCGGCGTCGACAAGATGGCCGATCGGCGTCGACATCATCGAGCCGCCGATGATGTTCGAGCTGGAGAAGGCGGGGCTCAAGATCGCAGGACGGCCAGCAGGTGATGCTGGAGGCGCGCGAGCTCAAGAACATCGACGAGATCGCGCTGCTCAACCGCGCCGCCGCCATGGTCGACGGCGCCTATCACCTCATCCACGAGGAGCTCAAGCCGGGCGTGCGCGAGAACGACATCGTCGCCAAGGTCAACGAGTTCCTCTATCGCCACGGCTCCGACGACGTCGAGGCGATCAACGCCATCTCGGGCGAGCGCTGCAATCCGCACCCGCACAACTTCACCGACCGCATGCTGCGGCCGGGCGACCAGGCGTTCTTCGACATCCTGCAATCGTTCATGGGCTACCGCACCTGCTACTACCGCACCTTCAATGTCGGGCGCGCGACGCCGGTGCAGCACGACGCCTACAAGAAGGCGCGCGAATGGCTCGACAAGGCGATCGCACTGATCAAGCCGGGCGTCACCACCGACAAGGTCTGCCAGCGTGTGGCCGAAGGCGCAGGACTTCGGCTTCCCCGACGAGATGATCGGCCTTCGGCCTGCAGTTCGGCCACGGGCTCGGGCTTGCGCTGCACGAGCGGCCGATCATCTCGCGCGTGGTCTCGCTCGACCATCCGACCGAGATCAAGGAGGGCATGGTGTTCGCGCTCGAGACCTATTGCCCGGCGACCGACGGCTACTCCGCCGCCCGCATCGAGGAGGAGGTCGTGGTCACGGACAAGGGCTGCCGCGTGATCACGCTGTTCCCGGCGGAAGAGCTGCCGATCGCCAACAGGTATTGACGGGCGGAAGGTGCGGTGAGCACATACCAAGGCGTCGCGGCGACCGCGCATCGAGCCCCACGGGATGACGCCCCAGACGTGCCGCGCGCGCGTCAGGACCTATTCCGCCGCCTCCTGCGCCTTCCACGCCTCGATCAGGCGCGAAAGGTCGGGGGCTGGCGCCTCGTAGTTCGACCGTAGTCTGCGGAATAGGGACCCAGGATTGCGCGCTGCTGGGTCCAGATGTGTCCCACCGGCTTGAGCCATGTGGTGTCATCGAGCGTGCCCGGTTTGACGATCGAGGCGCGGGGATTGCGCTCCGGGTTGTGAAACAGCCGGACACCGCAGGCGCCGCAGAACAGGCAGTCGATGATGCGGCCGCCCTCGAGCTCACGACGCCAGACGGCGGCGCGCCTTCGACGACGACGAGGGCTTCGCGCGCAACCGCGAGCGAAAGCGCAAAGCGCTGCCCGACTGGCGCTGGCATTCCGTGCAGTGGCAGACGTACACGGCGAGCGGGTTCGCGCGTGATCTGGTAGCGCACGCTTCCGCACTGACATCCACCGGTCAACGGCAGTTGCATCCCGATCCTATCCCACCTCGTTGTCGCGGACCAAGCCTGACCTATTGTTATCCTTGAAACCATAGCTGTTGCAAGCTGCGCCCAGCAGGCGCTGCTCAGCGACATTCATCCGAGCCACGGCAGCGCGCACGCGTTACGCAATCGAGCGCACCACCCGCCATCGACCCGCAACGCGGCGCCGGTCGTGGCCGAGGCCTGCGGCGAGCAGACATAGACGACCATGTTGGCGACTTCCTCCGGCGTCGCGAGCCGGCGCAGCAGCGAGGTCGGGCGGTTCCTGGCGATGAACTGCGCCTCCATCTCCTGCTCGGACATGCCCTGGTCCTTGGCCAGCTTGCCGAAGAAATCCGCGACGCCCTCCGACCGCGTCGGGCCGGGCAGAACCGAGTTCACGGTGACGCCGGTCCCAGCGACGGATTCGGCGAGCCCGCGCGAGATCGCAAGCTGCGCGGTCTTGGTCATCCCGTAATGGATCATCTCGACCGGAATGTTCAGCGCCGACCCGCTGGAGATGAAAACGATCCGCCCCCATCCGCGCTCCCGCATCGCTCGGCAGGTAGTGACGCGACAGGCGGACTACCGCTCATGGCACATTGGTATCGAAATAGCGATGCCAATCCGGCGTCGGTGATCGCCTCGAACGGCGCCGGCTCGAAAATTCCGAGATTGTTCACCAGGATGTCGGCCTCGCCAGCGCGCCGCACGAAAGTCCGCCACGCCATCGCGCGCTGGCGAGATCGGCGGCGATCCCGTCGACGCTGCAACCGGGAACCTGCTCTACGAGCCGCTGCTGCGCGGCCTTCACGCTGTCGGGGCTGCGGCCGTTGATGACGACCGCCGCGCCGCAGTCCGCGAGAGCCCGCGCACGATCGCGAAGCCGATACCGGAGGTCGAACCCGTCACGATCGCTCGCTTGCCGCTCAGATCGATGATCATGCTGACCTCGTGGCGATATGGATTGCTGCATGGGAACTGGGTTGCAGCTTGCGAAAAGCAAGGGTAACTGCACCCTCGCTCCGCGTAAGTTCCCGCGCATGAGGTGCCCGCATGCTGGCCGCGATCGCCGCCCTGCTCGTCTGCCAGCTTACCGGCGAAGCGGTGGTGCGCGCCGCGCGATCTGCCCTTCCCGGGCCGGTGGTCGGCATGATCCTGCTGTTCGTCCTGATGCTGGCGCGTGCGCCGCTGCCGGGAGCGCTCGGCAATACTGCCGATGGGCTTCTTCAGCACCTGTCACTGCTGTTCGTGCCGGCCGGGCGTCGGCGTGGTGCAGCATCTCGAATTGCTCAGCGGCGCCGGGCTGCGACTCATGGCCGTCGTGGTGCTCACGACCTTGATCACGCTTGGCGGTGACCGCGCTCGTGTTCGCGGCGCTCGCGCGCTTGCTGCACGCCGATGATCTTGCGCCCGGGAAACCCGAGATCGGAGAGCGGCCATGACCAACTTCGTCGATCTCTGGGTCTATCTCTCCGGCTCGCCGCTGCTGTGGCTCACCACCACGCTGATCGCGCATCTCGCGGCGGATGCCATCTCCGCCGCCTGCGGCCGCCATCCGCTCGCCAATCCGGTTCTGATCGCGGTGACATTCGTCTCGATCATCGTGGTCGCAACCGGCACGTCCTTTCCGGCCTATTTCGCCGGCGCCCAGTTCGTGCATTTCCTGCTCGGCCCGGCGACGGTCGCCTTCGCGGTTCCGCTCCGTGCGTCACCTGCCGCAGGTGCGCCGAGCGCTGGTGCCGATGCTGGTGGCGCTGGTCGCCGGATCGGTAACCGCCATCGTTTGCGCCGTGCTGGCTCGCCGAGGCATTCGGGCTCGACCGTGCCGCCGTTCTGGCGCTGGCGCCGAAATCGGCCACCGCGGCCGATCGCCATGGGCATCGCGGAAAAGATGGGCGGCGATCCGGCGCTGACCGCGGTCTTGACGATTCTGACCGGGATCACCGGCGCCATCATCGTAACGCCCCTGATGAATGCGCTGCGGCTGCGGAACTTGCTGCGCGCGCGCGGCTTCGCCGCCGGCCTGACCTCGCATGGGATCGGCACCGCGCGCGCCTTCCAGGTCGATCCGCTGGCGGGAACCTTCGCCGGCATCGCCCTTGGCCTCAACGGCTTGCTGACGGCCCTGCTGGTGCCGCCTGCTATTGCCATGGCTGTTGAATTGACTAGAAGTACCGCCACAAACACCACAAACACCCAAAGGAGGCTTGATAATGGGACTTCGCACCGCACAACGCACTCTGCGACCGGTCACTCGGGCTCGCAGCGCTCCTCGGCTCGCGCTCGCATTCGCGTCGCCCGCGGCCGCGCAGCAGTGGACCCCGGAGCAACGGGCAGCCTGCGAACCGGACGCGATGCGGCTCTGCAACCAGTATGTTCCTGACGTTCAGCGGGTGTCGGCCTGCATGTCGCACTACCGCCGCTACCTCAGCCCCGCCTGCCGGGCGGCGTTCTGCCGGAGGCGCGCGCAGGAGGCGCTGATCGAGGCGGCGCGCAATCGCGCTGCTTGCGTTTGAAAGACGAAAGCGATTTTGCGGCCCGCAGTGACTATGCGACGCCAGAGGATGAGTCATGTCCGCGGGCCGCACCCATTGTATCGAATTGCTCGGCCGTCAGAATAACCCAGCTTGAGCGCGGCGTCCTTGAGGCTGAGGTCCTCGCGGTAGGCGAGGAGCGAAAATCTGCGCGGCCGTCTCGTAGCCGATACGCGGATTGAGCGCGGCCACCAGCATCAGCGAATTGTCGAGGTGCATCCTTGAGCGCTGGCATCGGGCTCGATGCCGACGGCAACGCGCGTTGAACGAGCGCATGCCGCGGATCGTCGCCCGCGATCTCCCGCGCAACAGCAGTGCAGACTGGGAGCGGTAGGTTCCAGGCGGGGATGCTGTTAACATCGCCATGCGCCCGGTCGAGAGCGCGCACAATTCCAGCTTCGGAGGATGACATGGCGAAGAAGCAGGCCGAAACGGTCTACAAGATCGTCGAGGTTGTCGGCGTGAGCGAAAAGTCTGGGAAGAAGCGGGCGGCGCGCGTGTCGAGACGGCCGCCAGTTCGCTTGCGTGACCTGCGCGTGGCCGAAGTGATGAAAATGGACATGAAGGTGGAAGACGGCAAGGTCGCCGCGTTTCGCACGCGCGTGTCGCTCTCGTTCAAATACGAAGCCTGAGAGCAGTCGCCGCAAGCTTGCGGAAGGTCTGGCTCGGACCACACCCGCCTTGGTCTAACGTCAGCTTCGGCGCGCGAGCGCGGCCCCGCGCTCAGCGCCTGCAGCTTGCCGAACGCAATCTCGCGCGTGAGATATTTCATCCCGCAGTCGGGCGCCGGAACGAGCCGCTCGGCGGGAACGTATTTCAAGCGCGTTGCGGATCCGCTGCGCCACCTGCTCGGGCGATCTCGACCGCCTGGTCGCCGAGGTCGATGACGCCGAGCACGATGGTCTTGCCGGCGAGGTCGGCGAGAATGCCGAGATCGAGCTTCGGCTGCGCGGCCTCGATCGAGATCTGCGCGGCCGTGCTGTCGGCGAGCTGCGGCAGGAACGAATAGCCGACTCGGCTTGTGCCGCGTGCACCACCGCGGCGTAGCCGAAGCAGACGATGCACGATCGGTCGGCACCGACAGACCCAGAGCGCGCGGTCGATCGCCTTGACCGCGATCCGCTTGGCCGCCTCGGGATCGTTGCGCACCCAGGGCTCGTCGAGCTGGATGACGTCGGCGCCGGCGGCCACGAGGTCGTGCGCCTCCGCGTTCGACCGCGGCGGCGAGGTCCATCACCATCTCGTCGGCGTCCGTCGTAGAACTCGTTCTTGGCCTGCTGCGCCATGGTGAACGGGCCGGGCAGCGTGATCTTTGCCTTGCGCTCGGTGTTGCGCCGCAGGAACGCCATGTCGCCGACCTCGACCGCGTGCGCGGCGCCGGATCTTGCCGACGACGCGCGGCACCTTGACCGAGCGTCCCGCCCGGTTCGTGATCGTCGCCGGCGTTGTCGTTGTCGATGCCCTCGAGCGCGGTGGCGAAGCGGTTGGAGTAGCTCTCGCGGCGCATCTCGCCGTCGGTGATGATGTCGATGCCGGCGCGCTCCATGTCGCGGATCGCCAGCAGCGTCGCGTCGTCCTGCGCCTGCGCGAGGTAAGGCTCGGCGATCGCGCCACAGCTCGCTGCAGGCGCACGCGCGGCACCATGGTCGCGAGCATGGCGCGGTCGACCAGCCAGTCCGGCTGTGGGTAGCTGCCCACGACCGTGGTCGGCAGCAGATGCTGGGTCATGCAAACGTTCTCCGGACGACAATGATCGGTCTTTGACTCCACGCGGAGCATCAAGCATGTTCTTGAAGCTGCGCACGTGCTGGTGCGAACTTCGGAATCGGCACACTAGCAGCTCATGCGCTAGTCGGCTGGATCAGCAGACGTCAACGTCGGGACTCACACCGACGGATCAACGAGCGACAGGAAACGCGACGACGACGCGGCGCTCGCACGGCGATCAAGAGCTTTCGTCGGCCGTTCGTCCTCCGCGCGACGAGGGAGGCCCTGATGTCCACGCGACGTCAATTCATCGGCGCGCGTCGCCGCCGGACTCGCTGGCTTGGCCGCCCGCGCGCGGGCGCAAGCGCCAGGCGCCGCGCAAGCAGGCTGGACGGCTGGCCGGCGCGCAGCGTGCGCGTGATCTCGCCGACCGGGACCGGCGGGCCGGGCCAGAACTTCCGGCTCTACGCCGAGCAGCTCAAGGACACCTTCGGGCAGAGCTTCGTGCTCGAGAACATGCCGGGCGGCTCCGGCGCGATCGGCAGCATGACGGTGGCGCGCGCGGCGCCCGACGGCCACACCTTGCTGCTCGCCTCCAACAGCCACATCGTGCTGGCGCCGCTGGTACTGACGAACTCGCCGGTCAACGTGAAACGGACTTACGCCGCGATCGCGCTCATGTTCACGTTCCCGTTCCTCCTGGTCGTCAATCCGGATCTTCCGGTGCGCACGCTCAAGGAACTCGTCGCCTACGCCAAGGCGCGGCCGGGGCGAGCTCAACTACGGCTCGCCGGGCGTCGGAACCGGCGGGCATCTCGTGACCGAGCTGCTGGTGAAGCGCACCGGGATCGAGGCCGTGCACGTGCCCTATCAGGCGACGACCCAGCAATTGCTGGCGGCCGCCGCCGGCACCCTGCAGTTCACCTTCGACACCGTCGGCAATGCCCGCGGACTGGTGGACGCCGGCAAGGTGATCCCGCTCTGCGGTGACCGGGCGCGCAGCGCGCCAGCGCCGCGCCCGACGTGCCCACGCTCAAGGAACTCGGCTACGACGGGTTCGACGACCTGTTCGTGGCCAACGGGCTGCTTGGCGCCCACCGGCACCTCGCCGGCCGTGATCAAGGCGCTCAACCGCGAAATGGTGCGCATGAACGCGAGCGGGCCGATCCGCGAGAAGCTGCTGGCAGCGTCCTACGAGCCGGGCACGCTGTCGCCTGAGGAGTACGGCGCCATGATCGATCGCGAGCTCAAGCTATGGGGCGACGTGGTGCAGGAAACCGGCGTGCGCGTGAAGGCCTGATCAGCATGTCGCGAAAGAGGATGCCGCAGTGACCATTCCGCAGACCAATTTCAATCCGCCGTTCAACATCACGCGCGCCAGCCATCTCGTGTTCACGGCGCGCGATCTCGCCGCCAGCCGCGACTTCTATGCCGAGGTGCTGGGCCTGATCGTGAGCGACGAGGATGCCGACACGATCTGGCTGCGCGGAGTGGAGGAGCGCTGCCACCACAGCCTCACGCTCAAGCGGACGACCGGCCAGCCGCAGTGCGAGCGCGTCGGCTTCCGGGTGTTCACCGACGAGGACCTCGACAAGGCGAAAGCGCACTTCGAGCGCACCGGCGTTCCCGCGGCCTTCGTCGAGGTGTCCGCACCAGGGCCGCACGCTGCATTTTGCCGACCCGCCGGCACGCCGGTCGAGCTGGTGCGCGACCATGCCGACGCGCCCGCGCATGCACACCAAGATTCACACCCATCGCGGCGCCGGCGCGCTGCGGATGGACCACTATCAGGTGCTGGTGCCGGACGTGCTGAGTACCGCGAAGTTCTACATGGACCTCGGCTTCCGCATTTCCGACTACATCTGCATCGAGCGGCAGCGAGCACGTGGTGGGAACGTTCCTGCACCGCAAGAACAATCCCTGGGACATCGTGCTGCTGACGCGCTCGGGGCCGCGCTTCCATCACGGCGGCTACGTGATCGAGGCGCTCGAGGACATGATCCGCGCCTGCGACGTCGCCGGCAATCTGGGCTTTGCCGATCGCATCGAGCATGGCCCCGGCCGCCACGGGCATCAGCATTCTTATTATCTCTATGTGCGCGATCCGGACGGACACCGCACCGAATTGCTGCTCCCGGAATCCAGGTCATCGACATCGACGACGAGCCGGTGCGCTGCGCGGTCAGCCCGAAGGCGAATTCAAATCTCTGGGGCTGCCGGCGCCGCGGACCTGGGTCGACGAGGCGACGAATTTCGCCGGCGTCGAGATCAGGCGCCCTCCGGTCGAAGGCGAACCGATGACGGCGGGAGAAGTATCTCGCCGCGCGCATCCCCGAGGCGGTGGTGAGTTAGCGGGGAACTCCGTACTTCGCCAGCTGATCCGCCCATCATTCCGGGCCGGGCGCAGCGAGGGAGCCCGGGATCCATAACCGCTACCGTGAGTCGATCCCGGGTCCGCGCTGTCGGCGCCCCGCAATGACGGCGGACGGATCGAAGTCGACGGAAACGGTTCAGACCTCTGCCGCCTTCGCCGTTAGATGCGGAAAGCGCTCGGTGAGCAGCGAGCCGAAATAATAGGTCGGCTTGAACGCGGGGTGCGCGCGGATCTCGTCGTACCAGCGCACGATGCGCGGCATGTCCTTCCACATGGTGTCGAGACCGAGATCGGCCATGCGCACGATCGCCGGCATCACCGCGACGTCGGCGAGCGTGATGTCCTGCCCAGCAGCCACGGCCCGCCGCTGTCGCGGCAATCTCCGCGTCCATGCGCTCGTAGGTGCGGCGCATGCGCTCGAGCGCCGCGTTCATCTCCTTCTCGGGAAAGCCCGTGCGCCCCATGGCCAGCATGAATTCCTTGCGCAGCGGCTTGCTCTCCGCGAACGCCAGAAACTCCTCCTCGCTCATGGCCGCAAAGCGCGGCAGGAAGGCGAGGTTGAAGGTCGGCACCCGCACCGCCGCGGCCGGCATCTCGTCGATGAAGCGCATGAGCGCGCGCATCGTGCGCACGCGCGACCGGTGCGCGCGGCGTGAAGCTTTCGCGGCTCGCGGCGCGACTTCGTCGAGATATTCGATGATGACGCGACGAATCGGTCACGATCGTGGCCGTCGTGGTCGAGGGTCGGCACGACGCCGTTGGGATTGAGCGCGAGGTAGTCGGGCTTGAGCTGGTCGCCGGCCAAGCAGGTCGAGCTTCTCCTCCTCGAACGGCAAGCTGCTTGGCGTTGAGCACGAAGCGCACGCGCTGGCTGCAGGTCGACTGCGGGGCGTTATAAAGGAGGAAGGACATCTTGTTGGTCCGCCGTTAAGGCGCGGTTAACCGCGTCGCCATCCATAACCGGATGGAGCGTGCGGGCAACCTACGGCCGCTCGCGTCCGCATCACGACCCTCGATCCACCTAACAGACTGTTTCTATTTATTTTTTCGTCCGCTGCCGGCTCCCTGGAGCGGCGGCGCGCCGCGCGCCGCCTCCCGCCTGAGAGCCACATAACATGCTGGAATCACTGGGGATTCATTGCGCGGCCGACCGCTCCCGGAGCCTGACGGACCCATCTTTTTCCGGCAGACGCCATGAACCTTTCCCGGCCGGCGCGACCAATGAGGCAAGGGACCTCTGGGGAGGGTGATATGAACAATTTCTGATGCTCGGCGCCGACCGCATGACCCACCTTGAAGGTGGTCGCGATGGCGCTCGTCTGCGCCACGCTGGTCGCCGGCATCGGCGTTGCCGCCCGCGTCACCGACGGCGCCGGCGATGGACGGATCGAGGCCACCGTCATCAAGGCCAGCAAGCCGATGACCGCGTCCAAGAGCGAGTGACCGCACCATCCGCTGACCTTTTACGTCTTCTCAACCCCTCGTACTTCGCGCGCCTTCGGGCGCGCTTTTCTTTGGCTCAGCGCAGGGCATCGGTCCTGCCGGGCGTCCTCCCCGGTGTTGCCGTCCGGTCACACTCGCAAAAAATTACATCCGCCGGCCATCGACGCGGCGTGACGTCACTCTTCTAGCTGTGACGGCGGCGGCACCGGCGCGGCGCGACCGAGCGGCCGACGCGAAGCTCAACGCCCACCTGGCGCAACACCTCGATCGGTTGCAGCATCGGCGGCACGCGCTCGGGGCAAACTTCCACGCGGCGAGAAGTGCGGCCACGGCCAGCACAACGAGCGTCATCAGGATTGCAAATGCGCGCCAGCGTCGCAGCCCCCGGCGTGCGGCGGCGGCTCTGTCGCGTCGCCTCGTCGATCCTGCGCGTCGCCTCGGGCGTCGGAACGATCGCCGGGGCCAATGCTGGCGGCACCGCCGGCGGGGCGGACCCGGCCTCGACGATGGCCGCCGGAGTTGGAGTCGCGTGCCAGGCCGGCACGGCGGCGGCATCCAGCGTCGCCGTCGGGGTCGCATCCGTCATGGGCGGCGCGCTCTCAAGCGCGGCTGGCGCGGGAGCCGCGTCCACATCCGGCGCCGAAGCCGCGTCCGGCATCGGCGTCGGAACCTCCGCCGGCCGCTCCCGACATTGCCTCCACGCTGGGCTCGGATGCCGGCACGCTGCTCGGCTCCGATCCGAACGCTTCGATCACCTCCGACACGGGCGCTTCGGTTACCTCCGATCGCTGGCGCGACCCCGCCTCCCATGCCGGCGATGCCGCCTCCGATGCAGGCGCCGCGGCCGCCTCCGACGTCAGGACTGCGGCGGTCTCCGATATGGCGGCTTGATGGCATCCAGACCTCGGCGCCGCGGCCGGTATGGCAACAGGCGCGGGCTCCGGGATATGCGCCTCCGGAAGCCGGGCATTCGATCTGGACTGGGTTTCCGGCATCTTGATTTGATGCGCGTCCAGATCCTGGCGTCGGGCTCCACCGGTTCCACCATCAGGTGCAATTCGCCGAGCCGACGCTCCCACTGCACAACCTTGACGGCGAATGCCGTGTCGGCGCCCAACAAGGCACGCGCCTGCTCACGCTCGTCGGAATCGAGCGTGCCGAGGACGTACTCGGCGGCGAGCGCATCTCGGTGTGGTCGACGTCGCTCATGAGCCCAGACATTGCTCGACCTCGGCCAGACTGCGGCGGAGCGACGCCCGCAGCAGATTGACCGGCATGTCGAGCTTCATCGAAAGCTGCTCCCGGCTGAACGCGCCGAAATAGGCGAGCAACAGCATGCGCTGGCGATCCGGTTCGAGCCGCCCGATGCAGGTCAGAAGACGTTTGAGGTCTTCGGTCAGCTCGTGGCGAGGCACGGTGCCGGGGCCTTCATTGTCGTCGATGACCTCCGGTTCGCCATCGCCTGTCGGCGGCTGCGGCCGCCGCGCGACGTCGATCGCCAGCCGGCGCGCGATCGCCACCATCCAGGCCAGCGGAGCCGACTGCGCCGGATCGAACTCTCCGGCGCTGCTCCAGATCTGCAGATAGGCGTCCTCCATGACATCGGCCGCAAGGTCGTCGCGGCGCACGATGCGCAGCACCACGCCATAGAGCTTGGCGCAGGTCGCCCCATAAAGGCGCTCGAACGCGACCGGGTCACCCTTGGTGACAGCGGCGAGCAACCATGTGATTTCAACCGGCGTCGACATCAGCCCCTGCGAAAACGCGTTCAGCAACAACCTGCGGCGGCCTGCGACCCTGGGAAACCGCGGGCGGCGATTATGGCCGCCAAGCCGGCCTGTCGTCGAGGCAAAGAATCGCGCAGACCTGGACCGCACCCGTTCGGGTCTGTCCGGTCGAACCGGCTGGCGACCATCCGCAACGCGCAGGGCGGCGGTTCCATCTGCCGGATTGATTGGATCGCGCCCTCGAGCGAAATCGCTTCAGATCGAATCCGGATTTCGCCAGGTATTTATTCGGTGCGCATGTTATCCGAAAAGGCTGGCGACTTTTCGAGATCATGCTTTAGGCCCGGGCGCGGTTGCCCATCGCGCCGACGGCTTCGAGCTCGGCCGCTACCGGCACGTCTTCCTCGAGGCGCTCCCGCATCTGGTCACGCTCATCGAGCATTTCGGCCTTCTTCATCTCTTCGAAGGCCTCGCCGAGCGCAGCCTTGGCGTCCTCGAGCTGAACCTTCAGGTCGTCGACCGAGCGCTTGAGGTTCTCGCGCCGCTGCATCGCCGCCTTGGCATAGGTCGGATACGCGAAATGGCTGGGGTCGTGGATCCCGGTCCGGTCCTGCTCGGTCTTGATGTCGCGATCGAGATCGCCGCCGATGCGCTCGAACTCGGCGATCATGGCCTCGATCTGACGCGACCTTGCGGCGCTTCTCGTCGACCTGAAACTTCTTCAGGCGAATGAGTGTCTCGCGTGACTTCATCGACCCGTGCTCCCCTGACGCCCCGGCACCAGACGCTGCGCCGGTCAAGACGCGAGACAGTCCCCCTGGGCGGAATGGCCCGCCGCTGCGCAGTGTGCCGGAACAATGTTTAGTTTTCGGTTTCCACATCAGCAGTCTTGTTCAAGGCGTTGATATCCTTGTCCAAGACATCCTTGTCGGCGACATCCTGTTCAAGACTGGTTGCGGCTCCCTACCGCGCGGGGCAACGGCTGCGCCCGACGCGGCTGCATCGCTGGCCGGACCGCGGCGCGCGGCGAACACGCGATCCCAGAAACGCCGACTTGGCCGCTTAGGCAGGTGCGTGCGACGGCTCTGTCGCTGCGACCGCGGTGTGCGGTTCTTAACTTCGTGTTTACCCGCATCGTTAATCATTAGCGTCACCGTTGCGGGACTGCAGGGGCCCGTCGTCCGGCTGGAGCGGAGGGGCAGAGTCTTCTGAGTCGGTTACAGCCGACTCCTAAAGTCGAACATGAGATGGCGCTTGGAAAGAAAACCGCTCCCGTGCAATATCTTAGGGCGATCTCGTCCGAATTTCCCGAAGGGTGTGCGCGCGTTGGATAGCGGTTTTGTTAACCACGCGTCGTTAGTGTTTCGATCCGGTTTGTCCCAAAGCGTTTTCGAGGGCCGCCGCTGCGGCGTGCCGACCTGAGCCCGAGGCGGCGAGGAAGGGGACTGGCATGCGCGTATTGCTGATTGAGGACGACAGCGCCACCGCTCAATCCATTGAGCTGATGCTGAAGTCCGAGAGCTTCAACGTCTACACCACCGATCTGGGCGAAGAGGGCGTCGATCTCGGCAAACTCTACGATTACGACATCATCCTGCTCGACCTGAACCTGCCGGACATGTCCGGCTTCGAGGTGCTGCGGTCGCTGCGGGTCTCCAAGGTGAAGACGCCGATCCTGATCCTCACCGGCCTTGCCGGGCATCGAGGACAAGGTCAGCGGTCTCGGCTTCGGCGCCGACGACTACATGACCAAGCCGTTCCACAAGGACGAGCTGGTCGCGCGCATCCACGCCATCGTGCGCCGCTCAAGGGCCACGCCCAGTCGGTGATCCAGACCGGCGACCTCGTGGTCAACCTCGACACCAAGACGGTGGAAGTGAACGGCGCGCGCGTGCACCTCACCGGCAAGGAGTACCAGATGCTGGAGCTCCTTGAGCCTGCGCAAGGGCACGACGCTGACCAAGGAGATGTTCCTCAACCATCTCTACGGCGGCATGGACGAGCCGGAGCTCAAGATCATCGACGTGTTCATCTGCAAGCTGCGCAAGAAGCTCGCCAACGCCTCGAACGGCAAGAACTACATCGAGACGGTGTGGGGCCGCGGCTACGTGCTGCGCGAGCCGTCGGAGGAAGAGTCCAGGATCCCGGCCTGACGATACGGCCAGAGCCGTTCGGCCGGCTCCATCCTCGCCGAGAAACCCAAACCCCGCCAGCGATGGCGGGCTTTCGCTTCTTCGCGACCCGGACCATTCCGACCGGCACGGTTTCCCGGCACGGAGCCGATTGACCGTCGACGTGCGGATCGTGAAGTGCAGCCCCTGCCCTTCCCATCCCGCGCTCCCCGGTCCCATCGATGGCCTCCCACTCCGTCCCCACATTGACCGCGCACGGCGCCGAGATACCGGCGATCGGGTTCGGCACGTCCTCGCTGGGCGACTGCGGCGAGATCGTCGCAACCGCGCTCAAGCTCGGCTATCGCCATCTCGATACCGCCTGGAAATACGGCACCGAGCGCGGCGTCGGCGAGGGCATCCGCGCGTCCGGCGTGCGCGCGCGACGACGATTTTCCTGACCACCAAGGTGTCGCACGAATATCTGCGCACCGACGATTTCGCGCGCTCGGTCGACGAAAGCCTCGAGAATCTCGGCGTCGATTACGTCGATCTCCTGCTTGTGCATTGGCCGAACCCGGAGATTGCGCTCCACGAGCCGATCGCCGCGCTGGCCAAGGCAAAGCGGCAGGGTCTCGCGCGCCATATCGGCGTCGCGAATTTCAATATCGCGCTGCTCGATGAAGCGATCCGGCTCTGTCCGGAGCCGCTGGTCAACGCTGCAGGCCGAGTATCACGCCCATCTCGACCAGACCGAAGCTGGTGGAGGCGTGCCGGCAACGCGGTCTGATCTTTACCGCCTAGCTGCCCGCTCGGCCGCGGACGCCTGTTGCGTGACCCGGTGCTCGCCGACATCGCCGCCCACAAAGGATGGACGCTGGCGCAAATCGCGCTGCGCTGGCTGATCCAGCAGGGCAACGTCATTCCGATCCCGCGCTCGTCGAACCCCAAGCGCATGGCCGAGAATCTCGACGTGTTCGGCTTTCGCCCTGACCGAGGACGAAATGAAGCGGATCGCCGCACGCAAGCGGCCGGACGGCAGGATTGCCGACCCGCCGGCCGCGCGCCGGCGTGGGATTGACGGTCCGGCGCTTAGCGCCGGCTTGCGCAAGACCACTCGCATGCCCGCCCAAGAGAACGATTCCCAATGCAGGTGAGGACCATGGCCAAGACGCCGAAATACTTCATGTACTTTCCCGGCAACTATCGGTGGTCGGCGGCCTTCGTCAACATGCTGGGGCGTGGAAGCTATGGCGGCGCCGACATCAGCGAGTTGCACAAGATCGGGCGCCTGCTCGAGGGCAAGGACGCCGAGGACGACGAGGCCTGGTTCGACGCCTGCGTCACGATCGCCGACGAGGTGCGCGCGCACGCCGAGCGCTTCCGCGCGTCGGACCATCCGGTCTCGGCCGCGGCGCTTCTATCTGCGCGCCTGCCACTACTACCAGATGGGCGAGCGCTTCCGCACGCCGAAGGACGAGAAGGCGCTCGACGCCTATCGCACCGCGGTCGATTGCTTCCACCAGTTCGCCGGCGCTCACCGACGTCAAGATCGAGATCGTCGAGGTGCCGTTCGAAGGCAAGCAGCCTGCCCGGCTATTTCGTGCATGCCCGCAGAATGCCAAGTCGGCGCGCGCGCCCGTGCGTCGTCTTCTTCGACGGTCTCGACGTCACCAAGGAGATCCAATACGTCGCCGGCGTGCCGGACCTGATCAAGCGCGGCATCTCGGTGCTGGTGATGGATGGGCCCGGCACCGGCGAGGCGATCCGCTTCCGCGGCCTCGTCCTGCGCCACGACTACGAGAAGGCCGGCAGCGCCTGCATCGATTTCCTGGAGCGGCGCGCGCGACGTCGACCCGAAGAAGATCGGCATCGTCGCGATCAGCCTCGGCGGCTACTACGCGCCGCGCTGCGCCGCGCTCGAACCGCGCTTTGCCGCCTGCATCGCCTGGGGCGCGATCTGGGACTATCACGCCGTGTGGAAGCGGCGCGTCGAGGCGCAGTTCAAGGCGTCGCTCTCGGTGCCGGGCCACCACATCATGTGGATCCTGGGCGCCGACAACGCTCGAGCGACGCCTTGAAACGGCTGGAGCCGTTCAAGCTCGACGGCGTGGTGCAGAAGATGCGCTGCCCGTTCCTGGTCGTGCACTGGCGCGGACGACGAGCAGATCCCGCTCGCGGACGCGCAGGCGCTCTACGACGCCTGCGGCTCGCAAGGACAAGACGCCTGCGCGTCTTCACCGGCGAGGAAGGCGGCGCGCAGCACTGCCAGCGCGACTATCTGACGCTCGGCTGCGCCACCATGTGGGACTGGTTCGAGGACAAGCTCGTTCGTGCGTAGCTCGAGGTAGCGTCCCGAGTCAGTCCCAAGTCGCCGCACCGCGCCCGCCATCCGGGCCGGCGGCAGCGAGGGCCGCAATGACGCGGGGAGGTCCGACTTCAGCGGAAACAGTTCAGCCTGGTCGCAGCAGCAGTCAGAGGTCGCGACGATGATGGCGTCGCCCTCGGCGGTGAGGTTGACCTTGAGCCCGCAGGCGCGCGCGAGCAGGCCGGCATAGAACGGCTGGACCGCGTGCGCATCGATCGATCCGTTCTCGGACATGCCTTCGAGCAGAGCCGGCACGGCATGCGGGATGCGGGCGTTGAGGCCGGACGCCGAGATGCGGAAGCCCATGGTCTCACCCTCCCCGATCGGGTCGACCGTGAGCGTGCCGCCGCGCGGGATCGTCTGCCCGGCGATGATGAGCATGTTCAGCAGCAGCTTGACCCGATTTTTCGGCAACAGCACGCGCGGCAGGTTCCAGGTGAGCTTGGTCTTGTCGTCCTCGATGAAGCCGCGCGCCATGGCTTGCGCGTCGCCGAGATCGATCTGGGCGCTAGCCGAGCCGGCCGCGCCGAAGGCGAGCCGGCAGAATTGCAGGCGCGCCGAGGCCGTCCGCGCGCTCTCGCTTGATGAGGTCGAGCGCGAAGGTCTTGGTCTCCTCGTCGCTGTCCTTTCCTCCAGCACCTCGAGCCCGTTGACGATGGCGCCGGCCGGGCTGATCAGATCGTGGCAGACGCGCGAGCACAGGAGCGCGGCGAGATCGAGAGCGTCGAGAGCGACGGCTACGGACATGAGGACGTCTCCGGTGGGCGGGCGTCTGACAAGCGCGAACCGTGGGTGCTCGAGGACGATTCAGACATGGCAGCGCTGGGCCGGTGTGATACACCGCTGCCGCTCGCGACCTGCCAAGTACTGGACCTCACAAGCGACTCGGACCTGGACCGAGCGACTGTCGAACCTCGCAGGACAATCGAAGGAGCAGCCAGCCTTGCCGCGCGACGGCGATATCACGCAGTGGACAGCCGGCTGCTCGACGAGCTCACCACCATCGTCTCGGCGGCTGCCGCGCGCCATCCTCGCCGCCGCGCGCGCGACTCGCTCGACGCGCGGACCAAGGCCGACCATTCTCCGGTGACGGCGGCCGACCACGCCGCCGAAGCCGTGATCCTCGAAGGCCTCGCCCGCCTGCTGCCCGGTGTCGCGTCGTGTCGGAAGAGGCCGCGCTGCTGCGCCCGCCGGCCAGCATTCCGGCGAGCTTCGTCCTGGTCGACCCGCTCGACGGCACCCGCGAACTGTTGGCCGGACGGGACGAATTCACCGTCAACGTTGCGATCGTGACCGGCGGACGCCCGCGTCTCGGCATCGTCGCCGCGCCGGCGCAGGGGCTTGCTGTGGCGCGGGATCGAGGGCCACGGCGCCGAGCGGCTGCGCTTGTCGCCGGGCGCGCCGGCAAGTGCCGCGCAGGAGCGCACCGCGATCCACAGCCCGAACCGCGCCGCGCGCGGGATCTGCGTCGCGATGGTCAGCCGCTCGCATCTCGACCCTCAAACCGAGACATTCCTCGCGCGGCTGCCGATCGACTGATCGCCGCGCATGCGGCTCGGCGGTCAAATTCTGTCGCATCGCCGAAGGGGGCGCCGACGTCTATCCGCGCCTCTCGACCACCTGCGAGTGGGACGTGGCCGCCGGCCACGCGGTGCTGGCGGCCGCGGGCGGCGCGGTGATCACGCCCGAGGGCAAGCCGTTGCGCTACGGCCGAAAGGCCGAGAACTTCCGTGTCCCGGCCTTCGTGGCCTGGGGCGACCCGTCATTGCCGAGCGCGCTCGGGGTCATAACGCCAGCGGACCGACCGGGCTGGCTCGCCTCTCGGTACGCCATCGCGGCCACCTGACCGCGTGACGCCGGCGTTCTCTGCTAGCCCGAGATGGATATCCGGCTGCCGCCACCGCCGCCGCAGGACCCCGACCGCGAGCGCACGGCCGTAAGGCGGCAAGACTTCGTTAGCGCCGCGCTGCGGTCATAGTGTTGCCGATGATGCGGCGAGTCGGTTGCGGTTTGGCCGCAAAGCTGCGGTATCCCGTCCATAGCGGGTTCAGCGGAGTTACCTCTCGATCTTAGGAGCACTCGATGCGCGCCGTGATGCGGACCATCGCTCTTTCCTCGTCCTTGTCGGCGCGGGAACCGGACAGTCGTGGCGGCCCAGTCCAATCCTCAGGTTCAGGACAATCCGCCGGCCGCCACCGGCCATATCCGCGCGCCCGCCGCCGAACAATCCTCCGCCCCAGGCCAGACCCAGCCCCCAGGGCCAGCACTACTCCTCGAACGAAGTCATCGACGCCGGCCACCGGTTCTTCGGCACCGTCTCGCGCGGCTTGGCGCAACTCGTCGAAAAGGCCGGGAGCCAATGGGGCCTGCCCAACGGCTACGTGCTCGGCCAGGAAGCCGGCGGCGCGGTGGTCGCGGGGCTGCGCTACGGCGAAGGGATCCTCTACACCAAGAATGCCGGCGACCTCAGGGTTTTCTGGCAAGGTCCTTCGCTCGGCTGGGATTTCGGCGGCGAAGGCGCACGCACCATGATGCTCATCTACAACCTGCCGGCCACCGAAGCCGATCTACCAGCGTTTCGCCGGCATCGACGGTTCGGCTTATTTCGTCGGCGGCTTGGGAATGACGGCGCTGACCGCCAGCAACATCGTGGTCGTTCCGATCCGCACCGGCGTCGGGCTGCGGCTCGGGCGCCAATGTCGGCTATCTCAAATTCACGCCCACGGCGACCTGGAACCCGTTCTGAGCCAGGTCATCCGGTCTCAGCGCAGGCTTACCGTTCTGGCCGCGCAGCTGGACGGGCGTCGCCGATCGCCCATGACGTGCGGCTCTCCAGGAACGCTCGCGCTGGTTTAGGTTAGTGGCCGCCGATGCTGGAAGCGTCCGGCCGGGCGTGCCATTCTGTCAAAATACGGCTGAGATGGTTCAGGAGGGCGTGATGATCGAACCGATCATGTATGTCGGGATCGGGTTTCTGGTCGCGGGCTTGCTCGTCATCGGCGTCATCCCGCTGGTGCATGCGCGCGCGGTGCGTCTCACCATGCGTCGGCTGGAAGCGCTGACCCCGCTGTCGATGGCGGAAATTCAGGCCGACAAGGATCAGCTGCGCGCCGAATTCGCCATGTCCATGAGCCGGCTCGAAATGAACGTCGAGCAGATGAAGGCGAAGACCACCAGCCAGGCTCGCCGAGATCGGCAAGAAGAGCGAGGCGATCGGCCGGCTCTAAGCCCGAGCTCGGCGAGAAACCGCGGCGCTGTTCGCGCTCGAAGCCAAGCGAAAGGCAGCTGGCCGACGATGTCCGAGCGCTCGAGAGCGAGCTCGCGGCCAGAACGGGCGCGCTGCAGGAGGCCGAAGGCGCGCTCGCGAATGCGCAGGCCGAACTCACCCGGATCAGCGCCCACTTCCAACAAAAGCACGCTGTCGTCCGACACCCAGCGCGTCGAGCTGGCGGCTGCTGCAGGCACAGGCCGCGCTCCTGCAGGATCACGTCGGTGGCTACGACAAAGAGACCAAGGAGCTGCGGGATCGCCTGAGCATACAAGACCGCCGAGGCCGAGGCGGCGCGGCAACAGCTCGCCGGGGAGCGCGGCCGGGCTGACCAGCTGGGCGCCCGCGTCGGCGAACTCGAGCGTCAGCTCATCGCGCAGACCACGGAAGCGGAAGTTCTGGCGCGCCGCGTCCAGGGAGCTCGGCACCCAGCTCGAAGAGCAGGGGCGCTTCCTGACCGACTACGAGAACGCGTCCGACCGCTTGCGCACCGAAGCGATGAGCGCGCAGGAGAGCGAGTCCACGCTTCGCGCCGAACTGGCCGAGCTGGAAGGGCGCTACCGCCTTGCGATCGATACCGTGACCACCGAGAAGTCGCTGATCGAAAGCGAGCTCAAGCGGTCCCATGACGAACGCGCCAAGCTGCAGCGCGACATTGCGGCGATGAGACGCGACGCGGAGAATGGCGGCGCGAACGTGCGCAAGGAAAATGCGGTGTTGCGCGAGAGCATCAACGACGTTGCGGCCGAGGTCGCGCGCCTCACCGCCACCCTGGAAGGGCCGGACTCCGCCCATTGCTGCGATCCTCGATGGCGACGTCGGCCGACCGGCGGCGAGCGGGGCGAATGGAGCACCCCGGCCAGGACGCCGCGGACGGGAGAATCAAAGGACACGCTCGCGGATCGGATACGCACTTTGCAAGGCGGCGCGTCGCGCGCTGCTCCCGCTTCCGAACCAGCCCGCGGCCCCGCGCGCAACGCGCGCCGGTAAGTCTGCGCAATCCGCATGCGCTTGCTCGCGGCGCGATGCGCCGGAGGACCGGAAAAGCGCGCGTTCAGCGGGTCGGGGCCAGGAGCCCGCGATCCATCGCCAGCCGTCCATCTGCAGTTCCCGCGCGCGGTCCGCAGCCCAGCGGGACGTTTCACCGAGACTCACCTCGCTTGACACTGTCCGTAGCTGCCTTAAATGCTGGCCTCGGTGCGGGCGCTTAGCTCAGCGGGAGAGCGTTCCCTTCACACGGGAGAGGTCGCAGGTTCAATCCCTGCAGCGCCCACCATCGACCCCGTCAAGCCGGGTCCGCATCTCGCTCACCGCGGAAGCTGGAAACTCTCCGCGATCCAGCTCTTTGCGAGAAAGTCATGCAAAGACAATCCGGCGCGGGTTAAACATGACCGGCAAGCGCCGCCGATCCACACCGGGAGATCTTCTCATTGCGCCGGGGGTGTAATGCGCGGAGGCTAACAGAATCCTCCGCAGAAAACCTTTCAGCTAATACAGCGATAACAAGCCAATGCTTTCGCTCTTACGAGTCGTTTGGCGCGCGCGGTGCAGCCGGGCGACACTTTCGCCCTACCGATCCGACCAATCGCTATTGTACGACAATGCTGCACGAGAGGACGTCGAGTTTGCGTCCAACGGTGCATTTCGGCAGGAGTTTATTTGCGCTTGCGGCGGGATTTCTTCGCCGCAGGTCCCTTGCGCGCGCCAGCTGATTTATTGATGGCAAACTCTTCGATCTTGTGGCCTTCCTTGACGAGCGCCGTGAGCCATCGCGGTCGAGCGCCGCGGCCCGCCCAGGTTTCGCCGCCGGGTCCGCGGAACTTCGGCGCCACCTTGCGCCCTTTCATCGCAGAGCGCCGACCGGATCCCCAGCCGCGCGCGCGCGCGCATGACCGCCGGAATTGCTTTCGAGGCCTAAGCGAGAAAGCTGCTGCTCAAGTTCGCTGCGCTTTTCGCCAAGCTTCTTGTCGATTTCGGCTCGAAGCGAAAGCAATGCATCGACATCCATGCCTCTTAAGTTCATCGTGGCCATACCAATCTCCCATTTGTGGCAGGTTGCGGTTTGATAGAGCTATTCAACTGAAAGGCAAGCACGCTAAGGTGGCATGGAAATGTTGGACATACTTATCCTTCCTAAGCTGTCCTGGTCCAACGATACCGCTAATTTGCCGGGGCTCATGAGGGGTTATCGTCAGGGACCGGTCGCCGCAATTCCGGGCGAATGTCCGGCATTAGTATTGCCGTCCACCGACGGCACCGACAAGGGAGGGAGACTTGCAGCGACGCACCTTCATGGCGGGCTCAGCGGCTGTACTCGCCGGTGCCGTGTTGCCGCGCGTGGCACGAGCCAATGTGCCTGCGCCATATAGCTGGGATCTGCAGCCTCCGACCACAAGCCGCGAAGCTTTCATCAAATGGGCGGTCGAGAACCGCGGCGAGAATCCCAAGCTTCTTGCCGCGCGCTGGGACCGCTATGTTTTCCTGCGCGCAAACAACGATTTCATAAATGCCCGCAACGGGCGCGCCTTTCTCTTGACCCCGCGCGACGAATTCGTGCTCAAGCGGGATATCGGACGCGCCTACGAGCGCGACTTCCACGATATCGGCTGGGGGTGACAATTTCAGGCCCGCTCGTGGTGAGCCGCATGACTTCGACCATCGATGTGCAGATGGGTGAGAAAGTGCTCGAAATCGGTACCGGCTCGGGTAACCAATCGGCCTATCTCTCCAATCTTACCGACAAGGTCTGGACTATCGAAATCATCAAGCCGCTGGCGGAACGTACCCGCGGCATCTACGACGACCTGATCGGACGCGGTTATACCGAGTACAAGTCGATCAACAGCAAGAATGCCGACGGCTACTACGGCTGGGAAGAAGCCGCGCCGTTCGACAAGATCATCGTTACCTGCGGCATCGATCACATCCCGCCGCCGCTGCTCAGTCAGCTGCGCCCGAATGGCATCATGGTGATTCCGGTCGGCCCGCCGGGTCAGCACGTGATCTTGAAGGTGGTGAAGCAGCAGGGTGCCGACGGGTCCATCAGGGTCGCGCGCTCGAATGTGTATAACAAGGTCGTCCCGTTCGTCGCGTTCACCAAGCTCGACGGCGAGGCCATCAAGGGCACGCATAACGGCACCCGATGAAGGGGCGGTTCGAGATCCGGAGTTAACCTTGGGGTCGAGTAATGTTTGGGTCGGCCGCGCGTTGACGGTAGAATATTCCTGTCTGGTAAGGGCCGCTCACCGCGAAACCGACAGCGACTTTTCGGCAACACTGCACCGCAATCTGCCCAGCGCCGGAATGCAGGCCGTCGACCACCCGTCCTGCCGCCTGTAGACTCCCAAGCTCCGCCTCAAGGGGATGGAATCCGACATCTAGCACTCAATCATACGAGGTCTTGCGATGCTTGCGCGCTTCCTCGCCGGCGCCGTGTGCGCGGCCGGCGTCCTCACTGCAGTCTGCACCCCGGCCGCCGCCCAGTCGTTTTTCTCCAGCATGTTCGGGTCGTCGACCGGGCGCACCGTCGTGAGCTATCCCGGCAGCCAGAAGCCGGGCACCATCGTGATCAACACGCGGGATCGCCGCCTTTATCTCGTGCTCGGCAACGGACAGGCCCTGAGTTACGGCATCGGCGTCGGCCGCGTCGGCTTCACCTGGAGCGGCGTCACTCACGTCAGCGCCAAGCGCGAGTGGCCGGACTGGACGCCGCCCGCGCAGATGCGGCAGCGCCGGCCCGACCTGCCGCGCCACATGGCCGGCGGCGTCGCCAACCCGCTCGGCGCGCGCGCGATGTATCTCGGCTCGAGCCTATACCGCATTCACGGCTCGAATGAGCCGGAGACGATCGGCCAGGCGGTCTCTTCGGGCTGCTTCCGCCTGACCAACGACGATGTGGTCGACCTCTACAGCCGGGTTCGAGTCGGCGCGACCGTCATCGTTCAGCAGTAGGAGACGGAGCGCTCTAGCGCTGCAGGCCCTTGCCGGCGAGGTCGTCGAGATAGTCCTGCCAATTGGCCTCCCGGTTCCGGCCCAGCGCAAGGAAATAGTCCCAGCTGTAGATGCCGGTCGAATGCATATCGTCGAAGACGAGCCGCACCGCGTAATTGCCGATCGGGTTCACTTCGAGGATGGCGACGTTCGTCTTGCCGGCGACGGTCTTGCGCTCGTCGGGTGAATGGCCCTGCACCTCGGCGCTCGGGCTCTTGACGCGCAGGTATTCCGCGCCGAGGTCGAACGTCTCGCCGCTGTCGAAGGCGACGGTCAGCGCCTTGCCGTCCTTGTGCAGCCGCAGTTCCGTCGGCCAGGGTTTTGACGCCGCGTCGCTCATGTCGACCTCCCAGGGAGCGCCGAGAAACCTCGATTGCGCCCTACAGACGTGCAGAAAGCTCATAGCTCGCCGGACAGCTCCGCGCCACCGTCAGGCCTGGCATTGCGCGGTACCCGGCCGGCCGCCATGATGATGACCCGAAGTTGCCGGCACATATCGCCCATGAGAGTCACCGCCGTCACCGCATTCGCGCTCGCCTTCACGGCGATCGCCGCGGCCGCAGCCGAGCATCACGAGATCAGCAGCCGGCGCGCGACCGAGCGCAAAGCGTTCTACCGACGCCGAGATTACCGACGGATTCTTCAAGACCGCTTTCGGGGCCGAATTGCACCTCGCCGGCGCGGTGAACCGCATTCGCAAGTTCGATGGTCCGGTGCGGGTGTATGTGGAGAACCGCGCCCGGCCCGATCGCGGCGCCCAGGTCAGCCAAGTGGTCGAAGACATCCGCGCGCGCATTCAACATCTCGACATCGCCATGACGGAGAACGCCGCGGAAGCCAACGTGGTCGTCACCCTCGTGCGCGATCGCGATCTGCCTCGCGCCATCAACAAAATCTACGGACCTGACCGCGCGCAGCTCATTCAGCGCTCGCTCGTGCCCCAGTGTCTCGCCAGTTTCCGCAAGGACGAGCTTCCGCATCACGCGTTCGGATGTCATCGTCGTTGCCGACGCGGGGATTTCATCTTCTACGATTGCGTCTACGAAGAGCTGCTGCAGGCACTCGGTCCGATCAACGACACCAGCCTCGTGCCCTGGACGATGTTCAACGACAACGTCCAGATGGGCTTCTTCGACATCTACGACCAGTACATTCTCAACGTGCTTTACGATCCGCGCGTCCAGCCCGGGATGGACTCGGACGAGGTGCGCGCCGTGTTGCCGCAGATCATGCCCGCGGTGAGAGCCTGGGTCGCGCGCGTCAACGATCTCGATCAGTAGTTCAACGAACTCGATCCATCGCTCATCGTGTGCAAATCGGGCCGGCCCGACTTGCGTTCGAGAACGAGCAGGCGAACGCGCCGCGCGAGCGCGGACCCCGCCTCAAGCCCCGGTCGGGCGATGGCCAATCCCGTCCGACCGCTCAGGGGCGGATCGACGTGAAAATCGATCACGCAGACGCCGCCTGATTTGAGCACGGCAACGCCCTTGGAGATCGCCGCCTTCACCTCCGCAGCGGTCTTGACCGGCCCGATCCCGACGGCGCCCTGCGCTTCGGCGAGCTTGGCGATGTCCGGCGCGGGGTCTTCCATGCGCAATCCGATCCAGCGGTTCTTGACCTCGCGGCCGCGCGTGCGCGCGACCGTGTCCTGGTGCAGTTCGTCATTGAAGTAGGAGCGGTTGTTGTTGATGAGGACGAGCAGCGGGATGCGATGGCGCACCGCGGTCCAGATCGCGGTCACGCCCATGCAGAAATCGCCGTCGCCGAGCATCGAGATGGCATGACGGCCGAGGCCTTGCAGCGCCAGCGCCGCGCCGACCGAAAGGCCGGGCCCCGAACCCAGACCGCCGCCGCCGTCCTTGCCGAGATAGGCGAGGCCGTTCTGAAACGGCCAGATATCGATCGGCCAGCCGCGGCCGAGCGTGCAGAAGCTCACGTTTTCGGGATCGTTGAATTCCGCGCGCAAGGTCGAGGCGATGTGCTCCATGGTGATGCCCTGCCCGTCGCTCGCCTTGGGCTTTGCCGGCGGGCGCGCCTTCCACGGCTCCTGGCGGCGATCCGACCCCAGCGCATCCAACAGGTCCGCGACCGCGGCGTCGCCCGTTGTCGCCATCGATACGTCCACGGCGGGAAGCGCCTGGTATTCCATGTTGGCGCCGGTATGCAGATTCTGGTCGAGCGTGCGCGGCAATGATCTTGGCCGACACGTTTCCCACGGTCCGGGCCTGCCGCAACGCGCCGCCGAGATCGATCCAGTCCAGCGCAATGATGACATCCGCCTCGCCGAGAAGCTCGCGCGCCGGCTTGGGAAGAACATTGAAGGGCGGCAGGTAATGCGCCGGATGGTCGGTCGGAAACATCGCGCCCTGCTTGAGATCGCTCACCACGCAGGCGCCGAGCCGCTCGGCAAGGCGGATGCGCGATTGCCAGAATTCAGGTCTTGCGCGAGCCGCGCCCGAACATGATCACCGGCCGCTCGGCGCGCGCGAGCAACGCCGCGGCCTGAGCGACCGCGCTTTTCCCGGGTCGCGATGGCTCGGCCGGCACGAAGCGCGACACCTCCGGCCATTCCGGCGGCTTGTCGAGCCGGGCTTCCTGCAATCCGGCATCGAGGCAAATGTAGACCGGAGCGGTGGGCGCCGTGCGCGTCGCGAGATTGGCGCGGCACATGGATTCCACCAGCGCCTGCGGCGAGGAGGGCTGGTCATCCCATTTGATGATCGAGCGGATAAAGGCGCCCTTGATCGCGCGAGGTGTGAATCCAGTCGATCCAAGGGCGGCGCTTTTCGGCATCGAGCGGGCCGGTCGCGCCGAGCACGATCATGGGCACGCGGTCGCACCAGGCGTTGAACAGGCTCATCATGCCGTGCAGGAGCCCGACATTGCTGTGCAATACGCAAGCCATGGGCTCGCCGGTCGCCTTGGCGTAGCCATGTGCGATCGGCGACCGAATGATCTTCGTGCAGGCACAGCAGAATGCCCGGCCGTTCATTGCCGAGGTGGTTGACGAGGCTGTCGTGTAACCCGCGATAGCTCGCGCCGGGGTTGAGGCTGACATAGGGAATGCCCAGGCGGCGGAGCATCTGCGCCGCGACGTCGCTGCCCCAAGCGACGGTCTCGTCGGGTTTTCCTTCAATTCGATCCAACTGCATCTTCCACCTCGTTAGAAACCCGTGCGAAGGTCGGCCGGCAGGCGCTCACCATCCGAAGCCGACCCGTCAGCGGCCGCGGCGTGTCAAAAGTGCCGCACTCGGGTAAGGCTGCGCGCGGCGGCCAAACGGCTTTCCCATCACCCGATCTTCTGATTACATGCCATCCAAAATAAGTGAAGCCGGGCGCCATGACGTCCCGAGGGTTTGGTCGTCACGAAGAGCTCGGGAGGGGCGGACAGTCAGATGCGAACTCAACTTGGCGTGATGCACGCTTTCATTCCGATTTCCTGAACTGGCCCTGCAAGGCCGAATGCAGGGTCGAGCACGGGTGCGCGAGCATTTGGTTGCTGCTTGCGCGCGCGTGACGGGACATCTCCGAAAGGGCGGATGAGATGGAAAGTATCGTGGGGGAACTCGGCTTCATGGCCACCTCCGCGGGCAAGGCCTTCGTGACGCTGATGGAGCCCCACCGGCTGATGTTCCTGGGGCTCGGCTGCATCATGGGCCTGGTGCTCGGCATCATCCCGGGATCGGCGGCCTCACCGGAACGGCGATGCTGCTGCCGTTCACGTTCAACATGGATCCCTACTCGGCGTTCGCGCTGCTGCTCGGTCTCGGCGCGACGACCGCAACCGGCGACCCCATTCCAGCGATCCTGTTCGGCGTGCCCGGAGGTGCCGCCTCCGCGGCAACGGTGCTCGACGGCTACCCGATGGCGAAGCAGGGCGAGGCCGGCCGGGCGCTCAGCGCCGCCTACATGTCATCCCTGATGGGCGGCATCTTCGGCGCGCTGTTGCTGGCGATCAGCATTCCCATCCTGCGGCCGGTCATGCTGTTCATCGGGTCGCCGGAGCTGCTGGCCTTTTCCATCCTCGGCATATCCATGGTCGCCGTCCTGTCCGGCAACGCGCCGCTGCGCGGGCGTCACCGTCGGCTGCCTCGGCGTCATGATCGCCATGATCGGCACCGATCCGCAGACCGGAACGCTGCGCTGGACCATGGATAGCCTCTATCTCTGGGACGGCCTGCCGCTGACACCGCTGCTGCTCGGCGTGTTTGCGCTGCCGGAACTGTGCGACCTGTTGATCGCCCGGGTCGCGATCCTGCAATATGTTGGTGATAACCCGTCAGCGATGCCATTTCCACGATGAAATTTCATGTTGGTGGTGGACACGGTTCTTGTT
>ERZ1370068.1907-contig-11861_pt1 | contig 133581 bp, 229 predicted proteins | sample MGYA00561227_ERZ1370068 | MGnify/ENA primary metagenome ERZ1370068 (study PRJEB38410, sample SAMEA6850437) | metagenome | study: Metagenomic assessment of the ecological functions of the soil: analysis of the soil microbiota associated with the...
TGTACTTCGTTCAGTTACGTATTGCTCGGGCGATGAAATGTTGCCGCCTGCCACCAGACGGGCCCGATGACGAAGGTCTCCCCGCTCGATCAACCGGGGGCGCTCGGTAGAAGTACAGGGCGAGGTTGCAGCAGCCCAGCGGATTCGGAGATTTCAGGAGGAGGCGCCACCTCGAATTCGATGGACTTTTTTGAGGTTTTGTGTACAATCCGGCACTTTCACGAGGAAAGCTTGGCCCGCTCTCCCGCAGGGCCAACGCGTTTTACAGGGTTTGCTCCTGGTTCGCCGCGGTTCGCAAAAGCAGAATGCGGCGCTGCGTTCCCGCGTCAGCCCGGTGGGCCGATTGGAGTCCACTTGCATCGGCCAACTGTACGTGCGAACCGCGTCTGGCAGGTGTGCTGCAGGGGCTTCCACGCAGGCGTGCATCAGGTCGTCTGGTGGCGCTCGGCATTTGAAATCCCGAACCCGTTTTCCGACTGAACAACCAATAACTTTCGCCCTGGAGGCAGCATGTTGAGATGACCCGCGTTTGGCCGTGTCGGCCGCGGTCCTGGTCGTTGCTGCAGCCTCAGCGGTTCTTCCGCATATTGCTCACGCGCAGGCGCAACCTGCCGCGCCTGCCGCCCCTGCGGCGCCGGCACCCGCAGCAGCCACGCCGGCACCCGCCGCGACCGCGCCGGCTGCCGCGCCTTGCGCCGACGACCGCAGGATCGCGCTCGACGATCTCATCTGACAGCAATACGGCCTGGAAGCGCTGTGGAAGGGCGGCGACATCGTCGCCAGGTCACGCTGGCATCCTCGTCATCATGTCGATGGGCAGCTGGTACATCATCATCACCAAGGTCTACGAGCAGTGCGAAGATGAACGCGCAGGCGCGCGCCGCGGACAAGTCATTCTGGAGCGCGCCGTCGGTGCCGCCAGGGCGCCGAAGGAGCTGAAGGAAGGCAGCCCCTACCGGTTCATTGCCGAATCCGGGCTCGAGGCGACGAGCAAGCACGTCGGCCTGCTCGGCAACGTCGACCTCAACGAATGGATCACGATGTCGATCCAGCGCGCGATCGACAACGTGCAGAGCCGCACGCAGGACGGCCTCGCGTTCCTCGCCACCGTCGGCTCGACGGCGCCGTTCGTCGGGCTGTTCGGCACGGTCTGGGGCATCTATCACGCGCTGACGGCGATCGGCATCGCCGGACAGGCGTCGATCGACAAGGTCGCCGGGCCCGTCGGCGAAGCGCTGATCATGACCGCGTTCGGTCTGGCGGTCGCGGTCCCCGCGGTGCTGGGCTACAACTGGCTCGATCCGCCGCAACAAGGCGGCGATGGACAGCGTCCGCGGCTTCGGCGCCGACCTGCACGCGGTGCTGCTGCAGCGCCCGAGAAGCGGCGCCGGCGCAGGGCCTAAGCCATGTCGATGAACGTCGGCCCGTCCGGCGGCGACGAGGACGAGATCGTCTCGGCGATCAACACCACGCCGCTGGTCGACGTGATGCTGGTGCTGCTGATCATCTTCCTGATCACCATCCCGGTCGTCACGACGTCGATCCCGGTGCAGCTGCCGAAGGAACGCAACGAGATTCGCGAGACCAAGCCGGAGAACATCGTGCTTTCGGTCGACAGCAACGGGCCGCATCTACTGGAACGACCTGCAGCATCGCCAACACGGCCGCGCTGATCGACCGGCTGAAGAAGGTCGCCGGTGCTCACGCCGCAGCCCGAAGTGCAGATCCGCGGCGACGGCGGCGCGCAGTACGAGTCGGTCGGCCGGATCATCTACGCCGTGCCAGCGGGCCGGGCATCGCGAAGGTCGGCTTCATCACCGAGCCGCCGGTTCGCGGCTAGGCTGAGCGTCGCCGAACAATTCTATCGAGGAACGCGTCATGGCAATGAACGTAGGCTCGGGCAGGCGGCTCGAGCGATCCGGAAGTGATGATGGACATCAACACCACGCCGCTGATCGACGTGATGCTGGTGCTCGCTGGTCATGCTCATCATCACGATTCCGATCCAGCTGCACTCGGTCAACCTCAACATGCCGACCGGCAATCCGCCGCCGCCGCTGGTGCTGCCCGAAGTCGTCAAGATCGATATCGACCGACGTCGGCGCGGTGTACTGGAACGGCGAGGTCGTGCCCGACCGCGCAACGCTCGAAGAAAAGCTCAAGGCAGCGTCGGCCCAGGCCGTCCAGCCGGAGCTGCACCTTCGTCCGGACAAGAGCGCCAAGTACGCGGTCGTCGCCGCGGTCATGGCATCGGCGCAGCGGCTGGGACTGACCAAGATCGGCATCGTCGGCAGCGAGCAGTTCATCGAGAGTAGCCGGCGGCGGAACGCCGGCGGGCGACTGGAGTCAAAACGAAATGGATTTCGCACGGCAGCAGAGAGACCCGACCCGGCATGTGATCGGGATCGCGTTCGTCGTTCTGATCCACGCGATCGTCATCTATGCGCTGGTGACGGGACTCGCGCGCAAGGCCGTCGAGGTGATCAAGAAGCCGCTCACGCGCGACGATCATCGAAGAGATCAAGCTCGCCGCCGCCGCCGCCGCCACCGCCGCCGAAGAAGATCGTCGAGCCGCCGAAGGCCCAGCACGACCTACGTTCCGCCGCCCGACGTGCCGGTCCCGACGACGACTACGGAGCCGGTCATCACGTCGGTCGACTCCGACCTCGCCGCCAGAACCGGTCGTGATTGCTCCGCCTGCCGCCGCCGGTCGTGGAGGCGCCTCCGCCGCCCAAGCCGGCGATCCGTCGCGGCACGTTCCGATCGAGCGCGTCGAGCCCGATCTACCCGCGCGAGGCGATCAGGCGACAACATCTCGAGGCGGCAAGGTCGTGGCGCGCCTGCAGGTCGACGAGAAAGGCCTGGTCACCAGCGTGACCATCGTCGAAGCGAATCCGCGGCGCGTGTTCGACCGCGAGGTCATACAGGCGCTGTCGCAATGGAAGTTTCAGCCCGAAGGGGATCGCTGCATCGCGCGAGATCGAAATCACCTTCGTGCTGAATTAGCGCACGCGCCAGACGCCGGAATGCGCCGCGAGGATCTGCACACGTGAACAGCCGCCTGGCATGTTGCCGGCTCAGGCGCATTCTGTCGATCTGCGGCTAAGCTCGGTCAGGCTAGTCCGAGCGGATCGCGTAAACCAGCGTGCTCCAGGCGATGCCGCCGAACAGGACGAGCGCCGCGGCGATATCGGGCAGGCCCAGGCGATGCCCGGTGAATACCGCCACCGCGCCGCGAAATAGATCCTCGAACACTCCGGGCAGCGCAACCATTGCCGCGCCGACGGACAACACCCAGAGCAAGGCAACCGCCGGACGCCGCCACGCCGGCAGCGTCGCCGCTTCGGGCAGTTTCGCCATGACGCTCTGGGTAAAGCCATCGTCGGCGATGTAATCGTCGCGGTGGATGCGCCCTGCGTCGCGCAGCAGGTCATCCAGCCAATCGTCGCCGGCGTCGATTTCGGGTTGTGGGGTGACAGATGAGGGTCATGATTCCGGAGCCCAGGCGCCAAGTCGCGCCTTCATTTTTTGCTTCGCCCGCAGCACGTGGGTCTTGACGGTGCCGACCGGACATCCAAGCACCTCGGCGGCTTCCTCGTGCGACAGGTCGTTATGATAGCACTGCACGATCGCCGCCCTTTCGGCATCCGACAGGATACTCATGGCGCGCTCGAGGTCGATCCTGAGCGCGGCCTGGCGCGCGGGCTGGTTCCTTTCCGCGTAGCCGACGGGTGAGAGCGCATCCACGTCCATGTCCTCGGGCATCGGCAGCTCCTTCATCTTGCGCGCGTCGGCCAGAAAGACGTTGTAGGCGATGCGATAGAGCCAGGTCGAGAATTTCGCGTCCTGCCGAAACGATTTCAAGTTTCGATACGCCAGCAAGAATGCCTCCTGTGCCAAGATCGTCCGCCAGCGCCGCGTTGCCGCCGGCCAGCTTGCGCAGCGTCGCGCGAACCGAGGACTGATGACGGCGCACCAGCTCGCTGAACGCGTGGCGATCGTCGCTGACGACGATGCGGGCGATGAGCTGGGTGTCGCTGACCGGCGGTGGCGACATGAACGTCGTCTGCCGTCGTACCCGTGTTCCGCTTAGCTCTTGCCAACATCTACGCCGACGTTAGCGCCGGTCTCGTGGCGCTTCAAATGCCGGTCCTCGAACCACCACAGCACGATGTAGCCGATGCCGAGGAACATCAGTACCAGCCCGACCCAGCTCGCCGAGCCGTGCTCGACCATCCAGTAAAAAATAAAGGCCAATCCAATCGCCGACAGGATGACGCCCTTGCGCAGGTCCGACCAGACCCGCGCGACGGCGCGAGACGACCGCTTGCTGGTACACCGGAGCCGCCGACGATGCCGCCAACGGCGCCGCGGTCGACGCGACTGCTGCCTCCGGCGTGACGCCGGACATGACCGCGTCGGTGGCTTGAGCGGGCGCTATCGCGCCTCTTTCCGCGAGCTGGAGCACGGCCTCGTTTTGCAGCCGCGTCTTGCGCAGCTTGTACCAGATGATGCCGATAAGCAGGAAGACGGGCGTGAGCAGAATCGAGCCCGCCACCAGGAACGCGAGACCGACGACCCACGGCGCGGTGTGCAGGGCTTCGTTGAACGATTCGAAATCGTCGTCGCCGATCCGGACGCGGGGCTCCGCGTGGCGGCCTCGCTTGCGCTCGGTTGAATCCGGCTTGGCCTCGGTTGTGTCCGCCTCGGCCGTCGCTGCCGGCGGCGTGACAGTCGCTGTCGGGTCGGCGGCAGCCTTGGACGGCGCCTCGACCACCGCCTTGGCCTTGTCGTCCGCTGCGGCGGTCGCGACCGTGGCCAGACTGCATCCGATCGCCATTGCGGCGGCGAAAAGCAATGCGCGCGGTACGCTATCCAGGGTACCGGATTGCCTGTCGCGCCGATGGCTGGGGGTGCATGCGTTTCTCCCGGATTATGGTTGTCTTGAGGACTTAGATGAAGCGAAGGCACGACCCGGATTCAGCTTCTTTCGATCGGCCGGAGGGCCCGAATGCCCATGCTATCATTGCCTTGAGGCGACCGCCCCTCACGAATCGCGGGCGCTGCCCGGCGTCCAACCTCCCCGAGCCGCCCCAACCCTTGACCACGTCCATCCCGCGATTTCTGGCCGCCCTGGGTCTGATCACGATGGCCCTTGCCGCAGCGCTTGCGGCACCCGTCGGCCAGGCGGCGGAGGACATGGTGACCCTCAACTTCGTCAACGCCGACATCGACGCGGTGGTCAAGGCCGTGGCCGAGATGACCGGGCGCAACTTCATCCTCGATCCGAAGGTTAAGGGCGTCGTCAACATCGTTTCCGCGCGGCCCGTCCCGCAGCAGCCTCGTCTATCCGACGCTGCTTTCGGCGCTGCGCCTGCAGGGCTTTGCCGCAGTCGAGGGCGACGGCATCACCAAGATCGTGCCGGAGGCCGACGCCAAGCAGCAGGGCTCGACAGTGGTCATGGGCGGAAGGGGGAGGCGTCGGCGCGGGCGGCGACCGGCTGGTCACCGAAGTGTTCGCGCTGAAGTACGAGTCGGCCGTGCAACTGGTCAACGTCCTGCGGCCGCTGATCACGCCGAACAATGCCATCGCCGCCGTGCCCACCGGCAACGCGCTGGTCATCACCGATTACGCCGAGAACCTGAAGCGCATCGAAAGATCGTCGCGTCGCTCGACGTCCCGCCGGCGGGCGAGGCGATCATGGTGCCGATTCGCTATGCGCTCGGCGCTGGACATGGTTCAGATCATGGGGCGGCTGCTGGTCGACACGCCCGGCGCCGCGGGCGCTGGGCCCGACATCGCAGCAGCGGGTCACCCTGGTCGCGCGATCCGCGCTCGAACAGCGTGCTGATGCGCGGTGAAAATGCGTCGCGCGCGGCCCGCGCCCGCGCGCTGATCGAGCAGCTCGACACGCCGGGACGCGTCGGCGGAAATATTTTCATCATCTATCTCAAGAACGCCGACGCGGTGCGCGTCGCACGAACGCTGCGCGCGCTGTTTTCGGGCGGCAGCGAGCCGACCGCCGAGTCCGCTGCGCCAGCGACGCTTCCCGGCCTGGGGACAGCCGATCACCGCCGGGACACCCGCGTCCGCAGCTCCGCCGCTGACCCGGCAAGCGTGGCGCCGAGCACGCCCGCATTCAACGCCGGCGGCGCGACCATCCAGGCCGATTCCGCGAACAACGCGCTGATCGTGATGGCGCCGGAGCCGATCTACAACAACATCCGCGCGATCGTCGAAAAACTCGACGTGCGGCGAGCGCAGATCTATGTCGAGGCACTGGTTGTCGAGGTCACCGCCGACAAGGCGGCCGAGTTCGGCATCCAGTGGAACCTCCTCGATCCCGAACCGCTTGAACAACAATCAGACGCAGATCGGCGGCGGCACCAACTTCACGCAACGCGCGGCAGCGGCAGCAACATTCTCGATGCGCAGGTAAGCCTCGGCGCGCTGGGGCAGGGTCTCAACCTCGGCGTCATTCGCGGTACGATCAACATCCCGGGCCTCGGCACCATCACCAATCTGGCGCTGCTCGCCCGTGCGCTCGAAACCGACGCCAACACCAACATCCTGTCGACGCCGAACCTGCTCACGCTCGACAACGAGGAAGCAAAGATCGTCGTCGGGCAGAACGTGCCTTTATCACCGGGCAGTACGCGGTAACCGGCTCGGCGACGACGCCGACGCCGTTTCAGACCATCGAGCGCAAGGACGTCGGCTTGACGCTGCGGGTCAAGCCGCAGATCACCGAGGGCGGGACGGTGCGCATGACGATCTACGAGGAAGTCTCGCGCATCCAGGATACGACCAACGCCGCCGGCATCATCACCAGCAAGCGCTCGCTCGAATCGACCGTCGCGGTGGACGACGGCCAGATCATCGTCCTCGGCGGCTTGATCGAGGACAGCTTCACCGATGGATCGAACCGGGTGCCGCTGGTCGGCGACCTGCCGGTGCTGGGTGCGCTGTTTCGTTACGACAAACGGAATCGCGTCAAGACCAACCTCATGGTGTTTCTGAAGCCGACGGTGATTCGTACTGCCGGTGCCGGGGCCGCGCTGACGAGCGACCGCTATGACTACCTGATGGGTGAACAGCGACGTCTGCGGCCCGACAGAGCGGCTTGTTCTGGCCGGATACCACGGTGCCGGAACTGCCGCTGTTGCCGAATGCGTGCGCCAACTGCGCCGCCGACCGGCTTGCCATCATCGCCGGCTCCTACACCTCGGGGCCGTTGCCTCGTCGCCGGCCGCTGTAGCGTGTTTCCCGGGCCACATATTTCTCGATAACGATGGCGATGCCTGAATCGAGCTTCGCATCGGACGCGGCTTCCCCGGCCGCCGCCGCTCCGCGCGTTTCCTACGCGTTCGCACGCACCCACGGCGTCTTTCCGTTGCGCGACGAAGGAGACGCGGTGCTGGTGCGTCGCCCGCGACGATGCATCGGTCGAGGGCATCGCCGAGCTCAAGCGCGTGCTGCAGCGGCCGCTGAAAACGCTCAGGGTCAGCGCCGAGCGCTTCGCCGCCGAGCTGGCCACCGCATACAACCAGGCATCGGCGCCCGCGGCTCAGTTCAGCGAGGCTCAGTTCGGTGAGGATTTGTCGCGCGACGCGGACCTCGCGCGACTGCTGCAGGACATCCCCAAGGCAGAGGATCTGCTCGGATCGACGTCCGATGCGCCGGTGATCCGGATGATCAACGCGCTCCTGCTGCAGGCGTTGCGCGAGCGCGCATCCGACCTTCACTTCGAGCCCTACGAAACGCGCTCGGTCGTGCGTTTTCGCGTCGATGGCGTGCTGCGCGACATTATCGAGCCGCCGCGCGCGCTGCACGCGGCTCTGGTGTCGCGACTGAAAGTGATGGCGAGCCTGGACATCGCCGAGAAGCGCCTTCCGCAGGACGGGCGCATCGCGCTCAAGCTCGGTGACAAGAGCGTCGACGTGCGCGTGTCGACGCTGCCCACCGGGCCAGGTGAGCGCGTGGTGCTGCGCCTTCTCGACAAGGACTCGGCGCGGCTCGATCTGACCGCTCTCGGCATGAGCGACGACACGCTTATCGAGATCGACCGTCTCATCCGCGAGCCGCACGGCATCGTGCTGGTGACCGGGCCCACCGGCTCGGGCAAGACGACCACGCTCTATGCCGCGATGTCGCGGCTGCCCCGCGGCGCGCTCAACGTGATGACGGTCGAGGATCCGATCGAGTTCGCGCTCGACGGGGTGGGGCAGACACAGGTCAATCCGCGGATCGAGCTTACCTTCGCGCGTTCGCTGCGCTCGATCCTGCGCCAGGATCCGACATCATCATGATCGGAGAGATCCGCGATCTCGAAACGGCGCAGATCGCGGTTCAGGCGAGCCTCACCGGGCACCTCGTTCTGGCCACCTTGCACACCAACGATGCGGTCAGCGCCGTGACGCGCCTCGCCGACATGGGGTCGAGCCGTACCTGCTCGCGTCGTCGGTGCGTGGAGTCCTGGCGCAGCGTCTAGTGCGCTGCCTGTGTGCCGAATGCAGAGAGGCAACGACGCCCACCGCAGGCGAGTCGGGGATTCTCTCGGGCCTCGGTCTTCCGCCGACGCAGCGCCTGTACCGCCCGGTGGGCTGCGCATCGTGCAGCCAATCCGGATATCGCGGGCGCACCGGCATCTACGAGCTGGTGCTGGTCGACGAGGCCTTGAGCCGACTGATACACGATCGCGCCGGCGAGCCCTTGCTGCGCGCAGCGTGCGCGCACGCGCATGTGCGCACCTTGCGGGCGGATGGATCGCGGTGGCTGGCGGATGGCACGACCTCGCTTGCCGAGCTGCTTCGGGTTACCGGAGCAGCATCCTGAATCTTGGCCAAGTCGCCCAAATCGCACTTGCTGGAAGAATTGCGCGCGAAGGCCGAGTCGGTCAGCGCCAAGCGCGTCGAGCAACAAGAGCTCTCACGCGAGGTTGTCGAGCGTGTCGACAAGCGCCTGCACGCGGTCTTTCAGTATTTCGACGAGGCGTGCAAGCTGCTGCAAATCATAGCGCCGGCGATCGAACGCGACTTTACGCTGCCGCAGATCGTTCGCTATACCGGGATGAACTTCGATCGTGGCATGGTCATGTTTCGAAAACAACGCGTGCAGCAGCACGATGTCTTTGCGCACGTCGTGGTCTACTACACCTTGACCGGGCCGCCGCCGCCCCCGGTACGAGTCGCGATGCGCCGCTCGCCGGAGGTCGAACGCGTGCTGGTTGCCGCCAATATCGAGTTCACCAGCGAGACCGACTCCAGCGTGCGCGGGGAGCGACCAATAACGCGCTTCACGTTGCGGCCGGGCTGCGTTGCGAAGTTCGATTCGATCCCGATTTCGTCAACGACAGCATCATTGTCACTTTGCGCAACGTCGACCGGTTCGAGCCGGTCATACTCGACTTTACCCCCGCCGCGCTGGACACCGAAGCGCTCGACGATCTGGTGAACCTGATGCTCGGCAAGCCCAATCAATTTCTGCTTCGCGCGCCGTTACGCGGCTTCGGCCGCTAACAAAGCGAAAGCCGCGATGCCGTCCTTTCGTTACGAGGCCGTCGACTCCGCCGGTCGGTCGCGACGCGGGATCGTCGATGCGGCCACGTCACGCGCGGCGCGCGATCAGCTGCGCACCGACGGCTTGTTTCCGACGGCGATCGAAACCTCCGCAGGCGCCATCACCGCGCGCAGCGAAGCGACACGGCTGTCGCCCATGCTGTTGGCGCTTACGACGCGGCAGATGGCGACACTGGTCGCATCGGGAATGCCGCTCGACCAGGCGCTGACGGCCTTGGCCGAGCAAACGGACCATCCGGGTACGGCGCGTCTCCTGGAAGCGGTTCGCGATCAGGTCGCAGCTGGCGAGCCGCTGGCGGCCGCGATGTCGCGTTTTCCGCGAACCTTCTCCGATCTGTATCGGGGTCTCGTTGCCGTCGGCGCCGAGACCGGCCAGCTCGGCGAAGTCTTGTCCAGGCTCGCGGACTATCTCGAAGCCAGGCAGGTACTGCGACAGAAATTTACCCTCGCGCTCATCTATCCGGCGCTGATCACCATTATCGCGCTGGGCGTCATCACCACGCTCTTGCTCTACGTCGTGCCACAGATCGTCGCGGTCTATCAGCAGAGCCGGCAGACACTGCCATTCCTCACCCGGGCGCTGATCGCAAGCAGCGATTTTCTGCGTGCAACGGGATGGTACTGGCTGGGAGCGATCGCCCTGATCGTGATCGGCGTGGCGCTGCTACTGCGCCGCGAACAGTGGAAAGACCGCTGGCATGCGCTGCTGCTGCGCCTGCCGGTGGCCGGCAGAGTGCTTTCCGGATTGGATACGGCGCGCTTCGCCAGCACACTGTCGATTCTCACCGGCAGCGGCGCACCGCTTCTGCGCGCGCTCGACACCGCCGCCGGCGTGGTGTGGGCGCGTCCGATGCGCCGCGCGGCAGACGCCGTCGCCGCGCACGTGCGGGAAGGCGTGTCGTTGGCGCGTGCTCTTGCGAGCCAGCGCGTCTTTCCGCCGTTGCTCGTTCACCTGGTTGCGAATGGAGAGCAAAGCGGCCAGCTGCCGGCGATGCTCGATCGCGCGGCGCGCGAGCAGGAACAGGACGTCGAGCGACGACTGACCTGGCTCGCCGCGCTGGTACAGCCGCTGCTGATCGTTTTCATGGGCGCGATCGTGCTCGTCCTGGTGCTGGCGGTGATGCTGCCCATCGTGTCGATGAACCAGCTCATCCGCTAAGGGACGTCTGAACAAGTCTTTGCGAGCAAGCGGCTGCCGCGAATAGCCATGCTTGGAAATCAGCATTCGAGGACGCGGCGTGACTGCAACTGTGCGCGCGGTCTTCAGGGGCTTTCGAAACTGGGCCCCTGTGCTTCGGCGACGCGGGCGCGGCTCTCTGGTCGACGCGACCGTGTGGAAGAGAAAACCCATCGAGTCGGACGCGGTAACACCCGTCACGGCGCCGGAAAGCCGAGACGTCGACCGCGACCTGGCGCCTATCCTCGGCGAGTTTGCCTGGCACTCGCTGACCGCCGATGCGCGGCTGCTGCAGGTAAGCGAGGATCATTACCGCCTCGTCGCCGGCTTGTTGAACGACGCTGGCGCGCAGAGCGTCTCCAAGGCGCGCGTGCTCGAAATCGCGGCGTACGCGCACATCACCGGCTATATGCTGCGCGGGCGTCTCGGTGCACGGGCCGATCTGCTCGACATTTCGCCGAGCACGCTGCGTCTGGGTGCGCCGGCTGGCGCGCGAGCAGGGATTGGCGACCGATGGCACGACTCTGCGTTGCCGGCGACTTTCACGAGTTGCCCTACGAAGACGATCAGTTCGACGTCGTTCTATATCTGCTCGGCGCTGCACCACACGTGGCGCTGGCAGCGCGTGGTGTCGGAGATGCTGCGCGTGCTGGCTCCGGGTGGAATCCTGTTCCTCGAGAACGAGCCCTGCCGCAGGCACTTCTGCCACTATCGCTTTCGCGCCAACCGGCCGGAGCGGTTCGGAGATCTGGAGCGGGCATTGGATCGGCTGGGCATCCTGCGAACGGTCGCCGAGCCGTTTCCGAGCACGCGGCCCGAGACCCTGTTCGGCATGGTGGAGAACCAATCGATTCCGATAGCATCGCTGTGCGCGGCACTTGCTGCGAAATGTGCACCGCTAGCCATTACGGTCAACCCCGAGATCTGCATGGGGCCGCTCGAACACGAACTGATCGATCGGATAGGCGAGGGTGCAGACACCTGCGCCCGCTGGCTTACCTCGGAGCTTGCCGGTCGCGTGGAACAAGCGAACCGTGCGATAACCGAGGCGGACAAGGGCATGGGTTTCAGCCTGCCCACGCCGGACGAGATCGCGAAATTGTGCGGTTCCACGGTGAGGGCGCTGATCGAGCTGCCGGCGGATCGAGGTTCGGCCGACTTCCGGATCGGTATGGCCGAGATCTTCGGTGCATCGGTTCAAATGACGCTGCGCAAGAAGGGTGCGCGACGTGTCTTGCCCGGCGCGCGCCTTCGCCGGGACTTACCCGACGCAAGACGAGAGTCGTCTGCGCATTTCCGCCCAATGTTGCGCGTCTTCTCGACCCGGGCAGTGCGCTGCTCCCCGACATCCAATCGAGCCCGCTTTCGGTCCTCGAAGACACTTTTCCGGCGGGCGATTGGCATTATCCGCATTTCGCCGGATGGCCTGCGGGATCTCTCGCCGGCGACCGCGCGTCCCTCCTTTACGATCCCCGTCCTGAGGTCCGGACCGCTCCTCGTGGTCGTCCGTCTCTACGTCGCGGTCGAAGGATCGCCATTCCGCATCGCGCTCTGGGACGAAAGCGGCGAGCTGGCGGGATTCGACGCTTATCGCGCCGATTCCTTGCTGCTCTCACCGGTCGTGCAGTGCGCGGCCGATGCGTCACTGCTGCGTCTGTCGATTCGTACCTCCGGCCTCGGCGCTGCTGCCGGACAGGAGCTCACCGGAATGTTTACTCTGTCCTACGCGGGCGCGTTTCCGCTGTAAGCCGCGGCGCGTTTTCGCTCCTGCTCGCGCAGCGCCCATGCAACGTGTTCGCGCACGAGTGGCGACGGATCGCAGCGCCTCGCATCGAGCGCCGCGACAATGTCTTCTGCGTATTCGGCGTTGCCCAGCCCCACCGCGAGGTTGCGCAGCCAACGCTCGAAGCCGATGCGGCGAATCGCGCTGCCTTCCATGCGCACGTTGAAGTCGGACTCGCTCCACGCGAACAGCGCGGTCAGGTCGGCGTCGTCCAAGCCGTTCCGCACGTCGAAATCCTGCTCGTCGCTGGGCTGTGCGTACTTGTTCCACGGGCACGCGAGCTGGCAATCGTCGCAGCCATAGACGCGGTTTCCGATCAGCGGGCGAAGACTCTCCGGAATGCTTCCCTTGAGTTCGATGGTCAGGTACGAAATGCAGCGTCGTGCGTCGAGCTCGTACGGGGCCACGATCGCTCCCGTCGGGCAGACGTCGAGACAGGCGCGGCACGTCCCGCAATGAGCGCTGACCGCCGGCGTGACCGGCAACGGCAGATCGGTATAGATCTCGCCCAGGAAAAAGAACGATCCCGCGTCGCGCGTTAGCAGCAAGGTATGTTTTCCGCGCCATCCCAGCCCTGCCTTTGACGCCAACGCAACTTCGAGCACCGGAGCGCTGTCGCTGAAAACGCGGTAGCGAAAGGTGTTAGCTGAGGTGTTAACTGGAGGTGTTGACTGAGGTATTGACTGAGGCGTGAGAGGAGTTGGCAGCCGAGGCGTCAGCTGAGCTTTCGATCGCAGTGCCGATGCGATCGGCCAGGCGCTGCAGCCGCTGGCGCATGATTTTGTGGTAATCGCGACCGAGCGCATAGCGCGAGATGTATGCCTTGCGCGAATCGGCAAGCACTGCGTCTGGATCTTGCGCGCGGCGGGGCAGGTAATCGAGCCGGGCAGTGATGACGCGGATCGTACCGGGACCATTTCTGACGGACGTGCCCGGCGGGCGCCGTGCCGTGCCATATAATCCATTTCGCCGTGACGGCCGGCATCGAGCCACGCGCCAAGCCGCGCTTCATCGGCGGAAAGCTCGGTATCGGCGATGCCCAGCTCGGCGAACCCGAGCTCCTGGCCCCAGGTCACGATATCGCGTGCAAGTTGCGAGAAGTCCAAAGCGGGATCGCCTGTCGCGGCGCGTGAACGGGCCGGCGCGCTCATCCGAAAAATGATGCCGATTATAGAAGAGCTTCGCACCCTCCTGCCCGATGCCGAGGCCACCGCACACGCGGGAGCGCGCTTGGCACCCGGCCTTGCGCCGGGAATGCTGGTGACGCTCTCCGGCGAGCTCGGGTCCGGTAAGACGACGCTGGTGCGGGAATGCTTCGTCGCTCTAGGCTGGGCGGGCACCGTCAAAAGCCCGAGCTATACATTGCTTGAACACTATATCGTTTCGAGCTTATACTTCTATCACTTTGATTTGTATCGTTTCGATGACCCTGAAGAATGGGACCAGGCGGGCTTCTCCGAGTATTTGCGTCCGGACACGGTGTGTGTCCTGGAATGGCCGGAACGTGCCGCCGGGTGGCTGCCTGCGGGCGACATCGAGATGCATTTCGAGCACGCCGATTCCGCGCGCTTGCTGACGCTGCGACGCGACGAGCGTCGCCGGTAGCGCATGCCTCGCCGCATTTGCCGCGAACCCCTGATCGCGCGCGTTTCGATCGAGCGCCGCCGAGTCTGTCAATCGGCTGCTCCTGCCGGCGGTGCCGTGGTGGATCGCGGCCGCGAATGCGGCGACCGTCGCGTCCGCTCGTGCTTGTGGCCGGCGCAGGAGTACACGCGCCTGATCCTCGAATCATCCTCTGGCGGTGTCGCACCAGATGCAGCCGATGAAAAATCCGGAGCGCCTGGTGCTCGACCTCGATGACGTCGAGTCTGAGCAGCGAAATCGCGCAGCTTGCGCAGCGCCTTCAACCGAGCGACCCGTATATCCAGTCGATTCTGCGTCGCACGCTTCAAGCCGGGAGTGGTGCGAGTCGTGCTCGAATTGAAAGCCGAGGTCAATCCGCAATTGTTCGCGCTGCAGCCTGTCGCGGACTATGGGTATCGCGTCGTGCTCGACTTGTACCCGCTGACGCCGCCCGATCCGCTCATGACGCTGCTCGATTTCGAGAAAGGCGGCACTCGACGATCGTCGCCAGCCGGCCCGGCGGCGCCGGATCGACTCGGCCCCGCGGATCGCGGCTCGTCGCCTACATCCGTCAAAGGCGAGGCCAACTCTGCAGGAGACCGATCATCGTCGCGGTCGACCCCGGTCACGGCGGTGAAGATCCAGGTGCGGTCGGACCTCGCGGAACGTACGAGAAGAACGTCACGCTGGCGATCGCAAACAGACTCGTCGCCATGCTCGGCGCCCAGCCCGGCATGCGCGCGATGCTGACACGCGACGACGACTACTTTGTTCCGTTGAACGTGCGCGTGCAAAAGGCGCGCCGAGTACAGGCTGATCTGTTCATTTCCATTCACGCCGACGCGTTTCACCACGCCGACCGCCCGGGGTTCGTCGGTGTTCGCGCCAGTCGGAGCACGGCGCCACCAGCGCGCGCGGCGCGATGGCTTCGCGCAACGCGAAAACCAGGCCGACCTGATCGGCGGCGTCAACCTGACAGCAGGGAGCCGTTCCTGGCGAGGACACTGCTCGACCTGTCGCAGACGGCGCAAATCAACGACAGTCTGCGCGTCGGCTGCTCGGTGCTCGATGGCATCGGTGGCGATGAACGCGCTGCATAAGGGCAGCGTCGAACAAGCCGGTTCGCGGTCCTGAAAGCGCCCGACATTCCCTCGATACTGGTCGAGACGGCATTCATTTCCAATCCGGACGAAGAGCTGAAACTCAGAAGCGACAAGTACCAGCAGCAAATTCGCCGAATCGATTTTCAACGGCGTGAAGCGCTATTTCGCGCAGAATCCGCCGCTGTCGCGCTCGAAGCTTGGTTAGCTTCTTTCTCTGGTTTCTGGTCTGCAGGCGACGCTGTTCGGCCTTGAGCTCACACCGTGGGTGCAGTCGTGGTTCGTCGTTCCATGGACGAACGCGCTGGCAGCGATCAGCGCAGGCATCGTCGCAGTTGTTCGATCCGCAGGTGCTGTCGCACGGGCAAGGTGCTGCAGAGCGCCAGTAACGGCTTTGCGGTTTCGATCGAAGCCGGCTGCAACGGCGTCGAGGCGACCATCGTGCTCGTCGCGCGCAATACTCGCGTTTCCGGCGCCGTGGAAGCGCAAGCTCGTGGGCCTCGCCATCGGCGTGATCGCGGTGCAGGGTCCTCAACGTCGTCCGCGTGATCAGCCTGTTCTATCTCGGTCAGTGGAATCTCGACGTTTTCGAATGGGCTCACCTTCTACGTCTGGCAGGCGCTGATCATGCTCGACGTTCTCATTGTCTGGTTGCTCTGGGTGCGCACCTTGCCGCGGGATTCACCCGAGCCGCCCGCGGCCGCCGCCGCTGCCTGAAACCAGGGCCTGATGCGCGCCGATTCTGATTCCCTGCCGCGTTTCGTGCTGCGGGTTGTTGCCTGGCTGCCGTTGACTTTCGCGGTGTGGTACCTGCCGCGCCGCTATTGGCATGGCCGGTCGCGTTGCTGGCGGAGCTCGTCACTCGCAGCACCTTCGACTGGGTCAAGAGCCGTCGAGCAAATGGGGCCTTTGATCACTTTCGTCACCTCGCTCAAACCCGCGGAAGAGGCGAATCCCGCCGGCGTCAAAGCGGTGGTATCGGTCGAGAGCAACGTGCTGTTGTTCTCTGTTCGGATTGCCGCATGCTCGCCGCGCTCATACTCGCCGCACGCGAGCCGTACTCGGCCACGGATGCTGCTGATCGGGTTCGTGGTGCTGCTGCCGTTTCAAACGTTCAGCGTCGTGGCCGATTTCCTGCAGAACGTCGCCAATCATGCCCCACGCGCAGTGTCGTCACAAACGGGCATCAACGCCTTTCAGCGCGAGGTCATCGCCTTTTGTGGCCAGTTCGGGACGCTGATCCTGCCCACGGTCGCGCCGGCGATCGTGTGGGTGCTGATGCATCGCCGTTTCCTCGAAAGACTTTCCGGCCGCGACAAGCGCTAGCGCATGGCGCGACAGATAGCGCCTCGCGGTTCCGGGCGTCAGCAACATATCCATGTCCTGCAGCAAAGCACGCGACCGGGTCCGCAGGCCCGCGGGTCTCGCTATCGCGCCTTGCGCTCTGCCTCGCGCTGACGCAGCAAGCGTCGTTGAACCTTGCCAGTGGTGGTCATCGGCAGCGCGTCGATGAACTCGATCTCTCTGGGATACTCGTACGGCGCGAGGTGCGCCCGAACATGGCGCTGGATCTCGTCTTCCAGCGCGGGGAAGGCGCGTGTCCAGCCGCGAGCACGATGAACGCTTTCACCACATTGCCGCGCGTTTCGTCCGGGCTCGGCACCACAGCGGCGTTGGCGATGGCCGGATGCTTGACCAGGCAATTTTCGATTTCCGACGGTCCGATGCGATAGCCCGCTGCCTTGAACATGTCGTCGGCGCGGCCCTGGTACCAGAGGTAGCCGTCCTCATCGCGTTTGGCGAGGTCGCCGGTCCGGCTCCAGTCGCCATCGAATTTCCTCGCGGTGGCCTCGGGGTTCTTGAAGTATTCGAGGAAGAACACCGGGTCCGGCACGCCGTCCGGCGCGATGCGATGAATCGCGACTTCGCCGATATCGCCCGGCGCGACCTCGTTGCCTTCGTCATCGATCACCGAAATCCGATGACCCGGATACGGCAGGCCCATCGATCCGGGCCTGACCGGCCAAAGCGTGTGAGAGTTGCCGACGATGTAGTTCATCTCGGTCTGGCCGAACATTTCGTTGATGGTGACGCCGAGCGATTCCTGCGCCCATGCGAATACCGTTGTGCCGACCGCTTCGCCGGCGCTCATCATGGTGCGCAGGTTTATGTCGTAGTGTGCGCGGGGTTGGGCAACGGCCTTCATCATCATTTTCAGCGCCGTTGGAAACAGGAACGTGTTTCGGATTTGATATTTGTCGAGCAGCGCCAATGCGTGCTCCGGGTCGAAGCGACCGCGGTAACCGAGAATGGGAAGCCCGAAATATAGCGTCGGCAACAGCGCATCCATGAGTCCACCCGTCCACGCCCAGTCCGCCGGCGACCAGAACAAATCGCCTTGTTGCGGAAAGCCGTCGTGCGAGCAGACGAAGCCCGGCAAATTTCCGAGCAGGCAGCGGTGCGGCATTAGCGCGCCTTTGGGCGGGCCGGTGGTGCCGCTGGTATAGACCAGGAGCGCGGGATCGCCCGCTCGCGTCGTTACGGGGGAAAAATCCCGCGACGCTTTCGCCAGCAAGGTCTCCCAATCCAGCAGCCAAGCCTCGCGAGCGCCCGCGACCCCGATCGCATGTTTGAGCAGGGCAGTTTTTGACGGATGGGCGCGAGATTCGGAAGCGACGCGGAATCGACTAGGGCGACCTTCGCTTCGGCGTTTTGCAATCTATATTCCAGCGCGTCGGGACCGAACAAAAACGATAGAGGTACGGCGATAGCGCCCATTTGATAACAGGCGATATGGGCAATGGCCGTTTCGGGTCTCTGCGGCAGGATGATGGCGACGGCGTCGCCGCGGCCCACGCCAAGTGCCGCGAGCGCGTTGGACAGACGGTTCGCCTGCTGCTGCAGATCCCAGAAAGTGAGCGCCGTCGTCGCTCCCGACCTCGTCTTCCCAATACATCGCGAATCGGGATCGATCGGCTGCGTGGCGGCCGCACGCCGCGGTCGCGATGTTGAACTCGGCCGGAACATCCCATCGGTGTTGCGCGTAGACCTCGCGGTAACGATCGGGCGCCATCGGCTAGCGTAGTTTCAAGGCTGTTTCAACAATGAAGCGCAGAATTGCCGTACCTGGCGGTCGCAGGTTGGCGATCGGTGCAAGGCGCGCCAGGCGGCAACGAATCGAGCGTTACAAGCCGCCACGCGCCAGCGATACCGCTCATCGCGGTTGGCGTAATCGAGCGGCTCGATGGTCGCCCAGATCCAATCGGGCTGCTGTTCGAGCAGACGGCCGAAAGCAATCGAATTGGACGCCTTGGCCACACTCATCCGCAGGCGCTTGCCCGGCTGATATTCGCCGGCCGGCACAATCAAGGTCTGAACCGCGGATTCGCTCTCGCGTTTTTCAGAGTCAGGAACAGGCCGTGGAAACGCCGGCTGCTGACGGTGGGCACTTCGCCATCGATCGAATAATCGGCGTCGCCGCGTTTCTGTTCGGCCAGCTCCACACCGACCAGGTTGTTGGCGATGATCTGCAGGCCGACCTCGGCGCGGTCGGTGGTCAGACGCTTCATGCGCCGCACGATGCCCAGCGATCCATAGTGCGTCACTTTGCCCGCGGATCGCGGTCAGTGTGCCGAGGGTCATCGAGCTGATAATCGTCATCGGCGCGACCAGACGATAGCCGGTCTGCGATCACGTCGCGGATCTCCCATGCTCCTCCCGGCGCCGCGTAGGTCGCGAGCCGGCGCCGAACCACTTCGAGCGCGCGTGCATTCTCATTGCGCAGGCGGCCAGAACGTCGCGATCTCGAGCGTGTCGCCAAAGCTGCCCGCGCGCGCGCTGCTGCCCGCCAGTGCGCCAATCTCGTCATCGCGCAGAAACCCCGTGATCTTGGCAAAGCCGACGATCGCGTCGACGCTGCCGCTGGCGCTGGTGCGTTCGCCTCGACGTGCGACCGGCCTGAATTCGGGATCGACCTGGGAAGCGAGCTTGGTCAGCAGATTGAGCTGGTCGGCACGGCGCGACGCGCGTTCTGACAAGGGGTCGTTGCGGACCTTCTGCTCGAGCATCACCACGTTCTGCATCAGCACGGCGTGCAGCGGTCGCGTGTCCAGAAACACCACGCGGCCTTCGAGTGGATTGGGACCGCGCCGCCTCAGCCCGGTCCTGGAGCCCAAGTCGACATAAAAGCTGGTCACCGTCGAGGCTTCGATACTGAGGCGCAAAGGCGCGCACCATTCGGACAGCTGGTCGCAGACCCACTCGACATGGCGCGGCGAGAGATTGCCGGCATTCATCAGCGTGCAGCAGCAGCACTCTCAGATATTCTTGTTCGATTGTGGTCAACACGCTGCCGGCAGAGCGAGCTACCGGCTGCCGTTCAATTTGCGCAGTACATGCCATCTGGAAGAGCCGCATGAAGGTCGACCCAGCGCGCCGGAATCCATTGCTCGTATCGGTAAAGCCGGATTTTTGCGTCGAGCCCCTGGTGGATGATCTGCCGGGCGATCAACTGCGGCAGCAGCGCCTGCCACCTGTTATTTTGCGAATGCTGGCTTATTTCGCGTTCGAACGCCTGATAGCAAAGCAGGAATCCTTGCGTCAGATCGAACAGCGCTTGCCATAACTGACTTTCGACCCGGGTCGAGCGGTTGCCGTGTTCCAGATATTGCGCAGTCAGCATTTTCGCAAAGCTTCGGTCTGGACGTCGAGACGAAAGACCGCCTCCAGCCGCGCCGGCGCCCGGCGCGCGTCGCGCTCGGTGAGCGCGCCGAGCTCGACCAGCAGCGCGGAGTGAACGGCCAGCGGATCGCTGGCGGGAAAGGACGCGAGCCAGCGTTCCGCCGTTTTCGCATCCGCGAGAGGGTCCTTGGGAGACCTGCCTAAGCCAAACATCGAAGGGGCGCGGCCTGGCCCGGTACGATATTTGCACAGCTCCTGTTGTGGTGGGCAGCTGAACAAAGCTCAGACCGAGCGAAGTGCCGGAAGCCATTGTTCCAAAAGCAATGATGATGGGGCAAAGCGCTTCCAGGAGCAATACGGCTTGAGCGGTTCGTGGATCGGCCTGACGCGTTGCGGCGACATATGCCGCTCCACGCCAAGCTGAAAGCGACAGCTGAATTCTTTATACTTGTGGCACACAGGAGTACAGAGGAAAACATGGGAATCTTAATTAAGGCTCCGACTCGTCGGACTGACCCCGGGTTGCAACTTGCTATGCCCCCGGCCAACGGCGATATGCGCGTTCCACTGCACATCCGTGAAGTGGTGCGAATCACCGGCTTGCGACGCGAGCAGCTCTACATGTGGCAAAGGCGTTACGGGTTCCCGAACCCGGCGCGCGATGGATTTCGGCGACCGCGTCTATCCTCCTGACCAGGTCGCGAGGCTCAAAGTCATCAAGCAGCTGCTGTCCGAAGGCTGGCGTGCCGGCGCCGTGGTTCCGCTGGCGGAGTCGGCGCTGCAATCGATGCTCGGCATCGCCGTCGAGGATCCTCAGCCGCTGCCCTCTGAAATCGAAGCCGCGGTCAGGCTTCTGGCCGAGCATCGCGTCGGCGAACTGCAGAACCATTTGTCGAAGCTGCTGGTCGGCCAGGGGCTTCGGCGCTTTCTCGAACAAACGCTGATCCCGCTGAACGAGGCGGTGCACGAGCACGTGGTGCGCGGCGATATGCAGAACTTTCAGGAGCTACGCTTCGCGGATCTGCGCAAGGCTTGCTGCGCGACGTGACGCCGGCTGGTGCGCCCCACGCGCAACGCTAGTCAGATTCTCGTGGCGACGCCTCCGAACGATCCGAATCAGCTCGGGCTGGCCATCCTCGAACTGCTGCTCTTCACCGAAGGCATCAACTGCCTGACGCTCGGCAGCGGCGTGCCGGCGCAGGAAGCGCCGGCGCGGCGCACGCCTACCAGGTGCGCCTCGCGGTTCTGCTCTTCGACCGGGGCATTTCCGGAAAGATCGCCGGACAGGAAATACGCTCGCTTGCAGGACCGCCTTGCCTGACGATATGCCGCTCGTCGTCAGCGGGCGCGCAGTCAATCTGCTGGCGAAGCCGATTCCCAATGTGCGCACCGCTGCCGACTTCAGCTCGGTCATGGCGATCATGCGCGAGCTCAATGTCGTACCCGCAACTCCGGTGGGGTGCAGCAGCGTGCTTGACGCGGTCGCGTTTCGGTGGCCCTGGCGGGTGATCGCGCTGGTGGCGGTCGCCGCGTTGAGTTACCTGGGTGTGGCGCGGTTACCAGCAGCCGGATTTCATTCTCGACTTCGCGAACCTGCGATTCTGCTAGTTTCTCTCGAGAAACGAATGTAGCTTGCGCCGGTCGCGCTTGGTCGGGCGACTGGAAATACGCGGCGCGCTCGCGACGGCCGCTCTGCGTCTCGCGATTTCTTCCTCGCGCGCGGCCGTGTCCTCCGGCGATTCGCGATACAGCCTTGCTGCCTCGCTCGCCGGCCCGCGTTTAGTCGGACGCGGCCAGGACCTCCACCTTCCACACCAGCGTATCCTTGCGCACAGCTGATCCGCGCGCCCGTCTTGACCGCGTACGACGGCTTGACGCGCTGGTCGTCTACGCGCGCGCGTCCCGCCTCGATCGCTTGCGCGGCGATGCTTCGGGTCTTGTAAAACCGGGCCGCGTAAAGCCATTTGTCGAGACGAACGCGAGGGTCAGACTTCTCCGGCATATGGCTGCATCCAGTCGGCGGTAGCGCTTGCCTCGGCCGTGTGTTCCGCACGCAGTGCCGCGACGACCCGCTGGCGATCGGTCACACTCCGATTCTGCGAAAGCTTGAGCTTTGTATCCACCCGCTCGATCAGCAGGCGGAAGGCAACGATCGCGCTGACCATCGCCTCGAGCTCCCGGCCCTCGAGCTGCAACCGCCACGGCGCGGCACGTCCGGATCTCGAAGCGCTCGACCATCTCGTGCAGGATGGCGAGCGTGGCCGCACGATCCTCCACCAGCTCGACGCGAGCATGGACGTGAACGACGGCATAGTTCCAGGTCGGGACCGCCTTTCGGGCTCGGCGTACGACGACGGAGACACGTACGCATGGGGACCATGGAACAGAGCCATGGTCGGACCGTCGGCGAACTGCCGCCAATGCGGGTTGGCGCGCGCCATGTGGCCGATGAGCACGCCGTTGGGTTCCGGCGCTGAGTGGAACAAGAGCGGGAGATGGCTGATCTGCGGCTCCGGTGCGCGCGCCGTGACCAAGGTTGCGAACGGGTAGTCCCGGATCACGCGCTCCATCGCCGCGGCGTCGCGCGGTACGAACGAAGGCGGTTGATAGACGCTCACTTCAACGGCAGCATGTAAAGCGTCATCGGCAGCGCGGAGTTTTTGTCGAACATCGCTCCGGCGTCGATTCCGGCGGTTGCCACCGCCGTGGCGTTGCGCATGCGCTGGTACTGACTGTGCATTGCTCCGAGCGCAAACTCGCGGCCGGTGCCGACGGCCCAGAACTTCGTGTATTCGAAAACTTCGCGCATCGAGTAGACGCCGAAGATGCCGCTGGCGTTGGCGATCAAAGCCGTCACCTGGGTCGATTCGTAAGGGTCATCCTCTTCTTCTTTCGGATTCAGGAAATGCTGCTCCTTGAGGATCGGATGAAGCTTGCGAAAGGTTTCGAAAATGGCGCGCTTGGTCGAGAAATCGAAATCCTCGTGCTTGGCGAGAAGGCTCTCGAAGACGAGCTGATGCGCGGCGCTTCCGCACAATCCGATATAGGTGCCTTTGTGATGGACGATCTTGTCGTAGGTGCTGTCGAATTGCGCCGACATCCGTGTATCGCCGAACGTGGTTAGCGAATCGGCGGCGATGGCAACTTCATTGTTCTTGCGGACGACGACGAGAGTTGTCATGGGAATAGGCCGTGCTCGACGGAGACGGCGCGGGGAGCTCGGAGTGGAATTCAAGGCCAGGCGCGCCGGCGGATCCGGAATTATACCGCGTGCTCCGCGTTCACGAGTTTGAACCGGGTGCGGGCAGCATGACGACCGGTGGCAATCTCCGGGCGTCCCACGCGACGTGCGCCCAGCGCCAGAATTCGCCCACCGACGCCGGCGGCGAAGGCGGCTCTGCCTGGTCGAGAAACGCCCACGCCTCGCGCAGTTGCGCAAGCGGCTGCAGGCTCAGCGCTTTCGCACCCGCCTGTTTGGACAATTTCCTGCCGCGCGCATCGAGCGCGATCGGGTGATGAAGGTACGACGGTGTTGCAAATCCCAGTTGCCGCTGAAGCCAGATCTGGCGAGGGGTCGATAGCAGAAGATCCGCCCCGCGCACCACGTGGGTGATGCCTTGCAAGCTGTCATCGACGACGACGGCGAGCTGGTAGGCGAAAGTCCGTCGGCGCGCTTGAGCACGAAGTCGCCCACATCGCGCGTCAGCTGCTGTTCCTGAATGCCTTGCAGGCGGTCATCAAAGCGTCACCGATTTCATCGGTGACCACGACGCGCCAGGAGCGGCCTTCGCGACCTTCCGGCAGGCCGTGCCGACATGTCCCCGGATAGATGCGCTCGCCGCTCTTGCCCGGTGCCGCGAGTTCCAGCTCTCTGCGTGTGCACGCGCAAGCGAACGCCATGCGACGGCGAATCAAATCGTCCAGCGCCGTCGCGTACGCCGCACCGCGTTCACTTTGTCGCACAACGGGGCCATTCCACTCGAAGCCGTACGTCTCGAGCGTGGCGAGAATGGCATCGCTCGCACCGCGACGGCTGCGCGTCTGGTCGACGTCCTCGATGCGCACCAGCCATTCGCCTTTGGACGCGACCGCATCGCACCAGCTCGCCATCGCGGCAACCAGCGAACCGAAGTGCAGCGGGCCGGTCGGAGACGGCGCGAACCGGCCGCGATAGCGCAGCTCGACGCTCAATTCAGGGTTTTGATTCCGCCGTGACCCGGCTCGACGCGGCTACTGCCGGAAGAGCATGCGTCCAGCGCCAGTAGCGGTTCATCGATGCGAGCACCGCATTGGGATACTCGCCGCGTCCGAGGCTGCCGTTATAGCGGCCGAGCGCACGGTAAAGATCGCCCTGCTCGAGCTCGAGGTAATAGCGAAGGATAGTGCAGCCGTAGCGGAGATTGGTGCGCAGCGTAAACAGATCGTGGCCGCTGTTGCCGATCTGTTTCACCCAGAACGGCATGACCTGCATGAAGCCGCGCGCGCCGGCGCTGGAGACGGCGTATTTGCGGAAATTGCTTTCGTGCTGGATGAGCCCGAGCACGAGCTGAGGGTCGAGCCCGGCGCGGGTCGCCTCGTATTGAACGGAGATCAGGAAGTCGCGCCGTGTGGGCCAGTCCGGCATCTTCGACGCCAGACGCGACGACATGTCGGCCAGCCACGCCCACCCTTCGACGTCGGTAGGGAAGACGAGGCGAGGCGCAGGATAATCACTGACCGAGCGATGCAGCGAATTCTGGACGTTGGACGCGAGCGCCTCCTCGACCTGATTGCCCGCACGCGCCTGCAAGGAAGCGAGCACGAGCAGGATCGCGCCCGTCACGCTCAGGGTCCTCCGCATCGAAAGCGCGTCGTTCATCGCCTCAGCTCTGCAGTTTGTCGCGTATCAGTGCCACGATTTCAGACATGGCGATCGCGGTCGTCGCGCTATCGCGCCGCGACTGGTATTCGACCTTGCCCTCTTTCAGTCCCCGCTCGCCGACGGTGATGCGGTGCGGGATTCCGATCAATTCGAGATCGGCGAACATGACCCTGGACGTTCCCCGCGATCGTCGAGCAGGACCTCGAGGCCGGCCGCGCTCAGCTCGTCGTGAAGCGCGATCGAGGCGCTGCGCACCGCTTCGTTGCGATCGAATGCAATGGGCGCAATGGCAACGGTGAACGGCGCGAGCGGCGCCGGCCAGATGATGCCCCGGTCGTCGAAATTCTGCTCGATGGCCGCAGCGACGATGCGGGTAATGCCTATGCCGTAGCAACCCATTTCCAGGTTCTGCGATTGACCGTCGGCGCCGAGGAAGCTCGCGCCCATCGCTTTCGAATAAACGCTTCCCAGAGCGAAAACGTGGCCCACTTCGATGCCGCGAACGATCTCCAGCGTGCCTTTGCCGTCAGGCGACGGGTCGCCCGACACCACGTTGCGGATGTCGGCCACGATGTCCGGCTCGCGACAGTCGCGGCCGAAATTGACGCCACGCAAGTGATAATCCGCTTCGTTCGCGCCGCAGATGAAATCGCTCATCACCGCGACCGTTCTGTCGACGATCAAGGGCATGGCGGAATCGATGCCCACCGGCCCGAGATACCCGGGCGAGCAACCGGTGGCGGCAACGATCTCGCCGTCGCTGGCCCAGCGAAAGCCGGCAAGCCCGGGCACCTTGCCGGCTTTGACTTCGTTCAGGCTGTGGTCGCCGCGTATGAGCAGCATGTGCACCTTGCCGCCGGCGTTGAGCATGATGCACTTCACCGTGCGCCCAAGCGGGAGATGCAGCAGGTGCGCAACCTGTTCGCAGGTCGCCAGGCCGGGCGTGGCGACTTTTGCATGAGCTCGGCGGGCGCTGCACGGTGCGCGTGCGGCGCGACTGCCTCCGCCAACTCGACGTTTGCCGCGCGTAGTCGGAGGCCTTGCACCATGCGATGGCGTCCTCGCCGGATTCCGCGAGCACCTGAAACTCGTGCGATGCGGAGCCGCCGATCGGTCCGTTGTCCGCGGCAACCGCCCGGAAGCTCAAGCCCAGGCGGGTGAAGATCCGTGCATACGCGTCGTACATGATCTGGTACGACTTGAGCATCGCGTCCTTATCGACGTCGAACGAGTACGCGTCCTTCATGATGAACTCCGCGAGCGCATCACGCCGAAGCGCGGCCGCACTTCATCGCGGAACTTGGTCTGGATGTGATAGAGGTTGAGCGGAAGCTGCTTGTAGCTCTTGATCTCCTTGCGCGCAATGTCGGTGATGACCTCTTCCGACGTAGGCTGCACGATGAAGTCGCGCTGGTGACGATCTTTAATCCGCAGCAGCTCCGGACCGTACTTGTCCCAGCGTCCGGATTCCTGCCAAAGCTCGGCCGGCTGCACCACCGGCATCAGAAGCTCGATCGCTCCTGCCGCATTCATCTCCTCCCGCACGACCGCCTCGACTTTTCGCAACACGCGCAATCCCAGAGGCAGCCACGTATAAATGCCCGCGGCGAGTCGCCTGACCATGCCGGAGCGCAGCATCAGGCGATGGCTGGCGAGCTCGGCCTCGGCGGGTGCTTCCTTGAGCGTTGTCAGGAAATACTGCGATACGCGCATGAACGAATCATCATCTGCAAAGCGCGCATTTTACGTGAAACGATCGCCTCATGCCGGGCGCGTGAGCGTCACGTATGCACGATCGCGGACAGGATTCGGCTTCTTGCGGATGCAGTTTCAGCGCACGACGATCACCGGCAGCTTGGAATGAGTCAGTACCTTTTGAGTTTCGCTGCCGATAAGAAGCGCCGACACGCCGCGGCGGCCATGCGACGCCATCACGATCGCGTCGCATTTCTGTTTTTGCCGCGGCCAGGATCGCTTCCCACGGCGCCGCCGCAATGGCCTGCACCGCGGTGAATGGGACGCCCGCGGCCTTGGCCTTGGCGCCGACAGCGCTCAGGATCTGGTCGGCCTCTTTCTTGCACATCGCGGCGTATTCCTTGGGCGATACCGGGTCGTACATGACCCCCTCCGCGTAGGCGGGTAACGGGTAATCGGGCGAGGCATAGAAGGCCGTAAGCTTTCGCGCCGAGCGCACGCGCGAGCGCAATCGCGTGAGTGATTGCCTTGCCTGAAAGCCGCGAACCGTCGGTGGCGACAAGAATGTTCCGATACATGGAAGATCTCCCGTGCGTGCGATGCGCTCATTCTATCCGAGGCGACGATGTTGTCACGTTTTCTCCGGTGCGTGAGCCATGCGACAATCGATAGCGTGTCCATCGAAATCGCCGATCCGAGAATTTATTCCGCACCCGCCGGCCCCGCGCAGGAGTCGCTGATTCGCTTGGCCGAGGCGAGGCCTTGCGGCGTCGAGCGCATCGCGCGCCGAAGAAATCGACCGCACGCTCGTCACCGCGCTCGCGGGACACCTGCATGCAGACGACGCAATGTGCTTGGCGGATCTTTTCACCGCGGCGCCATCGGCGGCCGTCGCGCGCCACCTGTGGCGCAGCCTGATCGACGCATGGCGTGCGGCCTCGGCGGCGGAAGGCGACGCAGTCGTTGCGACGCTCTTTGCGCTGCCGATAGTCGTTGTCGCCGGCGCGACGTCGAACGCTACGGAGCCAGCCGCGAACGTGCTCGGTGGCGTTCTCGCCGGAGTGCTCGATGACGCCGAGCGGGTGGCGACTCTGTTGCGCGAGCATCATGTGCTCGGCGGCAACCTGAGCTTCGCGCTCGCCGCGCCGCTGGTTGCCGCCGATGCACTCGATATTCCGCGCCTGCCGACGCTGCTTGCATGGCAGAAGCTGTCGTCAAGCGACGGCTCGGTTGCACGCGCAGTGCGGACTACGCCGATGGTGATCCATCCCGATCAGGAAAGCGTTCACCTGCGTTTCCTGATCGGAACCTGCGATCGGCGCATCCGGTATGAATCTGTTCTTCCGACAAAGGGGAGGCGTATGGATCATGCCGCTGGCGCAGGAACTGTCGCGCCAGCTCGCCACCGCGGGCCTCTCGGTGCTGGCGTTGCCGCGCCCGCCGCAAGGTCCGCTGCTCGCTCTTCAGCATGGACGAGCCGCCCAGCGCGAGGTCGGCGCTCAGCTTTTCGCGAGCAACGCGATTCGGCGTTTTCGCGCACGCGTCGGCGAGCCGTCCGCGGTCATCAGCGCGCATCGATGCGCGGCCGCGCTCCGGAGGCGGTGAGCTGAGGCTCTCGTCGCTGTCGAGTCCGTTCGACCCGCGCCAGGCCGAGGGCTTCCGCTGCCCGTTGTTTCCACCGGACCGCGCGCGGAGACGTGGCGACTATGCTGCTCGAGTTGTTGCACGATTGCCGGGTGACCGATGTGCGGGTGGTCGGCGGCGCTCAGGCGGACAAGGATCCCGGCACCGGCTTGACGCTCCTGTTCAGGGCCGACGCCATGCCGGACGGCGAAGAGGCGGTGGTTCATTGACCGGCTCGCCGGTGCCCAAATCGCCGGGTTACGCGCGATCCGGCGGCGTGTCGAAGGACTCGCCGGCCGGTGGACTAATCGAGCTCGCGGCGGCGAACTTTGCCCACGCCGCTGATGTCCTGTTCGAGCTTCGGGATTGCCGCTGTATTCAACGAGTCCCGCACCGGAGATTTCGACCGCTAGCGATGTTTTGGCGTTGACGAAAGCCTTGCCCGCGCCGCTACACGCGAACCTCGGCGCGTTCGCTTTGCAGCCCCAAAGCCGAGTACGAGCCCGCTCCGGAAAGCTCGACCGCCTGCGTCACGACCTTGCCCGAAAGATCGACCTTGGTCGCGCCGGACCCCTCCAGGCTTGAGCTTCGACGCCTGCAGGTTCGTGATTTTGACCGTCGACGCCCCGAAAAGTCGAGCTGCAGGTCGTCCCCGCGAAGTCCGTCGGCAAAGAGCTTGATCGCGCCTCCGGCTTCCACGCTCTCCGAGACGAATGAAGTCCACGGTGATGCGCGTCGTCGGGCGGGCGCCGAAGATGTGCGTCCAGTCCGACCAGCTCCGGTGCTGGGAGACGTCGATGTACAAGGTCCGTTTCACGGACCTCGGTCAGGATCCGCGGCAGGAGCTCGGCGGGCGCATCGACCGTTGCTCCTTCGGCCTTGCCCTGGCGAAGCACGACCTCGGCAGCGCCGATGATCTCGATCCGATTGAAGCTAGTCAGCGCGCGCGTTTCGCGTTGCGGCTCGGCAGCGGCGCAGGGTTCCGGGGTCGTCTGCGCGGCGGCAACCGGCGCCAGCGGTCGCGATAACGACGCCAAGGATCAGGACGAGGGCCGTCTTCACGGCGGGTTCCGTATCAGGGTAACCCTCATTGGATGCGCCGGGGCCGCCTGCGGATTCACTCTCAGCACCGGAATACCCGTCAAACGCTGGTCAAATCGCGTCGATAGCGCTCGGCGTTCGCGACGTAGTGGTCGGCGATCCAGCCGTAACCGCGCGACCTCGTCGGGGCTCAGGCTGCGAACCACCTTTGCCCGGCGAACCGACCACCAGCGACCGGTCGGGAATCGTCTTGCCTTCGGGAACGAGCGTGTTGGCGCCGATCAGGCATTCCTTGCCGATCACCGCGCCGTTCAGGATTACCGCCTTGATGCCGATCAGCGAGCCCTCGCCGATGACGCAACCGTGCAGCATCGCCGAGATGGCCGACGCTGACGGAGTGCTCCCACGGAGAGCGGCACGCCCTCATCGGTGTGGAGCACCGAGCCGTCCTGAATGTTGCAGCGCGGTCCCAGCACGATGTCCTCGTTGTCGCCGCGGATGACCACGTTGAACCACACCGAGACCTGCTTGCTCGAGTATGACGCTGCCGACAACGACCGCGCTGGGCGCAATATAGTGGCCGCTGCCGCGCAGTTGGACCTGTCGGGCGCCCAGGCTGTAGATCATGGATGTGAGCTTTGGAAGTAAAGAGTCCGATGATACGGCAGCGCTCTCGCGGCTGGCGTGGCCGCTATAATCCCGGCTCGATTCCCGCCTTCGCTTTTCGATGAATCTCGATCGCGTTCCTGCCGGCAACGACGTTCCCAACGATTGCAACGTGATCATCGAGATCCCGATGCGCGGCGATCCGATCAAGTATGAAGTGGACAAGGAAACCGGGGCGGTATTCGTCGACCGCTTCATGTCCACCGCCATGCACTACCCGTGCAACTACGGCTACATTCCGCGGACGCTTTCCGACGACGGCGATCCGTCCGGACGTGCTGGTGCTCTCGCCGATGCCGCTCATCACCGGCGTCGTCGTTCGCTGCCGGCCGATCGGCATGCTGAAAATGGACGACGAGGCGGGCGGAGACGCCGAAGATCCCTGGCGGTGCCGACGGACAAGCTCACGGGACTCTATCGCGCGATCCAGTCGCCGCGCGACCTGCCGGAGATCACCACGCGGCAAATCGCGCATTTTTTCGAGCACTACAAGGACCTCGAACCGGGCAAGTGGGTTCGGGTTTCGACCTGGGTGGGGGCCGAGGAGGCCAAGGCCGAGATTCTGGCCAGCGTCGCGCGCTATCAGGCCGCCCAGCCTGCCAAGCCCTAGCTCGCTAGCGGGCGACGACCATACGGGTGCCGGCGACGCGATCGTGCAGGAACTGCCGATCGGCATTGACCAGCATCCACGCGTAGTTGACTGCGAGCAGCGCCAGCGCCCAGCGACCCTGTCCCAGCGGCCGCAAAACAACGTAGGTGCCGATGGCAAGGCGCGGGGCCTATCCACCACGCGGCATAGCGCAGGGCCGCCCTGGACCGGCTGACAGGAGCCCCATCCGTGGCCTCCATGCGCAAGGCGCCAGGTTTTCATCGGCAGTGTCCGCCGACCGCCGCTCCAGCCCCAGACGCAATAGGCGCCGAAGAAAGCAAACAGGCATCCGAACGAAATCGCTTGCGCCGCCGGTGTCAGGAGCGGTAGCGCGCGTTCGTCAGCCGGGCAGCGCGGGCGCGCCGCTCAACACCGGCAGCAAGCGCGAACCCGACTACCAGGGCAAGGGCCGCCAGCAGCAAGCTCTCATATAGGGACGCGGCGAGACGCCTTACGACGCCGGCACGCTCTTTCACGCCCGCCGCGGGAAGGCGAGCGCGTCGCGAAGTAGGGGAGCACCGGGCGAGGGCGACTACTGCGGCGCCGGCGACTGTTGCCGGCGTCGCCTTAGCGGGAGCGGTGGGAGGCGCGGGCGCGACCGGGCGTCGCCAGCTCCTGCTTCTTTTCCGGCGGCAGTTGCTGATATTCCTGCCACTTCTGGCGGACTTCCTGCCGTTGCTCGGGCGGCAGCTGCTTCAAGGTCTTGAATTGCGCCCTGGCCGCCCGCGCGTTCGTCCGGCGTCAGGCGAGCCCAAGCGCCCATTTGCCCCTGAATGCGCTGCTGCTCATCGGGCGCCATCGTCGGATAGCGCTGAGCGATGCCGCAGCCACTTGTGCTTGCGCTGGGTATCGAGCTTGTCCCATTCCGGCGCGAGCGGAGCGAGGCACCTGCTTCTCGCTCGGCGAAAGGTCGGCCCACCTCGACGAGCGCGCGACCACCGGCCCGGATGCGGCAAGGCCGCTGAAAACACTCGTCGCGACGACCAGGCCCAGAATCAGCAGGCGCGCCGTCAGGGTTGGGGCTGTTTCAGCCAATTCTGGAATCCCCGGTCCAGATACGCTTCGATCGGCAACTCCGAGGTCAAGCAGCGCCGCATCGATTTCCTCGATATCGCGCGTTTGCTGCGTGATCTGCCAGTTCTGGAAAAAGAGAACGCCGCCGACGAGGAGCAGCATGCCGATCCACAGCCGCGCGTCGGCGAAGAGCGGCCTGCCGCCGCCCTGCGACCCACCGCCGGCTGTCAGCCAGCAGCAAGCTCGGGCGAGTGCTGTGGCAGTCTGCATGGCGTCCAACGCCGCCTGACGTGCGGCCTGCAGCTTGTACGCCGTCCCGGCCTTCAACTGGGCCGTACCCTTGTCCAGATAAGCTCGTTATTTTTTTGCGGTTTCGGTCTGGTTCATAGCGATATCCCTCTGGCCTTGAGCATTTCGGCCAGCGCATGGACTGCGCGCGAGCAATGCGTTTTCACGCTGCCCTCGGAACAGCCCATCGCGGCTGCGGCTTCGGCCACATCGAGTTCTTCCCAGTAACGCAACAGAAAGGCTTCACGTTGACGCGCCGGCAACCGGGCCAACGCCTGCTCGATGAGTCCGACGATCTGGCCCTGCTCGACCTGCCGGGCCGGGTCCGCGGTCCTGTTCGAGTCCGATCTTGCCGGCAAAGTTTCAAGGAGGTCGAAATCATCGTCTTTGTCGTCCTTTGGCCAAAGGAGGAGAACAGGGTGGTCCACGTCGATGCGCACCTTCTGCCGGCGGAAATGGTCGTGGATCGTGTTCTGCAGTATGCGCTGAAACAGCATCGGCAGCTCGGCCACCGGCTTGCCGGCGTATTTTTCGGTGAGTTTCAGCATCGCGTCCTGCACGACGTCGAGGGCGGAATCCTCGTCGCGGACCGCAAACATCGCCTGCTTGAAGGCGCGGCGTTCTACTTCGGCCAAAAACGCGGAGATTTCCTGATGCGAAGCCAGTTGCGTCTCGATAAACGTAGAGTATTCGGTCGAATTATAGGCACAAGCCGCCGAGCGACGCCCGTCGGCCCCGTTGTGTGCCGCAACAAACATTGACGAAAGCCGTCGGCAGACGCTACTGTTCGAAGCGTCGGCGGTTAACGCCGCTGGCAGAAATGCACTGCAACATCGGTCGTTCGCGTTCCATCCGCCGGCGCCACAAGTGCCCGTGGAAAACCCTGGAGAACGCGGGTGGCCGTGACCCAATCGCGGCTTTCTACCCGAGCCAAGCCCGTTCGGACGCGACTACCCGAACCGCGTCCCGCAGTTTGCAGCGGCTCGCGTGCCTGTGGCTATCCGAGCCGGGCATGTCAGGCCCATGTTCACGTGCCTTCGCCGAAAGGGAGCTCATGCAACTCACGGGCGCAGAAATCGTCATCCGTTGCCTCCAGGAAGAGGCCGTCGAGTACGTCTTCGGCTATCCCGGCGGGGCCGTTCTCAACATCTACGACGAGCTGTTCAAGCAGGAAAAGGTCAAGCACGTTCTGGTCCGCCACGAGCAGGGGGCGGTGCACGCCGCGGACGGCTACTCGCGCTCGTCGCACAAGGTCGGCGTGGCATTGGTGACGTCGGGCCCGGGCGTGACCAACGCGGTTACCGGCATCGCCACGGCCTACATGGATTCCGTGCCGATGGTCGTGATCAGCGGTCAGGTCCCGACCCACGCCATCGGCCAGGACGCATTCCAGGAATGCGACACCGTGGGCATCACCCGCCCGTGCGTCAAACACAATTTTCTGGTCAAGGATGTCAAGGACGTCGCGCTGACCATCAAGAAGGCGTTTTATCTCGCCGCCACCGGCCGGCCCGGGCCGGTGCTGGTCGACATACCCAAGGACGTGACGCAGGCGACGACCGAGTTTTCCTATCCGAAGACGGTATCGCTGCGCTCGTACAACCCGGTGACCAAGGGCCATGCCGGCCAGATCCGCAAGGCGGTGCAGCTTCTGCTCGAGGCCAAGCGACCGATGGTCTATGCCGGGCGGCGGCGTCATTCTCAACAATGCTTCGTCGCAGCTGACGCAGGCTGGTGCGCCTGCTCGGCTTCCCTGCACCAACACGCTCATGGGGCTCGGCGGCTTTCCGGCACCGATCCGCAGTTCACCGGCATGCTGGGCATGCACGGCACCTACGAATCGAACATGGCGATGCAGCATTGCGACGTCCTGATCGCGGTGGGCGCGCGTTTCGACGACCGCGTGATCGGCAATCCGGCGAGCTTCTTTCGCAGCGACCGCCGCATCATCCACATCGACATCGACCCCTCGTCGATCTCGAAGCGGGTCAAGGTCGACGTTCCCGATCGTCGGCTACGTCAGCGAGGTGCTCGACGAGATGCTCAAGCTCATCGAGTCGTCGAATGTCCGGCCGGATCCGGCCGCGCTCAAGGTCTGGTGGGGCGAGATCAAGGAATGGCAGCGCAAGGATTGCCTCGAAGTACGACAAGAAAAGCGAATTGATCAAGCCGCAGTTCGTGGTCGAGAAGCTCTACGAGTTGACCGGAGGCGACGCGTTCGTCACCTCCGACGTCGGCCAGCACCAGATGTGGGCGGCGCAGTACTACAAGTTCGACAAGCCGCGGCGGTGGATCAATTCAGGCGGCTTGGGCACCATGGGTTTCGGTCTTCCGGCGGCGATGGGCGTGCAGCTGGTCAATCCGGGCGCGACGGTCGTCTGCGTGACCGGCGAAGCGTCGATCCAGATGTGCATCCAGGAGCTGTCGACCTGCAAGCAGTATCACCTGCCGATCAAGATCGTGAACCTGAACAACCGCTACATGGGCATGGTGCGCCAGTGGCAGGAGTTCTTCTACGGCAACCGCTACGCCGAATCGTACATGGATGCATTGCCTGACTTCGTGAAGCTGTCCGAGGCGTATGGCCACGTCGGCATGAAGATCGAAAAGCCGGGCGACGTCGAGTCGGCGCTGAAGGACGCGCTGAAGCAGAAAGATCGGCTGGTGTTCCTGGACTTCATCACCGATCAGACCGAGAACGTGTTTCCGATGATCGCGGCCGGCAAGGGCCTGACGCGAAATGATCCTGGCCGAAGAGCTGTGAGGCGGCCGCGATGAGGCATATTCTTTCGATTCTGGTCGAAAACGAGGCCGGCGCGCTGTCCCGCATCTCGGGGCTCTTTTCCGCGCGCGGCTACAACATCGAGTCGCTGACGGTGGCGCCGACCGAGGATCCGACCATGTCGCGGATGACGATCGTGACCGTCGGCTCCGACGACGTGGTCGAGCAGATCACCAAGCAGCTGAACAAGCTGGTCGAGGTCGTCAAGGTGATCGATCTCGACCGACGGCAATCACATCGAGCGCGAATTGATGCTGGTCAAGGTGCGCGCCGCGGGCAAGGATCGCGAGGAGATGAAGCGGCCTCGCGGACATTTTCCGCGGCAACATTCTCGACGTGACCGACAAGAGCTACACCATCGAGCTCACCGGAACCGGATCCAAGCTCGACGCTTTTCTGCAGGCGATGGAGCCGGGCGTGATTCTGGAGACGGTGCGCACCGGCGCGTCGGGCATCGGCCGCGGCGAGCGCATTCTCAGGGTCTGATCCGCCGCAAAGCTAGATAAGGGGGAAACGAAGCATGATGAAGGTCTATTACGACAAGGACGCCGATCTGTCGCTGATCAAGGGCAAGAAGGTGACCATCGTCGGCTATGGCTCGCAGGGTCACGCGCATGCGCAGAACCTGAACGACTTCGGGCATCAAGGTCACCGTCGGCCTGCGCAAGGGCGGCGCCTCGTGGGACAAGGCGAAAAAAGCCGGCCTCAAGGTCGCCGAGGTCACCGAAGCGGTCAAGGGCGCCGACTTCGTGATGATGCTGATGCCCGACGAGCATATCGCCGCGGTCTACCGCGAAGAGGTCGAGCCCAACATTCGCAAGGGCGCGACGCTCGCCTTCGCGCACGGCTTCAACATCCACTACGGTCAGGTGCAACCGCGTGCCGACATCGACGTGGTCATGATCGCGCCCAAGGCGCCGGGGCACACGGTGCGTTCGACGTACGTGCAGGGCGGAGGAACGCCGATGCTGATTGCGATCCATCAGGATCGCGAGCCGCAAGGCGCGCGATCTTGCGCTGTCGTACGCCGCCGCGATCGGCGGCGCGCGCGCCGGCGTGATCGAGACATCGTTCAAGGAAGAGACGGAGACCGATCTGTTCGGCGAGCAGGCCGTGTTGTGCGGCGGATGCGTCGAGCTGGTCAAGCGCCGGGTTCGAGACGCTGGTCGAGGCCGGATACGCGCCGGAGATGGCCTACTTCGAATGCCTGCACGAGCTCAAGCTGATCGTCGACCTGATGTACGAAGGCGGCATCGGCAACATGAATTATTCGATCTCGAACAATGCCGAGTACGGCGAGTATGTGACCGGCCCGAAGATCATCACCGGCGACACCAGCGCGCGCCATGCGCGAGGCGCTGGACCGCATCCAGAGCGGCGAGTACGCGAAGGATTTCATCATCGAGAATCGCGCCGGCGCGCCGACGCTGTTGTCGCGAAGACGCATGACGACCGAGCACCCGATCGAGCAGGTCGGCGCCAAGCTCCGGCGAGATGATGCCGTGGATCAAGAAGAACAAGCTCGTCGATCAGACACGGAATTGATCGCTTTGAGCGACCGGAGCGCGACGCACGCTGACTTTTTGCGCATCGGCGGCTGCCTCCCGGAGGAAATATGCGTACCTTGCATGGCCAGCGCGGCTGGCTCGGGCTCATCGGCTTGCTGCTCGCGCTGGTCATCGTCGCGGTGCTCGCGCAAAAAGTGCTGAAGACATACGGGCTTCTCCCCGGGGCGGAGCCCGGCGCCAGGTCGGCCAGCGAGCGGGGCTGCGCGGCCCGGGTGTCGCAATCCCCGCGCCGTATGACGGAACGCGGCGTAACGCCGACGCCCGCGGCCGCCATGGAACGCGCTCGCGGACTGGAAAGCGCGGTCCAGCAGCAGGCGCAGGACATGAACAAGCGCATCGACGAGGGGACGAAGTAGCGTCCTGGTTCCGTCCTGTCACGATGAGTAGCCCCTATCCGCATCCGATCACTGCCCGCGAAGGCTGGCTGTTCGTCGCGATATCGGCGGCAGTGGCGCTGGCGTTGTCGCTCGCCGGCTGGTGGCTGGCGGCCGTTGCCGGTCTGGCTCGTCGTGGTGTTCATCGTCCAGTTTTTCCGCGATCCACCGCGTGTGGTTCCGTCGCAGCCCAACGCGGTCCTGTCGCCCGCGGACGGACGCGTCATGGTGGTGGAAAAGGCGCGCGACCCTTATCTCGACCGCGATGCATTGAAGATCAGCGTATTCATGAATGTCTTCAACGTGCACTCCAACCGCAGTCCGGTCGACGGCATCGTGCGCAACAAGTGGTATCACGCCGGCAGCTTTCTCAACGCGGCGCTGGCCAAGTCTTCGCTCGAGAACGAGCGCAACGCGCTGCATATCGCGACCGCGAACGGGGTCGACGTGACGTGCGTCCAGATCGCGGGACTCATCGCGCGCCGCATCCTTTGCTATGTCGAGGCCGGGCGACACGCTTGCGCGCGGTCAGCGCTATGGCTTCATCCGTTTTGGCTCGCGCGTCGACATCTATCTGCCGCCAACCGCCATGCCGAAAGTCGCGGTCGGCGACATGGCGAAAGCGACGTCGACGATCATTGCCGAAACCGCATAGCGCTCTGCCGTGCGCGTCATTGTGTTGCCCTGCCCGCCCTGCTAGGCTAGCCGCATGGTCGATTTCAAGCAGGAGCGCGCGCTGGCCAAGAACCGGATTCGGCGGCGCGGCATCTACCTGCTGCCGAATCTGTTCACGACCGCGGCGCTGTTCGCCGGTTTTTACGCGATCGTGCAGGCGATGAACGGGCGCTTCGATCAATCCGCCGGTTGCGATCTTCGTCGCCATGGTGCTCGACGGTCTCGACGGCCGCGTCGCACGCCTGACCAAGACGCAGAGCGCGTTCGGCGCCGAGTACGACAGCCTCTCCGACATGGTTTCGTTTGGCGCGGCGCCGGCGCTCGTCGTCTACGAATGGTCGCTGCGCAGCATGGGCAAGCTCGGGCTGGATCGCGGCGTTCATTTACGTCGCGGGCGCGGCACTGCTGGCTCGCGCGCTTCAACACCATGCTCGAAGTTGCCGACAAGCGCTATTTCCAGGGATTGCCGAGCCCGTCCGCGGCGGCGCTGGTCGCCGGTTTCGTCTGGATCATCGACGATTACGCCATCGACCCGGAAACCGTGCGCTGGGCTGCCTGGGCGGTCACCCTGTTCGCGGGCCTTACGATGGTCAGCAATCTCAAGTACTACAGCTTCAAGACGATCAACCTTCGTCGCAGCGTTCCGTTCGCCGTCGTGATCCTGATCGTCCTGTTCATTGTGCTGATCAGCTACCAGCCCTCGGTGATCCCTTTGCCGGCTTCGTGGTGTATGCGATTTCCGGGTTTATCTGGTCGGGGTGGCTGGCGCGTTGCGCACCGCCGCAAATCCCGCTATAGTGAATCCATGAGCAGCTTGCGCGACCTCCTTTCGCGACTTTCCTCGATCGCCATTCCTGGCGATCTGCTGCTACTGCTGCGCCCCGCGCGCAGATAACTCATACCCCTTTCTTGCAGTCGCTGTCCTTCGCCCGCCAAGCGCCGGCGGGGAAAGCAATCCATAAATTGAACGTGCAGGAGCCGACCATGCCAGACCACTTGATCATATTCGATACAACCTTGCGCGATGGCGAGCAGAGCCCGGGCGCGTCGATGACCGCAGAGGAGAAGATGCGGATCGCCAAGCAGCTCGAAGCGACTGAAGGTCGACGTTATCGAAGCGGGCTTTCCGCATCATCGAACGGTGATTTCGCGGCGGTCCATGCCATCGCCAAGGCGATCAAGAACAGCACGGTGTGCGCGCTTGCCCGTGCCAACGAGAACGATGTTCGCCGCGCCGGCGATGCGATCAAGGGCGCCAAGTCGGGGCGGCTCCACATGTTTCTCGCGAGCTCGCCTATCCACATGAAGATGAAGCTGCGGATGACGCCCGAGGAGGTGCTCGCGCAGGCGGTGAAGTCGATCGGCTGGGCGCGTGAATACACCGACAACATCGAGTTCTCGCCCGAAGATGCGGGCCGCTCGGAGCCCGATTTTCTGTGCAAGCTGGTCGAGGCATCGATCGCCGCGGGTGCTACCACGATCAATATTCCCGACACGGTCGGCTACACCATGCCGTGGCAATTCGGGGAGCTCATCAAGAACCTGCGCGAGCGCGTTCCGAACTCGGACAAGGCCGTATGGTCGGTGCATTGCCACAACGATCTGGGCATGGCGGTGGCCAACTCGGTCGCCGCGGTGATGAATGGCGCGCGCCAGGTCGAATGCACGATCAACGGCCTGGGCGAGCGCGCCGGCAACGCGTCGCTGGAAGAAATCGTCATGGCGGTCAAGACACGCAAGGACGTGCTTCCCTGCACCACTCGCATCGATACCAAGCAGATCGTCGCGGCGTCCAAGCTTGTCTCGAGCATCACCGGCTTCCCGGTGCAGCCGAACAAGGCCATTGTCGGCGCCAACGCCTTTTCGCATGAATCGGGTATCCACCAGGACGGCGTGCTGAAGCACCGCGAGACCTACGAGATCATGCGCGCCGAAGACGTGGGCTGGGGTGCGAACAAGCTCGTGCTGGGCAAGCTCTCGGGCCGCAACGCATTCAAGAATCGCCTTACCGAGCTGGGGATCGAGCTCGGCACCGAGGAATCGGTCAATCACGCGTTCGCGCGGTTCAAGGAGCTCGCCGACAAAAAGCGGGAAATCTTCGACGAAGATCTTCACGCGCTGGTTTCCGACGAGCAGGTGACGCCGGAGCGTGAGCATTACAAGCTGATCGCGTTGAAGGTCGTCTCCGAAACAGGGGAGATTCCGCACGCAAAGATCACCATGGGCGCCGGCGAAACCGAGCTCACCGCGCAAACGCGTGGCGACGGACCGATCGATGCGACCTTCAAGGCGATCGAGCAGCTGACGCACTCCGGCGCAAAGATGCTGCTCTACTCGGTCAACGCGATCACAACCGGCACCGACGCGCAGGGCGAGGTCACGGTGCGCCTGGAGCGCGATGGCCGCATCGTCAACGGGCTGGGCGCCGATACCGATATCCTGGTCGCGTCGGCCAAGGCCTACATCAACGCGCTGAACAAGCTGCACAGCAAGCAGGAGCGGCTGAACCCACAACTGGCCGCCTAACCCGGGCCCCGGCACGATGCCTGTCAGCGACGTCACAAGATCCGGCACGGCGGGAGAACAGGCGGCACTTCCGCCCTGCATTCGCGTCGGCAGCGCCGATCTGCCGGTCTGGCCGGAAGGCCAGGTGGTGGAGCCCATGTCCGCGCCGCTCATGGCGATCACCCAGTTCGGGGACTGGGAGATTTACCATCCATCGCTCGTCGACGCGGCGCTTGCCGCGGAGCACGATCCGGAGCTGCGCGTCACGCTCTTCCGCGGTGGCTGCGGCACGAAGGTTCGCAAGGTCCCCGAATGGCGCACAGCTTCCGCGCAGCTGATCCACGGCCGGGCATTGATGCTCGCGCACCGGACACTTTCGCGCCGTCCGGTGTTCACCGACGATACCTGGGGAGCATCTACCACGACGGTGATCACTGCATGCCGCACAGCCACCTGCGATCGGATGTCAGCGTCGTCTACATGCTCGACACGGGCGATGAGGATCCGGACGACAAGCTTTCCGCGAGACTTTGTTTTGCCGACCCTCGCATCGACGCCTGTTGTCCGGACGAGCCGGGCCGCGTTACGCGCCACGTCATTCCCGTCATGACGCCGGGCACCATGCTCATTTTCTCCAGCGACTATTTGCACAGCGTGAATCCCTACCGCGGCCAGCGGCCGCGGATCACCCTTTCCTGGAACATCACCCTTGAGCGCCTCCCCGGACGCCCGGGCGAGGGCTGGATGTAGGGGCCAAGGGGGACCTGACGGCAAGCCTGCCGTCTGCTATCATTTCCGCACTGCAACATGGCGCCGCGCCCCGTCCCACGGGCGCGCCCGCCTGGCAGCACTGCTCCGCACCATGGCGGTACGGGGTGTCGACGGCAAGGAAATGATATGAGCGACTTGAGCTACGGCCCGGGCATCAAGGTCACCGGCCGCATTGCGCCGGACTACGCGGAAATCCTGTCGCCGCCCGCTATCGCCTTCGCGGCTCGGCTTCAACGCGAATTCGGCAGCCGCCGCGACGAGCTGCTCGCCAGGCGTGCCGCACGCCAGAAAGCCTTCGACGCCGGAAAGCTGCCTGACTTTCTTGAGGAAACGCGAAGCATACGCGAGGCGAGCTGGGTCTGTGCCGCGGTCCCCGACGACATCCAGGATCGCCGGGTGGAGATCACCGGCCCGGTCGATCGCAAGATGATCATCAACGCGCTCAATTCCGGCGCCAGTGTGTTCATGGCCGACTTCGAGGACGCGAACACGCCGAGCTGGGACAACAATATTCAGGGACATCTCAATCTGCGCGACGCGATCCGCCGCAAGATCGATTTCGTTACCCCTGAAGGCAAGTCCTACCAGCTCCAGGAAAAACCGCGACGCTCTTCGTCCGGCCGCGGGGTGGCACCTGCCCGAAAAGCACGTCTCGATCGACGGCCAGCCGATCTCCGGTGGAATCTTCGACTTCGCCTTGCATTTTTCCACAACGCAAAGGCGTTGATGGCGCGCGGCAGCGGGCCTTATTTTTATCTGCCCAAGCTCGAGAGCCATCTCGAAGCGAGGCTGTGGAACGACGTCTTTGTCGCAGCCCAGGACGAGTTGGGAATCGAGCGCGGCACCATCAAGGCCACGGTCCTGATCGAAACCATACTCGCCGCGTTCGAGATGGACGAGATCCTGTACGAGTTGCGCGAGCATTCCGCCGGGCCTCAACTGCGGTCGCTGGGATTACATTTTCTCGTGCATCAAGAAGTTCCGTAACCGTCGCGACTTTTGCCTCGCCGACCGCGCGCTGGTGACCATGACCACGCATTTCATGCGCTCGTACGCCGAGCTGTGCATCAAGACCTGTCATCGCCGCAACATTCATGCGATGGGCGGCATGGCGGCCCAGATCCCGGTGAAGAACGACGAAAAGGCAAATGCCGAGGCGCTTCGCCAAGGTCAAGGCCGACAAGGAGCGCGGAGGCGACGATCGGCCACGACGGTACCTGGGTCGCGCACCCGGGCATGGTCCAGCTCGCGAAAGAAGCGTTCGATCGGCTGATGCCGACACCCGAATCAGATCGCCGGCAAGAAGCGCGAGGATGTGAATGTCACCACCGCCGATCTGCTTCACTTCGAGCCGGAAGCGCCGATCACCGAGAAGGGCTTTGCGCCTTAACGTCAACGTCGCCATCCAGTACGTCGGCGCGTGGCTCGCCGGGCAGGGCGCGGTGCCCATTTTCAACCTCATGGAAGATGCCGCAACGGCCGAGATTTCCCGCTCGCAGGTGTGGCAATGGATCCGCTCGCCCAAGGGCGTGCTCGACGATGGCCGCAAAGTCACCAAGGGCATGGTCGCATTGATGATTCCGGAAGAAATGCAGAAGATCCGCGAGTTCCTGGGAGCGGCCTACGGCGAAGGAAAATACGACGACGCGGCGACGATCTTCGCGGATCTGGTCAACAACGATACGTTCGTGGAGTTCCTGACGCTGCCGGCGTACGAGCGGATCGACTAGCTTCGCACGTCGAGGCGGCCGGCATCGTCGTGGCGCGGCCCGCGCCACGGCTCCACGGGTTTCCCGATGTTGCTTTCGTCGCGCCTGCCATCTGCGGTGGCCATGTTGCGGCTTCTATCATTGAATCACCTCGTCTGCACGCAACAGCAGCGATGGTGGGATCGTGAGGCCGAGCGCCTTGGCGGTCTTGAGGTTGATGACCAGCTCGAATCTCGTGGGCTGCAGAACCGGCAGATCGGCAGGTTTGGTGCCTTTGAGAACCCGGCCGGTATAGACGCCAAGTTGACGATTTGCGTCGGTAATGCTGGTTCCATAGGTCGCCAAGGCACCAGCGGCGGCGAACTCTCGCAGTTGCGAAACCGCGGGCAGCGCGTGGCGGGCTGCAAGGGCGACGATCTTTGTGCGCTGGTCGGTGAAAAAGGGATCGGTATCGACGAACAGCGCCGCAACCCGCTGTTGGACAAATGTTGTGAACGCCGCGTCCAGTTCGCTTTCGGTGCTGGCTTTGACGACAACCAGTTTCTGGCCCGAACGCGTCCGCTGCTGCCTGCGCTTCTCGCGTGTCGGACCTCGGTATTTGGATCGTTCGGGCTGACAAGGAAGGCTATAACTCCGGCCTTCGGCACCAGCTCGTGCAGCAATTCAATCTCCTTAGCCGCCAGCCCATTGATCAAGAAGCTCACTCCCGTGATGTTACCGCCTGGTCGTGCGAGGCTGGCGACAATGCCGAGCTTGACCGGGTCGCCGCCCATCGCAAATACCATCGGGACTGTTTCGGGCACTACCGGCTTGGCCGCCACTGCCGAGACGGTGCCGCCGGTTGCAACAACCACGTTCACCCGAAGGCGAACCAGATCAGCCGCCAGCGTCGGCAGTCGATCAAAGTGACCTTCCGCGAAGCGAGATTCGATTGCCACGTTCTGGCCCTCGACATAGCCGGCCTCGTTCAGACCCTGACGGAACGCGGCCACGATGTGCGCAGACTCGCCAGGGGACCTGCTGCTCAGATACCCGATTACCGGCATCGCCGGTTTCTGCGCACGTGTGGCGAACCGGCACCGCGAGAAGGCCACCTGCTACGCTGCCAGCGAACGTTCGCCGATCCATCACTGAATCACCTCGTCCGCGCGCAGCAGCACCGCCTGCGGGATCGTGATGCCAAGCTCTCGTGCGGTCTTAAGGTTCACGACCAACGCTAACCTGCTGAACGCCTCGACCGGCAGTTTCTCAGGGCTGGTCCCGGTGAGTACCCGCTGGACATACTTTGCCGAAAGGTGACCAACTTCGTGATAACTCACGCCGTAGCTAACCAGCGCTCCTTGCGCAACGAGACTGGGATCATGGAACATCGTCGGTAGCTTCTTGCCGGCCGCGGTGTCCACGATGAACTGAGCCTGGCTCGCCACCATCGCGTCTGGCGTAAAGAAATAAGCGTCCGCGTCCTGCGCTTTGAGCGCCTTCAGACCCAGTCGGAGGTGTCTTCTACGGAGCGATGTGTCGTTCAACGATCTCGATCTTTAACTGCAACCCAGCCTCCTGCGCTGCCTTTACGGCCTCCGCCGCGGTGCGGTTGGTGGGATCGTAGAACGTCACGGCCTTGTGGAGCTTAGGGAGTATCTCTTTCAGAATCTCAAGGCGCTTCGCGGTCAGATCTGACGAAAGATAATGCACGCCCGTAAGGCGTCCCCCAGGCTTGGCGAAACCGTCGACGAGTCCAGCGCTAATCGGGTCACTGCCCACAGCGAACACGATCGGGACCACCGCTGTCGCCTGCTGCACCGCTGAAGCTACAGACGTGGATACAGCGTAGATAAGGTCGACTTTTCCTCGCTCCAGGCCCCTTGCTGCTTCCTCGATCGCCTTACGATCGCCCTTGAGATCACGAATTTCCAGGACGTATTGCTTGCCCTCTTGAAGCCCCAGTTCTTTGAGCCCGTCCTTGAGGCCGTCGACTACCTTGGAGAAGGAACCGCCTTCAAAATGACTCCGACACGGTATATCCTGGCTTGTTGTGCTTCGGCGAGCCGCACGATCGCCGCACTGCCGAGCAGGGCGATGAATGTGCGTCGATCCATCACTGAATCACCTCATCCGCGCGCAGCAGCAGCGATTGCGGGATCGTGAGGCCGAGCGCCTTGGCGGTCTTCAAGTTGATCACCAGCTCGAACTTGATCGGCCCCTCCACTGGCAGTTCGGTCGGTTTTGCGCCCCTTGAGGATCTTGTCGACGTAGGTGGCAGCGCGATGGAAATTTCCCCGGCAGGTTCGCCCCATAGCACATGAGGCCCCCGGCATCGCAGAATTCGCGTTCCGGATAAATCGCTGGCAGCCGAAACTGCGTCGCCAGTTCTGCGATGCGGCTACGTTGACTGAAGAAAATCGCATCTGCCGAGACGAAGACGGCCGCGACGCGAGCCCGACTCAATTCCGCGAAGGCCCCGGCCAATTCAGCGGGACTTCGGGCAGAGACACGTACCAGCTCGACGCCGAGCGACTTGGCGGCATCGTTCATTCGTTCCAAATCCGCCGGCGTCGTGTTCGCAGGGTTGTTGAGGACGCCAACGCGGCTGGCGGGCACGATCTCTCGCAACAACTGGAGCCAGCTTGGGCCCGAGTGGAATGGTCGCCAGCCCTGTGACGCTGCCGCCAGGCCCGGTCCAGGCTCGCGACATACCCCGCCGCCACGGGGTCGCCAACAACCGTGAAGATAATAGGCGTGAGACCAACGACGCCCTGTATGGCCTCGACCGTCAAGCCGCCGTCCACAACCAGCACCTCCACCTTGAGCTGCTGCAACTCGCGCGCGAGACCAGGAAGCTTGGCCGCGTCGCCATCCGCATAGCGCTCTTCGATGATCAGGTTCTGGCCCTCGACGTAACCGAGTTCTTGCAGACCCTGGCGCAGGGCTGCAATGTCGGCCGGTTGTGGCGATGTCCGGCGCAGATAACCGATGCGCGCGACCTTGACCTGCTGCGCTTAGCGAAGTCAACGGCGCACCGAGCAAGCCGGCTGGTAACTACACGGACAAACGTCCGCCGGTCGATCATTGAATCACCTCATCCGCGCGCAGCAGCAGCGATTGGGGGATCGGTGATGCCCAGTGCCTTCGCGGTCTTGAGGTTGATTACCAACTCGAATTTGGTCGGTTGCTCGACGGGAAGATCGCCGGGTTTGGTGCCCTTCAAGATCTTGTCGACGTAGACCGCCGCCCGCCGCGGCAGATGTCGTTGATGTCCGGGCCATAGGAGATCAGCCCGCCAGCCTCGACATAGGGCCGGAGTTCATACATGGTCGGGAGCCGGGTCTTGCTGGCGAGTTCCGCGCACTCGCCGGGCGCGCGGGAAGAGAATCGATGCCGCGAACACGAGGACAGCGCCGGCGCGCGCCGCAGTCGCTGCTCTAAAAGCCCCTCGATTTCGTCAGCATCTCGAATCTCGGAGCCGACAGCAGCTTCGCACCCACGCTCCCGGGCAGCAGTTTCGGCCGCCCGCCAATTTACGATGCCGGCCTTATTCCAGATGACCGCGACTGGCGCCGTACCCGGAACGAGCTCCTTGAGCAACTCGGTAGCTTCCCCGGTCGTCTCTAGCGACTGAAAGCTCAGTCCCGTGATGTTCCCGCCCGGGCGTCCGAGGCTCTGGACGTACCCTTGGGCTACCGGGTCATTGGAGGCAGCCATGACCGATGGGGAGCAGCGAGGTCGCGTGCTGGAGCGCGGGCAGCGCCGCCCCTGTGGCGACGATCACATCCACTCTGACGCGGACCAGCTCGGCGGCCAAACTAGAGAAGCGCCCGGCTTGCCCTCGACCCCGCGCGGCTCGGTCACGAAGTGCTCGCCGTAGATGTAGCCGAGCTCGCGCAATCCGGGCGCAGGAGCGCGGCCGCGGAAGGAGACCGGGGCTCGGGCCCGACCAGGTCGGAGGTCGTCGCAAGACTTAGAATCCCGATCCGATAGACCTTGCGCGCGGGTTGCGCCAGAGTGACTCGCGAAGCGGGCCAGCGCGGTGAGCCCAGCGAGAAAAAGTCCGGCGATCGATCACCGAATCACCTCGTCCACGCGCGGGAGCATCGCTTGCGGGATCGTGAGCCCGGAGTCCCTGCGCGGGTTTGAGGTCGATGATCAGTTCGAACTTCGTCGGCTGCCCGATGGGAAGGTCACCGGGTTTTGCGTCCTTGAGTATCTTGCCGACGTACTGCGTACCCCGGCGCGACAGATCGGCGAGGTGTACGCCGTACGAAAGCAGGCCGTCCAAGTCCAGCAGCGATTGCGGGATCTTGAGGCCGATCGCCCTGGCTGTCTTGAGATTGATAGACCCGCGTTCTTGCATGTGAGCGTCGTCGCAGGAAGTAGGCGGGTCTTGATGCTCATCGGCTGTGTGCCTGTTGGTTCTGTCGTCGCTTCATGTCCAGGTACTCGTTTTGCTCGAGCTCGTGCAGCTGAAGCGAGTGCCGTTCCGTAAAGGCAAACCAATCGCGCAAGCGCACCTCGAGTTGTTCGTGCGGAGGAAGATTGCACGCCGCAAGGTACGCAACGAGGCAAAGTAATAGCGCATCACATTGCGCTCGACCGCGCCGCGTATGCCTTTGACGTAGCGCGGAGAGCCGTCGGGCTTCCGGTCAACGATCGTAAATCCGACCTTATCGCGTCCCACACTGTGCAGATAGGTCGCCATGGCAATGCGCGCAGCCGCGCCAAACGAATAGCCGTAGCTCAGGTGGAAGAACGTCCGTCCGCGGTCCAATGGCTGGCTTCGAGCAGGATCCTGTAGTCCGAGGTTGCCAACGGGCCGTAGCGCGCGGTGAGTAGCACTTGAAAGTACTCGGGGTGTCGCTTGTGACCCGATAAGCGTAGTCCAGGTGCGAAGCGACGGTGCTCGCCCTCGTCATGCTTGCCGCCCACATACACGCTGATCACGGCCGGTGATGCCACCTCCGTTACGCGGCAGCCTTTGACATTCAAGTGCAGGGCCAGGACATCGCACCACTGCGAGCGCCAGCTTCAGCGAGCCGCACGTGCGCTCGCGAAAGACTCGTCGAGCACCCCGTAAAAGCGGTCGCCTTGCAGCCCGTCCCCGGTCTCGCTGGAATCCAGATAAAGCCGGCCTTTGGAACTGGCTGTGGTCGAGTTGCTCCCGCAGCGCTGCGTACTTTGCCTGCAGCGCCGCGGCCGGTCCGCTCACGAGCTTCATCGGCGTGCGCAGGACTTCCACCGGCATGGAGCAGGACAATGACCAGCAGCCTGATGTAGGCCCGATAACACGTCTTTCTTTCGTTCTCCGGGTGTGGTGAGTGGTGTGTCTCGGTCCGACCAGCTATTCTCCGCTTATTTCCCAGCTTCCGGGGTTGGCAGAGGCCCATGGCAAGTCACCCGAACACGGGCAGCATAGACGTCGCAGAGCAGAGTAGACGTCGCAGAGCCGTGTCGACGCTCAGCGACCGGCGGCGGGCGGCTGTTTCGCAAGTACGTGCTGTGGACGATGGCGCTGGTATGCGGCGCGCTGCTGGCGAGCGGCGCGATCAGCATCTACTTTCTCCTACCAGGAGAACAAAGTCCGCGCTGTCGCAGCGTGCAGCACGAAAAGGCGGTCGCCGCGGCATCGCGCATCGAGCAGTACATCCGCCAGATCGAGCAGCAGCTGTCGTACGCGGCGCTGCCGCAGCTCGACGCGGCAGGAGGCGACGAGCGGCGCGCATCGAGTTCCTCAAGCTGCTGCGCCAGGTGCCGGAGGTCACCGACATCGCGCAGATCGACGCCGCCGGGCGCGAGCAGATCGCGGTCGTCGCGTCTCGGCGATGGACGTGGTGGGCAGCCAGCGCGACCGCTCGCAGGAGCCGGCATTCCAAGGCGCGCGCCGCGGGCAGACCGTGGTTCGGGCCGGTCTATTTCCGCAAGGAAACCGAGCCGTACATGACGATCGCGGTCCGCGCGGGCGGCGACAACGGGCCGCGTGACCGTGGCCGAGGTGAACCTCAAGTTCATCTGGGACGTCGGTCTCGCGCATCAAGCATCGGCGACAAGGGCAAGGCGTACGTCGTCGACGGCAACGGCTTCCTGGTCGCCGATCCCGGACATCGGCCTGGTGCTGCGCAAGACCGACCTCTCCGCAGCTGCCGTCACGTCAAGGCGGCCACTCGCGCGGCGAGCGTCGGCGAATCGGCGCGGCTGGCCACAGACGTCGTCGGGCAACGAGGTGCTGACCGCATTCGCCCCGATCGATCCGCTGGGCTGGAAGGTGTTCGTCGAGCAGCCGGTAGCGGAGGTCTACGCCACGCTCAACGCCTCGATCCTGCGCACCGGGCTGATCCTGCTCGGGCTCGCGGCGTCGCGTGGTCGCGAGTCTGGCGCTCGCCCGCGGCATGGTGCGTCCGATCGCGCACGCTGCAGGAAGGCGCGCGGCGCATCGGCGCGGGCGATCTCGATCAGAAGATCGTCGTGCGACACCGGCGACGAGCTCGAGGCGCTCGCCGACCAGTTCAACCGCATGACGGCGCAAGTTGCGCGAATCGTATGCCGGCCTGGAGCGCAAGGTCGAGAGCGCACGCAGCGAGCTCAAGAATTCGCTCGAACAGCAGACGGCGATCAGCGAGATCCTGCGCGTGATTCTCGAGCTCGCCGACCGACGTGCAGCCGGTACTCGATGCTGTCGCCGAGCGGGCCGCCCACCTGTGCGATGCGCCGTTTGCGCGCGTGCTGCTCGTCGACGGCGACGTGCTTCGCCCGGCTGGCCGACTACTCGAGATGGAGACCGGAGCAGGCTTCGCAGCCGACCATGCCCGACGCCGCTGAAGACGATCGTCGATCAACGGCCGTGCCGCGCTCGATCGCGGAGACCATCCATCATCGCCGACGTGCTGCCGTTGCTCGACACGCGAATACCCGGACGCGCGCGCAGAACGTCGCGATCCGTCACGCGCATGCGCGCGGTGCTTGCCGTGCCGCTGATGCGCGAAGGCGGCGCGTACGGCGGCATCTTCGTCTTCCGGCGCGAAGCTCGGACTGTTCTCGCCCGACCAGGTCGCGCTGATCGAGACATTCGCCCGCCAGGCCGCGATCGCCATCGACAACGTGCGGCTGTTCAACGAGACGAAGGAAGCCCTCGACCAACAGACGGCAATCAGCGAAATCCTGCGCGTGATTTCCAGCTCGCCGGGCGACGTGCGACCGATGCTCAATGCTGTCGCCGAGCGTGCGTTGAAGCTCTGCGATGCAGCGCGAGTCGACGATCGTTCTGGTCGATGGAGACGCGCTTCCGATTCGCAGCCGGCTTCGGCACTACGTCGACCCTGAAGGAGGGCGAAACCATACCGCTGAGCCGCGGTTCGGTAACCGGTCGTGCCGTCGTCGATCGTACGTTGATTCACATGGCGGACCTGGCAAAGGCGCCGGAGGAGGACTTTCCGATCGGTCTCGAACTTCAGAGGCGCATCGGCCACCACGCGATTCTTCCGGTGCCGCTGATGCGCGAGGATCGCGCAATCGGCGCGATCGCGCTCTGGCGCATGGAAGCGCGGGCATTTCACCGACAAACAGATCGCGCTGGTGAAAACGTTTCGCCGACCAGGCGGCGATCGCGATCGAGAACGTGCGGCTGTTCAACGCGACGAAGGAGGCGCTCGAGCAGCAGACGGCGGTCGCGGAGATCCTGCAGGTGATCTCGAGCTCACCCACCGACGTGCAGCCCGTGCTCGATGCGATTGCCGAAGCGCGCGGCGACTGTGCGACGCCGCGTCGGCGTCGATGTATCTGACCGACGGCGATATGCTGCGACATCTCGCGTCGAGGGCCGTCGCCGGACGCAGGTAAGCAGCGTCGATGTGCTGCCGATCAACCGTGATTCGATTTCCGGCCGCGCGATCCTGGAGCGCAGGACCATCCAGGTGCCCGACATGCTGCGCCGAGGCGGCCGAGTACCCGCTGAGCCTCGAGATCGCGCAACGCTACTGAACATCGCACGGTGATCGTCGGCGCCGCTCTACCGCGAGGGCCGGCCCTTCGGCACGATCCTGCTGCGACGGCACGAAGTGCGGCCGTTCAGCGAGCGCGAAGTTGCACTTGCTGCAGACCTTCGGCGATCAGGCGGCGATCGCGCTCGAGAACGTCCGCCTGTTCAACGAGACCAAGGAAGCGCTCGACCAGCAGCGGGCCTCGGGCGAAGTCCTCGCCGCGATCAGCAACTCGATCGCCGATACGAAGCCCGTGTTCGACGCGATCACGCAAAGCTGCCAGCGCTTGTTTGCCGGTCACGCTCGTGGGCTTCGATGCTTCGTCCGGGGACGACGGCCTGCTCGACATCGGCGCGTACCACGGGTCCGGGAGCGCGAACTGTCGAACGACTACTACCCGCGCCCGGCGCCGAGACACCGCGACCGGAACCGCGATACTCGACCGCACGGTCGTCGCGCATGCCGACGTCGACACTCAAGATACCCTCCGATGTGCGCAAGAATTGTCTGAGTCGAGCGGACATCCAGCGCTGGCCGTCGGCGCCGATGATGTTCGAGGGACCGCGGAATTGAGCACTCTGGGTCGCGCGGCTCGCTTCAAGGGGCGTTTAACGATAAGACAGTTGGCGCTGCTCAAGACCTTCGCCGAGCAGGCCGTGATCGCGATCCAGAACGCGCGGCTGTTCCACGAAATCCAGGACAAGAGCCGCCAGCTCGAGGTCGCCAACAAGCACAAGTCCGAGTTCCTCGCCAACATGTCGCACGAGCTGCGCACGCCGCTCAACGCGATCATCGGCTTCTCGGAAGTGCTGCTCGGAAGCGCATGTTCGGCGAGCTCAACGACAAGCAGGACGATTACCTCAGCGACATCCACTCGTCTGGCCGGCACCTGCTGGCGCTCATCAACGACATCCTCGACCTGTCCAAGATCGAGGCCGGGCGGATGGAGCTCGAGCCGTCCGACTTCGATGTTCCGACCGCGCTCGCACAACGCGATGACGCTGGTCCGCGAGCGTGCGCAGCGGCACGGCATCGCGCTTGGCTCGACAGATCGACCCGGCGCTTGGCGAGCTCCGTGCCGACGAGCGCAAGTTCAAGCAGATCCTGGTCAACCTGCTGTCCAACGCCGTCAAGTTCACGCCCGACGGCGGAAGCGCGTTGCCGTGCACGCGCGCGATCGCGAGCGGATGCGCGTCGAGATCGCCGTCGAGCGACACCGGCATCGGCATCGCGCCGGAAGACCAGGAGGCGGTGTTCGAGGAGTTCCGCCAGGTCGGGCGCGACTACACGAACAAGCAGGAAGGCACTGGGCTGGGGCCTCGCGCTGGCGCGCAGGTTCGTCGAGCTGCACGGCGGTGCGGATCTGCGTGCGAGAGCGAGCCCGGCAAGGGGCTACGTTCACACTTCACTATTCCATGGGTCAGCGGCATGAGCCGAATCCTGATCATCGAAGATAACGAAAAACATGAAGCTCGTCCGCGACGTGCTGCAGGTGAAGGGCTTCGAGACCATGGAGGCGGTCAGTGCAGAGGAGGGCCTCGCGCACTGGTGAAGCTGCACCGCCTCGACCTCGTCCTCATGGACATCCAGCTACCGGGCATGAACGGCATCGAGGCGCTTGAATGCCTGCGCGCGCCGACGAAGAGACAACGAAGATTCCGGTCGATCGCGGTGACCGCGTCAGTGATGCATGCAGGACCAGAGTCAGATCACCGCGTGCGGGCTTCGACGCATTCATCAGCAAGCCGCTCAAGCGTCAAGGAGTTCCTCGACACGCGTTAACGGGATCGCTGGAAAGCCGACGTGAACGAGCTCCGGCGACCGTCCTGTCGTCGACGATACGCCGCATAACGTCAAGCTGCTTGACCGACCTGCTCGTGGTCAACGGGTATCGACGTCGAGGCGGCGCAATCGGCGAGGAGGCGCTGGCGAAGCTCGCGGCGCAGCATGCCCGACATCGTGCTGCTCGATGTCATGATGCCGGGCCTTTCCGGATATGACGTCTGCCGCCGCATCCGGCAGACGCCGGCGACGGCGCTCCTGCCGGTGGTGCTGGTCACCTTCGCTCGACCCGCAAAGCGAGCGCGTTCAAGGGCATCGAGGCCGGCGCCGACGATTTCTCTCGCCAAGCCCATCAACCAGGCCGGAGCTCTTTGCGCGCGTGAGCTCGCTGCTGCGCGTGAAGTCGCTGCAGGATGAGGTCAAGCTGCCAGGCGGAGCGAGCCTCGCCGAATGGAATTCTCGTCTGGAGATGCGCGTCGCCGAGCAGGTCGCGCAGATCGAGCGCATGGGCAGGCTCAAAGGGCTTTTTTTCGCCGCAAATCGCCGAGCTGATCGTCTCCGGCGGCGCCGAGGACCTGCTGCGTCCGCATCGGCGCGAAGTCTACGGTGGTTTTCCTGGATTTGCGCGGCTTCACCTCGTTCACCGAAACCGCAGAGCCGGAAGAGGTGATGGGTGTGCTTGTCGGAGTATCACGCCACCGTCGGCCGGCTGGTGGTTAGCGCACGAAGGAACGATCGAGCATTTGCCGGCGACGGGATGATGATCTTTTCAACGACCCGATCGCTCTCGACAATGCTGCCGCCAGCGCAGCGCGCATGGGCGTGGCACTTCCAGGCGGATTTCGCACCCCTTGCGGGACGGCCTGGCGGAAACGCGGATACACGCTCGACCTCGGCATCGGCATTGCGCAGGGTTATGCCACGCTGGGTGCCATCGGCTTCGCGGGTCGCCAGGATTATGCAGCCATTGGGAGCGTCACCAATCTTGCGACACGGCTGTGTGCGGAGGCCAAGGGAGGCGAGATTCTTACCAACCAGAAAACGTTCGCCCGGATCGAAGACGAATGTCGACGCCGAGGCACTTCAGGCGCTCGCCCGCTCGAGGGATTCGTGCAGCCGGTGAAGTGTTCCGGAATTCTTTCCCGCAAGTCTCGGAGCGTGTCGACCAAAGACGCCCGCGCTATCGGTCCGGCACGCTTCGTCCAACCGCCAGGAAGCGTTAGGCGCGCTGGCACTTTTTGCAATGGATAGTGATTGAGCGACATTATCATCAATATTGATTCAATTAATTGGACTCATCGCGTTCGCCCGGGTAGATTGACGATACGCGCAGGTTTTGGCGGCAATTTCCCCGCGTGCGGGGTCGGCAACGAGGAGACGGCAATGGAGCTGAAGGGCACGAAGACGCACGACAACCTCAAGGCCGCGTTCGCCGGCGAATCGCAGGCGAACCGGCGCTACCTGTATTTCGCCAGCAAGGCCGACGTCGAGGGGCAGAACGACGTCGCGGCGGTGTTTCGCTCGACCGCCGAGGGCGAGACCGGCCACGCGCATGGCCATCTCGACTATCTGGTCGCAGGTCGGCGACCCGGCCACCGATCTGCCGATCGGCAAGAGCCGCGACAATCTGAAGGCGGCGATCGCGGGCGAAACGCACGAGTACACCGGACATGTATCCGGGCATGGCCAAGGCGGCGCGCGGCGAGGGCTTCGAGGAGATCGCCGACTGGTTCGAGACGCTGGCGAAGGCCGAGCGGTCGCACGCGAACCGGTTTCAGAAGGCGCTGGACGCTCTCGCCGATTGAGCTGTTATTGCGTCAGGGCGGAGTATCGATCGGGCGACTGGTCAAGCGACGTTGCCCGTGACGCAATGACTCCGCGGATGGAGCGGCGCTGCGCCCGCCGCTCAATCTGCGGAAATGCCGATGCGGTCCGCCGCATCCGGTATCCTTGTCAACCGCGTTCTTCGCCGAACAATACCATGCGCGAAGGCAGCCTCGAAGCGCCTACCCGCCATCCGCTCGACTGGCGCAATCCCGAGTTCTACGACGAGGCCGTCGCTCGACGCAGGAGCTGGAGCGCATCTTCGACATCTGCCACGGCTGCCGGCGCTGCGTGAGCCTGTGCAACGCGTTTCCGACGCTGTTCGACCTGGTCGACGCAGAGCAAGACCGGTGAAGATCGACGGCGTCGCCAAGGCGGATTTCGGCAAGGTCGTCGACCAGTGCTATCTGTGCGACATCTGCTACATGACCAAGTGCTCCGTACGTTCCGCCGCATCCCTGGAACGTGGACTTTCCGCACCTGATGCTGCGCGCCAAGGCGATGCAAGTTCAGGCAGGGCGAGACGAACTTTCGCGACAGGCATGCTCACCGGCACCGACCGCGCTGGGCAAGCTCGCGACGATTCCGGTGGTCGTGCAGATGGTGAACAAGGCGAACGCGACGCCGCGATCCGGCGCGCAGCGATGGAGAAGCTGCATCGGCGTGCACCGCCGAGCGCGCGGCTGCCGCCCGTACGCGACGAAGCGCGTTCGCCGCAGCTCGCGCGACCGCGTCGCAGCGTGGCCGGTGAAGGACGGGCGAGCGCACGCCGGGCAAGGTGGCGATCTTCTCGCACCTGCTACGTCAACTACAACGAGCCGGGCATCGGCCTCGACCTGCTCGCGATGCTCGACGCACAACGAGATTCCCGTACGTGCTGGTCGAGCAAGGAAGCGTGCTGCGGCATGCCCGAAGCTCGAGCTGGGCGATCTCGAATCGGTCGAGAGACTCGAAGAACGCGAACGTGCCGCGGCTGGCCGCGCTTGCGCGCGAGGGCTACGCGATCCTGACCGCCGGTGCCGTCGTGCACGCTGATGTTCAAGCAGCGAGCTGCCGCTGATCTTTCCTGACGACGCCGACGTGAAGGCGGTCGCCGAGGCGATGTTCGACCCGTTCGAGTATCTGATGCTGCGCGACAGCGACGGCCTGCTCAAGCGCGGATTTCAAGACGCCGCTCGGCAAGGTGAGCTATCACATTCCCGTGCCATTCGCGGGTGCAGAACATCGGCCAGAAGACGCGCGAAGTGCTGGAGTGGATTCCGGCACGACGAAGTCAACCACGGTCGAGCGCTGCGCCGGACATGACGGCACCTGGGGCGTGAAGACCGAGCATTCTACGCCGACGTCGATGAAGATCGGCAGGCCGGTGTTCCGGCAGATGGGCGAGGACGAGCCCGACTACGTCAGCTCCGACTGCCCGATCGCCGGCCGCGCGCATCCTGCAGGGGATCGCGAGCAGGCGCAGACGCCGTCGCGCACGCGAGGAACGCATCCGCTGACGCTGCTGCGGATCGCATATGGCCTGCGGGCACTGATCCGACGCGACACAGACGCGACACGGTAAAAGCGCACCAGCCATGCCGCGCATCACCCGCGACAGCCTGATGACGCTCGAGGCCTACGCCAAGGCGCGCGAGCGACTTCCGCGCCGCGGTGATGGCGCACAAGAAGCCACGCACCGTGCATCTGGGCGAGCACCTGACGCTGCTGTTCGAAGACGAGCTCACGATCCGCTACCAGATCCAGGAAATGCTGCGCATCGAAAAGACGTTCGAGGAGGCGGGCATTCAGGACGAGCTCGACGCCTACAACCCGCTGGTGCCCGACGGCCACAACTGGAAGGCGACGCTGCTGGTCGAGTACGAAGACGTCGACGAGCGCAAGCAGGCGCTCGCGAAATTGAAGGGCATCGAGGACCGGGTGTGGGTGCAGGTCGGAAGCTTCGCCGCGCGTCTACGCGATCGCGACGAGGATCTGGAGCGCGAAAACGCCGAAAAGACGTCAGCCGTGCACTTCCGTGCGCTTCGAATTGACGCGCGTCCATGTACGACGAATTGCGCCGCGGAGCGCTGCTTTCCATCGGCGTCGATCATCCGGCCACGCGTTCATCGCTACCCGAAGTAGCCGGAACCGACGCGTCGCGCGTTGCTCGACGATCTCTCGAGCGAGTAGAAGATCGTCATTCCCGCGAAAGCGGGAATCCAGTGTCGTTGACGACGCAAAATGGGTCCCCACTTTCGCGGTGACATCGATGAGAGCCGTGTGCCTCGAATCGCTTGATAAGCTCACCCGTCGCCGGATGGCAGACCACCGCTCCCATGCATCGCGGGTGATGCCGCGGACGCAGAATCGCTCCTGTTTACCGCGGTGCTCGCGCGTCTCCGTTTGCACCAGCGTACAGTGCCGCACTCTCCATGACTCGCCCGGATGCAGGATTGCGCACCAGGTGCGACGCCGTCATCTGATCGCATTCGAGGTAGCTGAACGTCGAGCGCGACCGCGGCCCGAGCCGCCGACGTCGCGAAGCCGCGGCCCCAATACGGCGCACCGATCCAGAAGCCGAGATTCTCGTGCTCGCCGGCAACCGGTCGTCCCTCGATCGCGCCGACCAGCAACCCGTCTTCCGCCCGCGTGATGGCGTACACGAAGGCGCTACCGCGATCGCGCTCCCGTTGGTGGGTGCCGATCCATTCCTCCGGCCATACCGATGCGATAGGGATGCGGAATCAAGGCGGTGGCTCTCCGCGACCGCGAGATCGCCGGCCAGAAGCTCGCACCCGCGGCGCATCTTCCAGCGTGAATGGACGCAGCCTGATCGAAGCAGGGTGACGCGTTCTGGCAGCAAATCCGGAGGGGTCTCGTTGAAGCTCTTCAAGTCCCTGAAGCATTCCAGCCATCGATTTTCGCTCTGCGTGCGTCGCGCCCGATTCGCAGCCCGATGATGCGTATACGTTGTTCTGACGCTACGCGCCCTGCCTCGAATCGCTGCAAGGCTAGAACTGTGAAGTGACGTCCTCGAAAGGCCCGGGCGGGATATGTTCGTCTAGGACGGGCGGATGGCTGGCCGATACTAACGGATCGGGAGCGGCGGCACTCCTCTTGGCGTGCGCGTCGATGAGTCGCTTTTTGCATACTCGCCGGCGTGGCGACGGGCATTGCTGGGCCAATCGAACAGCTCATCATCGAGCGTGATGGAGTGGGACTGCCCCCTGACAGCGTAATAGCGCCGAACCACACGACACGGCCGTCACTTCGTCGGGCCCAAGCCTCCGGGCACACAAGGAAGCCTTTGTAACGAAAGGTCCAGTTCATCAATTTTGCCGCAACACGACGGTCTTGCGATAGGAGATATTCTTGCGCAGATAAATCGCGCTGGCAACGGCGGCTAAGCCTGTGCGACCCGGCTGGTTGAAAATCAATAGCCTATGAATAGGTGCGGCGATGGGCAGCAGCTAGACGAACCTTCAGTCCCTGAAGTTTCCGTATTGAACCGGAAAATCGGTGATCGTCTTCTTGACCAGCGCGATCGCGTTTTGCAGCTCGCTCTCTTTCGCGCCCGAGACCCGCACCGCGTCGCCCTGGATACTGCCCTGCACCTTGAGCTTGCTGTCCTTTGAGCAGCTTGACGATCTTTGGCCAGCTCCTGCTCGACACCGACGCGGATCGTGACCTTCTGCTTCACCTTGTCAGTGGCTCATTTTCTCGCTCGTTTCGAACTTCAGAGAACGAACGTCGACGCCCCGCTTGGTCAGCTTGCCCAGCACGACATCGGTGACCTGCCTGAGCTTGAACTCGTCGTCGGCAAAAAGCGTCAGCTCCTTCTCCTTGTGCTCGACCCGCGCATCGGAGCCCTTGAAGTCGAAGCGGGTGGATATCTCCCTTGTTCGCCTGCTCGATGGCATTGCGAACCTCGACCTGGTTCACCTCGGAAATGATATCGAATGACGGCATGGTGGCGGCCTGAAAGCGTGAGATGAGACGTTATTTTTCCGCTTGGCGCGCGAGCTTGGTCTCGATGCGCATGCGCAAAGCGTTGAGCTTGATGAAGCCGGTCGGCGTCCTTCTGATCGTAGGCGCCGCGGTCTTCCTCGAAGGTCGCGACCGTCGAGTCGAACAGCGAGTCCGACTTCGAATCGCGGCCGACGACGATGACGTTGCCCTTGTAGAGCTTGAGGCGCACCCGGCCGTTGACGCCGCGCCTGCGACGCATCGATCATCGTCTGCAGCATCTTGCGCTCGGGCGACCACCAGTAGCCGTTGTAGATCAGGCTCGCGTAGCGCGGCATCAGATCGTCCTTGAGATGCGCGACCTCGCGGTCGAGGCAGATCGATTCGATCGCCCGATGCGCCTTCAGCATGATGGTGCCGCCGGGTGTCTCGTAGCAGCCGCGCGACTTCATGCCGACGTAGCGGTTCTCGACCAGGTCGAGCCGGCCGACGCCGTGCTTGCCGCCGAGCCGGTTGAGCTCCGTGAGCACCTGCGCCGGCGCTCATGGTCTTGCCGTTGACCGCGACGATATCGCCGCGCGCATATTCGAGCTCGAGATATTCTGCGCGCGTCCGGCGCCTTCTCCGGCGACACCGTCCAGCGCCACATGTCTTCCTCGGGCTCCTGCGACGGATCTTCGAGCGCGCGACCCTCGTAGCTGATGTGCAGCAGGTTGGCGTCCATCGAGTAGGGCTGCCGCCGGCCTTGTGCTTCATCTCGATCGGAATGCCGTGCTTCTGCGGCGTATTCGAGCAGCTTCTCGCGCGAGCGTCAGGTCCCATTCCCGCCACGGCGCGATCACCTGGATGTCCGGCTCGAGCGCGTAGTAGCCGAGCTCGAAGCGGACCTGGTCGTTGCCCTTGCCGGTGGCGCCGTGGCGCCACCGCGTCGGCGCTCGGTCTCGCGCGCGATCTCGATCTGCCGCTTGGCGATCAGCGGCCGCGCGATCGACGTTCCGAGCAGATATTCGCCTTCGTAGATGCGCGTTGGCGCGGAACATCGGATAGACGAAATCGCGGACGAACTCCTCGCGCAGGTCGTCGATGTAGATTTGCTTGACGCCTGCCGCCTCGGCCTTGGCGCGCGCCGGCTCGAGCTCCTCGCCCTGGCCGATATCGGCGGTGAAGGTCACCACCTCGCAGCGGTAAGTGTCCTGCAGCCACTTGAGGATCACCGAGGTGTCGAGCGCCGCCCGAGTAGGCGAGCACCGCTTTGTTGATTGCGCTCCGCATACCGTCAATCGATCCGCGCGCCGGTCTTCTTGATGACCGGCGCCCACTTGTCGGATTCAGCTCTGATCAGCGCCGCGAAGATCTTCGGGCGCCCGCCGACCAGCTCGAAGCCCTGGGCATTGAGCGCACTCTTCACCGACGGGTCCTTCAGTATTGCGTCGATTTCCGTATTGAGACGCTGCACGATCGGGCGCGGCGTTCCGGCGGCGACCAGATGCCGTTCCACGCCAGCGCCTCGAATCCCGGGTAGCCCGCTTCGGCAACGGTCGGCAGGTCCGGCAGCAGCGCGAATCGCTTGGCCGTCGAGACGGCCAATGCTCGCAACTTGCCGGCCTGGATCTGCGCCCGCAGCGGCTGCATGACCGCGAACATCATCTGAGTCTCGCCCTGGATCGTCGCCGTCACCGCCGGCGGGGAACCGTTGAACGGCACGTGGACGATGTCGATACCGGCTGTCACTTTCAGCAATTCCATCGTCAGGTGCGACGAGCTGCCGTTGCCGACCGACGCATAGTTGAGCTTGCCCGGTTGGCCTTGGCATAGTCGACGAGCTCCTTGACCGATTTGATCGGCAAGGACGCATTGATCGCCAGCACGTTCGGCTGGCTGGAGGTGATGATCACCGCGCTCAGATCCTTTGCGGGTCGTAGGGCAGTTTCGCGTACAGGTGGGGGCCCGAACGCCAGAGGACCATTGAAGGAGATCACCATCGTGTAACCGTCCGGAGGCGACTTGGCGATCGATGTCGGTCGCGACGGTGCCGCCGGCTGCCGGTCGATTGTCGACCACCACGGGCTGTCCGAGCCTGTCTTTCAACTTGTCCCCGATCGTGCGGGCGAGCACGTCGAGCGAGCTGCCCGCCGGCGCCGCGACGATGAACTTGATCGGCTTGTCCGGCCAGCTTGGGCGCCGGCGAATGGGGCAATCGCTGCTACAGCAAGTGCAACAAGCAACTGCGCAGATGCTACGTGCTGACATAGGTCTTTCCTCGGTTATTCCGCCGTGTGGCAGACCGCCTCGATGTTGTGGCCGTCCGGGTCCAGCACAAAAGCGCCGTAGTAGCCGGGATGATATTGCGGACGCGGCCCCGGCGCGCCGTTGTCGCTGCCGCCCGCGGCCATCGCCGCCTTGTAGAAAGCGTCGACCATCGCTCGCGATTCGGCGCGAAACGCGATGTGGATCGGCGGGACGTTCGGCTTGCCTTGGCCGATCCAGAAGTCCGGCTTAGGCGCAACGCCGAACCCCGCGAACTGCTCGAACTCCATCAGCACCGTATAACCGAGCGGCGCCAGCGCCGCGCGATAGAACGCCTTGCTCTTTGCAACGTCTGGAAACGGTGACTCCGGAATGGTCGATCATTTCAGCTCCATCCATGGACCATCAGCCGCTCACGCGGCCGCAAACGAGATACTCGAGCAGCGCTTTCTGGGCGTGCAGCCGATTCTCCGCCTCGTCCCAGACCACGCTCTGCGGGCCGTCGATCACCGCGGCTGCCACTTCCTCACCGCGGTGTGCGGGCAGGCAATGCATGAACAGCGCGTCGGGTTTCGCCCTGCGCCATCATCTCCTCGTCGACTTCCAGCTGCGCGAAGTCGCGCTGCCGCTCCGCGTTCTCCGCTTCGAAGCCCATGCTGGTCCACACGTCGGTGGTGACCAGGTCCGCTCCGCGACACGCGTCGCATCGGATCGGTGAAACGACTCGCAAACGGCTGGTGTCGAAGATACCGGCGCGCTCGGGCTCCACCTCGTAACCCGGAGGCGTCGAAACGTGGACGTTGAAATCGAAAGCAATCGCCGCCTGCAACCACGTATTGCAGACGTTGTTCGAGTCGCCGATCCAGGCCACGGTCTTCCCTGGATCGAGCCGCGATGCTCGATGATAGGTGTAGACGTCGGCCAGAATCTGGCAGGGGTGGTACTCGTTGGTGAGCCCGTTGATGACCGGCACTCGCGAGTGTGCCGCGAAGCGCTCGATGATGGTCTGCTCGAAAGTGCGGATCATGACCGACATCGACCATCCGCGAGATGACGCGCGCGACGTCCTCGATCGGCTCGCCGCGGCCGAGCTGGGTATCGCCTCGGTTCAGAGTTGATGGCGATGCCGCCCAGCTGGTTCATGCCGGCCTCGAACGAGACGCGGGTGCGCGTCGAGGCTTTCTCGAACACCATGGCCAGCGTGCGGTCGCGCAGCGGCTGATAGATTTCGTAGCGCTTGAAACGGTCCTTGATCCAGCGCGTACGTTCGAACAAGTAGGCGAGCTCGTCGCGGCTGAAATCCTTGAGCTGCAGAAAATGCTTGGGAGCCACGGGTGCGCTCACGACGGCAACCAAACCTGTAATCGCTGAAGAAACAGCATTTTAGCACGCGCGCCTGATGGATCGCCGTAATGTAAACCCGTCTGCTAAACTGCTGCGTCGGCGATCGAAAAAAGCGCCGCGCGGCGCTTTTTGTGTCACTAGTTACGAACGCCTACGGCATCGCCTTGATGGCTTGCGCCAGTCGCGTCTTGTTTCGCGAGGCGGTGTTCTTGTGCACGACCTTCTTATCGGCGATGCGGTCGATCACCGACTGCTGTGCCTTTGAACTCCTGGTCGCGGCCGCTTTGTCGCCGCCGGCGATGGCCTTCTTGACCTTCTTCAGCGCGGTGCGCAGCGACGACTTGAGGCTCGCATTGTGCTGACGCCTCACTTCTCCTTGCCGGGCACGTTTGCGGGCTTGGGCAGTGTTTGCCATGTTCGTGAATCCTCGATTGCGACTGTGAGTGCGAAGGTGCGTGCGCCGGCCGTTATTGCAACGCGATTTTCGCGCGTTCCCTCGATGTAAATACAGGTTTGGCCGAGGGTCCGGTGGAGCACCCGAAAAGACCGGGCATAATAGCGACTTTCCGGGTTTGGCGCAAGCCGGAACCGCTGCCGGTTCGCTCTCTTCGTCGCTTCTTCGTCTTGCAATCCACCCCAAAGCCTGTCCGCACGGCCAATGAAACACGCGCATGCGCGCTTCGGTGACGCACATGCGCGCCTTGCGATGAATCTGCTCAAGGCGCTGTCCACCGTCAGCGCATTGACGCTGCTGTCGCGGATCACCGGACTCATTCGCGAAAGCCTGAAGGCGTCGGCTTCGGCGCCGGCTTGCAGGATGGACGCGTTTCGAAGCCGCATTCCGTCTGCCCAATATTCTGCGGCGGCTGTTTGCCGACGGCGCGTTCTCGCATGGCGTTCGTGCCGATACTCGCCGAATATCAAGCGCGCGCGCGGCGAGCGACGCGACGCGCGATCTCGTCGGCGCGCGTCGCGACGCTGCTGGCGGTCGCTGCTGCTTGCGCTTGTCAGTGCTCGGTATCTTCGCCGCGCCGTGGCTGGTCTATGCTTCTCGCCGAGCGGCTTCGCCAAGACACCGGGAAAGGTCGAGCTCACGGCGGAGCTCATCCGGATCATGTTCCCGTACATTCTGTTCATCTCGCTGGTGTCGCTCGCCGGCGGCGTATTGAATGTCTCACCGGCGCTTCGCCATTCCCGCCGTCACGCCGGTGCTGCTCAATGTCTTCGATCATTGTCGCCGCGATCTTTGTCGCTCCGCACGTGGATCCGCCGATCGTGGCGCTGGCGTGGGGTGTTGCGGTCGGCGTCGCGCAGCTCACCGCTGCAGATCGTGCCGCTCGCGCGCGCCTGGCGATGCTGCCGCGCCGCGCAGCTTCGACTGGCGCGACGAGGGCGTGCGGCGGGTCCTGCGGGCGATGGGTCCCGCGGTTCTCGGTGTCTCCGCGGCGCAGATTTCATGCGCTGATCAACACTCAACTCGCAGCGTATCTTGGCGATGGACGGATCTCCTGGATCAGCTACGCCGACCGCCTGATGGAATTCCCCAGCGCGATGCTCGGCGTCGCGCTGGGCACGGTCCTGCTGCCGCAGCCTCGTCCAAGCATCACCACGACGCAAACGAAGAAGCAGTATCGCTCGCTGCTCGATTGGGGCCTGAGGCTGACGTTCCTGCTGGCGCTGCCGGCGGCGCTCTGCGTTGGCGCTGCTTGCCGTGCCGCTGATCGCCACGCTGTATCAATACGGCCGCTTCACGGTCAACGATGCTCTGGCAGACGCGCGCTGCGCTGTTCGGCTACAGCGTCGGTCTGCATCGGGCTCATCGCCGTCAAGATCCTGGCGCCAGGTTTTTACGCGCGGCAGAACATGAAGACGCCGGTGAAGATCGCGTTCCTGACCGTGCTGGTCACTCAGACTCCTCGCGGTCATCGCTGATGTTTCAGATCGGCCACGCCGGCCTCACGCTGGCCACCTCGCTGGGCGCGTGCCTGAATGCAACGCTGCTGTTCCTGGCCATGCGCCGCCGCGGCGTTTACTACGGCGCAGCGCGGTTGGCCGCTCTTTTCGGCCGTGTCGCCGTCGCACTGGCGGTGTTGGGCGGCGTGTTGTGGTGGGCGTCCGGCGGCGATGCGTTCTGGGTAACGGCAAGCCTGTGGGTCAAGGTCGGGCGATTGTCGCTGGTGATCGTCGCCGGTGCGCTGGCGTATTTCGCGGCGCTATGGCTGGTCGGATTCCGCTTTGCCGATCTCAACCGGCGCGAGCACCACTAGCGTTCAAATCGTCGCAGATCCGTTGCGGTCAATTCCGACAGGGTGATCACGACTCGCTCCGACGGCCTAGGCGGCCCGCCTGCTGTGAGCGCGCGTCCTGCACCGGCGCCCTCAGCGCTTCCGGAACAGACTCAAATCGAACCGCGACTGCCCGCTGATGAGCAATTCCGCCAGCGCTTCGCCGATCACGCTCGAAAACTTGAAACCGTGCCCCGAGCACGGACTCGCTATCATCACCCGCGGCTGTTCCGGATGCCGGTCGATCCAGAAATGTTCATCCGGCGCGTTCGTGCACGTGCACAACCTCCGCCGAACGCAATGCGCCATTCGCGTCGGGCAGAAACCGCCGCACCAGTTCGCGTATCGCCGCAAGCTCCGCGTCGCCACTTCGCGACGAATGTGATCCGGGTCGGCTACCTCGCCGGCATGATGGCGAGCGACCTTCACGCCGCTGCCGAGGTCGGGAAATCCGTAGAAAAAGTTCTGCGGCGCTACTTCCCACAAGTGGATCGGACACCGTGCCGGCGCAAAGCATCTCTCGGGGCGCGCGCGAGGTTCGAAGCGCGCGACTACGACCTGCCGCTCGACGGAGAACGGCAGACTCAGCTCCGGCACCAGCGAAGCTATCCAGCCTCCCGCCGTCAACAGCAGTTGGCGGGCGCGGTACTCGCCCTGTCCCGTGACTAGCGCGCACCCCATCGCCGTCACCCGCCAGCTCACCACCGGTTCGTCGTAGCGTAGCGTTGCGCCGTACGTTTGCGCCAGCACGAGATGCGCGTCGACACAGGCTTCGGGAAAAGAATTCCGGCGCGCGGTTCCCACAGCGCGACCATATCATCGGCTGGCCGTAAGGCGGGAAACCGAGTCGGTACTTCGGTCGACGTCAGCAACTCGTACGGGAGCCGATGTTGTTCCGCACTGCGTCGCGCGCCGGTCACCAGCACGCCGTCGGGCCGGCCATCATCAGCCCGCCCGTGATACGCATCAGGTCTCGGCCGGACAAGCGTTCCAGCTCAGTCCAGAGCTCGTATGCCCGTGCACGAGCGGCACATACATCGGATGCTCGAAGTACGCCTCCCGGATGATGCGCGTCTGCCCGTGCGAAGAGCCGTACGAATGCGGTGGCGTGAAACGATCCAGCCCGAGACGCTTTGGCCGCTCCTCGCGAGGTGAAACGCGGCGGCGCTCCCCATCGCGCCCAGACCGACCACGACGACATCATAGGATCCGGACATCGCGGAGGGCTAGCAGCGGGTCGGCATGGAAGAAGGCGCTCTAGCCGAGACGGGGCAAGGTCACAGCCGATGAAATCAGCTCGCAGGTGTTGCCGATGTCGGACACCGTTGCCCGCTGCATGTCGCGCTTCCAGCGCTGCTCCTCGAACTCGGTGCCGCGATGCATGGTGCAGCGGTTGTCCCACATGACCAGATCTTGCAGCCGCCAGCGATGCGTGTACACGAACTGGCGCTGCGTCGCGTGCGCCATCAGGCTGTCGAGCAGCTGCGCGTCCTTCTTCATCGGACATGCCGATCACGCGTCTGGCGTGCGAGGCGATGTAAAGCGAGCGCCTGCCGGTCTCCGGAATCGTGCGCACCAGGACCTGCTGCGCAGGCGGCAGCGCCGCGCGCTCCTGTCCGAGTAGTCGGTGAAACCCAGCTTGGCGCGGGAATGGAAGATCGAATGCTCGACGACCAGGCCGTCGACGCGGCGGCGGGTCTCCTGCGGCAACGCATCCCAGGCGGCGCGCATATCGGCAAAACTCGGTGTGGCCCCCGATCGGCGCCACGCTGCGCGCGTAGAGCAGCGACGCGCGCGCCGGCACATGGCGGAAAATGCTGTCGGTGTGCCGCCACAGGCGGTTGTGCCAGGCCCGACAGCCGTTTGCGGCTGTCCGCCTTCAGTATCTCGCTGCTCGTGGTCGAGGTTGGACACGTCGGAGATTCTCGCGTCGATGCGGTCCTGCTTGACGTCGTCCTGATAGGAATGGATGTTCGGCTCGAGACGGACCGAAGAGCTGCGCGAATTCGACGTGCTGCTCGGATGTCAAATGCTGTGCCGGGAAAGCCAGCACGCCATATTGCCAGAACGCGGCCTTGATCGCGTTCACTGATCCTCGGCCGACAGAGCTTCGCGTCAGGTCCACATCGCCGACTTCCGCAGCGAAGTCCGGCGTTACCGGGAAGATTCTGATAGCCATGCCTGTTCCTCGATTCACTCGGCCGTGATGCCAGCTTCCTTTCACCGCGCGCCCACTTCGCCAGATCTCTCTTGATGTAGGCGGCGAACTCCTCGGGGCTGCTGGTGACGCGCCTCGGCGCCTCGCGACTCCATCCAGGCCTTCATGGCCGGATCCCTGCATGACCGCGACCAGCTCCCGGTTCAGCTTGGTGACAACTGCCCCGGGGTCTTGGCGGGCGCCAGTATGCCAAACCAGTTGTGGTCTCGTACCCCGGCATGCCTAGCTCCGCGAGCGTGGGCACGTCAGGTGCAGCTGCACCGCTTGGCGCCGGTCACGGCCAGCGCCCTCAGGCTTCCCGGACTGGATGTGGGGCAAGGCCGTGTCATTGAACATCACCTGAATCTGGCCCCCGAGCGAGGTCCGTGAGCGCGGGACCGGTGCCCTTGTACGGAATATGGGTCATGCGGACGCCAGCCCCGCTGTTGAACAATTCCCCGACCAGATGACTCAAGCCCCCGGTGCCTGTCGATCCGAAATTCAACTGTCCCGGTTTCGACTTTGGCGAGCGCGATCAGTTCGGCGACGTTCTTCACCGGCAGCGAAGGATTCACGACCAGCACGGTCTGGCTTTCGGCGATGAGCGCGATCGGCGCCAGGTCCGCCATCGGGTCGAACGCCAGCTGCTTGTACATCAGCGTGTTGAGCCCGACCGTTGCATTGTTGCCGATGTACAGCGTGTAACCGTCGGCAGGCGATTTCGCCGCCTTGTCGGCGCCGATATTGCCGCCCCCGCCGGCGATGTTGTCGACGCACCACCGGCTGCTGGACGCGATCCGAGAGTGCCTTCCGCAACCGCCCTTGCCACCGCGTCGGTAAGACCGCCGGGCGGATAGGGCACGATCAGGTGTATCGCCCGTTCAGGATAGGCCGCGTGTGCGCTTGCCGCAGCCAGCGCGAACGCGATCATGGCGATGGCCCTTTTGAAAGAGATGACCAGCGTCTTTCATGCGTGTCTCCATCGGATGCGCTACCAGTGGGCAGGGAAGGACCGATTATGCTATGTTCGAACGCCGAAGTCCGGAGGCCCGCTATGACCGCTCGTCGCGCTGCGCATCTCTTGCTCGTCCTCGTGTTCGCGCCGCTGTGGGCGTCAGCGCAATCCGCCACAGGCACACCCAGGTCTACTACCCCGACGCGGCGTGGCAGCACAAGACTCCGGCCGAGGCGGGCATCAGCGCCATCGCTGTTGAAAGATGCGATCGACTTTGCCGTTGCCAGCGAGACCAAGGCGCCGCGCGATCTCAAGCTCAATCATTACCAGACCTTCGGCCGCGAGCCCTTCGGCTATGCCATCGGGCCGATCAAGGACCGCGGCGATCCGACCGGCATCATCGTTCACAAGGGCTATGTCGTCGCCGAATGGGGAGATCCGCTGCGCGTGGACATGGCGCACAGCGTGACCAAGAGCTTTCTGTCGAGCGTGATCGGAATCGCCGTCGATCGCGGCATGATCAAGAGCATCAACGACACGGTGCGCGAGTATGTTCCGCCGATTCAGGCTCTACAACGCGGTTCCAGCCGGCAACAAATCCGACAGCCTCGGCACGCCTGATTTTCTGTATCTCGTTCGAAACGCCACACAACCGGACCATCACGTGGGACCACCTGCTGCGCCAGACCAGCGACTGGAAGGCACGCTCTGGGGCAAGCCCGACTGGGCCGACCGGCCGGGCGACAAGCCGGGCGAGTGGACCACGCGGCCGCGCGACAAGCCCGGCAGCGCCTACAAATACAACGACACGCGCGTCAACGTGCTCTCGCTCGCCGCGCTCAACGTCTGGCGCCGTCCGCTGCCGCAGGTGTTGAAAGAGAACGTCATGGATCCCGATCGGCGCCTCGAACACCTGGCGCTGGTACGGCTACGAGAATTCCTGGATCGTTCTCGATGGAATGGCGGTGCAGTCGGCGACCGGCGGCGGTCATTGGGGCGGCGGCATGTTCATCAACGCCTACGACATGGCGCGCTTCGGTTACCTCACGCTGCGCCATGGCAAGTGGAAGGACCGGCAGATACTTTCGAATCAATGGGTCGACTGGGCGCGCACGCCCACCGCCCCACAGCCGACGTACGGCTTCATGAACTGGTTTCTCAACACCGACCGGAAATATCTGCCGAGTGCGCCCGCCAGCGCATTCGCGCATATCGGCAACGGCGTGAACATGATCTACGTGGACCCGGAGCACGATGTGGTGGCGGTAGTGCGCTGGATCGACACCAAAGCGACGGATGAGTTCGTGAAACGGCTGCTTGCGGCCGTCGAAAGGAAATAGCCGATTAGGAGTAGTTGCCTCAGGCTCCTGACAAAAAATACCGCGTCGGCATGACTTCCGTGCCTCAATCGTGGCCGCCCGGCTTGCGGTGCGGACACTTCACTCGCGTGCACTCGGCGTAAAGGTAGAGCGCGTGCTCGCTGATCTCGAACCCGCGCTCGCGGGCGATCCTGGTCTGCCGCTTCTCGATCTCGGCGTCGAAGAATTCCTCGACGCGGCCGCACTGCAGGCACACCAGATGATCGTGGTGCCCGCCCTGGTTGAGCTCGAACACCGCCTTGCCTGATTCGAAATGATGCCGCACCAGCAATCCCGCCTGCTCGAACTGCGTCAGCACGCGATATACCGTCGCCAAGTCCCACGTCCAGACCCTCGGCCAGCAACTGCTTGTAGACGTCCTCGGCAGTCAGATGCCTCACCTTGCTCTGCTCGAACAGGTTGATGATCTTGAGCCGCGGCAGCGTCGCCTTGAGGCCTGCGCTCTTGAGGTCCTGCTGCGTTGACATGGTGCGTTCGGATGCTGGGAGAGGGGTCGCGAGCGACCGCGCTTGCTATGATATAGTTTCCAGTCGTTTTTGGCAGCGGAAGTCCACCCATGCGCGCACTCTTCTGCGCCACCGCCATCGCACTGATGCTCGGCAGGCTTGCTCCTGGGTACCGAGGCTGGGCGTCTACAAGCTCGACATCAATCAGGGCAATTACATAACGTCAGGACCAGGTCGACAAGCTCAAGGTCGGCCAGACCCGGCAGCAGGTGCGCGCCGTCGCTCGGTACGCCGCTGCTCACCGACGCGTTCCACGCCAACCGCTGGGATTATCCCTACGAGTTCAATCGCCTCGGGCCGCACCCTCGAGCACCGGCAGTTCACGGTTTACTTCGTCGACGACAAGGTTGCGCGCTGGGAAGGCGACGAAATGCCGCCGTCGCCGGCGGAAGTCGCGCGCTCCGGCGGCGGCGACGCGGTGCTGGACAAGTCGTTTGTCTACCGCGCCGAAGACCGGCGAGGACAAGCTGGCTGCAGCAGCTTGCTGAGAAAGATGGGCTGGTGGCAGTAGCGGCCGGTCCGGTGCCGATACGCGTGGCGATCGCGGCAGCGGCGGCGCATGGGCCAGACGCTGATCGATGCCGTGCGTCGCGGCACCCGACCTGACCCTTACCGGCGCGCTGGAAATTTCCGGCAGCGCGTTGCTCGGGCCGCGACGCGGGCGAACGCTCCGGCCGTGCAACCGGCGTGGCGATCACCGCCGACCCCGCAGCGGCGCGTTCGCAACGCCGACGTCCTGATCGACTTTACCCGGCCCGACGGAACGCTTGCTCATCTCGCGGCGTGCGCTGGCGGCGAAGGTCGGCGCCGTGGTCGGCACCACCGGGCTCTCGCGCTGCCGACAAGGAAGCGATGCGCCGGAGTTCGCGCGCGGCATTCCGATTGTCTTCGCCCCGAACATGAGCGTGGGCGTCAACGTGCTCATCAAGCTGGTCGAAGTCGCGGCGCAAAGACTGGGCGACGATTACGATGTCGAGATCGTCGAAATGCATCATCGACACAAGGTCGACGCGCCCTCGGGCACGGCGCTGCAGGCTTGGCGAGGCGGCGGCCGCGGCGCTGAGCCGCGATCTCGAGTCGGTGGGCGTCTACGCGCGCCGAGGCGTCACCGGCGAGCGCCAGGCGGGCGCGATCGGCTTCGCGACGCCTGCGCGGCGGCGACGTCGTCGGCGATCACACGGTGATCTTCGCGGGCGATGGCGAGCGCATCGAGCTCACGCATCGGGCCGGCATCGCGGACGAACTTCGCCCAGGGCGCCCTGCGCGCGCGCGCGCTTTGTCGCGCTCAAGCGCACGAAGCCGCCGGCCTGTACGACATGCAGGACGTCCTGGGTCTGCGTTGAGCGGCCCGAGCTAAAGCGACGTAACCATGCCGGTCGTTCGATCCTTTCGACCTGAGTGACCGGCGCGCGCTGGTCACCGGCGCCGGCGGCGGCCTCGGATTCGCGATCGCGACGCGGGTTGGCGCGTGCCGGTGCCGAGCGTCGTTCTCAACGGACGCAATCGCGACAAGCTCGACGCCGCGAAAGCGTCGCATTGAGAGCGACGGCATGACCGCGTCGATCGCCTGCGTTCGACGTGACCGACCGCCGCCGCGGTCGACGACGGCGATCGAAGCATCGAGCGCCGCATCGGGCCGCTCGATATCGTCGTCAACAATGCCGCGCGATCAATCGCGCGTCAGCCGCTCGCCGATGTCACGCGACGCGCACTGGCGCGACGTTGATGGCGGCCAATCTCGATGCGCCGTTTTTCGTCGCCGCGAGCGGTCATTCCCGGCATGAAGGCGCGCCGGCGCGGCAAGATCATCAACATCTGCTCGCTGGCGAGCGAAATCAGGCCGCCCGAATATCGTTCCCTATGCGACGAGCAAGGGCGGCTTGCAGATGCTCACCCGCGCGCTCGCGGTCGAGCTCGCGCCGTCACAACGTGCAGGTGAACGGCATCGCGCCGGGCTTCTTCAAGACCGACATGAACGCGGCGCTGATCGCCGACGCGGAATTCTCCGCCTGGGTCGCCCGGCGCACGCCCGCGGGCCGCTGGGGCGAGCCGCCCGAAATCGCCGGCGCCGCGGTGTTCCTTGCCTCGGATGCCGGCGGATTACGTGACCGGCCACGTCCTGTTCGTCGACGGAGGCTTCAGCGTCGGCGTATTAGTTTCCACATTCGGTGCTGGGCGGCGGCGCGGCGACGTTTTGCCGATAGCGAGAAGCCCGCGGCTGCGGTATAATTTGCCGCTTCCAGAGCGGGAAGGCACGACTGGCCTTCCCGCTTCGCATATCTACGCTCGCTTCGAGGAAATACGCCGTGTCCGCCGCCCACGTCCCCGCGATCCTCGCGCTCGCTGACGGGACAGTGTTCCGCGGCCGGGCCATAGGCGCGGAATCACGCCAGGGCATGCGTCGGTGAGGTCGTGTTCAACACCGCCGATGACCGGCTATCAGGAAATCCTGACCGATCCCTCGTACGCCGGACAGATCGTCACGCTGACCTATCCGCACATCGGCAACACCGGCGTCAATCCCGAGGACGTCGAGTCGAACGCGCATCTTCGCCGCGGGACTGGTGATCCGCGATCTGCCGTGCGTTGCAGCGAGCTGGCGCAAGACGCTCGGATCTCGTCTTCGTATCTGCGCGACGCGGGCGTTGCCGGCATCGCCGACATCGACACCCGCAAACTGACGCGGATGCTGCGCGAAAACGGCGCGCCAGAACGGCTGCCTGATGAGCGGTGCCGTCGACGACAAAAAGCCATAGCGATCGCGCGTGCAGGCACCGTCGATGGCCGGGCTCGACCTGGCGAAGGTGGTGAGCTGCACCGCGCCAGTACGACTGGACCGGCAGCACGTGGGCGCTGGGCGCCGGCTATCGCGCGAGCAGGCCGATCGCGATTTCACGTCGTCGCCTACGATTTCGGCATCAAGCACAACATCCTGCGCATGCTGGCGGAGCGCGGCTGCCGCGCTGACCGTCGTTCCGGCGACAGACGACCGCGCGACGAGGCGCTGGCGCTGAAACCCGACGGCGTCTTCCTGTCGAACGGCCCCGGCGATCCCGGAGCCCTGCGATCTACGCGATCGACGCCGATCCGCGAATTCCTCGAGGCCGGCATGCCGACGTTCGGCATCTGCCTCGGGGCACCAGCTGCTCGGGCCTCGCCTGCGGCGCCAGACCGTGAAGATGAAGTTCGGCCATCACGGCGCCAACCATCCGGTGCTCGACAAGGATACCGGGCAGGTGCTGATCACCAGCCAGAACCACGGCTTCGCGGTCGACATGGCGACGCTTGCCGCCAACGTGCGCGTGACGCACGTGTCGCTGTTCGACGGCAGCCTGCAGGGAATCGCGCTCACCGATAGGCCGGCGTTCAGCTTTCAGGGGCATCCGGAGGCGAGCCCGGTCCGCACGATCTCGCCTACTCTGTTCGATCGCTTCGTGGCGCATGATGGAGCGGCCCGCGGTGAAGGAGGCACATGAGCACCATCGAGCTCTACGGTTGCCGCGGATGCGGCTCGGCGTGGTCGAGATGCGCTGCTCGACGCGCCGGAGTCGAGATTCGTGTATCGCGCGGTGAAGTTCCGGCAGCCGGGGGCCACGACCGAGGCTTTAAAGGCGACCAACCCGCTGGCGCAGGTGCCGACGCTCAAGCTTGCCGACGGCGCCGTCATGACCGAGGCGCGGCGATCATCGTCATGCTCGATGCGAGCTACCGCGCCGCGCGCATCCTGCCGCCGGCCGGCGACCCGCCGCGCGCTCGCGCTGCGCTGGATCGTGTTCATCGCGCGGCAACATGTATCCGGCGATCAGCGTCGTCGATTTTCCGGAGCGATGGGTGAAAGAGCGATGCGGCGCGCGCGAGCTCAAGGACGTGCGCAGTCGAGCGCCTTGAGGCGTACTGGACGATGCTCGAGCAGGCGTTGAAACCGGCGCCGTATCTTTTGGGCGGCGAAATGCGACCGCGCTCGACGTGTATGCCGCGATGCTGCATCGCGCTGGGAGCCGGGGCGCGCGTGGGTCGACGAGCATTGTCGCCAAGTCGCATCCGCGCTTGCATTGACCGAGCAGGACGGAATCGTCGCCCCGTGTCTGGGAGCGCAACTTCAGGCGCTGATGTCATGCCCAGACGCACCGACATCGAATCGATCCTGATCATCGGCGCCGGCCCGATCATCATCGGGCAGGCGTGCGAGTTCGACTATTCGGGTGCGCAGGCGTGCAAGGCGCTGCGCGAGGAAGGCTACCGGGTCATCCTGGTCAACTCCAATCCGGCGACGATCGATGACCGATCCGGAGATGGCCGACGCGACCTACATCGAGCCGATCACCTGGCCGATGGTCGCCAAGATCATCGAGCGCGGAGCGTCCTGACGCGCTGCTGCCGACGATGGGCGGCCAGACCGCGCTCAACTGCGCGCTCGACCTGGCGCGCGAAGGCGTGCTGAACAAATTCGACGTCGAGCTGATCGGCGCGTCGAAAGAGCGATCGACAAGGCCGAGGACCGCGAGAAATTCAAGGCGGCGATGACCCGCATCGGGCTCGCCTCGGCGCGCTCCGGCATCGCGCACAATCTCGAGCAGGCGCTGGAGGTGCAGGGCGACATCGGCTTCCCGGCGGTGATACGGCCCTCGTTCACGCTCGGCGGCACCGGCGGCGGCATCGCCTACAACAAGGACGAGTTCGTCGAGATGTGCAAGCGCGGCCTCGATTCGTCGCCCACGCGCGAGCTCCTGATCGAGGAATCGCTCCTCGGCTGGAAAGAGTTCGAGATGGAAGTGGTGCGCGACAAGAAGGACAACTGCATCATCGTCTGCTCGATCGAGAACCTGGACCCGATGGGCGTGCATACCGGCGACTCGATCACCGTCGCGCCGGCGCAGACGCTCACCGACAAGGAATATCAGATCATGCGCAACGCGTCGATCGCGGTCCTGCGCGAGATCGGCGTCGATACCGGCGGCTCCAACGTCCAGTTCGCGATCAATCCCGACGACGGGCGGATGATCGTGATCGAGATGAATCCGCGCGTGTCGCGCTCGTCGGCGCTGGCGTCGAAGGCGACCGGCTTTCCGATTGCGAAGGTCGCGGCCAAGCTGGCGGTGGGCTACACGCTCGACGAGTTGAGGAACGACATCACCGGTGGCCAGACTGCCAGCGTCGTTCGAGCCCACGATCGATTACGTGGTCACCAAGGTGCCGCGCTTCGCCTTCGAAAAATTCAAGCAGGCCGACGACCGGCTGACCACGCAGATGAAGTCCGTCGGCGAAGTGATGGCCATCGGCCGCACCTTCAAGGAATCGCTGCAGAAGGCGCTGCGCGGGCTGGAGACCGGCGTCGACGGATTCAATCTCAAGACCGTCGATCCGGACACCATCGCCGATGAGCTCGCGTACCCGCGCGCCGAGCGGCTCTGGTACGTCGCCGACGCGCTGGCGATCGGCATGCCTTTGGACCAAGTTTACGCACACAGCAAGATCGATCGCTGGTTTCTGGCGCAGATCAAGGAAATCGTCGATACCGAGCTCGAAGTCGAGAAGAGCAAGCTCGAGGACATCTCCGCCGAGCGCTTGCGCTCGCTCAAGCGCATGGGATTTTCCGACCGGCGCCTGGCGCACCTGACCAGGACCACCGAAACCGACGTGCGTGCGCGCCGCCACGCGCTCGGTATCCGGCCGGTGTACAAGCGCGTCGACACCTGCGCCGCGGAGTTCTCGACTCGCACCGCGTACATGTACTCGACCTACGAGGACGAGTGCGAAGCGGCGCCGACCGACAGAAAGAAGGTGATCGTCCTGGGCGGCGGACCGAATCGCATCGGACAGGGCATCGAGTTCGACTACTGCTGCGTGCACGCCGCGCTGGCGCTGCGCGAAGACGGTTACGAGACGATCATGATCAACTGCAATCCGGAGACCGTCTCGACCGACTACGACACCTCCGACCGCTTGTACTTCGAGCCGGTCACGCTCGAGGACGTGCTGGAGATCGTGCACATCGAAAAGCCGCTCGGGGTGATTGTCCAGTACGGCGGGCAGACACCGCTCAAGCTTGCGCGCGATCTGGAAAAGAACGGCGTGCCGATCATCGGCACCACGCCGGACATGATCGACATGGCGGAGGATCGCGAGCGCTTCCAGAAAATGCTGCATCGGCTGAAGCTGCGGCAGCCGCCCAATCGCACCGCGCGGACCGACGCCGAAGCGCTCGACGCCGCGACGGCAATCGGCTACCCGCTGGTCGTCCGGCCGTCGTACGTCCTCGGCGGGCGCGCCATGAAATCGTGCACGAGCAGCGCGACCTCGAGCGCTACATGCGCGAGGCAGTCAAGGTATCGAACGATTCGCCGGTGCTGCTCGACCGTTTTCTGAATGATGCGATCGAGGTCGACGTCGATGCGCTTGCTGATGCCAATCCCGACGGCAGGGAGGTCGTCATCGGAGGCATCATGGAGCACATCGAGCAGGCGGGAGTGCATTCGGGAGATTCGGCGTGCTCGCTGCCGCCTTTTTCGCTTTCCCAGGAGCTGCAGGAGGAATTGCGCCGGCAGACGGTGGCAATGGCTCACGGCCTCAACGTCGTGGGGCTGATGAACGTGCAGTTCGCGATTCAGTTTCCGCAGGACAACGGCGGCCAGGGCGTGGTGTATGTGCTGGAAGTCAACCCGCGCGCCTCGCGGACGGTGCCGTTCGTGTCCAAGGCGACGGGCAGGGCGCTGGCCAAGATCGCCGCGCGCTGCATGGTCGGCCAAACGCTCGCCAGCCAGGGCATCACCGGAGAAGTCGTGCCGCCCTATTTCTCGGTCAAGGAGGCGGTGTTTCCGTTCATCAAGTTTCCCGGTGTCGATACCATACTTGGGCCGGAGATGAAGTCCACCGGCGAGGTCATGGGCGTAGGTGACACGTTTGCCGAGGCATTCCTCAAATCGCAGCTTGGCGCCGGCGTCCGGCTGCCCAACGCGGGCAAGGTGTTCGTCAGCGTCAAGAATCCCGACAAGCCGCGTGTGCTCGACGTCGCGCGCACGCTGGTCGGCTGGGATTCACGCTGGTGGCAACGCGCGGCACCGCGGCGGCGCTGGCCGCGGCGGGACTGCCGGTCAAGGCGGTGAACAAGGTTGCCGAGGGCCGCCCGCACATCGTCGATATGCTCCTCAACGACGAAATAGCGCTGGTGATCAACACCGTGGAAGAGAAGCGCAGCGCCATCAGGACAGCTACGCCATTCGCCGCGCTGCCCTCAACGACCAGGTGCCGACCTACACCACCATCGCCGGCGCGCGCGCGGCTGCCAACCGGCATGCAAGGCTTGCGCGAGCTGACGCCCTATGCGCTGCAGGCGCTACACCAGAGGCTGCACTGAGGAGGCGGCGCCGGGAAGGCTGCACTGAGAGCTGCAACTGAGGAAGCTGCATTGACGCCGACTTTGCGTTAAGATTGCCGTGTAGACAACGATGGCCGGGCCCGGCGGTGCCGTGACCGGTCTTTTATTTGGTAACACACTAAAGCTATGAGCAAGATTCCATTGACCGTGTCGGGAGCCGAGAAGCTCAGAAGCGAGCTGCAACGGCTGAAGACCGTGGACCGACCGGCGGCCATCGCGGCCATAGGCGAGGCCCGCCTGCACGGCGATATCTCCGAGAATGCCGAGTACGATGCCGCCAAGGATCGGCAGGGCTTCATCGAGGGCCGCATTGCGCGCATCGAGGACACGCTTTCCAATGCGCACATCGTCGATCCGGCGCAGGTCGACGGCGAGGGCCGCATCGTTTTCGGGGCTACGGTGGATCTCGAGGATCTCGAGCTGGGGACCGAGGTCCGCTACCAGATCGTCGGCGACGACGAGGCCGACATCAAGGCCTCAAGATTTCCATCGAATCGCCGATTGCGCGCGCGTTGATCGGCAAGGGTGCGGGCGAGATCGCCGAAGTTCAGGCACCGGGTGGCGTTCGCGAGTACGAGGTGCTGGCGATTCGCTACATCTAGCAGGTTCAGGGCGCTCGGCGCCGCCGGCGCTCCCGCGATGCCGGGGCGGACGGCACCCCGGGTGGCCCTCCTCGCCTCGACACGCTACCCGTCGACGGCGGTCTGGCGGGAGCCCTGGCGACGGGGCTTCGTGGCCGTCGCGCCTGCGGTGCGGATTTTGCCATCGTCTTGCCTGCCTTGCCGGAGTCTCGAATGTTTCCCGTTTGCCTGCCTGGCTCCGCGACCCCGACGGGGGGACGCCGGCCGCGCGCCGGCGTCGTGCGCGCCGGTTTCTCATGGGCCACAGGTTCTTTCGGCGCCGGCCGCCACAGAATCAGCAGCTTGCCGATGTGCTGCACCGGCGCCGCACCGAGCTTGGCGCAGATCTGTCCCAGCATCGCATCGCGCTCGCCGCGGATGTCGCTGAACGCGCGCACCTTGATCAGCTCGTGCGCGCGCAGGTTGACGTCGATCTCGCGCAGGACCGAAGGCGTCAGGCCGTGCTGGCCGATCGCGACGACGGGGTGCAGGTGGTGCGCCCGGCCGCGCAAAGCGCGCCGTTCGGCGGAGGTTATGGTGAGCATCGGCGAAGTGTAACGGAATCGCGTATCACGCGACGACAGCTTCGCGCACGCTTGTCTCGTTCCGGGTGCGCAGACGATCCGCGCGCCTCGCTAGGGTGCGATGCGCTTGCTCATGCGCACGACCGGCATGCTGAGCGCGCCGACTAGCGGGATCTCGAAGTGCTCGATCGCGGCGAACCCGGATGCGGCATACAGAGGCTCACCGGCCAGCGTGGCCACCAGTTCCATGGTCTTGAATCCGGCGTCGCCCGCCGCCTGCTCGCAATGGCGCATGAGCGCGGCGCCGATGCCGCGACGCGCATGCGCGGGATCGGACGAAAAAGGCGCGGATGCGCGCTGGATCGTGGGCGGGGTCCAGCGCGCTGTGAGCACTCGGACGCGTGGCCCCGGCCGGCGCCGAAAAGCGTTTTGCGCCTGCTCCAGCCACCGCAGCCGACGATGACTCGCGACCCGTGCGCGGCGACGAAATAGGTACCGTCGTCGATGAGCTGCGTGTCGACCGCGAAGACCGATCCGACCGCGGCGTCGATCTGCTCCGGTGAATACCACGGCGCAAGCAATGTGCGCGCCGAGACCGCGATCAACGCTTCGAGCTCGGCGACGTCCTCGAAAAGCGCCGGGCGCAACGCGAATGTCGCCGCAGCCGGCGACGTCGCAGCGACTCGCGTGTTGTCGTGGGACGCTCACGCGGCCGCGGGCGAGCCGCGATGCGAGAGAAGGTTCACGCCCAGGTGCCGCGCGAGTCCGCGGCCGCCTTCGGCCATGACCTGGTTATGGTTCCATCGAAACGCCGGCTGCAGGAGCGGCGCCAGAACATTCATCCACGGCTTGGTCGTGACGACGGTCCAGTCGTAGCGCACGCGTGTCGTCTCGCCCTCGGCAGCAAGATACCAGCGGCCGGTGCCGCTCAAGTCGCCCTCGGCGACGCCTTCCAGCGAAGAAGGGCGCTCGACTCTGGTTACGCGCATGGCAAAGGAAAGTCGATACGGCAGCTTGCTCGACCACGTATAGCGCCGCAGCGCGCCGCAGCCGTCGGCATCGCCCTTGGTCAGCTCCTCGATCCGGTGTACATAGCGCCACCATCGCGGCCAATCCTCGACCGCGACGATCGCTTCCCAGACGCGATCGATGGGTGCATCGAGGTGCCAATATGTAATCAGCGCAAACTGTCTCATGGCCGGAAGCTCGGCGATCATGCGGGCATGCCAAGCACCATGCGACCGCCGATCCGTGCCGCATCTACGTTACGTCGCACCGGCAGCGACACGGTTGGCGACTTCAACGAGATTGAGATCCGGATCGCGAAAATAGAACGATCGCAGCTTAGACGTAGCGCCGGTACGATCCACCGGGCCCAGCAGGATTTCCACACCCTGTGCCTTTACGTGAGCGATACAGCTCGTCGAGCGGCAGCGAAGTAACGAAACAGAAATCCGCTGAACCGGGAACCGGATTCTGCGCGTGCGGCGTGAATTCCCGGCCGGCAAGATGCAGGTTGATCTTCTGCCTGCCGAAAGCGACCGCCTTGCGCCCATCGCCGAACGAAACCGTTGTCATCCCCAGAACGCGCTCGTAAAAGGCGCATGCCTGCTCGATGCTGGCTACGGTCAGTACAAAGTGATCGATCGCGTCGATGTGCATCATCGTGCCTTCATGTATTTCCAATGTCCGGGCTTGTCTTTCTGCCGAGTGCAGTGCAAGTCGGTCTACTTGTGATGCATCGGCGCTCGCGTCGCGAACTGCTCGTCCTGCGGCGTGGCCGGCAGTTTGCCGGTGGTTTTCGCCTCGCGGATAACGCGCAAGAGCAGATCCAGTCCCATGGGCGCGAGAGAGCGCTCCCAGAGCTCGCGCGCGGTTTCACCCTTGCGCACGAAGCACCAGTCCTGAGCCGCGATGGCGCCCGCGTCCATCCGCTCCGCAAGGTGGTAGATCGAGCCTCCGGCGACGGGATCGCCTTCCCGTATCGTCCATTCCACGGCGGCGATTCCGCGGTGGCGCGGCAGAAGCGAAGGGTGAAATCCGATGCCTCCCAGTCGCGAGCGCGCGAGCGCCTCGTTGGTGACGCGAGCATGACTGTGCGCGGCGACGATCAGATCGGTTCCATCGGCGATGGCCTCGGCGGGAACGATGGTCGGATCGTCGAGCACGACCACTTCCAGGCCCGCGGCCTTGGCCGCCAAGGCGAGCCTGTCGTCGTCTGCGGGCACGATCACCCGAGCGATCTCGATGCCTTCCTGAGCAGGCGCTCGAGCGCGGCCGCGCCGAAAAACGCGAGCCGACAAGCGTCAGCTTCATCCGACTCATTCCGGGATTGTTATCGGCCAACGGTCAGGCTGCCATGCGCTCTTTGTCCGCGGAGGTGCGCAAGACGCTGGTCGTAAGCCACGCGCCGGCCACCGCGCCTACCACATGACACGACGTATTGACCGTAGATCCAGGCATAGACATTCCATGCCAGCGAAGCGGAAAAATGATGCTGCGTGAATGCGAAATTAGTGGCACCGTAGGCGATGCCTGCCGCCGCCGCTCCACCACAGCGCGCTCGATGATCGCAGGAGGGTGCCGAGCATGGCGCCGAGAACAATAGACCAGGCGAAGTCGAAGCCCCAGGTCATGCCCAGCATCCAGGTGATCGGCGAGGCGAAGCTTCGACTGTCGAGGAACGCATCGAAGACGTTGCGCAGTGGCCAGACGATGAGGCCGGCCAGAACGATCAGCGCCACAGGGGCGACAACGCGACGAAGATTTTGCATGGGGCAACGCGCCGCGCGTTTCAGGCGTGGACGCAGTCGCTTTCTAGCGTATGAGCTCGACTGCGGCGAAGCCCGCAGCTCCCATCGCAACGATGAGCGCAAGCCCCAGCACCAGCGAGCGGGAGCTCGCCTTAGCCCCGCCCCGACGCCGATTATTGGCGATGATAAACGGGATGACGATCAGAATCGGAAGAAAATACAAGGAACCACATTGCGCCTCCTAAGCCGCACCGGCGGCTGGCAACAGTTGCGAGACGAACCGCTCGCGCCGCCGGGTTCGACCGCTATCGCCGGCGAACGAATGGTAGGTGCACTCCCGAGGAAGTCAAAGAAGCTCGAAGCAACCGGCTAACTCGGGCGCGTCGCGAAGCTGGCGAGCTCTCCCGGCTTTCTGAGCATTTTATCGACTTCCGCGGCATGCATCTCCTCGGCCAGGACCATCTGCCGCGCGAACTCCTCGAGCGCAACTGACCGCGCCTCGACCAGCGACAGCAATTCGCGATACAAGTCGAGCGCCTTTCCTTCCGACTCGAGCGATTCGCGCAGGATCGCCGCGATGTCGTGCTTGTGCGAATCGAGAAGCGGGCCGATGGCCAGCGAAGGATAAGCGCCGAGCGTGGTGATCCACTCGCCGACTTGTTGCGCGTGCAGCAGCGATTCGTCGGCCTGTTGGCGCAGCCATGAAACAATCGGGATGCGTCCGAATCCGAAGACCAGAAACGAATAGTGGGTGTAGCGAACGATGCCGGCGAGCTCCGCCTCGAGTATGCGGTTCAATACGCCGACGACTTTGTCCTTGTCGATGTCTGACATATGCTTCACCTCTTCTGGTAGACGATCCTGGACTTTCGAGTTCAGCGTCGCCGGGGATTTCGCAGCGTCGGATTGACCCTGTCGATATCCGCCTGGACTTGCGCGCGACTGCGCTCATAAACGATCTCCCGCCTGCCCACGGCTCCGACGTAGGCCAGTTCGTTTCGGGTCGGACTTAAGGTACACCTGACGCTGTGGACGCCCTCACCGAGTACCACCTCGATGCGTTCCGCGCGTTTGTTCAGAACGACCAGGTCCATCGTTTGTCCGCTTTCGGTGACGCGCACGGTAATTTTTTCGACATCCATGGACTCATCTGCCCTGTTGCGTGAAGACGTCGATGCCTCGTCGTCGGGGCAGCGCTTTGCGCTGCGGACTTAAAGTATCCGGTTGAACCAGAGCAGGGAGAGCAAGCCTGAGAGCAGCGCGAAGATGGCTCCCGCGGCGGCAAACAAGGCGGTGACTTCGGTCGCTTTTGCTCGAGGACCAGACGCGAGTTCAGCGTCTTGTAGATCTTGGTCAGATCGGTCGCGGTGCCGGCGTAGAAATATTCCGCCTTGGTCACATTGGCGATGGTCTTGAGCGCTTCCTCGTCGAGCCGCACCCGCATGGACCAGCCTTCGGCGCCGAGAATCTCGCCATTGACGGTTCCGATCCCCACGGTGAAGACGCGCACGCCGCGCTCGGCGGCCATCTTCGAGGCCTCGATCGGGTCGGGTCCGGCGGTCGTTTGTCCATCGGTGAGCAGGATGATCGCGGCCGAGCCGTAGGAGCCGGGAGTCACCGGCTTGAATCCGACGGCTTGCCCTTGGTGGGAGCGTCGATCGGATTGCCGCGTGCAGCCTCGCGCGCGCCGCCCGGGCGGGGGTTTGATGAGCGCAAGTCGAATTCGAGGTCGGGGAAGATTATTTTGAGCGACACCAGGATGCCGCTGCCGATCGCCGTTCCGCGCTGAAGCTGGATGCGATCGAGCGCGGCGAGGATATCTTCGCGATTGAGCGTAGGAGGCTGCACGACCGAGGCGGTGGCGGCAAATGAAACCACCGCCAGACGGGTGCTGCGCGGCTGATCGGCCACGAAGCTGCGCGCCGCGGCCTGCGCCGCCGCAATGCGGGTGGGTGCAACATCGGCCGCCCGCATGCTGCCCGAAGCATCGATGGCAAGGATCACCGTCTCATACTGGTATGGAAGCGTGACGACCGCAGCGGGTCGCGCGACGGCGACGATCATCGAGATCAGCGCCAGGAGGAAAATCAGCGGCGGAATATGGCGCCGGAATTTTCGCGTAGCCCCCATGGCTTCCTGCACCATGGAGAGGCTCGCGTAGCGCAGCGGCAAGCTTTTTCTTCCGGCGCAGCAGCAGCAGATACGCGACGATCACCACCGGTATGGCAAGCGTCAGCCACAGCATTTGCGGCCACGCGAAGGTCATGCGTGCTCCAGATGCTGCGGAAGCGACCCGCCCGCTGCGAGCTGGCTTCGACGCTTGCGCAGATCGGCGAAGCGCAAGATCGCGTCGGTGAGATTGTCGTCGGTTGCCAGTTCCAGCGCGTCGACGCCGGCCTTACGAAACGAGGCGCGCACTTCCAGCTCGCGGCGCTCGGCGGCCGCGGCAAAGCGCTTGCGGAAGCGGCGGTCGTGGGTGTCGACCAGGACCTGATCGCCCGTCTCGGCGTCCTGCATGACGACCACCCCGAGATCGGGAAGCTCCATTTCGAGCCGGTCGTACAGCCGCACCGCGACGACCTCGTGGCGTCGGGCAAGCTGCGCCAGCGGTTTTTCCCACCCCGGCAAGCTGATGAAATCCGACACCACGAATACCAGCGATCGCCGCGGCATGACCTGATACGCGCTGCGCAGCAATTCCTGCAGGTCGGTCGGCGCCGACCGCGCGAGCTCGGGACGCGCGAGCATCTTGTGCACGATGTGAAGCACGTGTCGCCGGCCCGTCCGCGCCGGTATCACGGTGTCCACGCTGCCGCCGTAGAACAGCGCACCGATGCGATTGCCGTGGCGGCTGAAAGCGCGCGCGAGCACCGCTACCAGCTCCGTCGCCACCGCCCGTTTCTTGATTTTTTCCGAGCCGAAATCGACCGACGGGCTCAAGTCCAGCAGGAACCACGCCGTGAGCTCGCGCTCCTCGTTGTAGACCCTGACGTAGGGCGTCTGCAGGCGCGCGGTGACGTTCCAGTCGATGTGGCGCACGTCATCGTGATACTGGTACTCGCGCAGGTCGGCCAGATCGACGCCAAAGCCCCGGAACAGGGTGCGGTAGTCGCCGTACAGTAATCCGTCGAGGCGACGCAATCACCGTCCACTCGAGGCGGCGGAGGATCGCCTCAGGCGTTTTCGCCCACTCTGACATGGGTCTCGAGCGGCCTCTCGGGCGCCGGCAGATGCTTCATGATTCGAAGGATGAGCTGATCGCGGCGTCAGCGCGTCGGAGAGCGCTTCGTAGGAAAGAACCAGGCGGTGGCGCAAAACGTCGGGCGCGATATCGGTCAGGTCCTCCGGCAGCACGTAGCTACGTCCACGAAGGAAGGCGAGCGCCCTTGCGCCCTTCGACCAGGTGTATGGTCGCGCGCGGGCTGGCGCCGTAGGTGATGTATTGCGCCACCTTGGCACGCCAAAGCGCTCGGGCTTGCGCGTCGCGGTCACCAGCCGCACCGCGTACTGCACCAGCGATGGATCGACGTATCCGGTGCGGCACCGGCGCTGCAGCGTCAGCAGCTCGCTCGGTGCGTCGCCACCGCGGAGACCGCGGCACCGCGCCGGTCACGCGATTGACGATGACGAACTCCTCCTCCTCGCTCGGATAGCCGACCAGCACTTTCATCATGAAACGATCGACCTGCGCCTCGGGCAACGGATAGGTTCCTTCGGTCTCGATCGGGTTCTGCGTCGCCATGACCAGGAAGGGCTCGGGCACCCGATGCGTCTCGCCGGCGATGGTCACCTGATATTCCTGCATCACTTCGAGCAGCGCGCTCTGCACCTTGGCCGGCGCGCGGTTGATTTCGTCGGCGAGCAGAAGGTTGGTGAAGACCGGGCCGAACGAGGTCGTGAATTCGCCGGTCTTCTGGTTGTAGATTCGCGTGTCCGACCAGATCCGCCGGAACCAGATCGGGCGTGAACTGAATGCGGCGAAACGTGCCGCGAACCGTGCGGGCCAGCGTCTTGACGGTGAGTGTCTTGGCGAGCCCGGGACGCCCTCGACCAGCAAGTGACCCTGCGCCAGGATGGCGACCAGCACCCGCTCGAGAAAATGGTCCTGGCCGACGACGACCTTCTTGACCTCGTAGAGAATGCGCTCCATTTCGCGCGAAACTTCGCCGCCGGCGCCGACTGCTTTGTCGTTCATGGGGTATGTGCTCGATCGTGATGCGGTTAGAACGGCGAAACGCCTATCGCCGACGCGGCATTTTCGATCGGCACCGCAAATCCGATGCCGATGAAGACACCCTGGTCGCCCGGGTTCAGTATCGCGGTGACGATTCCTACCACCTCGCCATCCATGGTGGCGAGCGGCCCGCCGGAATTTCCGGGATTGGCCGCGGCGTCGAACTGGATCAGGTTGGTCAGCAGGCGCTTGCCTTCCGGCGAGCGGTATTCACGTTTCAGGCCGGAAACCACGCCGGCCGATACCGACGGGCCGATGCCGAACGGAAAACCGACGGCGATGACCTGGTCGCCCATGGCCAGATCACGCGTCGAGCGCAGCGTCGCTGGAACCAGATCGTCCGGAATGATTTTCGGCCTGAAGCACGGCCAGATCGTTCTCCGGCTGAAGGCCGATCACCGTCGCCTCCGATTCGGTTCCGTCGGCAAACACCACCTGCACGCGCTCGGCGCCGTGGACCACGTGGAGGTTGGTGAGGATGACGCCCTGTCGACGATCACCACACCGCGTGCCGATACCCCTGACGCGGTCTCCTTCCTCTTCCGCGAGATGCTCCAGCCGGCGGACACGCACCACCGACTGCTGAACGATCTCGAACGCCCTGGCCGCGGGCGAGGGCAGCACGTTGTTGTCCAGGGTATGGAGCACCGCCGCGTCAATGTCCTTCTCGGGTGATCTCGCGCACAGGTTGCTTGGTCGCGGTGTAGCCGATGACGAGCAGCAGGCTCAACAACCCGGCGAAGACAACGACCGCGATCCGCTCGTGCCGCGCCATGAAGGCTCGAGTACGAGCGGTGAGGCGCGGACGCCCCGCAAGCTGGCCGCCGGCACCTTGGCCGGCGCCGTCCGGCCCTCGCAGCCGGGCCCGGAACAGGACGATCGTCGCCGCCGTCCGCGGCATGAGACCGGCTCGACTTGCTATAGAGGGTGACTCGTTTCATGGGGGCTTCCCGGATCGTAGGTTCGCGCTTCAGTGCAACATTAGCATGCCTGGGGCGATTCGCTGAACGCTCCCTCCCGCCGATGAGGATCAAACATTCGCCTGCGCGTAGCCGCATGCCGTTGCGGCCAAAGCTACGCGCTTGACGAATTTGAGGACGAACTCGTCTTTGGGTTGCGGTGGGTCGGGCGTGTTCTTATCCCGCGGGTCCGAGGGATTGCGCATGAAATTGCCTTCTTCGGCCAGCTTGAAGCCCGCTGCTTCGACCTCCTTGCGCAAGAATGCTTCCTCGATCCGATGCAGGGTGCCTGATTCGGAGATGCCGGTGCCGGGCCGGCCCGAAGTGGTCGGCGATCACGTACATTCCTCCGGGTTTGAGCGCGGCAAACACCGCTTTGTTCATTTGCGCGCGATCCACGCCCAGGAAGCCAAGGTCGTGATAGTTGAACATCAAGGTAACAAGGTCGAGCTTGCTGGCAGCAGCTTCGGCGGAATGGGCGATTCGAAAGGCTGCACGACGGCAATGATGTTGCCCGCCGCGGGATTCTTGGATCGTTCGGCGAGCCTCTCGGGCGAGGTTCGCGGGCCCGCCGGACTAGGCACGGCGACCACCGCCGGCGTTTGACCAGCGCAGCCGGGGGCGACATCGCTCCTTCGGGTGCGGTGGGCACCGGGGCGCTCTGTCCGGAGCGCGTGGCGCACTCTGTCCGTACACGCGCCCCGTGGGCCCGACCGCGCGCGCAATGAGCTCGGTGGTGTAGCCGCCGCCGGCGCTCAAATCCAGCGCCACCATGCCTGGCCGCACGCCGATGAACGCCAGCATCTGGTCGGGCTTGCGGCGGATGTCGTTGGTGCGATCGGCCGCACTTCGATCCGGACTCGCGAGAATGTCGGCGATGCGCTCCTTGAAAGCGTGGCGGTGCGTGTCTCGGGCGCCGTCGCACAGGCGCCCATCGTTATCGCCGTCGCGCCGAGCATCGCGATCGAAAAGCAGGGCTTAAGGAAATGGTGTCTCGTGATGGCAGCTTTCATGGTCCCTCTGTACCCCTATCGGACAAGTCGATCAGAGATTTTCTCGGGTCGGGGCGTCGCTCCGCATACCAGAGCTCCATGCCTTCCCGCTGCTTCACTGCCTGAAAGCCGCGCAGCGCATTCGGACGAAGATCTTCAGCACTTCGACGCCGGAATGGGTGCGGAGTTTCCGGCCGGAGGTTGTGACCGCTTCCTCAGGACGACGAACCGGCCGTGATCGCGCAGGGCGCGGCTCATGACGATCTCCTCGGCGCCGAAGAAGGCCTCATCGAAGCCGCCGACGGCGACGAAGGCGTCTCTGGAACAGAACAGAAAGCAGCCCGCGGCCAGACCCAATGTCCGGTAGAACCAGGCAAGGAACGGCATCAGAAGCTTTGCATACCGCGGCACTTCCGAGTCGAATTCGACCGAGGCGCCGCCGCCGACCGCGCCGCCGCGCACAGTATCGACCGCGGCGCGAACGACCGCTACGCTCACGATCGTGTCCGCATCGACGAAGATGAACAGCTCGCCCGCCGCTGCCCGAGCGCCTGAATTGCGGGTCGCGGCAATCTGGCGATGCGCGACGCGCACCACGCGGGCTCCATGGCGCTCGGCGACCGCGGCGGTGCGATCGGTCGACGCATCGTCTGCCACGACCAGCTCGTAGGGCTCGTTCAAAAGCCTTCCCTGCCGCGTGCAACGCGTCGAGCGTCGCGCCGATCAAATTTTTCTTCGTCGTAAGCCGGAACAATGAACGAGATCAGACGATACTCCATTAAAGGTCGCGCGAGCATTTACAATAAGCGTTGTCGGTCGCAATGGCAACGCGGCAATTCAGGTCTCGGAGATGAAACAAAGCGTCCTTGTCCCCATCCTCGTCGCGATGTTATGCGCCGAGGCGGGTGCGCAAATGCCTGCGCCGCCCGACGATAACCGGGCGGTGGGTGCAACGGTCGCGGCCAAGTCGGCGGCGGCGGCGATCCAGGAGCAGCCGGCCTACGCGGCAAGCTTCGTGTCTCAGTCCGTGCCTTCATCGATCCCGTACCAGACTCCGACACCCATCGTCGTAACCATGCGCAACACCGGCACCGCGACCTGGGTCAAGTCCGAAGGCGACGTGTTTCTGGCGACGCAGGAGCCGCAGGACAATTATTACTGGTGCATTCAGGACAATCGCTACGGCAGCCGCAGCGGCAACCGTGTCCTCTTGCCGTATGACGTCGCTCCCGGCCAGGAGGTCACTTTCAATTTCATCGTCAAGCCCCTGAGCTGTTTCTTTGCGGCGCCGTCACCTCTGCGCTTTCGCATGCTCTCGCCGACGCACGGCACGTTCGGCGAGGAGACGCCCGATCCCAGGACCACGGTGATCACCACGGCGGAATTTGTATCGCAGCAGGTTCCGGCGACGATGGACGCAGGATCTTCGGTCGTGGTCAGCGTGACATTCAAGAACACGAACCCCAGCGTCACCTGGACTTCCGCCGACGGCTACAGCCTGGTATCGGTGGGGCCCTTGGGCAACACGACGTGGGGTATCAGCACCGTAGCGCTGCCCGGGCCGGTCGCGCCAGGCGCGTCGGTGACATTCACTTTTCCGTGGTCGCCCCCTTGACGCTCGCCAGCTATAACTTTCAGTGGCAGATGAACTTGCAGGCGAGTGGCCCCTTCGGGCTGGCTTCTCCTCCCACCGCGGTGCAGGTCGTTGCCGCAGGCCCGCCCAATTTCGGGGTTTGTGGTGGAAAGCTCCTGCCGGTTCGGAGTCCGGCTGGGGCATCAACCTTGCGCATCAGGGCGACATCATTGTGGCCACCTGGTTTACCTATGACCTGACCGGAAAAGGCTGGTGGCTGATCATGACGGCTCCCAAGACGGCAGCCAACACCTATAGCGGCCCGCTGATCGGGACGACCGGACCGGCGTTCGACGCGGTTCCATTCGATCCGGCACAGGTTGTCGGGACCGGGGTCGGGACCGGCACGCTCACCTTCACCGATACCCATAACGGGACCTTCGCCTACACCGTCAACGGCATCTCGCAGACCAAGAACATCACGCACGAAGTGTTCGGACCTCTGCCGACCTGCAGATTCGGCGCGCTGTCCGACTTGAGGCTCGCGACCAATTACCAGGACCTCTGGTGGAATTCGCCACCGGGGTCCGAGTTCGGCTGGGGCATCAACCTGACCCAGCAGGGGACCATAATATTCGCGACCTGGTTCACCTACGACCACGATGGCACGCCAATGTGGCTGGTCGCGACCATGCTCAATACGTCGCCGGCGACGTATGTAGGAACGCTGTACAGGACCACCGGTCCGCCGTTCAACGCGGTGCCGTTCGATCCGGCGAGCGTGGCAGGGACTTCGGTGGGCACCGCAACGCTGACCTTCGCCGACGGCAACACCGCGACTTTCTCCTACACCGTCAACGGCGTCTCGCAGATCAAGCCCATTACCCGCGAAGTATTCGTCCCTCCGGGCACGGTCTGTCAATAGCTTAGGTGCGCGCCGGCGGCCGATACATGAACGCCGCAATGAGCCCGAGCATCAGCGTCAGAATGCCGTCGAACACCATCTGCTTGACCACGGTCATGCCCGGCATCGGCTGGACTACGTAGTAGATCATGTACAGCGGCACTATCGTCAGCAGCGCGATCGCCACGCCGAAACGAATCCCCTGCGGCAACCAGGGCGAGGCTTCGACACCTCGCGAATAGATCCAGACAAATGCGCCGGACAGGATGACGTGCGCGAGGATCATCAACGGGAAGTAGCGCTGCGCGTCCGCCTCCGTCCGGAACAGGTTGGGCAACCTGAGGTAATCGTCGTGCAACAACACGCCGTGGACGACGAAGCTCCCCGCCATCCAGGCGACGAACACCACGATCCAGGCGATAAAGAATTTTTTGTTCATGACTCCGCCTTGTTTGTAAATGACTCGATCAAGCTATTGCCGGAACCCACCCGATGGCGCTGGAAACATCCTTGCTGAACGCCCGGCTTTGCGCCATCAGTGCTCAATGTTAACCACGACGTTCGCGATCGTCGATGGGGAGAAAGCTGCCTCATAGGCAGAAAGCCGGCGATCCATGACACCACCGCTCGATTGCCGGGGGTTGGTGACGTAAATCGAGAAATCCGGAACCCGATGGATCCGCTGCATGAGCTGAAGCATTGAAATCCCCTCGACGATGACCGGACGGGGCGTCGTGATGCGGCGCTCGATGATGCGGTTGATCTGATCGTCGAGGTGAATGAGGTGCTCTCGCGCAGGAATGAGGAACAAATCGGTCTCGATCAACGAAACGTTGAAGTGCCACGCAAGATACCGCCCAAGCGTCGTTTTGCCGACGCCGAAGCGGCCATCGATGGTGACGATGACACCCGGCAATCGCCGCATGACGGGCGTCAGCAGGTCCACGACCTGCAGATAGGAGGGAAGGATTGCGGGCACGACGGCGCCTGACGAGGGGTTGGGCGTATCTTAAAGCGCCAAACCGCTTGCGTAGGGGCGAGTCCCACGCTCAAGCTAAGCGCCTGGTTAAACGCTCGAACTTTCAAAGGCTTGGTTTGAGCACCATGAGTGCCAGTCCTGCGAGCGGCGTCAACAGCGCTGCGGAGCCCCAGACTTCCCAGCGAACGGCAAGCGCGCGGTACTGGGCGTAATCGAAGGTGCCGGATTGGGCCGCCGCCTCGGCGAGCGCGTGTAGCTGCCGTTGCAGCGGCGCCACACGGATCATGAAGATGAGTCCCGACACCATGAAAAGTATCAGCGTCCAGAGGATCCAGCCGGTACGAAGGATTGGAAGGTTGCCGTAGATTGCCGCGGCGATGCCGGTGACGATGATGCCAATGACGCCGGGGATCGTGAAGAGGCGGTCGCTCCGGATGATGCCGCCCATGGTGTAGGCGAGGAGCTTCGGGTCGCGCGTACGAGCGGCATGGGTGTGCCAGAAGATGCCGGTGGTGATGTTGCCGACAAAAGCGATGACCGCGACGATATGAAGAAGCTTGATGAGGAGATACATGCGCGCGCTTCCCGAGGAGAATCTAACGGTCGGAGTCAACGGGCCGCCGAGGTGGCTGCAGCCTCGGCGAGAGTGGTCCGGTTGAACGACAGGTCAGGGGCCGGCTGCGCATGGCATCCGCGCACATTGATCAGCCAACAAACGATCGACGGTCGTGTGCACTTCCGAGAGCAACGCACGCAGGACCTCATTGATCCGCAGGGAGTTCAGTTGTTTGAGCTCAGGCACGTTCTGCTCGAGATCGGTGATGGCGTGATCGAGCTCCCAAAGCACAAATTGGGCTTGGTCTCGAAGAGTCGTTCTGATTTCTTCTTCATCGGCGGACGACGGAGCATCCACCGAAAGCTCAATAGTGTTTGCAGGAAATCAACCTGGAGCCAGGCGCCCGTCAGATGATTGTAAGTCCAATAGAGATTGAAACGTTCCTCGACTGAAGCGGCCGCTATCAAAGAGAGAAACTCCTGTTCCAGCCCGGTGACGTTGTGTGCGTGTCGTTCAAGCTCGTACCAATATGTGGCATCTCCAGCGCGCTCCATACCGTGCGCTATCGGCAAGTAGGGCGCGCAAGCGAACAAAAGCAACAGGATGAAAAGGTTAAAGCGCGAAGCACTCAATTGGCGACTTTCAGCATTCGACAGTGACAATGTGCGCCTGAATCTTGCCGTCAACAGGACCGGGCCCGAATCGTCGCGCAACCGCTTCCGCCGCGATGTCGGTCGCTTCCCCGAGCCGCGACTTGTCCCGTGCCTCGATCTCGTTGCGTAGCGGCGTTCCCTGGCAGTACGCGATCGCCGGGCCTCGAGGAGAAGGCGCCCGGCTGCGCGCTGCGACAGTGTCAATGCGCGGCGACGCGACGAAGCCGCCGCTCTCAAGATCTCGCGCTATGGTCGCGACGTGGTAGTAGCCATGGGGCGTGCGGGCCATGAAGCGCGGAGGATCATTGGGAAAGACAGATTCGAGTGCAGTTGTCACCGTGTCAGCGAATTCGTTCTCCTCGATTCGGTCCCACACGTTGAACATGAAAACGCCTCCTGATCTGAGGACTCGCCTTGCCTCCGCAAACGCCTTCGACTTTTCGGGAAAGAACATGACGCCGAACTGGCACACCACGGCGTCAAACACTCCGCTTTCGAAGGGCAGTCGCATCGCGTCTGCCTGACGCCACTCTACAGGCCGCGTGGTCCCGACCTCGGAAGCCAGGTCCAGCATCGACTGATTCAAATCCGTGGCGACAATGGAGACGCTTTCCGGTAGCGCGGATGCCAGACTGGCGAGTTACAACACCCGTGCCGGCGGCAATTTCGAGTACGCGAGACAGTGATCGCGAAGCTAACCGACTCGCCAAGTCCACAGCGTACGGCTGGAAGATCAGCGGAACGAGATACGTATCATAGAGCTTCGGAATCGAGCCGGCGAAAACCTTGTCGCTAGCGGGACCGCTCATGCCGTTCTCCTTTGCTTCGGTACCACTTCTCTGGTCATGAACACGCTGTATGGATCCTCCACGTAGTCTGCAAACGGCCCGCATGGCTTGAACCCAAAACTGGCGTAGAGACTGCGAGCAGGCGCAAAGGCATCCATCGAACCGGTTTCCAGGCTCAGTCGCTCGTAGGAACGACGTTCGGCTTCTTCAAGAATGTGGCGCATAAGCCTAGCCGCAACGCCCTTCCGTAGATGTGAGGACGCGGTACGCATCGACTTGATCTCGCCATGACGGGAATCCAGCTCCTTGATGGCGCCGCAACCCATCAGTTCGGAGTCTTGCCAGGCACTCCAGAATGTAATGTCCGGGTTGCGCAGCGCCTCAAGACCGAGAGCATGAACACTCTCAGGGGGAGAATGCAACGCCACACTCCGCAGGTGCTCGTTCAGCAAACCGATAATCTCAGGGCTGCTCAAATCATCTACGCGAATCTCCATATGAACTTGTACTCTGTTGCCGTTGGCGCCTAAGGATACAAGCGAGTTTACCGCAGGATTAAGCGCCAGCTTCGGCAATGCGAACGTCGGCGATCCAGTTACGACTCCTGCGCGTAAGACGGGCCTCGATGTCTTCGCCTTCGAAGGTGGCGGTGGCGTGGCGCAGCAGCGATGGTTCGACGTTTTCGAAGACGTTCACGTTGACAACTGCGTAGAGATGATTCGCGATTTCGCTGGTAACGAGCGGCACGGCACCGCAACGTGAGCAGACATGAAACGTCGCTGTCTCGGTTCCGAACGCGTACTTTGACACGAGCGACGGTATCGCGAATGGCGACCGCCAGCCTGGAGTCTGGATTTGATGTCCAGACGCCGCCGTGCTTGACGCAGAACGAACAGTCGCATGCACGCGCCGGAATCTCTAGCGGGTTTCCACCCCAGTCGAGCTCGAATGCGATGTTGCCGCAGTGACAATTGCCTTTGATCAACACACGGATCTCCGGTGCATGTGGAGTGTTCTAAGGATCAAGTTAACCGGCGCACAGCCATGGCGGCTGGGAAAGACGACATAAAGTGCGCGCGTCTCGTTGAACGCCGGGTCAGGCGGCATCGCGATCGCCCGTGTACGTGGCGATTTGCCAAGTGTTGCCCACAAAGCGTCAACAGACCCTCATGCAATCTCATCCTCGGCATCGGAGCGACTACTACGGCCGACCTCCTCGCGCGCGCTCTTGGCCTGCGCCTTTGCTTTGTCGAACTCGGCTCGGCTGCGCGCGATTCCCTCGGGCGTGAGGCGGTCGACGTTGCAGTAATCGAGCTTCCAGTCGGGGTTTGCACTCCATCTGAGCGGCGATTGCACGGTCGTCCGCGGAGCCGGTGCGGTCTCGAGAACGCTTAGCGCGAGATCGAGAGTGAACGCCTGCGACTCTGGGTCCCTCGGCCGGCCTGCCGCGTTGCCGAGCGGGAAGTCAGAGAACAGAAAGCGCGGCACACCGACATGCTCGACAATATCCTTCGCGCAACCCATGACAATCGTGGAGATGCCATTCTCCTCCAGCATGCGCGCGGCGAGGCTGACGGTCTGGTGGCAGACCGGGCAGTTGGGAATCAGAATCGCCGCATCGACGCCGTCGGCCTTGCAGCGGGCGACGATCTCCGGGCAATCGATCTCGAGCGTCACACGATGGCTGCGATTGGTCGGGGCACCATGAAAACGTGGTGCTACAGATCCAATGCGGCCCGCGGCCGCCCTCTGCCGCAGCTCGGTCAGCGGGAAGTAGGTCGCCGGGTCCTCGGCCGTCGTGTGCTTGCGGTCGATGGCGATGTGCGAGATCCGCAGGTCATGGTCCTGCGCCGTATCCCCGGAGTAAACGGTGTAGAACTTTGCCTTGGCGTTGTAGGGTGCTCGCGGACCCTGATCGCCTTTGCCCGGCAGATAGGGAGCCGCCGTCGTGATCAGCGCGATCCGGCATAGTGACAACGCCGCGTTCAGCGGATGGAAGGGGACCTCGGCGTAGTGCGCCCACTCGTAGGGCGCGCCGTAGCCCAGCGCCTGGTAGTACTCCCGGATCCGCTGGAGGTACGGAATGGCCACATCGTGCGTCGCGGCGAATCCATATCCGGTCGCGCCTGACGCGGGTCATGACCAGCCCTTCCGTCGAACTCACTCTACGATTCTGCGCTGGGCGTGCAAATAGCTCCTGCGTCCGTGCAGGACTACCAAAGTTGCTCCGCAAGTGTGGCCTTGAACGGATGGTCGAGCAGGGAGCTCGACGGTTTCAACGAAGCGCACGGTATGAGGCAACGCCGCATGCCGTTCAAACGCCGCCATGTCGCGCCAGCGACTGTGAATGTAGAACTCGTCCGGATCCCGAACGGAGCGAAATCCGCCGTAGCCGACGCAGCCTGGCTCTTGACGCGTGGGTCCCTGTACTTCAAACATCGCTTGGTGCACCTCGCTCTGCCTGCCATGGCGAGCGTGGAGTCGGGCGAATACGAGATATCTCCATGATCGTCTCCACAGAGGGTGGCACCGTCGGGTGGGCGACATCGCCAATTTGCCCTTGCCCGACGGGTCAGGCGTCATCGCTCACTCGCCGCCAGCCGCAGACCAAGAAAGACGAACAGCACGCCGCTGGCCCGAGAAGGTGAGTAAGCGCGCGTGGATGCTCGACGAAGAATCCGCGAATATGTGAAGCAGCGACGGCCAGAAATAGACACCACGCCGTTCCCGTTGCAACAAACGTAAGGCCAAGGCCGAGAAATGCGCCGACCTTCGTCGGGCTATCGGAATCGATAAACTGCGGCAGAAGCGCCAGAAAGAACAGGGCGACCTTTGGATTGAGAACGTTCGTCAGAAGACCCCGGCGAAAGGCCAAGCCAAGGGGCGTAGCAGCAGGGTGCTGCGATGCCGAGATAGGATCGGCCCGTGCGGTCAGAGCGCGAATGCCGAGGTAGATAAGGTACGCCGCACCCATCAGTTTTACCGCGATGAATGCGGTTGCCGACGTTGCAAGAATGGCCGACAGACCGAGCGCTGCGGCGAGTGTATGGACAACGCAGCCAGCACTGATTCCCAAAGCGGAGGCGACGCCTATGCGTCGACCGTGCGCAATGCTGGAGCCGAGAATGTAGAGTGTATCCTGGCCTGGCGTGAGATTCAGAAGCACGCCCATTGCAACGAATAGCCAATAATCGTGGATTCCCAGCATGGGTGATGACGCCTGACCGGCGGGCCACGGTGAGCACGTGGCGCCGACTGTTAAGCTGGCTGCGGTCCTTCGTAGCCCTCGATGATAACGAGATCTGCTGTCGACACGTGCTGCCGATACTTTATGGCTTGTTGGTATTCGGGCGACTTCCAGCAATCGAGGGCAGCTGGTAGGTAGGAAACTCGATCACCGCGTTACGGGGGCGGCTCGTCCCCTCGGGATTTTCGAAGCGGCCGGCCCGCACCAGGAAGCGGGCGCCATACTTCTTCAGGGGTTCATTGTTCGCCGCAATATAGGCCTTGTACTTTTCCTGATCGGTGACATCGACGCGCACGATCCAGTATCCCTTCGGCATAGTTTCCTCCTGTTGCTCGTGATGCCGCCCGTCCCGCGAGCGGCCATCCGCGAAGACCGCGGAAAAACGCTACGCCCTTGCCCCAAGACGGTCAAGGAGCGTACGGGCAGCACATCAGCAGAGTCACTCGCCGGCCGCGCATAGCTCACCGTGAGCATCTCCCATTGATGCCCGTCGGGCTCGTTCCAATAGACCATGCGGCCTCCGTATTGCGTGTTGACTTGCATGTCCTCGGGGCCACGAACTGTGCTGCGGTACTTGATTCCAGCGGCCTCGATGCGCCGAAGAATCGAATCGAATTCCTCCTCATCGACTCGAAAGCAGAAGTGCTGGATGGGAAAGGGTCCGTCGTCATCGATGAAATCGAGAGTCAATCCGTCATTAACGTATACCGGCGAGAACGGTCCGGCGCCCGTTTCCGCCCAGCGCACATCCAGCAGGTCCGCGAGACGCTTGGCCGAAACGCGTTGATCTCGCGCTGACACCATGACGTGATCCAGTTCTATAGCCACTTGCGGGCCTTTGCAGTCACGGCTTCAGCTGCCACCGCTGCGGTTCATGGCATTGAAAGAGCTCAATCAATAGATCATCGGGGCCGGCGGTCATTACGTACCGGAACTTTGGCTGCTCCCGAATCGCATTGCGAAACTCGTGCCCGTTCGCCTTCATTCGGGCAACAAGTTCATCGAGATCATCAGTCTCGATTCCGAGATGATGCATTGCGCCTCCTCGTTGCGCCTTCGGGGCTTGCTCGTAGACGTGAACGAACGCGTTCCCGAGCCGAAGCCGTACTGTGCGTACACCCGCGGCGTCTTCATCCCAGACTAGCGTGGCGTCAAACATCTTCTGGAAGAACTCAACGGTAGTCGAGAGGTTCGTCGAGAAGATGTGTATGTGATCAAGACTTACGCTCATGATGCTTCGAAACCGTCGACAGGTAACTCGCATTCGAGGATGCTCATGGCATCGCCTCCACGAGGTGCGCGCGGTTCGTGGGGGCATCGTATGGCTCTGACCAGTACTCGACGAGGCGAGTGATCTTGTCTTCCGCGACCGCGAAGAAGGAGATGGCTCTTGCAACCTGCAACGGTCTAAAGGTAGGAGTCATGAAGTCGTTGGCGTGGACTCGTGGCACATCAGCAGCTCGCCAGTCTCAGCTTTATGCGCCACATGTTGATCGGGCGAGGCCAGCGAAAAGCCCAGGCGCTCGAGCAGGCGCACAGAGCGGAGATTGTCGCGCTTGAGCACGGCGAAGAGGCTGTGGACTCCGTAGTGCTCGACAAGCTCCGAGATCATCGCCTCGACAGCGCCTCGCCCAAGGCCGCGACCCCAGTAAGCGCTGGACAGCTCGTAGGCGATGGCCGCGTGACCTCCTGGGCGGACTGTTGCTTGAACATACCCGATGAGCTCGGAAGTCGGAACCCGGATGACCCAGTTGAGCCATTGTTCGCGGCTGTCCGCGGAGAGTCTTGTCTCGAGCTTCGCGAACCGGGTGCGCAACCATTCAATCGATGGTGGCGGTTGGTTCTCGTATTCGTAGATTGCCGGGTCGCTGAGAACCACGAACATCTCCTCCGCGTGCGCCGCGATCTGCGGCTCCAGCGTAAAACGAGCGGTATTGATGACGCGCATGCGCGAGCTACTGTCCACGATGCACCGGCAGGAAAATTTCTTGTGCGGTCTGGCTAGGCGCAGGGAAAATGCTAAGGGCAAATACGATGCGGGGGTCAGCCCGCACGGCGCCCACCGACAAGTAGCCCTCCCAGGAATGCGGCGATCGTCGCGGGCACGAAAAAGTACGCCCAGCTGTAGGCGAGCATGGTTGGCGCGTGCACAAAAAGTAGACGGCCTTCTCCATACCGCTAACCATTTTCAACCGAAGCGCGCCCGAAAGTAACTTGTCGTTGATTTCGGCCGGCGTGAGGCTGGCAATCTGCTCCTGTGACGCATCGAGCACGTTAATCGGCTCCGACCAGTGGAGCAGCACGTTCACCGATAGGCTTGCCACCAGTGCAACGACAGCACCGACACCGATGGCGACGAAAAAGAGTTTGCTCATTGTGTCTCGCGGTCTAAGGTTGCTGATCACCAGCCGCCGAAGGCGGTCCGGTACCTTCGAGGATTATCTCACCCGAGGCCAAGTGGACCCGACCATTGCCTCTGCCTTTGCGCCATGGCCCGCGGCCGTATTGCTTGCGCAAACGCGCCATTCGCAGGTGCCCGAGCCCGTAGTGTGAGCATGCCCGCGGCAGCCGGTTCTTGGCCGCCAAGTCCACGAGGCGCTTTCGCTCCAGAAGAACAGGGCGTGTGGGAGCACGAGCAGAGCACCCGCGCGCGTCGTGGTGCTACTTTTGATTGAGGCCCTGGCTCTTCTCTCGAATGGAATCCGCGATTTCCTTACACCCAGCTTTGATTGCGAAGGCAATCACCAAACCCAACGTCGCCAACCCGAGATAGACCATCATGACTGCAAGGAAATCCATTCAACGCCTCCTGTATTTAAGAACTTGATTCATGCAACACACGAACTGTACTAGATTAGGGCCAACGAAACCGCCCAGGTTTTGCGTCGGCTTGAACCCTTGCTAGGCATCACCTTTTGCACCAATGGGTGGCAGGGGCTGATTGAAATACCCATTGCCGATGGGCACATGCTCGTACGACAGAGCCCTCACACCTTCGATGCAAGCGATGTTAACGCCGAACTCTGACGGATTGCTTCGACGTTTGTGATGTGTGTACACCCCACATGTTTTGCAGAAGTAGTGCTCCGCGACCATGGTGCCCCACTGGTACAGAGACAGCGCCTCCTTGCCCTTTGTGACTTTGAGATGGGTCGTAGGGACGCTCGCCATGACATAGCCCTTGCGACTGCACAAGGAGCAATCGCAGCGCCGGATGTTCTGCAGCCCATCCGTAAACTCAATTTCCAGTTCGACCGAACCACAGTGACAAGTCGCTTTGCGGATTTCGCTCATGAACGTTTCCTGTGATGCCGACGTAACAGACCAACCGGCAGGCGGCGTCGACGTCCGCCAGGTAGAAGCCGCGTGCCGGCCCGGGCCCCGCCGTCGTGCGCCCGCGTGGTGCACAGGGTTAGGCGGAATTTGCGTTTGCTACCTGCAACGCAATGAACGATAACCATACATCATTCGGTTGCCACACGTCGCGCATAAGGGAAAAGGCGCGCGCTTCGGGCCACCCTTCGCGCAACTGCCAATAGAGGCCAGAAACGCGGTGACGCGCATATTGGCGGCGCAATGCACCCAAATGCGGTGACCTCTGGAACGATCCATGGCGTCGAAGAATAGCGCCAGATCGTGCGCTGTTGGAGCACCGAACTGCACTGGAATGTGGATGTATTCGATTCCGAGAGCCTGAACCGATGATGCTTCGTCCTTCAACGAGTAGCGCGGGTCATCGTGCAGCGCAAGATTGATCAGTACCTCATAACCAGCCGCCGCGATTGCAGCGAGCTGATCTTCGCTCGGCTGTCCGGACGTCGCTAAATCCGGCGCGGCTTGGCGATAGTTGTGAATGTCGCTGAGCGCAGGGTTAGGCGTTTGCGGCTGCTTAGGCGCCACTGATCGCAACCTCACTCATCAGCGCTAGTTGATTGCCGTCCGGATCGGTGAATTCCGCCAGCCAATGCTCAGAACTTGGTGTGCGATGCACGATGTGGGGTTCGGCCGTGAAACGTACGCCCTTTGCCTTAAGAGATGAAAACACGGTTTGGATGTCTGTGACTCGAAAATAGATGGCCGAACCGCGTTGCGGCCAATTGACCGAGCGGAAGCACACCAACCAGTAGCCGCACCCCGCCGCAATCGAAGAACGCCATCTTAGGCGGAGCGGCGAACAGGAACGCAAAACCGAGGACATCTCGATAGAATGCGATGCCTTTGTCAAAGTCATCGACCGGAATCAGGAGTTGAGCGACCTTCGCATTCTCTAGAGGCATTTCGACGTCCAATCAGGAAATGCAAAATTGTTGTGGCGGCTGACGAAACAAGCTTACCGGCGTGCACCATTGGGCGAACCCGTCGGGTGCACCCGCTCGAGCGCCGGGTTAGGCCACGTTGTTGATGACTGCCTCAATGTAATGGCCATCCGGATCGAGGACGAACGCTGCATAGTAATCCTTGCCGTAGTGTGGGCGCAGCCCGGCGGCGCCGTTGTCTTGCCCGCCATGTCGGAGCGCGGCCTCGTGGAAGCGCGCGACGGACTGGCGATCAGGGGCGGCGAAGGCGATGTGGGAGCCCGAACCAGGCGCTACTGCATCGGGCGGAGCTTGATCGCGAACTTGTCACCGCCGCCGGGATAGCCATAGCCAATGCACTTGTCGTCTGCGAACACGCGGACATAGCCAAGAGGAGCAAGCGCAGCATCATAGAAGGCGGCAGCGCGTGTCAGGTCCGCCACGGCAATAGACAAGTGATGCAGCACGGCTGTAGTGGCCTAACGCAACAAGCTAATCGGCGACCGACCCGCGGGCGAATGCCCGCCGGCGGGCTTCCGATTGAGCGATGGAGTTAGGCCACGGGCCAAATGCGCGGTTCACGGTATGGAGCTCGCACGAAAGCGGCGGTTAGACATCCCACGCTACCGACTACCGAGCCACGTTGCAACCGTAGCCAAGAGAAAGAACGGCCATGCGACATGGCGCCCACGCGTTGTGGCGAAGGTTACGATAGCACCGATGCCGAAGTAAGTTGCGACGATGGCACCAACCGATTGACGCAACTGCGCAGGGTCATTGAGAAGCGCGATCAAGATCGCTGCCAGTGCGACCCAGGCAAGGCTAGTAAGATGCCACGCCCAGCGTACGATGGAGCGCATGAGTGCAGCGCTACCGCTAAGTTTGGGCGGATCGTTACGGTTGAGAAGCCGCGGAAAGATGCGCTTTTCGCCAAGATAGGAATGCGCGGCAGCAATGGAATATCGCTGTTCCCGCGGCGACGAACAACCATGGCATGCTGTTCCCCTTTGACGATGTCCGCTGATCGGCCGGACGATGCCTAACGACTAAGTTAACCTGCGCCCCGAAGAGCGTCCTGGTTGAACGCGGGGTTAGGCGTCGCGTTCATTTGCCAGAGCCTGTAGCTTGAGGACGGTTGCCCAGTTTCTCGTGGTGGCCGACTTGCCCGCCTTGCCGAGCAGAGCTTTCCCGGCTTTGCTTTCGAGTATGCCCGCCGCGCAAAGGAGGTACGCGGCATTCTTGCCTACCGCGTACTTCTCGGGAGGCACTACTAGCGACTCGATGGCCACAGGGCTCGACAGCGCTTCGGTGTCTTGAACGAATGCAACCAGAAAGCGTGGATGCTCGTCCGCTCTTGCCTTGATTGGATTCTCGGCGAGAATGGCTGCCAGTTCACTTGCCGACTTGACGATGACCGACACCTCAACCTTGAGTTGAGTGGAGATCGCAGCAGCAATGTTCTTCGCGTGCTTTGCCGGTGTACCCCTTGGGGCGCCGAAGACAGCATTGCCGCTGTTGAGCAGTGTAGCCACGCCTGTGTAGCCCAAGCCGGAGAGCAGGGCGCGCAGTTCGGCCATGGAAACACGCTTGGCTTTGCCGACGTTGACGCCACGCAGCAGGGCTACGAAGGTGGGCATTTGCGGCGCCTAACGAACTATTCAACGCAACAAGCTGACCGGCGACCGACGCGCGGGCGAAAGCCCGCCGCCGGCCATCCGGTTGAGCGACGGGTTAGGCCGCTTCATACACTTGTGCGCCTTAGGCACCATTTGTCCGGCCTGCCAACACGCATCGAATGCCACCGCTTGGGTCAGCCACATCACCAATATAGCGCGGGATCAAGTGGACATGGACATGCATGCGTGATTGGCCTCCTGCTTTTCCGGATGTTGACGCCAATGTTGTACCCGTCGGGCCGATGCTTGTGTTGGATAAGTCGTTGTACCTGATTCAGGAGGCCAAGAACAGCGGTCTGCTCCTCGGTTGTCATGTCGAAGAAGCTTGCAACATGGCGCTTTGGGACGACGAGTACGTGTCCACGGCTCAACGAGTTGTTGTCGTAACGCGCGTACGCGAGTTCGTTCTCCACCACGGCTTCAACGGGAACACACAGCTCGCAGGTCGTTGGTTTGGGTGCGATGTTCATCGGCTTACGGTGCCTAACGCAATATTGAGCGGCGCGCTTCAGCGCGTCCGCGAACTAAAGATTAGACTGACTCTTTCCAGCCTGAAGTTAGGCCTCAGTGAGCGCACTGATCGTGACGTAATACCCGTCCGGATCTCGGAGTGAGAACTCCGTAGTTCCAGTGTTCGGGTTCACGTGGGGCTCCTCCTCGAGCCGAGCGACGAGAGCGCGTGCCCTTGGCAATGCCATGTCGAAATCATCAATACGGAAAAACAAGAGGAGGCCGTTGCCAGGCTGCGCGTGATCGGGGCTCATCAAGGAGGGATGCTCGTGGGCACCCCACTCGTGAAGGCAGAGCAAGACCGTTCCATCCGAGTCGAGGATTTGACCGAAGTCGTCATGGGCGGGAGCCGTCTCCGGCAGGCCAAGTAGCGACTGGTACCATTTGAAGCTACCAGGCACATCGCCAACCCCGATGATCGTCCACGTGCGCCTCATGGAGGTCCTCCTGCGGCCCAACGCAACAAGCTAACCGGCGACCGACCCGGGCGGGCGAAAGCCCGCACCGGCGGGCGGTCGGGTTGAAGCGATGGGTTAGCCTGCGCGCTTTCGACTATGGCGATGTGCGTCCATGTAAGCGCGCAACAACGCGTTCATGCGGGATTGATAGCCGCACCCCTGGCCGTAAGAGCGAAATTGCAATGCTTTCGTGAACCAGTGCTCAGAGCCAACGCTTTTACCGCCTCGGCTACATCGATTGGCATTTCATTGAAGCACAGTTTGGCTTGAGGTGCGTGTTCATGCACCACGTTGATCAACTTCTCAAACAGCATGAAGTTGCTTGGGTTCGTTCTTACACCTGCCCCGATCAGGACGCAATCGCACCGCTTCTGCTTGAGTTGGCTTTGAACAACTGCCTCAGCCGTTTCGCCAAAGTCGGTTAAACATGTTTGCACGCTGTACCCGAGACGAGTTAATTCGTCTTCAGAGGACTTGATACCGGCGAGTACCTTCGTTGCGTCCATGCCCGGCGGGTAGCCGGGTTTTGAGAAATCAATCAGTCTTGGATCCAGACCAACCACGAGTACGCTTTTCTCGACTGTCATAGCTCTCGTCCATGCAGTTAGTGCCTGACGGTACGCAGGCATGCCTTCGATTGTGCCGGCTCACTTCCAGAACGGCACGAGCGCGGGTACCGCGCCGACAGTAGGCTTCGTATTGCTGCCCAAAGCGCTCCGCCATCCAACGCTCTTCCAGTCGAAGCTTGCGCCACAACGCCACCCAAGCGATCAGAACGGCGAGTACACCGCGCCACTCTCCGCGGGCCATGGCCGAACCGATGAAGGCAACCAGCAGCCCTGTGTAAATGGGATGACGGACTATGGCGTAGGGGCCGCTGGCAATCAGTTCATGATCATGCTTGATGGTGACAATGCCGCTCCAGTTGCCCCCGAGGTGAACCCGCGCCCAGACCGTGAATAGCATTCCCGCCGCTGCAACGAACGCGGCCACCCAAAACTCCCATGGCGCCCATGGGAACAGCCTCTCGTTGAGAAATGCGCCTGGGACCCTTTCCGCCCAAAGGAGACCGACGGCCAACAGCAGTGGCAGCACGTGCTGTAGCCGCGAGCCCAGGGTTCTCGACGCTCAGCCGGCTTGGCGCCGCGAGAAGCCAGCCACCAATATGCCGCCCACGAGAGCCACATAGCGGGGAAGAGGATTCGGTAGACGAGAGACATCGGCGCCCTTCGTGCGGCCTAACGAGCCAAGCTAACCGGCGCCGAGCGGACGGCGCGCAGCGCCGCCGGCGAGAGCGTCCGGGTTGAGCGAGAGGTTAGGCCGCACTTGTACCCGCGAGCTGAGCAACTTTGCGCCCAAGACAACTAGGGGAACAAGCGAGCCAAGGAACACGACGTGATACCACACGGGAAACTTAGCCCATAGGCTGAGGTGAACCGGGACGAACAGTGCAAGCAGGAGCAATGCAAACAAGTAAGTAGCGGCGCGTGCGCTGCGGCCGATGGCGGCGCACGCAGCGCCGGCGGCGAAAGAGGCTACGGCGCCAAGCACCAGACGCGCAGCTAGCATGCCCAAAGAGAAATCCATCGCCTTTTCCACTTCGGTGTAGCCGGGGAGAAGCCAGCGAATCGCCAGGTTACCCACCGTAGCCACTGCGAACCAGACAACGAAGCCGGCAACGGTCGCAAGCACGATTCGGAGCCAATTGGGCATGATGGGAATGCGTCACGGAGCAGTGCGGCCTAGCGGCAACAGGCTAACCGGCGCGACCGACGCGCCGCAGGCCGCCGCGCGCGCATGACGAGGAGCGTCCGCGTTGAGCGAAGAGCACGTTAATGGGCAACCGCATTCCGTCTGCGATTGGGATCGGCGTTAGGAAGCTCACGGCAATGTGCGCAATCGACTGGTCGGAACAAGGATCAAAGGTGAAAGTGCAGATGGGGCAGCCCTCGGTATTCCCGGTGTTGCCGCTCGAACCGGTTCGGCTGTCCAGCGACGATACTGATCACCGAATCTTAACGAGCGCGCCCTGCTCGGCGAGTTGTGAGAAGCGATGGTGCAAGTTCAGCTGGCACGAGCCTAGCGCTGGACTCGCGCCTCCCCAGGTTGTCCGTCGCGAAACTTCACGATCTCCAGAACGATCCCGACCCGTGCTGCAGTCACGGTCGTGCCGACGGGCATAACGAAACCATAGGACCACTCGCGAGCGGCGTGGTGGTCAGCCGGTCGAGCAGTTGGCCTGACTCAGCAAGAAGTTGAACCGACCGTATGGAAGACATAGGGCGACGTACGCCAACTGTGGCCGCACGAATCCTGATGGTCGGGCATCCGGCCTGGAGTCGAACGCCACGATACCAAGATTCAGTAAGCAGCTTCGCGCGCAGTTTCATAGACGCCTAACGGACCGAAGCTAACCGGCGCGACGACGGACGGGCCGCAGGCCCGCCAGGAGCGTCCGCGATTGAGCGAGTGGTTAGGCGTCACGTCGCAATTGCTTACTTCACGGGCGAAAGCCCCTTCACGCCGTGCCGCTCGATCGAGCGCGCGACGAACCCGGACGCATTCATCTCTTCGACGAATGCCTTCAGATACTCCGCCGCCGCACGCCGCTCGCGGGGGATGCCTGAGGCCGTGATTCACGGTCATGAACTTACCTTCGAGTAATCGCGCGTTCGGCACCTTGTCCATGGACTCGAGCAACGCGGGTTTCAACCCCGCCAACGCATCTGCGCGCCGCTCATTGAAGAGGTCGATCGACGCCTGGAACCCCTTTGTGCGAATGAGTGTCGCGTTGCGCAGCGTTCGCGTGAGGTAGAGCTCGTATCCCGCCTTCTCCGGTGCGGCGATGCGGATGCCGGAAGTATCGACCTGCGCCACGGACCTGAGCGCCGAATCCAGGTGTACCGCGTAGGTCGCCTCGATCTCCGTGATCGCGGGAGAAAAGGCAATCTTCTGGGCCCGCGCTGGTTCGATGGCGAGGATCGCAACATCCCATGTCCCCTTTCCGCCGCATCCGCGACGTCGCCCGGGGTAGCGTAGACGGCGAATTCCACTGGAACGCCGAGACGCGACGCCAGCTCGCGCATCAAGTCCACGCTCACGCCGCGCAGTTCGCCGGTCGCGGCGTCCTTGGTCGTGAACAACGTATTGCCGAGGTTCATTCCGGCGCGAAGCTTGCCCGTCGGAGCCAACTCCGGAACGTGCTGCATCGGGCACACTCATCGATGTTGCGCAGCCGGCGATAAGCAACGTTGTTAGCGCCGCCGGAAACGATTTGTGCATTGCGATCCCCGGATCCAACAATCATGTATCGCTCACATTTCCGCTACTAGCGTGCACTTCCGTGACGCCTAACGCAACAAGCTAACCGGCGGCCGCGCCGACGCTCGCCAAGTTGAAGGCACATACCGGCCCGTCCGGTTGAGCTCCAGGTTAGGCACGCGTGACGAACGACATTGAACTTCTCATCTACAGCGGGTTCTTGGAAGTACACTGTAATTGCATCGAACTCGGCGTCCGTGGTCCAGGCAGAGCCGGTGGGCAGAGAAGCGCTTCTCTGTCTCAGTTGGTGCTTGCAAAGATCATTGGAGCACGTCGATGAAGTGCAGTTCGTGCTCGACATTGGCCCCTTCAAAGATCTCTCGAAACCATTGACGCTGGACTCGAGTGTTGCCAGGAAAGTCGAGGACCACCGAGACCCCACGCGACAAGAGATCCTGGATGTGAAGGGACAATGCATCTCTCACGCGAGCGGAGTACTTGACGAAGTCCGCGATACTCCGAATCTCGCCAGCATACAAAGTACCAAGGAACTCGTCTTGAATAAGGAGGATGGCATTCTTCGCCTGAGCCAACTCCCTTGCATGAGTTGACTTCCCAGCGGCCATCTTCCCGCACATGAAGTAGAGCTTCGCCCGCTCATCTTTCATCCTGCCCCCAAGGGCCTAACCGGCGCCCGACGCACGGGCGGAAGTCTGCCGGCGGGCGTCCGGTTGACCGACGGGTAGGTCACAAACCCGCGATGCTTGGCGAGCGATTGACATTGAGCGTTACCGTCGTTTGAGGGCCAGCCACGTGGCCAAGGCATGCACTGCACGGAAAGCAGGGTTGAGGTAACGTCCCAATCCGCTTTCAATGTCTGCAAATGCGAGCAATGCATGATCAGGTTTGAGCCACTTGAGGGAAAAGACAATGACCCCGTAGGCAATGAGCCCACCAAGCAGGATCGCAGCGGGGACTAGGAACAAAGCCGCAATCAGAAAGGAGACGCTGCGCTCATCTGGACCGACACCCGTCAGCCACATTGCAATCCTTGTGGCAACCAATATTCCAGCTACGAAGAATGGCAGGACAACGGCGGCCAATAGAAGTCCGAAGAGTCGGTGTTGCTTCATTTTGCGCTGGGGCCTAACGCAACAAGCTAACCGGCGACCGATGCGCGGGCGGAAAGCCCGCCGGCGGGCGTCCGGTTGAAGCGACGGGCTAGGCCTCAGAGCCACCGACGAACCTTAGACAGGTAGGCGGTGTACTCGGCGCCGAATAGAGCGGTGAGCGCACGCTCCTCGGGTGCGATTTGAAAGCGCCCGATGTAGAGAAAGTATGCCGCTGGCCCGAGCAACGCCCAGGGCGAAGACAGAAAGATCGCCAATGCAATGAGAACGAGCAGCAAGCCAACATACATGGGGTTCCGGGTGACTGTGTAGATGCCAGAGCTCACCAATGAGGATGTCAATTGTGGCTTCGTTGGATTGAGTGTCGTCTTTGCACGCCGGAACGAGATGACACCCGCCGCGGAGAATCCAATGCCCACCAATGCAACGGCTAGCGCCAACAATAGGCGAATGCCCGTTGGTACTTGAAGTGAAGGAGTGACTCGGGAGAGCGCCCACATGGCCGCGGCGACGAGTACCGCAATTGCGGGCGGCGGAATCTTGAGTTCGAGTGACTTCATATTCTCATGCTGCGCGGCGCTAGCTGGCGAACCAAGTCACCGTCCGCTTGTAGTTCCGGTCACTTTCGGTCCTCCTCGTACTGCTCGGCTCCCTCGATCGGTCGTAGCCACGGCTCGCGGCGTTTGATCCAGAGCTCATAGCTCGGCACGAGAGGGGTGGGGACTTCTGACAGGATCCCGAGCTTGATTTCCGCCTCTCGATCATCGGCAGAGAACAGTCGCGACCCACAGCGAGGACAGAAGTGTTGACCGTGAAATTCGGACGTTTCACCCACGTGTTCAAACTGGTGGGCGGGCCAGACAGCATAGAAGGTAAAGGCCGAACCGCTTTCTTGCCGGCAGGCGGTGCAGTGGCAGATGCCGATGCGAAGGGGTTCACCGTGAACGGAAATCTGCACCTGCCCGCAAAGGCATTTTCCCGAAAGCACCGTCATAGCTGATACCTATCCTGTCTGATGTCCACCGCCGATAAGACCGCGCGGCTGCACATCTGTTCCGCCAAGCGGTTCTCGGCGAACACGAGCTGGAAAGCACGGACCGAGTTTCGTGTCTCCCGGGTTGAGCGAGACGTTAGATCGCTCATTCATTTTGGGCGTAGACCGAAGCCTCCGAGAGGCTCGGTTTCGAATCGTTCAGCGAAGCCTGCAATGAGCGGCTTGCCCTTCGCAATAGCTTGCTGCACGGCTGGAAGATTTAGCGAAGCACGATGACTCGTTGACGAGTCCCAGACCTCCGTGATCCACAAAGCATCAGCGTCGACCGCATCCGCGGCGACGACGTAACTCAGGCAACCGGGCATTGCGGAAGTGCCTTGGATCAACAGTGAAGCTAAGGCATCGCGCTGACCGGGAACCGCGCGAATCTTTCCGATAAGGCCATACATTGAACGTTGCTCCAGAATTGAGCTGTCCGTTGACTGACAAGCGATCAGCGGCGCGGCTATTAGTGCCGAAATAACGGTGCGCCGGGCGTGCAACACGCAAGCGACCTATCGCAACAAGCTAACCGGCGACCGACGCGCGGGCGCAAGCCCGCCGGCGGGCGTCCGCGTTGAGCGACGGGTTAGGCCACGACAACGGGTTCATTCCAACCTTTGACAAGATAATACAGAGTCAAAATGCCAAGCAGCGTGCCGATCGGAAAATTGAGAAGCGAGAGCAACGACAGTACAGCGCCAAGTACCTTGGCCCAGTGCTCTGCAATTCTTGATGCCAGCGCCGACAAGGAGATAGAGGACGGACAGAGCCACGACACATAAAAAGCCAGCCAAGCGAATAGCGATATTGGTTGGTTTCGTAGCAAACGCCGGAATTACGATCGCTGCGCCTATGCCGATGACAAAAACAAGATTGATCCATCCCATCAATCGGATTAGGCGACCTGCTTTGACTGTCGAAGTAAGCGATGCGCTCATCTGCCGGATGCGTGAATATTGATGCGGCCACACTTCTGGCGTGGCCTAACGATCAAGCTAACCGGCGGGTCGCGCCGACGCCCGCCAAGTCGAAGACCGTATACAGGCCTGTCCGGTTGAAGCGCAGGGTTGGGCGTCATCGGTGCAGCTGTCCGGGCGGACTCAACGCTTCGGAGTGTCAAGGGCCGGACGGTTCTTGCGGTAAGAATTTTTCAAGGAAATCCTGCCGTCTCGAAAGGTGAACAGATCACAACCATGGACTTCGACGCGAGTGCCGTCTGCCCGTGTTCCCGTGAACGTCCACTCCGACACTCCCCGCTCCTCACGGACAAAATGACGCGCGTTGCCCCATTGGGCATCAGGGAAGGTTGCCCAGACCTCCGCGAAGCCAGCTCGCACGGACTCACGGCCTACGTACCGAGTGCCGCAAACGTCAGAACCTGCAGAGGCTTCGAAGACACAATCCTCCGTCATGAATGACATGAGAGCATCGACATCGTGGCGATTCCACGCTTCGGCAAAGGCCTGCAACATTTCCGTGGTGACCTCCAGGAATCACATCCGACATGATCGGGCCCCTCATTTGGTCTCTGCACCGGTGTTCAGAGTCCTGACGCCCAACGTTTGACGTGAGGGGCGGCCGCGAGATGGGCGAAGCCCGCTTGTGGACGATCCCTCGATGGAAGGGTTAGGCCTCGGGTTCGTGGCAAACCACTTCGATGTTGTGCCCGTCCGGACCAATGACGAAAGCTGCATAGTAGTTCGCGTGGTAGTGCGGGCGCAGACCAGGCGCACCATTGTCTTTGCCACCCGCCTCCAGAGCCGCGCGATAGAAAGCTTCGACTTGCTGGCGATTCTCGGCCGTGAACGCCAAGTGAAGATGCGCCGGCTTCTCCTCGGTTTGGTACAGGCACAATGAAGCCTTACCCTTTGGGCTGATAAGCTCGACACCGTTCGGCGGCCCCTCCGAGACAACAGCTACGCCGAGCGGTTCGAGTGCCTTGAGGAAGAACGCTTTGCTCGCTGCATAGTCGCTGACTCCGAATTTGACGTGGTCAAACATGAGTTCTCCTGAAGTGTGTGGGCCTGCGCGAGGCCTAACGCAACAAGCTAACCGGCGCCGAGCGGACGGCGCGTAAGCGCCGTCGGCGAGGCGTCAGGACGAGCGGAGGTTAGACAGCACGCCACCTCCACTAGCCCCCGTAGTTTGCCCACCAGCTCCAACGATACTTCGTCGTCGGTGAATGACTCGAGCCACAGCGTCTCCCCTGAGGCGTGACCACATTCCAACTCGTACCCAGGCGGGTGATCGTAAACATCCAGCACTGTAGCAACATCGCCCACCTGAGGCGAACGTGATCCAACGAGCGGGGATGCACTGGCCCCCGCGCAATGCCACGATGAGGAACTTTGTCGAACTGCTCAATTGATGGCGACACGTGCTGTCTAACGCAACAAGCTAACCGGCGACCGACGCGCGGGCGAAAGCCCGCCGGCGGGCGCGTCCGTGTTGAGCGACGGGTTAGGTCTCACCGCTCGGAGAGAGCGAGTTGAGCCCCCAGCCCAGCGAACGTGACGGCGAAGCCGCGACGCAGCCACGACTGAACGCGGGGTGACTCGATGACAGCCCTACGGAATGCGTGGGCCAAGAGCCCATAGACAACGAAGACTGCAAAAGTCATTGCCATGAACACGCCGCTTAGCAGGAGTAGTTGCGCGAGCGGCGACGATGCACCTTGTTCGACGAACTGCGGCAGGAAAGCGAGGAAGAAGATGGTCAGCTTCGGGTTCAGGATATTCAGAAGGATCGCTTTGACAATGAGGCCCATGGCAGTGCTTCCTGAGGGCTGCTCCCTCAACCGCGAAAGCCGATTTATCTCTCCACGTCGCATACGCGAGGTACAGCAAGTAGACCACGCCAGCGTACTTGAGCATCTGGAACGCAACCGCGCTAGTGTGCATGAGCGCGGCTAAACCAAGCACAGTCGCGAGTAGATGCGGCACGATGCCAGCTGTGCATCCGAACGCGGCGAAAACGCTGGCTCTGCGGCCTCGAAGCAGCCCAGTGGAAACGGTGAACACAACACCCGTTCCCGGTATGAGGACGACGATCAGGGAAGTGATCAGAAACTCGACTGTGATCATTTCAACAACTCCACGGCTGTAACATTGTTCAGTGTGAGGCCTAACGAACCAAGCTAACCGGTCAGGTTGTGCGAGAGGTTAAGAGCGCACGGTCGCCAGGCGCGAAGCGCCGCCAGGTGGCATCCGTGTTAGCCGAGAGGTTACGCCACATGCCGTTGCTTGAGAATGACCCACGCGATAGCAAGCTGCGAGGCACCAGTAGACGAAAAGCCAAAGGCGCAGACGATGAACCAACCCAGGAATGTTGGCGGTGGCAGAAAGAATGAGGATGGTTGGAACACGGGCGCGCCAAGCTGCTCGAAAACGTTCAGCGGCAAATAAACTGATCCCGCGACGATCTCGCCAAACCGGCCGCCACCGAGAAGCTTCGGCAAGAGACCAACCGCCGCGTGGCTAGCGACAACGCGAGCCATATTATGCAGTGCGTAATTTCATGACTTGAGGCCTAACGCAACAAGCTAACCGGTCGCGAGCGGTTAGGGGCTGCGCGCGCGGATTTCGCGCTCTCCGCCAGGACCCGACTGCGCCCAAGGCAAGAAACAGGGCCCCGCCAAGTAGCGCCAGATGCCCGAGAGCCAAGCCAGCAACCAAGGATGCCACCGCTGCTCCGAGAATGCGGTCGGCCATGTGTCGGAACGCCGCTGCCGTAGAGTACGTGAGTGCGCCGGTCGCCGCAGCCGGGCGCGCCAACCCGCGAGCCGATAGCAAGCCTTGCAAGTTCAAGCCAAAGTGACAGGCGAGGAAAACAAGCACGCCTCCGGCAAGAAACACATAGGCGGCTCCGCCCCGGTCAAGTCCAAGGAGGAAAACAATGCCAACGAAAGACAATCTGGACGAGAAGATATTTGGGTTGAGAGACGCGGCGAAAAGGCGTCCACTCTTCGACCGCGACAAAGTGTTGTGCTTCATTGGCGAGGCGCACAGATCGCACTACGACGTAGTTAGCGAGCAGCAAGGCCACCAAAACCAAGGCCACGGTCCAAGGCGGCAGAGGGCAACGCGCTTTCAAGCAACGAGGCAAGGTAGTTTTCAAGCGCAGCCCTAACGCAACAAGCTAACCGGCGACCGACGCGCGGGCGCAAGCCCGCCGGTGGGCGTCCGCGTTGAGCGACGGGTTAGGCGGCATGTTGCGACCATTTTGGCAAACCACACTGAACAATGCTAAAGCCAAACGTTCATGACTGCGCCAGAACCGAAGCGCGAAGATTGCGTGGCGCAAACGTGCCGAACAAGACCGCGACGATACCGACGATACTCAATACCCAAATGAAGGCTGGCCTCTCTATGGTGCAAAAGTACTGCACCGGTCGCACAGCAAAGCACACGATCCCGAAACCGAGCACAACAAAGAACCAGCACGGCCAATCGATTGGCGAGATCGCTGCGTTTGCTCACTGCGCGGCATTGTCGACGCCTAACGCAACAAGCTAACCGGCGACCGACGCGCGGGCGCAAGCCCGCCGGCGGGCTTCCGGGTTGAGCGACGGGTTAGGCGGCGTTTTTGGCGAGTCTCACGAATGAGTTATTTGGCAACTTGGCCGGACTCGTCCACAAGTTTGAGTGGCGCTTGGTCCGATGCCAGTGATTTGCAATGTCACTTCTTCGTCTTTCGCACCGTCGTAGTGGATCTTGTTCGGGTGATGAACAACGAAACTCCCGGCTGGCACAGGCGTCGTGGCATTTCTATCCCACTTTGGACCCGCCCCGACCCACCACGTGCCCTTTAGAACTGCAATATAGCGTTCCTCTGGATGAAAATGCGGACGAGACATCGCGCCAACGGCAAAGCTGCACACGAATGATGTACAGGCCGGGCATTGCAGGATCGCCATAGACCACGGCCATGCTCAGGCCTGGAGCTCTCGGTGATTCGGTCCACTTGATGTCCGCGTCACGCACGATCGCCATCGTGGAAAGGTCGGGGTCAGCAGAACAAATGGACGCCGCAAACACGGCCAAAGCTCCAAGCAGAAATTTGATCACGGCGCCTCCTAGTTGAATTTTGCTCATGAACGGTCGCGCAATGCCGCCTAACGAACCAAGCTAACCGGCGCCGAGCGGACGGCGCGCAGGCGCCGCCGGCGAGGCGTCCGGGTTGAGTGAGAGGTTAGGCCTCGTCGAGTGAGCAAAACATAACATAGGCATCAACAAACCCCTTCTCCCGATGGCGGAACACACCCGGGAGCGTACCGACAATTTTGAATCCAAGTTGCTGCCATAGTCGGACGGCCGGCTCGTTAGTGGACACCACAAAGTTGAATTGCATTGCACGAAAACCTAATCGACGTGCTTCACTCAACGAATGCTCACCCATACTGCGCCCGACGCCAAGGCCGCGGGCACCGGGCGAGACCATGAACGCCGCGTTGGCTACGTGCGCGCCAAGACCGGGTTGGTTGGCCTCGTAGAATGTACGTCCCAACGATGTTTCCTTCGCGTTCCGCGGCGTAGCACCAATTCGATGGATGCAGCCAGTAAGCGAGACCCTCTTCGCGTCCAATGCCTGGATCAAAGGTATAGGTATCGCCACGAACTACGACCGCGTGGAAAATATCCCAGATGGGGGCACTGTCCAACGCAGTCGCTTGGCGGATCTGGAACATCTGCTGTTGCGAGGCCTAACGACCAAGTTGAGCGGCCGGGGAAGCCTGGTGAACGCAGCCGCGCCGGTTCACGGTCCGCTCGAACGCGTTGTTAGACGTCATTCGAGGTTGCCGATGGTGACTCGAGCTTGGGAGGGCGCGGAATTCCACATGGCCGGGACTCCTGAACAATGAGGGAATTGGCATTCCTCGGCCGAAGCGTTTACAGTGGTGTGAGGCCGCCGCTTCGGAATGAGACATCGCTCCAACGGCTCGCAAGGTAGTGATTCTCTCCGGATTGATCTCCCGCACCTGAAGCTCGCCGCGCAGGCAAATGACGTAGTCGATCACTTTCCGGATGCAGATGCCAGGGCACAGCCTCTCCGGGCGCGAGCGTCTGATCAATTACTCGCATTTCAGCGCTCTGCGCGATGATTAAGCTTTGCTTGATCTTGTAGAGCGGATTGACGGGCGGCTGAAGGCGTTGGGTTCATCAGGAACCTCCATTCTTGCGGTCTTCGGGCCCAGGCACGCGATTTACTGCGACGCCTAACGCGTTTGAGTTCAGCGGCTGCCGAAGGCGAGTCCCGCTGGAACGAATGGTTAGGCCCCCAGATTGATGCCACTCATTGTGGTCTTTCAGCGCTGCCGGCAATGGCGATTCTCCAACCGCTCTTCCTTGCGCTCGGTGGCACGCCTTCTCGTCAGATGCAAACCGTTGGGCCGGACTCGCCGCGTGCGAGTCGGTGTAGGCGGGCAGCTGCGCCAGTCTGGTGGCTTTGACATCGACCACCGACCCCTGCGCCTCGGCGAGCTCGCATTGCCTTTGTCGTTTGTCCTTCTCGAGCGTCCGGGGCTTCTTATTCGCCTGTGCATCGAGCGTGCCCTGCTCCTGCGTATTCGGTCAACTGGACATCACTTGCCTTTCGCCCTCAGCCGCTCGACATAAGTGCGACAGGGCGCGACAGGAACATAGTTATCGGCGCTGCCGTGAAACATCCGAATCGGCTTTCCAGTCAGATCCTCGTCGTCGCGATAGCGCGTGCCGCACGCGGCATAGACCTGGGACGTAGGCCGCGAACTCTTGGCCCACCGTGCCGTACATGCGCTGAAAGCGCTTCATGCTCGCGTAGAGGTCGGATGCCCACCCCGAGAGAAGCCCATAAGGGCAATCCGTGTTGGATCGACCCTCGGTTGCTTCGTGAGCAGATCGAGCGCCCGATAGGCGTCGATCATCATCGCGAGCCGTCAAGTTGATAGCTTGATCGTTGACGGTGCTTACGATGCCGCGCGCCGTGAAGCTGTCGACGACAAAGGTGGCCACGCCCATGGCATTGAAATACTGCTCCCAATCGGTGATGGACCCACCTATGCCTCCCGACCCATGCAACAGGACAACAACGGGCAAGCGATCAGTTCCCGGGCGTAGCAAGCGTAGCTCCCGGCCAAGATGACTGGCTTAGCATCGTTGCGACCGCTCAGGAACTCCTGGTCTGTCCAGTGTCATCGACGAGAACGAATGAATCTCCATCCGAGCAACCTGCGCTTGGCTCACAGAGGTGAAACAGACGGCTAGTGCGCCAAGACTCGCGAAGATGAAGCGGCAACCGGCCGACCAAACAAAGTGGAAGTAAGCGGTGCGGTCTCCTTTTAGGGTGTACGAATGTACGACTTGCCGTTGCGTATGGGGCTAACGATTGGGTTGAGCGGCGCGCCGCACCAGCGCTCGCCAAGTTGAAAGGCCGAACCAGCGTGTCCGCTCGAACGCCAGGTTAGGCGCGTCATCCCGTGGGATCGGACGACTGGTGGATGCCTGCAGAAATTGCCACCCCTGTACTCTCCGACGTAAGATCGGCGATCACAGCATCCCCTTGTTGCCTGGGCACGTGCATGACGATAACAGGTCGATGCCTCTGTGGGGCAATTCGCTGGGAAGCTCGGCGCTCGCCGGTTGTCACGCGCGTTTGCTGGTGCAGGGAGTGCCAATATATCGGTGCCGGCAGCGGAACGGTCAACGCCTGCTTCCGCACAGCGGCGTTCACGGTGACCGGCACAGACCAGCGACTATCCAAGTGTCGCGGACAGTGGCAACCAAATGCACCGGCGATTCTGCCCGTCGTGCGGGACGCCGCTCTTCAGCGAGGCAGAGGCGCGGCCCCATCTGATCTTCGTCCGCGTCGGCACTTTCGACGATCCGAATCTCGCCAATCCTGCGATGACGATCTGGACGTCGTCTGCGCCGCGCTGGGCCTGCATCAACGCAGAGTTGCCGCAAGTGGTGAAGCAACCACCGCCGGCGGCGTGATGAGTGACGGCCTAACGAACCAAGCTAACCGGCGCGACGACGGACGGCGCGCAGCGCCGCCGAGGAGCGTCCGAGTTGAGCGGAGGTTAGGGCGCATTCGGTCCGTGGTCGGGTCTAGTTGCACCACTGCTTTTCGCAGGGGACGCCGTCGTTGTTGCCGTCCATCTTCGTACCGGGACAGTTCTGCAGGAAGTAGGTGGCTTCGGCGCAGGAGGTCATTTGTGAGCAGTACGTGCGGCCATCGCATTTGAAGCTGCCTGCAATCGGGGCGCTAAGCGGTGAAGCGACCTCGACCAGTTGGATCGATGGATATGTGCGTTGATAGCGGGAATACGCGTACCACGCAATTGCCACGATCAACGCGACGGCGACAAAGTTTTTCATTGCGTCCGCTAGTCGAAATGCGCCCTAACGACTCAAGTTAACCGGCCCGCCACCACGGGCGTTGGCAAGATAGAAGGGGCGTACCGGCGGGTCGGTTCAACGCGTGGTTAGCCAACACGTGGTGCGCCCGTCATGAAATTCAGTCGACGCGATGCGCAATGAGATCGCGAACGCCAGCCGGAAGCAAGGAGCGCAGCCGCTCACCATTGCTGCTTCGATGGCGGCTTGCCAGTAGACACCAGCGCCTATGACGGCCAGCCCGATAGCAGTTAGAGCGACGGGGGAACAGCATGCTGTCCTTGAAAATGGTGTGTGAAAGATGGCCCAAATAGGCCGCAACACCAAGACCACCGAAAACAGCGAAGACTCTTGCGCTGAAAGCGCAGCACCGATGGCGATCATCACGAGATTGACGCAGCAGTACAAGAACTTGTTGAATTCACTATCCGAATGCATGCTGCTCAGCCCGCCCCAGAAAGTAAGCACGCCAAAGAGGTACAGCCAGAACGCAAAGTCCTTGGACTTGTAGGAGCGAATATCTATTAGGCGCGAGTAAGGTCATCGCAAGGCTGAAATACATTGAGATGAGTTTTCCGCGATCGGAGAAGAATTCGGCGGAGTCTCCGCCAAACAAGAAACGGAGTAAGGTCCATGCTCATATACCAAGCGTTACCGCCACCAGCATAACCATGAATGGAAGCCGGTAGCGCCAAAGGGCTGCTAACCAGCGGCGAGTGTCGCAAGTTCCATCATCAGCCAGCGCCAATCGATGTGCGTATGGTAGTCACGATAAGCCACGCCCTAGGGCCGTCGGACGGCCGGTAGCCGAGCAAATGCTGAGCCCCGTAGACTGCCAATGGAACCATGACGACGGCGAGTGCTGCAGTAATACCTGCGGGGATTGCAAAGTGACCGCGAGCTAAGAAGAACTCGGTAAGGACGACTGCCACAACGCAGTAAACCAAGGAGATCACAGACGAGACCACCGCCGCCAAATCGTTCCCACCCAAGGGTCATGAACAACGTCATGGCGCCAATGGCGATCAAGCCGCCCAGGTAATACAGAATGTGGGCCGGCCAGCTGAGGCGTTTCCTGTTCGCTTTTGAACGAGGAAGCCCCACAGTGCGCGAGCCCGCTGCTCGTCCAAGCACGCCAGCGGCTACCGCTTCCTCAATCATTGAGCGCGTCACTCGCATACCGCAGCCTCCGTGCTGGCTAACGCAACAAGCTAACCGGCGACCGACGCGCGGGCGAGAGCCCGCCGGCGGGCGTCCGTGTTGAGCGACGGGTTAGGCGTCACCTTTGTCCTTCGCCTCATCTTCGCGGGAGGTACACCATAGTTGATGGGTAATTCCACGTACTCTCACGACTGGAAACCTCCCCGATGCGGCGATTTTCTTGATGGATTGAAGTGCGCCTTCTCGATGAATGGGGTGCTTGAACAAATATTCGATGGCAAGTCGAGAGATATCGTATTGTGGGCAGTCCCCGTCACACAGCACATCAAATCGATGACCTCCTTCGCCGGGGACTTTTTCGATCGAAGCTCTGCTACCGCATGGGAAGCAGAGTGAATCGCTGACCACAATCATTCTCCTGCTGACGCCTAACGCTTAGGTTCAGGGGAGGCCCCGCGAAGCTGGGACTTCCTCTGGAACCGATCGTTGGGGAGCGGTACCACTACTGCTTGAAGCCCAACTGACGGAACTGACTCGCCGTATCTCTGGCGCCCCACCTACGGTGGATAAGGTTGCCCTTGATCTCAAACCACTCTATGGCCGTGATCTCATAGCTCTTGCCCGTTGGGCCTTGACCTTTGAACTCACGGACCGACTTGCCTCGTTCTGTAAACCGCACAGCGACGATGTTTGCCTCCGCGATGATTGCGTCAACCTGAAGGTGTTCCTCCAAGGACTCAATGACATTCTTCCAGATTGGCCGAAAGCTCTCTACCGTGCCCGGGCCCATGAGGCCGTGTATGACCGCATCCGACGTAAAGAGCTTGCACATGCCTTCAACGTCCCCGCGGTTCAGGGGCATCAACGTATGCGAGAACGACATCTTTCGCTTGGCTCACAACCGTGACTCTCCGAAGATATGCTTTTTAGGCTGATCCCGGTGCCTAACGTACCAAGGTAACCGGCGACCACCATAGGCGCGAAGCGCCACGCCGGTGGGCGATCCGTGCTGGACCGCGTGGTTAAGGCCTCATCGTTGTCAACACCCTCAGCGGCATACACGTTCAGGCGCCTCAAGTCTTCGATGGATTCTGGCGACAGCCACAGCACTGTACTAAAGTTGTAGCTTTCGATACGCGGAGACGATGGATTCTCGCGGCCCGTCTCGCCATAACGAGGAGCCATAGAACGCCTCCTGTTGCGCACTGAGATCGGCTAGATCATCGTAAGACGCGAATAAGAAAATAGGCGTCTGACTCGTGTGCTGATGGTCCGAAGGCGACGACGTCCATGCCCCATTCGCGAAGCATTGGTACGGACTGTACGCGCAGCAGTACCGCATGAAACTGGGGCCGCCAGTGCCGGATTTGAGCTTGTACGAACGGATCTCGACGAGTCGTTTCATGTCGGATGAGGCCTAACGACCAACGCTTCAGTGGCTCGCGGCCGCGCCGGCGCCGCAGCCGAGGACAGCCGCTCGCGCGGGTCGACTGCAAGCGCGTTGAGTTAGGCGGCAACGCCGCAAGTAAAGCCCGCTTGGGCTATGCGATTCACGGCACAACCTCCATAGAAGACCTCGCCGCGAACAACGCGGCCCGACGGCCAGAATTGAAGAACCTCATGACGCGCGCGATCGTGGCGATCGTTTACCTGTCGGTCGTAGATGATTGCTAACTCCGAGCCGTCGGGATCCCAGATGACCCGAAGGAGCGTGAGACCGCAACGACTTCACGGGCTGGAGCGCTGTGACCCAGTATTTGCGGAGCGCTGCCTTCCCGCGAACGGTCGGCGCACCGAACCGCCTCGAGGGCCTTGGGGCTTGAGAAGGTGACATCGTCTTCGAAATGTTCGAGGACGGCTTCCAGATCGCGGCTGTTCCAAGCTGCGGTCCATCGGCGGGCGTATTCGACTGCTTCGTCGCGGTTCATGGGGGCTCCTCAAGGCCTGGCGCAGTTACGAAAGTCCAAGGGATCGTGACCGTCGTGCCAAGCCGATGGAAGGCGATCGTCTCGGTTGCCGCCTAACGCAACAAGCTAACCGGCGACCGACGCGCGGGCGCAAGCCCGCCGGCGGGACATCCGGTTGAGCGACGGGTTAGGCCGCTTCTTAAACAGCCACTTGCTTCCCGGAATAAACCAGCCCATAAGAGGGCCCTCAATGACTTTAACGAACCTTGTCAACCTTCTGACATGTCGTGACGCACGACTCGATTCCAGGTAGAAAATCGTCAAAGAAGTTGACCGGGCATCTGCTGCTGGCACTGGGCGACCGGGGCGCTCAAACACTCTGCGCATGTTGCAGGGATCGACTTGTAGGCCCGGATAGAAGTCCACCGAAGTAGACCGGTTACATGCACGAAATATGGGTAGCCGTACGCATCAAAGACACAAGACGACAGACGAGTCGGCTTTGGCCTTGAGGGGATGAAGATCGGAATGCGCGCGAGGCTCTTTGCGAAGGCAAGGTAACCGGCGCGCCCAGTGCCGGCAGCGCTCGATAAGTAGAAGTCGCGAGATCGGCGCGTCCGGTTCGCCACCGCCGGAGTTGAGGCCGCTGGCGGACTCACGGAATTTCCTTCCCTACGCACACGGATTGCGAGAAACCCTGCTGAAATGGCCACAATCGAATTCCCGGGAGATCTCAGATTCTACAAGCCAAGGTGGGCCGCGAAGAGCAGAGCCAACACCGAAACGCTGGCCCAGGCTGCCGCAGCGCCGACTTGTAGAGCGCCACCAAGGTTCGGCAGTCCAACGATTCAGAACAGCGGCAAGTCCGGCGGGCAGGCAGGGAGAGTGAGTGCTACGATCCGGGAAACCCGCACCGCTGTGCATGGGCCGGAAATCACGCACAGGCTCCGGGGAGCAAAGCGCGGTCGCGCGGCTGCGGTGAAGCGTAGCGGTCACTTCAGAACGCCAAATACCATCCCGCGGCTGCGGCTGGGACGACTGCAAACCAACGAAGGGATCCGACACTGTAGTGGCCCAACGCTTAAGCTAACCGGCGACCGACGCGCGCGGGCGAGAAAGCCCGCATCGGCGGGCGTCGGCGAGCGATGGGTTGAGGCCGCGATCCATCGCACCGACAAAACTGCTGCCGAGAAGATGGCCGCCGGCAATGCAACAAACCCGGTAAGAAACAAGAACATCAAAACGCTGAATTCCGCGAGGACTGTCCGAACGATGGCTCAAAGCCCATGCACAGTTGTGCGCGAAATGAGCGTAGTAATGGGACATCGGACGTAATTTCTCCGCGAAAATTGTAGACCCCGCGCGGAAGTGTCACCCAACTGAGCAAACGCTCTACGTGCGTACCCAGCCCAGCTATTCGAGGCCCTTCGATTTGTGTTCGCCAACAACGACGGATTCCCCGGTGCGCGCGTCGGTGACCTCCCATCGCACTGGCACGATTGCGCCATTCGACCGCGGAGCGGGAAGCCAATTAACGTCTTCAGTTCATCCTCCGAATGCCCTTCGCGTTCGAATTGCAACGATAGTCTGTCATTTTCGCCAAGTCGAATGCGAAACGGCGTTACCGCTGTTCCGTTGGGAGAAAGGGCGATGTCTGCGCAGAACACTGTGCGCGGGGTGGAAGCGCACCAGCAAGAACGTTACGATTCCACAGAGGGTACAACCTGCCAAGATCGCGAGTGCGGATCCAAATATCGCGTAGGCGCAAGGGAGATCGCGAACGCCTACGAGGATGACCCTGAATCCGCGGCTTGGCGCCAATGTTTTTGCGCGGCCTAACGCAACAAGCTAACCGGCGACCGACGCGCGGGCGCAAGCCCGCCGGCGGGCGTCCGGTTGAGCCGACGGAGTTAGGGCGTCATGATCTTGGGGACGCCGAACGACTACCGAACGGCGACGCCGACGCTCCAAGCATTTGCAGCAAGAGCCGACGTGACCCGGCGGCGACGCACAGCGAATTCCGAACATGACGCCGGCAGACGGGGGCCCCCATCCATCGCGTAGTGAGCAGACACGCGAGAACTAAATGTGGCAGCGCACGTTGCGGGATTGAACGGCCGGCAATTCAGCTGTCGCACGCCAAGCTGCCCAGGCAAGACCTCCGCGAGCTGATGGCAGCGCGTCGGAATTAGGTGGTAGGCCCAACAACGCAGAATGGCGTTGGCTGCGACGGTAGCGATTGCCGGCTTCGGGACGGTTAGAAGACAAGAGCACTTGCGGTCGAAGAACTCAAGCCACCGAAGCCGAGCGCGAATGGCACCGCAGGTGACCAGTGCAAGTGTTGCGAGAAGTGCGCTGTGCGAGCGTCATCCGCTCGCGCAGGCGGCTGAGGTCGAGCCTGAGAAATGCCCCGGTAATGATCTGGCGTTCGGTTCGCAGGCACCTAACGCAACAAGCTAACCGGCGACCGACGCGCGGCGAAAGCCCGCCGGCGGGCGTCAGTGAGCGACAGTTGGGCGGCTTTTAGCGTCAGCGTTTAGAAGTCGGAGGGGCTTTGGACCGAGCTGTTGCCCGAACCGCCGATCAGAGAGGTTAGCGCCGATATATGGTTGTACGATAGGAGCGCCCGTGTGCCGGAACACCGCGATAAAGGGTGGAACGGCCTTGAGGCCACGCAACGTTCATGAAGGTGTGAGGCACACCCACGCCGGGACACGTGTTATGTAAGGACCCTCGACCGTGGATGGGCCGATCGCCGATCAAGTATGTGACCTTGCCTTCAAGGAGGATGTAGAGCCTCCTCGGTTTCGTGGCTGTGGGAGATCTAGGGACCGCCGTTGGGATGAGTCTCGAGCGAGAATAGGCGTGAGAGGAAGAGAGAAGCCGTAGTTCACACCGTCGATGTAGTAGCCGAATTCGCCGGGCGGACCATGAAGGGCCGCATTTGATTTGGTCGGATCACAGAGACTCGAAGAGGTCAAAGGCTACTTCCAGGGGGCGCGATCGTACCCCCGCGTTGGCAGAGGCTGGTCGATTGGGCCCCTGTGAACAAATGGGCGGCGCATTGCCGGTGTGCGGAGGATCGTGCGGCTGTGGCGTTTCGGGCGTGGAAGGCGCCGGACCGCCAGCGGGAGCAGCATCGAGACGGAGAGGCAAAATCCGGTTCATCGGCGCATTCTACTTCCAGAGCGACCACGAGGACGATCGAGTGCCGCCTAACGCAACAAGCTAACCGGCGACCGCCGGCGGGCTGGAGATGACCCGCCGGTGGGCGCGACCAGGCTGCAGCGCTTTCGGGTTAGGACTAAGAACCCGCCGACGAAGATTGAACTTTGTAACTGTCAGCGGTCCGCGGGGATCGTTTCACGACAATCGCATGCAACCTTAAGAGTTTCGAGATTCGCGGGGAGCCAGGACCCAGCAAGGTGGGGTGGAGTGCTGATCCTACAAATTTCCTGCCTTTGAAAGAGGTCGACTTGGATCTGAAGCCAGAATTTAGTGCGGCGGAGCCAGTATTCTTGATAACACCAGTGAAGTAGTTTTGTATCGATTTTGTGTTCTTCGCGCTGCCGATGTCAGGACGTCATTGTTGACCAGTTCCAGCCCTCGTAGACGACGTTGCCTTAGACGCGGCAGAGTCGGTCACGATTGCTGGCCGAGAAGACGTATGCGGCTGCATAAGCGGCCAACCAGCGGCGCACGACAAACCCAGGCCGAAGAAGAAGCCATAGCGAAGTAGATCCACAATTCGCAGGCGCGGCCAATTCGATTGATGCGTCGTTCCATCGTCTCCCTAGTCCTAACGCAACAAGCTAGCCAGCGACCGACGCGCGGGCGCAAGCCCGCCGGCGGGCGTCAGGTTGAGCGATGGGTTAGGCCGCGATCGCCGCACTGACACCGACATGTTTGTTGTCGGGGTCATTGTTCGGCGGGCGGATCTTCGACATCTTCTGTAACCGCCGAACCGAAAGCTCGTCGATTTCAGACGTCCGATACGGGCGCGACCAATGGCGGTGAGCGACCGAATGGCGGGTGCACCAGAGCGCTAAAGCTCCGATCGCTACTGCCCAGCTGCCAAAAGCCCCGAGAGCTCTGGTCGCGCCAAGCTCCGTCAGGGCCGCGAGTGAGACGTCGGGTTAGTGGATGCGGACACGCATCGTCGTGAAATAGTACTCGAAACGCACGCTTCAGGTTCGGGAAGGCGCGGCCCAACGAACGAAGCTAACCGGCGCCGAAGCGGACGGCGCGCGAGCGCCGCCGGCGAGACGGTCCGGTTGAAGCGAGAGTTAGGCCCCAACTTTGAAACGCCAACGAACATATACTGCCGCCGCGCCGAGCTCCAAAGCCTGGAGAAGGATGGCAGATAGCCAGATGAGATCAACGCCATTGAATCGGAAGGCCGGATGGATCGCCAGGCAAAGAATGATACGAACGTTAGTTGCGATCAGAGCAATGGAAGCTGCAATGAAACCGGCATGGCTCACCGGACCTGAGAAAGTCGGCCACCGACACGACGAGAGCCCATACCAGGTACGGCGCGGCGTAATAGAGGAACCACCAAGCACCACTCAACGGCATCTCAGCACAATCGGCTCCTTTTGAAGCGCAAATCCGCAAAGCCGCTCCCAGCGCCACGGTTGCTGGAATGCACTGGAATATCGGACGATGCCGTGCCGCGCGCCGGTGGGGCCCTAACGAACTAGCTAACCGGCGACCGCCGGCGGGCCTGAATGCCCGCCGGTGGGCGTCCCGCGTTGAGCGCTGGGTTAGGCGTGCGCCCAGTCTTCGCGCTGCGATGCCCGTGCCGGCCCCGAATCGCCAGATTAGCGATGTCAACTGCGAGAAAGGACGGGAAAACCATCCACGGCGCGCTCGACGCGCGCCACCGACATCATCGTGGGAAAGCCGGAGCCAACTCAAGCGTAGGTTCGCGGCTCAAGCACACGCTGCGCACACCGCAGCAAGGCGTGGCCGACGGCAAGACCGTTGGGACTGCTCGCCATACCCAGTAAAGCGCACTCGCAATCGGCGCGATGAAGGCAGTGTCAGAACTAACCAGCCACCGGGCGAGGTGCTCACCACCGAGAAGACGAAGCATCGCCGATAAATGATCCCGAAACGGCACGTACGCTGCGACGGACCACAAAGGCACTGGCGGTTGGTGACATAGGACGGTACGCCTAACGAACCAAGCTAACCGGCGCCGAGCGGACGGCGCGCAAGCGCCGCCGGCGGGCACGTCCGGGTGAGCAGGTTAGGCCGCAATGCATGCGCTATGCCGGTGGTGCTGACGATCGGCGAAGTGCGAACACGCGCCGCAAAACCGGCAAGCGAGCGGCGGCTGCGCGAACGACCATCAGGACCAGCGAGGTCGCCCATGACCACGCAAGCGCTATCCAGGCGCACCCCGGGAACAACACCAGCTCGAGGTCAGAAGCGCGCAGAACCAGAGATAGGACACCAGTAAGGCATGAGCGATGGCGAGCAACCACCAGCAGCGCAAACCGGAAGCAGGTTGAGTGTTTTCCATAGGTGTAAGCGCATTCGGTTGGCCGCACGCAACACCTGCGCAACAAGCCACGGCGACCGACAGCGCGGGCGCAAGCCCACCGGCAGGGCGTCCAGGTGAGCGGACGGGTTGAGCCTCAATGCGCTTCATCGGCAGGTACGGCCCGTACTCTTGGGCCCCAAAGCTTTCAATGCTTGCGAGAGTTTTGTTGTGGTGAGCGGAGATTTGGGCGGCCGAAAGGACCCCGTTGTCGACGGTCGAATGGCCATCCGAAACAAGAACAACCGGATATCCGAGCGCCATAGCGCGCCGAGTGGTCGTATCGACGCAGAATTCGCTTTGAAGGCCGCAGATGACGAGGCTGGTGATGCCGCGGGACTGTAGAAGCTCGTGCAGTTCCGTGCGGTGAAAGGAGTCCGTTGCCGTCTTTCTGACGTGGACATCACCGGCGTGAATCTCGAGCGCCGGGGCCAGCTTCCAGCTTTCGAGTACCGTAGTCCATCTCGCCGCCGTGCGTCTCGTGTTGGATGACGACTACAAGCGCACCGGCAGCTCGGGCTTTGCGTGAGACCAAGTTGATGCGATTGATGACGCGTTCAACTTCGTACGCGGCCTGCTCGCCTGAGCACAGGATCTGCTGGACATCGATGATGAGAACTGCGGCAGGCATGGACTTGAGGCCTAACGAACAAGTTAACCGGCGCGCCGACGAGACGCTGACTCGAGGCTTCGACGATTAAACTCACGCAGGATGAAGCCACCGACGGCGCGTCCCAGATGACCGACGGGTTAGGCGCCACCACGAGGGCAGCTCGCCTGGCGACAGCAACGGCATTTAGATGCCTGGAGCGTTGGGCAAACAACTGTTCTTTGCAGGTGAAAATGCGTTCTGCGAGTTGAGTCAGCTCTGCACCTGAAACGTATTGATCGGGTACGCTCTGCCGATTGTTGAGCCATACGCCCGCCAGTAAAGATGCTGCTGTGGACAGCGCGTTACGGCGCTCAGAAAGAGCTCTTGCTTCCTTCAATGCGGCGTTAAGAGGCCCAATGAGCTCTCGACGGGTTGGCGTATGATCGATGCGCGTAAGTCGGCTTTTTCGCCCGTTCCACTGCCGCTTTATCGTCGTAAAATTTCGCTTGACGGAAGTGCCTCAAGCAGCAGGTCAGAGTTCGGCCTCAGCGGCGCGTATCTAAAGCAAAATAGAGCGTGACCGCGGCGAGGGGCCGAATCAAGTCGCCTTCGTGGTTCGCTCACGGGTATGGCGCCTAACGCAACAGCTAACCGGCGACCGACGCGCGGGCGCAAGCCCACGCCGGCGGGCGTCCGGTTGAGCGACGGAGTTGAGCTGCTGGCTACGCCCGGTTTTCTCCGCGGACTGCATTCTTACGGCTTGCCACTGAGGTCGTGATGGCAAGCTCGCTCATCGTACGTCGTAGAGCAGACCAGGGCGCCAGCTTCGTTTATCGTGACGAGCGGGACGACCGATGGCGGCTCGATTCCGTCGGCGGGGCCCAGACGCGCCAACGCCACCGCTTCGCTCTGCAGAAGGGACGCATCCACGGCCGGAAGCATGTTAAACGGCTCTCGCTTGCCGACAGAGGGTCCTCAAGAACGTCGTCGACCAGACCGATGCACCGTAAGTTTCAACATCGGGACGGTGCCGCGAACGCCATAGGCGCAGGAATACGGGCGATCCGGCCTCGACTGCCCGGGATTCATCGGCCAAGCGGTACGCCCCCAGCGCAACAAGCTAACCGGCGACCGACGCGCGGGCGAAAGCCCGCCGGCGGGCGTCCGGTTGAGCGACGGAGTTAGGGGCGCAATTTCCTTGCGCCGGCACGCATACGTAAGGACCAAGCGGCAAACATAGCAAGGGGCGAAACACGAGCGTGATTCCCACAGCGGCGCTAGAGGGCAAGCCCGCCCGGTCGACTAGTAGGATGCACGAACGTCATTGTGCGCGCCCAAATCAAAAGAAAGGCAAGCTACGGCGCCTGCTACCGCGGAATTGAACTCGTAGAGGCGGCCACAATGAGAGCGTCGGACGTAGGGCATCAATGACCGCCAAAGATAGCCGATGCCACCGGACTCTTCCTAGGTTTCGTAAACGTGAAGCGCTATTGCCGAAAGGACTATAACGATCAAGCTCGAAATGCGGCCTTAAACCGAAGGGGTCGCGATGAGAATAGCGAAAACAACCCCAACGAGTAATAGCACAACGCCGCAAATGCTTACTGGCATCGAGAGTTCTCGGGGTATGCCAAACAATCCCAATGAAAAAGCTCGCACTACCCGCAGCGACTAAGGCAACGGCCGTAATTCTTAACCTTCACGGTTTGCGCCCTTAGCACGCAACAAGCTAACCGGCGACCGACGCGCGGGCGCAAGCCTGCCGGCGGGCGTCCGCGTTGAGCGACGAGGTTAGAGCGGCGTGTTGCGACCATTTTGGTAAGCACACGCACACGAACGTGCACTAAAAAGCCAAACGACGTTCATGACTGCGCCAAGAACCGAAGCGCGAAGATTGCGTGGCGCAAGCGTGCCGGTACGCAAGACCGCGACGATACCGACGATTTCCAGCAATACTCCAAAACGAAGGCTGGCCTCTCTGGCGCAAAGGTACTACCGGATCGCGCGACAGCAAAACACAAAATCGCGAAACCGAGCACAACAAAGAACCAGCCGGCCAATCGGATTGGCGAGCTCGCTTTGGTTTGCTCACTGCGCAGCGGCATTGTCGACGCCTAACGAGAGGCCAGCCCAACCGGCGACCGCCGGTGGGCTGAATGCCCGCCGGTGGGCGTCCGCGTTGAGTGGCCGGGTTAGAAGGCGGCATGCGTTGTGGAAAGCGAGACGCCACCTCACTGCGCGACGGACCTACGTTCACCGCCATGGCCGGCACTGCGATACTTTCCGAGACCGTGCCAATACTCATCACCATACTTCATTGCAGCCACGCCCGGCAGAACGCCAAATACCTACGCAAAATGCGGCGACGCATAAAACCCGCTGAAGAGAAGAAAATAACCTAACAAGTGGAGGCGGCTAACGGCAGCGACGACAACGCCAAAAACAAAGCCACATCCGAAGCGTATTCGTTTCGCGAGAGGCGTCTGGCGGATCCACCTGCTGGGTGACGCCTAACGCAACAGTTAGCCGGCGACGTTTGACGACGCGCGGGCGCAAAGGAAGCCCGCCGGCGGGCGTCCCGGTGAACGGTATGAGTTAGCAGCGCTCGCTGAGCGTCCCTAAGCGAAGCCACGGCGGTTTGGCTGGCCGGGACGGCTCGCCCCGCTGACAGCACCTGCAGAGACGCCGCTGCGGTTGCGGCAGCGTCAGCCGCACACGCAGCTCAAAGGCCCCGGCTTCGATTGATTCCGATTGTGGCCGCCAACGCTTCCACCTGCCAGTGTATCGAAGGTTTCCCAACATTCCGAATTCGTCAACGTAGTGCTCACGATCATAGCGAAGAGCGGCGGCCATTCTCAAACCAGTCAACCTGGCGAGTGACGTATCGATCCGATCCGATCTCCAAATAACGCGTGAAAGTGCCCCCGAGTTGCGCCCGGCTTGAGCCCTTCAAGCCGCTCTTGATTGGGTGAGATTCGGAATACGCTGAAAATTGCTCACGCGCCATTGCGACGAGTTGGCGGTTTGCGACGCCTAACGGACCAAGCTAACCGGAAAGCGCGACGAGACGGAGGGCTGAAGGCCCGTCGAGGTGCGTCCGTGTTGAGCGACGGGGTTAGGGCGCATTCATCAAGCCCCGCCAGACCACATACATCAGAAAGCAGCAATAAGCACGAGCGCGAGCCGACTCAAACGCCAGCTCAGTGTGAGGGTTGGTTGTAAGGACGCCCCCTCTTCAAGGCGCACGCAGTGGCGCGCCGTACATGAATACGCCCTAGGAAAGCCAGATTGCTGTTGCCCAGATCGCCGGCGACCAAGTGGCAACATCAAGGGCGCTAGCGAGCCGAGAATCACATCAGAGGGCGGAAGACGGGAACGATTGCTGATAAACGCGATTACGGAATCGCGAGGGCGAATTTGACATTGCGACCATTGAGTGAAACATAGCACTTCCGTGTTTGCAACGTTCGACCAGCGGTGCCTATACCGGACAAACGTATGCTGTGCTGCAACACCTCCCCGAAGGAAAAGTGTGGTGCGCCGCAGTGGCGGACTCGCTGAAGGCCATGCGCCCTAACGCAACAAGCTAACCGGCGACCGGACGCGCGGGCGAAAGCCCGCCGGCGAGAGCGTCCGGTTGAGCGACAGGTTAGCCGGCATGGCCGCGCAATTCGGTACTAACCGCGACAGACCGGCGTTGCCGGTTGCGATGATGTGAGTACGACATGAATGCGAGGGAGAAGCATAAGAAAAACCCTGCGAAGAAAGTCTCTCGAGCCGAGGAAAATGACGAACGGTCTTGCGCGTACGAACGCCTGCGGTCGGGTGGTTGCGTATTCTGAATCAGCGCAAGCATAGACGCGAATGGGCCACGACGGTACCTGACAGGACAACCCCTGAATCCAAAGGCCTCCGACGATGCCCAGTGCGACGGACGCAACGGAAGGCCAGAACTCAGGAATCGCGTCCTGTAGATGGAATGACGGCCCCAACGCAACAAGCTAACCCCGGCATTTGACCGACGCGCGGGCTGTATAAGCCCGCCAGCGGAAGCGCCAGTTAACATTTGCAGGTTAGAGCGCATTGGAGGCGCGGCGGATAGCGCACCGATACCGAGACGTCAGACGAGGATCAGCTGATGCTGCCAATTTCGGCAAGAGATTTGTCTTGGGACAAGGAAACACAAGCTGACGAAGAAGTCATGTATGTCGCGGCGGCGGGGATGCAAGAGCATATTGACAACGCGGCCAAGCCGACAACGACCCGGTGCTGCTGGGCATGGATTGCGTTCACTCGGTAGCCAGATCCCAGCAATCATCATCCCGTTCCAAGCCAGCACAAAGCTCACCGCAAAGACGGCGAGAAACCCAAACCGAGGCAGAAAGGTCTGCCATTGCATTGGTGTGCGCCCCTAACGCAACAAGCTAACCGGCGACCGACGCGCAGGCCTGTAAGCCCGCCGGCGGGGCGTCGGTCCGAGGCGACAGGTTAGCGTCAACGCGAAACGTAACGCTTTGCTATTCGATGTGCATTCACGCGCATGGTCGCGCATCCAGAACGATCAATAAATCTTGAGCGTGTAGGTGTGGGTGATACGCGGGCGCGCTCGGGATGAAGCCGTCCACCCAACGGAAAAACCGGGCCATGTTCATCTGGCCGAGTCGCGCCGTTAATGCTTTGTTCCATCAGGAGGTCAGTAGGAAGGTGAGTCGTTCGTGCAACCTCGGTCGTTGTCAAGTTCGCAGAACGGTTTCTTCAAAGGATTCGGGCGGCGGTGTGCGCCACTTGAAATGTTTCCGTGGGATGAGAGTTCTTCAGAATGGTCTTACCAGGGCGTGAATTCGCTTCCTTTCAAGGAACGTTACTCAATTTCGTCTCCGCCGAAGCAGAGTGTCTATGCTTCCCCCATTAGAGGTACTTCTTAGGGCGCTCCTCATCGTGGAAACTACCATAAAATGCAGAAGTATTGCGAGTTCGGCCCGACACCGCAGTCGCCACTGCGTTGACGTCGACCAGACTAAGTCCATCCAGACGATGCGGATCTCCGTTCCAGCGTTACCGCAAGCGCTGGCATTTGACGCCTAACGGAACAAGCCCAACCAGCGACCGACGCGCGGGCATAAACCCGCCAACAGGCGTCGGTTAACGACAGGTTAAGAAGCTCAACGACTTCCAGCCTTTGCAGCAGGCGGCTCCAGACCGAGCGGCTATTACCGCCAAATGCGACCGTCGCCCGGTGATTCGATTCTCGTGATGAAGCGAAAATGAAAGCATTTCTTCTGGTCCGGGGCCAATCACCGACGCACAACTCGTCGATTATGTCTTCCACGACGACGCAATCGCGTCGCGACGACTCCCACAAACGTTGCGCCGTCGCGCGGAAGTCGGCGATAAGGGTTATCTCATCACGGTTGCCCGACACGCAATTGAGCACGATAACTTCTTTCCATAGGCCCACGACTTGAGCTCTAACGCAACAAGCTAACCGGCGACCGACGCGCGGGCGAAAGCCCGCCGGCGGGCGTCCGGTTGAGCGACGGGTTAGCGCGCGGCAGCCAACCATGGATGACTCCGCCAATGATAAGGCCACCGATGGCGCCGACGACAAGAATAGGCACGTACGCTTTGGTAATGATTGCACTGGGAAGGCTTAGTACGGAGGCCAAATGCCGAGGCCTGTGGCCCAGCCGGCCACGCCAGTTGCACGCAGCCGATGACAACGCCGATAGCGAAGCGATCGACGAAGGCAGCGCCGAGCGCGGCCGGTTTGTCCGGGAACGACATCGGCAACATCATCGCAACCGAGGCCGCACCGAAGAGGAGACCGCGCGACAACTCCGAGTAACAGATTGGACATTGCGTCGGGATTCCGTCGTACGGCGAGGCCTAACGCAACAAGCTAACCGGCGACCGACGCGCGGGCCAGAAAGCCCGCCGGCGGGCGTCCACGATTGAAGCGACGGGTTAGGGCGTCACCTAACTAAAACTGAACAACCTAATTGACGCAAAACTTTGCGTCAATCGTCCAAACGGCCGAGGGTTTCGGGGTGAAAAGCGCTTCAGAATCATCCTGTCGCTTTCATTTAGTACCACCTAATGGCTTCCGGCACGGAAGACCCGTAACGCCGCCGCCGCGCGCCTGCTCGATCAGGTCCGCGATCGGATCCGCTTTCGGCATTACAGCATCCGCACTGAACAGGCGTATGTCGACTGGATTAGACGCTTCATCCGTTTCCACGGCAAGCGACATCCGGCGACGATGGGCGCAGTCGAGGTCGAGCTTTTTCTGACCGACCTTGCCGTCGTCCACGATGTCTCGGCGTCGACGCCAGAATCAGGCGCAGAGTGCGCTCCTTTTTCTGTACAAGGACGTGCTCGGCGACGAGCTGCCGTGGCTCGGATGGCGTCGAGCGCGCGAAGAAGCCTATTCGACTGCCCCGTCGTCTTGACGCGCCAGGAAGTGTCCGCCGTGCTGCGTGGCCTGCATGGAACGCACAGCCTGATCGGCCGCCTTCTCTACGGCACAGGCATGCGCATCCTCGAGGCGATGCGTTTGCGAGTCAAGGATGTCGAGTTCGAGCGCCGCGCCATCGTCGTACGCGACGGCAAAGGCGGCAAGGATCGGCGTGACCGATGCTGCCCGGAAGCCTGATAACACCGCTGCGGCAACAGTTGCGTGACGCGCGCACGCACCGTGCAACGCCGACCTCGCGCAAGGGATGCGGCCGCGTGTACCGCCGCCGCACGCGCTCGCACGCAAGTATCCCGTCGGCAGGACCGCGAGTGGGCGCTGGCAATATGTTTTTCCGCCGACCGCGCGCCCGCGCGATCCGCGCAGCGCGGCGTCGTGCGTCGCCATCACATCGGCGACCAGGCGTTTCAGCGGGCGATGAAGCAGGCTGTGCGTGACGCAGGCGTCGTGCAAGCCGGCGACGCCGCACACGTTGCGCCATTCCTTTGCAACGCACTTGCTCGAATCAGGCTACGACATTAGAACGTGCAGGAGCAGCGGCGCGTAGTGCCGGCGGCCCGAGAAGTGTGGGGACGACGGGGAATTGCGAGTCACTGACGGCACGCGCAACGGCTGGCGTTCGCGATGCTGGCAGTAGGAGGCCGGAGCACCCGACGTAGCACCCATGATCTACACCCACGTACTCAACCGCGGCGGCCGCGCGTCATCAGTCCGCTGGATGAGCGGCTGAGAATATCTATTTGCGATTGCCGACGAGTAGGACTACTCCGACGACGATTACCGCGAGGCTTGCGCCCAGCTCGGAATGACCGCTGTTTCCTTTTCGGCGACCGAAAACCTGAACGGTCCGAATTGGCCTTCATGCGCGTTTCCTGTGTATTCGAAGTGGCCATAAAAGGCCGAAAAGGCCCGCGACCAGAAGCACGATCCCAATCATTTTTGTGGCGCCCATACGTCCTCCCCTGAGACAAGAAAGCCGTTGGTCCAACCCGATGCGTCAGTGCGCCGAAACGCGCGTAGCTCACCGCTTTGTGCCACTCGCGGCTGTCTCGCCTTCGACGGACATTCCGGCGCGCAGCATGCGGAGAGCTGGCCGAGCAGGGCGCCGTCGTCGTCGGAGTGTGTCTCCATTCTCGTACGCGTCGAGGAACCTGAATATCGCCGCGTGTGAGGACGATGAAGTGTTGGACTCGTGATTCCGGGACATGGAACCTCCGTTCGGGGTGGTACGAAAGAGTCAGGCTAGGCGCCTCGTCACGCGCGTCAATCGACAAATCATGCTGCACACGCAGCATTTGGAGCATCTTTGCTTGTTCTGACCGCGCTGACGCGCGGGTATGTTCGTGGGACATCATGGCGGCCGAAAACCCCTCAGTCCAGCCACCGGCAAAGAAGAAACCGCTTCGGCAAAGCGTGGATGCAGCAGCACGTCAACGATCGTTGGTTGTGCGGGACAGCGCAGCGGCTGTACGGCTCACCGCTCACGCTGTAAGCCGCCATATTCAAACCGCCAGAAGCTGGCCGAAAAGGAACAAGCCTGTTTCCGACCCGGCGCGGCGGTGCGTGGATCTGGGCTCAGCGCCCGGAAAGCTGGTCTCGGTTGCTGCGCGGCAATGACTGGGGGCGCTCAGAAGCGCATCGTGCATGCGCTCGATCCTGGCGGCTGCGATGGATCCACGGTCGCCGGCGTTTGCACTTGCTCGCGAGGCTGATTTTCGCGAGCCTGCGGGGCTGGACGCGCTCGCCGCCGGTCTCGAAGGCCTGAAAGTCGTGCCTCAATGGTGTCGGACCTGGCTTCAATCTAAGCTGCGGTGTCAGAATCCTGGCCGATCGAGGGCGCGAAGCGTGCATCTGGGCGAGCTGGCGCTCGAGTTCGCGGTCCAGTGGCTGCAACCTGGAGGCGATTTGGTCGTCAAGCGTTTCGAGCGAGGGATTCATCGAGTTTCGCTGCTCCGTGCAGGTCCATTTCAGGGCTGCATAGGTTTACGTGCGAAAGCCCAAGGCTAGCGCGACCGCAGTCGGGAGGTGTATCTGGTCAGACAAGGGATTCTACACGGCAGCCCACATCGTCCGCGCGCGACCGAAAATGCCGGACCCGAAACACCGTCTGGCGGCGCACATCTGGCGCGAGGCGCGCCGATAAGGGAGCTAAATTGCGTTCGGTGTTGAGAGACTTGGCCCTTATCCGGCTAAGAAGGAAGAGATCCGTTGGGTGAAGTGCTTCGCGCGACATTGGCATCTGGCTGATTGTCAACCTGGTGGTGATGACCCGTCGTCGCTCGAAGTTCAAACTTCGAACCACGCGCGAGGCGGAACCTGTTCCGGTTCTGGATACAAGCCGCCACGGCAAAGGTCGAATCACCTCGATCGAGGGCCGCACCATCAAGTGGGTCGGCACCGACAGCAACCGTA
>ERZ1370068.8980-contig-7792_pt1 | contig 133094 bp, 136 predicted proteins | sample MGYA00561227_ERZ1370068 | MGnify/ENA primary metagenome ERZ1370068 (study PRJEB38410, sample SAMEA6850437) | metagenome | study: Metagenomic assessment of the ecological functions of the soil: analysis of the soil microbiota associated with the...
GGTAATACTTCCGTTTCAGTTGCGTATTGCTCACCATGGCCGGCGGGCTCGGCAACGACACCTACGTCATCGACAATGTCGGCGACGTCGTCGATCGAGCTCGCCGGCGGCGGCACCGACACCGTCCAGACCTCGCTGAACCACGACGCTCGCGCGCCGACTTCGAGAAGCTCGTCCTCACCGGCACCGGCAACCTCAACGGCACCGGCAACGCGCTCGCCAACATCCTCACCGGCAATTCAGGGCGCCAACACCGCTCGACGGCGGCGCCGGCGGCGACACCCTGATCGGCGGGCTCGGCAACGACTCCTATTTCGTCGACAACGGCCTCGACATGGTCGTCGAGGCTGGCCGGCGGCGGCACCGACACGGTCAACAGCGCGACTCAGCCACGAGCTCGAGGCCGAGGTCGAGAATCTCATCCTGACCGGCACGGCCGCGATCAACGGCACCGGCAATGCGCTCGCCAACACGCATCACCGGCAACAGCGCGCGCCAACCGGCCTCGACGGCGGCGCTCGGCGCCGACATGCATGAAGGGCGGTCTCGGCGACGACACCTATGTCGTCGACCAGGCCGGCGACGTCGTCTCCGAGCTCGCCGGCCAGGGCACCGACACCGGTGCAGAGCGCGGTCAGCTTCACGCTGGCCGCCGCGATCGAGAATCTCACCCTGACCGGCAGCGGCGACGATCAACGGCACCGGCAATCTCTTCGCCAACGTCCTCACCGGCAATCCAGGCGCCAACCGTCCTCGACGGCGGCGGCGGCGCCGACACGATGAACGGCGGCCTCGGCAACGACACCTACATCGTCGACAATGCCGGCGACGTGGTGATCCGAGACCAGCGCCGTCGGCGGCACCGACACGGTGCGAAAGCTCGGTCGACCTTCACGCTCGGCCCGACACTCGAGAACCTGACCCTGACCGGCGCCAATGCGGTCAACGGCACCGGCAATGCCTCGCCAACATCCTCACCGGCAACGGCGCCGGCCAATGTACTCAACGGCCTCGGCGGCCATGACGAGCTGCATCGGCGCCGGCGGCAGCGACAGACTGCACGGCGGCCTCGGCAACGACATCGCTCGAGCGGCGGCGCCGGCAATGACGGGTTCTACTTCGAGACCGCGCTCGATCGCGTCCAATGTCGACGCCGTCCTCGACTTCACATGCGGTCGACGACACGCATCTTCCTCGACGACGCCGTGTTCACCGACGCTCGCCGCCGGCACGCTCGCGGCGGGCGCGTTCGTCGACCGGCACCAGCGCGCTCGATGCCGACGACCGCATCCTCTACGACAGCGCCACCGGCAGCATCTTCTACGATGCCGACGGCAGCGGCGGCGCCTCCAGCGCGATCCTGTTCGCCACCGTCACCGCGGGAACGGCAGTCACCGCACGCGGACTTCGTCGTGTCTTCTAGGCGCCGGCCAGACGCCTCACCAGCCAAGTTGTGCCGCGCAGGCCGCCGCTTGCCGAGCCGCCGGCCGAGCTGCCTTTCAATCGCAGCGAGAGTGGGATATAGAGGCAGCCGGCGAGAACCGCGAAGATGGCGATCAGCCAGATCCAGGGCGACCGCGCCGGTTATCGGAAAGCGCTAGCAGGGCTGCGCCGACCGCGACCGACAGGGACCTGCCGGAGGATCATGAACCATTCGCCCTCGATCTCGCGGCGAAGGGCGAGCGCGCCGAGGATCTGCAGGGACGCCCGACAGGATCGCCCCAGGAGGCAATGAAGACCAGCAATATCCAGACGGTAAGCCTGGGATAGAAGAGCGTGACCATGCCGGCGCCGATGCCGGCGAGGCCGACCAGGATCAGCCACCACCTTTGCTGGGGGCCGCTGCCCTTGCCGGGCGATCCCGGCCCAGAGCGCGAAATGCCGTCGATCAGGACAGCTAGGCGCCCCACAGGAAGGCGAGCGAGAGGATGGTTGCCGGCGGCCAGATGAAGGCGAGGAAGCCGAAGACGATCGCCGCCGCGCCCCGAAAGAAGAGCAGCCACCAGTTCTCCGCGAGCGCGCGAAGCGAGGCTGCGGCCGAACGGGGATGGCGAAACTGCAAAGGCCGACAGTACCCTGCTCATATCAACTGCCCCCTGTCCCCGGCTCCCGGGAAGCCAGCGGCTTAGGCCGGACGGAGATCCACCGGTATCGGGAGAATTACCGAGCCCGGACCGGCTGGCTCGGCGTCGGGAGCGGACTCGAGTTGCGACTGTTCTGAGGGTTCGCAAAAGCGCCCGCCAAACCCGTCATCCTACGAACGTCAGAATCCATGAACACCGATGGTGCCTTGTCCGCGCTGCGCCGCGTGTTCACGGATCCCTGGATCAAGTCCAGGATGACGGAGTGGGCGACTTGGCTCGATGCCCAACGAAGAACCGGCGGCGAGGCGTGGCTCGCCGCCGGCAGGTCGTGCCTCATTGCCAGGCGAGGCGCGGTGGGGGCTGGGGAGCTATTACCTCCGCGAACTCCTCGATCTGGCCGGGCACGATCCATTGGATGGGCTCGGGTCCGTCGTCGTCGATGCGCAACTGCCGCGCCCGCGCCGCATCAAGCAGCGCCTGCGCCGGCGAGTCGCGCCACGGCCCGGTCAGGACGGGCGTCCGGTATCGATACCTTCGCAAGTCCACGCCCTCCTCACCCCGTTAGTCTCTTCGTTAACGATATTTCGTCGCGGCCGCGTCATCTTTTCAGGTCATGCGCTGGCCGCACCGGAGATTTGACATGCGCGCTCGAGGAAGCGAAGGGGAGGCATCGGAAAGAAGGAGGTTTCGCTCTTTGGTGACGACGGTCGATGATATTCCCGGGGTGATCGAACAATTGTGCGCCGTCTATGACGAGTCCGTCGCCAATTTGAGGAGCGCACTTTCCCGCTACCTTGCCGACGGAGAGAAACCGGACCCGCGCGACCGGGCGAAGGGCGTCTTCGCCTATCCCAGAGCTGCGCATCGACTCCGACCAGATGCTGCCGACCGAGTTTCCGTCGCGCGCCTATCGGCCGGCTGAACCAGCCCGGCCGCTATGCGACCAGCATCGCCCGGCCGCAGCTGTTCCGCAAATATCTGACCGAGCAGCTCGAGCTATCTGGTCGAGGACTATGAGGTCGAGGTGTCGGTCGGCGCGCTCGAAGAGCGAGATCCCCTATCCCCTATGTGCTCGACGGCACCGACGACCTCAGCCTCGACGGCGCCCAGCGCCGCCGATCTGGCGCGCTGGTTCCCGACCACCGAGCTCGTCCAATATCGGCGACGAGATCGCCGACGGCGACCTGGACTACAGCCCAGCGCCGACGATCGCGCCGCTTGTCGCTGTTCGACGGGCCGCGCGGTCGATTTCAGCCTGGCGCGCCTGCGCCACTATACCGGCACGCCCGGCCGAGCACATCCAGCGCTACCTGCTGTTCACCAACTATGTCCGCTATGTCGACGAGTTCGTCCGCTGGGCGGTCGAGGAGCTGCAAGCGCGCCGACAGCCCCTATCGAGGCGCTTGTCCGCGCGCCGGCGGCGTCTATGTCACCAAGGACACGCCGGACGCCGGAGCAGGTCGCGGCGAGGGCGGCTGGCGCAAGCACCAGATGCCGGCCTATCACCTGATCGCGCCGACGGCGGCGGGCATCACCCTGGTCAATATCGGCGTCGGCCCGTCCAACGCCAAGACGATCTGCGACCATCTCGCGGTGATGCGGCCCGAAGTGTGGCTGATGATCGGCCATTGCGGCGGCCTGCGGCCCGAGCCAGACGATCGGCGATTATGTCCTCGCCCACGCCTATCTGCGCGACGACCATGTGCTGGACGACGTGCTGCCGGTCGAGATCCCGATCCCGCCATCGCCGAGATCCAGCAGGCCCTGTTCGACGCGCCGCGATCGAGGTGACCGGCGAGGATCCGCAGGCAGCTGAAGCAGCGGCTGCGCACCGGCACCGTCGTCACCACCGACGACCGCAACTGGGAGCTGCGCTACACCTTGTCGGCGCTGCGCTTCAACCAGTCGCGCGCGGTCGCGATCGACATGGAATCGGCCACCGTCGCCGCCCAGGGCTATCGCTTCCGCGTGCCCTACGGCACGCTTGCTCTGCGTGTCCGACAAGCCGCTGCACGGCGAGATCAAGCTGCCCGGCCAGGCCAATGCCTTCTACGAGCGGGCGATCAGCCAGCACCTGCAGAATCGGCATCGAAACGCTTAGAATTCTGAAGCGTGAGGGCGCGAAGCTGCACTCCCGCAAGCTCGCGCAGCTTCGACGAGCCGCCCTTCCGCTGAGCCCGACCTTGGGCTGGAGGCGAGTCGCAGGGGATTACCGCGCAGGGGCGGGTCCGGCTCCAGGGCTGCATTCGGAAATCGGGGCTGCTATCCAACCTCCGGAAAATCTACCCGAAACTTGTAATAGTCACTTGCTCGAAAGTGCGGCATGGCACAGCCGTTGCTTCTCGAGATCCTGCGACTCGATGCCTCTGGGGGTATCCAATGAACAAAGTTCGCGCTGTTCTGTGCGCCGCTTCGGCGCTGGTCTTTCCGGCGCCGCCATGGCCCAGTCGACCGGCACGGTCGATTTCGAAGAACGAGGCGGCGATCGTCGTCACCGGCACGCGCACATCCGATGTCGCGGGCGTTGAAATTCCCGACACCAGCAAGACCCGCGAAGCGCTGAACGCCGAGTTCATCCAGCGCCAGACGCCGGGCCAGTCGATCAACGAGACGATCAACAACCTGCCGGGCGTCAGCTTCACCAACAACGACCCGTTCGGCTCCGGCCGGCGGCACCCTCTATCATCCGCGGCTTCGACAACAGCCGCATCTCGCGAGACGTTCGACGGCATTCCGCTGAACGACACCGGCAATTACGCTCTGTTCTCCAACCAGCTGCTCGACCCGGAGATCATCGAGCAGGTCAACGTCAGCCTCGGCTCGACCGACGTCGACAGCCCGACCGCCTCGGCCACCGGCAGCGACCGTCAACTTCCGCACGCGCCTTCCGTTCCGAGGAGTTCGCCGCCCGCATCCAGGGATCCTACGGCTGGTTCGAGGACGGCGACTATTTCCGCGTGTTCGGCGTGATCGACACCGGCGCGTTCACCTCGTCGGGCACGCGCGCCTTCGCGTCGGCGAGCATGGCGACCAACGATTTCGTCTACGGCCACCGCGGCAGCATCTACAAGCAGCAGTATCAACGCCCGCATCTACCAGCCGCTCGGCGACAATGGCGACTTCATCTCGCTCGCCGGCCACTACAACCAGAACCGCAACAATTTCGGCGGCTCGCTGCCGCTGCGCAACGATCTGGTCGATCCTCAACGCGGCGCAGGCAGTCGTAACCGGCGCCCCGCAACGTCGGCTCGGCCGCGACCAACCGCTTCCCGCTCAACGCGGACGAGCGCGACTACACGGTTGCCCGCTGCCAGATCAACCAGGTGACAAGGCCCGGCATCGCCGACGCCGCCAACGCTCTGCGGCAGCGAGTTCGAAGAGCGCTACAACCCGTCGAACACCGGCAATATCCGCGCGAACTCGCGCTTCACGCTGGCCGACAATCTCGTCCTGACCGTCGACCCGAGCTTCCAGTATGTGAAGGCCAATGGCGGCGGCACCGTCGTCGGCCAGGAAGGCCGGCGCGACGTCAATCCGGTCCGGCGGCACAGCCGCTCGCGCAATTGCACACACCACCCCGAACGGCGCGCAGCGTCAGCTGCCAGGTCGGCTATCATCGGCGGCATCCCCTTCTTCGGTCGCGACCTGAACGGTGACGGCGACACGCTCGACACCGTCCGCCTGGTGGCGCCGAGCCAGACACCAGACGGATCGCTACGGCCTGATCGCCGGCCTGCGCTGGGACATCAACGACCACCACACCATCCGCGTCGCACTATTCGTTCGATCGCGGCCGAGCACCGCCAGACCGGCGAGGTCGGCTTCCTGCAGGTCAACGGCGAGCCGTTCGACGTCTTCCCGGTCAATGATCGGGCTCGCCGACGTGACCGGCGAGCATCCAGCAGAAGCGCGACCGCGCGGTCGATCGCCCTGCTTCACCAGATCTCGGGCGAATATCGCGGCGAGTTCTTCGACGGCAGCCTGGTGGTCAATGCCGGCCTGCGCGCGCCGTTCTTCGAACGCGACCTCACCCAGAATTGCGCGACGTCGAGCGCCAGCGGCTTCGTCGAGTGCTTCGGCTCCAACGATGCCGGCCTGCAGGCGTGGCTGGCGACACAATCCGACGGTCAATATCGGCGGCGGCCAGACAGCGTCGGTCCAGGGCCCGCAGAATCGCGTGTTCAACATATGACGAGATCCTGCCCAACCTCGGCGCGGTGTACGACCTCGACTCGAACTTCAGCCTGTTCGGCAATTATTCGCGCGGCCTGCAGGTGCCGAGCACCGACTTCCTGTACAACAGCTTCTTCTTCCCGATCGACACGCGCGCAGGCCCAGCCCGAGCCGAGACGACCGACAATTTCGACGTCGGCGTCCGCTATCGCTCGGGCCAGATCCAGGCGCAGCTTTCGGGCTGGTACACGATCTTCAAGAACCGGCTCGCCAGCGCCTTCGATCCCGATCTCGACGCCAACGTGTTCCGCAACCTCGGCCAGGTCGACAAGTATGGCATCGATGCCAGCTTCGCTTATCAGATCATCCCGGAGCTGCAGGTCTACGTCTACGGCTCCTATCTCTGGTCGAACATCCAGGACGACGTGCTGGCCGGCGAATGCGGCCTCGGCAGTCACGCCGAACTGCCCGACGGGAGTCGCGGGTGTGCCGATCTTCGCCGCCACCGCCGGTCGCCGCGAATCGGGCGCGCCCGAATATACGTTCGGCGGCCGCATCCAGGGCCAGCTCGGCCCGGTCGAGATCGGCCTCCAGGCGAAGCGGACCGGTCCGCGCTTCGTCAACGACGTCAACCAGCCGATCGTCCTGTGCAGCGCCGCGTTCGTGAACGTGAACAACTGCCCGGCTTCGGCCACGCCGATCAACGCCTATGGGGCGCGGGCGCCGGCCTTCACGCTCGTCGACCTCGACGTACGGGTGCCGCTCGGCTTCGCCGGCTTCAACGACGAGACCTATTTCCAGTTCAACGTCACCAACATTGTTCGACGAATTCTATGTCGGCAATTTCGGCGGCGCCCTGCTGGGAACGACACGGCTCCGTTCGTGCAGCTCGGTGCGCCGCGCGCCTATATCGCCACTCTGGTGGTCGGCTTCAGATAGAAGCGGCATCCGTCCGGATGACGAGGGCGCCGCGGCAATGCCGCGGCGCCCTTCTTTGGCTACGCGATGCTTATGGTCGGCCGCGATGAACGATGATCCCTCGTCGCGCGGGCGCGCCGGGCCGCCGCTGGCCGCCTATGCGCCTTATTCCCGCTTCAGCGTCGGCTGCGCGATCGAGTCGGTCGACGGCGAGATCGCGCTGGGATCGAACATGGAGAATGCCTGCTACCGGCTCGGAATCTGCGCCGAGATCGCCGCGCTGACCGCGGCGCAAGCAGGCGTTCGGACTCGACACGGATCGCCCGCATCGCCGTCGCCGGCGGCCATGTCGGCGCCGACGGGACGCTGGCCGGCGGGACGGTCGTCACGCCGTGCGGCGGCTGCCGCCAGTCGATCCTCGAGGCGGCCCAGGTCGCCGGCCGCGACCTGAGGTGATCTCGTCCAACGGCGACGGCACCGAGACGATCGACGCACCGGATCTCGCGAGCTCGCTGCCGCTCGGGTTCGGGCCGGACAATCTGAAGGATGCCGGGTAGCACCATTCCTCCCCGGCACGGGGAGGGCGACCATGCGCGCAAGCGCATGGTGGAGGGAACTGCTACGAGCCTGGTGCCAGCCCTCCACCACTGCCTTCGGCAAGGCATGGTCCCCTCTCGCGAAGCCGAGGGAGGATTAAACCAGCTTGATCTCGCGCAGCCGCTCGAGGAGGTAGTCGTCGCGCGGTGATCGGGACCGGGAACTGGTTCGGGCTGGTCCGCCGAGATGCAGTCGGGCAGGGTCTCGATCAGGAAATCGGGACGGAAATGGAGGAAGAAGGGCATCGAGTAGCGTGAATGGCCGCGCCGCTCGGGCGGCGGGTTGACCACGCGGTGGGTGGTCGAGCGCAGCATCATTGTTGGTCAGCCGCTGCAGCATGTCGCCGATATTGACGACCAGCTCGCCCGCCTTGGGCGTGACCGGCAGCCAGTCGCCGTCGCGGTCGAGCAGCTGCAGCCCGGCTTCCTCGGCGCCGAGCAGAAGGGTGATGGTGTTGATGTCCTCATGCGCGCCGGCGCGGACATTGGGGCCGTCGCCGGGATCGGCGGATAATGGAGCAGGCGCAGGACCGAATTGCCGTCGCGCGACCGTGTCGTCGAAATAGTCCGGCTCGAGGTCGAGATAGCGGGCGATCGCCTCGAGGATCCTGAGCGCCCGGCCGCGTCGAAGGCGGCGAACAGCTCGAGGAAGGTCGCCCTGAAGACTCGGCACCTCGGCCGGCCAGACATTGGCCGCCATCAGCTCGGCGGAAGCGGTGGCCTTCGCGGCAGCTCGCGGCCGACATGCCAGAATTCCTTGAGGTCGTAGGCGGCTGGCGCCCTTGGCGGTTTCGATGCCGAACGGCGTGTAGCCGCGGGCGCCGCCGCCGCCCGGCTATGAAATAGGCGTTCTTCACCGCGTCGGGCAGCGCGAAGAAGGCTTGCGCCTTTTCCTCGGCGCGGTGCGATCAGGTCGGCGGAGATGCCGTGATCGGCGATGATCGGCGAAGCCGTAGCGCTCGAACGAGCCGGCCGAGTCTCCTGCGCAGATCCTCAGGATCGCGGTCGGATCGGTGAGCGAGACGGAGGCGATCGCGGGGCGGTGGCAAGTCGGTCATGGCGCCAGATTAGCGGTTCGAACCCCGGAGATCAATCGTCAGAAGCACCGCGGCGCTTGGGATTGTGCGAGATCAAATTCGGCGCCGGTGCGGCCGTCAGGCTCGACCCGTTACGGGAGCAGCATCCCGGCCAGCGCCGCGCTCATCAGGTTGGCAAGCGATGCCGGCGACCAGCGCGCTTGAGGCCGAGCTTGGCGATCATCGGCCGCTGGTTGGGCGCGAGGCCGCCGGTCACCGCCATCTGGATCGCGATCGAGCTGAAATTGGCGAAACCGCACAGCGCGAAGGTGACGATCGCCACGGCTGCGCGGCGCTCGGCTGCTCGCCTGCCATATTGCCGAGGTCGATGAAGGCGACGAACTCGTTCAGCACCATCTTGGTGCCGAACAGGCCGCCCGCCGTCGCCCGCCTCGTTCCACGGGATGCCGATCAGGTACATGACCGGCTGCGAAGATGCTAGCCGACGAGTCGCTGGAAGGTCAGGCCGCTCGATACCGACCCAGTGGCCGATGCCGCCGAGCAGGCCGTTGGCGAGCGCGCACCAGCGCGACGAAGGCGAGCACCATCGCGCCGACCGCGACCGCCAGCTTGACGCCGGTCTGCGCGCCCTGCGCGGCGGCCATGATGATGTTGGCCGGCCGCTCGCCTCCTCGAAGGTCTCGGCGATCTCGACCTGCTGCTCGACCGGCTCGGCCTCGCCGTCGAGCGCGCAGCTGCTCTGGGCTGCGGCTCGTCGGGCATGATGATCTTGGCCATCAGGATGCCGCCCGGCGCCGACATGAAGGCGGCGGCGAGCAGATAGGGCAGCAGACTGCGCGCCGAGCATGGCTGGCATAAGCGGCAAGGATGGTGCCGGCGACGCCGGCCATGCCGACGGTCATCACGCGTGAACAGCTGCGAGGGCGGTGCAGCGCTGGCGAGATAGGGGCGGACCACCAGCGGGCGATCCGACTGGCCGACGAAGATGTTGGCCGCGGCGAACCAGCGATCTCGACCCGGCTGATCCCGGTCACCCAGCCGATCGCGCCGCCGACCCAGCGGACGATCCGCTGCATGATGCCGAGATGGTAGAGGATCGCAACCAGGGACGCGAAGAAGATGATCACCGGCAAGCGCCGGCGATGGCGAAATGTCTGCGCCGAGCTCGTCGGCGGCGGGCGGCCGAACAGGAAGTCGGTGCCCTGGTCGGCATAGCCGAGCAGGTTGGCAGACGCCGCGCGACATCGCCTCGATCACCGGCCCGGCCCCAGCTCGTGCAGATGACCGAGGACGGCAATGCCCGCCTGCAGCGCGAAAGCGGCGCCGACCACGCGAAGGCGGATCGCGCGCCGGTTCGAGGACAGCAGAAACGCGATGCCGAGGATGCAGCGATGATGCCGGCCATGCCGAGCAGATATCGATCATGCCATCCTCCCCCTCGGTCCTGGCCGCTTACCCAGATAACCATTTTCGGCTTCGGTAGCGTCCGATCGCGGCGTCGCAGCCTGTCGATCGCCTCGCCGAGCATCGTCGGCGACGAGCAGCTGCGCGCGCCGCGCCGGCGACATGAAGCCGCTTGCGGTGACATGGTCGATGAAGCCAGACCATCCCGTCCCAGAAGCCGCCGACGTTGAGCAGGGCGAACGGCTTGGCGTGATAGCCGAGCGGCGTTCCAGCTCCACGCCTCGAACAGCTCGTCGAGCGTGCCGATGCCGCCCGGCATGCGCGACGAAGGCGTCGGTCGAGGTCGGTCATCTTCGCCTTGCGCTCGTGCATGGTGGTGACGATGTGGAGCTCGGTGAGGCCGGTATGGGCGACCTCGAGATCGATCAGCGCCTGCGGGATGACGCCATAGGCCTCGCCGCCGGCCGTCGATCACCGCGTCGGCGACCACGCCCATCAGCCCGAGCCGGCCGCCGCCATAGACCGAGGCCGATCGCCGCGCCGCCATCTCCTCGCCGAGCGCCCGCGCGGTCTCGGCGAAGGCCGGGATCGCGTGCCCATGCGCAGGAGCCGCAATAGACGGCGAAGCCGCTTCCATGCGTGCCGCACCAGCGCCATTCGGAGGTCGGCCTTCGGCGCACGCGCGCCGAAATGGGAGATCACTTCGGCCGGCGGCGATCGCGCCCGATGCGCGAGGCTGTCCTCGAGCGGCCGCGCCCTGCGCCTGGCCGACCAGGAAGCCGGCGGCGAACAGGTCGCCGGCGCCGGTCGTGTCGACCACGCCCGCGCCGATCCGCGGCGATCGGCACCGGCGCCGCGCCGCCCGCGCTCGACCGCCAGCGCGCCTTCCGAGCCGCAGGTGACGACGAGCGAAGGCACCTTGTCCTGGAGCGCCGCGATCGGCCGCGCTCGCGTCGTCCACGCTGCGGTCGCCAGCTCCATGATCTCGTTCTCGTTGGCGAAGAGCAGGTCGATCGCGCCGGCTTCGATCATCGTCGATCATCTCGTCGCGGTGCGGCTTGATGCGGCGCGATGTCGGACAGAGTGAAGGCGACCTTGCGGCCGTGCGCCGTGGGCGATCGCCATCGCCTGCTTCATCGCCGCGCGCGGCCCTGCCGAGCGCCAGCAGATAGGCTTCGAGATAGAGGATCGCCGCGCCGCGGATCTGGTCCGGCGTCGAGCGCCGCGGCGGCGAGCTCGTGGGCGGCGCCGCGAAAGGTGTTCATCGTCCGCTGCGCGTCAGGCGGTGACGAGGATCAGGCAGCGGCCGGTCGGCTGCGCCGCCCGATCTTCGGCGGGGTGAGGAACTCGACGCCGAGGCGCGCGGATGTCGTGGATGAAGATCTCGCCGAGCTGGTCGTCGGCGACCTGGCCGACGAAGCCGGCGCGGCCGCCCAACGCGGCCACTCCCGCCATCGTGTTCGCTGCCGAACCGCCGCTGGTCTCGCGCGCCTGGCTCATCTGGGCGTAGAGGCGGGTAGCGCCGTCGGCGTCGAGGACCTGCATCGAGCCCTTGACCAGGCCCTCCTCGATCAGGAGCAGATCCTCGGCGCGTGCGCGATGACGTCCACCACCGCGTCGCCGATCGCGCAGCACGTCCAGCCGGGCCTGATTCACCCGCCGGCGTGATGGCGGGAATGCGAAGGCGACGGAAAGCCCTTTTTGCGCGCCGATAAACCGGTTACGCTCGACCATGATGTCGACAGCTTGCCCGCTCCCGGCCACTGCCGCGCTCGCTCTTCGCCTTCTCGATCTGTCTCTACGGCGGCATGGTCTGCATCGCCGGCGTGCTCGGCAACAAGCAGGTCGCTGACTGTGGGCCGCTGGCGGTCGAGGCGGGCATCTTCGCCTTCCTGATCCTGGTCGTGACTGTCGAGCGCAGTCGCCGAGCTGTTCGACGCGCGACGACGGCGAACCGGCTGGTGCCGCTGCGGCTTCGTCCCGCTGATCGCGTCGATGCTGCTCATCGAGCTGGTGCGTGCCAGTTGTGCCGGCATCCCGGCGTCGATGGCCGACAGATCAGTTGCGAGCTTCCAGACTCATTCCTCGGCGGCGAGCCCGCGGCTGATGCTCGGCGGGATCATCGCCTACGGCACGTCGCAGACTCTGAACGTCACCATCTTCTCGCACGCTCGCGCCGCGAGACCGGCAGCATGCTCTGGCTGCGGCCGGTATTGCGCAGCATCCTTTCGCAGATCGTCGACACCTGCTGTTCATCACCGATCGCCTTTGGCGGGTTCCCGATCGGTCGAGCTGCTGCTCGGCCCAGATGCTGTCGCCGGGCGTGAGTGCTGTCGGCGGTGACGGTGCGCCGCTCATCTACCTGTTCGTCGCGATCGGGCGGAGGCTGGATCCAGCGCGACCGAGCCGCCATCTTCCAATCGATTGATCGGTCACGTAATCCCTCGCCCTCGGACGGGATCGGTCTCCGGGAGTCGAACTTGCCAGGCAGCCTCAGGGCGACGCCGGACGTACCCTGCTGTTCCCGGCGTAAGCGTCGTTCGACCGGCGCGGAAAATGCTCAGGCGCTCTGACGACCTCATAGCGCCCGACGGGCTGCTGCAGGACGACCTGTTCGCCGAGCCTCGGGAGCGTATCGAACGCCCAATCCCCCTCGTCTCGTCCGGAGCAGCAGCGCACATAGACGGCGATGATCATTCCCGCCTCCCTGATCCCGGCTAGTGCGCCGCGAGCAGCGGCAGGCCGCTTCTCGCGCTGGGCATGTCGCGGGTGGCGCCGCCGAGCCTGGCCTCGCGCATGCGGGCGTGGCCGATAGGCGCCTTACATCGCGACCAGATAGTCCGCCGGACAGTACGACGCGGCGGCGTCGAGCAGGGCGGCGGCGACGTTCTCCGGCCGCCGGCGCGGCCACCCGCCTGGGCTCCGATCCGAGCGCCGGTGGCGGGCGAGATAAGAGTGGAAGCGTCGGTCGCCGGGAACTCGGTACGGCCCTCGCTGACCGTGACGACGTGGACCCGGGATGCGCGCGCCGAGCATCGGCAGGGTGAGGCGCTAGGCGTGCGACGATCTCGATCGAGGCTCAGCATCCCAGGCGACCAGGGCGCGAGCCGGGCGCCGTCGAAGCCGCGGCCGGCGACCGGCGCCTGCCAGCCTTCCAGCGCGAGCGAGGCGTGGACGAGGACGTCGGCAGGCGATGGCTGCGTGCGCGCCCTGCTGCCGCGGTCGCGTCGGGGCCGGGCGGGCTGAGGACGATGAGGTCGGCGAGGCGCGCCCGGTCGACGAGCATTTGTGCCGGCGCGCCATCGAAAGCGCAGCCAGTCCAGGCCACGCCCTCGCCGTTCATCGTGCCTCGATCCGGCGGCGATGCTCCTCGGCGGTCTTCTGGACCTGCTCGACCACGGTCGGCAAGGCGTAGATGCCGCCGAACGGATCGCCCATGATGAAGCTGTCATAAGGCGTCACCTGGAGGCAGGTGAGATGGCCTTCGAAGGTCCGGGCGATGTCGAGCGCGGCCTGCAGCCAGCGCGTCAGACCCGTCCTGAGTGGCATGAGAGCAGCACCGACTTCATCGCGCCTCCGAAATCCGCTCAGATCGGAATTCTACTCCCCCAGCGCCGCGCGACCAGCCGCGACGGCTGCAACCGGGCGTCGACCAGGGCGGTCTCAGTGAATTCCGCATCCATGATCGCGACCCGCACCTCGAGCGCGAACCAGCAGGTGCGCATCTGCAGCTGGAGCTGGACATCGAGCGGCACGTTGGCGCGCGCGGAGCGTCGATCCGCCAGAACGCGATCTGATTGTCCCAGCCCCGACGCTCGGCCGCGAGGCGAGCACGCGCCGCGCCCGCTCGACCCAGTCCGCACCGGCGCCAGCATCGCCAGCAGCGGCGCCTGCTCGGGCAGCAGGGTGTTGATGTTGATCGGCGAGAGCTCGGTTGTCGGCAGCGCGCACAGCCAGGGCCGCAGGCGCGCCATGATCTCCGGGTTCATGCCGACGAGCGCGGCAAGCTCGCCGGGATCGGCGAACAGGGTGTTGGCGGTTCGAGGGCTCGGCACCGGCCGCATAGGCCAGATCCTCGGCGCCGCCCGGTCCGGGGACGCTGTCGCTGTCCGCCCAGTCGGCCGCGGCCTCGGCGATCCGGCGCGCCTCGGCCTCCGGCACCTCGAGCACCTGCATCAGGCCCGGCGAGCTCGCTCACGCCCGAATTGCGCCGGAGTGAGGCGGGTGCGCGGATCGCCTTCGACGACGCTGTTGACGTTGAAGCAATTGCCGCCGTCGCTGACGCGCGCGAACGCGACGCCGCCGCCGGGCAGCGCCACCCGCCGGACCGCGCCGTTCCAGCCGCCCGCGAGGGTGGTCTTTTCGGGATCGGTGACGATCCTGTCGTCGATGGTGAGCATGGCGAGCTGCTCGATGCCGTTGGCGTGCGCGCGGCCTGGTCGAGACGCGACGATATTGGTCGCGGCCGCGCGCGACAGGCTCATCTTCTCGAGCGCCGCCGCGGCGATCGCGCCGGTGACGGCGACGAGCAGCAGCACCGCGCGAGCAGGGCCGCGCCGCTCTCCCAGCAGGGACAGGAGTCCGCTTCATCGCCGGCCTGTCCCTGACCAGGAAGAGCTGGCGCAAGGTGCCCCGCCCCGCGCTGATCGACGACCAGCTCGACCGCGCCGGGCATGCGCATTGGGCTCGCGCGGGTCCCAGCGCTCGCGCCACTCGCCTTCATCGTCGCGATAGCGCAGCCGCAGCGACTGGACGCCGCTGAGCAAGGCTGCATTGTCACCGGCGTGCCGCCCGCCGTCGACCCGGCGAAAAGCTCAGCCGCTCGAGCCGACCCTCGCGCGGCCGGTAGCCGACCCGCTTCAGCGTCGCCGCCTTCGCCGGCATCCCAGCCGCGCCTGACGAAGACCATCAGCCCCGGCTCGTCGCCAGCGCCGCCGGTGAGCGGCGCGCTGCGGCGACGTCGCCGTCGCGATAGAGGCGCGGCGTCGCCAGCGGGCGAGATCGGCGCGTTCAGAAGGGCGCCGGTCCGCTGGATCTCGCCAAGCCCGGCGAGCAGCCGGTCGGACGTCTCCCTGCGTCCGGGCGGTCACGCCGAGCAGCGCCACTCGGCGGCGCGTCAGCATGCCGAAGATCGACAGCGCGATCAGCATCTCGACGAGAGTGAATCCGTTCGGTCGTTTATCGCCGAGATCGGCCCCGCCGGAAGATGGTGAGGCGGCCCGGCCTGGACCGCCCGACCTGGGCTGGCGACCCGGATCTCGATCTGCTGGATCCGCGCCTCGGGCGGGCGGCCCGTGGCGTGCGCGTCAGGCGACGCCAGCGGCGGCCGCCATTGACCGTCTCGTTCAATGTGCCGCAAGGTCGGAGGGCGGCCGGATCGCTCAGCACTTCGACGCGCGAGGTTGCGCGCCACCATCTGCGCCATCGCCTGGTCGTCCAGAGCCGCGCGCTGTTCGCCGCGGTGAGCGCCGCCGAGCCGCAGCAGAGCGAAGCGCGGCCAAGGCTGAAGATGGCAAGCGCCACCAGCATCTCGATGAGGGTAAAGCCTGATTGCTCGTCGTCTAGTCGTCGGACATGGACGCTGCCGTCAGGTGCCGATCTCGACCGCGAGCTGCGCTCGTTGGCGCTCGGAAGACGAGGTAACGCAGGCTCCGGTCACGGCCGGTCGGGATCGAAGCGGATGCTGGCCTGGTTCGCGGATCTCGGCGCGTGCGTCCGCTCGGACCCAGTCCGTGGTGTGACGCCGACCTGCCATTGGCCGCCCGACACGGCGCGCAATCTCATAGCCTTCGGGACTGACCGATCAGCACGACCATGGCCGCGATTTCGACGATCGCCAGATCCCGCGCCGCCTTCGCCCGCGCGCGAACCGCCGCCTCGGCCCGCAGGCTGCCGCCCTGCTCCGCGGCATCGCAAGCACCACCGCGGTCGTCGCAAGGCCGAGGATGACGATCACGACCATGAGCTCGACCAGGAGAATCCGCGCTCGTTGGGTGATCTGCGGGTCCGCCTCGGCGTAAAATAGGCTTCTGTGGGGCGCTCATCGCCTCCCATTCCACTCTCAAAGGCCCGGCTGTTCAACCATCATATTGTGACAATTGCCGGTGTCACCCGCGCGAGACATGTCACTGTTTCAGGTGTTTGTCGCCGGGCGAGGTCCGTTCGCGCTCCTCGATGAGAAGAGGCCGAGCAGCCGATCGGCCGGCGGATCGGCTTCGGCCGCGTCGAGATCGACGATCTCGGGCGACCTGATCGGCGACGCGCCGACGGTGTCGACCGAGCAGGCTGGCCAGACCGAGCCGGCGCTGCATGGGCCCTGCCCGACGCTGATCGTCTGGGTCTTGCTCGAACAGGTATGATCCAGGCGCGGCGCTTCAGGATCCTGCCCGAAACGAACAGGGCACTGCTCACCCAGCGCATAGGCATGCTTGCGCCAGCGCAGGACCGCGAACAGACCGAGACGCCAGCAGGAAGGCTGCCCGGCGACGCCGAGCGCGCGGCTCGAAGCAGCATGGCCGACGCCGCGACGGCAGTGCCGAAGAGCAGCCACGGGCCCGGCCCTCGGATCAGGCGCGCGGCGCGGGACGCGACGAAAGGGCGCGCGCGGCGGCGGCATCGGATAACCCGCCTCGGCGAGGATCGGCAGGAGCTGCTCCATCCGCGCGAACGGCGCCGCCACCTGGACGCCGCCCTCCTTCTGGTCGGCGCCGAGGGTCTGGAACGACAGGCTGTACCAGCCGAGCCGGCGCGCGATGGGCCCGCTTTCGATCAATGCGACCTGGGTGCGGCGCACCGGGATCACGACCTCGGACAGAGTGAAGAGGCCGCGCCGGCGCCACGAGGCCGGCGGGCGTGCGGGTCAGCCGGAAGCCGAAATCGCGCCACCGTCGGGCCACGCCCGACACCAGGCCGAGGACGAGCAGGAGCGGGATCAGGGTCATCGTGAGCACGAAGGCTCGGATCAGCTCGGCGGCCGCAGTGGCGTTCTCGGGCGTGATCCATGCTTCCATGTCGGATCAGCCCGAACTGGTCGAGATATTGCAGCACCCGCGAACATGGCAGGCGAGGAAGAGCAGGGAGAGAGTTGAACAGGCCCGGAATAGAGGAGCTGGCCGAAACCGAGCGCGAACAGGACGGGCTCATCGGCGAGCCGGCGCCTGGTGGCGCTTCGCTGTGGCCGCGGCGGATGAAATCGCGCAGCGCGTAGGCGTCGGCGAGCGCGATCATGTCGAGACTGCCCTCGTCGGTCGCCGACCCGCCGGTCTCGATCTTGACCTTGGCGGTGCCGAACAGGCGGGCGAGCAGCCGCCGCTCGATGGCGATGTCCTGGACCCGGTCGGCAAGGGATGACCCGTCGCTGGCGGTTGATGAGGCCCTTTCGATCACGATCTCGCCGGCGCCAACCGTGTAGAGCGGAACCGCCACCAGATCAGAAAGCGACAGCAAGCGCCGACCGAGAGCCGCGATCGCGACGATGGCGACGACGCTGCCGAGACCGTTTTGCGCGCATGCTGATCACGGCCGCCGGCGACGCCGGCCAGCGCCTGCGGCACGATCTTCAGCCAGCGGGCGACCAGAGTGGCGGGATGGAGCCGGCGCGGCTCGGGCGAAAGATCGGTCACACCAGGTCCTGGCGGATCTTGGCGCGGATGCGATCCGCATCTGCTCCGCATCCGCCTCGCGCAGGCCGGGCAGCGCCACCGCCGCGCTTCGCGTTCCGGCGGTGTGCAGGATCAGCGGTGGCAAGGCCGAGCCGCCGCTCGATCGGGCCCTGGGTGGTGTCGATATGCTGGACGCGGCCGAACGGCACGACGGTTCGCACCCGCATCAGCAGGCCGTGACGAATGCGCGAGCTCATCCTCTCCTCGCGATAGGCCCAGCCGCGGTAGCGACGCGGCGGCAGAGCAGGATGAGAGCGATCAAGCGCCGCCAGGGCGACGCACCAGGCGGGAAGCGCCGGCCAGGCAGCAAATGCTCGTCGCGCAAGGCCGATGATCGAGCACGATGACGGCAGGGACCATCGTGACAACGGCCGTGATCAGCGCGCGGATGCGCACGCAGCCAGATCTGGGTTGGGATGGAGCAGGCGTCATCGCCCTCACCTCGGGTGAATCGTCCTTCTCCAAGCCCTGCCTCCCCCGTTTTCGACCGGCCCGTGGTGACATTCCTTGCGATACAGGGAAAGAGGTCTTGCTGATTCGAGGGTTCGAATGCCGTCCTCCAAATTCACGCGCGCCATGTCTGGTCGGTGCGGGCCTGGTGCTGGCGGTGCTGCTGGCGGTGACTGGTCTATCGAACCATGACCCCGAAGCCGCCGCCGCCGGCGCTCATTTCGATCCGTCCGCGTTCGTCCGTTCCGGTCCTGCACTCGACGCGCCCTACGTCACGCACCGATTATGCCGTGGTCGATGCGATGCTTGCGCATGGCCGAGGTCCGGCCCGGCGATCAGGTGATCGACCTCGGCTCGGGTGACGGCCGCATCCTGATCAGCAGCCGCGCGCATGCCACGGCGCCCGTGGCTACTGGGCGTCGACATCGATCCTGCCCGGATCCGCGAGGCCAATGCCAACGCTCAGGCGGCACGGGTCGCTCGATCGCGTCCGGTTCCGCCGCCAGGACCTGTTCCAGGACCCGCTGCGGCGACGCCGATGTCGTCACCCTCTACCTGACCGACGAGGTCAACCGCCGCCTGAGGCCACGGATCCTCGAGCAGATGCGGCCCGGCACACGGGTCGTCAGCCACGCAATATGACATGGGCGAGTGGCGCCCCGACCAAAGGCAGCAGGTCAGGGCGTCGACCATCTTCCTCTGGATCGTGCCGGCGCGGGTCGAGGGCCAATGGCGGATCAGTGCGGAAGGCCGCACCGTCACGGTCGACCTCAACCAGGACTTTCAGCAGGTCGACGGCCGGGTGAGGGCGGCGGCCGGGTCGAGCAGGGGTCGGCTGGCCGGCACCCGGATCCGTTTCCTCGTCAATCTGGGCGACGGCCGGCGCGAGATCTATCGGCCGCGGTCAACGGAGACCGCATCGACTCCCTCCAGCCCAATCGCGGCTGGCAGGCCGTCCGCACCGGCTGATCCCGCCGCCATGGCGCTCGCCCTGATCGGCCTCGCCATCGTCTGGGGGTGATGCTTCTGTTCGGAGCGATGGGAATTCGATCGCGGCCTGCTTCTCTACTTCTATGCCGGCGAGCGGCCGGAAGCGCGCCGCGGCCGCCGCGCTGGGCTGACCGAGCTGGGCGGTGGCCGGTCCTGCTCGGCCGCCACCGGCTTCGGCCTCGGCTCTCCTGCTGGTCCGTCTGGGACTGGCGGGAGCCACGCAGCTGACCGGAATCACGCTGACCGGCCGCCTGCTTGTCGAGCTGCAGAAGGACTGGACCGCGCGTGCGTCCGGACGCGATCGGGCACTTGGTTCCGGTCGATTCGCTTGCCTTCCCGAGCGGTCACGCCGCCAGCGCCACCATGGTCTGGCTTTGCCTTGCCCTGCTGCTGACGCGCGGAGGACGCGGCCGCGCCTTCGCCGTCTGGGCGGTCAGTCTGGCTGGTGCTGGCGGTCGGGGCTGAGCCGGATCATGCTCGGCGTCCACTGGCCGAGCGACGTGATCGGCGGCTGGGCGTTCGGCCTGTTCTGGACGCTCCTGCTGCTCCGCCTGTCCGGCCACGATCTCGGCGCGGGAAGGAAGCCGGTTGAGCCAGGGTCAGGGCCCGAAACTGGCGCGGCACCCCGGCCAGGGGCAAAGCCGAGCTAGAGCTTCCTGAACACGACCGACAAATTGTTGGCCGGCATCGGCACGACGCGGTCGAGACGGAGGCTGTTCATTTCCGCCTCCGTGACGACGTCCTCGAGATCGCGCACGCCCCATTCGGGATCGCGCGCCTTCAGGTTCAGGTCGAAGGCTTCATTGCTCGGCGCCGTCGCGACCCACCTGGCGGTAGGCGCCGTAGAGATAGAGCGGCGCACCGGCCGCCAGCAGCCGCCCGGCGCCGCGCATCAGCCCGACCGTGGCGGCCCATGGGCTGATATGGACCATGTTGATGCACATGACGGCATCGGCCGCGGCGATCTGGCCAGCCAGGCGCCCGCGCGTCCAGCGCTTACCGGCGGCAGGAGGTTGGCGGACCCCGCCGCGATGCGCCACGCTTCGATCGAGGCCAAAGCCGCCGGATCTGGGTCGCTCGGCTGCCAGTGCGAGCTTCGGGAAGGTGCGCGCGAAATGGACCACATGTTCGCCCGGTCCCGCTCGCCACTTCGAGCGACCAGGCCGTGCCCTGGCAGGATCTCGCGCAGTACCCCGGCGATCGGCTCAGCGTTGCGCGCGACATGCGGGGCGGAAACTGGCGGCGGTCGGTCATGGCCTTTCTCCACGCGGTCGGGTTGGTCCCATCGGATGGACCGGACGAGCTTCGTAACATGCTCCAAGGGCCTGCACGAAGACGGCAAATAGTCTAACCATGCGCCACTGCGCCTTCATCCGACCAGCCGGAGGAAGCAGCCATGAAGATCGAGCAGGACAGCGCCCAGGTCCGCTTTCCGCCGCCCCTTGTCTATCTGGGCTTCCTGCTGCTCGGGTTCGGCGCCGAAACGCTTCGTCGGCCTGCGCACGCTCGGGCTCGACCGCCTGGTCGCGCTCGGGCTGGGTGCCCCGCTCTTCCTCGCCGGCCTGGCGGTGGGCCTGGCCGCATGGGGATTTTCGAGCGCGTCGGAACGCGGGTCGAGCCGTGGCGGGCGTCGACCGGGATCGTGGAATCGGGGCCGTTCCGCTGGACGCGCAACCCGATGTATCTCGGCATGGCGCTGAACTATGCCGGGCTCGCCATCGCGCTGGACGGGCCGATCGCCCTGATCCTGTTGCCGGTTCTGCTGGCGATCATCCAGACCCAGGTGATCGCCCGCGAGGAACACTATCTCGAGGGCAAGTTCGGGCAGGCCTTTCTCGACTACAAGGCGCGCGTTCGGCGGTGGTTCATAGATCATTCCGCTGCTTCGGCCTGGTCGGCTCCCGATAGACCAGCACCGGCTTGCCGCGCCGCCAGCGTCTCGTCGAGGCGCCGCCGCGGGGCGAAGACCGGCGCGGCCTTGCAGGTTCTCGTCGCCGGCCTTGGCCCGCTCGGCGACGCTGCGCAGCGCGCCGATGAACTGATCGAGCGTCGCCTTGCATCTCGGTCTCGGTCGGCTCGACCAGCATCGCGCCGTGGACGACCAGCGGGAAATACATGGTCATCGGGTGATAGCCCTCGTCGATCAGCGCCTTGGCGAGATCGAGCGTGCGTGAGGCCCTCGGCGAAGCCCTTGTCGCTGAACAGGGCCTCGTGCATGCACGGGCCCGCTCGCGCCGAACGGCGCGTCGAGCACGTCCTCGAGGCTGCGCAGGATGTAATTGGCGTTGAGCACCGGCATCCTCGGCGACCTGCCTGCAGGCCGTCGGCGCCGTGGCTGAGGATATAGGTCAGGCCCGGCGTGAACATGCCCATCTGGCCGTGGAAGGCGACCATCCGGCCGAAGCTCCGGGCATGATGCTCGCCGGCAGTCTCCTCCTCGACCAGCGATGAAGCCGCCGTCGCGGCACTTGCTCGACGAAGGGCAGCGGCGCGAACGGGCGTCAGCGCCTCGGAGAAGACCACCGGGCCCGAGCCCCGGACCGCCGCCGCCGTGCGGCGTCGAGAAGGTCTTGTGCAGGTTGATGTGCATCGCGTCGATGCCGAGGTCGCCGGGCCGGACCCGGCCGACGATCGCGTTGAAATTGGCGCCGTCGCAATAGACCAGCCCGCCCGCGGCGTGGACCGCGTCGCGAGATCGCGATCATGTCGGGCTCGAACAGGCCGCAGGTATTGGGGTTGGTGATCATCACCCCGGCGACGTCCGGCCCGAGCCGCGCCTTCAGCGCGTCGAGATCGACGCGCCCGGCCGCGGTCGCCGGAATGTTCTCGACCCGGTAGCCGGCGAAGGCGGCGGTCGCCGGATTGGTGCCGTGCGCGCTTTCCGGGACCAGGATCACCTGCGCGCGCGTCGCCGCGCGCCTCGAGCGCCGACGCGGATCGCGAGCAGGCCGCACAATTCGCCATGCGCGCCCGCCTTCGGGCTCATCGCCACGCCGTGCATGCCGGTGAGGTCGATCAGCCATTCGCGCGAGCCGGTCGATCAGCTGCGAGCGCGCCCTGCACCGTGTCGCTGCGGCTGGAGCGGATGGATGTCGGCGAAGCCGGGCAGCCGCGCCATCTTCTCGTTGAGCCGCGGATTGTGCTTCATCGTGCAGCGATGCCGAGCGGGAACAGGCCGAGGTCGATCGCGTAATTCTGGCGGCTGACAGGCGGGTGTAGTGGCGCACCGTCTCCGGCTCGGATGAGGCCCGGCAGGCCGATCGGTCCGCTCGCGCTCGAGGCCGCCGCAGGCGCGAGCGGCGCCTCTGCGGCGGACGTCGAAATCGACGCCGGTCGTTTCGGTCTGCCGATCTCGAACAGCAACGGCTCTTCGAGCATCAGCGCGCGATTGCCGGTCACGGTGGCGGCCGCGCCCTCACTCGCGCTTCGGCGGCGCTAGCCGGGTCGGGCTCGCCGCTCCGCGATTCGATGCTCGCATGCCAGCGCCTCCTTCAAGCGCGGCTTGCAGCGCGCTCGACATCCTCGTCGCTGACCGTCTCGGTCACGGCGACGACCAGTCCGTTCTGCGAGCTGCCTCGACGCCCGGATAGAGCCGGCCGAGCGACACGCCGCCAAGCACGCCCTCGTCTCGACCATCGCGCGGACCACCGGCCGCGCCTCCTACGGCAGCTTCAGCGTGAATTCGTTGAAGAAGCTGTCGTTGACCAGCTCGACCCCGGGGACCGCTGCCAGCCGGTCCGCCGCTTCGCACGCGCCGCGCGATGGTTGATCTCGGCCAAGCTGGCGCAGACCCTTTTCGCCGAGCAGGGTCATGTGGATCGAGAAGGCCAGCGCGCACAGGCCGCGAGTTGGTGCAGATGTTCGACGTCGCCTTCTCGCGGCGGATATGCTGCTCGCGGGTCGACAGGGTCAGCACGAAGCCGCGCTTGCCTTCGGCATCGACCGTCTCGCCGGCCAGCCGGCCCGGCATCTGCCGGACATATTTCTCGCGGGTACGCGAACAGGCCGACATAGGGCCCGCCGAAATTGCAGCCCGACGCCGATCGACTGGCCCTCGCCGACGACGATGTCGGCGCCCATCTCGCCCGGCGACTTGATCGCGCCGAGCGCGACCGGCTCGGTCACCACCGCGATCAGCAGCGCGCCCTGCCGCCTGCGCCGCTTGCGGCGAGCTCGGCGAAGATCGCCGATCCGGCCGAGATATGTCGGGATACTGGACGACGACGCAGCTGGTCTCGTCGTCGATCGCGTCGATCAGGCCGGTCGGTGTCCGGCTCGCGGCGCTCAGCTCGGGCAGCGCGTATCGAGCATCGTCGCCGGTGAACCGCGCCATCGTCTTGCGCGACCGAGACATAATGCGGGATGCAGGCCGCCGAGAGGATCGCCTTCGACGCGGCGGGTGATGCGCCGCGCCATGCACGATCGCCTCCCAGCAGGCGGTCGAGCCGTCGTACATCGAGGCGTTGGCGACTTCGCAGCCGTAGAGCCGCGCGACCTGGGTCTGGAACTCGAACAGTGCCTGCAGCGTGCCCTGCGCGATTTCGGGCTGGTAGGGCGTGTAGCTGGTCAGGAACTCGCCGCGCTGGATCAGATGATCGACGCTGGCCGGAACATGATGGCGATAGGCGCCGCAGCCGAGGAAGAAGGGCGCCTCGCCCGCGACCAGGTTGCGGCGCGGCCAGCGCGGTCGAGCTCGCGCTCGACCGCCAGCTCGCTGGCATGATCGGGCAGGCCAGGATCGTGCCGCCGAGCCGCGCGGCCTCCGGCACGTCGACGAACAGATCGTCGATCGAGCGAGCGCGCCGACCGCTGGCCAGCATCGCGCCGCGGTCATCGTCGGATAAGCGGCAGGATAACGCATTCAGTCTCCGGGTCAGGCGGTCTTGCGCATGATGAAGCGCAGGCGGACATAATCGGCGCAGACAGCTGCCGTCGGACTGCCGCAGCAGTGGGTGCAAGGCGCTGCTCGACGGCCGCGGCGATCTCGCCGCGTTCGCCATCCGGGCACCATCGGCGACGTCGAGCCAGGCCGGCGCGGAAGGTCGTGCACCCAGGCGGCGACGCCATCGGGCAGAGTCGGTGTCGGCCGCTCGATCAGCTCGCGCCGCGATATCGGTGAACCCGGCCGCTCATAGAGCCGCGCGAACTCTTCGACGGCGGCGATACCATGAGCTCAGGTCCTCGACCGGGCATGGCGATAGCCCGGCGTGCACTCGGTCGTCGCAGCGCCGGCGCGCAGGATCGCGAGATTGCCTTCGCCGCCCATCTCGCCGGCAAACCGGACCGCCCGGCCTTCGAGCCGGCGAAGATCGCCGGTCGCGACCGCCACCGGGATCGAGCATCCAGTGCAGGGCAGCGTTGGAGAAGACCGCGTCGAACTGCGCCGAACGCTCGACCTGCGTATCCCGCGCCGCGTCGGCGACGAAGGCGTCGATCGCCGCGCGCCCGCGCCGCCTCGACCATCTCGCCGGAGAGACAGTCGACGCCGATCACGCGCGCGCCGGCTGCGGCGATCTTCGCGGTCAGCGCGCCGTCGCCGCAGCCGACGTCGAGGATCAGCTCGCCCGGCTGCGGGTCGAGCAGCTGCAGCGCCGCCGCGCCCAGCGCCGGCACGAAGCGCCGCGTTACAGCATAGTCGGCCGGGCGACCAGCGCGTAGTGGCGGCATTCACCATTGCGGTCGCAGGCCGGCGTCGCTCAGATGGCTGTCGCAATACGCTGATACTGGTCGGCGTTCATCAGGCCGTCGAGCTCGTCGTGATTGTCGGCGAGCACGCAGCTTGAGAGAACCAGCCCTCGCCTTCCGGGATCGCTGATTGATCAGCGCCGGGTCGTCGACCAGCGCCTGATTGCCCTCGATCACTTCGCCGCCGACCGGCGAATAGACGTCGGACGCGGCCTTGACCGATTCGACCACCGCCGCCTCGCCGCCCTTGGCTGACGCTGCGGCCCGGCCTCCGGCACCTCGACGAAGACGACGTCGCCCAGCTGCTCCCTGCGCGAAATCGGTGATGCCGACGGTCGCGCTGTCGCCCTCGACGCCGGACCCACTCATGCTCCTTGGTGTAATAGACGGCTCATTTGCGGCGGCTCCCTTGCGGTGGTAGCGGTGGGGGACGAACGGCATCGGCGACGACCTGCGCCTCGAACAGATCTTGCCGCGCTGCGTCGAGCGTGATGGCGGTGCCCGGCGTCGGCCAGCGGCGTCGGCGACATAGGCCATGGCGATCGGCGCCTCGAGCGTCGGCGAGAAGCCGCCGCAGGTCACCTTGCCGACTTCGCTGCCCTCTGCATCGAGCACCAGCGCGCCCTCGCGCACCGGCTGGCGGCCCTCGACACGCAGGCCGACGCGCTCTGCGGATCGGCCCGTCGGCCAGTTCCGCGGGGATCCGGTGGCAGCCCGGGAAAGCCGCCCTCGGCGCGGCGGCGCTTGACAATGGCGAAGGTCGAGGTCGGCCTCGACCGGCGTCGTCGTCGTGTCGAGGTCGTGGCCGTAGAGCGGCAGGCCCGCCTCGAGCCGCAGCGAATCGCGCGCGCCGAGCCCGATCGGCTTGCACCTCGTGCGTCAGCGACCAGAGCATCGGCGCATCGCCTCGACGTCGCGCGGCCGGGACCGAGATCTCGAAGCCGTCCTCGCCGGTATAGCCCGGAGCGGCTGATCCAGGCGGCTGGCGCCGTCCGAGCGCGGAAAGCGCCGCCGGTCATGAAGCTCGAGCTCGCTCGACCCCGGGAACCAGCCGCGTCCAGCGCCTCGACCGGCCCTGGGCCCTGCAGCGCCAGCAGCGCCTGCTCCTTCATATGATCGAGGACGACGGCGCGCGGCAGCCGCGCGCCTCGAGATGGGCGGATGTCGCCGTGCTTGGTCGCGCCGTTGACGACCACGTAGAAATGGTCGCCGCGGCGGGTGGCCATCAGATCGTCGATGATCCCGCCATCCGTCGGTCGAGCAGCAGCGAATAGCGCAGGCGCTCCGTCCTTGAGCGATGGCGAGGTCGGCCGGGCAGCAGGCTCTCGAGCCCTTTCGGTCGACCTCGCGGCCGGCGAAGAGCAGCTGGCCCATATGGCTGACGTCGAACAGGCCGGCGCGACTCGCGGGTCCAGCAGATGCTCGGCCATGATGCCTTCATACTGGATCGGCATTTCATAGCCGGCGAACGGGCACCATTCGCGCGCCGCGAGCGCGGTGCCAGCCGTCGAGCGGAAGTTTGCCATCGGTGTCGCTCATGTCCGTCACTCAGCCAAGGCACGTTCGCGGCCCGGCGCGCGACTTTCTGCACGCCCTCTGTCGCTGTGGACCGCTGAGGCTTCCGCCATCGCCGCGGCGACCTGCGGGCTTACCCCTTCGGTGGCACTCGCCGTACGAGGCGGACGCTTTCCAGAGTGTCGCGGTCGCGCGCGGTCCTTTGTGCCTGAGAGATTCCGGGGGCGGTTGCTCCTTCGGCGCGCGATCTGGCTCAGACGACCACGCTCTCCCGCTGCGTCCTTCGGCGGCGCCCGCCTAGACGGCGCGCTCTGGAGGCTTGGCGGCTCAAGTCATCAGCTGTGACGAAGCCGCCCGAAGCGCAACCGCGAGCCAGCTCAGCGCGTGGCGTTGTAGCGCAGCTGCTCGGCGGTCGAGCTGGAAGCCGATCAGCACGCTCGAAGCTGGCGCGGTCGACCGCCGCGCGCACCGCCGGGATCGGCCATCGGGTCGATCGCCGCGTCGGCATCGCCGGCCTGCGCTCGCGGGTGATCTGGTCGCGGATGTCCTCGGGCAGGGTCGCCGCCGCAGCGCAACACCTGCGTCGTGGCCGGGCGCCGGTCGAGCTGCGCGCGATAGCTGGCCGTCCTGCGAAGTGGAGGCCGACCCGGCTCACGCTCTTGGCCACGACGTTGGTCGCTGCCCTGCACGACGGTCGCGAAATAGGGCAGGACGACCGTCGCGCGCGCCGCGATCGTCGCGGCGCTGGGCCTGATCGTCGAAGCTCGCATTGGTGACGATGATGTTCGCCGGTCTCGTCGCAGGTGCTGCGACAGAGTTGGTGATCGTCGCCGACCACGTCGATCGCGCGCGGCGTCGCGGCTGCTCGGCCGGATTGAACAGGGTGACGTCGCCGGTCGGCGCCAGGAATCGCGACCGGCGGGCAGGCCGTGTAGCTGGTCAGAGATGCCGGTCTGCGTGGATGTCGCCTTCGCGGGCGCAGCCGCAGAGGCCGAGGTAAGCAGGACGGCAGCGCCGCTTTGGACTGTACAGGCGCAGGCGGATCCTCGACATGGCGCGGTTGGCGACGCCCTAATGAGCGCGGGATCATAGGAAGCGGCTTCGTGCAGCAAGCAATGAACGGGAGCACACGTCCTGTGCTGTGCGGCCAGGTCCGCTGGACGTTGAGGACGGTTCATCGTGGAACGCCACCGCCGATGACGCAGACCAAGCCCCCACTCACCCTGCTGATCGCGGCGCCGCGCGGCTTTTGCGCCGGCGTCGACCGCGCCATCCGCATCGTCGAGCTGGCGCTCGAGCGCTATGGCGCGCCGGTCTATGTCCGCCACGAGATCGTCCACAACAAGTTCGTCGTCGACGGCCTGAAGGCGATGGGCGCGGTGTTCGTGCGCGAGCTGGACGAGGTGCCCGACGGCGCGCCGGTGGTCTTCTCCGCCCACGGCGTGCCCAAGATCGGTGCCCGGCCAAGGCGGAGGCGCGCGGCCTCGACTATCTCGACGCCACCTGCCCGCTCGTCTCCAAGGTCCATCGCCAGGCCGAGCGGCTGATCGAGCCGCGGCCGCCACATCCTGTTCGTCGGCCATGCCGGCCATCCCGAGGTGATCGGCACCTTCGGCCAGGTGCCGGAGGGCCGGATGACCCTGGTCGAGACCGCTCGCGACGCCGAGACGCATCGAGCCCGCCGATCCGGACAAGCTCGCCTTCCTCACCCAGACCACGCTTTCGGTCGACGACACCGCCGAGATCGTCGCCGTGCTGCGCCGCCGCTTCCCGGCGATCGCGGCGCCGCGCAGCGAGGACATTTGCTACGCCACCTCGAACCGCCAGGCGGCGGTCAAGGCGATCGCCGGCCGCTGCGACGCGATGCTGGTGATCGGCGCGCCGAACAGCTCCAATTCGCTGCGGCTGGTCGAGGTCGCCGAGCGCGAGGGCGCGCCGGCCCGGCTGGTCGAGCGCGGCGCCGACATCGACTTCGACTGGCTCGAGGACGTCCGACACGCTCGGCATCACCGCCGGCGCGTCGGCGCCCGAAGTGCTGGTCCGCGAAGTGGTCGACTGCGCTGCGGCAGCGCTTCGACGTCACCGAGGAGCCGGTCGAACGGCGTCGAGAGCGCGATGGTCTTCAAGCTCCCGCGCGAGCTTGAAGCGGCCTGACGCTGTCGGATCTGACCGAAGTCGAGATCTTCACCGACGGCGCCTGCAAGGGCAATCCCGGCCCGGGCGGCTGGGGCGCGCGATCCTGCGCGGGCGCGCGAGAAGGAGATTGTCCGGCGGCGAGCCGCTGACCACCAACAACCGGATGGAACTGCTCGCGGCGATCCGCGGCGCTCGAGGCGCTGAAGCGGCCGTGCCGGGTCGAGCTCTACACCGACAGCAGTCTATGTCCGCGACGGCATCACCAAATGGATCCACGGCTGGCGCGCGGAACGGCTGGCAGACCGCCGACCGGAAGCCGGTCAAGAATGCCGAGCTGTGGCAGGAGCTGGTCGAGGCCGCCGCGCCCGCACCGGGTCGAATGGCATTGGGTGAAGGGCCATAGCCGGCCATGCCGAGAACGAGCGCGCCGACAAGCTCGCCTGCGACGCGGCGATGCTCAATTCGCGAGCGCGATACGCCGACCGCGCGAAAGCTGATAGCAGTCCCGCCTCGACGAGGAGGGGGATCAACATGACGCCTGATCTGAACATGCTCGTCTGGGCAGCCGCGCTGGCATTGGTCCAGATGTTTGTCGCCGTGGCGGGCGCCCAGCTCCAGCTCGGCCTGCCGATGCTTGCAAATCTGCCGGAGGTTACCGGCTGGGCCGGCCGTGCCCAGCGGGCCCATCGCAAACTGCTCGAAGCCTCGTCGTGTTCGCGATCGTCATATTGGTCGCTAATGTCGCCGGGACGGGCGAACGAGACGACCGGCTCTGGGCGCGGACCCTCTTTCTCTGGGGCGGCGTCGCCTACGCCATCGTCTACATTCTCGGCATACCGTGGCTGCGTACCGCGATCTGGGCGGTCTCGGTCGCCGGAATCGTGCTCGTCTTCAGCAGCTCTTCTAGGCAAGCCGCGACGCGAGATAGGGCGCCAGGTCGATCCCGGCGACGTCGCTGCGCCCGGCCGAGCAGCAGGGCGGCGGCGAGCGCGGCGGCGGCCGGCGCGGTCTGGATACCGAAACCGCCCTGGCCCGCGCACCAGAAGAAGCCGCGCACCGCCCGGCGCTGAAGCCGTAGACCGGAAGCCGGTCCGGCGCGAAGCTCCGCAAGCCCGGCCCAGCTGTGCTCGACCCGCTTCGACCCGCCAGTCCGACCACCTGCTCCAGCCGGTCGATGGCGGGGCGACGTCGATCTCCTCCGGCGCGCAGTCGCACGGCTCGGAGGCGGTCTCGTCGTGCGGGCTGAGCCAGAGCGCGCCCGCCCGCCTCCGGCGAGAAATAGAAACGCTGGCGCGCATCGACGACCAGCGGCAGCGACGACGGCGCGCCGGCGGATCGATCGCGCAGCTGGGCGATGGTGCGGCCGAGTAGGGCTGGATGCCGAGCGGCCGACTCGCCGGCGAGCCATGGCGACCTCGTCCGCCCAGGCGCCCGGCGGCGTCGACCAGGATCGCGGCCTCGAAGTGCCGGCTCTGGTCTCGATCAGCCATCGACCGCCGATCGCGCCGACGCCGGCTCGACGCGAGCGTCACCGACCAGCTGCGCGCCTCGCCGCGCGCGCTGGCAGATAGGCCGCGTGCAGCGCGGCGACGTCGATATCGGCGCACGGTCGGCTCGGCAAGCCCCCAGTCCCAGCCTGGCCGAAGGCCCGGTTGCAGCCGCGTCCGAGCGCGCGCCCGGTCCAACGTCGGCAGCGTGACCAGGCGGACCGGCGAATCGCGCCGCCAGCGACGTCAATGCCGCTCGCGTCCGTCCGCGTCGGCGATGTGGATCGGCGCCGCGCGGCTGCAGGAAGAGGTCGCGCGAAGTCCGCCGGGCGCGGCGAAAAGCGCCCGAAGCGGTGGTCAGCGGCTGGATCAGCGGCCCGCCATAGGTTTCCGACCAGAAGGCGGCCGAGCGGCCGGTGCGTGATAGCCGGGCTGGCTTCCGCCTCGAGGATCAGGACGCTGGCCTGCGCCGGCGATTTCCGCCGCCAGGCTCGCTCCGGCCATGCCGGCGCCGACGATCGCGACGTCGGCACGCTAGCTCACCGAGCATGCTCGTCGAGGAAGAGCCTCTATGGTCGCGAACGCGTCCAGCCGGACCGGATCGGCTTCGCGCAGGATCTCGTGGGCGGCGTCGGGATACATCTTCGAGCTCGCCGCGCGGCAAGCGGTTCGGCCGCGGCTCCGGATCGCGGCGGGGCTGACCAGCCGGTCACGCTCGGCGCCGATCAGGATACCGGCAGGTCGACGCGCCTCAGCTTCGCGCCGGCGTGAAGGTCGGCCGCCGTCGAGCGATGAAGGCGGCGCGCATCCAGCCCCAGCTCGGCAGGCCGATGTCGAAGGCCGGCTGCTGCTCCCACCACCACAGCTCGTCCGCATAGCGCTCCGCGCGAGCTGGTCAGGAGATGCTGGCGCCGCGCCCCGGCGCCGAGGCTCGGGCGCGACCTTTCCATACCGGCATCGTCACGCCATCCGAACAGGCACATGAAGTCGGTGATCATCGGGCGCGAGCCGAGGCCGAATGCGGCGCGCTGTTGACCACGATCATCGGCGCCACCAGCACCGCGGCGTCGAGCGCGGGCTTCCTGTCGACCAGGGTCCTCAGCAGCATGTGGCCGCCCATCGAATGGCCGACGGCGACGTGCGGGCCCGGATGGTCCGAGCGCCAGTCCGCGATCAGCGCGGCGAGATCGTCGATCAGCGGATCGAAGCTCGCGTGCGCGCCGCCTGCATGTCGCCGCGCGAGCAGCCCTGGCCGCGCCAGTCGAACGCGGTCACGTTCCAGCCGGCGGCATGCCAATCGCGCATAGGCTTCCAGATATTTCTCGATGAAGTCGCCGCGGCCATTGGCGAAGAGCAGGCTTCCGCGCACCTTCGCGCCGGATGGCTGCGGCCATTCCATCCGCGCGGCAGAGCCATCCCGTCGGGCGTACGCCAATCGGTGAATTCGGCGCTCGGCCGGGTGGACCGCGTCCTGTCTGCTCTGGTCATGTGCACAGTCCCCGGTTACGGTTTAGAAAGCTCCGCCGTCTAGAGGGTTGAGCTGATGGTAACCTCCTCACCTAGATTTTGCTCGGTGTGCTGGCCCTGCTGCTGCTGTTCGCCTGCTATGGTCGACCTCAGGTCGCGCACCATTCCCAACGGCCTCAACATCGCCATCGCCCTTGCTCGCCATTCCCTTCTGGTGGGCGAGCGGCCTTTCGCTCGTGGCCGGACATGGCGCTGCAGGTCGGCGTCGCCGCTCTCGCCTTCGTCTTTTTCGCCGGCGCTTTCGCGCTGGGCGCGATGGGCGGCGGCGACGATCAAGCTGATCGGCGCGCATCGCCCTGTGGCTGCCCGTGGCCCGCTTTGCTGCTCATGCTGGTGATCATGTCGCTGGCCGGCGGCGCGCTGACGCTTGGCGATGATGATCCGCAAAAAGCTGGCCCAGCACAGAGGGGCCGCTGGAGATTCCTATGGGGTCGCGATCGCGTTCGCCGGATTGTGGATGATTGGCCAACGTTTTCTTACCAGTTTGGCTGATGAGTGGGCCTCGACGTTAGTTTCATACCCAGTCGGGAGGCGACTAAGCGCCATGGACGTTAAGAAACTCGCGCTGCTCGATCGGCGCTCTCATCATTGCTGCGGTCACTGCGGTCATGGCCAAAAGCATGTTCGCTGGAGCAGCTGCGCCCCGGGCGGTTGCAGCCCACCGCGCACAGCGCCCAGGGACCCCAGGTCCTGGTCGCGACCCGCCCCTGCCCGTGGGCACCATGGTCGACGCGGAGGCCTTCCGTTATCAGCCCTGGCCGGAAGGCCTGGTCCAGGAAGCCTATTTCATTCAGCGGCCAGGAAGGCAGCGCCGATCCGCAGAGCCTGATCGGCACCGTCGTCCGCACCGAAATCAGCGCCGGGCCAGCCGGCCACGCGCGGCGCCCTGATCCCGTCCCGGCGAGCGCGGCTTCCTGGCCGCGGCGCTTGGCCCGGGCATGCGCGCTGTCACCGTTGCCGTCTCGGCGACCACGCGGCGTCGCCGGCTTCGTCTTCCCGGGCGACCGCGTCGACCTCGTCCTCACCCAGCAGGTCGAGGGCGGCGGCGACGGCTCGCCGCTGAGCGTGTCGGAGACGATCATCCGCAATATCCGCGTCCTCGCGGTCGATCAGCGCATCAACGACGTGCGACGAAGAAGGCAACCAGGTCGCGCAGAACAGCCTCGACCGTCACCTTCGAGGCGACGCCCAAGATCTCCGAGAAGATCGCCGTCGCGCAGACCATCGGACAGCTGTCGCTGTCGCTCCGTTCGCTCGCCGACAATGCGGCCGAGCTGGAGCGTGCGATCGCCTCCGGCGAGGTGCAGGTGCCCGAGAACGACGATCCCAATGCCGAGCGCCGCATGCTTCTGGCGATCTCGAGATCGCCCGATGGACAGCGAACACGACCTACACGGTAGGCTCCGACGTCTCCCGTTTCCAGCGCAGCACCGTGCCCGGCAGGGCCAGGACAGAGCTGCGCCAGGGAGCAGGCGTGCGCTGCATCGACAGGCGGCGTGGACTCCAGTGGCCACAGGTCCGGTCGTCCGCATCGCTCGCGGCAACAATGTCAACGCTCGTTCCGGTGGGAGCACGTTAAAATGACAAGGTTCAAATCGATCAAGCGAGCCACGCTCGGCACCGCCCTTGCGGCCGCGCTGGCGACCGGCCTCGCCGTCACCGCTCCGTACGGGGCTGCGGCTCAGCCGGCCGGTGCACGCTGGCTCCGACCAACGACGTTACCTTGTCGGTGGGAACGGGCCGCCTGGTCCGCCTCCAACGGGGCGATCACCGACGCTGTTCGTCGCCAACGAAGGCATTGCCGACGTCCAGGTTCGCTCGCCGACCCAGATCTACATCTTCGGCAAGGCGGCCGGGACGACCACGGTCTATGCGACCGACAGCAGCGGCCGGGTCGTCTATTCGGCCAACCTCCGGGTCGGACAGAATCTCGGGCAGGTCGGCGAGCTGATCGATCTCGCCATGCCCGAGGCCGACATCAGGTGACGACCCTGACCGGGACGGTGCTGCTGACCGGCACAGTCGCCCAGCCGGCCGACGCGGAAGAAGCCGAGCGGCTTGTCCAGGCGTTCGTCGGCGACGGCACCCAGGTGATCAGCCGGCTGCGCACGGCCACGCCGCAGCAGGTCATGCTGCAGGTCAAGATCGCCGAGGTCAGCCGCTCGCTGGTCCGCCAGATCGGCATCAACTGGGAAACCAGCGATCCGACCGGCGGCAATACCGAGCTTCGGCTTTTCCGCGGCAACAATGTCATTTCAACTGGACGCGAACGGTGTTGCCTTTCGTCGCGCCAGCCTGGAGCCACGACGCTCGGCCTCCTCACGCGCGGCGTGTTCGGTCTGGACGTCGCCAATTCGCTCGACCTCAACGAGACCAACGGCCTGGTCACGACCCTGGCCGAGCCGACCCTGACCGCCCTCTCGGGCGAGACGGCGAGCTTCCTCGCCGGCGGCGAGTTCCCGATCCCGATCTCCCAGTCGCTGGGCGCGGTCACGATCGAGTACAAGCAGTATCGGCGTCGGCCTCGCCTTCACCCCGATCGTCCTGGCGGACGGCCGCATCTCGATGCGCGTCCGCCCGGAAGTCTCGAGATCTGTCCAGCGAGGGCGCGATCCGGCTGAACGGTTTCGAGGTGCCCTCGCTGACCACGCGCCGTGCCGAGACCACGGTCGAGCTCGGCTCCGGCCAGAGCTTCATGATCGGTGGTCTGTTGCGCAACAGCGGCACACAATTCGATCGAGCGCACGCCGTGGCCTCGGCAGCCTGCCGGTCCTCGGCGCCCTGTTCCGTTCGAACAATTTCCGCCGCAGCGAGACCGAGCTCGTCATCATCGTCACGCCCTATCTGGTGAGGCCGGTGAATGCGTCGCAGATTTCGCTGCCGACCGACGGCTATCGCCACGGCGATCACCGCCGAGCGCGTCCTCGAAGGCCAGGAGCACAGCGGCCACAGCGGCGAGACCCGCCCGGTCCCGACCTCGACGGCGCCGCAGACGGTGACGCCGGGTGTCGACGCCGTCGGCAGCGCCTCTGCCGGTCAGTGGCCCGGAGCAGCCTCCAATCCAGGAGCGCAGAGGCCCACCGCGCTGCCGCCCCGCCAGACGGCTGCCAACGCCCAGCCAGGGTTCAGCTTCTGATGCCCGCCCGGGCCACGAAAGTGACAGCTTGACCATGTCACGCCTCAAGACCTTTGACCGCTGTCGCCGCGCTCGGCCTGGGCGCAAGCGCCTGCGCGCCGACCAACGAGCCGCTGAGCGCGGCCAACAATCCGAGCGTCTATTCGGTGCATCAGCCGGTCAGTGCAGCGCACCGACTTCGTCCTCGACCTCCAGCTCGGGCGGCGGTAACCACTCTCGCAATCGGAGCATCAGCGGCTCGACGCCTGGCTGGTTTCGATCTGGTGCCGGCTATGGCGACCAGCTCTATATCGACGAGCCGGCCGGCTATCCCAACGTCGCCGTTCGCGACGACATCGCGCAGGTTGCAGCCGACTACGGCCTTGCGATGGGTGACGGCGCACCGGTCCTCGAACGGCGAAGTGCCGCCGGGCACGATCCGGGTGATCGCCAGTCGTTCGTCGGCGAGCGTTCCGGGCTGCCCGGACTGGGCGAGGACGGGTCGATCCGCTTCGGCCGAGATTGACCTCGTCCAACTTCGGTTGCGCGATGAACGCCAACCTGGCGGCGATGGTCGCCAATCCCGACGATCTCTGTCGTCGGCCGGAATGGCTCGAACGCCGGCAGTGGAACCACCGCGACCCGCGCGGTCGGGACCTACCGCCGGGCCCAGCCGACCGGCGCACAGCCGCTTCCCACCACCTCCACTACGACGGGTAACCAGTGATGAACGCGCCCTTTTCCGCGTCACGCGGCACTTCGCTTCGCGATCCTTTCATCGGCCTTCGTCTGCGACGACGCAACGGCGGATGTTCTTCGCCCGATCGCCGTCGAGCATGGCTGGTCGCCCGAGAAGGTCAACAAGGGCGGCCTTCGCAAGCGCGGTCGCAGACGCTCTCCGTCTCGCGCGAGCCCGAGCATCCTGTTCGTCGACCTCAGCGAGTCCGGCGACCCGCTGAGCGACATCAACGCGCTCGCCGAGGTCTGCGAGCCGGGCACGGTGGTGATCGCCGCCGGCCAGGTGAACGACGTGCGCCTCTATCGCGATCTCGTCGCCAGCGGCATCCAGGACTATCTGCTGAAGCCGTTCACGGCCGACCAGCTGCGCGATGCCTTTGCCAATGCGCAGCTGACCATTTCCGGTCCGCGCGTCACCGAAGACCAGCACCGAGAAGCCCAATGTGACCGCGGTGGTGATCGGCGTCCGCGGCGGCGTCGGCGCCTCGACCATCTCGTCGTCCCTTGCCTGGATGATGGGCGACAAGGCCGGCCGCTCGTCCGCCTTGCTCGACCTCGACGTCCATTTCGGCACCGGCGCGCTCGCGCTCGACCTCGAGCCCGGCCGCGGCCTCACCGACGCGATCGAGAATCCGAGCCGCATCGACGGCCTGTTCATCGAGCGCGCCATGGTGCGGGCCAACGACAAGCTCTGCGTCCTATCGGCGGAAGCGCCGTTGAACCAGTCGATCCTGACCGACGGTTCGGCCTTCTTCCAGCTTGCAGGAAGAGATCCGCCATGCCTTCGAAGGCACGGTGATCGACCTGCCGCGCAACATGCTGGTCCAGTTCCCGCACCTGGTGACCGACGTCAACGTGGTCGTGGTCGTGGTCGACTTCACGCTCGCCGCGACCCGCGACGCGATCCGCGTCCTTTCCTGGCTCAAGGCCAATGCGGGACAGGCGAGGGTCATCGTGGTCGCCAACAAGGTGATGCCGCAGATCCAGGAAGTGAGCCGCAAGGATTTCGAGCATTCGATCGAACGCAAGATCGACGTCGTCCTTCCGCTCGACTCGAAGGCTGCCATGCAGGCGCGCCAAGCTCGGGCAGTCGCTCGCCAAGTCGACCAAGTCGGCGAAGCTGACCCAGCCGCTCGGTCAGCTGCTTACCCTGACGCTCGAGCAGGCGGCGGACGAGGATGGCGAGGACAAGCCGGCCAACGGCTCGCTGCTCGGCAAGCTCGGCAATTTCAAGTCGCTCGTCGGCGAAGAAGTCCAAGGAAGCGGCCCAGGCCGCCTGATTGCCGCCTAAGCTGCGACGAGACGAGGAGGCATGATGTCCGGTTTTTCGCTGTTCCTGTTGATTGCCGGCGTGCTGGTCTCGCTGCTGATGGTCGCGTTCGCCTTCACCGGGCCGTCCGTCCCGGCAGCAGGCCAAGCGGCTCGAGGGTCTGCGCGAGCGTCACAGCCGTTCGTCGGAGGTCGCCGCCCGGGCGCAGCTCAAGCGCATCTTCGCCAACCGCCAGGTCAAAGGGCTCGACGGCCTCGCCCAGCGGCTGATCCCCAACCCCGCCGTGCTTCGCAAGCGGCTCGCCCAGACCGGCCGGTCGTGGACGCCGGGTCAATATGCGATGGTGTCGGTCGGACTGTCCGCGACGCTCATCATGTTGCTGATGTTCAAGGGGCTGCCGGCTCTGCTCGCGGTTCCGGTCGGCTGGGCGTCGGCCTCGGCCTGCCCCATTTCGGTGATCAGCAAGCTGATCCAGCGCCGGGTCAGCCAGTTCACGCGCGCTTTCCCGGACGCGATCGAGCTGATGGTGCGCGGCCTGCGCTCGGGCCTTCCGATCTCCGAGACAGTGCGGCATCGTCGCCAACGAAATCCACGAGCCGGTCAAGACCGAGTTCCGCGCCGTCTCCGACAAGATGAAGATCGGCCGGACGATGGAGGCGGCGCTGCAGGAGACGTCCGACCGGCTCGGCACGGCCGAATTCCAGTTCTTCGTCATCTCGCTGGCCATCCAGCGCGAGACCGGCGGCAACCTCGCCGAGACGCTGTCGAACCTGGCCGACGTGCTGCGCAAGCGCTCGGCGATGAAACTGAAGATCCGGGCGATGTCGTCGGAGTCCAAGGCGTCGGCCTATATCATCGGCGCCCTGCCCTTCATCGTCTTCATGCTGATCTGGTTCATCAACGGCAAGTACATGCAGAATTTCTTCGTCGACGAACGCCTGATCATCGCCGGCGGCGGCGGCCTGTGTCTGGATGAGCCATCGGCGCCTTCATCATGAAGAAGATGATCAATTTCGAGATCTGAGCGATGTTGTCGCGTCGTTTCCTGCGGAGGACCGGTTCCCACTATTCCCGCACGATGCTCTGAGAAGGAAGTTTGACGATCATGGCACCTGCCCCCGGCCCTACCCTCACTCGGGATCGACGTCATCATGGTGGCGAGCGCGCTCTCCGCCGTGGCGACGTTCGCGGTGCTGGTCGCCATCTACACCGCGACCACGGTTCGCGACCCGATGGCGCAAGCGGGTCAAGGCGCTCAACGAGCGGCGCGAGCAGCTGAAGGCCGGCATCGTCGCCTCGACCTCGAAGCGGCGGCGGAACATCTCCAATCGCAACGAGGTCGCCGACAAGGTCCGCAGCCTGCCTTCCTCGTTCAAGATGCTCCAGGACGAGCAGGTGCAGAAGGCGCAGCGCCGCCTGATGCAGGCCGGCGTCCGTTCCAAGGACATGGCCTTCGTCGTCATCTCGCCGCGCGCTTCGTGCTGCCGGTCGTGCTGGGCGGCCTCGCCATCCTGTTCGATCTATGTGCTCGACTCGTTTCCCGGACTGGGGCCGATCAAGCGCTATGGGCTGGTCGCAGGCATCGTTGATCCTCGCCTACAAGGCGCCGGACATCTACCTCAAGAACAAGGTCGACGAAGCGTCGCACGCGATCCGCAAGGGCCTGCCCGACGCGCTCGACCTGCTGGTGATCTGCGCCGAGGCCGGCCTCACCGTCGACGCCGTCGTTCGGCCGCGTCGCCCGCGAGCTCGGCAAGGCCTATCCCGAGCTGGGCGACGAGTTCGCCCTGACCTCGATCGAGCTCGGCTTCCTCACCGACCGCCGCTCGGCGTTCGAGAACCTCGCCAGCCGGATCGACCTGGAGGCGGTGCGCGGCGTCGTCACGACCATGATCCAGACCGAGAAATACGGCACGCCGCTGGCGACGCGCGCTGCGCGTCCTTTCGGCCGAGTTCCGCAACGAGCGGATGATGCGCGCCGAGGAGAAGGCGGCGAGGCTGCCGGCGATCATGACCGTGCCGCTGATCCTGTTCATCCTGCCGGTGCTGTTCATCGTCATCCTCGGCCCGGCCGCCTGCTCGATCAACGACGCGCTGCTGCAGCTGATCCCGGCATCCGGACTCCAGCAGCCCGGTTGAGGCTCTTCGTGGCGGCTACGGAACAATCGCGCCCCAAGCGCGGTTGATCCGCACGCCGAACGACGGAGGAATATCTCTATGGAAGCCTTCTCGCCCGACCAGTGGCTGGTGCTGCGCGCTTGCCTTTCTGTTCGGCCTGATCCTCGGCATGGCGTTAATGGCCAGCCCGAAGTGGAAGCGACGTCACCGAGGAGGAAGTCGGCGCAGGCGCCAGGCGACGGAGGCGGAGATCGCCAAGGTTCGCCGCGACGCCTCCGAAGCGGATACGCTGCATCGTGCGGCCCTGCGCGAACCTGGCCGCCAGCCGGAAACCGAACCGGAAGAAACCCGGCCGCTCTAGTTCCTGCTTCTTAGCGCCGCCTGCGCGGCCGCTAGGCGCGCAATCGGGACGCGGTAGGGAGAGGCGCTGACATAATCGAGGCCGGCCGCCTCACAGAAGGCGACCGAGCGCCGGATCGCCGCCATGCTCGCCGCAAATGCCGAGCTTGAGTCCGGGCCGGACGCCCCTTCCCGCTCCAGCCGCGATCGTGATGAGCTCGCCGACACCCTCGACGTCGAGGGTGACGAACGGATCACGATCGAAGATGCCCTTCTCGACATAGGTGCCGAGGAAGCGGCCGGCATCGTCGCGGCTGAGGCCCAATGTGATTCAGACGCTGGTTCGCGTCAACCGGATCGCGCCCAGGGCGGCGCGTCGTCGTCGCCGGCAACGCAGCCGCTCAATTGGCAGGCTGGCGCGATCGAGCTCGCTCGCCGCCGACGTCGAGGTGGTCGCCATCGCGGAGGCGGCGCGCCGCTTCTCGCTCGCCGGCCTTCCTTCAGCTTCTGCGCATGGCCGGCGCCGATCCGCTGCGCACTCTCGAGGTGCGCGCATGGCGGCCCGGCTGCGACCGCTGCTCACGTTCGGTTCGGTCGCGCTCGAAGTGCACGGTAGCGATCGCGTCGTCGGGGTGACGCTGGCGCGCATCGACGCCGACGGCAGGCCGGTGCCGGGCAGCGAGCGTCGCATCGCCGCCGATGCAGCGTGTCTCGGCTACAGGCTTCATCGCCTCGAGCGAGCTCGCGCGCGTCTCGGCCGCCGACACCAGCCGGGCCCACCTGGAACCGGACTGCGCGCGATCCGCGACACCAGCGGACGCAGCAGCGTCGGAGGTGTCATCGTCGGTGACGGTGCGGGCATGGGCGGCCGCTGCGGCGGCGATCGCCGAGGGCACGATCAGCGGGCGCAACCGCGGCGGCGGACCTCGGCCATGCCGCGCGCGACGTCAGGGGCTGGTTCGGGCTGCGCGATGCAACACATGGCGCGCTGGGCCGTGCGCAGCGCAGGCTCTTCAAGCCGCGCTCTGGACGTCTCTTCGGGCGCCGCCGCTGACTTTGCCGAGACTGGCGGCGTGCCGACGCCGCCGGTGTTGCCGGTGCGGGGAACGTCACCCTCGGGACGCTTCGGCGCGCGCTCGCCGGCGGTCACCGCGCGCCATCGGCAGCCTGAAGCGACAACGGGCGCGGGCCGGCATGGGCCGTTGCCGAGGCCAGGCTGTTGCGGCGCGCTGCTGCAGGAGCTGATCGTGGCGGGCCGCCGGTCGCCGAGCTGGGCCAAACTGTCGCCCCTGGCCCGCCTGCCTCGCCTCCGGTGCCGCACGGTCAGCTCGCCCAGGAGCAGCCTGAGGGAATGAATGCGACCGCGGCCGATTGCCTGGTGGTCGGCGGCGGCAGCATGGCCGCGCCCTCGCCTACTGGCTCGCCGGCGAAGGCCGCGGTGCGGATCCTGATCGAGCGCGGCGGAGCTGAACGGAGAAGCCTCCGGCAGCAGCGCCGGCGACGCGCTTCATGTGCAGATGCTGTCCCATTTCGCGCGCCTGCAGAGCCGCACGAACGCCTGGACGCCGAGCGGGCCCTGCGGCTGCATGTCGCCGCGGTCGCCGGAGTGGCAGGCGCTGCAGATGGCGCTGGACGGGGACATCGAGCTGATACGGTCGAAGGCGGCCCGATGGTGGCCGAAACCGAGACCGAGCCAGGAAGCGGCGAGCTGGAGGCCAAGATCGAGCGCGAAGCCGGCACGGCGTTGCAGAGCGAATTGCTGGAGGGTTCACCACGGCGCGCGCCTGCGCGCCCTACCCGGCTCGACGGTGCGCGCCGTCGCGGCGTTGCGCCTCGAAGGGCCGCCTGAACCCCGGCCACCGGCAACGCCGGCCATCCGCCCGGCGGCGTCGGCGCGCGGTGCCGATCTGCGGCGCGCCACGCCGCGCTGCTTGCGCTCTGAACGCAAAGTGAGCGGCCTTCATCGCGCCCGCACGGACAAGGGCGAGATCCGCGCCGGCGCCGTCTATCTGACGCCGCCGGGCCGTGGGCCGGCGAGGTGGCGAGCGATGCTGGGCGTCGCGCTTCCGGTCACGCGCCGTCCGCTGCAGATGAGCGTGAGCGAAGCGACCGCGCCGCTTCGCCGCACCTGCGCAGCGCAGCGTCGGCAGGCGGTTGACGATGAAGCAGGCGCGACGAGCGGCGAACGTCCTGATCGGCGGCTGGCCCGGGCCATCGCTTTCGACGGCGCGCACCGGCCGGGCTGCGGCTCGGCGCGGCGAAGCATCGAAGGCAACCTCGCGGTGAGCGTGTCGCGTCGTTCCGCGGGTGGCGTCGCTGCGCCTGTTGCGCGGTCTGGTCCGCGCTCATCACGCCGCGTCCGGACGGCGTCCGCGTAGCTGCGGCGAGACGCCCGGCGTGCCGGGCTTCTTCCAGGCCGTGGCGATCCCCAGCGGGCTACACCCTGGGGCCGCTGTGCGCGCGTCCGTCGCCAGAGGCGGTCTGCGGTCGCCAATGGCCAGTGCCTACTGATCTTTCGCCGTGGTCGCCGGCCCGAAAACTTCGCCGGCATCCCGACATCCACTGAGCAACGAAGGAGCGCCGACCGTGCACGGATGATCCCAAGACCATCGCCCGCCGGTCCCGGCCGGATGCTTTCAACCACGCCATCGGGGTCATCAGGCGCGCCTTTGCTCTACCTCGGGACGCGAACCGACGTTACGACCGGACGGACGAACGCCGGCGGACTTCGCCGGCCAGGCCAAGCAGACCTTGCCAGCATCCAGGCGATCCTGGTGGACGCGATTCTGGTCTGGCGATCTCGTGAAGCTGGTCGTCTACGTTCGGGCCGAGGATCTGCCCATTCGCCGGATCACAACCAGTTCCTCGGCGACGCAAGATTCGCTGAACGCTCCGCGTCGCCGGGCGCCGCCGTCCACGGCGGGCTGATCGAGTGAAGCGGTCGCCGCGCTTTGGCTGAGTGCTTCAGGGCTCCATCATACCCACCGCGCTCATCGTCGGCGCAAGCCTGCGGTATAAACGCCTCGAGTTCGTTCGCCAATACCATCGCGTCGGCTGGCAGGTTCTGCCAACCTTTTTTATCGCGGCCCGCCACCGCCTCGGCGCTGACCGAGTCCGCCGTTCAGCCCCGGCGCGAAGATGGTTGCCTGATGACCGACAGCGACTCGGTCGCATCCCTGGCACCGGCAATGTCCAGCCGCGCGGTCGATCATCCCGATCTTCAATGCCGGCATCTCGGGCCCGCGCGACTACACACGCCGAAGCCAATTTCGACGGCAGGCCTGGATCAGTGTGCTGCGCACCAGCACTGTAGCCGCTCCGCTTCGCCGGCAAACTTCGTCGATCGTCCAGCGCAGCGAAGAGCTCATGGCGTTCATCTCAGCCGACGCGACGGCATGTGGCGGAGAACACCTGGGGCAGCACTGTCTATGGCTCGGCAGGCCGGCGCTCGATTGCGTCAATCGACCACAACGTCAGAGCTCAAGCCACAAGAATCACCTACCGTCGTTGCTCGCTCCTGGATAGGTGAAGACGGACATGCTGGGTGGCGGTAAGGCGCCGTTGACCGCCGAGACGGCGTCGAGGCTCTTGCAGTGCTGGCTCGCGCGACCCCCCAGGACGCCGGGACGCTACCAGTACGACGGACGCGAGATCCCTGGTAAGCGACGCCGTGTGACGCGAGCGCTCGCCAGTCTTGACGGCTTCAGGTGCCGGTGCTCAAATCACTTTCCAGCATTCAAGTGAGTTGATTGGCCACCTCGACGCTGGGCGAAGGCGATGAGCGAAGAGACCAAGGGGCGAGCCTTCCACAGCGGGCACGCTGCCGACCTGGCGATGCAAACGGCCGACGCGTCGAGCTGGACCCTGGCAGTCGGCACGGACGCTGTATCGACCTGCTCACGGTCAGAGACCGTGAGCCACGCCAGCTCTCGACGTCGCACGGGCCTTTCCCCGGTGGCGTGCAAGGCGCCGGACGCTGGGTGCAGCCCTTTTCCGCTCTTCATCAAGCGGGCGCAAGCGCCAGGGTCTGCCAGGACGTCGACCGACAACGCCTGTCGACTATCACCCAGCCTGGATGCCGTCCGCAGACACAACGACCGCGCGTCGCCAAGGCGGTCATCGACGCGCTGGAGCACCGGGGTAATTGTTGGCGAACGCCGCATCCGAAGAAGTCGCCCTCACCGCCTCTTCGCCGGGCTGATTCCGTGTGCCGAGCAGACCGTCATTTGCGGCGGTGGTAATCGATCGATCACAACGCTGCCGTCGAGTCGCTCGGGCGCCAGCAGGGCGCGACAAATTTTTCGTTCGGGCGGCTATCTGCAGCTGCGCGACGACCTGGCTGCCAGCGTTCGTCCGCGGCCGGCAATGCCGGACCGCCGCAGCACCGCGGACCAGGTGCCTGTTTCGCCACCAGGCTCGCTGGCATCGACGGTCGAGCAGATCGTCGTGGCGCGCTCAACGATGTGCGCGGTCAGGAGATCGTCGGACGCGAACGCGGCCATCCTCGCCGCGATCGTGGTCAGGCCGGTCTGCCACAGCGCCGGTTACCTTCGTGCTCGAGGACGGTTTTCTCACCCTGCTCCGGCGATCTGCGGTCTTCACGGTTCGATGTCTTCGACGAAATCATGCCGGCTTTCGTCCATCACGTGGGGAAGGCGCGCAGACGCTCTTCAACGTTACGCCGGACCTACAACGGCGTTCAGCAAACCATGGCGAACGGCTTTTCGGCGACGCTTTCAGCAAGCGCAAGATCAGCATGTCGCTTCTTTGCGCCGCAGAGTCCCGTGATCACTCTCCGGGACCTTCATGGAGGTCATCCTTCTCGGCGTCGCGCCGCGTCAGCAACGATCAATGACATCTGCGCGACCCGGTATCCACGCCAGACTGTTCCGGCAAGTAGCAGAAATCTCAGCCGCGTCAATGCGGCGATCAGGCGTCTCGGCCTCGACGCCTGCGCTGCAACAACTTCGGCTCAGTCTGAAGTGCCACCTTCACGCGAACCGTCCGGAACCACGTGGTATCGCCACCTGACCTCTTCTGAGAAGGCAGACGAAGATCGGGCCTACCGGCGAACCCTGTAACCAGCAGCGGCGGCCAGCCCATCAGCCCAACTACATCAATAGGCGTTCATTCTTCCGCCGCCCATACGGACGGGACATCGACAAGACCATCGAATTGACCGTCGGGTTCTGAGCGACTACCAGGCGCTGCCGCTGAAGGCGCCGGTTGGAGGAGTGCGACCGCGCCTGCTGGAGTCAAGCGTCGCGAACGCGGCGCGGGTCGATTCGGGCACGCCGGCGGGCGAGTGGCTACCGCTGCTACTTTGGCTGCCGGTGGCGATCTCGGATACCTGGACCGGCATGCGCTCGATGTGAGTCGGACGAGACGTTCACCTTCCAGGGTCGCACCGACGACGACCAACTTCGGCCGACGCCTGGCCGAATTCGGCGGCAAGCCGACTGGATCCGGGTGCTGGGCGAAGACACCAGTCTGTTCCGCGACGACGGCGGTCAGCTCATTTACCATTCAGGCTCGCTGTTACGTCAGGAGCATCGTTCAATTCAAATAAAGGCCGACGGGCTCTCGAGTGTCTCTCGGCTGGTCGAGCAATGACGTGATTGCCTGAGCCAGCCGACCGAGCCGCCGGGCAGCAACTTCTGCGAAGGTCAAAAACGTGGCCTACCCGTCCGCCGAGATGGGCGGACGTGGCGGACCCCGTGGGGCCGGGCGAGCCACCACGGTCCTGCGCCCTTGTTCGACGTGCTTACCGACGAGAACTGCTTTCATCGGTGGAGTGCCAGGGTCTATGGCCCGCCAACTACCTGCAGATCATCGAGCAGGTTCCGACGTCATCCGGCGCAGCACGCTGCACGGCTGGCAACTCGGGTGTCGCGACATCTGGAATCAGCTTCCCGACATCAGCTGGAGAAGGCGGTGGCCTCATCAGGCCGCCAGGTCCGTGGCGAGCACCGGCATGGCTCAGTCCATGATGCCGATCTTCACCCCGGCTGGTCCGCCTGGCGCGTCCCGAGGTCAGTCTGCCCCGAGCGCCGGGCGTTCGTCGAGCCAACGCCGTCGACGACACCCACACCCTGTTGTTCGAGTCGTCGCAACGCCCTACGTCGACGACGAGTGTGCCGGTGTTGCCGGAAGGACTAGGCTATGCCATTCAGAGTCAGGTCGTTTACTCGACCAGGACTACAGGCGCTGGTCAGCCAGGGCGATCCGACCGGACGAGGCGCTTGGTGCACTCCAGATTGCAGCGACGATGCACAGATGATGCTGCGCCAGATCAAGGCGGTCGAGGAAGGCCGCGATCCGATGAACGTCTGGCGCCCGCCTGACCGGAGACGCGCCTCGCGCCTTCAGGGACATCTCTGCATCGACGCGGATGGCCGCGCTGTGCTGGGCGTTCCTCGCTCACACGCACCAACTGGAGGCTGGCATGAGCCCACGCTGCTGACTGCTGCTCACGATCCGCCCGGCTCGGCCACGACCGAGCTGGCGTAGCTCGTCTCGGTACTGGCAGTGCCCCGCGCAACCGATCTGCGCATCGCCGCGATCCCGATCGTCGACACGCCGGTTTGTGTCGGTGTGCTGGAAAGGGACTTCTGCAAGCAGGCAGGAATCGTCTCAAGTTCAGACCTCACGGCGGCGGCTCAGCGATCGTCGCCGCCATGAGCAGCTCAGCTCGACCTCCGGCGCGGTCGGCGTATTGCCGGCCTTGCGGGCCGCCAGGAGGCCTCGACAGAGTTCGTCGCGCCTGGCGCGAATCAACATCGGGGGACGCGGGACATCCCGGATAAGGTGCCAGCGTGGACGCGGTGGGATTTGAGAAAGAACGGGGTGACGGGCGTGGCGTCGGCCAGACCACAGATCAGCGCTACCGTTGGCCGCGACCGGCGCGCCGGTCGGCAGGTGAAGTTCAGGAATTTCCGCCGCCGTAGTCTCCGCGATTGCCCGGGGGCGCGCCGACGCAGCACCGATGTGTCCGAAACCGTTTCGCGGCGAAGGCATGGCTCGGCGCGACAGCCATTGCGTTCAGCCAGCAGCTGCAGGACAGCATCGCGGTCGCCGGCATCGTCACCACCCGAAGTTCCTGGCGGAAAACGAGCTGATGAAGCGCTTCGTCGACGCCTTCGCCGCCTCTGGGAATACGCCACGGCGCACCCCGACGAGAGTGCTGGGTTCTGGTCGGCGTACGCAAGCTCGGCGACAGCGCCGAACACCGCATCCACCTGGCGACCTACCCCACGGCGTTCCAGCGCCGACATCGACTGGAAAAACAGCTGGACGCTACGGCGGCGCCAACATTACGCTGGGATTTGTTTGACATCATTGTGGATTACGCCCGCGTCATAAGTGAGACTCGGCGGACTCGCCGAGTCCTTGAGTAACACGGCGATCGTGCCGCTGCGCAAGCGGATCCTTCGCCTCGAGCACGTCGGCAGGTCTACCATGGCTCGTCGGTTACGACCGAAGCAATCAGGACCTGTCGATTCCGTCGCCGAGAGAACGAGTTCGTCTCAGTCGTCGGTCCGTCGAACGGCAAGCAGAACAGGCTTGCTGCCTGTCTGTGCCGGGCTGAGTCCGCCGACCAGCGGCAGCGTGCACCTCAGGGCCGGCCGGTGTGGAGTCGTCGACGACCTTTGGTGCTGGTCGCTGGGACTACTGGCGGTCGTTGTGCCCATGGCGGCCGCCGGCGCAACGTGGCGCTGGGCCTGGCACGCGTGCCATCGATCGCGACACGAAGGCGGGTCGAAGAGGCGCTCGCCGCGGTCGGCCTGGGCAGCTTCGAAGGCATCACTGTGAAACTTTCGGGCGGCATGCAGCAGCGGCTGCGCAGATCGCCCGGGCGATCAGCTTATCAGCCTTAAGATCTCATGGACGAGCCGTTCGGCTCGCTCGACGCCCTGACGCTGAGCTCGGGACGGGCTGCTCGCGCTCTGGAATGGCGGCCCCAGACCATCTTCGTCACCCACGACATCGACGGGCGATCTACCTGTCCGACCGGGTCCATCGTCGTCAGTTCGAGGCCGGCGCGCGTGCAGGCCGAGTTCAGCGTCGAGCTGCCACGGCCGCGGCATCAGAATCGAGACGCGCAGCCTGCCCGGATTCGCGGCACTCCACGGCGACCATCCTGCACGCCTGATCGGTTCCGTGGCATGAATCCGCGCGCCGTCGGGAATCTGTCCATGGCCTCGTGGCCGCGGTTGCGCGGATGGCATCTACTCTCAGGGATCGTGGTCGCGGCCTGGGATCTTGCGGCGCGATCCAATCTCGTCGCCGGCTTGCCGGGCGTTCTTCCCGCCGGCGGCCGCGGTCTTCGCCGCCCTGGTGGCGGATGACGCTTTCGGGCGAGTTCGCCGCAGGACAATTGCTGATCACGGTGCGCGGCTTTGCGCTCGGCCGTGCTGTCAGCTGTCATCGGCATCTGCGCTCGGCGTGGTGAGATCGCCCGCTCGGGTTCTCGCCGCGCTGCTGGCGCCGATCGTCGAGTTTCTCCGGCCGATGCCGTCGGTGGCGGTCATCCACCGCTCGCCATCCTGTCTCTTCGGCATCGGCGACCCAGATTGAAGACGCTGATGCTGACCTACAGCGCTATTGGCGGTACTGCTCGCCTGCGTCTGCGGGTTCATTGCCGTCGTCCGCGAATGATCGAGGTGGCACGCATCTTCCGGCTCGGCGGCCGCACCCTGCGGTCGATCGTCACATCCAGCTGCTCCTTCGTCATGACGGGACTACGGATCCCGGCTCCATCTCACCCTCGACGCAGATCAATCACCGCCGAGCTGATCCGCCAACGGCAGCGGCATCAACTATGTCATCCAGAGCGATATCGGCCTTCAAGGTTTGCCCGAGACTTTTTGCGGCGTCGCCACCGTGATGAGTGCGGGCATGCTGCTGGACAGGTTGCTCGGTCGCGTCTCGAGTCGGCTCGTCGCTGGCACCAGACTCTACCTCGGGCTGCTCGCGATGACATCCGACCTCGCCTCGGCCGGCGCTCTGGCGATTCAGCCGCGCGAGCCAGAAGGCGGTTCGCCTTCCTATCCCATGCCCTGGGGGCGTGTCGCTCTGGGCGTGCTCGGCATCTCACCCTGTTTCTGCTGCTCTGGCAGCTCGCCAGCCTCTGAAGCTTGTCGATCCGTCCTCCTTCCGCCGTTACGGGCGATCTGGCTCGTCGCGAACGGGCTCGACCGAGCATCTGCCAGCGCCTGTGCCGCGGCGATCGGCGCCACATGTTGGCCGGATGGTGGTCAGCTTCACCGCCATGGCCGCGGTGTCGGGCATCGTGCTCGGCGTCATGATCAGCTCGTCGGATTGTCGCCGATGCCGTGCGATCACGCGCTCGTGGCGCGTTATCTGCCGCCGGCGATTGGCGGTACCTGTGGTCGCTTCTGTTCTTCGGCAAAGAGCGAAGCGACCGTCCTCGTCGGTCATCGTCGTCTTCGGCGCCTGCTCTGGCCGATCCTCCTCGCCACGGTGGACGGCGTTCGCGGTCGTCGATCGGCTGCTGATCCGTTGCCGCCCGGCTCTATCGGATACCGTCGCCGTCGACATCGCCGCTGCACATCGTGCTGCCGATGGCCTCTGCCGCAGATCGTCGTCGGCCTGCGGCTGGCCGTTTCGCCCGCCTGCTGGCGGCCAGTCGTCGGCGAAATGCTGGGCGGCACGGACGGGCCTCGGCTTCCAGCATCCTGATCGCCGAGGCGGACCTTCATGTAGCCGGAGGTGTATGGTGGCACGTCCTCCTGGGCATGGTCGGCATCGCGGCGAACGGCTTGTTCCGGCTGCTCGAGCGCCGGGTGCTGCTGCTGGCACCCGATCTCGGTCAAGCGGCAAGCTAGTGCGGATCGACCACCAGAGTTGCAGAGCACATTGACCCACCTGCGGACGACAAGATGGTGACAGCACGACAGGCCAAGCCCGCGCGGATGCCCGGGTCCGCCGCATCCAAGGCCTCGGTCGCGCCGCGGTCGGAGAAAGCGGCGCCGCAAGGTCTCGAAGTCAGACCCCGGCGCGCAGCTGGGCGTGCGCCTGCGTCACGCCCGCATCGCGAACGCGATGCGCCTCCGACGAGCTGGCGGAAGGCGAGGCTGCTCGCTCCGGAGAGCCTGCTCTCCAAGTTGGAGAACAACCGCGCCAACCCGTCGATCAGCATGCCGCATCGGCTGGCCAGCGCGCTCGGCACCAACCTGGCGCGGTTGGTTGCGTCTGAATCGAGCGACGACCATGCCGTCGTCTTTGCGGCGCGCCGGATCGGCCCACCCTCCACGCGCCGGCCCCGGGTAGCCATGGAGGGATCGCGCTTCCGGGCTCTTGGATCGCGGCGCGGCCAGGGTCATTTGCCGCAGGGGCAGATCCATATCCTCGAGCCCGGCGCCCGAAGCGACGGAGCCGTATCACTCATGAAGGCTGAAGAGCCTCGGCCTGGTGCTCGGAAGGAACGCTCGACCTGACCGTCAACCGAATCACCTACCGGCTGTCCCCGGGCGATTCGTTCCACTTCGACTCGTCGCAGCCAGGTGCCGCCTATGGCAATTTCGGGCAAAGTCGGTAGACGCAAGTGGCGGGGATCAATACACGCCGCCGACCTATTGAGCGGCGACGGCAACCTCCGCGATCAGCGTCCTCGCCTCCCCGCCAGACTGGAACCCATCGTTGCCAACCCTGCCGCGCCATCGCCTTCGCCACCGTATTCCGCTGTCGTCGATCGCCTCGAGACTGGCGCTCCCCGGCGGACGCTCGCATGATCGTCTGGACGATCGTCAACGTCGAGGAGTGGGACATCAGAGCGCGCGATGCCACGCACGGTCATGCACCACCGCCCATGCACCAGCCGCTGCCCGGATTGCTCTTGCCGAACTGGGCACGGCACGAATACGGCCATGCGGATCGGGTTCTGGCGCCTGCGCGACTGTCTGCTGCTAACTTCAATGCCGACGCCGACCCTCGCCATCAATGGCTCGGTCTGCCAGTCGTATCCACCGGTCGCGCAGGCGGCTCTCGATGCCGGCTGGGGAGTTCATGGGCCAGCGTGCCATACCCAGCGGCCCATGCACCATCTGGACGACGAGCAGCCGCGATTCGCCAGGCGATCCAGGCGATCTCGTGAGTTCACCGGCAAGCGTCCGCGCGGCTGCTGGGAGAGTCCCGGCCTCACCGAGACCTACGATCTCCATCGACCTGCTGGCGGAGGAAGGACATATCGAATTACGTCGCTGACTGGGTCCTCGACGACCAATGCCATGCGAGATCCGCGACCAAGCACGGCTCCGTCGTCTCGATCCCCTACACGCTCGAGATCAACGACGTCGCGACCGTCGCGGTCCAGAGTCACCTGGCACGGTCGAGTTCCAAAGGCGGGCCGTCGACCAGTTCGACCGCCTGTATCAGGAGAGCGAGACGATCACGCGGGTGATGGCGATCCGGCCTGCACCCGCATCTCGAGCGGCGTGGCGCATCGGATCAGAGATATGTCGAGGCGATCTCACGAGCGGCCATCGGCCGAAGCCCCGGCGTCCTGTTCTGGACCGGCGAGCAGATCCCTGGATTGGTATTCCGGACTTCGTACACTAGAAGTACGGTTCGCGATGGACCGCGGCGGCAGGCTCGGGTGAGCGCCTTGCCGAGATCCGCGGCTGGGCAGATCGAAAACCTTCTGAGATGCTGGGCAACTTGCTCGTTGCCGAAATCGGCCATGGGACGCAGCACTACGACGGACTGCTGGGCCGATCCAGTTGCTGCAACACCTGCCAGCTCTCTTACGACGGAATCGGCGCATCGTTTCGTCTCGGTTGGTGAGGTGCACGCGCTCCGCCAGCAGCACAGGCTGTGACGCCAAGCTGGGTTGCAGCTGACACCGCGCGTCAGACGTCCGGAGGCGGCGCATCGCCAGCGGCATAGCGTCCGCTGCCCTGCAGCCGGTGCGAAGAGATGCCCTCAGAGAGCGGCTTCCGAAAACCAAGGGGCAATACCAATGAGTATGCAGGCGAAGGCGGATCCGTTACGCCGGCCCACGAGGGCCAACTGGTGTCGCAGCCGACCGCCCTCGGCGCCCATTCGCCTCCAGGCCAGCGGCTCGCGAGCTGAAGCCGACCTTCCGGGCGCGGCTGGCGGCGGTGTGTTGGCGAAGCTCGCCGAGAGCGAGTCGTCGCTCCCGCTGGCCTTTCAGCGTGTAAAGAGGGCTTGCCCGCGGCTTGCCCGTCGCGTGATGGGGGAGCACCAGGTCGAAGGACCCCGTCTCCCCTTCCGGGGGAATCCTGTGGGGGAGACGATAGGCTGCAATATGAGCGTCCGTCATGCGCATCAAGCACGCGCATCAACCACGGTGTATATTGTCCGTGTAGCTGTCAAAGGGGCTCCTGGCCATGTCTGCACCTCTCGCCGTCAGCAGTGCCGCTCGTTCCCGCTTCTTTGCTGACGACAGCGCCTCTGCGCGCAAGTCGACTAACGTCACCCTGGCGATCGCGAGTGGTGGCCGAAGCCCGTGCGCTGGGGGTCAACGTCTCGCAAGCGGCCGAGGTGGGCATCGCGGCCGCCGTGGCGCGCCGCCGGCAAGAAGCGCTTGCCGAAAATCGAGCCGCGTTGGAAAGCTCGAACGCGTTCGTCGAGCAGCATGGCTGCCGCTGGCTCAATACCGCAACTTCTGAACGTGGCGCGGTTTCATGTCTACGTCAACGCCGAGGGAGAGGGCCTGCTGGACGTCCAGGCGAACTTGCTGAACCATCTCAACACCTGCGTCGTGGTCCCGCTGCTGCCCCCTCGATGCAGCGCCAAAGCCTGCAAAGTTCTCAACCCGACATTCGACATTGACGGCGCCTCCTATCTCGCATGGCCACGCGAGTTCTTGGCCGCAGTGCCCCCGTCGCACGATGGGCAAGGAAGTTCTGAGTCTCCGAAGAAGAGGCGAGCACCATCGTCAATGCCCTGGATTGCCTATTTCAAGGCATTTGACGGCTAACTTGTCTGAAGGCGCTGCTTGCTTCACGTGACGCCTCACGTTGCGCTCTCGAGTCCGGTCACGACCCGCTCATGTCCACCACGATGACCGTCCACCTCGATGACGAGGTCAATGACCGTCTCGATGCCCTCGCGCCGACGCGACTGGGCGCAGCAAGTCACTGCTCGTCGCCGAGGGCGATTCAAGCGTTTTGTCAAATCGAACGAGCGACTGATCGCGGAGATTCAAGCGGCACTCAAGGAGGCGGAGGCGGGAGACTTCGCCAGCGACGAGGACGTCGATGCCATGGCAACTAAGTGGCAAGTGAATGCCCGTTAGATGCCTCGCGGACCGCACACGCAACTTCAACGAGGAAGCAAGGCTGAGCAACCGACGTTGCGGTCTGGATTTCCTGATCGATCCGGCTGCAATGGGATTGACCGGAAGAGCGTTCAAGAAAGATCAGAGGCGAGTCCACTGAGAGTAGAGAGTTGCACGGCCGACCCGATCCGGCTGAGATCGGCATCCAGGATCGATGCCCCGATTCGACTTCGTTCGGGCAATGGCCTGCGGCGAACGAAACGCCGAGGCACCGCCCAAAGGCCACCCCAAGAAACGCGACTGCTACCGGTCCAGCACTGGCGCGGCCGTCCGCGTTTCTCCACGGCCCACTATCGGCGGACCAAATCGGGGCAGATTCCCGCCTTCAGCGCGGAGCCAGATCAGTTGACCCCGACGCCGGCAGAATCACCTCAGCCGCGCGTGGGCCAGCGCCAGGTCCGAGCGCTTGCGGCACGCGATCGAGATTCGAAGCGCGTCGACAGAAGCGCCGCGCCGTAACGCACCTTGCGTCGGGCGGGTGTGCAGAAAGCGCGGCGCATGCTGGGCGTGCAGGTGCGGCAGCATGTACGCTGCAGCGGGCTGGTCCTGGAAGCGGCGAAAGGACACTGAGCTTCGTAACCACTCCGCCTCGACGACACACGCTCCACCGCCGCCGTGCCGAGGGCGCGGATCAGCTCGTCCTCCAGATCGGCATCGCAGGCACGCCAGAAGCCGTCGGCCCGCGGCCAGGTGCCCGCGGCGGCGCCGGCACGCGCGAGGCCGCGCCGCGCCTGTGCGGCAGCTCGGCGGCATCGCATGGCCCGGCCAGCCGCGACACGCAGTCGAGCGGACCGAGCGCTCTGCGCGAGGCGCTGCGCACGTTCGTGGCCCCGCCGATCGGCGCTTTGACGCGACGATGCGCTTCCACGGCCAGCAAGTCGCGGCCGCGCCGCCGCGCCAGCGCTCTTCGAGCGCCGCCTGGTCGCTCCAGCCTTCGACCAGGATGCGCCGCACGCGCCCGCGCCGGCACTCACCAGGCGACGCGCGGCGTCAGGGTCGAGCGGCGGGCGCGGGCCCGGCGTGCGTGGCGTCGTTTTTCACCGGATTTTCGCGACGGTGCCACGGCGAGGCGGTGCCCGAGATCGGCCCGGAGCGCGCGCGATGCAGCGAAGAGCGAGCGGTGGCAGGTCGATGTCGCGCCGCGCCACGTCGCGGGGCTTGCTTTCGCTGCCGCACTGTACCGGACCGCCAGGTGCGTGACGAGCCCCTCCGACGCTTTACGTCAGGAGACGCGGAAAGTGTCGGGGCTGCAGCCCCCTTCGACACGGCAGCTCGGGCAATGGTCGGGTTGGCAAGAAGGTGCGATTCAACGATAGCCAGGCGGTTATCGTCCGTCTACCGCGTCGCTTTGGTGGAGAGGTGGGTTTCGAACCCACGTTACGGTGAAACCGTAAACCAGATTTCGAGTCTGGCGCATTCGACCACTCTGCCACCTCTCCGGTCAGGTGCTTCGGCGGGTCTGCTGCCGAGGGCGGGATTCTAGGGCCTGACGCTCTTCGGCCGGCTCAGGCGAGTCGTGTGTCAGCGTCATGCCAGGCAGGCGCGGATCGCTGAGCGCGGGTCTCGCCAGCGATGCCCCGGCGCGCATCGGCGCGCGCGTCGGTGATCGTTCCGGTGGTGACGATGTCGCCGGCGACGATCGGCCACTGCTCGGGCTGCGCGGCCATCGCATCGACCCAGAGGCGCAAGCGCGGTGCAGCGGCCCGTCGAGGACGATGGTCGGCGTCGCCCTCCTCGATGACCTTGCCGTCCATCGAGCGAGCGCGACGTGCGAGCGCGCGCGAGCTCGCGCGCCGCGGCTGCGGACGAAGGCGGTCGATCGGCACCCGCCGGCCGACGAAGAGGCGGCCGTGCAGGGCGAAGTCGGCGACGGTGTCGGCGGCGGCGAAGCGCCAGCTCGGCAGAGTGCGTGTGCGACGATCTCGTAGCCGTGCGCGACCCAGTCGATGCAGCCGGCGAGCTCGGCCTGCGCTCATGCCGGCGCGCGGCGCGCGTGCGCGAAGCCGAACATGATCTCGGGCTCGAGCCGCGGCTGCGACGAAGGGCGCCAGCGAGCACGCTTCGTCTCGGCGCCGTCGACCCGCTCGAGCGTCGATGTCCCAGACCGGGCCCCAGATCGGCGCGTAGCACGCCGTAGCGGTCCCAGATGCCGCGGTTGGTGAAGCCGATCTTGTAGCCGAGCGGCACGCTCGCCGCGGGCCAGGCGCAGGCGCCGCAGCGCGTCGGCGACGGCGAACGCCTCGAGCCAGGTCGAACGACGGGTCGCGCTCGCTCAGCGAAGGTGGCAGCAGCCGGGCGCCAGTCGAGCGCCGCGAGCAGCTGCCGGCGCGCCTGGGCGTCGCGCACGCGCTGCACGGCTCGCAGCGCGCAGCTCCGCAGGCCGCCGAGATAGGGCCGAAGCGCCGCGGGAACGTCACCGAGCCGTCGCCGTTCTGGAAGTTCTCGAGCACCGCGACGAGCGTCCGGCCGACCGCGAGGCCCGAGCCGTTGAGCGTGTGCACGAGCTCGTTCTTGCCCTGCGCGTTCTTGAAGCGCGCCTGCATGCGCCGCGCCTGGAAGGCCTCGCAGTTCGAGACCGAGCTGATCTCGCGGTAGGTGTTCTGCGCCGGCACCCAGACCTCGAGGTCGTAGGTCTTGGTCGGCGCCGAAGCCCATGTCGCCGGTGCGAGAGCAGCATCGACGCGGTACGGCAGGCCGAGCTTCTGCAGGATCGCCTCGGCGTGGCCGACCATCTCCTCGAGCGCCGCGACGCTCTTCTCCGGGTGCGACGATCTGCACCATCTCGACCTTGTCGAACTGGTGCTGGCGGATCATGCCGCGCGTGTCGCGGCCGGCGCTGCCCGCCTCGGAGCGGAAGCACGGCGGTGTGCGCGGTCAGCCTGATCGGCAGCGCGTCGTCGGCGAGCACCTGCTCGCGCACGCTGTTGGTGAGCGAGATCTCCGAGGTCGAGATCAGGTACTGCTCGCGCGCGCGATCGCCTCGTCGCCGCCGCGCCGCGTAGACCCAGAACATGTCCTCCTTGAACTTCGGCAGCTGGCCGGTGCCCTCGAGGACCTCGCGGTTGACGATGTAGGGCGTGCAGCACTCCGGTGTAGCCGTGCTCCGCCGGTCTGCACGTCGAGCATGAACTGGGCGAGCGCGCGATGCAGCCGCGCGACCGGGCCGCGCAGGAACGAGAAGCGCGAGCCCGAGGCTTGGCGCCGGTGTCGAGAGTCGATGCCGAGCGGCGCGCCGAGGTCGACGTGGTCGCGCGGCGCGAACTCGAAGCTGCGCGGCGTGCCCCAGCGGCCGCACCTCGACGTTGGCGTGCTCGTCGGCGCCGACCGGCACGCTCGCGTCCGGCAGGTTCGGCAGCGACATCAGCATCGCTCGCGAGCTCGGCCTGGATCGCCTCGAGCCGCGCCGCCGAGCGCTCGAGCTCGCCGGCGATGCCGTGCACCTCGGCCATCGTCGGCGCTCGGCGTCGGCGCCCTGCCCCTTGCTTCTTGCCGATCTCGCGCGACAGGCTGTTGCGCCGCGCCTGCAGCTCCTCGGTGCGCGTCTGCAGCGCCTTGCGCTCGGACTCCGAGCGTGCCGAAGCGGGCGACGTCGAGAAAGGCGCTGCGGCGACTGCGCGCGTCTCGAGACGGGCGACGACCGTGCGCCAGATCCTTGCGCAGGAGCGTGATATCGAGCATGGCGGACGCGCCGCACGGTGGCGGCGACGCGAAGAGGGAAGGGGTCCGGATTGTAGGGAGCGGCCCGCCGGGAGGCAGCCTCGGCGGCGCCGCCGCGCGGTGGCGACTCAGGCCGTCTGCTCGGCCTGGTGCATGCGCAGCATCGGCATGCCGGAGGCCGACGCCGAGCGGGCGTCGCAGAGGATGCGCGAGGCGCAGTCGGCGCAGCGGCCGCACTGGGTGGCGACGCCGAGCTCGGTCTTCAGGCACTCGAGGCTCATCGCCCCTCGGCCGCGGCAGCACGGATCTGGTGGTCGGAAACGCGACGGCAGACGCAGACGATCATCTCGGTACACGCCTTTCCAGGGCGCGGCCGGACTCAATCGTCGCCGTGCGCGCCCATTTGCGATTGCAGGTAGTTCTCGAGCCCGACCTTGCCGACGAGGTCGATCTGGGTCTCGAGGTAATCGATGTGGTCCTCGGTGTCATCGAGGATCGCCTGAAGGATGTCGCGCGAGACGTAGTCGCGCACCGTCTCGCAGTAGGCGATGGCGTCCTTGATCGTCGCCTGCGCGCCGGTCTCCGACTGCAGGTCGCACGAGAGATCTCCGGCACGTCCTCGCCGATCAGCAGCTTGCCGAGATCCTGCAGGTTGGGCAGGCCGTCGAGCACGAGGATGCGCTCCATCAGCCGGTCGGCGTGCTTCATCTCGCCGATCGACTCCTCGTATTCCTTCTTCGCCAGCTCGCTCGAGGCCCCAGTGCTTGAGCATCCGGTAGTGCAGGAAGTACTGGTTGGTCGGCCGTGAGCTCGTTCTTCAGCTGCGCGTTGAGATGGACGATGACTTGCGGGTCGCTTTTCATGCAAGGCTCCAAGGGCTCGGAATCACCCGCGCACGCGCTAGCAGTGCAATGCACGCCGGACGGCGCGCAGGCGCGGCTGCAGGTGCAGGACGACGAGCATTGTGAGAGCGACATGACCGCAAATCGACGCGGCGACCGTCGGCGTCGCTGGGGATGCGAAGGGATTATGATTGATAATTGTTCCTATTCGCAATCCGCGTCTGGCCGCGCGACCATCGCACATCCGCACGCCTTCCCGGCCGCCTGCGGCAACGCAGACGCCTCGCCTCGCTCGCCGCCGGCGGCGCGGGCGACGGTGACGCGCGTGGTCGCGGCGTCGCCGGAGATCGACGCCGTCGCCCTGCGCCGGCTCGGCGAGCTCGGCTTCCTGCCCGGGCGAGCCGGTGCAGCTGCTGCGCCGCGGCCCGGGCGGGCGCGAGCCGCTGGCGGTGCTGATCGGCGAGACGATGTTCGCCCTGCGCCTGCTCGAGGCGCAGTGCATCGAGGTCGACGCCGGCCGCCGACGCACAGCGGCGCCGGCTGCAGACGCGGCCATGTGTCGCACGCCCTGAACGCCGCCGAACCAGGCGCCGCTCTGGAGCGTCGCGCTGGTCGGCAACCCGAACTGCGGCAAGACGGCCCTGTTCAACCTGCTGACCGGCGCGCGCCAGAAGGTCGCCAACTACGCCGGCGTGACGGTCGAGGCGCAAGGTCGGCCTGCACGCGCCTGGGCAACGGCCAGCGCGGTCTCGGTGATCGACCTGCCCGGCGCCTACAGCCTGACCCCGGCGACGCCCGACGAGCAGATCACGCTCGAGGTGATCGAGGGCCGGCGCCACGGCGAGGCCGCGCCCGACGCGATCGTCGCCGTCGTCGACGCGACCAACCTGCGCATGAACCTGCGCCTCGTGCTCGAGCTGAAGCAGCTCGGCCGGCCGCTGATGGTGGCGCTCAACATGGCCGACGTCGCGCGGGCCGAAGGGCCTGGCGATCGACGTCGCAGGCTCTCGCGCCGAGCTCGGCTGCCCGGTGGTCGAGACGGTCGCGGTGCGCGTCCGACGGCCACGCCGCGCTGCTCGCCCTGCTCGAGGCGCGCCGCCGCGAGCGCGAGGCGCTGCTCGCGGCGACGGCAGCCGCCGGTCGGCGCAGCCGCGAGCGCCGCGAGGCGCGCTCGTCGGCCGACCTGCAGCTCGAGGTGCGCCGCATCCTCGCCCTGGTCGCGCCGGCGCGGCGTGCGGTGCAGCGCTTCCACCACCGCATCGACGCCGTCGTGATGCATCCGGTCTGGGGCCTGGCGCTGCTCGGCGCGTCGTCCTGTTCCTGATGTTCAGGCGGTGTTCTCGTGGGCCAACGTGCCGATGGACGCGATCAAGGCGGCGATGGCCGGCCGTCGGCGACGTGGACCACGGCGCACATGGCCGACGGCCCGCTGCGCAGCCTGCTCGTCGACGGCGTGATCGCCGGCGCCGGCAGCGTGCTCGTGTTCCTGCCGCAGATCCTGATCCTGTTCTTCTTCATCCTCGTGCTCGAGGACTCCGGCTACCTGCCGCGCGCCGCGTTCCTGCTCGACAACCTGATGGGCAAGGTCGGCCTCTCGGGCCGCGCCTTCATCCCGCTGCTGTCGAGCTTCGCCTGCGCGATCCCCGGGATCATGGCGACGCGCACCATCGCCAACTGGAAGGACCGGCTGGCGACGATCATGATCGCGCCGCTGATGACCTGCTCGGCGCGGCTGCCGGTCTATGCGCTGCTGATCGGCGCGTTCGTGCCGGCGAGCGCAGCGTCGGCCCGTTCAACCTGCGCGGCCTGACGCTGTTCGGCGCTGTACGTCGCCGGCGTGCGTCTCGGCGATGGCGGTGGCCTGGGTGCTTCAAGCGCATCTGGATCAAGAGCCGCTACCAGCCGCTGATGCTCGAGCTGCCGCCGTACCGCATGCCGAGCCTGCGCAACCTCGGCCTCGGCCTGTGGGAGCGCGCCGCGCATCTTCCTGCGCCGGGTCGGCGGCATCATCTTCGCGCTGATGGTCGTGCTCTGGTTCCTGTCGAGCTTCCCGGCGCCGCCCGCTGGCGCGACCGGCCCGGCGATCCAGTACAGCGTCGCCGGCATGGCTCGGGCCAGCGCGCTGCGAGCACGTGTTCGCGCCGATCGGCTTCAACTGGCAGATCTCGATCGCGCTGGTGCCCGGCCTGGCGGCGCGCGAGGTCGCGGTCGGCGCGCTCGGCACCGGTCTACTCGATGTCGGCCGCCGGCGACTCGGTCGCCGACGCGCTGTCGCCGGTCATCGCGCAGGGGCTGGTCGCTGGCGACCGCGTACTCGCTGCTCGCCTGGTACGTGTTCGCGCCGCAGTGCATCTCGACCCTCGCGGTGGTCAAGCGCGAGACCAACTCGTGGCGCTATCCGCTGCTGATGGCGGCGCTACCTGTTCGCGCTCGCCTACGTCGCCGCGTTCGTCACCTACCGCGTCACGCTCGCGCTCGGAGGGGCTGAACGTGATCGTTCAGACCTCGTCGTCGCCATCTGCTCGTCGCCGGCTGCGCCGTCTACGCGACCTGGACGCTGATGCCCGCCGCGGCGCGCCGTGCGCATCGCGCTGAGCGCTGCTGAAGCTGCCGTTGCCGCGACGCCGTCGGCGCGACTGCATGCCGGCACGCGGTCGCGAGCTCGGGCTGCGGCTGCGACGGCTGCGATCGTTCGGCCGCTGCCGGCCAGCCGCCGGCGCGATGCAGCCGCTCACCTTCCATCCGCCCGCGCAGCGCGCTGACGCGTTCGGCGCAGCGGCGCGTCCGGCGCGATTCATCGCCTCGACCAGTTCGCATCGCGCATCGCCTTGTCGCCGAGGCCCATCGGCAGCGGGAAGTGCACCGTCTCCGGCGCGCGCCCGGCACGGCTGCGCACCGAGACCGCGCCGAGCGCGCGCAGCCGCTCGACGACCTGCCTGCACCAGGATCTCGGGCGCCGACGCGCCCGCGGTGAGGCCGACGCGGCGCTTGCCTTCGAACCACTCGGCGCGCAGGTCGTCGGCGGTGTCGACCATGTAGGCGTCGGCGCCGAGCCGCTCGGCCAGCTCGCGCAGGCGGTTGCTGTTCGAGCTGCTCGGGCTGCCGACCACGACCAGCACGTCGACCCCGGGCGCCAGCACCTTGACCGCGTCCTGCCGGTTCTGCGGTGGCGTAGCAGATGTCCTGCTGCTTGGGCTCGCGCACGTCCGGGAAAGCGCCGCTTCACCGCGGCCGAGGATCTCGGCCGCGTCGTCGACCGACAGCGTCGTCTGCGTGACGACGGCGAGCGGTCGGTCGCCGGGAGACTCGAGCCGCTCGACGTCGGCGACGTCCTCGACCAGGTAGATGCCGTGGTCGAGCTGGCCCATCGTGCCTTCGACCTCGGGATGGCCCTTGTGGCCGATCATGATGAAGTCGTAGCCTTCGCGCGCGAGCTTGGCGACCTCGATGTGCACCTTGTTCACGAGCGGGCAGGTCGCGTCGAAGACGCGTGAAGCCGCGCGCCGCCGCCTCGCGCGCACCGCCTGCGAGCACGCCGTGGGCGCTGAAGACCAGCGTCGACGCCGGGCGGCACGTCGGCGAGGTCCTCGATGAAGATCGCGCCCTTGCTTTCGCAGGTCGTCGACGACGTAGGTGTTGTGCACGATCTCGTGGCGCACGTAGATCGGCGCGCCGAACTTGCTGCAGCGCCCGCTCGACGATCTCGATCGCGCGGTCGACGCCGGCGCAGAAGCCGCGCGGCTCGGCGAGGACGACTTCTTCGACACGGCCGTCGCGTCAAGCACGGCACCCCGATCAGCTGCACGTCGAACGTCACGCGGCCGGCCGGCGAGCGGATGGTTGAAGTCGAACAGCAGCGCGTCGCCGCCGACCTCGCGGACGACGCCGGCGAAGCTCGCCTGGCCGTCCGGGCGTGGGAAAGCGGACGACGTCGCCGACCCGGTAGTCGCCATCGGCGTCGCCGTGCTCGGCCGAGCAGCGCGCGGCTGACGCCGCTGCAGCAGCTGCCGGGTTGCGCTCGCCGAACGCCTCGCCGGGCGCGAGCTCGAACGAGCTGCGCGCTGCCTTCGGCCAGGCCGAGCAGGCGCGCCTCCATCGCCGGCGCGAGCTCGCCGGTGCCGAGCGACAGCGTCGCCGGCTGCGTCGCGAAGGTGTCGACGAACGGCAGCGCCGTCGGCGCCGCGTCAAGGCGATAGTGCGAGGGTGAGGAAGGACCCGGGCTCGACGCGGTTCAAGGGGATGCGGCTTCTCGAGGGATAGACTGGCGCCGATTTTACGAGGCGGCGCCTTCGCGCCCTGGCCGCTGACCCGCCATGCTCAAGGACATTCCCGCCTCGGCCGCGCCCGCGCGAGAAGCTGCTCGCCCTCGGGCCGGCCGCGCTCGCCGACGCCGAGCTGATCGCGCTGCTGCTGCGCACCGGCCTGCCGGGCACCTCGGTGCTGCAGCTCGCCGCAGCAGCTGCTCGACGCCTTCGGCGGCCTCGCCGGGCCTGCTGCGCGCCGGGCCCGACGAGCTCGAAGCGGATCAAGGGGCCTGCGGCCCGGCCAAGCGCGCCGAGGTCGCGGCGGTGCTCGAGCTGGCGCGCGCGCTCGATCGCCGACCGAGCTGAGCGCGCGGCCGGTGTTCGATTCGCCGGCGCAAGGTCAAGGACTACCTGCCGCTGCAGCTCGGCGGCCGCGAGCACGAGGTCTTCGCGGTCGCTCTTCCTCGATGCGCAGAGCCGGCTGATCGTGCCTCGAGGAGATGTTTCGCGGCACGCTGACGCAGACCAGCGTCTACCCGCGCGAGGTCGTCAAGCGCGCGCTCGATCTCGGCGCGCGCGGCGGTGATCCTGGCGCACAACCATCCCTCGGGCGCGGCCGAGCCGTCGCGCGCCGACGAGTTCCTGACCGCAGACGCTGAAGAGCGCGCTCGCGCTGGTCGACGTGCGCGTCGCTCGATCACCTGGTCGTCGGCCAGGGCCGCGGTCGTCTCGTTCGCCGAGCGGGGCCTGCTGTGAAGCGCGACCGAGTCGGTGGTCAAGGCGCGGCTCGCTCGACGAGCTGACGCAGATCCGCGCCGCGCTGCTCGAGCAGCGCCGCGCGCGCCGAGGCGCCAGCTCGCCGCCGGAGCGCGAGCAGCGCCGCCGGCCGACGCGCCGCGAGCGCAACCTCTTCGCCAACGCCGTCGGCCAGGTCGTGCCGCTGCGCCGCGCGCGCGCACGCCGCACCGGCGCGGCCGCGTCCGGCGCCGTGGCGCGCCAGCGCGCAGCGCGACGACGCGGCGGCGCTGGCCGAGATCGATCTCCGACGGCGTTCGACGCCGAGTCGCTGCTCGAGACCGACGACGCGCTCTCGTTTCGCCGTCGCGGCATCGGCGTCGACGTCGTGCGCAAGCTCCGGCCGCGGCGTCTGGGTGCTGCAGGACGAGATCGACCTGCACGGCCTGCGCCGCGACGAGGCGCGCGAGCGCCTCGCCGCGTTCCTGCACGACGCGGCGCGCAGCGGCCTGCGCTGCGTGCGCGTCGTCCACGGCAAGGGCCACGGCTCGCCGGGGCGCGAGCCGGTGCTGAAGGCGAAGGTGAAGTCGTGGCTGGTGCAGAGGAGCGAGGTGCTCGCGTTCACGCACGCGCGCGCCGCCGACGGCGGCCACGGCGCCTTGATCGTGCTGCTCAAGCCGGCACCTGCGGCACGGCAGCGCGCCCTGAGCGCGTGCGCCGCCGCTACGCCGCCATCCGGCCGGCGATCGCCGCCACGCGCGAGCGCCGCCGGGGCGAGCCCGGCATGCGTCCGAGCAGCAGCGGCGCTGCTGCACCGCCTCGCGCACCGCCGAGGTCGGTCGGGATCTCGCCGAGCAGCTCGAGCGCCGACGCGGCGCCTGCGCCCTCGGCCGAGCGTGCGGGCGTGACGAAGCGGTCGACGACGAGCTGCAGCTGGTTGCGGATCGTCGCGCCCCTCGCCGATGCGCGCTGACCTGGTTGACGACCAGCGCGGATCGTCGCGCCGGCTCTGCTGCGTCGCCGAGCACCTTTGATCGTCGCGTAGGCGTCGGTCATCGAGGTCGGCTCGGGCGTGGCGATGACCAGCACCTCGTCGGCGAGCGACACCGCGTACAGCACGACGTCGGAGATGCCGGCGCCGGTGTCGAGCAGGATGCGGTCGAAGCGCGGCGCGAGCTTGTCGATGATGCGCAGCAGCTGCTCGCGCACCTCGGGCGTCAGGCGCGAATACTCGACCAGCCCCGAGCCGGCGAGCAGCACCGAGAAGCCGCCGGGCGCGGGCAGGATCGCGTCGCTCGAGCGTCGCCTTGCCGGTGAACACGTCGTGCAGCGTGACCTTGGGGTACAGGTTCAGCACCACGTCGAGGTTGGCCAGGCCGAGGTCGGCGTCGAGCACCAGCACGCGCTCGCCGCGCTCGCGCGAGCGCCGCCGCGAGGTTGGCCGCGAGGAAGGTCTTGCCGACGCCGCCCTTGCCGCTCGTCACGGCCAGGACGCTCGCCCTGGCCGCGCGGCGCCGCCTGTCGGCTTCATTCGAATCCATGAAACTGCGAGGTGCCGAACAGCAGGCCCTTTTCCTCGGCGCTGACGAGCGAGACCGTCGGCTGCTCGAGGCAGGCGCGGTTGCGGCCCTCGGCCTTGGCGCGGTAGAGCTGCTGGTCGGCGCGCTCGACCCACAGCAGCGCCGACGAGCGCACCCACTGCGGCGCGAACGCGCCGCCGAGGCTGACCGTCACGCGCGACCTCGCTCGCCGTGGCGCGATCGGAGATCGCGTGCGACGCTGCACCTTGGGTCGGATGCGCTCGGCCACCGCCTAGCCCGAACGACGGCGGGCAGTTGGGCAGGATCATCGCGAACTCCTCGCCGCCGAAGCGCGCGACCGTGTCCATCGGGCGGATGCATTCGCTGCAGCGCGTGCGGCGATCGCCTTGAGCACCAGGTCGCCGGCCTGGTGGCCGTGGGCGTCGTTGACGCCTCTTGAAGTGGTCGATGTCGATCATCAGCACCAGCGCCGGCTCGCCGGCGCGGGCGACGCGGATCGACCTCGCTGGCCAGCGTGAGCTCGAAGTGGCGACGGTTCGCCAGGCCCGGTGAGCGGATCGCGGCTCGACAGCTCGCACAGGCCGTCGATCACCGCTTGCAGCCAGGCGCCTCGCCGGCCGGCGCGCGGGTCCGGCAGACGCGTGGCCCGACTGGTCTGCAGCTAGCTGCAGCGCGCGCGTCGAGGCTGAGCGACGTGCGGTTCGCTGGACGTCGGGTCGGTGGGCGTGGGCACGCATGCAGGCGCGGGTCGTAAGTTCGCGATCAGTCTAGCAGCAGCGTCCTCTTCCGGGAGGCCTCAGGCGCCCAAGCCTGACAAGTGAGGCGAATGCATCGCCGCTGGCGTCCATGCGTTGCCCCGGCGCCTCGCTCAGGAACGCGCGGGCAGGAACAGCTGCTGAGCAGATCGGTCGAGGAAGTCGAAGCCGCGCTGCGTCGGCCGGAGCGCGATGCAGGTCGCGCTCGACGCAGGCCGCGCCGCTCGGCCTCGGCAAGCGGACGGGCGATCGCCGAGGCGGCAGCCCGGTGCGCTCGCCGAAGCGGGCGAGCTCGAAGCCCTCGCTGCAGGCGCAGCGCGTTGAGCATGAACTCGAACGGCAGATCTCGGCGCGCGCGACCTCGATCGTCCGGCGCGATCGCCGGCGCCGGCTCAGCGCCGGCCATGTAGGCGCCGGATCGCGACAGCGCACCTGGCGCACGACGCGGTGCGGGAAGCTGAGCTTGCCGTGCGCGCCGGCGCCGATGCCGAGGTAGTCGCCGAACTCCCAGTAGTTGAGGTTGTGGCGCGCAGCGGTGGCCGGGTCGCGCGAACGCCGAGACCTCGTAGCGTCGCAGGCCGGCGCTCGGCCGGCTCGCTGCGACGATGCGGTCGAGCATCGCCGACGGCGAGGTCGTCGTCGGGCAACGCGCGGCGGGTGCTTCGCGAAGCAGCGTGTTCGGCTCGATCGTCAGGTGGTAGATCGACAGGTGCGGCGGCTCGAACGCGAGCGCGGCGGTCGAGATCGGCTTCGCAACTCGGCGAGCGTCTGGCCGGGCAGCGCGTACATCAGGTCGATGTTGAAGGTGTCGAACGCCGCCTGCGCCTCGTCGATCGCGGCGCGCGCCTGCGCCGCGTCGTGGACGCGGCCGAGCGCGGCGCAGCTTGGCGTCGTCGAAGCTCTGCACGCCGATCGACAGCCGCGTCACGCCGGCCGCGCGATAGCCGCGGAAGCGCTCGCGCTCGAAGGTGCCGGGGTTGGCCTCGAGCGTGATCTCGCAGCCGGGCTCGAGCGGCAGGCGGGCGCGGATCGCGGCGAGCAGCCGCTCGATCGCCGCCGGCGCGAACAGGCTCGGCGTGCCGCCGCCGATGAAGACGCTGTGCACGCGCCGGCCCCAGACGAACGGCAGCGACGCTTCGAGGTCGGCGCACGAGCGCGTCGACGTAGCGCGCGCTCGCGGCAGCGTCGTCGAGCGCCGCCGCGGCCAGGCGTGCGAGTTGAAGTCGCAGTACGGGCACTTCTTCAGGCACCACGGCAGGTGGACGTAGAGCGAGAGCGGCGGCAGCGCCGCCAGCGTCAGCGCGCCGGGACGCATGAACGCGGCGAGGCGCTCGGCGACGTCGCCGAGCGGGCGCGCGGCCGCGGCGACGATCGGCGCGCGGCCATCGGACGGCGAGGTCTTCATGCTCAGCCGAGGTTCCAGACGTCGCGCATCAGCGCCAGCATCTGCCGCGCGGCGAGCGCGCGGTGGCTGAGCGGCGTTCTTCGCCGCGGCATCGAGCTCGGCGACGGTCGTGCCGAGCGCCGGAATGAAGACCAGCGGGTCGTAGCCGAAGCCGCCCGCGCCGCGCGGCGCCTCGAGCGATCTCGCCGTGCCAGCGGCCGACTGGCGACCAGCGGCTCCGGGATCGTCGGCGCGCGCGCACGCGCGACCAGCGTGCGACGAAGCGCGCGCGCCGGTCGCTGTCGGCCGCGCAGCGCGCTCGAGCAGCAGCGCGGTTGTTGGCGGCGTCCTGGCGCGCCGATGCGCTCGCGGTCCTCGCTCGGCGCGCGGCCCGAGCGGCGCGAAGTGCGCCGACGCGACGCCCGGGCGCGCCGCCGAGCGCATCGACGCACAGGCCCGAGTCGTCGGCGATCGCCGCGCCGCTCGCACGCGCGCGCCGCGTGACGCGCCTTGGCGAGCGCGTTCTCGACGAAGGTCGCGTGCGGCTCGTCGGCCTCGGCGATCGCCGAGCGCGCCCTGCGGCGACGAGCGTCGACGCCGAGCGGCGCGAACAGCGCCTGCGAGCTCGGCGAGCTTGCCGGGTTGTTCGGAGGCCGAGGACCGAGCTCACGCCGACGACTCAAGCGAGTCGGCCGAGGCGCCTGGCGCTGCGCCGCGACGAGCTCGCGCGATGCCCTTGGTCGGCGAGCGCGAGCAAGCGCGTCCATCTCGGCGCGCGAGAAGGTCGCGCCTTCGGCCGTGCCCTGCAGCTCGACGAAGCCGCCGGCGGCCGGTCATGACGACGTTCATGTCGGTGTCGCAGGCCGCGTCCTCGACGTACTCGAGGTCGAGCAGCGGCGTGCCGTCGACGATGCCGACCGAGACCGCGGCGACGAAGTCGCGGATCGGCGAGCGCTCGAGCTTGCCCTTGGCGATGAGCCAGCGTCACGGCGTCGTGCGGCGGCGACGAAGGCGCCGGTGATCGCCGCGGTGCGCGGTGCCGCCGTCGGCCTGGAGCACGTCGCAGTCGAGCGAGATCGTGCGCTCGCCGAGCGCAGCGAGGTCGAACACGCAGCGCAGCGAGCGGCCGATCAGGCGCTGGATCTCCTGCGTGCGCCCGCTCTGCTTGCCGCGCGCCGCCTCGCGGTCGCCGCGCGTGTGGGTGGCGCGCGGCAGCATGCCGTACTCGGCCGTGAGCCAGCCCTCGCCGCTGCCGCGCTTGTGCGGCGGCACCTTGTCCTCGACCGACGCGGTGCACAGCACCTGGGTGTCGCCGAACGAGACCAGCGACCGAGCCCTCGGCATGGCGCGTGAAGCCGCGCTGGATCGAGACCGGCCGAAGCGTCGGCGCGCGACCGTGGAGCGTTGGAAAGTCATGCGCGATTGTCGCCGCGCCAAGGGCGCCGAGGCGCCGCCCTCCCTCTCGAGGGAGGGCGAAGCGGCGGGAGCAGTCTGTCACGCGCAGCTGGGGCGCGAGGCTGCAGAAGAGCGTTCGCTTCTGTTGCGACGAGCGCTGGATCGCTTCGTTGATCTCCTTGATCGAGCGCTCGATCTCGGCGTCGTCGAGCTCGTCCGGCGCGACGTCGGTGCCGAGCACGCTCGCCTGGATCGTCGAGGCGAACACCGCCTCGCCGAGCGACGTTGGTCTGAGATGCCGCCGGCCGGCTGTCGCTGTCCTCGACGCCTTCCCACTCGACCGCGAGCACCGAGACGTTGTCGCACTTCGGCGCCGCCGTTGCGCAGCGCCTGCTCGACCAGCTCGGGCACCGAATCCGAGAGCGGCAGCGACGACGAGCTGATCGGTGATCTCGCTGTCGCTGACGCGTGCCCCAGAGGCCGTCGGAGCAGAGCAGCGAGCCGGTCGCCGGCCTGCATCAGCAGCGGGCCGACGGTGTCGACCACCGGCTTGCCGGGGCTGCCGAGGCAGGTGAACGAGCACGTTGCGGTTGAAGCGGTCGCCCATCGGCACGACCTGGCTCATCGTCTGCTGCAGCTCGGAATACGAGTGGTCGCGCGTGCGCGCGATCAGCTTGTCGCCGCGCACCATGTACAGAGCCGCGAGTCGCCGCAGTGCGCCCAGTAGGCGGCGTTGCCCTGCAGCAGGCAGGCGACGATCGTCGTGCGCGGCGTGTCGATCAGCGCCTTCTGCGTCGCGTAGCGCAGCAGCTGGTGATGGCCGGAGACGATCGCCTCGTGCAGGAAGCGCAGCGGGTCGGGCAGCGTCGGCTTGCAGTCGCGCTGGAACATCGCCGCCAGCGTCTGCAGCGCGAGCTGCGACGCGACCTCGCCTTCGGGGTGGCCGCCCATGCCGTCGGCGAGCGCGAACAGGCCCGACGTCGCGCGTGTAGCAATAGCCCATCCGGTCTTCGTTCTTCTCGCGGCCGCCCTTGCGGCTGACCTGGTAGACGGAGAAGCGCATGTCGGCTCGACGAGCGAATCGAGGCGGGGTGAGCGGCCTGGAGGGCGTCACGCCTTCGCGCCGGTGGTCAGGTTCTCGAGCTGCAGCTTCAGCCGCTCGCTGAAGCTGAGCTTGGTGTACTGCCGCTCGGTCTCGCGCGAGAGCTCCTTCTGCAGCGCGAACACGCTCTGCGGGCGCGACAGCGGGTCGAGCGACATGCACCACTCGGTGACCTCGATCAGGTTGTCGCTGTAGACGTTGCGCAGGCGCGAGAGCGAGAGCGCGAGCCGGTCCTTCTCGATCCGCTGCGGCGCGTCGTTCGGCGGATAGCCCTGCATGCAGGCGTAGATGCAGGCGCCGATCGCGTAGATGTCGGTCCAGGGGCCGAGCGTGCCGTCGCGGCGGTACATCTCGGGCGCGGCGAAGCCCGGCGTGTACATCGGGCGGATGAAGTTGCCTTCCTTGCTCAGCACCTCGCGCGCCGCGCCGAAGTCGAGCAGCGACGCGCCTTGTTCTCGTTGGTGATGAAGATGTTCGCCGGCTTGATGTCCAGGTGCAGCATCTTGTGCTGGTGGACGATGCGCAGGCCGCGCAGGATCTCGTCGAACAGCGAGCGGATCGTCGACTCGCGGAACACCTTTGTCGCGCTTCAGGTCGCGCGCGGTGACGATGAAATCCTGCAGGGTGTCGCCCTGCAGGTAGTTCATCACCATGTAGACGGTTTCGTTCTCGCGGAAGAAATTCAGCACCGAGACGACGCTCGTGTGCGATATCTGAGCGAGCGAGCGGCCTTCCTCGAAGAAGCTCTTCAGGCCGAGCCGGTAGAGCGGCTGCTTCTCGGGCTTGACGCGCGGCGTCAGCTCGCCCGGCGAGCGCTCGGCGAGCGACGACGGCAGGTACTCCTTCAGGGCGACGAGCTTGCGCTCGCGCGTCTTCGCACAGGTAGACCACGCCGAATCCGCCGGCCGCCAGTTTCTTGATGACCTGGTAGCCGCCCACCACCGTGCCGGATGGCAATGGCGCTGGTTTTGGCTTTGACATAATCGATGGAAAACGGGGGCAAAAGCGCGTGGCAGTTTACAGCATGACCGGCTACGCGAATGCCTCGGCGAGGCGCTGCCGCGCGCCTGCGGCAGCATTGCACGAAGCGTCGCGCGGCACGCGCGCCCGGCGGTCGCGGCGCCTCGCGTCGGCGGTCGAGATTGCGCTCCGTCAACGGCCGCTTTCTCGACATCGCGCTGCGCCTGCCGGACGAGTTCCGCGCGCTCGAGCCGGCCCTGCGCGACGCTGCTCACGGCGCGCTTCAAGCGCGGCAAGATCGAGCTGCGCCTCGACCGGCGCACGGCGAGCGCGGAGAACGCGTACCCGAGCCGACGCCCGAGCAGCTCGCCCACCTGGCGCCAGCATCGAAGCCGGCGTGCGCGAGCTCCTGCCGAACGCACGCGCCGCTCTCGGTCCACGAGGCGCTGCAGTGGTGCCGCGGCGCCGCCGAGCGCACGCTCGAGCGATGCCGTGCTCGAGCCGCCGCCGAGCGCTGCATCGAGCGGTCTCGCGCGCGGCGCGGGCGCGCGAAGGCGAGCGGCTCGCGGCGGTCCTCGCCGAACGCGTCGACGCACCTGCGCGCGCTCGCCGACCGCTGCCGAGCCGCTCGTGCCGGCGCGCCGTCGCGCGGCATGCAGCAGCGCTTCCTCGAGCGCTGGAAGGAGGCGCTCGACACGACCGGCGCGGCGCAGTCGGTCGCGCGCGAGGCGATCGCAGGAGCGCGCCCTCAACGAAGCGGCGGCGTACGCGATCCGCATCGACGTCGCCGAGGAGCTGGCGCGGCTGCGCTCGCACCTCGACGAGATCGCGCGCCTGCTCGCCAAGGGCGGCGAGGTCGGCAAGCGCCTCGAGTTCCTGATCCAGGAGCTGCTGCGCGAGGCGAACACGCTCGGCTCGAAGTCGCCGTCGATCGAGATGACCGCGATCTCGGTCGACATGAAGGTCGCGATCGAGCAGCTGCGCGAGCAGGTGCCAGAACGTCGAGTAGGCGAGCACGCCGGCCGGGAAAACCCCGCTTCTGGCGGCGGTCTGTAGATCGGTACAGTAAACCGATACAGCGAGGCCATGGCCTGCGAGCCTCGGCGCCCATTGCCGGAGACCCTCGAGCAAGACCCTGAACCGCCGCCGCGCGCTGCCGCGCCTGGACTGAGGCATGCGTGACAGCGCTGGACCGGCTGTTCAAGGCCGTCGAGGCGCTGCTTGCCGCACTGCTGCTCGGCATGGTGCTGATGGTGTTCGGCAACGTCGTGCTGCGCTACGTCTTCAACTCGGGGATCGTCGTCTCCGGAGGAGCTGTCGCGCTTCTGCTTCGTCTGGCTCACCTTCATCGGCGCCATCGTCGCGGTGCGCGACAGCACCCATCTCGGCATGGACAACGTCGTCGCAGCGGCTGCCGCGCGGCGGCGAGCTCGCCTGCCTGGCGGCCAGCCAGGTGCTGATCGTCGTCTGCTGCGCCGATCCTGTTCTGGGGCACCTGGCGCCAGCACGAGATCAACGCCACGACGATGCGCCGCGGCGACCGGCATGTCGATGATCTGGATCTTCGGCCTCGGCTACCTGCTGCAGCGTGTGCATCGGCGTGCACGGCGCCTCGCCACGCTCTGGCGCATCGCCACGCGGTCGCATCGCCGACGCATGAGCTGGTGCAGGTGCGCGAGAGCGAAGAGACCGCTCAGGGCACGCGGCATGACGGTCGCGGTCTTCACCCTCTCGCTGCTCGGCGCGATGGCGCTCGGCATGCCGATCGCGTTCGCCCTGCTGGTCTGTGCGCGTCGCGCTGATGCTGGCGCACGGGGCAGATGGACGCGACCATCCTGTCGCAGAAGCTGCTCGAAGGCGCCGACAGCTTTCCGCTGCTCGCGATTCCGTTCTTCATGCTCGCCGGCGAGCTGATGAACGCCGGCGGCATCTCCAAGCGCATCGTCGCGCTTCGCGCTCGCCTGGGTCGGCCACATCCGCGGCGGCCTCGGCTTGGTCGCGGTGTTCGCCTCGGTGCTGATGGCCGCGATCTCGGGCAGCGCCGCCGCCGACACCGCGGCGATCGGCACCCTGCTGATCCCGATGATGCGCGCAGGCCGGCTACGACGATGCCGCGCTCGGCCGGCCTGATCGCCGCCGGCGGCGTGATCGCGCCGGTGATCCCGCCGTCGATCGGCTTCATCATGTTCGGCGTCATCGCCAACGTGTCGATCGGCAAGCTCTTCCTCGCCGGCGTCTTCCCGGGCATGCTGATGGGGCTGTCGCTGGTCGATCGCCTGGCAGTGGGTGGTGCGGCGCGACAAGGTCGCGGTGCTGCCGCGCCAGGACTGGGCGCGCGCGGCTTCGCGCCGGCATCGACGGCATCTGGGCCCTGCTGATGCCGCTCGGCATCGTCGGCGTGCTGAAGTTCGGCATCTTCACGCCCACCGAGGCCGGCGGTCGCCGCCTGCGTCTATCGCCTTCGTCGTCGGCGTGCTGATCTACCGCGAGCTGCCGCTGCAGCAGATCTCTACGGCCTGCTCGTCGCGGCGGCCAAGAGCACCGCGATCAGTCGTCTTCCTCATCGCCGCGGCGCTGGTCTCGGCCTGGCTCATCACCACCTCGAGCGTGCCCGCAGCAGATCGGCGCGATGCTCGAGCCGCTTCATGGGCAACAAGACGCTGCTGATGCTCGTGATCATGGTGCTGGTGGTGATCGTCGGCACGGCGCTCGACTTCGCGCCGACGGTGATGATCCTGACGCCGGTGCTGATGCCGATCATCAAGCAGGCGGGCATCGACCCGGTCTACTTCGGCGTGCTGTTCATCATGAACAACGCCATCGGCCTGATCACGCCGCCGGTGGGCGTCGTCCTCAACGTGATCTGCGGCGTCGCCAAGATCTCGATGAGCCAGCTCGATCGAAGGGCCTGTGGCCCTTCCTCTGGGCCGAGCTGATCGTGCTGCTGCTGCTCGTCCTGTTCCCGTCCCTGGTCATGCTGCCGCTGAAGTGGCTGACCTGAACCACCCGTCATCGACCGGAAACCCAGAAGGAGAGTTCGCATGAAGCTTCGCCGCCCGTCGCTGTTCCGTCCCGTCGCCCTGGCCCTCGCCGCGGCCGGCCTGCTCGCCGCCCTGCCTGCCCGGGCGCAGTTCCAGGAGCGGACGCTGCGCCTCTCGGTGCCCGTGCCCAAGGAGCATCCGCAGGGCAACGGCGTCGTCAAGATGTCGGCCTGCACGCTCGACAAGAGCGGCGGCAAGCTGCAAGGTGCAGCCGTTCTACGACGGCGCGCTCGGCAACGACATCGCCGCCACCTCGAGCGTGCGCACCGGCTCGCTCGACATGGTCATCACCTCGACCGCGCCGCTGGTCGGCATCCTGCCGTCGATCGGCGTGTTCGACCTGCCGCTTCCTCTTCGCCAACGAGCGCGAGGCCGACCAGGTGCTCGACGGCAAGGCCGGCGACTACTTCACGACCAAGCTGATGGGCGTCGGCCTCGTCAACCTGGCCTGGTGGGAGAACGGCTTTCGCAACACCACCAACTCGAAGCGGGCGATCGTCCGCGTCGAAGACTTCGACGGCGTGAAGATGCGCGTGATGCAGAACCCGATCTACATCGACACCTTCAAGGCGCTCGGCAGCGAACGCCGTGCCGATGGCCTTGCTCCGAGGTCTACTCGGCGCTCGAGACGAAGACCGTCGACGGCCAGGAGAACCCGTTCGCCAACATCGAGAACCAGAAGTACTACGAAGTGCAGAAGTACCTGACCCTGACCCGCCACGCCTACAGCCCGCTGGTCGTGCTGCTCTCGAAGAAGACCTGGGACACGATGTCGGCCCAGGAGCAGGCGGTGATGAAGGAGTGCGCGATCGTCGGCCGCGACGAGGAGCGCCGCGTCAACCGCGAGCAGGCGGTCTCGAGCGCGTCGCCAACCTCAAGAGCAAGGGCATGCTCGTCAACGACATCAGCCCGGCCGAGATGCAGCGCATCCGCGACCGCACCGGTCGGTCTACGAGCAGCACGGCAAGGCGATCGGCGACGAGGCGATCAACCTGGTGTTCGGCGAGCTGAAGCGGATTCGCGGCAATTGACGACGATGCGGCTCCGGGCGCGTGCATCCTCGCCCGACGCCGTGTTGAAATCCCGCTGCCGCGCCGCAACCATGACCACGATCCAGGACGTTGCCCGCCACGCTGCCGTTTCGGTGAGCACGGTCTCCAACGTGCTCAACGGCCGCTCCGACCGGATGCGGCCGGAGACGCTCGCCCGGGTCGAGGCGAGCGATCGAGGCGCTGCGCTTCTCGCCCAACCGCCTGGCGCGCCAGCTCAAGACCGGGCAGACGCCGCTGCTCGGCCTGCTCGTGCCCTCGATGGCCAACCCGATGTACGGCTACATCGCGCGCGAGATCGAGACCTTCGCGCAGGAACGCTTCGGCTACCGGCTGCTGCTCGGCAGCACCTACCGCGACCGGGCCAAGGAGAGCGCGTTCTTCGAGGACCTGCTGGCGCACGGCGTGCGCCGCGTCATCGTCATCTCCTCGCTCGCCGACGAGCGCCATTTCGAGTCGGCGGTCGAGCGCGGCATGGTGGTCGTGAGCTACGACCGCGGCGGCACGCCCGGGCAGCGCTCGCGCGTCGGCCACGTGACGCCCGACAACTTCGAGGCGGCGCGCCTGGCAACGCACCACCTGATCGAGAAAGGCCACCGCCGCCTCGCCTTCGCCACGGTCGCCGGCCATGACGCCTCAGCCGCAGCGCCAAGATCGCGGGCTTTCATGCCGCGGCCGAGGCGGCGGGCCTGCGCGGCAGCGCGCAGGTGCTCGACGGCGGCCCGCTCAACGAGTACGGCGATTCGGTCATCGCCGAGGTCGGCCGCGCGACCGCGGCGCAGATCGCCGGCCTCGCGCGTCGGCCCACCGGCATCGTCGCCCTCAACGACCTGATGGCGCTCGGCCTGATGGCCGGCCTGCGCGACGCCGGCCTGGCCGTGCCGCGCGACGTCTCGGTCGTCGGCATCGACGGCCTGTTTCTCGCGGCGCTCTCGAGCCCGATGCTGACGACGGTGCAGCTGCCGGTGCGCGAGATGGCGCGGGCGATGGTCGAGATCGCGATCCGGCCCGATGCCGGCACGACCGCGGTCGACGGCGACCGGGTCGTTCACGCCCACCCTGCTGGTCGAGCGCGAGTCGGTCGGGCCACCGCCGGCCGCCAAGCGACAAGCGATGAAGCTCGTCTTCGTCAGCCATCCGAGCGACAAGCTCGACGCCTACTTCGGCGAGCAAGGCGAGCGCGCGCGCTGCAGGCGATCGCCGAGGTCCGCTTCAACGCCGAGCCGCGCGAGCTGCCGACGCCAGGCTGATGCGCCGCCGCGCAGGGCTGCGATGCGCTGATCGCCTACCGGCAGACCGCCGCGACCGGAGGCGCTGTTTCGCGAGCTGCCGCGGCTGGCCAGCGTTCATCCGCTGCGCCGTCGACATCCGCACCGTCGACGTCGCCGCGGCGAGCCGGCATGGCGTGCTGGTCACGCAGGCGAGCCCCGGCTACGTCACCGCGGTCGCCGAATGGATCCTGGCGGCGATGATCGACCTGGGACGCGGCCTCAGCCTATACGTCGAGGCGTATCACCGCGGCGAAACGCCCGCACCGGCGATGGGCCGGGAGCTGCAGCGGCTCGACCCTGGGCGTGATCGGCTTCGGCCAGATCGGCCAGCACCTCGCCGACCTCGCCCTTGCGCCTCTCGATGCGCGTCGTGGTGACGACGCCGCGGCCGATCGGCGAGCGCCGGGACTTGCGCCAGGTGGCCCTCGCCCGAGCTGCTCGCCGAATCGGACTTCGTCGTCTGCCTCGCGCCCGCCACTGCCGAGACCGAGAACCTGCTCGACGCGGCCGCCTTCGCGGCGATGAAGCCCGGCGCGTTCTTCGTCAACGCCGCGCGCGGCGAGCTGGTCGACGACGTCGCCCTGCTCCAGGCCCTCGACAGCGGCCGCCTCGGCGGCGCCGCGCTCGACGTCGGCCGTGCCCCCGACCAGATGCCGGCGCCGGCGCTGGCGCGCCATCCTCGCGTCGTCGCCGCGCCGCACATCGGCGGCCTGACACGGCCGGCGATCGAGCATCAGGCGCTCGAGACCGTCGCCCAGCTCGGCCAGTCTGCTGCGCGGCGAGATGCCGCAGGGCGCGGTGAACGCGGCGCATGCGCTGCGCTGGCGCGCCTGGCAGGACGAGAAAGGAAGCCCCCATGACCGCCGCACCGCTCGCGGCCTACCCGGGCGCATGCGACTGCCACATGCATGTCTACGAGGACCGCTGCGCCGCTGGCGCCGACGGCGACCTTCCAGCCGCCGCAGGCGCCGGCCGCCGACTATCTCGCCGCCCGTCGCGCGATGGGCCTCGCAGCGCGCCGTCGTCGTCCAGCCGACCGGCTACGGCTTCGACAACCGCTGCACCCTCGAGGCCACCGCCGCGCTCGGCCCCGAGACGCGCGCCGTCGTCGTCGTTGCGCAGGACGAATCCGAGGCGGAGCTGGCGCGCCTGCACGGCCTGGCGCGCGCAGCGTCCGCTTCATGATGCTGCCGGGCGGCGTGCTGCCCTGGTCGGCGCTCGCCCCGACCGCGGCGCGGATCGCTCCGCTCGGCTGGCACGTCGACCTGCAGCTCGACGGCCGCGAGCTGCCGCAGCACGAGGCCGCCCTGCTCGCGCTGCCCTGCCGGCTCGTGGTCGACCACGTCGGCCGCTTCCACGGGCCCACCACGCCCGAAAGCCCGGCGTTCGCCTCGCTCTGCCGCCTGCTCGACGCCGGCCGCTGCTGGGTCAAGATCTCGGCGCCGTACGAGAGCTGCGAAGCTCGGACCTCCAGCCTACGCCGACATCGCGCCGCTGGCCCGGGCGCTGGCCGAACGCTATCCCGAGCGGTGTCTGTGGGCCAGCAACTGGCCGCATCCGAACGTCGTGCCGCGCCCGGCCGACACGGCGATGGTCGACTGGGCGTTCGCCTGCATCGCCGGCGAGCCGGCGCGGCGCCGGATCCTGGTCCACAACCCGGCCGAGCTTTACGGTTTCTGAGCGGCGGCGACGGCCGGCCTCACTGGACGACGTAGAAGCTCATCAGCACCTGGGTCGGCAGGCGCTGGCCGACGCAGAGGAAGAGGCGCTCGTTCAGCCACGACCAGCGCGGATCGCCGGTCTCGAGCGTGACCTGGCTCGCGGAAGTAGACCTCCGCCGGATCGACCGGCTCGCCGCGCAGCAGCCGCCCCGTGACCTCGGCGCTGGCGGCGCGCATCGCGTTGTTCTGGACGAAGATCCGGGCGCCGTCTTCCAGCTGCCGAGCATGTAGCGCGCCTCGAGCCGGGCCAGGGTGCCGCCGTGAATCATCTGGAAGTCGGCACCGATCAGCACCCGGCCGGCGAGGCGACCGCCGACCGTGCCGCCGAGGATGGGCACCAGCGCGGCGATGGCCGAGCGGCGAGTGGCCGGCGTCGATCGGCACACCGACCTCGACCGCGAGGTTGCAGAGATGCGCCAGCTCCGGCGGCGCCAGGGTGAGATCGGACATGGTCGGCCCCTCATCGGGCGGGACCGGCCGCGGTCCGCATCGCGCGCCAGTGTCGGCGACGACGGGTCCGGCGGCGCGCGGCACGGTCATGGGCGGGCCCCGGCCGGCGGCGCTGCGCTGAGCGTCAGCGAGGCATCGTCGGCGTAGTTGCCGGCGAACGCGGCCGACTCTCCAGAGAACCGCTCGACGCGCGGATCTCGACCAGCAGGTAAGTCGTCGCCGCCGGCAGCGCCAGGGTCGCCGCCGCCTCCTGCCATTGAGAAGGCGCTGGCCTGCAGGGTGGTCGTCTGCGCGGCCAGGTGGCGTGCCGGCCGCATAGCGCGCGTCGCTAGGTCGGCCATGGCGGCCGTCGTAGGCGAACAGGCGCAGCTCGAACCGCGAGTCCACGGTCCCGCCGCCGACGCGGCTGAAGAACGCGGCCAGGCGCGCGCTCACGGTTCCCGACGCAACCGCGTCGTGAAACGGCGCCAGGTCGACGACCTGCCACTGCCGGCTCGAGACCGGCGAAGCGCCGGGCGTGCTGCGCGCTGCCGTCGGCAGCGCAGCATCGTCGCCGCCGCTGCGCGGTGCGATGCCCTGCTCCTCGCCGACGATGCGGCCCGGGTCGCCACGCCAGTTGCCGGGCGCGATCGGCAACGCCGACGATGCCGATGTTCTCGTCGAAGGCGCCGTTGATCAGAAGATTGCCGCCCAGCGCCAGGCCGGGAACGGGAGCCGCGGAGCGCGCTGACCGTCAGCATCAGGTGCGGCGGTGGTGCTGCATCACGCGCGCTCGTTGAGACCGCTGCTGTCCAGGCGGCTCGACCTCGATGTAGAGCGCACTGAGCGTGGTCGTCAGCGGCGGCGTGCCGGCGGCGACGCCGACCGTGACCGGCGATGTGGGCGACCCGCAGGTCAGGGATCCGCCGGTCGGCGTCGTCGCACGGGAACTGCATAGACGCCTGCCGGATCCAGGCGAGAGCCGAAGAGCCGTCGCCGTGACCCGCCGGCCAGGGTGTGGCTCGAGGTCGAACCTGACGCGCACGCCGAGCCAGCGCCGAACGGCGTCTCGAGCCCGCCCTTGTCGCAGAGTCACCTCGAGCTGAACGTGGCGACTCGTGCCTGGCGCGACGGTCGCCTCGGCCGGCGCACGAAGCGGGCGGTGATGAGCTTGACGAACAGCTCGGCGAAGTCGCCGCCGCCGCAGCCGGCGACGGCCAGCAGGGTGAGGGCAGCAAGGCAGTAGCGCAGGCGGGTCACGGGTGGTGGCGTTGACATGGTGGTCTCCGGGTCGATGCACGGCCTTCAGTGCAGCCGCCATGCCAATCGCCGGCTTTCGCGCCAAGTCCTTGATTTCCCTCGAACACCGCGTTCGGCGACGCACGCGCATCGCAGCAACGAGAATCGGAGCCGACGCGAACTCTCAGGCGCGAGACGCGCCGAAGGGAGGGGCCATGGGCATCGAGGAAGCTGCACCAGCGCGGCTGCTGCTGATCGGGCGGCGATCGTTCCAGCGCCGGCGTGCTCGCCACCTTGCGCTTAATGCAGCTTCCGGGTGCAGGCACGGCCGCGCCGGCGCCGGCGCATGCTGGCGGCACCAGTTCAGACTCGTCCTCACCGACCTGCGCCTGCCCGACATGGACGGCCTCGAGGCGCTCGCGCATTGCCGCCGCCGACGCCGACCGCCGTGGTGCTGATGACCGGGCACGCCGACATCGACACCGCGGTTGCCGCGATCAGCGGGCGCCTACGACTTCATCGAAAGCCCGGCCGCGCGACCGCCTGATCACTCCCGTACAACGCGCCGGCGGCAGACCGCCTGGCGCGCCGAAAACCGGCCCTGCGCACGCGGCTTGCGCCGGCCCGGCCTGGCCGAGGTGCTGTGGAGGCGCAGCGCCGCGATGCAGCTTGCGAGAGCGTCCTGCCTCGCGCCGACGCCGGTCGACGTCTGGCCTGCGGCGAAACCGGCACCGGCAAGGAGCTGGTGGCGCGCCTTTACCAAAGGCAGCCGGCGCGGCGGGCCGTTCGTGCCGATCAACTGCGCCGGCGCTGCCCGAGACCCTGATCGAGAGCGAGCTGTTCGGCCACGAGGTCGGCGCCTTCACCGGCGCCGACCAAGGCGCGCGCCGGCCGCGATCGAGCATGCGCAGCGCGGCACGCTCTTCCTCGACGAGATCGAGGCGATGCCGGCGAGCGCTGCAGGTCAAGCTGCTGCGCGTGCTGCAGGAGCGCGAGATGCAGCGCCTCGGCTGCGAACACAGCCGCTCGCGCGTCGACGTGCGGGTCGTCGCGGCGAGCAACGCCCGCTCGACGCCGCTGATCGCGCGAGGGACGGCTCGCGCGCCGACCTGCTACTACCGGCTCGACGTCGTGCAGCTCGAAGCTGCCGCCGCTGCGCGAGCGGCGCGAGCGACGTCGCCGCCGCTGTTTCGAGCTGCTTCGCGCGCGCGCGCCGCCTGCGCTTCCGGCGTCGCGGCGCCAGAGCGCCGCCGGCCTGCGCCGAGCCGGCTGCTGCGCCCACGACTGGCCCGGCAACGTGCGCGAGCTGAAGAGCGCCGCCGAGCGCCACGTGCTCGGCCTGCCCGGCGCTGCTGCCGGCCGCGCGGCGCGACGGCGTGGCCCGCGCGCTCGCTGCAGGCGACGCTCGACGTCGCTGGAGGCGATGCTGATCGAGGCGGCGCTGGCGCGCCACAAGGGGCAGGTCGAGGCGACCTGCCGCGCAGCTCGACGTGTCGCCGGCGACGCTTCTATCGCAAGCTGAAGGCGCACGGCCTGCAGGCGAAGGCGCGGCGCGATCGCTGACCTGTGACCGACTCGCGGCCGGCGCACGCAGGCTCAGTCGGCGGCAGCGTCGATCGCGAAGCGCGCGCCGCCCTCTGGCGCGGTTCGCGGCGACGATCCTGCCCCCATCGCGGCTCAGCGACTCGGCGCTCAGCGCGAGGCCGAGCCCGAGGCCCTTGCCTTCGGGCTTGGTGGTGAAGAACGGCTCGAACAGGCGCGCCTGCACCGCCGCGGCGAGGCCCGGGCCCGCTGTCCTCGACGCCGAGCATCGATCCGGCCGCCTGCGGTCGCGGCCGACGCACGCGGATCTTGCCGTCAGCGCCGCCGGTCAAGCGCGTCGGCGGCGTTGAAGCACCAGGTTGGCGACGGCCAGGGCCAAGCCGCTGCGGATCGACCGTGCACGCGCAGGTCGGGCACGTCCTCGTGCGTAGTCGATACGGTCGAGCGCCAGGCGCGGCGCGAACAGCTGGCGTGCGTCGGCGACGCACGCTGCGCAGGTCGTGGCGCGCCAGCTGCGGCGGCTCGACCGCGCGCGAAGTCGCGCAGCCGGTCGACGAACTGCTGCAGCCGCCGGCGTCTCGCCGACCAGCGTTGCCAGCGCGTCGCCGACCTCGCGCGGCGCGTCGACCGAGCACGCGCCGTCGAGCGCCTGGGCGAGCAGCAGCAGGGTGCCGACCGGATGGCTCATCTCGTGCGCCACGCCGGCGGCCAGGCGGCCGATCGGCGACCATCTTGCCGGCGTGGACGAGCAGCGACTGGACCCGCTCCTTCTCCAACTCGGCCTGGGTCTGGAGCCAGCTCGGCGCGCAGGTCGCTCGCCGAGCGCCAGCGCGCGCTGATGCGCTCGAGCCTCGGCGACCGCGCGCTCGGCGCGATGGCGCAACAGGTCGCGCTGGCCATCTGCTCGGCCCGGGTCAGTTGTTCGCTGGGCGCGCGCCTGCGGCGCGGCACGCTCGCAACGCAGTGCGCTCGGCAGGTCGCCGGCGACTTCGTAGGCGGCGGCGAGCTCGGATGCCAGGCCGGCGGCGGCACGAATCCGGGCATGCGGGCGCCGGCTTCGAGCTGCCTCGGGTGATGGATGACGCCGTCCGGCGCTGTCGCGGGCGCCGGTCCGTGCCGGCGGGCGATCTCGGCCAGCGCATGGCGGATGGTCGCGACCCGGTGCCAGTCGCGCTCGCCCTCGGCAACGGCCAACGCCTCGCGCGCTGCCGCGAGGGCCTCGTCGGCACGGCCGAGGCGCGACAAGGCCTGCGCCATGAAGCGCAGGCTCCCGCTCACCAGGTCCGGGAGTGCAGCGCCTGGCGCCGCGGTGGGCAGCCTCGCACCAGCGCAGAGGCTTCCTCGTTCTCCTCGAGCTGCAGGGTCGCCTCGCCGCAGGATCTGGCAGGCGAGCGCGTGGTTGCGCGAAGCCGGTGAACGCCTCGCACGCTGATGCATGTTCTCGAGCAGCAGCGCCGTTGGCGGCCCGGGCGCGGCCCAGGCCGACCAGGATCGAGCCGGTCTGCATCAGGCACCAGCCGGTGGCGTAGGGCCAGCCGGTCGGCGCCACCAGGGCGCGCGGGCGCGGTCGGCCCAGGTGAAGCGCGCCTTCGTAGTCGTTGAGCAGGCTGAAGCCGATGCCGATGTTCTGCCGAGACGATCGCCGACTGCACCTGGCCGCAGCGCCGCGCGGCCTCGAAGGCGCGCATGAAGCAGTCGATCGCCGTGCCCGGATCGCCGCGCCGCCAGGCGGCGTCGCCCGGCAGGCCTCGACGTAAGGTGCAGAGGCCCGTCGTGGCCGAGGGCGTCGGCCTCCCGCCGGGCCGCCTTCCCAGCGCCTTCGCAGCCTCGGGGTCGGCGGTAGCGCTCCGTGCGACGCCGCCCAGGTGCCGGCGAGCAGCGGCGCAGTTCGTCGCCGGCGCTCGGTGTACGCGGCCTCGGCGCGGCGCACGGCGCCGAGGCGGTCGCCGCCGGTCTGATCGAGCAGTTCGGCGTCGAGAAGATGTGCATCGCCGAGGCCGATGCCGTCGCCGCCGGTGGCGAACGCGGCGCGCCGCGGCGAGCTGCGCGCTCGGCTTCGTCGAGGTGGCCGAACAGCCGGGCGGCGTGGGCGCGCACCAGCGCCAGCCGGCCGAGCGCGCGCTCGCCGCAGCCCGGGCCAGGACGGCACCCGGCTTCGGCGGCCTGCGCGTGGCCCAGGGCGACGCCGGGTGTCGCGCTCACGCTGGTACCAGGCGAGCTCGATGCGCTGGACTGCATCTGGCCGCGGCGCCGGCCAGCGCCGCCTCGAGGCCGGCGATCGCCGCCTCGCTGCCGAAGAAGTCGGCGCCCCGTCCATGACCAGTATCTGCCGGCGCGGACCCGGCTCGCAATCGCCAGGCCGCGCCGCCACGTAAACTCCGCCGCCAGCAAACCATGGACTACCCCGGCAATCTCTTCGCCGTCGCCGCCCCAGCGGCACCGGCAAATCGAGCCTCGTCAAGGCGCTGCTCGAGCTCGACTCGCACCTCGTCGTCTCGATCTCGCACACCACCCGCAGCCGCGCGGCCAGGAGCAGGACGGGCCGCGAGTACCACTTCGTCGGACGAGGCGAGTTCCGGCGCGATGATCGACGCGCGGCGAGTTCGTCGAGTGGGCCGAGGTGCACGGCACACCTCTACGGCACCTCGCGCGGCGCGATCGAGGAGCGCATCGTCCACGGCCAGGACGTGGTGCTCGAGATCGACTGGCAGGGCGCGCTGCAGATCAAGCGCCTGTTCCCGAACGCGATCCTGATCTTTCATCCTGCCGCCGAGCTGGGACGAGCTGCTGCAGCGCCTGCAGCGCCGCGGCGAGGACGATCCGCAGGTGATCGCGCAGCGGATGGAGAACGCCGCGCATCGAGGTGTCGCAGGCCCGGCACTTCGACTTCGTTATAATCAATGCCCTGTTCGAGACGGCGCTCTTCGATCTCGAAGGCGATCGTCCACTCGCAGCGCCTCAAGTACGCTGCGCTGCTGCAGGCCAGAGCCCGCTGTCTTTGCCGCGCCTCGATCTGCTCTGACGGCTCCCTTCGCCAGGCCGTCCGCGGCCTACGAAGCATCCATGGCCCGCATCACCGTCGAAGACTGCCTCGTCAAGATCCCGAACCGCTTCCAGCTGGTGCTCGCCGCGACCTACCGCGCGCGCATGCTGAGCCAGGGCCACGCGCCCAAGATCGAGACCAAGAACAAGCCTGGCGTGACCGCGCTGCGCGAAATCGCCGCCGGCGAAGTCGGCATCGAGATGCTGCGCAAGGTCCCGGTCTGAGCCCTGCTCTCCTGGGCGGCGCGTCTGCGCGGCCCACGCTCGGCCGCCGTCCATCCGCGGCACCACGGACGGTGCGCACACCGATTCCGCGCTAAATTCGGGGCATGGGCGCGCGCTCGTCCACACGCCTCGTCCGACGGCCAAGCCGGCCGCCGAGCGAAGCGGCCGCCGCCGGTCGCAAGGCCGCCGCCCGCCGCCGACGCCGCGGCCGCCTCGTTCGCCGCGCTCACCGTCAAGCTCGACTACCTCGACGCCGCCGACATCCGGCGCGTGCGCGAGGCCTACCGCTTCGCCGACGAGGCGCATCTCGGCCAGTTCCGCGCCAGCGGCGAGCCCTACATCACCCACCCGATCGCGGTCGCCGGCCTGTGCGCCGAGTGGAAGCTCGACGCGCAGGCGATCATGGCCGCGCTGATGCACGACGCGATGGAGGACTGCGGCATCACCAAGGCCGAGCTGATCGAGCGCTTCGGCGCGCCGACCGCCGACCTCGTCGACGGCCTCACCAAGCTCGACAAGCTGCAGCTTCTCGACGCGCGAGGAGTCGCAGGCCGAGTCGTTCCGCAAGATGCTGCTGGCGATGACGCGCGACGTGCGCGTGATCCTCGATCAAGCTCGCCGACCGGCTGCACAACATGCGCACGATGGACGCGGTCGATCGCGCCAAGCGGACGCGCATCGCCGGCGAGACGCTCGACATCTACGCGCCGATCGCGCACCGGCTCGGCCTGAACCAGACCTACCGCGAGCTGCAGGAGCTGTCGTTCCAGCACCTGCAGCCGTGGCGCGAGGCGGCGCTGTCGAAGGCGGTGCAGAAGGCGCGCGGCTACCGGCGCGACCTCGTCGAGCGGATCCAGCGCGACGTCGAGAAGGCGTTCGCGCAGGCCAAGCTCGCAGGCGCAGATCTTCGGCCGCGAGAAGACGCTCTACTCGATCTACACGCAAGATGCGCGAGAAGCACCTGACGCTTCGCGCAGGTGAGCGACATCTTCGGCTTTCGCGTCGTCGTCGCCACGCTGCTCCGAGTGCTACGTGGCGCTGGGCGTGCTGCACCAGCTCTACAAGCCGGTGCCGGGCCGCTTCAAGGACTACATCGCGATCCCGAAGGCGCAACGGCTACCAGTCGCTGCACACCACGCTGGTGAGCCCGCTCGGCACCGCGGTCGAGTTCCAGATCCGCACCGAGCCGATGCACGCCGTCGCCGAGAAGGGCATCGCCGCGCACTGGCTCTACAAGGAGCGACGACGACGGCCCAGGCGCAGGAGGCGCAGCGCCTGGGCGCGATGTGGCTGCAGTCGCTGCTCGACATCCAGGACGAGACCCGCGACGCCAACGAGTTCCTCGAGCACGTCAAGATCGATCTCTTCCCCGACGCGGTCTACGTCGTTCACGCCGAAGTCGAAGATCCTCGCCCTGCCGCGCGGCGCGACGCCGGTCGACTTCGCCTACGCGATCCACTCCGACGTCGGCGACCACTCGCGTCGCGGCCAACGGTCAACGGCGAGCCGGTCGCCGCTGCGCACCGAGCTGCGCAGCGGCGACGTGGTCGAGATCGTCGGCGCGCCGGACGCGCGGCCGAACCCGGCCTGGCTGAACTTCGTGCTGCACCGGCCGGGCCGCGCTCGCAAGATCCGCCACTACCTGAAGAACATGGAGCAGGAGGAGTCGCAGCGACCTCGGCGAGAAGATGCTCGCCCAGGCGATGCGCGCCGAGGGCCTGGCACCTGCCCGGCGACGACTGGCCGGCTGCAGCCGCGCGTCTGGCAGCAGCTGATCCGCTGGAGCGGCAACAAGACGCGCGACGACCTGTTCACCGACATCGGCCTCGGCCGCAAGATCGCCACCATCGTCGCCACGCGGCTGGCGCGCCTGCTGGCCGAGGACGGCATCCGCCCCGACGCGCTGGCGCTGACGATGGGCCGCTACGCCGTCGACGACTCGGCGCCGGCGCAGGGCATGGTGCTGATCGACGGCAGCGAAGGCGCCTCGGTCCAGCTGCGCCACCTGCTGCCGGCCGATCCCGGGCGACGCGATCGTCGGCAACCTCGGCCGCGGCGAAGGGCTGACGGTGCACACCGCCGAATGCAGCGTCGGCAAGCGCCTGCTCGAGCGCGACAGCGAGCGCTGGATGCGCGGTCGAGTGGGCCGAGCAGCCGACGCGCGCGTTCGAGACCGGCGGTGATCGCTGCTCGTCACCAACGGCAAGGGCGTGCTCGCGCAGGTGGCCTCGGCGGTGAGCCACGCCGAGGCCGACATCACCCACATCGACATGGGCAACGAGCCCGGCGGCCGAGACCACCGAGCTGAAGCTGCTGCTGAGCGTGCGCGACCGGCTGCACCTCGCCGACGTGATGCGCACCCTGAAGCGCTCGCCGACGGTGCTGCGGGTCGCGCGCGTCAAGCCCTAGGGCCATGACGCGCCTGCCAGGCCTCCGGCGCTGGATAGCGCACCTCGAGCACCTCGATCGTCTCCGAGCCCGCCCGGCGTCATCAGCTGCACCTCGTCGCCGACCCGCGCCTTCAGCAGCGCCCGCGCGATCGGCGAGATCCAGCTGACCTCGCCGTGCAGGTTGTCGGCCTCGTCGACGCCCTTGATCGTGACCGTGCGCTCGCTCGCCGCGTCGCGTTCGCGTAGGTGACGGTCGCGCCGAAGAAGATCTGGTCGTTGCCGTGGTGCAGCGCCGGGTCGGCGACCTCGGCGATGTCGAGCCGCTTGGTCAGGAAGCGGATGCGCCGGTCGATCTCGCGCAGCCGCTTCTTGCCGTAGAGGTAGTCGCCGTTCTCCGAGCGGTCGCCGTTCTTCGCCGCCCACGAGACGGTCTCGACGACCTTCGGCCGCTCGTCGTCGAGCAGCGTCATCAGCTCGGCGCGCAGGCGCCGCGTAGCCGGCCGGCGTCAGGTAGTTGCTTGCGCGCCCGCGGGCAGCGCCGGCGCGCGGCAGCTCGTCGTCGTCGTCGTCGTCGGCGGCGTCGGCTCTCCTTGGTGAAGGCCTTGTTCATCGACGTGGCAGGCAGGGTATCGCAGGCAGGGGCATGATGATTGCTCGCTCTGCGATTTCCTCTCTCGCCAAGGACTTTCTCCGATGCCGCAAACAAGAAACGTCGCCGTCCTCGTCGGCAGCCTGCGCAAGGACTCGTTCAACCGCAAGATGGCGCAGGCCCTGGCCGCGATGGCGCCGGAGGCGCTGAAGCTGGAGATCGTCGAGATCGGCCAGCTGCCGCACTACAACCAGGACGACGAGGCCAACCCGCCGGCCGCCTCGGCCGCGTTCAGGCAGAAGGTCGCCGCGCGCCGACGCGGTGCTGTTCGTCACGCCCGAGTACAACCGCTCGGTGCCCGGGCGTGCTGAAGAACGCGATCGACGTCGGCTCGCGGCCCTACGGCAAGAGCGCCTGGAGCGGCAAGCCCGCGGCGGTGATCAGCGTCTCGCCCGGCGCGATCGGCGGCTTCGGCGCCAACCACCACCTGCGCCAGTCGCTGGTCTTCCTCGACATGCCGGCGCTCGCCCAGCCCGAGGCCTACATCGGCGGCGCCGGCGACCTGTTCGACGAGGCGGCGCGCTTCAAGAAGCCCGAGACCCGGCAGTTCGCGGAGAAGTTCCTGACGGCGTTCGCGGCCTGGATCGAGAGGAACTCGAAGCCCGCCTGAGCGCTTTCGCGCGGGCCGCACAATCGCGGCCCATGATCGACATCGCGTCGCGCCTGTTCGGACCCTGGGTCCGACGGTCGACCGCCCACGCTTCGTGCCGACGCCGATCGCCGGCCTCCTCGGCGCGCTGCTGGTCCTGCCGCAGGGCTTCGCGCTTCGCCACCCTGGCCGGCCTGCCGCCGGAGTACGGGCTGGCGACGGCGATCGTGCCGCTGCATCGCTGGCGGCGCTGTTCGGCTCGAGCCTGGCACGTCGTGTCCGGGCCGACCAACATGATCTCGCTGGCGCTGTTCGCGACGCTGGCGCCGCTCGGCGCTGGTCGGCTCGCCGGCCTACATCCAGCTCGCGCTCGGCGTGACGCTGCTGGTCGGGCTGATGCAGTGGCTGATCGGCGCGCTGCGGCTCGGCGGGCTCGCGAACTTCATCTCGCCGGCGGCGCTGCGCGGCTTCACCAGCGGCGCCGCCGCGCTGATCGTCGCTGCACAGCCTGCCGAACCTGCTCGGCATCGCGAGCGGCGAGCACCGGATCGGCGCGCTGCTGCCGGCGCTGGTCGCGCATCTGCCCGAGCTCGTCGATCCCGACCGCGGCGGTCGCCGCCTTCACGATCGCGGCGACGCTGATCCTGCGCCGCACCTGGCCGACGCGCGCCGCAGATGCTGATCGGCTGGTCGGCGGCGCACGGCGCTGGCCGCCGCCATCAACCGCTGGTGGCCCGGCGCGGCCGACCTGGCGGCGCGGTCGCCGTGCTCGGCAGCGTGCCCGCGGTCTGGCCGCACTTCCAGCTGGCCGGCGTTCGATCCGGCGCGAGCTGCCCGACCTGATGTGGCATCGCCTTCGCGCTGACGATCGTCACCCTGGCGCAGTCGATCTCGATCGCCAAGGCGGTGGCCGAGCGCTCCGGGCAGCGCATCGACGCCAACCGCGAGTTTCGCGGCCAGGGCCTGTCGAACATCGTCGGCGCCTTCGCCTCGTCGCTACGTGTCCTGCGGCTCGCTCAACCGCTCGATGCCGAACTACGAGGCCGGCGCGCGCACGCCGCTGGCGGCGGTGTTCGCCTCGGGCTGGCTGCTCCTGCTGGTCGCGCTGATGGCGCCGCTGCTCGGCGCTGATCCCGCTCGCCGGCGATCGCCGGCCTGCTGCTGCTGATCGCCTGGTCGCTGTTCGACGTGCCGCGGCTGGCAGAGCCTGCGGCGCTTCAGCCGCCGCGACTTCAGCGATCGCCGCGGCCACGCTGCGTCGCCACCGTGACGATCCGCCTCGAGATGCGCGATCCTGCTCGGCACGATCCTGTCGCTGCGTCACCTACCTGTACCGCACCTCGAAGCCCTCGCTCAAGGTGATGGGCTTCGACACGCGACGCGCCGGGCCGGCCGTTCGTCGTCCGCGCCGACGTCGCCGCGCCGCTCGGCGAATGCCCGCAGCTGAAGCTGGCGCGCATGGAGGGCGAGGTCTACTTCGGCGCCGTCGCCCACGTCGAGGAGCAGCTGCACGACCTGCGCGCGCGCCGCTGGCCGCGCCCAAGCACCTGCTGGTGATGTCGAAGAGCATGAACTTCATCGACCTGGCCGCCGCCGAGATGTGGAAGAACGAGCTGCGCAGCGCCGTCGCGCCGCCGGCGGCGACCTCTACTTCCACCGGCCGCGGGCGCCGGTGCTCGAGCTCTGGCAGCGGGTCGGCTTCCTCGGCGAGCTCGGCACCGACCACGTCTTTCCGGCCAAGCGGATCGCCATCGCCGACGATCTTCGACCGGCCTCGACCGCGGCATCTGCGCGCACTGCACGGTGCGCGTGTTCGAGGAGTGCAAGACGCCTGCCGCCGCCGGTGGCGCCGATCGCCTGAGCGGGGCGCGCTGAGGCGAACGCGCCAGCGCCGGCGCTTCTTCCTGCCGGCCTTCGCCGCCACCGGCGCCGTGGGCTGGGTCTCGCAGCCCGCGGCCAGGAGCCAGGGATCGCGGTCCTCGCCGCCGAAGGTCTTCGACCAGGAAGTCGACGAAGGCGCGGGTGCGCGCCGGCACGTGCTTGCGCGTCGGCATGCCGGCGTAGATCGTGGTGTTGAGCAGGTGCCAGCACGGCAGCACGCCGCTCCAGCGCGTTCTCGAGCAGCGCCTCCTCGGCGACGAACGAAGGCAGCCCGGTGATGCCCATGCCGGCCAGCGCCGCCGCATAGAGCGTGTCGGTGTGCACCGTGCTCAGGCCGGCGCGCGGCCGGCTCGAGCGTGAACGACTCGGCCGGCGTCGCCGTCGATCGATGCTGCGGGTGTGGAAGGTGAGCTCGCGCATGAAGCTCGGCACCATCGCCTCATGGTCGACCAGGTCGCGCGGATGCTGCGGCCGGCCGCGCTGGTCGAGGTACTCGGGCGAGGCGCAGGCGATCACCTCCGAGCGCGGCCAGGCGGCGGGCGACGAAGCCGCCCTCGAGCGGGCGCCGGCCTTCGGTGAGGATGGTCGACGTCGAAGTTCTCGTCGACCGTCTCCGACCGGCGCCGGGCACCGAGAGCTCGAGCGAGACGCGCGGATAGCGCGCCCGGAACATCTTCAGGTGCTTGGCGAGCTGGTGCACGGCGAAGGCCGGCGGGCAGAGCACGCGCAGCTGGCCGCGCGGCTCGGCGCTCGAGCGCGGTAGCCAGGGCCTCGGCCTCCTCGACCTCGGTCAGGACGTGGCGCACCCGCTCGAGATACATCTCGCCGGTGTCGGTGAGCGAAAGCCGGCGGGTGGTGCGGTTGAGCAGGCGCGCGCCCAGGTGCTCCTCGAGGTCGGCGACCAGCCGGGTGACGACCGCGGGCGACAGGTTGAGCTCGCGCGCCGCGCGGCGAAGCTGCCCTCCTCGATCACCCGGGAAAAGACGCGCATCGAACGTCAGTCGGTCCATTGCAAGGCCCTCATTGTTTCGATTTTGGCAATTCGCAATTGAATCACGTCCTGTTTATTGTTGCTTGAGCAATGCCTACAGTCCATCTCATCGATGAGCCGGGCACCACGCCAGCGACTCACCGAGGTGGACAAGACGGGCCCCGAACGAACCCGCCCTGCCCGGAACGTCACTTGATTCGATCGAAGGAAACTCACCATGAACGCCAAGATCCTCTATGCCGCCACCGTCGCACTCGCCCTGGCCAGCTCGCTGGCGCTGTCGCCCAGGAATCCCAGCCGCTGACGCGCGCCGAAGTCAACAAGGCCTGGGCCCAGGCGCAGGCCGACGGCACGCTGCGCAAGAACGACTACGACTACGACGCCAACGACTTCAAGGCGCCATCGACCCTGAGCCGCGCCGAGGTCATCGCCGAGATTGCAGGTGCCGCGCGACCCGGCGCTGATCGGCCCGCTGCGCAACCGCACCTACAACCCCGGTGGCATGGAGAGCCTGCGCGTCTCGACGCTTGCCCCGGGAGCAGGTCAAGGCCGAGGTCCTCGCCGCGCGCTCGCGACGGCACGCTGCGCCGCACGCGACTACGACGACGAGATCGTGCAGGTCGCCCGCCGCGCGCCGGCGCGCACGCCGGCCCGGTCCTGGCCCGGACCGGTGCCGTCGGTTCGGGAAGCTGAGCCCCTTCGCTGCCGCAAGAGCCGCCTTCGGGCGGCTCTTTTTTGCTTCCGGGGTCGGGCGACAATTCCCGATGCCCACCGCCTCGCCATCCCGACCTCCGCGTCCGCGACACCGGGCACGATCAAGGGCCGCGGCGTCTATGCCGCGCGACCGCATGCCGAGGGAGAGATCGTCGAGTCCTGCCCGGTCATCCTGTTCACCGCCACCTTCGCCGAGATTCCGATCGAGGTGCGCAGGGTCCTGTTCAACTGGGGCGTCCTGGCCAACACCACGCAGCAGCCATTGCCCGGCCCTCGGCTACGGCAGCCTCTACAACCACGGCAATCCGGCGAACATGCGCTACGAAGGCGACGACGAGGCTAAGGTGCTGCGTTTCGTCGCCATCCGGGCGATCGCCGCCGGCGAAGGAGCTGACCGTGAACTACAGCGCCGAAGGCGGCGGTCACGAGTCGGCCGAGAACGACTGGTTCGCGCGCATGTGGCGAAACCCGCCACCCCGACTGGTAGGCGTCAGCCCTTGCTGACGCCGGCGCTCCTGTCCTCGCCGCTGCGAGCGGCGATCACCGCCGCCACCCGGCCGCCCGAGCCGGCGCTGCTTGCCGGCGCTGCTCGAGCAGGCGCGGCTGGCTCCAGCCGACGATCGCGCCGCGCACGCGCTCGCGCTGCGCGTCGCCCGCGGCGTGCGCGAGCGGACGCGCGAGTCGGGCCGAGCCGGCCTGGTGCAGGGCCTGCTGCAGGAGTTCGCCCTCAGCTCGAGCGAGGGCGTGGCGCTGATGTGCCTGGCCGAAGCGCTGCTGCGCATTCCCGACGCCGCCACCCGCGACGCGCTGATCCGCGACAAGATCTCGAGCGGCGACTGGCGCTCGCACCTCGGCCAGAGCCCGTCGCTGTTCGTCAACGCCGCGACCTGGGGGCTGCCTGCTCACCGGCCGGCTGGTGGCGACGCACAGCGACGTCGGCCTCGGCGCGGCCGCTCCGGCGCGTCGTCGGCGCGGCGGCGAGCCGCTGATCCGCCGCGGCGTCGACATGGCGATGCGCCTGATGGGCGAGCAGTTCGTCACCGGCGAGACGATCGAGCGAGGCGCTCGCCAACGCGCGGCCGCGCGAGGCCGAGGGCTTTCGCTACTCGCTACGACATGCTCGGCGAAGCGGCGATGACCGCCGCGCGACGCCGCGGCGCTATCTCGCCGCCTACGAAGCCGCGATCCACGCGATCGGCCGGGCCTCGGCCGGCCGCGGCATCGTCGACGGGCCGGGCATCTCGATCAAGCTCTCGGCCCTGCATCCGCGCTACAGCCGGGCGCAGGTCGAGCGGGTGATGGCCGAGCTCTACCCGCGCCTGCTGCAGCTCGCCGGCTCGCGCTGCCGCTACGACATCGGCCTCAACATCGACGCCGAGGAGGCCGACCGCCTCGAGCTCTCGCTCGACCTGCTGGAGCGGCTCTGCTTCGAGCCGGCGCTGGCGGGCTGGAACGGCATCGGCTTCGTCATCCAGGCCTACCAGAAGCGCTGCCCGGCGGTGGTCGACTGGCTCATCGACCTCGCGCGGCGCAGCGAGCGCCGGCTGATGGTCCGGCTGGTGAAGGGCGCCTACTGGGACGGCGAGATCAAGCGCGCGCAGCTCGACGGCGCAGGCCGGCTACCCGGTCTACACGCGCAAGGCCTACACCGACGTCGCCTACCTCGCCTGCGCGAAGAAGCTGCTCGCCGCGCCGGCGCGAGATCTATCCGCAGTTCGCGACCCACAACGCGCACACGCTGGCCGCCGATCCACGCGCTGGCCGGCCCGCGACTACGACGACGGGCAGTACGAGTTCCAGTGCCTGCACGGCATGGGCGAGCCGCTCTACGAGCAGGTCGTCGGCTGACGAGCGAAGGCAAGCTCGGCCGGCCGTGCCGCATCTACGCGCCGGTCGGCACGCACGACACGCTGCTCGCCTACCTGGTGCGGCGCCTGCTCGAGAACGGCGCCAACACCTCGTTCGTCAACCGCATCGCCGAGCGACGCGGTGCCGCTCGAGGAGCTGGTGCGAGAACCCGGTGCGACACGGTCGAGGAGCTCGCCGCGCAGGAAGGCGCGCGTCGGCCTGCCGCATCCGGCGATCGCCCTGCCGCGCGACCTGTTCGGCGCGGTCCGCGTCAACTCGCTCGGCCTCGATCTCGCCGGCGAGACCGGAGCTGCGCGCGCTCGAGGCGGCGTTCACCGCACGCCGCGGCGCCTGGTCGGCGCGAGCCGCTGCTCGGCGTCGACGCCGTCGGCGACGAGCCAGCCGGTGCTCAACCCGGCCGATCGCGCGCGACGTCGTCGGCCAGGTGCCGCGACGCGACGCCCGACGACGTGCAGGCCGCGCTGCGCCGCAGCCGCCGACGCGTCGGCCGGCATGGGCCGCGACCTCGCCGGCGGCAGCGCGCGCGCTGCTTGAAGGCGGCGGCCGACCGGCTCGAGGCCGACACCGCTGCGTCTGGTGACGCTGCTCGTGCGCGAAGCCGGCAAGACCTGCGCCAACGCCGTCGCCGAGGTGCGCGAGGCGGTCGACTTCCCTGCGCTACTACGCGCACCAGGTGCGCCGCGATTTCGACAACGCCACTCATCGCCCGCTCGGGCCGGTGGTCTGCATCAGCCCGTGGAATTTCCGCTCGCGATCTTCACCGGCCAGGTCGCGGCGGCGCTCGCCGCCGGCAACCCGGTGCTCGCCAAGCCGGCCGAGCAGACGCCGCTGGTCGCCGCCGAGGCGGTGCGCGCGCTGCGCGCGGCCGGCGTGCCGTCGCGCGCGTGCTGCAGCTGCTGCCGGGGCGCGGCGAGACGGTCGGCGCGGCGCTGGTCGGCGACCCGCGCGTCGCAGGGCGTGCTCTTCACCGGCTCGACCGAGGTCGCGCGCGCTGCTGCAGAACAACCTCGCCGGCCGCCTCGGCGCGCACGGCCGGCCGGTGCCGCTGATCGCCGAGACCGGCGGCCAGAACGCGATGGTCGTCGACTCTTCGGCGCTCGCCGAGCAGGTGGTGGCCGACGTCGTCAGCTCCGCCTTCGACAGCGCCGGCCAGCGCTGCTCGGCCCTGCGCGTGCTGTGCGTGCAGCGACGACGTCGCGCCGCGCGCTGCTGACGATGCTGGAAGGCGCGATGCGCGAGCTGCTCGATCGGCGATACCCGCGCCGCTCGCGGTCGACGTCGGCCCGGTGATCGACGCGCGAAGCGCGCGCCGGCATCGAGCGCCACATCGAGGCGATGCGCGCGCGCAGGCCGGCATGCGTCGTGGCAGCAAGCGGCCGCGCGAGGCCACGGCGCGCACGGCAGCTTTCGTCGCTGCCGACGGTGATCGAGATCGAGCGCCTCGCCGAGCTCGAGCGCGAGGTGTTCGGCCCGGTGCTGCACGTGCTGCGCTACGAGCGCGAGGACCTCGGCGGCGCTGCTCGGCCAGATCAACGCCACCGGCTACGGCCTGACGCTCGGCGTGCACACCCGCATCGACGAGACCGTGGCGCCAGGTGGTCGACGCCGCCGCACGCCGGCAACATCTACGTCAACCGCAACGTCGTCGGCGCCGTGGTCGGCGTGCAGCCGTTCGGCGGCGAAGGCCTGTCGGGCACCGGGCCCAGAGGCCGGCGGGCCGCTCTACCTGCTGCGCCTGCTCTCGGTCCGTCCCGACGAAGATGCCCGCGCCGCCGTCGTCGCCTCGGGACCCGAGGCGCTGGCGCCGATCCGCGGCCTGCCGATGGGCGACGAGCGCGTCGACCCTGCCCTGCGGGCCGCTGCGGCGCTGGGCGCTGGCGCAGGCAGCCGGTCGCCGCCGCCGACTGGATCGCGGCGATCGACCGCTTCGCCGCGCATTCGCCGGTCGGCCGCTGGCGCTCGCTCACCGGCCCGACCGGCGAGGAGCCAATCTCTACGCCATGGCGCCGCGCGAGGCCGTGCTCTGCCTCGCCGCGGACGACGGCGACCGGCTGATGCAGCTCGCCGCCGTGCTCGCGGTCGGCAGCCGCGCGCTCTGGCCGGCGACGCGCGCGCGGCGCCGTGGCAGCGCCTGCCGGAGGAAGCGCGCGACCGGGTCGCACTGGTCGACGACTGGACCGGCCCGTCGAGTCGCCTTCGATGCCGTGCTGCACCATGGCACCGGCCAGGAGTTGCGCGAGGCGCTGCGTGCCGTCGCGGCGCGACCGGGGGCCATCGTCGGCGTCACCGCGCTCGCGGTCGGCGACATGGCGATCCCGCTCGAGCGCCTGGTGGTCGAGCGCTCGCTCAGCATCAACACCGCCGCCGCCGGCGGCTGAACGCCAGCCTGATGACGATGGGCTGAGGTGCGAGCGCTTGAGGCCCAGGGCCTAGCCGCGCTCGTGCACCAGGATCGCGGCGGCGAGGTCCTCGAGCGCGGTGCCGACCGACTTGAACACCGTGCGCTCTGCGCTCGCTGCGGCGCCCGCCCGCCTCGCCGCGCGCCAGCGCGGCGAGAGTGCCGCGCAGGTCGGCGGCGGTGAACACGCCGCGCTGCATCGGCCCGAGCAGGTCGCCGCTCTTCTGCAGCGCCTCCTCGGTGTCGACGCAGAGCGCGGCGCCGGCGAAGCAGGCGTCGTCGGCCTCGCGCATCGCCGGCGTGAAGCTGCCGATCAGGTCGGAGGTGGCTGCCGGCGCGCAGCCACCTTCCCTCGATCAAGCGGCTCGGTGGCGAGCGTCGCGACGCTGATGACGTCGGCGGCGGCCGCCGCCTGCTCGAGATCTTCGCTCGCCGCGGCGAGCGACGCCGCCTCGCCCAGCGCTCGCGCCAGGGCCTCGGCCTCGACGGCGCGTCGCGCCCAGACCGTCACCCGCTCGATCGGCCGCACCGCGCGGTAGGCCGCAGGGCAGCAGGCGCGACCCGGCCGGCGCCCACCACCAGCAGATGGCGGGCATCGCGCCCGGGCGAGACCACGAGGCGGCGAGCGCCGAAGCGGCCGCGGTGCGGCGAGCGGTGATCTCGTCGCCGTCGATCAGGGCCAGCGGCGCGCCGGTGCTCGCGTCGTGCAGCAGGTAGCTGGCGTGCAGCGCCGGCAGGCCGCGGGCGGCGTTGCCGGCGGCGATGTTGACGATCTTGACGCCGTAGTGGCGGCCCGGGGTCCAGGCCGGCATGAGCAGCGACGTGACGTCCTCGCCGATCTCGTGCAGGTGGCGCGGCGGCACGACGCAGCCCGCCGCGAACAGCGCGCGCAGCGCCGGGATCAGCTCCTGGAAGGGCAGGGCCGCGCGCGTCGCCGCGGCATCGAGGATTCGCAAGGGAACGCCTTGTCGATCCGCGCGCCTATTCGATCGTGAAGCCGATCTTCAACGACACCTGCCAGTGCGCGACCTTTCCCCTCGACGACGTGGCCGCGGGTCTCCGTCACCTCGAACCACTGGATGTGGCGCACCGACTCGCTCGCCTTGGCGATCGCGCTCCGGACCGCATCCTCGATGCCTAGCGTCGACGACCCGGTGAGTTCAAGAAGCTTGTAAACGTGGCTGCTCATGGGTTCTCTCCTTGCGAGGATCGCCCGAGTATGCGGCGAAGGCGCGATCCGGCAACTGCCGAAGCGCCGAGCCCGCACTCCGCCATTAGCCGGCGCTGCGCCCCGCCGGCTCCTTGCCCGGCGGCTTCTTCGCCGGCTTCCCGGTCTTCTTCGCCGCCTTCGCCCGCTTCTGCTTCTGGCGGCGGATGCCGCGATCCTTGTCTGCGCTCATGTCGATCCTGGAAGTTTGGAGGGTCGATTCTGGCCCCAGTTTCTGACCCGCCGGAGGCGCAGCGGGCCGGGGCAAGACGTCACCACGGCGCCACGTACGCTCGCTACCATGGCGACCGGGCGTCAATTCCCGGGGCCTCCTTTTGCCCCGACTCGCCGCCCGACCGCTGAAGGCTGAAGTTCGTGGCGACTTTTTCCGCGCGAAACGACGAGTGGCGCGCCCGACGACCTGCTGCTGAAGGTGACGCCGCCGCGGGTGCCGAGCCAGCAGCTGGCCCGGCCGCGCCTGCAGATCGACCGGGAGGAACTGCGCGACCGCCCCGTCATCCTGGTGCAGGCACCGGCCGGCTTCGGCAAGACCTCGCTGATGGCGCAGTGGCGCCGCGAGCATCTGGCGCTCGGCCGCTGCGTCGCCTGGCTCTCGGCGCAGGCGGCGGACGAACCGGCGCGCTTCATGCAGAGCCTGGCGCTGGCGGTCCGCCTCGGCGCCGGCCGGCCGACATTCGGCCACACGCCTGCTCGCCGCCGCCGCTGCCGAGCGGGCCTGGAGGGCGTGACGGTCTGGCTGGCCGAAGTGGCGCACTCGGCGATCGACATCGTCCTCATCGTCGACGAGGCCGACGCACCTGCCGCAAGCCACGCGCGAGGCCCTGGCCTACCTGCTGCGCAACGCGCCGTCCAACCTGCGCGCCGTGATCGCGGCCGCGCGCCGACTTCGGTCTCGAGATCGATGACCTGGTCACCTACGGCGCCTGCAGTCGTCGTCGGCCCGGCACAGCTGCGCTTCCAGCTCGACGAGACGATCGAGCTCGTGCGCGCCCGCCTCGGCAGCCGCGTCGACCGCGACGCGGCGGCGCGCCTGCACGAGCTGACGCGAGGGCTGGCCGCTCGGCCTGCAGCTGCGCGCTCTCGGCGATGGCGGCGGGCAGCGACCCGCAGCTTCGACCTGTCGGTGAATGGCGACAGGCAGCGGCGCGCTGCGCGACCGCTTCGTCGACCTGCTGCTGGCCAACCTCGATCCGGCCGACGTCGCCTTCCTGACCCGCATCTCCATCCTCGACCCGCTGCATCCCGAGCTTTGCCGCAGCGTCGTCGGCGCCGCCGACGCCGCCGAGCGCGCTGGCGCGGCTGGCGAGCGACACGCCGGTCTTCGTCGTCAGCGAGGCCGGCGACTGGCTGCGCATGCATGCCCTGGCGCGCGACGAGCTGCAGCGGCGCTTCGCCCAGCTGCCGGCAGACGAGCAGGCCGCGCTGCACAGCCGCGCCGCCGAGGGCCTGGCGGCGATGGGCTGGTGGAAGCGGCGGCGCTGCACGCGCTCGCCGCCGGCCAGCGCGAGGCCGCCTACGACCTGGCCGAGCGCAGCCTCTACGAATCGCTGATGGCGCACGGGCGCCAGGGCACGGTGCTCGAATGGCTGGCGCGGCTGCCGGCCGACGAGGTCGACCGCCGGCCGCGCCTGCTGCTCGCCGCGGCCTGGTCGCTGGCCCTGAGCGCGCGGCACGAGGAAGCGAACCGATTCATCGAGCGCATCCTCGCAGGAGCCGAGCGTCGATACCGGCGCTGCGCTGGGAATGCGCCCTGATCCAGAGCGGCGCCGCGGTCTATGCCGACGATCCGGACCGCTTCGCCGAGCTGCACGACCCGTGGGCCCAGGAGGCGCCGCTCGAGAACCGCCGCTGGAGGACTCGCTGCTGCTGCAGGTCTACGCCAACCGCTCGGCCTTCCGCACCCTGCTCGACGGCGCAGCCGGCGCTGGCGCGCTTGCGCCAGCAGCAGGACGCCGCGCGGCCGGCAGAGCGGCCTACGGCTACCTCGACCGCTGGGGCGACTTCATCGTCGGCCTGTCCTACCTGTGGGAAGGCCAGGTGCTGCTGGCCGAAAATCTCGCTGCGCCCGACCCTGGCGCGCAGCCGAGAGCGACCTCGGCCGGCGCAGCCCCGTTCGCCTGCATGCTGGCGGCGGTGCTGGCCGCGGCGGCTGTGGGAGCGCAACCAGCCCGACGAGGCCGGCGCACTCTGCTGGCCAATCGGCTCGACGTGCTGGAGCGCAGCGGCCTGCCCGAAGCGGTGCTGCTCGGGCTTTCGCACCATGGCCCGGATCGCCGGCGCCGAAGGTGCCGAGCACCGCGCGCTCGAGCTGCTGGGCGCGCTGGACGCGGTCGGCGTCGCCCGCCGCCTGCCGCGGCCTGCGCATCGCCAGCCTCGGCGACCAGGCGCGCGCTGCATGCGCGCCGCTTCCGCGCCGAGACCTGCCGCGACCTGTGCGTGCAGATCGACGCCCTGCTGGCCGCCCCCGAGGCACGCCGCAGGGCCTCTGTGGCGACGCAGCGTGGTCGCTGCTGCGCGAGCGTGGCGATTGGCCACGCACGCCATCGCCGCGCAGGACTGGCGGCGCGCCGCCGAGTCGCTGGCCCGGGCCGACGCCGCGGCGCAGGACTACAAGCAGGGCCGGCTGCACATCGAGCTGCTGGGCCTGCGCGCCTGGGTCACTCGACCGCTGCGGCGAGAAGTCGCTGCCGCCTGCTGCGCGAGGCGGTCGACCTGGCGCGGCCACCTACGGCCTGCTGCGCGTGCTTCGACGACGCCCACCCGGCCCTCGGCGACTGGGCGCGCGAGGCGCTTCCCGGCCCGCGTCGAGCTCGCCGCTCCGGACGTGGGGCCGCTTCACGGCGGCGCCGCGCGGCAGCGTCAGCCGGCGCCCGCCATCGTCGCCAGCGCGCCCGCGCCACGCCGAGCATGGCGCTCACGCCCAAGGAGCGCGAGGTGCTGCGAGCTGCTGGCCCGCAACCTGTCGAACAAGGAAATCGGGCCTGGCGATGCAGGTGGGCGAAGAAACCATCAAGTGGCACATGAAGAACCTGTTCGCCAAGCTGGACGCCGGCACGCGCAAGCAGGTCGTGCAGCGCGCCCGCATCCTGGGGCTGCTCGAAGCCGACAGCCTGAAGCGGGCTCCCCCCTCTCGCGACGGGGGGTCGCAGAGGCCCCGCTCCTCCTAACCTTGCGTCCAGGACAAGGTCGCCGCCAGCGGCCCCTGGAGACAAGCCCATGACCATCAGCCCACCGAATCGCCGGCCATCGTTCGCTCCGACGCCTCTCCCGCTCGATCACAGGTGGAGCCGCTCACCTGCGCGCATCGGCGCCGAGCTGTCCAACGTCAACCTCGGCGTCGCCTCGCGCGATCCCGGCCTCGTGGCCGAGATCCGCGCGCTGCTGCTGCGCGCACAAGGTGCTGTTCTTCCGCGACCAGGACATCACGCGCGCCGAGCACGTGCGCGTTCGCGCGCCACTTCGGCGAGCTCGAGAGACCACCCGGTCGTCGGGCAGCGACCCGGAGAACCCCGGCCTGGTGCGCATCTACAAGTCGCCCGAGCAGCCCAACGACCGCTACGAGAACTCCTGGCACAGCGACGCCACCTGGCGCGAGAAGCCGCCGTTCGGCTGCCGTGCTGCGCTGCGTCGAGTGCCCGCCGGTGGGCGGCGACACGATGTGGGCCAACATGGCGCTCGCCTACGAGCGGCTGCCGGAGACGATCAAGACACGGATCGCCGGCCTGCGCGCGCGCCACAGCATCGAGGCCAGCTTCGGCGCGGCGATGCCGATCGAGAAGCGCCTCGCGCTGCACGCCCAGTTTCCCGACGCCGAGCACCCGGTGGTGCGCACGCATCCGGAGACCGGCGAGAAGGTCCTGTTCGTCAACGCGTTCACGACCCACTTCACCAACTATCACACGCCGGACGAACGTGCGCGTCGGCCAGGACTACGCGACCGGGCGCCGCCAGCTGCTGCAGTACCTGATCAGCCAGGCCCACATCCCCGAGTACCAGGTTCGCTTCCGCTGGAAGCCGAACAGCATGGCGATGTGGGACAACCGCTCGACCCAGCACTACGCGGTGATGGACTACCCGCCCTGCCACCGCAAGATGGAACGCGCCGGCATCGTCGGCGACGCCGCCGTTCTGAAGCCTCTCGATCAACGCCCCGAATCTCACCAAGGACAAAGACATGAACTTCCTCGACGGCTCGCTGTTCCCCGAGAACCAGGACAAGCTGGTCATCACCGCCGCGCCCTACGGTCCCGAATGGATTCCTTCCGACTTCCCGGAGGACATCCCGGTCACCATGGAAGCGCAGGTACAGAAGGCCGTGGACTGCTACAACGCCGGCGCCACGGTGCTGCACCTGCACGTGCGCGAGCTCGACGGCAAGGGCTCCAAGCGCCTGTCCAAGTTCAACGAGCTGATCGCCGGCGTGCGCAAGGCCGTGCCGGACATGATCATCCAGGTCGGCGGCTCGATCTCCTTCGCGCCCGAGACCGAAGGCTCCCACGCCAAGTGGCTGTCCGACGACACGCGCCACATGCTGGCCGAGCTCGATCCCAAGCCGGATCAGGTCACCGTCACCGTCAACACCACGCAGATGAACGTCGTGGAGCAGATGGAAATCGACGACATCGCCGGCACGTCGATGGCCGGAGCCGCACAACTACCAGGCCTACCGCGAGATGATCGTCCCCTCCGCCCCGAGCTGGGTCGAGGAGCACGTGCGCGCGCCTGAGCGCCGCCGGCATCCAGAGCGCCTTCCAGTTCTACAACATCAACAGCTACGAGACCGTGGAGCGCCTGATCCGCCGCGGCGTCTACAAGGGCCCGCTGGTGATGAACTGGGTGGCGATCGGCGGCGGCATGGACCAGCCGACGATCTACAGCCTGGCCCACTTCCTGCGCGCCATCCCCGACGGCTCGATGCTGACCGTCGAAAGCAGCATGCGCAACGTGCTGCCGATCAACATGATGGGCATGGCCATGGGCCTGCACGTGCGCTGCGGCATCGAGGACAACCTCTGGAACCAGTCGCGCACCGACGAAGATGACCACCGTGCAGCAGATCGAGCAGCTGGTGCGCATCGTCGCGCGAGTTCGGCCGCGAGGTGGCCAGCGGCAAGGAAGCGCGCGAGATCTGCAAGATCGGCGTGTTCTACGACACGGTGGAAGAGACGCTGGCCGCCAACGGCTTCGCCCCGAACGCCAAGGGCCGACAGCAGGGCTTCCTGCGCAAGGCGGCCTGAGGTCGAACCACCGACGAGCCGACCGTCCTCATCGTCCCGGGCTGCGCGACGCACGTCGCCGCAGCACTGGCAGACGCTGCTCGAGGCGCCTGCGCGCCGCCGGGCGCGCCGTCGCCAGCGTGCTGCCCATGGGTCGCGAGGACCTGAACTGCGCCGCGCGAGTCGCCGCAGATCGAGCGCGCCGCGCAGGCGATCGAAGGGCCGCTCGTCGTCGTCGCGCACAGCGGCGGCTGCATCATGGTGGCGCACTGGGCGCGCAGACCCGGCGCGCGCGTGCATGGCGCGCTGCTGCGCGCGCCGCCCGACTTCGAGACGCCGATGCCCGACGGCTACCCGACGATCGCCGCCCTGCGCGCCGGCGGCTGGCTGCCGGTGCCGCGCGCAGCGGCTGCCGTTCCCGAGCATCGTCGCCGCGAGCCGCAACGACCCGCTCGGCAGCTACGCAGCGCGTCAGCCGCGCTGGCCGACGACTGGGGCAGCGGCCGGCGTCGACCTCGGCAAGGTCGGCCACCTGAACCCGGCCTCGGGCTTCGGCGACTGGCCGCATGGCCGGACGCCTTCATCTCGCGAGCTGTTCGGCACCAGCGGCGCCGGCGACCACTGACCTGAACCGTCGCACAGCCGACATCCCGAGGAGAGTCAGTCATGGCGCAGGCAATCCGCTTCCACCAGACCGGCGGCCCCGAGGTCCTCGAGCTCGAGACCGTCGAGGTCGGCGAGCCCGGCCCCGGCCAGGTCGCGCGTGCGCCACAGCTACGTCGCGGTGAACTTCATCGACATCTACTTCCGCACCGGCCGCTACCCGATGGCGCTGCCGAACGGCCTGGGCTCGCGACGCCGTCGGCGTCGTCGAAGCCGTCGGCGAAGGCGTCACCGACATCAAGGCCGGCGACCGCGTCGGCTATCTGCTCGGGCCGCAGGGCGCGTACTCCGACGTGCGCGCTGATGCCGGCCGACGTGCTGATCCCGCTGCCCGCAGGCGTCTCCGACCGCACCGCATCGACGCTGATGATGAAGGGCATGACGGCGCAGTACCTGTTCCGCCAGGTCTTCCCGCTGCAAGGCGGCGAGACCATCCTCTACCACGCTGCCGCCGGCGGCGTCGGCCTGGTCGCCTGCCAGTGGGCGCGCGCGATCGGCGTGACGATGATCGGCACCGTCAGCACCGACGCGAAGGCCGAGGTCGCGCGGGCACACGGCTGCACCCACACGATCGTCACCGGCGGCATGACGCGAGGACCTGACGCGCGAGATCAAGCGGTGCGCGAGATCACCGGCGGCAAGGGCGTGCCGGTGGTCTACGACTCGGTCGGCAAGGACACGCTGATGGCCTCGCTCGACAGCCTGCAGGTGCGCGGCACGCTGGTCAGCAACGGCACCACGCTCCGGTCCGGTGGTCATCGACACCACGCTGCTCGCGGTCAAGGGCTCGATCTGGCTCACGCGGCCGGCGATGGTGCACTACGCCACGCCGCGCTCGCAGATGCTGGCGATGGCCGACGAGCTGTTCGGCCACGTGCTGGCCGGCCGCATCGTCGGCGAGCCCAAGCAGCAGCTTCGCGCTCGCCGACGCCGCCGACGCGCACCGCGCGCTCGAGTCGCGCCAGACCACCGGCGCCACCGTGCTGGTGCCCTGAAGGAACCGCCATGGACCTGCACGCACTCGAACAGCGCCGCCGGCGCGGACGACTACCTGTTCGGCCCCGGCGCCGGCCTGGTTCGCCTTCGCGATGACGCTGGCGCTGATGATCTTCGACTACATCGACCGCCAGGTCATCGTCTCGCTGTTTCCCTACCTGAAGGCCGAGTGGGGCCTGTCGGACAAGCAGCTCGGCGCGCTGGTCTCGGTGGTCTCGGTCACGGTCGCGCGTGGGCGCGCTGCCGGTGGCGCTGTTCGCCGACCGCGCCAGCCGGGTCAAGAGCATCGTCGTCATGGCCACGCTCTGGAGCCTGGCGACGATCTCGTGCATGTGGACGCGCAGCTACGGCCAGCTGCTCGCCGCGCGCGCGGTCGGTCGGCCTGGGCGAGGCCGGCTACGGCTCGGTCGGCGCGGCGCTGATCGCGAGCCACTTCCCGGCGCGCATGCGCGGCGCGCTGCTGGCCGGCTTCTGCCTCGGCCTCCGGTCGGCTCGGTGCTGGGCGTGATGCTCGGCGGCGTGATCGCCGGCACGCTGGGGCTGGCAGGCGGCCTTCGGCGTCGTCGGCGTCCCGGGCCTGGTGCTGGCGCTGCTGTACCTGAAGGTGCGCGACTACACGCACCGTGGACCTCGACGCCGGCCGAGCTGACGCCACGCGCCAGTCGCTCGGCGAGGCCGCGCAGCGCACATCGTCAAGGTGCTGGCCCGCTCGCGCACCATGCTGTGGGTCTGCATCGGCGGGCGCGGCGCAGCTGATCGTCGTCTCCGGCGATGTGGTCTGGCTGCCGAGCTTCCTCAACCGCGTGCACGGCATCGCGCCGACCAGGCGGCGGCTGAAGGCGGCGCTGGTGGTGCTCGCCGGCGCCGCCGGCAGCGATGGTCTGGGGCGCGGTGGTCGACCGCGCCGGCGCGCGCAGCCCGGGCCGCAAGCTCGCCGTGATGGCGCTGCTGTGCATGCGTCGCGATGCTGGTGCTCGGCTTCGCCTTCGGCGCCGAGCGCCTCGGCGTCGCGCTCGCCGCCGACACGCCAGTTCGCGCTGATCCTGCTCGGCGGCTTCTGATCGCCACCTGCACCGTCGGCCCGGTGTCGGCGATCGTGCATCGACGTCATCCATCCCGGCGTGCGCGCCACCGGCTCCTCGGTGCTGGCGCTGTTCCAGAACCTGTTCGGCCTGGCGGCCGGGCCCTTCATCGCCGGCGTGCTGTCCGACGCCTGCAGGACTGACGCCGGCCCTGGCCGTGACGCCGGCCTTCGGCATCGCTCGCCGCGTTCGCTTTCCTGCTCGCCCGGCGCAGCTATGCCGCCGACCGGATCGCGCCGCCGAGCCGGCCTCGCTCCGCCAGCCAGGCCACCCCGGCGCTGGCCTGACCCCCACACGCACCTCACGAACGAAAGAACGCCATGAACGGATCGATGATGCAGCAGCCGCTGCTGATCTCGTCGCTGCTCGATCCACGCCGAGCGCCACCACGGCGAGCAGGAGGTGGTGTCGCGCCGGGTCGAGGGCGACCTGCACCGCATCACCTACCGCGAGCTCGCGGCGCGCTCGCGCCGCATGGCCAACGCGCTGGCGGCGACGCGGCATCAAGTTCGGCGACCGGGTGGCGACGCTGGCCTGGAACGGCTACCGCCACATGGAGCTGTACTACGCCGCCTCGGGCTCGGGCGCGGTGCTGCACACCCTGAACCCGCGCCTGCATCCCGACCAGGTGGTCTGGATCGCCGACCACGCCGAAGACCAGATCCTGTTCTTCGACCTGACCTTCCTGCCGCTGGTCGGAGGCGGTCGCCTCGCGCGTCAAGACGATCAAGGCCTTCGTCGCCATGACCGACCGGGCGCACATGCCGGTCGCCGAGCGGCATTCCGGGCCTGCTCTGCTACGAGGACCTGATCGACGGCGCCAGCGACGCATTCGTCTGGCCCGAGCTTCGACGAGAACACCGCCTCGTCGCTCTGCTACACCTCCGGCACGACCGGCAACCCGAAGGGCGCGCTCTACAGCCACCGCTCGACGGTGCTGCACACCTACGCGGCGGCGCTGCCCGACTCGCTCAACTGCTCGTCGCGCGACACCATCCTGCCGGTGGTGCCGATGTTCCACGTCAACGCCTGGGGCCTGCCCTACGTCGGCCTGCATGGTCGGCGCCAAGCTCGTCTTCCCGGGCCCGTGGCTCGACGGCAAGTCGCTGCACGACCTGTTCGAGGGCGAAGGCGTCACCGTCTCGGCCGGCGTGCCGACCGTCTGGCAGGGCCTGCTCACTCACGTCGAGGCCAACGACCTGAGCTTCAGCACCATGCGCCGCACCATCATCGGCGGCTCGGCCTGCCCGCCGGCGATGATGCGCGCCTTCCAGGAGCGCTACGACGTGCAGGTGCTGCACGCCTGGGGCATGACCGAGATGAGCCCGGTCGGCACGGTCGTGCACCCTCAAGCCTAGGCACCTGCGCTCGACGCCGAGGAGCGCATGGCGGTGCAGGTCGAAGCAGGGCCGCGCGGTCTTCGGCGTCGACATGAAGATCGTCGGCGACGACGGCCAGGAGCTGCCGCGACGACGGCAAGGCCTCGGGCGAGCTGCTGGTGCGCGGCCCGTGGATCATCGCCGAGCTACTTCAAGGGCGAAGGCGGCGACCCGCTGGTCGACGGCGTGGTTTCCGACCGGCGACGTCGCGCACCATCGACGCCGACGGCTACATGCAGATCACCGACCGCAGCAAGGACGTGATCAAGTCCGGCGGCGAATGGATCGGCTCGATCGACCTCGAGAACATCGCCATGGCGCATCCCGCGGTGGCGATGGCCGCCTGCATCGGCGCGCCGCCATCCGAAGTGGGACGAGCGGCCGCTGCTGGTGGTGGTGAAGAAGCCCGGCGCCGAGCGTGACGCGCGACGAGCTGATCGCGCTTCTACGAGGGCAAGATCGCCAAGTGGTGGACGCCCGACGACGTCGTCTTCGTCGATGCGATCCCGCTCGGCGCCACCGGCAAGATGCAGAAGAACAAGCTGCGCCAGCAGTTCGCGCGAGCTACGAGCTGCCGACGGCCTGAGCGGCTGAGAGGCAATGACCGCGCTTTCGGCCGCCTTCGTCGGCCGGAGGCCGCGCACGCTGCTTTCCCGGGCGTGCTGGCCTGCGCGGTCGTCGCCGCGGCGGCGACCTTCCTTTCCGAGCACTACGGCGCGCCGGTGATGCTGTTCGCGCTGCTGCTCGGCATGGCGATGAACTTCCTCTCGGGCGAGCGGCCCTGCGCCGCGGGCATCGAGTTCACCGCCCGCCAGGTGCTGCGCATCGGCGTCGCCCTGCTCGGCCTGCGCATCACGTTCGGGCCAGATCGCCGAGCTCGGCTGGCAGCCGGCGGCGATCGTCGTCGTCTCGGTGCGTGCTGACGATCGGCGTTGTCGATGCTGGCCGCCCGGCTGATGGGATTTCAGACCCTGTTCGGCCTGCTCAGCGGCGGCGCCGACCGCGATCTGCGGCGCCTCGGCGGCGCTGGCGCTGGCGCGCGGCGCTGCCGACGCATCCGCTCAAGGAGCGCGCGACGCTCTTCACCGTGGTCGGCGTGTCGGCGCTGTCGACCGCTGTCGATGATCGTCTATCCGATGCTGGCGCAGGCCATCGGGCTCGACCGCGCGCCTGGCCGGCATCTTCCTCGGCGCCACCATCCACGACGTGGCGCAGGTGGTCGGCGCCGGCTACGGCATGTCGCAGCAGACCGGCGACGTCGCCACCTTCGTCAAGCTGATGCGGGTGGCGATGCTCGTGCCGGTGATCGTGTTCGCGGTGATGCTCGTTCGCGCCCGCTTCAACGACGCGGGCGACGACCGGCGGCGCCTGGGAAAGCGGCCGCCGCTGCTGCCGTGGTTCGCGGTCGCGCTTCGCGGTGCTGGTCGCGATCAACAGCACCGGCTGGCTGCCGGGTCGCCGTTGCCAAGGGCGGCAGCGAGATCTCGCGCTGGTGCCTGGTCGCCGCGATCGCCGGCATCGGCATGAAGACACAATTGAAGGAGCTGGCCGCGGTCGGCCTGAAACCGGTGCGTGCTGATGCTCGGCGAGACCCTGTTCCTCGGCGGCTGCTGGTTCTGGCGCTGATGCGCTGGGCGATTTGAGCCGGGTCCGCAACTCCACACGGAGTACACGCATGCAGCGTCGTCGCGTTTTGCGTCATCTCATCCTCGCCTGCCCGGCAGCCGCCGGCGCGCTCGCCCTGGCCGCGCCGCTGCTGCGCGCGCAGACCGCGAAGTGGCCGGAGAAGACCGTGCGCATCGTCGCCGCCGGCCCCGCGGGCGGCTCCGCCGATATCGTCGCCCGGCTGCTCGCCGACCAGATGACGCGCCAGATCGGCCAGCCGGTGATCGTCGATCCCAAGCCCGGCGCCGGGCGGCGTGATCGCGGTCAACGAGCTGTCGCTGCGCGCCGCGCGACGGCCACACCTGCTCGTCGGCGTGAGCTCGCTGGTCAGCGAGATCCCGCACATCCTCAAGCTGCCGATCGTCATGGCGAACGAGATCAAGCCGATCGTCGAGGTGGCGCGCGGCGGCCTGGTGCTGGTCGGCAACCAGTCGGTCCCCGGCCAAGACGCTTCCCGAGCTCGTCGCCTACGTGAAGGCGAATCCGGGCAAGGTCAACTTCGCCTCCTACCAGGCCGGCACGCTGTCGCACGTCATGGGCCTGCTGCTCAACAAGGCGGCCGGCCTCGACATGACCCACGTCGGCTACAAGGGCTCCACCGCCGGCGCTGCAGGACCTGATGGGCGGCCATGTGCAGCTCATGTTCGACGGCATGGCGACCTCGATCCCGCTCATCAAGGGCGGCAAGATCAAGGCGCTTCGCGGGTCAGCACGCCGAAGCGTTCGCCGCTGCTGCCCGACGTTCCCACCTTCACCGAGCTCGGCTACCCGCAGCTCGAGGCCACGGCCTGGATGGGCCTGTGGGTCAAGCCCGACCTGCCCGCGGCGCTGCAGGCGCAGATCCGCGAGGCCGCCCTGAAGGCGCTGGCGCAGCCGGGGGTGCGCGAGCGCCTCGCAGGACGTCGGCTTCGAGCCCCCGCTGCCGCGCACGCCGGACGAGCTGAGCGCCTCGCTGAAGGCCGACTACGAACGGGTCGGCGCGGTGCTGAAGTCGATCGGCTTCAAGCCGGAGTAAGGCATGTCGGGCCTCGGCCAGGTTTGATGGGGTGCGGGAAGCGCCCTGCCTCTCGGCCGATTGCTTGCGGCGATCAATCCGCCGGGACTTGATCTGACGGCCGGATCGCGGTAACACCATCATCCGGCCGGCGTCGCCCGGAGCGATCGATGCCTCGCCGGCTGTGGTATCGAGGTGACGCCATGAGACTTGCCCGTCGACGATTTCTGCATCTGGCCGCAGGTGCTGCTGCGCTGCCGGCCGTCTCCCGGATTGCGCGTGGGCAAGCCTATCCGACGCGGCCCATCCGGCTCGTGATTCCTTTCCCCAGGGTGGCGCATTCGACGCCGTAGGACGCCCGTGGGCGGAAAAGATGAAGCCCCTGCTCGGCACGGTGGCCGTTGAAAACATCGGTGGCGGCGGCGCTTCGATCGGTGCTGCCGCAGTTGCACGCGCCCAGCCCGACGGCTACACGATCCTGCTCGGCGGGACGCCAGACGCACGTCAACGAGGCGCTGCTCAAGAGACGGGCACTCTACGATCCGGTCAAGGACCTCGATCCGATCGCCGGCATCGCCGCCAATGTTCTCTGCATCGCGGTGCATCCCTCGGTGCCGGTTCGGACCCTGGAGGAGCTGATCGCCTATGCGAAAGCCAATCCTGGCAAGCTGTCCTACGGGCACGCGGGCGTCGGCTCGATCCAGCATCTGACTGGCGAGCTGTTCAAGTCGCTCGCGGGCACACCCGGCATCGTCGACGTGCCCTATCGGGGTACCGGCCCGTTGGTCGCAGACCTGATCGGCGGTCAAGTTCCGATGGGTACGCCAGGCGTGACCGGACAGGTGCTCGAATTTCACCGGTCCGGCAAGCTGCGGATTCTCGCCGTGACGAGTCCGACGCGGCTCATCGCTGCGCCTGAGCTTCCGACGGCGGCCGAGCAGGGCTTCCCGGGCATGATCGTGAGAGGCTCCATTGGGGTGCTCGCACCGGCCGGGACGCCGATCGGGATCATCGAACAGATCGCGCAGGCGACTCGCACGGTGGTCGCCGAACCCGCCTTCCAGCGGATGTTGATCGACGCGGGCATCGAGCCCACTGTCGACTCGGACCCCGAAAAATTCCGTCGTTCCCTCGCAGCCGATGTTGCACTGTGGACGCCAATCGTCAAAGCGCTCGGGATAAAGATCGACTGAGCGACGATGCACCGCTGATGCTGCAGTGCTGGCCCGGTTCCGGACTTCAGGCGCCTGAAGTCATCCGATAGCCTTGGCCGCGCTGGTCAGTCCGCCGATCAGCAAAGCCTTCAGGTCGATCTTGACCTTCCACGGGTTTTGATCGATGGGGCAATCAGCGGCTCACCCTTCATGTAGCCGATGTACTCCGTGAGGATCGCTTTCGCATTCTTCAGTTCGGCATCTTCTCGAGCGGTCGTCCGCCGTCTTGCCGGCATGCGCCAGCGAGTCAGCCAGACGGTGGTCGACGTTGTCCAGAACCTCGTCGAGCTGGGTGAGCCCTTGTTCGACCTGCCTGGATGAGTTCCGGATGACCGTCGGCATAGTGCGACTTGGATCGCCGCTTTGAGCGCCGCGATTCGCGCATCCGCTTGCCGATGGGTCTGTCGCCATGCCTCGGCCGCCTTGAAAGTCTTCGGTCTTCGCCCCGCCGGCAGCGCCGCCACCCGCCGCGTTCTGCCCAGCCGACGCATTCCCGGCGATAGCCGGAGATGGGGAAGGCCGAGAACCCGAAGCAGACCCATGTCGCTTTTCATAATATCGGGCGCAGGCCGCACAAGGCAAACCCGCCTGGCGCGCTATGCTTGCCGCGAAGCCTCCTGCCCTGCCGCGAAGCCGGCAGGCGCGCTAGGTAGTCCCCGCCCCGTGAAGAAGGCGTGAGATGCGCCTCTCAGGCCCAGGAGAAGGTGAGATGAGTGAGGAGCACGACTCCTGGCTCAAGAGTGCCTTGGGCGTAGATGTCGGCGAAGGCGCTGCGAAAGATCGAGAGCGCCGGCTCGTCGGCCATCAGCCGGGTCTCCTCCTGGCACGCAACAGGGGGCGCCGGCACGCCGCCGGCCCCTGCCGACGGACCTGAAAAGCGGCAGGCCCCTCGCCTGGCGTTTTGGACCGCCTCCAAGAGCACGGCATCCAACGCCGGCCACGCGATGGTGCGCGGCGCCGCGTCCAAGGCGCTGAACGCGGGCGACGCCGCGGGCAGTGGCGGTGCTGCTGCGCGCCGAGTCGGCGGCATGGGACGGCACGAAAGGCGCGTACGGCGCGGCTACGGGCGCATACCGACAAGGTGGCACCGGAACTTCAACGAAGCCAACAAGACACTGGGCGAGCTGGTCGACGCCGGCGAGGTGGCGGCGAAGAAAGGAAACACCGAAGGCCGCCGAGAAGTATGGGAAGGTACCGGTCGTCGGCAAGGTCCTGAAGGCATCCGCGGCGGTCAGCAACGCGACGACCGACCTCGCCGGCGGTGTTGCTGAAGGGGGCTGGCGACCTCACCGCGATGGCCGGCCGACGCGATCTGTTCATCCCATCGATGCCGCCAGGTCGATGGCCGAGAGTGCCCTCGGCATCGCCGAGCATGTGCCGATGGCCCCCGGTGTGAATACGATTCGGTGAAAGCCGCCCACGGGCTGGTCGATCTGGCGCGCGGCAAGAAGGATGGAGAGTACGGCGGCAACCTGAGAGGACCTGGGCGAGAACCTCGCGCTCGGCGCCCATCAGGATCCGAACGACCCCGGCAAGCGGACGAACGCCGACCTCGACTTCGCTGCCGTGCCTCGGGCGGCGGCACGAAGGCATGGAGCGACAAGCCCGCGGAAGCGGCAGCACGCACGCTCGTCAACCTCGCGCCAGATGTTCGTGGGCGACGAAGCCGCCCAGGAACAAAACTGGCGCCGAAGGAGGCCGCCGGTCAAACCCCGAATGCCCCGCGGTCGCAACCCTGGCAAGACGCAGGTCGACGCCCTCGGCAAGACGCAGGTCGACGTCCTCGTCGGCAGAGACCCAGGTCGATGCTCGGCAAGAGCCTGCAGGTCGATGCTCGGCAAGACGCAGGACCTCTCACAGACGCAGGACCTCGGAAAGACGCAGGTTGATCTCGGTAAGACACAGCCCGGCTTCCTGACGAGCCTCCACCGACCGAAGCCGACCTGCCGATTCCCGACACCGAGCCGGCGGACTTAAGGTGAAGCGGCCAAACGCCGGAGCAGATTCTGAAGAACATGCAAGACACCATGGCAGATTACGAAAGCTGCGTGAGCCAAGCGCACAGCGAAGCCATAGGGGAATGGGTTCGCTATCGTGCGACCAAGCCCAACCCTGGCCGTGGGGTCGTGGGAGATCCAGCCTGGGATCCGAAAATCGAAGATCAGCTCAAGCAACAGATGAAGCGCACCGAGATCAAGAGGGATTCGACGGTCAAGCCTCGACGTTGCGCTGAAGGCATTCGAAGACGCGACCGGTTGGAAGCTCAAGGGCAATACCTGGGCCGCCGCCGCCCAGGTAGCTGACAGGCTCGCCTCGCCAACGGCAACCGGGCGAACTGCCTACTGCGTCGAGCAGGTGAAGCGCTGGCGGCGGCGCTGCCGTCTCCGAGCCCCGAGTAACGCGGATACGACGGGTACTTGCACAGCGGTCGCGTCATGGTGACGGCGCCGGTGGTCGCATCCAGCCTCGACACAGAGTCAGGTTTTGCGCCGAAGGCGGCGTGCCGGCCTCGACCCAGGTCGTCAAGGCCTTCATGAGGTCGACCGTGTCGGGACCGACTCCGCCGACGCAGTGGCCGACGCCCGGGCTCGATGAAGGTCTCCAGCACCTTGTCCGCGTTCGCCTGCCCCATGGTCTGGACGACCATGTCGTAGTACCTCGACGCGTCCTTCGGCGTGACGGAGGTGTCGGTCGCGCCGTTCATGACGATCATCTTCGCGCCCCGCGCCTGCAGGCCGCTGAGATCGGGATTGAAGGCGTGGTACATGCTGCCGACGAGGCTCATCTCCGGAAGCCACTGGTTGACGTCCCAGGCGGCGGTGTTGTACGCGAGGTCGCGGGTGATGAAGGACCTGATGAAGCCGTCCGAGGAAGAGCCCCTGCAGGGAATCGCCGAGCGCCGGATTGGCCCAGATGTACTCGCCCCAGCCATGGGGGCTGTTCTCCGCCGCCGAAGTAGTAGCCAGGATGCGAGAAGACGCCATCCGACGTGGTGATCGGCGTCGTCACCGCCGTCACGGTAGCGATCTGCGCGTCCGAAAGGCAGGTGTCGCCGGTGTCCGCTCCAGCGGCGCAGCGCAACGCCGTCGGGTCGTAGGTGCAGGCGGCCGGCTTGGAGATGATTCCATCCGCCAGGCCGTCGAGCGCATCGCACTGGGCGAAGCACCGCGTTCGCCAGAAGCGTCTGCTTGGCGGCGTTCAGGCTGGCGCCGGGCGTTCGAACCGCCTTCGGCAACCCGGTTGAACTGGGTGAACACCGATGATGTTGCCGGCCCGGGCGCGGGCAACGATCCCGTCGAAGTCGTTCGGGAAGCGCTCCGACTGAATCATGGCTTCGTGGCCGCCCATCGAGCAGCCCTCAGAAATAGCTCTTCGTCGCGGCCGCCCCGTAGGCGAGCTGAATCAACTCGCTTCGCCGCCGGAAGCGCGCGATGGTTCGACAGGTAGGTGAAGTCCGCCAGCTTGACGGCGTCGAAGGCGAACGTCGCCTTGAACCATTCGAGCAGGTCGGCCGAGCGCGTCGTACCCGCCGTTGGTCGCCACCGTCGCGTACTTCTCGGCCACGATCGACTTGCTGAGGAACGCGTCCGTCGGCTGCGAGAAATGACCGTCGAAGCCGCCACCGCCGAACCATGTCAGCTTGGAGTTCCATCCCGAGGTCGGCAGGTGGGCTTCGAACTTCAAGGTCGAGTCCTTGGAGCCGGCGTGCACGACGCAGTATTCCGGCAAGGCGGCGGTCGCGGCCACGACCGCCGCGTCGAGAACTCGTCACCGTGTTGCTCGCGAGCGCCTTCCCCGCCAGGCCGGTGCAGGCTGCGGCGGCGATGGTGGTCGTGGTCGGGGTGCCGTCACGCACCGCCGCCGCCGCAGCCGAGCAGCGCCGCGCCGGCGGTCAACGCGCCCGCCAGCAGGCGCGGCTTCCAGGGAACCGTCAGCCCGAAGGTCATTGCCCGAATCGATTTCAGAATTGCTCATCTCGTCTCCTACGCATCGCCGTTGATTGATGAATGCACGCGGCCCGCGGCGGTGCTTCGAACGCACCTGTGCCTCAGTTGCCCGCTCCTGTTCCGCAACGATTCGAGAGGCGCCGCTATTCGGCCGTGCGCCTCGTCGTCGAAAGCTCTTCTTCTTGCTTCGCCGCGCCGCCCGGTGCGGCCGCCGCTCTGCGGCTGGCCGCACCACATGGACACCGCCTCTCGCCGCTCCACTTGCATGAGCGACAGGTCGAAGTGATGAGGCATCGCGGAGGCGGCGCCTACCGCGTCGCCCGCGCAGATCCGATCGACGATTGCCTCGTGCGCATCGATCAGGCGGATCAGCTCGACCTCCGTACGACGATCGTCGAAATGAAACCGTACCGGGGCTTCCAGCGGCGATCGCAGGGCGTGAAGCAACAGGCTGTTGAGCGGGTTCCCGCTGGCCTCGGCGATCACCGTATGAATCGCCACGTCGCTCTCGACACGTCGGGCCTGGTCCGTGGCCGCTGATCGCATCTGCGCGACCAGCTCGCGAAGCGTCTGGCGCTGTGCTTCGCTGGCATATCGCGCCGCAAACTGGGCGGTCTGAAGCTCGAGCGCGCGGCGCGTCTCGGTAACGTGCGCCACGTTCACCTGGGCTGTATTCAAGGCGTAGTCGGAACACCTGGGTGAGCACGTTCGGATCGATGGCCCTCAAGCGGCCTGCGACCGCCCTCGATTTCCAGGATGCCCACTGCCGCAAGCGTTCGATAGAGGCCTCGCGCACGCTCCCGCGGCTGACCTCGAGGTCGCGACCGGTCTGAACTTCGCTGGAGCGCCAGGTCGCCCCGGGCCGCAGGTGATCACTGGGTGATGAGCGCCAGCAGGTGTCTCTCGCTACCCGCGCCGACAACGTGGGCCGCTCGAACGGAACAAGGCGGCGGAGGTGCTCATGGAGATCGAGTCGGTTCGGCGCCAAGCTGGTCACTCGCTCACGCCAGCCCTGTCAAGCATGTTTTTGCATGGCATGGGGCAAACCCCCTTAGCGATTTGCACGGCTGGATCCTAGAGGTCGCTGAATGGAGCTAAGCATCTCGCATGATCCTGTAGGACAGGTGTACATGCGTGCGGACTTGGCGAGACTAAGCTGGCGCCCATGGAGCCTTCCCGACCTCGATATCCGTGCAGATGGCGAGGCGGCCCCGACGCGCCCGCCAGCGCCGCGATCTACGCACCGATCGTCCGCGACACGTGCGGCATCTCGTTCGAGCTCACGCGCCTCCACCGCCACGAGGAGGATGCGCTTGCGGCGGATCGAGGCGACAACCTGGCGCGCTGCCCTTGCCTTGGCTGGTGGCCGAGGATCCGCAGGGCGCCGTTGCCGGCTATGCCTATGCAGAAGGCCGGCACCGTGAGCGGCCGGCCTATCGGTGGTCGGTCGACACGTCACGCCTACGTGAGGCCGGACCTGCGCCACACCGGCGTCGGCAAGGCGCTCTACGGGCGCTCTGCTGGAAAGGCTGGCGGCGCAGGGGTACTTTCAGGCTTTCGCAGGCATCGCGCTTCTGAACGCGGCCAGCGTGGCGCTGCACGAAGTCTGTCGGCTTCCAGTATCTCGGCACCTATCGTGACGTGGGCTTCCAAGAACGGCGCCTGGCACGACGTCGGCTGGTGGCAGCGGCGACTGCGCCCCGCCTGCGCTTCCTCGGCTCCGCCCGAACCGAGGGCCGCCTAGCCGATTGTCGAGGCGCGGGGTTCGCTTTTTCGACTATTCGAGTATTCTCGAACTCGTGGAACAGAAAGACGTCGTCCAGTTCGCTGGCCGCGCTCGCGCTCATCCGATCCGCCTGCAGGTGTTTCGCGCCCTGGTGGTCGCCGGCAAGAGCGGAATGACGCCCGGAACGATGGCCGAGGGCCTGGCCATTCCGTCCAACACCCTGTCGTTCCATCTGAAGGAGCTGGGACACGCCGGCCTGATCAGCCAGGAGCGGGCCAGCCGAAACATCATCTACCGCGCCGCGCTTCGAGCACATGAACGCCGCTGCTCGGCTACCTCACCGAGAACTGCTGCCAGGGGGCGGAGTGCTCGGTCCCAGGAGTCGGCGGCGTCCTGCTGCTGAGCCCATCGCCAGGAAAGACCATGAAGCGATTCCACGTCCACGCCCACGTCGAAGACCTGCAGGCCAGCGTCGCCTTCTATTCGAAGATGTTCGCCGCCGAACCTGCGCGGCTCGAGAGCGGACTATGCCAAGTGGATGCTCGAGGATCCGCGCATCAACTTTCGCCATCTCCACGCGAGGCGGCAAGCCGGGCGTCGACCACCTCGGCATCCAGACCGACACGACGAAGAGCTGGCCGAGCTGAAGGCCGCGCGCCCAGGCAGCCGACATGACGCTGCTCGGACGAAGGCGCGATCACCTGCTGCTACGCGCGCAGCGAAAAGCATTGGGTCACCGACCCGCAGGGCATCGCCTGGGAGCACTTCCGGACGCTGGACAGCATCCCGGCTGTTCAGCGAAGGAGGCCAGGTCGCAGCGAGGCGAGCGCCGGCTCGCGTGCTGCGCAACGCCGGCACGCGCTGCGGCAAGCCGGTGGCGCATCGCCGGTGAAACCGGCAATCGTCCTGCTGCTGAGACGTTCGTGGCCGACAAGGTCTACAACGTGCTGTTCATCTGCACCGGCAACTCGGCGCGGTCGATCCTGGCCGAGGCGCTGCTGAACCATGCCGGGCGAGGGCCGCTTCAAGGCGTACTCCGCGGGCAGCCATCCGACGGGCGCCGTCAATCCACTGCGCCCTGCGAGGCGCTTCGATCCCTGGGCGTGCCGGCCGACCGGCTGCACGCAGCAAGAGCTGGGACGAGTTCGCCGCGCCCGGCGCACCGGAGATGGACTTCATCTTCACGGTCTGCGACAGCGCCGCCGGTGAGGTCTGCCCCATCTGGCCGGGCCAGCCCGATGACGGCCCACTGGGGCATGCCCGATCCCGCCGCGGTCCGCGGCACAGCGGAGGAGACGCGTGCCGCCTTTCGGGACGCGGCCATCACCTTGAAGCGGCGCATCGAGCTGATGCTCGCCTTGCCGCCGTCGACGCTCGATTCGATGGCATCCGGGCGCGAGCTTCGTGACATCGGCGAACGCTGAGCCTGCGGTCGAAACGACGCCAGGCGGCACCGCTGCAGCGTGTCGCGGCGGAGGCGCTGGGCACGCTGCTCCTGCTCGCGGTCGTGGTCGGCTCGGGCATCATGGGCGAGCGCCTGGCCGGCAGGGAACGCGGCCATCGCCCTCCTCGCGAACACCGCCGCCACCGTGGCCGGGCTGTATGTGCTGATCGAGGTGTTCGCCGCCGATCAGCGGAGCGCACTTCAATCCGGTCGTTTCGCTGGTGCTGACGCTTCGCGGCGAACTGCCGAGGCTCGCTGCTCGCTCCATACGTCGCCGCGCAGCTCGGGGGTGCGGTGCTCGGCGCCGTGGCTCGCGCATGCCATGTTCGAGCTGGAGATCCTCCAGTTGTCTTCGAGGCTCGCGCCGGAACCGGACAGTGGCTGGCCGAGGCGGTCGCGACGTTCGGCCTGATTCTCGTGATCCTTCGTGTTCGGCCTCGAACGCATCGCCTGGAGCCGTCGCCGCCTACATCGGCGCGGCGTACTGGTTCACCGCGTCGACGTCGTTCGCCAATCCTGCCGGCGGTTCTCAGGGCGAGATGGTCTCGGACACGTTCTCGGAATGCACGCAGAGCGCACCCGGCTTCATGGTCTCGGGCTTGTCGGGGGACTGGCGGCGGTGGTCGTCGTCCGTGCCTTGAATCGCGCCTAGGCGTCGCTCGAATCCGAGTTTCGAGGCGCCGGAAAGCAACAGAAACGGGCCCGCGGATTGCCAATCAGGGTCGCCCGCCCTCGAGATCCCGCCTCGTCAAGGAGAGACGAATGATCCCAGCAAGAACACGATCTGTTTGTGGTACGACGGCACCGCCATCGACGCTGCGCGGTTCTACGCCGAAGACCTTTCCCGGACAGCTCGGTGGGCGCGATCCACCGCGCGCCCGGCGACTATCCCCGACGGCAAGCAGGGCGATGTTCTGACGGTCGAGTTCACCGTGATCGGCATCCCCTGCATCGGCCTGAACGGCGGCCCGCAGTTCAAGCACAGCGAGGCGTTCTCGTTTCAGGTCGCGCACGGACGACCAGGCCGAAACCGACCGCCTGTGGAACGCGATCGTCGAGAACGGCGGCCAGGAGCGCAGTGCGGCTGGTGCAAGGACAAGTGGGGCCTGTCGTGGCAGATCACCCCGCGCGCCCTCACCGCCGCGATTGCCGACCCCGATCGCGCGGCGGCCAAGCGCGTGTTCGAGGCGATGATGACAATGCAGAAGATCGACATCGCCACGATCGAGGCGGCGCGAAAGGGCTGAGGGGCCAGCCCACTGCGCGCCGGCGGTCGGGCCTCGCGGGCCTCGGCTACCGGGCGAGCGCTAAAGGGGCCCGGCGCCGAAGCCGGCGATGCGAGGGGGCTTCCCCTTCTCGACAACGTACACGCCGACGAGTTTGGTCGCCGAGGCGCGCGTCGTTCCTGGCGTTGTGCACGACGCCCGCGGGGATCACAAAGCCTTCGCCGGCCGACACCTGACGTGGCGGCTGGCCCGCGATCATCAAGGTCGCCGTGCCCTCCAGCTGACGTAGCTGATCTCGTCGCCCGGATGCGTGTGCCCAGCCGGCGACGCCGCCAAGCGCGACCTCCACCCGTGCGGCCACCGCTTCGCGACCCGGCACCGACACGTCGGCCTTGGTCACCATGGTTCCGGGTGAGCGCAGGGGTCTGCGCGACGGCCCCGGCCGCGGCCGGGAACCACCCGCGCCGACGATGACTGTCCTGAGATGCTTCGCCATTCTTTCTCTCCGGGTTGAAGCTTTGCGAGTTGCGGCGGGAGATCTTCGGGGAACAGCCGCGCGTGGATCAATGTCGATTTCCCGACGACGCGGAAAAGTCAAGTCGCTTGCCGTCGCCTCCTCAGGCCGGGACGGCCTCGGCGAGAGCTGCGGACGGGCGCGCCCTTGCTGCAGCAGGAAGTGCGACAGCGCCGGGATCAGCACCACCGCGCCGACCATGTTCCAGAGGAACATGAAGGCGAGCAGGATGCCCATGTCGGCCTGGAACTTGATCGGCGACAGCGCCCAGGTGGCGACACCCGCGGCCAGCGTCACGCCGACCAGCACCACCACCTTGCCGGTGAACTGCAGCGCGCTGCGATAGGCCTCGGCCAGCGTCACGCCGGCGCGCTGCTGCGCGAGCTGCACCGACAGCAGGTAGCAGCGCGTAGTCGACGCCGATGCCGACGCCGAGCGCGACCACCGGCAGCGTCGCCACCTTGACGCCGATGCCGAGCGCGACCATCAGCGCCTCGCACAGCACCGAGGTGATGACCAGCGGCACGACCGCGACCACCACCGCGCGCCAGCTGCGGAAGGTGATGAAGCAGAGCACGATCACCGCGCCGTAGACCAGCAGCAGCATCTGCACCCAGGCCTTGCGGACGACGATGTTGGTCGCGGCCTCGATGCCGGCGCTGCCGGCGGCGAGCAGGAACTGGCGCTCGGGCGTGCTGTGCGCGCTGGGCGAAGTCGGCGCTGACCTGGACCACGCGGTCGAGCGTCTCGGCGCGATGGTCGGAGAGGTAGGCGATCACCGGCATCACCGAGCAATCGGTGTTGAACAGGTCCGGGTTGTTGACGCTGGCCTGCTGCGCGCCGTAGTTCAGCACGTCCTGGTTGCGGGCGATCGTCAGCCACTTGGGCGCGCCCTCGTTGCTGCCGGCGGTGATGCTGGCGCACCGCGTTGGTCAGCGCCGCCGTGGTCTGCACGCCCGGCACCTGCTGCAGCGCCCAGGCCAGGCGGTCGGCCTCGACCAGGGTCTGGTACTTGCAGGCAGCCTTCCTTGGCGGTCTTGACGATCACCGCGAAGGTGTCGCTCGACAGCGAGTAGTTGGCGGTGATGTAGGCGTTGTCGCGGTTGTAGCGCGAGTCGGCGCGCAGCTCCGGCGCGCCCGGATCGAGGTCGCCGATCTTGAGATGCGTGCTCGCCAGGTAGCCGGCGCCGAGGAGCACGCGCCGACGCGCGATCACCGCGACCGTCGCCCAGCGCCGCTCGACGAAGTGGCCGAGGAGCGCGAACAGGCGGTTGAAGCCGCGGTTCTGCGTTCGCGTCGCTCTCGGCCTTCAGCGCCGCGGGCGGCGGCGGCGTCGCTCACGCCGACGTAGCTGAGCAGCACCGGCAGCAGGATCAGGTTGGTGAAGATCAGCACCGCCACGCCCAGGCTGGCGGTGAGCGCCAGGTCCTGGATGACGTCGATGTCGATCACCATCAGCACCGCGAAGCCGACCGCATCGGCGAGCAGCGCGGTGAGCCCGGCGAGGAAGAGGCGCCGGAAGGTGTAGCGCGCGGCGACCAGGCGGTGCGCGCCGCGGCCGATGTCCTGCATGATGCCGTTCATCTTCTGCGCGCCGTGGCTCACGCCGATGGCGAAGACGAGGAAGGGCACCAGGATCGAATAGGGGTCGAGCTCGAAGCCGAAGGCCGCCACCAGGCCCAGCAGCCAGACCACGGCGACCAGCGAGCAGGCCATCACCAGCGCGGTCGAGCGCACGCAGCGGGTGTAGAGCCAGATGATCGCGGCGGCGATCAGCGCCGCCAGGCCGAAGTACAGCGACACCTGCATCAGGCCGTCGATCAGGTCGCCGACCAGCTTGGCGAAGCCGATCACGTGCAGCTTGGCGCTGCCGTCGGCCTCGACCCGGGTGCGGATCTTCTCGATCGCGTGCGACAGCTCGCGGTAGTCGATGCGCTGGCCCGGCCTTGTCCTTGGGATCGTTGTCGAGCAGCGGCACGACCAGCATGCTCGACTTGAAGTCGTTGCCGACGAGGCTGCCGACGATGCCGGAGCGGGCGATGTTGGCGCGCAGCTGCTCGGTCGCCTTGGCGCTGCCGTCGTAGTTGTCGGGCATCACCGGGCCGCCGCGGAAGCCCTCTTCGGTCACCTCGGTCCAGCGCACGCCCGGCGCCCAGAGCGACTTCGACCCAGGCACGGTCGACGCCGGGCGTGAGGAAGATCTCGTCGTGGATCTTGCGCAGCGTCGCCTGGTAGGCCGGGTCGTAGATGTCGCCGCTTCGGGTTCTCGACGACGATGCGCAGCGCATTGCCCAGGCCGCGCAGCTCGACGCGGTTCTCCAGGTAGTTCTGGATGTAGCGGATGGCTGCGCGGGATCATCTTGTCGAAGCTCGCGCTGAGCGTGAGCCTCGTCACCGCCAGCGACGGCCAGCAGCACGGTGACGATGGCGCAGGCCAGCATCACCACCTTGCGGTTGTTGAACACCGCGCGCTCGAGCGGCGAGCCGCTCGCGGGGTCGAACTGCTCCAGCGTCTCAGGGGAGCGATCGGGGCGGCGGTGCCTGCGTGCATGATGTTCCTTCGTCAGGCCCAGGTCACGGTCTGCACGCCGCGCGGGCCGGCGCAGCGCGAGCAGGCCGGGCCGGCGCTCGCCACCGCCGCGGCCGGGGTCGGCCGCTCGATCTTCAGTGGCGCGAAGCTGGCGCCGTCGTCGCTGCTGGCGAGCACGTGCCCGGCCTGGCTGACGATGACGATGCGGCCGCGCTCGTCGAGCGTGCTGGCGGTCAGGCCGACGCCGACGCCGGTCGGAACGCTCTGCCAGGTGCTGCCGCCGTCGGTGCTGCGAACGACGTTGCCGCGCAGGCCGTGACCGACCACGATCCGGCCCTTGCCGACCAGCCCGAACAGCGTGCCGGCGTAGGGAAGCGTCATCGCCGCGAGGCGGCCGCCGTCGCGATCGAGCTTGCAGCGCCAGGCCCTGCTCGCCGACGGCGAAGAGCTCGCCGCCGATGCGGCGCACCGCGTACAGGTGCAGGCTCTTGGGGTTGTCGGCGGCATGCAGCAGCGGCTCCCAGCTCTTGCCGCCGTCGCCGGTGCGCAGCACCAGGCCGAAGCGCGCCGACGACGATGCCGGAGCTGGTCGTCGTCGAACCAGACGTCGAGGAACGGGTTCTCGGCGCCCTGCGCCGCGAACGCGCTTCGCTTCGGCGAGCCACTTGGCGTCGCCGCTGCGCGGTGTAGTGGGCGACGAGAACGTCGCCGAGGCCGCGGCCGTCGAGCTGGCGGGTCCAGGTGCGGCCGGCGTCGATGCTCTTCAGCACCACGCCGTCATGGCCCACCGCCCAGCCGATCTCGGCGTTCGGGAAGCGACACCGCCACCAGGTCGGCGCTGACCGGCACGTCGGCCTGTTGCCAGGCTCTTGCCGGCGTCGTCGCTGCAGCAGCACATGGCCGCGCTGGCCGACGGCGACGACGCGCTTGCCGGCCCGGGCCAGGCCGGTGAGCAGGCCGCGTTCGGCGCGAGCGGGCTGCTGCTGCGCCGGCGTGTCGAGCGACGTCGCGCCAGGGCTGCGTCGATGCCGCCGGGGCGGCGGCGCCGGCGGCGAGCGGCAGCACGCCGCCCGCGGCAAGTGCCTTGAGCAGGGTGCGCCGTTGCATGACGGATGCTCGCGTTCGCTGCTGCGGTCAGCGCACGCCGCTGCCGGCCAGGGCGTCGGCCGTCCACTCGCGCTCGGCGAGCGGCTTGGTGTGGCGCAGGCCGCCGGTCTCGGCGATGAAGCCGGTCAGCGAATAGAGGCGCGGCAACCAGGTCGTAGTGGCCGAACATGTCGGTGTACGGCGCGGGCAGGTCGTAGCTCGGCGCCATGTAGGCGAAGCCGGCGCGATAGAGCTGGCCGCGGGCGTCGTACTCGTCGCTCGCCACCGCCGCCCACGAGTCCTCGTCGAGGTAGAAGGTGCGCTTGCTGTAGACGTGGCGCTTGCCTTCCTTCAGCGTCGCTTCGACGACCCAGACGCGGTGCAGTTCCCAGCGCACGAGGTCGGGGGTTCAGGTGGTTGCGGCTTGAGCAGGTCGTCCTGCTTGGCCTGGTACACCGCCGCGTAGGCGTTGTACGGGACGTAGCATCTCCTTCTTGCCGACCAGCTTGAAGTCGAAGCGCTCCATCGAGCCGTTGAAGATGAAGGTGTCGTCGAAGGTCGTCGCACCCGCGGTGCCCGGGTTGGGCGTGTCGTGGCTGAGGTCAGGGGCGACCTTGGTGCGGCGCTGGCCGGGCAGGTAGGCTCCAGGCGCGGCGGTCCTGCGTGCCGATGTCGAGCGGGTCGATCAGCATCAGCGCCTCGCCGGCGCGGCGCGCCGGGCCGGTGTACGTGAGCTTGATGCGCCAGAAGGTCTCGGCCGCGGTCTTGGCTGTTGTCCCAGAACGGATATTCCTGGTTGCTCGACGCCTTCGGTCGCCAGGTCGGTGCGGCCGCTCGCGTCGACGTTCAGGTTGCGGTACTTGGCCTCGTAGGCCTGGCCGTTGAAGCGGACCAGGTGGTTCCACATCGCCTCGTTGCCGGTCTTCGGGATCGGGAACGGGAAGCCGGCGTGCGCGCCTTCCATCGAGCGGCCTTCGTTCAGCGTCTTGGCCGTCGACCGCGTTCTTCGCGGTGTTGTCGATCGACCCACTTCGGGAAGGCGACGCTGCGGTGCGTCGGGTAGACGTCGACGCGGAAGCGTCGGGTACTTCTGCATCAGCGCCTTGGTGCCTTCGGTCAGGTTCGCGGCATGCTGCCGCCATGTTCTTGGCGTCGATCTGACAGGCGCGGCTTGTCCGATCGCGTACGGGTTCGGGCGGATGCCGTCGCCCAGCCTTGAAGCCGGCCGGCGCCGTCGGTCAGGCCGCCGGTGTAGGCCGGAATGGTGCCGTCGCTTGTTGCCGGCCTTCTCGGCGCCGATCGCCGTGAGCGTGCGCGCCGAGGGCCTTGGCCTCTCGGCGCTGACGCCGGCGATGGCGCCGGCGATCGCCATCGCGACGGCCGTCACGGCCGCCAGCAGCTTGAATTGAGCGTGCATGTCTGGATTCCCGATCAGAAGGTGGTGCGGAAGGTCAGGCTGACGGCAGCCGCGATCGCTTCAGGAAGGCGGTGAGGCCGTTCTGCGACGTGACGGCGGTGCCGTTGTCGCGGGTGTGGCCGACGAAGTCGATGTACTTCAGGTCGAAGCGGTACTTCTGCAGCACGTCGGCCGGACGCCGAGCGCTGTAGTTGCCCAGGCCCTGGTTGCCGCCGAACGCCGTCGGCGAGTTGCCGCTGAGGCCGACCGCGTAGGTGAGCGGCGCCGACAGGTCGACGCCCGGGAAGGACCTGGAACCAGGTCGGCGTGAAGGCGACGCCGGTGCCGACGTAGTCCCGGGTGACGCAGCCGTCCCACTTGTCGAAGTCGCGGGTGCGGCTGGTGCCGTTGGCCAGCAGGGCGCGTAGCCGACGGCGTTGAACAGGTTAGCGCCGCTGGTCACGTTGGTCAGATGCGCGTAGGTGACCTCGGCGGCCAGACCGCCTGGTCGAACACCGGCGTCTTCGGCATCGGTGCCCAGGGCGTTGACGACAGCCGTGGATGGTGTTGCCGCGCGCCCTGGTGTCGCCCTCGCCGGGCAGGCCAGGGGCCACGCCCAGCACCTGGCTGAACAGCGGCGTGTTGTGGCGGTACGAGAACTCGGCGCCGAGTGCTGACGCCGGCGATGTTCTTGGCCAGGCTGACGCCGACCAGCTCGATGTTGTCGGCGTAGATCATGCTGTACTGACGCTGGACGCCAGGCGGCGCCGGCGTCAGCATCGAGCACCTGCGGCGAGCTTGTCGGAGAACTTGCGGTAGTACGAGGCCCATCGTGCCGTCGAGCCACTCCGGGGCTCCAGCGGGCCGACAGGCCGCACTCGCCGCGCTGCGTTCGGCTCGGAAGCCGCGCCGCGCTGGCGAAGCCGAGGCCGGGCGAGAGGAAACTGGCGATCCGGGCCGTTGAAGACGAAGTCGACCGGGCCGAGATAGGTGCCGCCCTCGGGGTAGCGCGCCGACTCCCCACTCGAGCATGTACTGCGCCGGCCGACCGACAGCGTGTCGGTGACCTGCGCCTGCAGCGACTAGCTGGTTCAGCGGACCGGAACAGTTCCTTGACCTCGGTGCCGGGGTGTGCGAAGCCCTTCTGCAGATCGAGCGGCGTTCTGCGAGTAGGCGATGCCGTGCAGGTTGACCGCCGAGCAGACGCCGACTCGCCCCAGTACATCGGTGTGCCGGCCGAGCTTGGCCTGCACCGGCACGTCGCCGAGGTCGATGATTGGGAACGGTTCCAGCAGCTCGCCGGTGCCGCCGCGTGGGGCGTAACCTGAGTGGGCCATATCGGTGCAGAGCTTTTTCAGCTCGGAATGTTAGACCAAGCGCAGTGGCGCGATCAGTCGGGCTGACTCACGCTTTGTCGCGCGGCGGCGATCGTACCTGGAAACTCGCGGTATACAGCTGATGTGCTGAAGCCGTGTTCCAGCTCTTGTAGACGACGTCGAGCATCAGGACAGCCAGTCGGGTAAACTGGCGACCATCACGTCAGCCGCTGTTGTCAACTACGCGAAAATGGTGCCGATGGCGGCTTGATGTCGCGCCCCAGTGTTGGCGATCTTCCGCCACATCACTGAAACGCCGCTGAGCCGCAACGCCGAGGTTGTACGCGCGCGTTGTTACATCGGAAGCTGGATCAGATCCGGGTTCAGGTCTGATCTCATCAGCGCCGCCGGCCGCGAGACCAGACAGCCGCGACCGCGAGGCGGGAGCGGACGTGCGGCCAGTGCGGGCGCGGGAAGGGGTTAAGGTGGGGAAACCAGAAGATTTCCTCCGCCATGGTTGTGAGCGATCGCGCCAAAGGGCGAACGGCGAAGCGGATCGCAGCGGGAAGATTTTCGGGGCGCGGGCGCTCATCACTTTACTCATAGCGGGGGCAGGGTGTACGAACGATTCGGGGAGCTCAACGGCGGCGTGCGACGGGCCTGGAAAACAGAAGACTTTGGGCGTGCAACCTGGTTAGATCTCGGTGCGATGGCGGCCGGAGATGTTGACCGCTGGATTGCAAGCAAGTACTCCATCCAGCGGGAGCTACACAGCCACAGCGATTACGGACATTTATCTAAGCGGGTTGTATGTTGGTACGGCGGCGCCTCGGCGTACGGGCGATGCTGGCGCAGGCGTCTCTCGCCTGCGCGCGGGTTCAGCGGCGCGATCGGCCCCATCTGCGAAAGCGTTACCACCGCGGAAACGTCAAAATCGATCGACCGCCTCGCTCAGCAAACGTCGCCCCAGGCTTCGCGTAGCGCTCAGCCGGGGCCGACCTGTGCCAGCTGTTTGTCACGAAGCGCGCCACCGCCGGGCTGTCGAGCCGCGGCGAGCCACTCGGCGCCGATGGGCGCATACCTTTTTCCGGTGGTCCTCGGCAACGCGATGGCCCAGCCTATTTGTGCGCCAGATCGGTGACTCTGATCCAGGCAAGGGGACGCAGCCGCCGCGCATCGTCGGCGGCGCCGACGGCATTTTACTCTGCCGCGGCTCGCGCGGGCGCGGCGGCGCAGAAGAGGACATCGCGCGGCGATCGGCCGCCTCAGAAGGCGATTTCCAGAACGACGCAGCTGGTCAGGTCGTGCACGCCATGACGCTACGAACGCAAACGGAGAGCTCAGGCGCAGGGACGACCATGGCCGGCGCCTGGAAAAACACTGGTTGTGGTGTCAGCGGGCGGTGCGATCTTTCAGATATCTGCCGCGCGCCTGGCGTGGGGCGCGCACCTGCGACTGGGCTTACCCAACCTTGCGATGGGTGCGTTCAGCGACCTGCGACCAGCGGATCAAGCGATATGGCGCTACAGGGCTGCGCGGCGCTCGCGATCGATCAGAAGCTGATCAACAACGACAGACGCCAGCCACGCTCTCACTCCAGAACGCCGGCAGAGGGCTCACGGCTGGCGGTCGCCAAGCGCGGCAGTTCCTCTGTCGCGCAGCTCCGGGTTCCGCAGGCGATGCGCGCTGCCCAACGAGCGGTGGCGGCGGAGCTGGTGTGCCAAGCTCTGCGAGGTCTCGATTCGGATCGCGAGCGCTGCCGACCACCGCCGGAATATGCGCCGTGCCGCGATGCCTGGCGAGGCGTCGCGCAGTGCTAACCCGCTGCGGGTCGCGCCGGGCGCGCCGCTCGCGCGCCCGCGCGGCAGGCCACGAACGGAGGCGGGCTTTCAGCGCGCTGGATCGGATGGTAGAGCGATGAAAGCAGATGCCGATCACGGCTGGAACAGGTTATGAGCGAGACGTCAGGTAGCGGCCGCCTGTCACGAACGACCCAGGCGCGTCGAAGTTCTTGCGGTAGAGGTCGCGCGCGGCGCCACCGACCACAACGAACAACGTTTGCTGAATAGATCGTGCGCGCATATCTCGCGGCACCGGCCCGCCGCCGGGCCGCTGAAGAGCGGAGCCGCCCCCAAGGGCTACGAAGGGGCCCCATCAGCCCGGGGCAGAAGCCAAGTGGCGGCAGACGCATCTCTCCTGGCGTTTGCCCAAGCGGCGGCATGCTGCAGCATGTGTCAGTCAGGCATGAAACAGCCTGTGCCGCGCCTGCTCTTTACCTGCACTGCGGATCTTGTAGCTGGCTCTACACATATCGCCTGAAGTACGATCGAAGTGTGCGAAGCAGTGTCGCGATATCTGCAAGAACCCCACTCCAGGTCGCGGCACTGCCGCGCGCGATCAGGCGCATGGCGCCATCAGCATAGGCGCGGGTGAAGGCGCAACTCTTTCAGGTTCTAACGCTGGAGACCTGAACAGGGCGATCTGAACCTTCCGGCTGAGCAATCAGCGTGATCACCAACCAGGATCTCAAGCTGAATCATTATATCAACCTTACGAAGCCATACCGACTAACGCAGCCGAATCTTTTTTTTGAACCAGTCGCGGGTGTCGCACTTCAGGCGCCCAGGGAGCGGCGCAGCCGCGCTGCTCTGAAGCCGGATTCACGATATATCCTACCAGCGTATCTGGCGCCGGTTTGCCGAAACCAGAACAGCGGCAAGCGATCGACCACGCTTCCGCCCACAGTGATGCGATCGACGTCCGCGGCGTCGGCGCGGCGCGCTCAGTGCGCCGGCCGTTCAGAGGTTCCAGCGGGCGATCGCCTCCGAAGCAGATCAGCTACCATTTCCGCGGCGGTGGCGCGCGCCAGGCGCTCGATAAAAAACCTGGCTGCGGATCGCGACCAGCGGCTGAGCGCTGCGGGACGCTGCGACTGCCACAGACGCGGCGCGCAGCAGCGGCTTTCGGTGTCGCTCACGAGGTTTCTCGTCGGCGCGAGAATATACCGAGCGCCGATATCTCCGACTGGCGCTGCAGCGCCACCACCTCAACCTCAGAAGTTTGGCTCTATGACCACGCGACCTTCCTACGGCGCTGATGGCGTATCATCGCGACCATCAGACCCTCAGCGGGCGACAACAGAAACCGGCGGCGCGGTCGGGACTCCGCGCTGGCGCTGCCAGCTCGCGCGTTCAGCTGCCGCGCACCGCTGCTCGGCCGCCAGGCAAACGCGACCTGACTTTCGAACGATCGATCGCCAACGAAGAAGGACGTGTTGGCGCGCGTTCCCCAACGCAGAACAGCGGCGATCAGTGATAGCGCGCCGACATGAAGCAAACTACTGCGGATTCAGATAAAACCAGCGAAGATCAGCGATTCACGAGTTTGCATCGATTAGTATGCCGACCGTGGCGGGCTGCCTCAAGACCTCGGCGGCTCAAGCCATCTAACCGCTGCACGGCGGTGGCAAAGGATCGTTGCGGGAAACGCGCGCGATCAGGCGCGCGATCGAAACCTGCCGTCCGGCGAAGGCGCCTCGAAGCCAGGCGACCGCCTCCGAGCTGCCGAAGAGCCATGCGTGCCGGAGCTTCCGGGGCGGCGAAGGCAAGCGCGTATGAGCTGGTTGCTCCTAAAGAGACAAGATCGCGGCGCCGAGCGGAGAGCGGCAGGATGCGTGACCACCGAAGCATGTCTTCCCGGCGAGGCGCCACCCAGCCAGTCGCACGATCGCCCGTCGCCAGTGACCAGGGCGCTCTTGCTTTCTGGGTCATTTGCTTTTGCAAAATCCTGCCAGAGATTCGGATCGACGCTGTGCGCCGCCGATCTGTTGGCAGGCACGATGATCCGCTTTCTGCCAAGCGGCTCCCTTCAGCTAATATCGCGATACCGGCCCGGCGCGCGCCGCAGACCACAAGCGGCGTGACCGGGGCGGCGCATCAGCTGACCACCGGCGCAGCCGAAGGTGCGCCACGGCGTTGCTGCCCCGGCGAACACGATCAGGCCTCGCCGGGCCAGGCCTTGCCTGCGCCTCCTCGACCGAGCCGGGATCGAGCGGCGGCGCGCGTTCTGCCTGGGCGTCAGCCAGCACCTGGCGATGCGTCCGACACTGCGCCGCGTCAGCGCATCGACATGGGCTCGCGGCAACCTGGAGAACTCGGGCGGAATGACGATCTGACGCCGTGGCAAAGACGCGCGCTCAACTCAGTGGCTGCAGATCCGAGTGGCGGCGCGCATCTGACCGAACCATCGCGGCAGGTAAAGAGCGGCGCTGGATCGCGATACTTTACGCGGAAGCAGCGACTGCTGACGCAGCGCTGGCGCGCATCGACGGCCTCGCCTGCGCCGGTTTCTGCCGCGGCACAGCGCGGCGATCGGGAAATGGTCGTTAAGCCGATAGCGCGCGGCTCCTGCCTGGGTGCGCCTCGCCAGATGCGCGGCGATCGAGTGACGCCGCTGCGGGGTTTTTGTGGGGCCACATGAAGCCGCACGCTCGGCCCGGCACCGCCAGCCAGATCAGGCCGGGTGGTCAAGCAAACCATACCACCGCGATCGCAGGCGCGCCGGGTATCAGGGCGCGGATCGATCACGGACGCGCTTCTAACCGACTGCTTTGGAGCATCCCGCCGCAAACATCGACTCGGGCGCGGATCGCGTCCTGGAGACCAATTCCGCAGCAGATGACAACCATGAGAGCGGATATGATAAGAACCGACAAAACCGCCGGAAGCGATGAACGCGCGGCCGCGTGTCGGGTTTGCCGCGCACGGCGCTGCTGCTCGATCCGGAGGAGTCGGGGCGGGCGCGGCTGCGCCGCGCGCTCGAGTTGCGCCACCACGCTCCGCGGCGGGTTGCCATCGAAGCGGGGGCGTAACGATTCCGGAGACAGGCATCAGCCGGGTTCTTCGCGCTCGAGCACCGCCATAAGGGCGAAGCCGCAGGCAGTCCATCAGCGCGTCTGGCGAATACTGCACCAGGACAAACCGGGACCTGCCGGGCGCTATTCAGCTCCGCGATGAACAGGTACCGCCGCTTGACGCGGCGGGTGGTTCAGAGGATCTGGTGCGCGGGTGAGTCATCGGCGGCAGCGTCACTCAGGCGCCAGGCGATCGCCCCAGCACTGAGCAGCCCTCACATGCTCGACACCTGCCAGGCGGCGAAACTCGCCGGGGTGGCGATGAGCTGAGACGGTTGGTCGACGCTCGAGACTTCTAAAGCAGGCGCATCTGCCATCCATGCGAGGCAATGCACCCAAGGCGCGCCCTTTCGCCGACAAATTGAGCTGCGGGGCGCCCAGCGCCTGAGTCAGGCGACGCAGCGCTCCGCCGCTGGGCGGATCACCTCGCGTTGCGCTCGATCGCGGCAGAGCAAGGCGTTCGATGGGTCGAGCCTGGCGGCAAGCTCTCCGTTCTCGACGCGGCGCACCCCGCCGGCCGCGCCCTCGACCGACTGCTGACCAGCTCTACTCAGGCGACCGCGGCGGCGCGTGATCGCGCTTCGGCTTTAACACCTGCGCCACACACCAGCACCATGTCGCGAGGACGTGGCATCACCTGCGCAAGCGCGATGCACGACGCCGGGGGGCGCGCCACGCGCCTGCAGCGCGAACGCTCAGGGCGCGTTCGAGCGCCTGGCGCGGCGCTGTCGGCGCCGACCGGATCGCCGGCACGCTCGAGCACCTGGATCGCCGGTGCTCACCGCCCACTGGCGCCGAAGGTGCAGCAGCGCCGAGGCGCTTCCTCGACCGAGCGGGCGATCGCCGAGCTGCTGGCGCGGCGCACGCCGGAAACGGCGGCGAGCGAGCGCGACGGGCACGGCGCGGTTCAGCGATCCCGCGCCCGCGTGCGCCAACTCGCGGCGGACGCCGGGTATCTGCGCCAGGCAGCGAAGCTCTGCCCGTCGACGACAGATCGCGGAGGCACAGCGAACTCCAGATACTACCGCGCCACCTTCCTGGCGCAGATTCCACCTGAAACTCTCTCCGCGAGATCGAGAGCCTGCTGACTCAGGTCGCGATTTCTTTCGCGCGGCGCTGGATCGGGCGGCGACGCCGAACATTCGCGATCCAGCACCGTCGGCGCGCGGCGCTCGCGCACTGCGCTGGCGCGGCGGGAGCAGGCGCGGCGAAAACTCGCCTACGGCGCGGAAGGATCCACGGGCATCAGCAGCGCCGGGCTGAACTCAGCGCCACTCCTCGACGGCACTCCAGCTGCGGCGCTGAGCTGGCCGATCTGCCATCAGGCGACTTTATATTTTGCCACCACCACAGCGCGCCAGCGAGTACTACCGTGCCCTTTGCAGATCGGCGTCTATGCCCGCCTGGCGGCGGCGACGCTGCAGGCGCTGCCGGCGCACTGCGCCGCGCGCGTGGCGGCGACGCCTATCGGACGCGGTGGTGCACATAACCAGCCGACCTGCGTCGTCGGGTCGCGGCAGCATCGCGCCGTGGCGCTGGTGGCGCCGCGCCTGCAACGCCGCTGATCCGCGCAGTGCAGGTGTTCGGCTTCCGCCTCGCGCCATCGACTGCGTGGGGCTCGTTAAGCGCAGACAGTGGTCGCGACTCCGCGCGCCAGCGGATCAGGAGATAAAACCACGCCGCTCTCGACTTGCTGAAAGTTTTGACGCTGCGCCGCCACCTGCCTGCTGAAGCTGCTCGACGACGCCCCGGCGCTGCGTCGGGAGAGCAGCGCGCCGCCATGAAGCGACCGCGCGCGCCGGACCACGGCGATCTTCGAGGCGGCGACGATGCGCGCTACGGCAGCGTGCGATCCGTCTCTTTTCCATAACACCACCAGATAAGTGGCGAATTATCAGGTGCTGGTGCCGCCAGGCGGGCTGGGTGCGCCAGGCCTGGCGCTCACCAACGTGGGGAGGCGACTTTCCGGCGCGCCGCCAGACAAATGATCCACCGCTGTTCCAGACCATCGGCGACCTGCAAACGCACCGCGGCGGCATCGCCGCGGTGATTACTACGCGCGCCTGGCATCAGCCGCGATGATGCAACGCTCCGGCGCGACAGGACAGCTGATGATGTCTTCCCCAGCGACAGCAACCAAAAGATGGCAGCGCGCGCTGACCAGCAGCTTTGGGAGCTATGTTACGCGCCGAGATCGCGCTGGTTGGGGGTGTTCAGGCGCTCGGCTGAATCCTTTGGCATGACGGCTCGCGTCTCTCTTCCCGATGACCGCCGGCGAACGCCGTCAGCGCGGCGGCAACCCGAGCTACGAGGCGATCCTGGCATGCGCCGGGTTTGTGAGCAGCCGATCCGCCTCACCGAGCGGGCGGTCAATCGCCTCGAAGTACGCGCAGCCGAGATCGGCGGCGCAACCTCAGACCTAGTCGCGGCAACCTTTCGAAACGCGTTTGCTATGCCGCGAAGGCGACGCGACAGAGCTTCATCGACGCCGCCCGGCGCACGCCGAGCAGGCGAACATGGCGCTATCGCAGCCTGGTCACGAGACGCGGCTGCCGGAGGCTGCTTCTCCAGCGCGCCACGCCAGTCGCAAAGAGATCGCCGGAAGCTCAGCGCCATCGGCTCGCGGCCGGCGCTCGCCACAAGCCGCCGACGATCGAGGACCTGCAGGCGATTACCAGACTTCCAGCGGACCGGTCTGCGATTCAACGCTGCCGGGACGTACGGCTTCGGCTCCGGCAGGTCGTTTCGTCGGCAGAAGGAGGAGCGCAACCTTGCGGGCGCGCACTAACACCTTGCTCTGGCCGGGATAGCGTTCTTCGCGCCACCTGGTGTACTCGACGCCATTGGTGTGGATCTCTTTCCGAAGAGCACGACATGGCGATCGCCGCTGTGACTGGGGTGGAGGACAAAGCTCAGCGGCGCATCTTCATGCCATCAGGCCGGAAGTGGCAGCGCGCCAACGTGCCGCGCTTCCAGTCTCATCACTGGCGAGCGGGGGCCGAAGCTCGCCTCCCCAGCACCAGCAGCGCTCAGGTCGGCGATCGCTTTCCCCACCACCCTCAGCCCGCTCCAGCCACACGGGGTCGAGCTGGTACTGCCACGGCTTGGCGCCGCCGACGACTCGATCGAGAGCAGGTGCAACGCCGGCATCCACCTCTCGATAAGCGGCTGGCGACTTCCGATTGCACCTTTCGGCTGAGCCGGATGTCTGAGCGCAAACTTTGGCGGAACTGGCCCCGTTACATGGCTCCACGGCGTTTTGCATCCGATTCCCCTGCTGTTCGCGGCTGCCGGTTCTTTGCCACCGCCGCGACGGTGGCGAGGTGCGGCGATAAACCCGCGGTGCGAGGCTGAAACGCTTTCGCAGCTGCGATCGGCGGGCACGATCGAGAGCTGCGTGACCTTCACCCTGCGCTTCGGCAAAGGACGAGCGCGCCAGGGCGATCCTCGACCACCGACACCGAAGAGTTGCGTCGGCGGGGCCCTGCTGCGCCGCTACCGGCGTTCACCGACGGCTGGCACGCGGGCGAACAATCACTCTACAGCGCAAGCCCGGCGCCGACTGGCTTTTACGTCACCCTCTGCTGGTCAGCCGAGCGCGGCGGGGAGGTGTGCTTCACGCGGCTGTTCGCTGCGAGATCACGTAAATCCGCCCGATGATCTACAGAAGGAAGTATTTTTAGGGGTCGCGACTGGAGCTGGCCGTTGCGCTCCACCTCCAGCGCGCGACACGCCGCTGGTGGCGGAAACGCTTCGCGCCGGCAGCGCCAGACGCAGCGGCAGTCCGCGCAGGTAGCCTTCGCCTCTTACTCTACCTTTGCGGCGACCCAGTTATCGCGACGCAGTTCGGCGTCACGCGGCTGGCTGCAATCACGGCGTCGATTCGTCTCATCTCCATCAGAGCGTCATCGCGCATGGTCGGCGCTTCTCGATCAGCAGCCCACCAGGCGCTGGACATGGCCTGGCCCAGCCTTCCGCGGCGGCCTGCGCTGCATCTGCTCTTCCAGTCCGAGGCGCGCGTCGATCCGTTCAGGCGACCAGCCCCAGACGCTACGGTTCGCACGATATCCCAGGTGCGGTTGGTGCGTGTTTGTCGCGACGGTCGGTCATCACGTTCGCTATCCGGTTAGGTTTCGCTTCGGTCGAATCGACGAGTTCCCTTTCTCCGCCGCAGTATTCACTGACGGGATGACCCTTTGGTGCGCGACGCTTTGATGCTGGAGCTGTTGGCGGCCCGACAATCCGGCAGCGTTTCGTCGTATCGCTTCGGTACGTGATTCGGATCTCCACCCGACCAGCGCCCACGAACCCGAGGTCGACGCGTTCGAGCAATACGTA